>OIXA01000001.1_pt1 | contig 399292 bp, 355 predicted proteins | sample 1587721 | NCBI WGS metagenome assembly OIXA01 (sample SAMEA3888900, study PRJEB22519) | human gut metagenome | biome: human gut; feature: human-associated habitat; material: faeces | place: Denmark | collected 2013 | reverse complement strand
CTTCAAGCCAAATTCTTTCAGCACATAATCTTTGATTTCCTGATAGGTTGCTTTCAACTCGGCACTGGTGGCATCCAGCTCGTCCAGGTCTAAGTCTATCTCTATCGTGTCATCCGGTTTTTGTTGGGACAAAAGAACAACCGTCTCCACATGGCTTGTCCTCGGAAACTGATCGACGCAGCATACCTTATCCACGCGGTACCCGCGGCGAATGATTGTCTCCAAGTCTCGTGCCAGCGAGGTCGGCTTGCAACTGATATAGACGATCTCGTCCACGCCAAATGCAAGGATTTTCTCCAATGCTTTCGGATGAATCCCGTCCCGTGGCGGATCGACAATGATCAGATCCGGTTTCTCATCCACAAGGTCGATTGCCTTTAACACGTCCCCGGCGATGAATTCACAGTTAGAAAGTCCATTTGCTTTCGCATTTTCCTTCGCTGCCTCGACTGCTTCCTCTACGATTTCGATTCCGATCACTTTCTTAGAAACTGCTGCCATCATCTGTGCGATCGTACCGGTTCCGCTATACAGATCGAACACGGTCTTGTCGCCATCGAGCTTCACGCTGCCCCGCATGATATAATCGCGTGCCTTTTCATACAGCACCTCGCAGCCACCTGTGTTTGTCTGGAAGAATGAAAACGGCGAGATCTTGAATTTCAGTCCAAGAATTTCCTCTTCGATGTAATCCTGACCATATAGAAGCTCCATCCGATCGCTCTGCACGACATCGCCCAAAGCGTCATTTTCCGTGTACAGAATACCTGCTATACTTCCCGCAAATGCATCGGACTTCTCTAATTCCAACAGCATTTCCACGAACTCCTGAAGCAGCTGTTTTACATCAAATCCATATGCGTCCCACTGTGTCGATGTTACCAGATTGATCAGGAACTGCCCATTTGCCCGCGACTGGCGCACAACCAGATTCCGCAGGATTCCCTCGTGGCGCATCCGGTGAAAGAACGGCACATTTCGCCCGGAGAAAAATGCGAGTGTTGCCGTGAGTATGCGGCTCCAGTCTGCGCCAATGATCTCACATCCATCGACTGTCAGGATATCATAGAAGCTTCCCTTCTGATGTAATCCAAGTGCTAATGGACCATCCTTGTAGGCGTCACCAAACGTGAATTCCATTTTGTTCCGATACGCAGTCTGGCTCGGCGAACCAAGGATTCCTTCCCATTCATAATCCTTTGAATTGGAATCCTCCGCCAGAAGCACGCGGTCAAGTAATGCTTTTACCATGTCCGCTTTCAGCTTCAGCTGATTGTCATACGACATCGTCTGGTAGGCGCATCCACCACACGTACCAAAATAAGGGCAGGTCGGCTCTACATCCTCCAGCGGACTCCGCTCTAAGACTTCCAGCACCTTTCCCTCTGCCATACCGCTTTTCTTCTTTGTTACCATATATTTCACTTTCTGTCCCGGCAGGGCACCCTTGATCGTCACCTTGCGCTCGTCCACCTGAAAGCTTCCTTTGTTCGGGAAATCATAACGCTCGATGATTCCCTCGCATACATCACCTTTTTTCACTCGACTGTCTCCTCATCATTCGACATACCTTAATTCGTATGTCACTTCATCTTCATCGTCAATTTCCATCACCATATATGTGTAACGGTGATCTGCCTGCCGCGGCTTCGAAATGCTGCCCGGATTCAGGATTGTCACATCATCCGGATCCTCCTCCAGATATGGCACATGCGTGTGTCCATACATCGCGATATCGCAATCATTTTCCAATGCCGCAAACCGCAGCAGATCCAGCCGCATGTCCACCTGATACAGATGCCCGTGCGTTGCGAAGATACGATGTCCGCCAGCTTCGATCACATTTGCATTCAGAAGCTTCGCATCATAATCGGTATTTCCACGCACGATGTAGCATGGCACACCAGCCAGCGACTCAAGCTCCCGTGCATCCCCGACATCGCCCAGATGAATCAACATCTGGAATTCGCCGATTTCTTCCCGCACCTGCGCGATTGCAAGCTCCACGTTCTCATTTCGCCCATGCGAATCACTCATTATCAAAATCCGCAGCATAATTTCCTCCTTCGAGCCCTAACTACAGTACCTCGCGAATCTTTTCCAGCGCACGTCCCCGATGGCTGATCTTGTTCTTATCCTCCGGTGCCAGCTCCGCGGTCGTCTTTCCATATTCCGGCAGGAAGAAGATCGGATCATAGCCAAATCCATGTTCCCCGGCAGGCTGATGCGCGATCATACCCTCAATCACGCCGCGGCGTGTCGTCACCGTACCATCCGGAAATGCTGCTGCAATCGCACATACGAACCGTGCCGTCCGCTCTTCTTCTTTTGCATCTGCAAGCGCGTCAATAATCATCTGATTCTTGATGCTGTACGGCGTATCCTCGCCCTGCCATCTTGCAGAGTAAATGCCCGGCGCACCATCCATGTAATCAACTTCCAGACCACTATCGTCGGCAAGAACCACGCAGCCTTCCGCTTCCTTTGTCTTGCTGATAGCTGTCGCTTTGATGATCGCATTCTCCTCAAATGTCTTGCCATCCTCCACGATATCAATATCGATGCCTGCTTCTTTCATAGACACAATCTCGTACCCACAATCCGCCAGAATCATGCGCACCTCCACCATCTTATTCGCATTGCCGGTTGCAAAAATAATCTTCTTCATCTGCCTGTATCTCCTTTTTCCTTACTATTTCCGCTTGTTCGTAAACGCCTTCAAGCACACATTGCATTTCTCACTCGTCTCCGCCCGGTGCCACATCTCTCCATACAAACTGATGTAGCCCTCGCCGTCACTGATATCAAAGCTTGCCGTCCGCTCATCCGCATTGTACTCAATCGCGATCGGATGCACCGCGCCCGGCGTCTTGATCTTCACCACAACCGCATAACGCTCATTGTCATCGAGTTCGATTTCCTCCGGGAAATCCACCGTGTAATACCCGGCATACTGCATGCTACCGGACGTCACAAACTCCCGGTTCTTAAACGAGTCCACACCATCAAAATGCCGCACAACATACACTTCAAACTCCGTATCCTTATCCGTCGCATAGAAAGAAACGGCTGCCAGATTCTCATTTTTTCCTGCCTCGTAGACATTGGAAAAATACGCATCCTCCTTGGAGAAACCAAGCTGTCCAACCCAGCCAAGCTTATCCGTCTGGTAGATCTTATCATAATTATCCTTGTCGCCAACCCGCGTGTAGACAACCGATTTCCGGCAGATCTTCGTATCATAATAGGATACATAAAAATATCCATCATCGCCGAATTCCTCGCCCCAGCTATTCTTGCAGATAAAGGCACCGTCACCCTCCGGCTGGATCGTGAAATTCTCCTTCGGGAAATTATCATCCCAGCCAACGACAACGACATCATGGTTCGGCGTCTCATCACCATCATAATAATACGCCGCATACTCACTCGAATAATACATGGAATAACTGTCCACATATTCCAGTGCCGAATAAATCGATGTCTCGATCGCGCCATACCGGAAAATCGCACTCTTGATCGTCTCGTCCTCACGCCCGTTGATGATCAGAGCCTCCTCCAGATGCTTCTCCGCGGTAAGATTCGGATCACTCATACCATCGCCATATGGATCATCCTTCTCCAGCACCGGTCCCTGCCAAGCCGCCAGATACGCGATACTCATCGTATGCTCGCCGCCACTGTTCACATCCAGTGCATAACTGTTACACATCGACATGTGATCGACTGAGAAAATATCCTCCTCCATCGGAAGCAGCGTTGTCTCCAGCGCGCCAAGCGATGCAAATGCCCAGCATGTGCCGTACCGTCCCTGATCACGCACCGGTGACACGCGCCCATAATCACGCATATCGTATTTCTCCGGCAATGGCGTCTCATCCGGCAGCCGCGCCAGATCAACCCATTTCTGATCGACATAATAATCAACCTCGTAGCTCAAATACTCTGCGATCTTGTCAATCGGCACCATCAGCTTGTCCTCTGCCGCATCCACATAGACGGCATCGCCCAGCTCCACCTCGGTTTTCTTATTGACCGTTGCCTTGTCCGAACCCACGGCAAGTGAAATGCTGTTGTCGCCCTTCATGATCAGGACAGTTCCATCCGGGTATCGCTGCACGGAGCACAAAAGCAGACTGCGCAGGAATTCACCTTCCACCATCAGATGCATGTTGTCACTCACGTAAAATGTGTAGCCAAACTCCTCCGTGCTTCCGCCGCCAACCGTGATGATCACATCATCCCCATTCATGCGGGAACGGATATTTGCCGCAAATGCATCGCTGCACGTCGCGAGCGCATCCGACTCATCAATCGTCTTGACCGGATTCCTTCCTAAAAAAAATGTAATTGTCACCAGCACTGCAACCAGCACCGGGAAAATCCAAAATCGTTTCAATGCTTAACGCTCTTTTCTACTGTTCTTTCGGCTCCTTATTCTTGGGTGGCTTCGGTCCCATAAACTGATAGAAATAGGACTTAATCATGCCATTATAGATCTTACGGTTTCGATCTGCCTTTCTTCCGATATATTTCTCTGCATCCTCATACGAAGTAATCAAGTACATTGACCAGTCTGGAAGGTTCGCGAAGCTCTCGCCGATTGTCTTGTACAGTGCCGGTAACGCTTCCTTTTCCTCCAACCGCTCGCCATATGGCGGATTCGTAATGATAAATCCATAATGCTTCGGATGGCGCAGATCCTTCACGTCACGCGCCTGAAAATGAATATAATCTCCGACACCGGCTGCCTTCGCATTCGCCTTCGCACATTTCACGATCTCCGGGTCTAAATCATAACCCTGAATATTCATCTGCACATCGCGGCGGATCATATCCTCCGCCTCATCGTACGCGTTATACCACACCTTCTTCGGCACGACCTTGCCCCAGCAATCAGCGGTGAACTCCCGCATCATGCCCGGCGCGATATTGGCACCGATCATCGCCGCCTCGATTGGAAATGTACCGCTGCCGCAGAATGGATCGACCAGCACACGATCCTTGTTCCACGGCGTCAGCATCAGAAGCGCTGCTGCCAGTGTCTCTGAAATCGGTGCCTTTCCGACAAGTGTCCGATATCCTCGTTTATGCAGGGACGTTCCCGATGTATCCAGACCAATCGACACCTGATCCTTGAAAATAAACACACGGATCGGATACTCGTCCCCATCTTCCTCGAACCGCTCCACGCGGTATGTCTGCTTCATGCGCTCCACAATCGCCTTCTTCACGATAGACTGGATCGCACTCGCAGAAAAAAGCGCACTCTTATTCGTTGTCGCTTTCGTCACCCAGAACTTTGCATCCCGCGGAAGAAACTCCTCCCACGGAATTGCCTTTGTCCCTTCAAACAGTTCATCAAAATCCATAGCCCGGAAGCTACCCATCTTCAGCAGAATACGCTCTGCTGTCCGGATAAATATATTTGCACGGGCAATCGCTGTGACATCTCCGCGAAATGTGATTCTTCCGTCCTCCACAGTCACGATCTCATAGCCCAGATCCAATATCTCACGCTTTAGCACCGACTCCAAACCAAAATGGCACGGTGCGATCAATTCATACATATTTTCCATGCTTGTATTTTTGCCCTTTCTTCCCCTGTTCCGATTTTTGAACATACTTAGTTGTATTGTAAATTTATCTTTGTACGAAGTCAACAAAATCGAACAATTTATTCTTACATTTTGCACATGTAAATTTTACCAAATCCTGCTAATGCCGGGTTTTTGTCAGCGCCCCACGATACCCGGAGATTCCCCCAACCGTGTTGATGACCTTATACCCTCTCTCTGTCAATATTTTTGCAGCCAGTGTGCTGCCTCCCCCGTTTGCGCAATAAACCAATATCACTTTTCCTTTCGGAAGAGAAATATTGCCTGCCTGTATTTCTTCCAGAGGCAGATTTATCGCCATCGGAATGTGACTTTTCGCAAATTCTTCGCTCGTTCGAACGTCAACGATGATTCCTCCATAGTTAAGAGCCTCACTCAGGATGTTCCGAATATTTATATTATGAAATCGCATCGCTCCGCCTCCTTTCTTCTTACTAATAGGATATGCGGAGCGTGCGGATTTGTGTCTGTGATTGCTTTCTGCTAGATGGTTTATTAGAAAGAAAGAGGACCGCTAAACGGTCCTCTCGGAGGGGGTTTTTAGTAACAGTCTGTACTGTTACTTGAATTGTTTTTCTGGCTGTTCTTCTGACTATTCTTCATCTTGCTGTTTGAAGCTGTTTCCTTGTTTGTCTGATTGCTTCCTGTATAATTTGTCTGCTTGTTCTTCTGCTCGTTTGACTGATAATTTTTTTCTGCCATAACTAATCTCCTTTTTGCTTTGCAGGTTTCCCTGCATTTGTAATTACTACATAGAGAAGTATACCCAGCCCACAGAATTTCATTCAGCCAAAATCAAAAAATTCACAAACGCAAGGCAAACACAGTTTCACGAATTACAATCCCTATCACAAACACAGGATTGCATCTAAGCAAACGTAAATCGGGTTGCGGATAATATTGATTTAATCGCAGACCATTGGAGCACAAGGCAGGAATAATTGCTTCAATGATTCGCTTTCAATAACGTAAATAGAGATGTCTATTGATATCAATTTATGCACAGACCGTTGAAGCACGCTGGCACTTAATGAGCGACGGTTCTCCGTCGCGAATTTAGTACCATTGCGTGCTGAACCGAGCGAAAGCGCGTCTGAGCATGAATTGAATATCATAGACATCTCTTTACCACTTTATTCCCTATGCGAATCACATTTATTGCAATTCATTCAAACTTGCAAACCGATACCCCTCTGCCTTCAGGTTTGCAATCACCTTTTCCAGCGCCCCAGCATTCGATGACGATACGTTGTGCATCAGAATGATTGCCCCGCTGTGATGATATTTATTGAAATGGTCGATCACGAAATCAACACCCGGCTGGTTATTCACATCGAAATCCATATATGCCATGCTCCAAAAAATAGTTTTGAAACCAAGATCCTGGGTGATTGCCAGTGTCCGTGCGCTATACTCACCGCATGGCGGCCTTAAGTACGGGTCCATCGCATATCCCGTTGCCTCTTTCATATAATCCGCGCATCCATTGACCTCCTGCACAATCTCCTCATAGGACTTATCCGGCATGCATATATGGTAGATGGTATGATTCCCCACCTGATGTCCTTCCTCCTTCATTCGTTTCGCTATGGCAACATTATCCCGGATGTACGTCTGTGTCACGAAAAAGCACGCCGGAACATCTTCCTTCTTCAGGATATCCAGCATCTGCTCGGTATATCCATTCTCATACCCGCAGTCAAATGTCAGATAGACGACTTTTTCATTCTTCTTTGAAGCATTCTGATCCAAATAGTACGCGTCATATTCGGAGATATCGATTGTGTCATCACAGCCGCTTGGTCCGTGGTTCATATCCCGCCGGAACCACCATGAAAGCTTGGTGTTATCAAGACTTTGGTACGCCTCTTTTTCTTTCAAATGATTTTCAATCGGGTATGTCTGATACCGGCAGAAAACCTTCCTGCATTGGTCAAACATACTATGAATCGGCAAATCTCCATCCTCCTGCTCCGCATATCCTCCGGTTGTACCAGTCAACCCATCTTCCACATCACTCGTCGGATTCCCGGATGTATCCACTTGCTCTGATTCACTTCCATCCGCCTCCCCCGCGGATGCTCCATATGTAACAACACAAAAACTACCAACTACCAGAGAGATCAGAATCCCTGCAAGGCAAACCACTCCTTTCCATTTACAAACACAACGCGAACCATTTTTTGTTTCATTTCCTACATTATAGTTTCCCATCAAGAAAAGAACTCTGCCAAAAAGCGATTGAGCGTCTCCTCACTGGCGGCACTCTCTTTCTCCTGCATTGTCCCGCCTTCGGACTCTTCCCCGGATGCATCTGTCTGCGGTGATCCATCGTTGTCGGCATGTTCCCCTTTCTCCGCCGACATCTCCTGCTTCACTACAAAGGGACGTACCGCAGCCGCTGTCTGCTCTCGCGGTTTCGGAATCCGTTCCAGGTACCCGCGGATATTCGCTTTCAGGATTTCCACTTTATTATTTATAACCAATATATGATCAAGCACGAGCAAACATGCACATACTAAAATACTATTCGCTAAGAAAAACTGCATGTCCGGACTGCCTCTCCAGCTTGGATCGTAATACAGATACGCTCCCGCCATCGTGCCACAGACAACAAGCGACAGCACGGTTCCGCTCCGGTTCCAGAATTCCATCGGGCGCGTCAGGAATTTTAACCCCCGCACAAAGCTTTCTGCATACGCCTCCTCATCGCCTCCGCACAGTCCAAAGCCTTTTTTGTTTTCATATTGCCGGCACATATTGCGAAGCTTCTTTCGTTTTGTCTCTCCCAGATTTGTCGATGCTCGCACCATTTTACTCATGTAAGCATTTGCCAGTATCTTCATAAGCACTCCTAACACGCCTAACCCCCATAGTATGTAGACCCCGGTTGAAACTTCCATGATTTTTTGCAGCATACTAAATCCCTCCATTAAGATTTTTTGGACCGACAGCCTTTCTTCTCCTCACTGTCTGATGGCGATTATAGAGAAGGTGAACTTCAGAATGCAACCCCTGTTCGGTCGTAAAAATCCTTGTAAATATGACAGAAAATATGGGTTTAAGGAACTTTATATTTATGCTATAATAGGAACGCGAAACATATAATTATTCAATTATATAATTGTTACACACGAGAAAGGATGATACACAATGACATATAAGACAAAAGGAACCTGTTCCCAGATGATCGAGTTTGAGATTACAGATGGCAAGGTGCATAATGTGAAATTCACGGGCGGCTGTAATGGTAACTTAAAGGGCATCGGACAGCTTGTGGAGGGCATGGATGCAGAGGAAGTTATCAATCGGCTGGAAGGCACAACGTGCGGATTCAAGAGCACATCCTGCCCGGATCAGCTTGCTCAGGCATTAAAGCAGGCACTTCACGCATAGGTTAAAGGTATAAGTAGGAGGATCAACCATTCATGAAGCGTATTATATTAACCGGTGGCGGAACCGCTGGTCATGTAACACCCAATATGGCTCTCGTTCCAACCTTAAAGGAGCGCGGATATGATATTCAATATATCGGCTCTTATGATGGAATGGAGAAAAAACTGATTGAAGATATGGGCATTCCATATCACGGAATTGCAACCGGAAAGCTGCGCCGCTATTTCGATCTGCGCAACTTTTCTGATCCATTTCGCGTGATCAAAGGCTTCAACGAAGCGAAAAAACTGATGAAGGAGTTAAAGCCGGATGTTGTATTTTCCAAAGGCGGCTTTGTCTCTGTCCCTGTTGTTCTCGCCGCAAGTGCGAAGAAGATTCCATGTATTATCCATGAATCTGATATGACGCCGGGACTTGCAAACAAGATCAGTATTCCAAAGGCATCCAAGGTGTGCTGCAACTTCGCAGAGACAATGGAGAATCTTCCTGCAGGAAAAGCAGTTGTAACCGGTACACCGATCCGTCAGGAATTATTTGCCGGTGACGCTGTAAAGGCGATGACCTTCTGTGGCTTTACAGAGGTTCGTCCAACTCTTCTGGTAATCGGCGGAAGCTCTGGCAGCGTACGTGTCAATGAAGCGATCCGTTCATGTCTCCCGGAACTGACGAAGAAATATAACGTCATTCACCTCTGCGGAAAAGGAAATATCGACGAAAGCTATAACGGAACTGCGCATTATGTCCAGTTCGACTACATCAAGCAGGAGCTTGCTGACTTGCTCGCATTAGCAGATATCGTTGTCTCCCGTGCGGGTGCCAATGCAATATGCGAACTTCTGGCACTCCGCAAACCAAGCGTTCTGATTCCATTATCGCTTGCAGCGAGCCGGGGCGACCAGATCTTAAATGCACAGTCCTTCGACAAGCGCGGCTACGCCAAGCTGTTGTTAGAGGAAGACCTGACAAACGAGTCACTGCTTGCCGCAGTCAATGAAGTGTACGAAAATCACGATCATTACATCAAGGCAATGGAACTTTCCACGAAGTCCGACGCCATCACGATGATCTGTGATATGATTGATGAGTTAGCAAACAAATAAAAACAAAAGTCCCCTGAATGGTGCTCTGATCTGTTACAGTCAGACCCCGACTCAGGGGATTTATTTTTCTCACTCTTTTATACCGGCGTTCTTGAAAAACGCTCTTTTATCTTCTCAATTCCATCTATCACCAGACGATTTCGGAACAATATCATAATCGCGAAATATCCAATTGCACCAATTGAAACGGTCAACGCAATCGTCAGAAGATCTGAATACTGACTATGTGCACACCAGTTATAGCAACACACAATCGGAATACATGCAATCAAGCTTTGACCGAGCTGCCAGCCAAGCTTTGTGATCGGATACATATGCCGGGCTTTGATACTTGCATAAATGAAGATTGCCAGTTCCGCTGCAACCGTACTGGCTGCGGCACCAAATTTCCCATATACCGGAATGGTCAACGCATTTAAACAGACATTTGTAACTGCGCCAATCACAACACCAGTCGATGCCCACCGGTCTTTCCGGTGTATGATAAACAACTGATTGATCAGGAAGCTGTTAAAGGTTGCAACGATAACATTCAACATCAACACCTGCATCGTAGATGTTACACCCAGATATTTGCTGCCCGCAAACAAATGCAGCACCTGCCGACTCAGACAGAACATGCCAATCGCCATCGGAATATTAAAGAGCAATATAAGCCGCGCGGTCAGATCATTCAGATTCTCCGCCTGTTCCTCATCCCGCTCCATCATGTACGCGACGCGTGGACGAATTACCGCATATAACGCACTGAAGAATGACGTTAACACAGATGCAATCTTAATCGCTGCCGCGTAAAGTCCGACCTCGGTATCATCCCCGGTAATATAACCAAGCATAGAACGATCCATAACCAGATACACCGCCGACGCAACATCCAACAGGAAAATATACGACATCGGCTTCAAATGAATCCGCAGTTTCTTACTCATCCGCAACTTGAACTTCACGTATTTTCTTGCCCGGATGAAATTCATCACATTTGAACCAACACTTGAAATCACCAATGTTAATGCGTAAATCATATAATCTTCTTCGGATTTCACACATGTGAAAAGCAACACGACCGATACGATCTGCATGACAAACGAACGAATCGTAATATACTGATATTCCTCATAGATGGTAAAGAGCCATTCCACGCCGATCGCAGACAAGATAATCGTCGTCGAAAAAAGCAGCATCAACGTCCGATATCCCGCAAGTTTGGGAATCGCAAGTGCAGCAAAAAAAAGCACATACGCAAGTGCAGAAGTCATCAGATTGATGGACAGCATATCACTCGCAAACTCATCCATTTTCTTTCGGTCATCCCGAATACGGGCACCCTCCCGGATTGCATAGCCGCCAATGCCAAACGCCTGCAACAACGTGAAGTATGTCATGTTCGCCTGCGCATAATCGACCTTACCGAGTGCTTCCGGTCCTAAAACTCTGGAAGAATACGGGAATGTAATGAGCGGTATGATCACACCCATCATCGTCCGCATCATATTAAATATGAAATTAACACCTAAGGATCGCTTCTTTTCCAACTTAATATTTCCCCTATCATCAATCTCTATAAAAAAGAAAAGCTGTCACATAAAACGTAACAGCTTTTTTAAAATAATTCCTTTTCCAACTGGAAGATGAAACTGTCAAGCAGTTGCATACGCTTCGTATATTCTGCTCTGGCTGCATCTGTCTTGCATCTTCGAATCTTTGGTTTGTTATTTCTATAATAATTCTTGATCCTGTAATAGGCTTTCTTGTAACTTGCCTCATCCTCACATGCTGTCGCCATCGAATCCCACAGCACACTGATTGCTCCAACTTCATCGAGCAGATCGGCATCCATCACAATCTTACATTCCAGCGACAGATCAACATCCGAATCCTTGTCCTCGTGAATCATAATAATCTCTCCCACGCGTCGGATCGTCTCCGGATCAATTCCAATGCTATCCATGTATTCTACAGCAAGCTCTGCACCAACTTCTCCATGTGGACGTTCATCATCCCATCCAATATCATGAAGCAAAGCTGCAAGTACGATCACATCCAGATCTCCGCCAAGCTTTGACTGCAGCTTGATCGCCCATCGATACACACGCATCGTGTGCTCAAACCGGCTACGGAATGGATAGTTCGAAGGCCTGCCGTTCTCAGAAGTCATCTTCTTCACATATTCAATTACTTCTGCATAATTTACACTCATGCCGTTGTTTTTGCCACCCGATTCTTTTGTTCTTCCCAAAGTTAGGTATCATTTACCTATCTCTAAAATGATACCATTTTTTTACCAAAAATACCACATGTATTTTATATTTTTTTAACCGTGCGGCTGGTGTTGTGAAGCTCTCATGAGCGTTACCACGGCAGTTAACTCAGTCCCGGCTGCCTCGCGGCGCACAGAAGGTTCTACTTAGTGCTGCTTCGTTCCCGACCTGACACGGTTCATAGATTCCTGTCGCGCAAGACCAAAACATCAACGCCACTTACCGTGGGCAGCCTCACAAGAAGACAACCCGAAACCAGCCATCACCCCCTCTGTAGCGGATTGAGGGTACAGGGCACCGCTATCTCCCCGGCTGCACGGAAATTTTATAACAAGTCCACGCATATCCATCGAAAAGTCTGTTTCTTATAAACCCCATATCGACAGATACTTCTTTAGTATATAAAAATAATTATGTAAAGTCAAGACATCCCATTATTTTCTTTTAACGCGGCTGCCTTCTTTTTTGCACGCAACTCCGCGAAAAAACCGGACATCATCGCTGAACATTCTGTTTCCATGATTCCCCGTGTTACTTCCACCTGATGATTAAACTGCTTCATATCAAGCAGATTTAAAATGGAACCGGCACATCCTGCCTTCGGATTCATACATCCGATCACGACCTTCGGAATCCGAGCCTGCACGATCGCCCCGGCACACATCTGGCAAGGCTCCAACGTCACATACATTGTGCAATCCTCCAGCCGCCAGTCACCCAGCACCTTGGACGCCTTTTTAATCGCCATGATCTCTGCATGCGCAAGTGTCGTCTTGTCCACGTTCCGCCGGTTGTAACCACGCGCGATCACCTTTCCTTCATAGACGATCACACATCCGATCGGCACATCACCATTCGCCGCCGCCTTCTTCGCAAGCGTGATCGCCTGCCGCATATATCGTTCATCCTCACTCAATTTCCTCATATTGTACCTCATTTCCGTATCATTTTATTGTCTGTTCCCATAAAATGTACTATACTGACCTCATGGCTGCATGATACAAGAATCGTTCCTGTATTCCACAGTCACAAACGTCAGAAAGGAGACGCTCATGGGACCACTGATAAAATATACAAATCGCTTAATCCTGCGCGTAGAAAATGAATCAAAAGCCAAACAAGTCTTAGATCTCTATCTGCGCAATCGTCTCCCATTCGAGCAGTACGAGCCAACGCGTCCGGCATCCTTTTACACGCAGGACTACCACTGGTCTTCCCTGCACCGCGAATACATCGCTTACACGATGGGAACCTTCCTGCGTTATTACATCTATTTAAAAGACCGCCCGGATAAGATCATCGGCGCTATCAATTTCAATATTTTTCGCACCTCCCGCGAACCATACGCTGAGATCGGCTACAAAATTGACGCCCTCTATCAGAACCGCGGCATCGCATATGAAGCCTGCGAAGCGGCGCTCTATGTACTTGAACATGACTACCAGATTCACCGCGTCGATGCCCGCATCCACCCGGAAAATATTGCGTCCATCACACTCGCGACGAAGCTTGGCTTCCGTCCATTACAGTTTGAGCCGCAAAGTGCAAACATCTTAGGACACTACGTTGACCTGATGCGGTACACGAAGCTTCTCTGATTCTACAATTTCAGATACCCAATAACCAAAATTCCCGGTCAGAATCTTCGTTTTCCGCACCGGAATAAACACACGGAATCCAAACATATTCGCCAGATACCGTTCTTTGTTCGTGAAGATTCCAGGAACTCCGATCACATGCAATTCTGCCTTATTCATCTTCACCTTTCCAAGCATCAGATACTGATATTTGTAATACCCATGTGCAAGAAAACTGTTCACGCCCAGCTTCCAGTTCGCCATATCCAGCTTCCCGATATCCTGCGGTGCAATCTTCACTCCATCAACAATCTGACTTCCTGCAAAAAGCGGTAACTTTGGATATGTCGTAAGCATTTCCTCATACCCATTTGCCATGTCCGAAGGAAGTGGAATCTGTGGGATTTCCTCGACAGGTTCCTCCTGCGGCTTTGTCCCGGCACCTGCATATTCCAGCACCGGTTCTTCCTGTTCCACAAGCCCGTCCTGCCTGTCCGTCACCTGCACCTGCCGCAGATCATACCGCTCCGTCGACCAGATACCGGCTAAAATCTCACCGTCGTCACACACGAAATACACACCATCGTATTCAGGAAATGCTACACCATCTCCTAGCGGGTTGCTCCACGGAAGCTCCACACTTGTCAGGATCGTATCGCGTTCTCCCGCCGCGAACTGCACCGCTGTAAATGGCTTCGCCTGTCCATGCCACAGCAGATACGCATAACACGTACACGCATATTCCTTGTACATTTTCATCCCCATTCGTATTCTCGTCACATCCGTATCTTTGTTGCTGATTCTCTGTACCTTGATGAATCCGGCAATCTCGCATCGCACGAACTCGCGATACCGGTAAATATAAGACACCCATCTCCTCTGCTGCATCACAGACCACGCTCCCCCTTCATGCATTAATACGTACTATATATGTATGCAGAGGGTTGTCTGTTTATCACAAAAATATTATGACATAATATACAATTATCCGACATCACACGCCCGCATCATGCCATCTCAGATATCTCTATCGCTGCAATCCGCCTTACTCACACAACAGATCAGAAAGCTCTGCGAACTGCGCAAGTGTCAGTGCCTCGCCGCGGATGCTCTCAGAAAGTCCCATCTTCCGAAGTGCTTCTACAACCGCATCCTTGCTGATTGATAATTCGGCGGAGTTATTGATCCCGTTTTGCAATGTTTTCCGGCGCTGATTGAACGACGCACGGATCAGCTTGAACATGAATTTCTCATCCTTCACGACGATTTTCGGCTCTGTATGTCTTGTCAACCGGATTACCGCAGAACCGACATTCGGACGCGGCATAAAACAGTTCGGTGGTACATTTGCCACGATATACGGCTCCGCATAATACTGCACCGCAAGCGACAATGCACCATAGTCCTTGCCGCCCGGACCTGCCTGCATCCGCTCGGCAACCTCCTTTTGCACCATGACCGTGATTGATGTTGCAGGGATATGATTCTCGAACAGTCCCATGATGATCGGCGTCGTAATATAATACGGAAGATTCGCCACGACCTTTACCGGTCTGCCGCCGGTTAATGCCGCGATATCCACCTTCAGGATATCTTCATTTACGACCGTCACGTTATCATACTCCGCAAGTGTCTCGGCAAGGATCGGGAGCAGATTCTTGTCGATTTCGACCGCGAATACTTCCCCTGCCGCCTCGGCTAAATACTGTGTCATCGTGCCGATACCCGGACCGATCTCCAGCACGACATCGTCCTTTGTGATCTCTGCTGCCCGGATGATCTTCTCAATCACATGCCCGTCGATCAGGAAATTCTGACCAAACCGCTTCTGGAACGCGAAATTATATTTCTGTATGATCTCTATTGTAACCTTTGGATTGCTAAGCTTTTCCATTCTATCTCCATTTCTCTACTTCTGAATTTTATACATCTGGTGCGCATTTTTCCATGTCTCTGCATACACCTCATCCACCGGAATCTGCTTGATATCCGCGATCGCCTGTGCGACATAGACGAGTTTCGATGAATCATTGCGCTTGCCGCGGAATGGCTCCGGTGTCAGGTATGGTGCATCCGTCTCAAGCACGATATTTGACAGCGGAATATATGCCACTGCTTCCTTTAATTTCTTCGCATTCTTAAATGTCACCACGCCACCAATGCCAAAATAAAATCCCATATTCAGGAAGTCTCGTGCACTCTCCTTCGAATACGAATAACAATGGATCACACCGCCAATCTCCTCTGCGCGGGAAGCCCGCATGATCTGAATTGTGTCCTGCGCCGCATCCCGGCTGTGGATCGCGATTGGCAACTTTAACTCGCGTGCAATATCCATCTGTCCGGCGAACCATTTGTGCTGCAATGCCTTGTCCGTTTCTTCATAATGATAATCGAGTCCGATTTCACCGATCGCCACGATCTTGTCATGCTTTGCAAGCTCCTTCAGACGCTTGACATTATCAGGATTCTCCAGTTCCGCAACTTCCGATGGGAATATACCAACCACACCGTACAGATTCTCGTATTTTTCTGTCATCCGAACCGTCTCTTCACTCGCCCTGATATTCGTTCCGATGTTCGTCACCGCGTGTACGCCCTGTGCCGGAAATCCAGCCAGAAGCCGCTCGCGATCGTCATCAAAACTCTCATCATCATAATGTGCATGTGTATCAAATATCTGAATCATTTCATTTATCCTTGCCTTACCATAATAATTGCGTTTATTTTACCCTACACCAGATGTTCGTGCAACCCCAGTCGTAAATATCTGTGCATCTATCCTCCGTCCTGCATAAATTCGCCACAATATTCGAGAATTTATTTGGTTCCGCTATTGAAATCCCTCTGTAAATTCGGTAAAATGAAGATTAGGTATATGTTACGCACAAGGAGGAGCATTTTATGACTATAAATGATTATTTAGATATGGAAGCACTTGATAACATCCTAGAGCAGTGGGCGGCTGCAACACACATGATCGCCGTTGTTCTCGATGATGAAGGTAACTTCCTTTCCAACAAGCTCGGATTTTCCAGAAATAATGTAGAAGCATTTGGCGAGAGCATCGAAGTCGATGACGTCGAGGTTGCAACGGTTGTTGGCGGTCCTTTGGATGAGGATACAGACGAAGAAGTTGTCGAAGCTGCTGCTGCCATTCTGGTTGCCGCTATCCAGAATCTCTTAGAGGCTGGCTACCGCAAGAAGAAATACGAGGAAGCAATCGCTTCTTTCAATGAAGAGATTGCTGGTGCTGCTGCCTTGATCAAGGAGCTTGCCGGAAAATCGCAGGGATTAAAGAAGATTGAGAATAAGCAGAATATCCTTGCACTGAACGCTTCGATTGAGGCTGCACGTGCAGGCGAAGCCGGACGCGGATTCACCGTTGTTGCGCATGAGTTTGGTAAGATGGCACATGAATCAGGTGTTATCAACGACTCCATTCAGAAGACATTACAGAAGCTTGATGCATCCATCAAGAGCTATGACGCTGAATAAACAGCAGGGATTTGAGGATGTGAAAACTTTTTCACAATTAGAACATATTTTAGACACAATTTATTGTTATAGTATGCATTGTAAGAGCTTTTCATATATTTGAATCCTCTCTCCCCTCAAACAAGTGGCGAATTAATTCCCTCCCCGGTTTTTCTCGCCACTTGTTTTCTGTTTATTCCTAATTCACTCACATTGAATTTAATTTGTGAAACGCACATGAATTTGTGTATATTATACCCGCCTCCGTTTCTGCAAATATACGATGTATTGGAACTAAGAAGTACTAGATGTTCTGATATACATATTATACCGTACGCAACCGCCGCCAATTCGCCATCCGTGGCTCAGTGGCGGCTTGGTTGAACATCGTGTTCAACCATTGCTGCATACTTACAGAACATCAAGAACTTCTAAGTCCCAAACATATCTATATTTACAGAAACGGAGACGGGTAAATACACAAATTCAAAGTGCGTTTTCACAGATAAATCAATATCATCAAAGAAAGGAAATATATCATGATTAACGAATTCTACAAGGATATGACAGGAAAAGGTTCTATCATTCGCCAATTTTTTGATTATGCTAACAAAAAAGGAGCCGAAATCGGCATGGAGAATATCTATAATTTCTCTATCGGAAACCCTTCTGTTCCTGTACCACAGACATTTACCGATCGTATGATCGAACTGTTGCAGACCGAGGATCCGGTGAAGCTGCATAGTTACAGCCCATCGCTTGGACTTCCATCTACAAGACAGGCGGTTGCCGATTCTTTGAATAAGCGTTTTGGCATGAACTACACGATGGATCACATCTTCATGACGAGTGCAGCAGCCAGTGCGCTGGCACATGCGCTTCGGTGCGTGACAAAGGATGGCGATGAGGTTATCACCTTTGCACCTTATTTCCCGGAATATGTTCCTTATGTGACAGGAACCGGTGCAAAGCTTACCGTGATTCCTGCCGACATCACCACATTCCAGATCAATTTTGAGGAATTCGAGAAATCCCTGAACCCGAATGTACAGGCAATCCTCATCAACTCTCCGAATAACCCATCTGGTATCGTTTATTCAACTGCCACGATCACAAAGCTGGCGGATATCCTGCGTGCAAAAGAGAAGGAATACGGACATCCGATCTACCTGATCTCCGATGAACCTTACCGTGAGATTGTATTTGCTGGTGTGGATGCACCATTTATTTCCAAGTTATACGAGAACACGATCTGCTGTTACTCATTCAGTAAGTCCGTGTCTCTGCCAGGTGAACGTATCGGTTACATGGCAGTGAACCCAGCCTGCGAAGACGCAAAGCTTCTCGTACTTATGGCTGGTCAGATCTCCAGATTTACCGGACACAACTGCCCACCTTCCATCATCCAGATGGCTGTGGAGTCTGTGCTTGACCAGACAAGTGACCTGTCAATCTATGAGACGAACAAGAATATTTTATATAAAGAATTGACACGCATCGGCTACGAGATGGTTGAGCCGGGCGGAACCTTCTACATGTTCCCACGCGCCTTGACGGAAGATGCAAATGAGTTCTGCTGGCGCGCAGCCAAAGAGCTGAACCTGATCATCGTACCGGGTGACAGCTTCTTATGTCCGGGACATTTCCGAATCTCTTACTGCGTGACAACGGATATGGTCGAAAAAGCCATTCCTTTGTTTGAAAAACTTTACAAATTATATAGATAATTTCCATGTTTTTCTGTATAATGAAGTTTGGTTTAATAGGAGATACATAATTAGGAGGACAAGAATATTATGGCAGAAGAAGCTGGCGCAAGTAAAAAGCCAAAGAAATACACGGGGATCCTGCTTCATCCAACCTCACTTCCGGGGCCTTACGGCATCGGTGAGCTGGGTGCAAGCGCTTATAGATTTGTTGATTTTCTGGAACGTTCGGGATTGAACACATGGCAAGTACTGCCACTCGGACATACCGGATTTGGAGATTCTCCATATCAGCCTTTCTCCGCATTTGCGGGACAGCCGCTTATCATCAGTCTGGATCATCTGAAGGAGTTACATCTTCTTTACGACGAAGACTTCCGGGATATGCCGGCATGGAACGCAGAGCAGATCAATTATGGTGAGTTGATTGAGTTTAAGACAGGGCTTTTGAAGCTTGCTTATTCCCGTTTTCACGACGAATCTTTATCTGATGGTATCCATGACGATCCGGAGATGAAGCAGGCGTACGATAATTTCTGCGAGACATCTGTCTGGCTGAAGGATTACGCATTGTTCATGGCAGGCAAGGACTATCATCAGGGCATGCCTTGGTACATGTGGGAAGATAACCTGAAGAAACCAACCAAGAAGCAGAAGGAAACATGGGCGAAGAAGCTCGATACCGAGATGGGCTACTACAAGTTCATCCAGTTCTTATTCTATTATGAATGGACGACCTTGAAGAAATACGCAAACGATAAGGGCATTTCCATCGTGGGCGATATCCCGATCTTCATGGCTTGGGACAGTGTGGATGTATGGGCAAACCAGAGCCTGTTCCAATTAGATTCCAAGGGGTACCCAACCGTCGTTGCCGGAGTTCCACCGGATTATTTCTCAGCGACCGGACAGTTGTGGGGCAACCCGCTATACAACTGGAAGAAGCATACCGAGACCGGTTATGAGTGGTGGCTGAACCGTATTCGTTACCAGCTGACACTCTGTGATTTCCTGCGAATCGACCATTTCCGTGGTTTCGATAAATACTGGGCGATCCCTTATGGCGAAGAAACCGCCATCAACGGTAAATGGGTAGAAGCACCGGGTGTAAACTTCTTTACACAGCTTGAAGCAACCCTCGGTTATCATCTTCCGATTATCGCCGAAGATCTTGGTGAGATCGATGATTCGGTTATCGAGCTGCGCGACAAATTCGGTCTGCCTGGCATGAAGGTATTGCAGTTTGCATTTGAGAATCCGGAGGAAAATGATTTCCTTCCACACAACTTTGTTCGTAACTGTGTCTGCTATACAGGTACACACGATAACGATACAACCCTCGGCTGGTACAAGCACGCATATGAAGCTTCCAAAGACAAGTTGCGCCGCTACTTCTCAACCGATGGTTATGACATCTGCTGGATTATGATCCGTGCATGCTTTGGCTCTGTTGCTAACATGGCGATCGTACCAATGCAGGATGTATTATGCTTAGATTCCTGGGCACGTATGAACACACCGGGTGTCGGCGAAGGAAACTGGGCATGGAGATACAAAGAAGACGCACTGACACGTGAACTTGAAGCAAGATTATATGAAACCTGTAAAATGTTTGGACGATAAGAGGTGTATCTATGAAGACATTGGGAGTTGGAATCGTATTGATGGTGGCACTGTTCTTCTGTCTGCCATACCATCTCTACATGAAACAATTATGGAAGAAAAATCCTGAGAAATCATGGGAAAAAGCACGCAGGTTTGTATCCGGCTTCTTCCGGTTTGAACTGAAACTGTCCGGATGCAAGGTGAACGTCATCGGAAAAGAAAATATACCGCAGGACGGACCGGTGTTATTCGTCGGCAACCACCGCAGTTATTTCGACATTCTGATCTATCATGAAGCAATCGGCAAGCCGCTTGGCTTCCTTGCGAAAAAAGAAATGGAAAAGATTCCGCTTCTCCCACTGTATATGCGGGATATCGGATGTCTGTTCTTAGACAGAGAAGATATCAAGCAGGGCTTATCCGTGATCAAGCAGGGAACGGAATACATGAAGCAGGGACATTCGATGGTCGTATTCCCAGAGGGAACCAGAAACCAGACCGACACACTTCTGCCATTTCGCGAGGGCGGATATAAGATGGCAGAGAAATCGAAATCCCCGATCGTTCCGGTATCGATCTGCCGTTCCGATCTGATGCTTGAATCTGCACCAAAGAAACGGATTCACAGCCATAGCGTAACGATTGAATTCGGAAAGCCGATCTATCCTTGTGAACTTCCTCCAAAGGAACGCAAGGAGCGATATGCAGAGTTTCCACAGCTTATACAGGATATGTATGATAAAAATAACATTTAGAGGAGGATTTGAACCATGCCTTGGTGGTTAATCATGATTATTGTCATCGTGGTAGCACTTGCGATCATGTTCGTGTTATACAGAGTCGGTGACAAATTACAGAAGAAACAGAGTGCACAGAGAGAACAGATGGTAGAGGCGGCACAGCCGATGAATATGTTGATCATCGACAAGAAAATGCTGCCAATGAAAGACGCCGGACTTCCGAAAATGGTGATGGAACAGACACCAAAGCGTTACCAGAAAGCAAAGCTTCCAATCGCAAAGGTCAAGGTTGGTCCACAGATTATGAACATGATCTGTGATGATGCGATCTTCGACGAGCTTCCAACCAGAGGCGAAGTAAAAGCGATGGTCAGCGGCATTTACATCATCAGTGTAAAAAGCGTCCGTGGCAAGAAGGTGGCTCAGGAAGAAGAAACTGGCAAGAAGAAGAAAAAGGGCAACTGGCGTACACGTATGCGGAAGCGTCAGGTTGAGATGCAGAAGCAGTTAAACGCAGAAATGCTCGAGAAAGCAAAATCCAAGGGCAAAGACAAACCTGTTGAAAAGTCCAAGGAAGAGCTTCGTCGAGAGAAAGAAAGAGCGAAGAAGATCAGTGACAAGATGTAAAAATCAACCGGCAAAATTGAAAGATATTATCGGTTCCTTTACACCGTTTCTGATTGCCGTATTGGCGCAGTATGTATTGAATTTCATCGATGTTGCAATTCTGTTCTTCAAGAATATGCGTTCCGATGAGAAATCAAACAGCGAAAATACGATTGGCAAGATCTTACAAATGGATTATAACCAGCCTATGAATCAGGCGTACCTCGTGCTTGCACAGCATATCGTATTTCTGATTTGTTTCGGGGTCTGGTATTACCGCATATTTTATCGGGGAAATATCGTTTCCACAGACGAATCTTTCGAGGATAATACAAAAGGACGCATGAAAAATATTTTTTCATGCGTCTGTTCTATACGGACTCCATTTTTATTGCTTGCTGGTGTTGCAATTCAGATCATGGTGGACGGAATCCTGAATCTGGTAAGTCCCCTCTTCCCGGATACCTTTGCAACCTACTATGAACTTGTATCCAAGGCGGTCGGTGTGAACCGTGCAGTCCCGATGATGATCGCGACCTTTGTAATCGCCCCGTTCGGCGAAGAATTGTTCTTTCGCGGAGTGATCATGGGCTATGCGAAGCGCTACATGCCACCGGCTTTCGCAATCCTGTTTCAGGGTGTGCTTTTCGGACTGTATCACGGCAACATCGTACAGGGCATCTATGCATGCATCTTAGGATGTCTGCTTGGATTTGTGGCTTACAAAGCGAACACGCTCCTCGCAAGCATGATCCTGCATTTCAGTATCAACCTGAGTGTACTATTCATTCCATCCGTATGGTTTGAGGAAACGGTACGATGCGGTATCATCACGGCTGGCGCGTTAGTGCTTACGGTGCTGTTCGTATGGCTGGCGATGAGAAAAAAGGAAGAAAAGAAAATTACAGAAAAATAAAAGAACCGGATGGATTTACATGATTGTTGTAATTCCATCCGGTTTTCTATGCTTGCTTAATCATCTGTATGTCATACTTATTCCGCTAAATTATGTACATGCACCTTCATCTTCCGCTCCATCGGCGACTCATTTCCCATCTCCATGGTATATTGCAGTGCAAGGCGCAGGGAAAATTCCTCTGCCAGAACGGCCGCCTCATAATCGATACCCTCTGCCGTGTGCAGGAAATGCTTCGTCTGCAGGGTCACCGGAATCGAGCCATAGCCGGTCGCATATTTCGTATGATGCGTTAAGCCATGCTCATATACAAAGTCCGAATTCAGCTCGCCGCTCCGTGTCACACGGAGCCGGTTGTCGGAGAAAATCATCGTACAGCGTGTCTTGTGTCCATCGCCGGACACATCCTCCACGTAGGTAAGCTTCATCCCCTGTTCGGTCATGCTTGCCAGCGCAGTTGCCTGCGAGCGCATCACTTCGCCGGTCTCCACATCTACATTTTCAAACTCAATGACTGCTTTCATTATGGACGTTCCTTTGCCATCTCGATCAAAGTCTCTACCAGACTCTCAATCGAATATCCCTTATCCTTCCAGAGCATTGGATACATACTGATGGATGTAAAGCCCGGTAATGTGTTGATCTCGTTAAATACGACCTCGTTCGTATCCTTCTCCAAGAAGAAGTCTACACGGGAAAGACCGAATCCATCCAGCGCATTGAAGATTGCAACCGCATCCTTCTGCACTTCTGCCTCTTTTCCGTCCGGAAGATCAGCACCAATTACAGTCTTAGACTCTACATTGTTGTACTTTGCATCGAAATCGTAGAATTCTGCTGCCGCAAGAATCTCGCCCACGCGGGATGCCTTTGTATTTTTACCATAACCAAGGACAGCGCACTCAATCTCTCGACCGACGATCGTCTCCTCAACCAGAATCTTATAATCATGCTTTGCAGCTTCCTTCAGGGCAACAACCAACGCTGCACGGTCATCTGCCTTGGAAACACCCTTGGAAGAACCTGCCTTGGAAGGCTTTACAAATACCGGATAAGAAAGCTTTGCTTCGACGCGGGCTGTCACCTCGTCGATATCCTCCAATTGTTCTGCCAGCACCGGCACATAAACAGCCTGACGGATTCCAAGTGTATCAACGACCAGCTTAGTATAGAACTTATCCATAGATGCAGCAGAAGCGAACACACCACATCCGACATATGGGATATCTGCCATCTCGAACAATCCCTGAATCGTTCCATCCTCGCCATACATGCCATGCAAGACAGGGAAGATCACATCAATCGGCTGCACCTTCATCATATCGTCCTGCGAAATGATAAGTCCGCCCTTTGTATCCGGGGAAATGATTGCAGAAACGGGACTTTGCTTCCAGCTTCCGTCTTCGATGCCTGCGATATCTTCTACAAGCTTCCACTCACCGTCTTTTGTAATTCCGATCAGGAACATATTGTATTTCTCAAGATCTACTGCTTTGGCAATTGTAACAACTGACACGCAGGATACTTCATGCTCGGATGAGCGGCCGCCAAATATAACTGCTAGATTCTTTTTCATGGTTTTTGCCTTTCTTTATGTAATGGTTTTATTCCGCAATTTACGAGGTTCTAATTTATTCTCCGAGTTGGACGATAATACAAAATTCTACGCAGACGCGCTCTCGCTCAGAGAAACACATAACGGTACTAAATTCGCTGCACCAGCCAGATAGCTGGCACAGCTTATTAAGTACCGATGTGTTTATATGGTCTGCTTAAGAATTTGTATTATCTTTCAACTCGATATACATTTCTTCTCGTAAATTGCTATAAACAAACTAACTTTATATAGTATTCAAAATATGAATACATTATGTTTTATTATAACAACTTAGAAGGTATCCTGCAACCATTCAAGAATCTTTAACTTTACTTTGACATCACCGGGCTTTATGTCCCGCTTCACAAATAATTTCTCGTAACTTTCTTCGTCGAGTGCCTGTGCGATTTTCTCTGCATCTGCCGAATCGACAACTGCCCCCGCGTCCATCGTGTAGCACATCATCGGATACAGCATGCACCAGAAGTTCTCGCCTTTTGCCTCACCGATATCTATACGCAGTGCCCGGTAGGTTCCCGCTGGGAGTACCAGATCCCCATATTCCCGAATCGGAAATTCCTCTCTCGTAATATATGCTTTTACATCGTAATGATAGCCTGCCTCCTCGACAACTGCACGCGCAGTGTTGCGGATTTCCGATAAATTCTGCGCCAGATACAAGATTGCTTCACTGTCATTTTCTGCTTTCTGCAGATCTTCCGCAAGCAAGGCAAGCACTGCATCCCGCACCTCATATTTCAAAGCAAGATCTGTCTCACTGTCACTGTTTGCACGCACATGGAACCGCACCACAACATCTTCCGGGCTTTTTAGTGCATCCTCATAGACATCCGCACAGATACCGCTTTTTTCTGCAACATCATCCACATCGCCTGACAGACTCTCTGTTTCACCGCTATCTCCAAACACAGCTTCAAGATCTGCCTGATCTTCATCGCTAATTTTCTGACCTGCAAATAGCATTTTCATATTTCCCTCGCGAAACAGACTGACGACATCACGGACACTCCCACCTCCTGCAATGTGCAGCACACTCGTAAGTAAGATCCCACCACATACTCCAAGCAGGATTCCGACCATTGCTCCTTTTAGAATCTTATACCCCATAACGAACTCCTCCATCGAAAGTTGATTTCGTTACAAGCTTTCCCTTCCGTAAGCAGCTTTAATCATTTCCCGCAAAATATATTTCGCCCCATCCGATTCCATCATGACCGGAACCGATTTGGGGATCCCCGGCCGGTGCCCAAGCTCCAGCAAGAGCGGATGTATCTCCTGCCCCGTCATATCTGCCGCGATCTGCTTCATATGCCCGAAATCCAACTGCCGCTCGTTCTCTCTCCGGTACAGCGCTGCCGCCATCTCCAGATTCTCTGCCTGCACATGGTAGAGCGTCTGATTGATGCTGTTTTCCCCTTCGTACCCGGCGATATCTGCAATCACAAATGTAAACAGATATCCGTCCTTCGCAGTTTCCACCTGCATTTCCTGCACATAATCCCGGTGCTCCAACGTTTCCTTTTTCTGTTCTATCGCAGTAAAATCATTTTGCACAAATTGTCTGCCAAGCTTTTCATCTCCGATCAATACACTGCCGATTGCAGCTAGCACAGTCAGACAGACAAAACCGATTCCCCATTTCACGCGTTTTTTCGTCTTTACCCACATGACGATCAACGGAAATACAATGCCGATCGCAAGGTCTGCATACAGGAAATACCGCATGCCATATTTTACGGCCGATTCAAACTGCATTCCATACGCAAACAGACACGCACCCGCGAACATCACCACAAATGTCACAACACGTCCACTTTTCTGCTTCACTTCACACAGCGAATACAGGAAGTCCCGCGTCTGATGCAGATAGCCGCTCACAACTGCAAACACACCGATAATCCAAAATGCCATCACCGGATAGTCAAGCCGCGCCACCGCCCCGCCAGGAAAAGAAGCCGCTTCCATTACATTGAACGATGCCGTCGTGTCGCTTGCCGTCCAGCCATAGCCAAGGATTGCCACGATGAACAGATACGCAAATACAATGGTAAATAAAATCCAGACAAGCAGCCAGATTCCCCCCATTCGGTCTTTCTCCTTCACGCATGGGCAACTGTAGAGCTGCAATTCCAACGGCGACAATGCCAGAAGGATTGCATATGCGCCCTTGAACACGCCCGATACCTCCGACTGTGATGTGATTCCCTGCATGATTGCGCCGATATCAATATTCGATACCGAGAACACAACGATCAATATGAGTGGTACGACCATCCACCCAAACAAAAATTCAAACATCCGTCCGCGTCCTTCCATCGACTTGGACGCACCATACAATGTGATTCCAAGAAATGGCAGGAAGATCCACCATACGGAGAAGCTTTGCAACAAATAGCGTTGCAAAATCATGGAGAAAAAGACCGCGATAAGCGTCGCACGCAGCAGATACCGTAAAGCATACAGCACGTCCAATATACCGGCAGTCCATCCCATATGATTCCGAATCGCATTGATATAACCGCATGGAACAAAGTCCGCAAGATACAGCATCAACGCGCCATAGAGCACGACAAATGCGAGCCCGACCACCAGTGCCAGCACATGATATTTGCCCGCAAGTGACAATGTGATATACGGAATCATCATCATACTGATCGTGACACATTCAAGATAGCTCATGCGGAACCATTGCCGTTTGGAGATTTTACCGTCCGCCAGATTCATGATTTTCTTCCTCCTCTCCCGCTGCCTTCGTCACATGGGGTTTCAGCCTCATACGTTCCTCCTCGCGCGCAAAGATCGGCCGTTTCCGCATCCACGAGATCGGTGCCCGCAGCACAAAATCCTGATTCGCATAGGCACGCTTGCCATTCCCGGCGACAATCGGATACATATACGGGATGCCGAAGCTCATCAGTCCGGATAGATGCGCCGCAATCACCAGAAGCGCCAGAATATATCCGTACAAGCCCCAGATGGCAGACGGAATGATCACGAAAAATTTGAGCAGACGGAATACCGATGCGAACTCCTCATTTGGAATCGCAAAGCTTGCAATCGCAGTCAGCGCTACAACGATCACAACCATCGTACTCACGATGCCCGCCTCCACTGCCGACTGTCCAACGATCAATCCGCCGACGATACCGATCGTGTTGCCAAGCGGTCCCGGCAGACGTATCCCCGCTTCGCGCAAAAGCTCAAACAGAAACTCCATCAGTAGCACTTCCACAATCACAGGAAAGGTGACCATACTCCGTGCTGACGCGATCGCATACAGAAGCTTTGTCGGGAGAATATCACTGTGATACACGGTAATCGCGATATAAAGTCCGGGCAGGGACACCGCCAGAAATGCTGCGATATACCGGATGATCCGCGCAAATGTCCCAACAGCCCAGCGATTGTAATAATCATCGGATGTCTGCAGCAGCATGTTCAAATTACACGGTGCCAGAATCACCTCCGGCGAATTGTCAAATACGATTGCCACTCTGCCTTCCGTAATCCCTGCTGCCACCTTATCCGGTCTGGTCGTCGACTGAAACGTTGGAAACGGAGAATACCAATTTTCCATCAAATGCTGCGCCATCCCGCTATCATAGATGGCATCAATATCATAGCGATGCATGTCCTCCCGCACGCGCTTAACCAGCTCCTCCGACGCTACATCTGTCAGATACACAAGCGCATAGTCCGTCCGTGTGCGCTCCCCAATCGTATCCTGCTCCACGCGCAATTTTGCATCCTTGATCCGCCGCCGGATCAACGCGGTACTCTGCCGGAATCCCTCATTAAAGCTGTCCTTCGGTCCACGCATGCCCGCTTCTGTATCATTTTCAGAAATTCCTCTAAGCGGTAATTTCTTCGACGATACGATCATCGACCTCGCATAACCATCAATGAAGATCGCCGTATCGCCCTTCAGAATTGAACCGACTGTTTTATCAAAGGAGGTTTCCTCTTTGATATCCGCCGTCTGAACCTCCTGATATAAGATGCTGTCCCAGACATCCTTCGCCGAATTTCCGCGCCATTCATACGAAAGCGGCTTCAGTATCGTCTCCTCAATCATACCGTTGTCCGTCAGACCATCAATATACACGACATGCATGTACACCATGCCCTCTGCCCGCTCCATTGCAAAAGACTTCTGCACTACATCGCCGCAGTTTTCAAACAGGATACCGAGCACCTTTTTATTCTCAGCTAAGCTCCGCCGCAGAGGCACCTTGAGCTTGTTGTTATCATCATACAGATCTTTCCAGTCCATAAAAAACCTCCAAACTATACATAAGCTAGTATGTATGGTTTAGAGGTTTTTATGCAGAACCGCATGTGCCGTTGCTGTTTGTCTATCAAAGGAAAGTTCAAACTCTCCATCATATTTTTGCACGATTTTATGTACATTATGTAGTCCAAATCCGTGCCAATTCGGATTCTTCGCTGTCTCGGTAGACGATTCCCCGTCCGGCAAAATCGTATTTACACAGTCAAAAAATATCAGCTTCTTGTATGTTCCAATCGTAAGATGAATCTTCCGTTCTCCAATATCCAGGGGGATTTTCTCAACGGCTTCCTTTGCATTTTCCAGCATATTAGACAGGAAAAAGCACAGATCCAGATCATCAATCCCTAGCTCCTGCGGCAGCCACCCCTGATATGTAAACAGAAGCTTCTCCTTTGAAACCGCGGCTCCAAGCACGCCTGAAATCACGGCATCCACAAGCCGGTTTTGTGAATATATGCATGTCGGTTGTTCTGCTTCCATATGATTCCAGCTTTCAACCATTGCAGTTGCCCGTGCAATCTCTCCCTTTTTGAGCAGATCCTGCACCGTCTGCATCATATGCCGGAATTCATGCTGTCGGGCGCGTGTCTCCTCATTTTTCTCATACAATTGTACATAATAATCTCTGGTCAGCTTCTGTTCCCGCTCAAACATCCGTATCTGTTCTGCCTGTCGGTCGCTCCTTTTTTTCAGCTTTCCTATGTAGATCAAATACGCACATACAATAACAGCTGAGCCAAATAACATCATAAGTACAACATAGGTCTCGCCTGCCACGTTTCTGATCTCCCCATCCCCTACAATATAGGTCAGAAATGAAACCTGAACTGCCGCAAGTATGCCTCCCGCGAACAACACCCAGAAATTGCGGTTTACAAGCGTCCACACATCCGACTTTTTCTTTTGCAGCTTATAGATCAACGCCCACAAAAAAAGTCCCGGCAATGAACAGATTCCATCCATGATCGGATCGGAAAACCCGAGGTCATTGACACTTACATTTGCTAAAAGTGCAATGCATACATATAGAATTGAATCCACGACCTCTACGATCATATAAGACAACACATATGCCTTTATGGATTCTCGTATAGATCGCCGCTTCCAGATATAAAATGCAACTCCATTTATAATCGGAATCAGCACAATCGCATTCTCATGCAGAAACTCCGTTTCTATAAATGTTCCTATAATCAGCAATCCTCCTGTAAGAACTGCATCTCTCAGGCACAAATTCCGTGCCTGTTTCTTTCTATGATAGCCAAACACACACGCAGAAACCGCGGTTTCCTTAATCAGCTTTATGCAATTAATTAAAAAACACAACAAAAACATCCCTATAAAACTCTTTCATGCTCCCGCGCATATGCGATATATTCCTGTCGCAGCCTCCTTACCTTTCCGTTTGGTATGTTAAAACGCATACTATCTTCCATAATTAGAGATGTCTTCTGGATATCCTCGACATACGCATAGTTCACGATCACAAATCTTGATATCCTGCAAAATCCCTGTTCCTGCAGAATCTGCTCCCACTCTTTCATTGTATACGTTTGCAGTGCCTGCACGACTTCCCCGCGCAGGTAAAAGGTTATCTGACTATAATTATCCGCAGACTGTATATATAGTATCTGCGATACATCAATCTGCCATACTTTTTTCTTCCATGTTACGTCGATCAGGCGTTGATGCTCTCTCTGAAAGTTCTGCAACACCTCTGTCAGCTTGTCCCAATTTCCTGTTTTTCTGACAAATGCGATCACATTTCGCCCAAATGCCGCTTCCATCATTTCTTCATGCGACGTTACATAGATAATATCTGTCATACGCAGCTTCGAAGCCATTTGCTCGCGCAGCTCCAACCCGGAAAGCTCCGGCATCTCAATATCCAAAAGCATAAGTGCTGGCTGCACCGTATGTGCCTGCAGGGATTCCGCTAACATTCTGGCATCGGAAAATCCCCGTACCTCGGTTCCTTTCACCATCACATCACGACAGACCTTTATCATCTCATTTAAATTCTCAATATCATCATCACAGACTATGACCTGCATCGTGCCCTACCCTTTTATCTATAATTTTCTCTAGCTATTATATATCACTTTCCTTATTTCTGCTACAATACGTTGAAAAAGGAGTTTTTTATGAAATCTACAAATGATACATCCCTGATTCAGACCTATTTAGACTACTGCAAATACAACAAGCGTTTGGACGAAAAAACCGTCAAGGCCTACGCAATCGATCTCCAGCATTTTTATATGGCATTCCCGGATCAGCCTCTCATTTCCCGTACTCCTCAGGCAATTGAAGCCTATATTTCCTCTTTACATGCATTATTCAAACCACGAACGGTCAAACGAAAAATCGCTTCTATAAAAGCATTTTATCATCACTTGGAATACCGCGATATCATCTCAATCACCCCATTTGCCAAGCTGCAAACCAGATTCCGTGAACCTCTGATTCTGCCGAAAACAATTCCTCTCCACACGGTTGAGCAGCTTCTCGCAAAAATATACACGCAGCATTCCAACGCCAGCACGCCCTATCAGCAAATGCACACACTGCGTGACGCCGCAATCATAGAATTACTTTTCATGACAGGAATTCGAATATCTGAGCTATGTTCTCTGCGCAACAATAGTATCAACCTACATACCGGAACAATCTTGGTCTACGGAAAAGGAGATAAGGAACGGTGCCTGCAAATCACAAACCCAAACGTTCTTTCCATACTAAGCAAATACAAATCCAGTGTACCTTTCTGCCCCGATCCGTATGCTCCTTTCTTCGTGAACCAGAATGGGACTCCCGTATCCGACCAGTCGATCCGCCGTATGCTCCGTAAATACTGCAAACTTGCAAACATTAACCTGCATATCACCCCTCATATGTTCCGGCATACGTTTGCAACCAGCCTCTTAGACGCCGACGTCGACATCCGGTACATTCAGGAAATGCTGGGGCACAGCTCTATTACAACGACGGAAATCTACACGCATGTCTCCACGGCAAAACAGACAGATATTCTCACAAATAAACATCCAAGAAAAGATTTCCGGTTGGTTTGATGGGAGTGATTGATAATTTTTAGTTATCCGTTATAGTTTTTAGTGAAACATGCTTAGAGGGAATGAGATGCTAGCAAATACATTTTTAGAGGATATTGAAAGTATTGTAAGTGCACGAAATAATCATGATTTAATAAATTTATCAGATTGGAATCCTTCCAATAAATTTATTCAATCAGTCAATGCAATTCTTCCTACAAGTTTTATACAAAATGGTATAGATTATATTTTTTCATCAGAAATAAACGATGAAATAAAGAATAAAGTAAAATTCAAATTAGGTTTTGGAGAAAATAAATCATTAGAGCTTTCTTTTTTTGATTCCGGCTCTCTGTCTATTGTAAATGTTATTCATTTACTTTCAAAAATCGGAATTCATGATATTACAATTATAAGCCCTTCTTATTTTTCTGTTGAGCACATATGTAAAGATTATGCAATTAATTGTCGACATGTTGAATTGGAAAAACAAGGGCCAAGTTTCATTCTTCCCAATAACTACGACAAAATACTTAAAAATTGCCAATGTATATGGCTGACTAATCCTGTTTATTGTACAGGTACATATTGGGAAGAAAATTTTATAAATAATCTTAATGACTTAATTGAGGGGACAGACACTTTGTTGGTAATCGATGAATCTTTAAGTGAGATTCATCGATTAATTTCACCTAAAATATCTTCAAGGCGATGTATTACAATTACATCACCCCACAAAGCATTGTGCACTAATGGAATAAAATTTTCAGTCATCCTATTTCCATCACAATATTCTCAAATCATTGATACATGGTCAGACATTTTAACAGGCTGCCTAAGTTTAAGTGCGCTTACAGCGATTCATCATTTTATATCTGCTGATTATGATGACTATTTATTATGCGTAAAAAAAATTGTAGAACATAACAAGCAAGCTGTTTTAAAAATATTGAAAAAATATAAAATACAGTATGATACATTATCAAATAGTTACTTATTATCTATATACTTTTTAAATTTACCTTATAATTACTTTGATGAAAAAACTAACATTATAAAATTTATTGACAGTACCGCAGCATATGTGATTCCCAATAGTAGAAATCATTTTCCAAAATCTACAGGTTTAAGTTTTCGACTAAACTTGTGTAGCGTATCTGAAAAATATTTATATGCATTGGAACGAGCAATTATATATCTAGGCAATCTCAAGTAGAAGAATTAGTTTCGGATGGTTTACTTAAATTAGAACTAATAATTTTAGTACTATCCAATGTGGCAGCAAAAATACTTAATGTTTTATTAAATTCTTTATTTTTAAGCAGACCAAATGATTTTTTTATTATTTCAGGTTGAACTTGTTTTCCTTCAATACTGTTTTTTAAAAGATTTTTTTGATATCTTTTATTTTTTATGACCTGAACCTTTGTTGATAAATCAGCTATTTGTAAAAGTATTCCATTTATGCCATATAGTAATAACTGAAGTGCAAAAACTGATATTAGAGTAACTGATATTATTTCTACAATACTACCGTTTTTTATGCATAATAATTTGCTATAGTATGATTCATCATATCCATTATATTTTAAAAATCTATTTATAATTTCATCGAAATTAATTACGGTATTATTATCGTAATGAATTTCCAATACATAATGAGTCTTTTCTGAATTCAAAGAAAGATAGCTTTGATTTTGTTCGGATAATTTTAATAATAAATCATTAAAAATCATAAAGCATCCATTATTAAAATCATAAAACTTTTCAGATTTGTTATAATATTCGTTAGTGTTCAACAGTTCAATTCCCTTGTTCATTAATTCCAGTCCCTGATACAATGCAAATAGAGGAAGATGTTCTTCGACTTTTAATTGGTTTAAAATATTTAGAACAAATACCAGTTCATCATGTTTTACAATTATATTGTTTTCTATATAAAATAATATATCTTCAAATATACCAATAATAAAATCATATGAGTTTAATTTGTTTATATTAAATAAATATAATGTCTTTTGTAACCTCCATTCCTTATTTGCAAATATTTTATCAACTAGAGAAAAAAATGTATCGGGAGCAAATCCAAAAATCGACCCTAAAAAAATAAATTTGAATTTTTGCAAATCTTTGATGTTTAATCCGTAAATTCTTCCAATAGAATCTATATTAATTGTAACATCTTCAAAATTACAATTAACCATCATATGATCATAAAAGCTGCAATTACCTAAAATGGAACTTTTAAAATTACAATTATCAAATTTTGAAAGTGTAATTGTTGCAGATTCTAAAATTATGTTATTAAAAAAACAACCTATATATATATTTTCTTCCATCATTGCTTCTGTGAAAAGGCAATCTTTAAATTTACAATTTCTAAATGAAGAATCGTTTATTATGCTTAAAGAAAAATCACAGTTAATAAAGGTACAATCTGTATAAATACTACTCTTAATATCGCATGATTTAAAAACACAATTATTTAAAAATACATTAATCCATATAGTTCCCTCAAAATCACTCTTAGAAAAATTAGAATGATTTACATTACTATCTTTAAAAATACTACCATTAAAAAGCGATTGTATAGACGTTTGATTTTCAAATGTTGCTTCAGTGTACTCTTCAAATGTATATTCTTTATTATCATTAACAAATATATTTTTTCCCTTCATATAATTTCCCCTCATTTTCTTTACAATTTTTTTCAGAAGTAACTTAAATAAATCATCTGATTTAATAACAGATTTATTTTATAGTTGATTTTTAATTACCAGTGTTATTAATAACGGATAACTAAAAATTATCAATCGTATTTATATTTTAAATAAATCCTACAAATTTGTCTAGTATGAATCCACCAAACGAAAGTTCTTTAATTTATAGGAGATTTTGACCTGCCTACAAAAACTTTTCCGCATTATCCACTAATCTGTATTGGAAATGAATTTCTGATCTAATAATTTAAAAACAATATTTTATAGTAAACATTTCGAATTCTTAATTTCTATCATTTCTTCTTGATTCAAATTTTTAAATTCTATCCCAACGAAATCATCTCCTAGAAACAATAAATTATTTAAATCATTAATCCTATATGCATTTAGAACACGCTCTTCAATATCATCTTTTAATATTAAAATTGCATTTCCTGGCTTCCAAAATTTAAATTTCCTATCTACGGTAACATTCATATTGTTCTCATCGAAATCCTGATTATATATACTAATTCCCATACCTTCATCTATAATTACGGGAGTATTACTAATATTATTTATTTTTTCATCCTGAACAAAATAGCTAATATACTCTATCATTCCATCTTCTGGATTAATTGCTATGTCCAACGGAGGCTTGCGCTTATCCTCATAAAACAAATGGTAATTTTGTCCTATTCTTTTATCAACAATTGATATTTCAAATAAAACAAGTCCCTCACCCATACCTTCTATTTTTCGAATATATTTTTTGTTATTAAATACTTTTTCAAACTTCACTTTTTTGCCTCTCTAATTAATCACCCTTCACCTAAACGTGCTTTTATTTACGGCTTCCTTATCAAGCTCATCTACACTTATATATATTGTAAACCTTCTGCTCCCCAAAAATGTCGTAGCTGTACTCGGATACTATTTTTCATTATGTATCAGAAAATATACTTCATCCTTAAGCCAATGTTTGTTCTTTTCATAAAGATAGTTATAATTCGCATCTGTATAATATTCCACTGGAGATATGCTATTATCTTTACCTTGAATAATATGTGGCGAATCAGCAGTACATCCTAATTCAAGCCATAGTTCCGTTAGTCCCATTAAGCCATCAATACAATTTGTATTTTTATCTTTTAGGAATTTATTAACTCGAGCAGCTCTTAACTTTCTATCCTCTAAATCATCTGGATTTTTTTCTTCTTTAGCCAGCTCATAAAGAGTATCCATAACATCCTCTAGATCATAGTCACTAGAACCTGCCAACTCACATATTTCAATTCTATCATCTCCTTTTTCCAGTTGTTCTTTCGCATATTCTATTATTTCATTTATAGAAATTTGCTTTTCTAATAATCCTCTATATAACAATTTCCAGGTTATATTTAACTTAAGTTCTTTAATATCTGCTATTTTTATCATGGTTTTATTGGCACTCCATTCATCGCTCCATTTTGAATAAACATTCTGTGTGTTACTTTTCCATCTTGAATAATCCACTCAAATCTTCCTTCTACTCCATTTAATGAACCCTCTAGCTGATACAATGTTGCATCATTCAATGTAGTTTTTGTTGCATATCCAGCATAATTATCAACTAAATCATTAAAGCCGTGCGCTTGAGCTGTCGCAGGAAATTCTTTTATAATTTGAGGTTTACCCGTTTTTTCATTTATCTCGTAAATTGGTTTTACATCATCTACTTTCAAAGCACTTCCTGTTCTTGGACTATCTAAAATATCATTATGTATAGTCTTACTACCACTCTTACTACCACTCTCCCCGCCTATTTCCGGTGCTGTACCCGGTCTTCCTGAAGGTAAATTATCCAATGAACCGGGAACCGCATTAAGTTCAGAAACAAGCCCAGCTAAACATACTAAATCTGATGCAATCGTACTTCCATATAGGATTTTATAATATGCATCCTCACCTAAACATGCTTTTATTTACGTTTTCCTTCTCAAGAATATCATCTGCACTTATATATCTACCAATAAAGCAACTTTCTTATTTCATCAGATGCTCTTAATAATCTTTTCCATTCTTCAAATGTTCTTACCGCTTCGACACTAAGTAATTCTACGTTTTTTTCTAATTGCATGAATGAATTTCTTAACACTATGCTTTTTTCTAGTATATCATCATCAATCATACCTTCATCCAAAAATAGATTTAATGTATCTTCATGCAGGAAACTAATAACATCTATCGAAAATTCTTCAAACAAATTATGTTTAATTGTATCATCACTCTCTGTCAACAAATAACTCCCACATTCTTGAATTGTTTTTTTAAAGTTTTGATATCTTTCTTCCAATGAAATCATCTCGTCACCTCTTGCCTGATTGAGTCCGAAAATATATTAAGCTCCAGATTTTTATAATCTGGAACTTAATACTTTTCAAATCTTTATTAATTCATGCAATATATTATATTTCTATTGTTGCATCAATGCCCACTCAAAAAAAGTTTTTCCTTCATTTTCGAAATTATTTACATCTCCATCCCTAAGTGCTTCTTCAGCTATACGACGAGCTTCACTTTTCTTATTCATGTGAACATATGCCAAATACTTTAGAACATTTATATACATTTCTCCCTGACAATTTATAGCATATTCATCAATATCGTACTGCTCCATAAATTTATTGCTACTTTCTTCTACCAATTCTACAAGAATTTTTGCCTGCTCCTCATATTGATCTGTGAGTTCCATCTGTCCTGTTTTTACTGTGATAGTTGGAGCCTGAAAAGCACCAACTGCCCTTAATGAATCAGGTTCTTTGCTATTACTAGGCATCTGCATTATCTTCCAAAAAATATCATCATAATCATAATTTTTTATGCTGACTCTATAAATCAATTTCTTCGAATCTACAACAAGGAAATCACAATAAACCATCGCCGCATCCTTTACACGAAAAATAGTATTTTGTCTGGCTTTATATCCCAACTTTTTCGCATATGCAACTATTAAATTCCTTAATTCTTTTTTCTGCTCCTTGTCTAATTTCATCTCACTCCTCCTCCGAAACATAGTATTGTATTCTAATGCCATGCTGAGCAACCTGATTTTGAACTGCCTGCAGAAACTTTTCTGCATTATCCGTTAAACTGTATAGGAAATGAATTTCTATAATTCCATATGTAATTGTCTCTTCTTTATACATATCCCCATACTGCTTTTCTTCAAGATAGCCGAGATACATGTTAATTTTCTCCTGCAGAATCATTAAATGCTGGTATTCCTCACTCCAATCCAAATGATCGGTAATCAACAAAACTATTCCATTTTTATCTTCTGTTAATGCTATACCATCTATTACCATACTATCAACTACCGACATAATATATTATACCTCCTCAATTTGGTCGAATTATTTTTTCTTTTTCCGACAACAACTCCTCCACTTTCAAGAATATGTCATTTGTGTTCTCCTTGTTTCATTTCTTTCAGCTTTTCCTCGAATTCTTCTTTTGTCAGCGATGCATCTGAATTATCATTCATTATATGCAGATCAAACATAACTTCCCCGGTTGGCTGATAGATAAATTTTATTGTCACCCAGAGTTCATCAAATGGAATCCCGGAATATGCCTGAACTGCTGTACAGCATTCTGGCAATACTATAAAAGTGTATGTAAAATCCGAAAGCCTTGATGTATCATTTGCATAATAAATGATTTCATTGCAGGCATAATTCACTTCAACAGGTTCATTTGAAGACTTTATTGTCTCCTGCATAATATGCATAATATTGTTCTAAACAAACGTTTCATTTTATCCGTCCTCGCCTAATACTCGATTGTCTGCTGTATCTCCCCCGTCTGCCGATTCCAGATCACCCGCTTATCGACAGCTTCTTTCTCCTTTTTTGGTCCCAGATCATAGATAATATAATCATCACTGACAACGAGCGATTTTAGCGCCTTATCCGCTCCCGCATCGATCGTAATCAGTTCGCCTTCCTGCTTGTCCTCCAGCGAATAATATTTTATGCAGATAGAATCATCCACCTTCTGTGCGTAGGACATGACTTTTTTGTAAACATTCAGGCAATACACACTTCCTGCAATACTTACTTTTTCCTCCTCATCTTCATCATAGACACGTAAACCATGTAGATATGCAAAATCACTACCATATAACATATTGCTTTCAAAATAGACACCGACCGGTTCTTCCTTCTCCGTTCCGTAGATAACATTCTCAAAAAAGCAGATCAACTGATTTCTTCTGACCGCTTCATAAGAACATCGCACATTCACCAGATGCCGCATACGTCCAACCTCTATCGGCTGGCTCCAGTCCCATGTATCCATATCAAGATAATAGTATTCTGTCTGTTTTTGAAGCACCAGATAATGATCCCGGATACCAAATATCACGTAACTGCCATATCCACCCACATTCTCATAGATCACCTGTGCCTCAGTGCCTTCTCTATTGATGCGGTAAATCCGGTTTTCAATCTGGATATAGAAATATCCCTCATAATAGTACAGTTTGGAACCGATACTATAATAGATCGCATCGCCTTCCTCAAATGTATAAAATTCCTCATATATACCATCCGGAGACAACCGGTAAATCACATTGTTTCCGCATTTCTCCAGCTCATCTACCTTGTCATAGTTTCCAAGCTTCACCCGGCTCTTGTAGAAATACACATAACCGTCTACAACCAGCGCGTCATTGGCATAATTACCGCTCTGCTGATCAATGCCTGGATCAACCTCCGAGAATGGATTCTCAAAAAAACGGTTCTTCGCCTTTGGTTCCGATTGTTTTTTTTCATATATCCCACTTCCAACTACAATTACACAAACGAAGAGTATCACCGCAAATATAACAATCTTTTCTTTCCGACTTAGAGACATTTCGTCCTCCCTTCGACACTAATCACCCACGTTTACCCACATTGCAGGCCTCACGCCGTTATAAGAATCCGGATAGTCCTGATCCCATTTTCCCTCGTATCCAATCACTAAGATCGTGTAATCCTTCATACCTGTTGACCGCAGCATCCACGGTAACCGCTCCGTACCATCAGGCAGATGCCGGGAATATGGATACATCGCTGGAAGCTCCTCGATTATAAGATCTGTAAATATCGCTTTCCGCTTCTGCAAAACTGCCCTCGATGGTCTTCGTCCAAGAACAGATGCATCCGTTAAACGATTTCCATAATATTGCTCTGCTTCCTTCCAGCTCAGCAGGAATATTTTATCTTTTGTATCCGGTCTGCTCTCTCGTACCTGTACATCCCCGGATGGGTCTACATGCGCAGCAAATCCCACCGTAGACGGATTCTCCAACGTTGTCTCCCGTATACTTGCCTGCTCTGTCTCGTCAAATGCCTCTGCATAAAACTCCTGATTCAGCCACGTCCGTATCTGTGAATCCTCCCATATCACACATTTAAAACTATCCGAGAATCGTTGATACGCAATCACATCATGGGATATAAGCAGCATAGCATCCCCATCCTTATCCAGCACATCCCAGCAGATCGGATCTTCTGTCTCCGGATCTCCATCCTGTTCGTAGGTTCCCATCTGTACGATGTCACCGATTTCCGCATCTTTCAGTGCTACCGTCTCCAATGCTTCTGTCGTGGCAGGTTCCTCTGTAGTCATTTCTTCTGTAGTCGTCTCTACATGTTTTTTCCCACAGCCACAAAATATTAGCAGGCAAAGACATAACAATAAAAAATATATATTTCTCGAACTAACCCTTCTCATTTTTCTCCATTTCTTTCAGCTTTCCTTTTTCCACCATGTAATCTATTATTACATCACTGTTATTTTCAAACGTCCTGCAAAGCTCCATCAACTCTTCATCACTAAAATCGGATAAATAGATTCCTTCCCCAGCCTCTTTATCTTCTATCATTTCTCCATTCTCAATTTTTAATTTACCCTTTCCAAGCCATGCCATCATATTAACGATATCATCAAACTGTATTCCTTTCTCAGATACCTGTGCAGCTGCCATCTCGCAGCCCTTATGAAATTCATCAAGTATTTTAGAATTCCGCCCCGTATTACAAAACGAATCGTATTCCTCCAGCAACTGATCGACGCTCGTGTAATCAATCACATATTCCGGCACAAACAACCGAATCTCCAGAATTCTCGCATAAATTAAATACCGATCCACAGACATGCTCCTCCAATTTATGCCATCCAGATTGAAGTCAAAAGAAAATAAATCCAGAGTTCCTTCAATTGACAGATCGTGTTGATAATTCCAATTTGCATCCAGCATTTCCGATATTCGTTCATAATACGTCTGCCGCCTTTTATCTACAGTCTTTGCTATTATCCCACCTATCACAAAAACTGTTGCTACGACGACAAGCACTTTTATATATATTCTTTTCTTTCCCATAAAATCTCCTCATCTGTTGGAACGCCCACCATTTAATCACACATCCAGTCTAATAGAATTTCACTATTCTCCTCAAATTTTTTGCACAATTCCAGCCATTCATCATCACCAATATCCATGTCGTAAATTTCATCTTCCAAATCTTTAATTTCAACAACATTTCCGTTCTCAATTTTCATGGCACCTATTCCCATCCGCCTCACATAAAAAGGTATATCGCTGGGATTAATTCCCGGCGCACCACTTGATGCATACTCACAAGCCATGTTAAATTCATCCAGCATTTCCGATTTCTGACCCGTCTCACAAAACGCTTCGTATTCCTGCAGCAGTTGATCCACGTCCGAATACTCCATTTCTTTATATTTGGTTGTAAATAACCGAATCTCCAGAATTTGCGTATAGATTGACTTTTTATCTATATACATTCCCTCCGGATATTCTATTCCATCCCAACTGTATTTAGCTTCTCCTGTAATCGACAGTGCTTTTCGATACCTCCCATTTAGATTGATCATCTCTGCCACCCGATTCAAGTACTCTTCTTCCACTTGTTCTCGTATCCTTCTATCAACCGCTACTGCGGTCACACCGCCGATTAGGGCAACGATTACGATCGCTGCCAGCCATCTTATAGCTTTTCGTCTTTTACCCATGAATACCCTCCAATTTTCGCATGCTGAAATATAGTTTTTGCACAGAAAAGTTTTTTTCTCACAATTTAATACAGAATTGTAATTGCTTCTTGCAATTGTCCCTCCTAAATTTAATTTTCATTTTTCTCTCCTCTTTTGCTTTTTGTTGTTTTCAGTTTAAATAACTTTCTCAGATTTTTCGACAATAATTCCGCCAAACGAAAGTTTTTTCGACCAAACAAAGATTTTAACAAAAATTTAGCCTAGACAACCATCATTACGCGCTATTTTCTTTAGGCCATCACTTATCCCTCCACCAATCAATGATTACATCATTATATAGACGTTGTCATACAGTTCTCTACTATTACGTCGATTTTTGCACAATGAAATGCAATTTTTGCATTTCTTCGTATTCTCTCAGATTTTATTTATGCTAAAATAAAAGTATCTTAACACACAAAAGGAGACTCCAAGCTATGTATCATATTGTTATTTGTGATGATGATACTTTATTTATATATCATATGAAATGTTTATTGCTTCGCGCAGGTTTAAAGCAGGAATCCTGTAAATTCTACAGTTACCTCTCAGCAAATGAATTCGAAGCAGACTTTCCAAACTTCTATACGATTGATTTACTGATTTTGGATATCCAGCTTCCAGATGTAAATGGAACGGTATTTGCCAAATCTTTTCGTGAGAAATTCCCAAGCTCCACGCTGGTTTTTTGTTCCGGGAAGCAGTCTCCAACACCAGAGTCTTTTGAGTCTGAACCATACCGCTATCTACTCAAAGCATGGACAGACGAACATATGATAGAGAAGCTCACGCCTGTCATCGCGCATATCCAGACGGAAAAAGCAGAGCCTTTTATCCATGCCGGATGGTACAGCACACAGCTGAAGCTCCCTGCCTCCGAGATAATGTATATCGCACGCGGACGTGGCTGTTCTAAGATTTATGTATCTAAGAAAAGCCCCTATTATACTTACAATGACAAGATCTTATGCAAAAGTTCTCTGAGTGATCTGCATGCATTACTGCATGATTTTTATTTTACATATGCACATAACAGTTACTTAGTGAATCTCCAGCATGTAACATACCTGAATACAACCGAACTGACACTGTCGGATAATAGCATGCTGACGATCTCTCGCTCCAGACAGAAAGAGTTTCAGGCAATGTTCTTCCGTTATATGAAATCACAGGATTAGGAGACAGTATGGATTATATTATCTTATTATTCAGTTGCATTGCAGAATACCTTATATTTTCGGACTTTTTTGACGCTTTTTTTGTAATTCGTCCGAATTTTCAACCCCTCCGAAACCGCCTATTGATTGCGATTCCTTTTATCGGCATTTATTTTGGCATCAACACATTGCATATTTCCTACCTGAATATGCTTTCTTTCATTTGCCTGTTACTTCTTTACTCTTTTCTTTATGAAGCAAGCTTGAAAGAACGACTGCTGTATATCGTATTTTTGTGTGCGATTTTCTTCGGCTGCGAATTTTTATTTGCAGTTTTATTGAATCTGCCTGCATACCTTTTTCATTCCAGCAGTGTTGCGAATCTGTCCACGATTCCTTGGCAGATATTTACACTGAAGCTCCTGACCTATCTGATCTGCTGCCTGTATAAGCAGACCTCTGTCCGATCCTCCGCCCGCATGGATCGGAAGATTTTCGCGTGCTATTTGTGTATTCCAATTGCATGCATTGCAATGATGCTGCTCACATATTATTCCGGTCTGGACTTCGCATCGTCTCCACGCATGCGGATATTGCTCTGCATATTTTTTGCGATCATGCAGTTTGGAAACATTCTGATCTTCCGCGCATTCCAGAGATACACGGAGCAGCTTAATCACAACCTGCAGAACAGCCTGATCATCTCCGATCAATCACTTCGACTGAGTTATTATCAAAAGATACTCACTATGGATGAACATTTGCAGGAGCTGGTGCACGATACGACACATTACATGAAAGCCATCCGCATACTGCTTGACGATGGGCATGCTGATAAAGCACTTGCACTCATTTCCGAATTAGATACAAAGTTAGATACAACCATCCTTACGCGCTATTCCAAAAACGATATTCTGAATGCAATTCTAACTGAGAAATCTGAACTTGCCCAATCGCAGAATATCCAGATGTCGATCGATGTACTCCCAGATATTACGTTTGCCGAATTACCGTCCGCGGATATCATATCCATTCTGTCGAATCTACTTGATAACGCCATTGAAGCATGTCTGGCGCGCGATAATTCTCGTGTTGTACAACTGACTATTACAAAGAAAAACGAAAATAACTTCTATGTCATTATCGTGAAAAATACCTTTGACAAAGCACCGGTTTTACGTGATGGACAATTCGTCTCTACCAAGACGGACACGAAGCTGCACGGCATCGGCACCAAAAGTATCCGGCATGCCGTGGAGAACAATCATGGTTTTGTCAATTACTCTATCGAAGAAGGATTCTTCGTGGCGACTGTGGTATTACCAATAGCATTAAACGTGTAGGTTCCTTAAATGCTACAATTAGTTGCATTTCTAAAAATCTCTTTACAATCTGCTGTAATTCATGATACAGTTTCTTTGTTGTCGAGAAGCGCTCGTTCATAGCGTAGTTCGGTAACAGTCTATTAATTTATATTTTTATCTTCGATTCTTCGAATACTAATCATTACCCTTTTTTCGCGCAAATTTTAATTATTACTCATTAACAACTTTAATTTCATGCACACATCTATTTTTTAGGAGGAACCGCTTATGACGAATGAAACAATAACCACAGACACACAGAATACATTCTATCAGACCGTAAACGAACTCGAAGAAGCTATGAAAACACAAAACCTATATTCAGAATATATCACACTTGACGAAACATGGAAAAAACGCTTCGCTGATTACATGACGGGAAAGAAAACAATGCCACTTACTTACGATCCATTCTTCAAATGTATGTTTCTCCCGGACAGACATCCTGATTGGTTGTCAAATCTGCTCAGTGCCATTTTGGGTGAATCCGTCGTTGTGGAACGGCTTTTGCCATCGGAAAATACAGCCATCTCCATTGATTCCCTGCTAATCATGGATATCGTTGTCCGATTAAGTAATGGCTCACTTGCAAATGTCGAAATTCAGAAGATTCCATATATGTTCACTGCTGAACGCATTTCCTGTTACTCTTCTGACTTGTTGCTTCGTGAATACACACGCCTAAAAGAGAACAAAAAATTTATGTATTCTGACATGAAAAAAGTATACACCATTATTCTATATGAAAAAACAGGCGCTGATTTTAAAAATCCGCTATTGCATGGTGCTTATATCCATCACGGTAAAACACGATTTAACACCGAACTCACGTTGGAACTCCTGCAGGAATATTTTCTGATTGCACTTGATGTATTCTGTCAAAACGGATATACTGATGATAAGAATCTAGATACACGGGAAACCATTGATTCAAATATGAATGATTTGGAAGGCTGGCTTTCTATCCTGACCGCAGAGACAATCGCGGATGTGGAGCGCGTGATCAGACGCTATCCGTGGAGCGAAACGATATTCCGTGAAATAAGTACATATGTTAATAAACCTGAGGAGGTGATTCACATGTTTTCAGAAGCGTTAAAAATTGCAGATAAAAATACAGTGAAATACATGATTGAAGAACTGCAGGATGAATTACAACTGGCTGAAAAAAAGCAAAAACAGGAAGCGGAATTGCGAAAGCAAGAGGAAGAAAAACGAAAGCAGGCTGAAGATGAATTACAGCGATCAAAAGAAGAAATTGCGCAGTTGAAAGCATTGTTAGCTAAAAAGCAATAATCCAGAATGGCACCGTTTTATGACGGTGCCATTTTATATCAAATAATTATTTCGTATTCTCAGCTTCACCGATACACAATCGTCTCCTGTGTCTCCCCGGTATTCCGGTTCCAGATTACCCGCATATCCACACCATCTTCATAATTGCCCGGTCCCAGATCATAGATAATGAAATCATCACTCACCACCAACGATTTTATGCTCTTATTCTCATCCGGGTTAATCGTAAACAGTTCGACTTCCGACTCACCATCGAACGATCTGTATTTTATGCAGACGCCATCATCCACGCTCTGTGCATAAAAGGCATCTCCTTTATAAACATTCAGGCAATACACGTCAGACGCAATCTTCTCCAATTCCTTTTCCTCTTCATTCCAAACCTTTAATTGATGATCCAATAAAACTACCGCATTGTCTGATAGTTCATATCTGCTTCCATAAATAACGCCCTCATATAAATCAAAAAGTTCCGTATCTACATTGAGCAAGTGCCGCATACGTCCAACCTCTATCGGCTGACTCCAATCCCATTTATCCAGATTCAGACAGTAGTATTGGCGCGCTTTTTGAAGCACCAGATGATGATCCCGGAAAATGGATTCTCAAACAGCCGGTTCTTTGCCTTTTGTTCAGAATGATTTTTGTAAAATACCCCGCCACCAATAGCACAGACAACAAGTATCATTGCAAATATAATTATCTTTTGTTTCCTGCTTAAAGACATCCCTTTCTCCCTTCAATCTATCGTCATCCAAATCCGATCACATGCTTTCCCTTCCATTCCGGTATAGGTATCACGGAATGAAAAGACAATCGTGCAGGTTCCATATTCATAATAAAGCTCCTTCATTGAACTAATCTCTTTTTCTTCATCTGGTTTTCCCATCGCTGCAAGTATCTCTTCATACGTGCTTGCCTGACTGAGTCCATTGCACAACATAAATTGTTCGTCGGACCATATCGTCTGAATCGGACAATTCACCGCAGCTGTCTCCTTCGTACCTGTATTGATTACCGATACATCAAACTCCCCCTTAAAATCACGTGCCTCCATCTTGCAGATTGCTGTCTCATATGCCTTATATCCATCTATCATCAGAGAGGCTGGTTTTCCCAGCATGATCTTCGCATCACTTTCATTCATGCTATACCCTGCGTCATACAGATCTGTGGTTGTGCACGGAAATGTCATAACCTTTCCGGCAATCGCAAATTCCATACTGGATACATCCTTCGTCGTAAATGGAATGTCCGCATAAGCAACTGGTTCTTTCTCTTTTCGAAGGCTTACCTTCTCCGATGCCTCCGGATCTGTCAGAAACCAAACGACAAAGCCAATTACTCCAAGTACGATCACAACCATGATTACTTCTTTGATCGTACTCTTTACCCGTCTTTTCTTTTTTGCCTGCAAGTCCTGCATAAACTGCTCATAGACTTCGTCTCTTTCGGTATTCTCTTCCATTGTTATTTCCTCCCATGTTAAGACAGAAACTACATCCCTGCTTAATACTCGATTGTCTGCTGTATCTCCCCCGTCTGCCGGTTCCAGATCACCCGCGTATCGACAGCTTCTTTCTCCTTTTTGGGTCCCAGATCATAGATAATATAATCATCACTGACAACGAGCGATTTTAGCGCCTTATCCGCTCCCGCATCGATCGTAATCAGTTCGCCTTCCTGCTTGTCCTCCAGCGAATAATATTTTATGCAGATAGAATCATCCACCTTCTGTGCGTAGGACATGACTTTTTTGTAAACATTCAGGCAATACACACTTCCTGCAATACTTACTTTTTCCTCCTCATCTTCATCATAGACACGTAAACCATGTAGATATGCAAAATCACTACCATATAACATATTGCTTTCAAAATAGACACCGACCGGTTCTTCCTTCTCCGTTCCGTAGATAACATTCTCAAAAAAGCAGATCAACTGATTTCTTCTGACCGCTTCATAAGAACATCGCACATTCACCAGATGCCGCATACGTCCAACCTCTATCGGCTGGCTCCAGTCCCATGTATCCATATCAAGATAATAGTATTCTGTCTGTTTTTGAAGCACCAGATAATGATCCCGGATACCAAATATCACGTAACTGCCATATCCACCCACATTCTCATAGATCACCTGTGCCTCAGTGCCTTCTCTATTGATGCGGTAAATCCGGTTTTCAATCTGGATATAGAAATATCCCTCATAATAGTACAGTTTGGAACCGATACTATAATAGATCGCATCGCCTTCCTCAAATGTATAAAATTCCTCATATATACCATCCGGAGACAACCGGTAAATCACATTGTTTCCGCATTTCTCCAGCTCATCTACCTTGTCATAGTTTCCAAGCTTCACCCGGCTCTTGTAGAAATACACATAACCGTCTACAACCAGCGCGTCATTGGCATAATTACCGCTCTGCTGATCAATGCCTGGATCAACCTCCGAGAATGGATTCTCAAAAAAACGGTTCTTCGCCTTTGGTTCCGATTGTTTTTTTTCATATATCCCACTTCCAACTACAATTACACAAACGAAGAGTATCACCGCAAATATAACAATCTTTTCTTTCCGACTTAGAGACATTTCGTCCTCCCTTCGACACTAATCACCCACGTTTACCCACATTGCAGGCCTCACGCCGTTATAAGAATCCGGATAGTCCTGATCCCATTTTCCCTCGTATCCAATCACTAAGATCGTGTAATCCTTCATACCTGTTGACCGCAGCATCCACGGTAACCGCTCCGTACCATCAGGCAGATGCCGGGAATATGGATACATCGCTGGAAGCTCCTCGATTATAAGATCTGTAAATATCGCTTTCCGCTTCTGCAAAACTGCCCTCGATGGTCTTCGTCCAAGAACGGATGCATCCGTTAAGCGATTTCCATAATATTGCTCCGCTTCCTTCCAGCTCAGCAGGAATATTTTATCCTTTGTATCCGGTCTGCTCTCCCGTACTTGTACATCCCCGGACGGGTCTACATGCGCAGCAAATCCCACTGTAGATAGATTCTCCAATGTTGTCTCGCGGATACTTGCCTGTTCTTCCTCGTCAAACGCTTCTGCATAGAACTCCTGATTCAGCCATGTCCGTATCTCGGAATCCTCCCATATCACACATTTACGGCTATCCGAAAATCGCTGATAGGCGATCACATCATGCGATATCAGCAACACTGCATCCCCATCCTTATCCAGCACATCCCAGCAGATCGGGTCCTCTGTCTCTGCATCTCCATCCTGTTCATACGTTCCCATCTGCACAATATCTCCAATTTCTGCATCTTTCAGTGTCACTGTTTCCAATGCTTCTGTCGTAGCAGGTTCTGGTTCTTCTGTATTGGATTCCTCCGTAATTACCTCGGTTGACTCCGCCTGTTTTCCACACCCACTTAATAAAAGCATTGCAAATGCGAGCATGATATACCATTTTTTCATTCTCTATAACTCCTCATACCGAACCTGTCTACGTCTGTTCATTCTCTGATTTCTTCATTCCACAGTTGCAGATAAATATATGATTTGAGTTCTCCATGCCACAATTCCGGCAAGTCCATGTTCCAACAGCCGGACGTTCAGATGCTCCCTGCGCTGGAGCCGGTGCTGACACCGGTTTTCTCACTCCACATGCACATATTTCCACACTGCGGTCATTCGTTCTACGACACCGTGGGCATACCCACACACGACCTATAGCAATATTGCTTTTCAATGCCCGCATCTGATCGGCGGCTACCATACGCTGGATCTCTACTTCATCAAATTCCGGCTCTTTCTTCTTGAAAAACAACGTTATTCCAAATCCTAAAAATCCGAGCAAAAATCCAATTATGTACCATGCAGTTGGATCATATCGCTTCTTTTCCATCTCGGTACCACACATATACGCCCAAAAAACACCTACCAAAATAATGATAATAAATTTGATCATACCTTCGTCCTCCTCTTATTTGTAACTAATAGATTTCCATTTCCCTGTATGCCGGTTCCATATTATACGTACATCCACATTCTCTCCATATTCATAATTTTGACCATACTCTGACGATCCAAGATCATAGATGATAAAATCCTCGATGACGGCCAACGATAATATCCTCAATTTCCCATCCGGATTCACCGTGAGCAAATCTTCTTCCTCATCTGACGTCAAAGATTTGTATTTTATCGTGTACGCATGATTCTCAGCATTTTCCTGCACATAATAGACGGCATCCTGATAGATATTTATGCATTCAATATCTGTCTCTTCTTCTATTGCTGCATTCGCATCCTGCAGCCGCTTCGGAGAATGCTTGGTAACACCACTGATCATCCAATTATAAAAAGTATCTGCGTCCAGCGCATACACATATTTCAAAACACGCATCTGATCAAAGTCGATAGGCGTGCTCCAGTCCCATTTACGCATATCCAGATAACGTACTTCATTATGATTTGCCAGCAGCAGATAATGCTCCCGGATTCCAAACATCCGAAAAATACCATTACCTCCAGTATTCTCATAGATAACCTGCGCACTGCTTCCATCCTTTGTTATACGATACACCCGCTGACCGATCATGATATAGAAATGCTCATCATAATAATAAAGCTTGGAATTCACGTCATAATAGATGGCTTCTTCATCTTCAAATTCGTAAAACTTCTCATACGTTCCATCCGGGGAAAGACGATATATGACGTTATTTCCACATTTCTCTAATTTTTCTTTTTTATCATAATTTCCCAGCTCCACGACACTTCTGTACAGATATACATATCCATCCACGACCAGTGCATCCGCTTTATAGTTTCCATATTGATATTCAATGTCTTTGTTATTGTCGAAGAAAAAGATATCCGCATGGTTTTTCTGAAATACGATAACCACCACCAGTAACCATGCGAGTAAAACGATACTTACGACTGTAATCAGAATATATAATTTTATTTTTTTCATTCCTGTAACGCTTGCCCCTCTCCGTTTTCATCACCTACATAGATCCACATAGCCGGACGAACACCCTGATAGTAATCTGCCAGACATTGTGAATAATACCCGTCCCCTCGAATAATGGAGATTTGATTCTGTGACTTTCCAGTTGACCGCAACATCCACGAAATCCCTTCCGATACATCTGGAACACTTGTCACGAATGGTACTTTTTCACGCACGCGCTGTTGCTCTATCTCTTCGTAGCGCTGTAAAACAGCCTTGCTTGGTTTGCATAAAAGTGCTTCTGCTTTTGGTAATTTGTGCCCATAATACTTCTCGATTTCCTTCCGGCTCAGCAGGGATATCCGATCCGTCGTATCACTCATTGACTCCTGATTTGCCTCATCTACTCCTGATGTGACATATCTCTTGATACGCGCCTGTGTTTCCTTATCAAATGCGTCCGTATAAAACTCCTCATTCAGCCATGTCCGTATCTGGGAATCCTCCCATATCACACAATTGGGGCTGTCAGAAAACCGCTGATAGCCAATCACGTCATGCGAGATAATCAATATTGAATCCCCGTCCTTGTCCAATACATCCCAATAGATCGGGTCCTCTGTCTCCGTATCCCCGTCCTGCTCATAGGTTCCCATCTGCACGATATCACCAACTTCTGCACGTTTAAGCTCGACCGTCTCCAATGCTTCTGCTTCCACTGCAGCGACCGTTGTCGCCTCTGTGGATTCTGTGCTTTGCTGTGCACACCCGCTGAGCAGGCACAGAATCACGAATCCCAATACACCTGTTTTTTTCATACCTTTATTTTTCTGCCTCATACCGCTCCTTGAAATATGCAAGCAGCTCCTTATAATCCTGCATAGAATGATAGAAGCGAACCGTGTCTGTATATTCACTGCCATTCCATTTATATGCATACGTAACTACGAAACAGGCACCCGGATTCTTGAACTTCAGAATCTTCTCAACCGGCAAAGCCACCTGCTCAAAGGTACCGTTCTCGATCATCTCCTGAAAAACCGGCTTCTCCTGAATACGCTTCAACAGGAAATCCTTATGCTGAATCATCTTGATTGCTTTCTGCTCCATGTCCCGGCTGTCCATCGCCTGTCCGACATGTGTTACACTTACCCCCTGCGCCTGGACAGTCTGAACTCTATATGCACCCAGTCCGGTTGCTCCCAGAAAAGCATCCTCATTCAAATGTACAACATACGCATGTTTGGCCTTATCAATCAACACCGCATGTAACACATCTGTATATGTGATAAGCTTTCTCTTATAATTCGTCTTATAGATCAGACAGCAAAGCAGCACGACAAAGCTTACGACTCCCAGTATCGTGTTTACCTTTCCATCCTCATAGTCTCCAGTCACTGTCATCCATGCGGTATACAGAAGTCCGCCAATTGATGCCAGCAACAGCACCAGCCATGTCAGAAATCCCGGAACTGACATATTCCGTATCGTTCTCGGTGGATAGCTGTACAGCTTCATATCCTGTGCGCTCGCAGGTGTCTCCCATTTTCTCTGATCCCAATTCACATCAAATAGTTTTTCTTCGCTCATTTTGTTACCTCTTTCAAATGTAATTTTTTTCATTCTACCGTCTTCATAACAGTTTTTCGATTCATTTTCCGCGAATCGAAGATTTTTTCCGTCAACCCCAAGTTTTGCATGAATCCCTGTTCATTACAATTCATCTGTCCGTTTTTGCATAATCAGATGCAATTTTTGCATGAATCAAGTCAAATTTTTCAACAGCCGATTAAAATGATTGTATACTATATTTTGTCGCTATATAACAACATAACTGTGTTTTGTGGAAATATATTTGTGGGCACACAAAAAAAGAGGTGCTCTGCACCTCTCTCTTGTTTTCCTGTTTACTTATGCTTCCTTCTGCAAATTCCGTATCACGATCTGCTCCTGATTATAGATATGTTCCTTCATAATCTTCTGTGCTGTCTCTACGTCGCCCTTCAAAATCGCCTCTGTAATCTGATCATGCTCCCGGATCAGATTCTCATGATACGAAAAATCCTTAACATATTCAAACCGGTATCGATACACCTGTTCCCGCAGATTCATCGCAATCGTAATCAGCTTCTGGTTCTTCGATGCCCGGTAAATCGTGTTGTGGAAACGCTCATCGCCCTCCACGATTGCCTGTACATTCTTCGATTTCACTGCTTCGCGAAATGCCACGCATGCCTGTTTTATCTCTGTTTTATCATTCTCATCCAACCGCTCGCAGGCAAGCTTGACCGACAATGAATCAATTGCCATTCGAACCTCCAAGGCATCTTTTAAGTCACGCACTGTAATCTTCGCAACCTCCGCACCTTTCCGCGGAATCATAACAACCAGACCTTCCAGCTCCAGCATCCGGATTGCCTCACGTACCGGTGTACGGCTGACACCAAGCTTGTTCGCCAGCGTCACTTCCATCAGACGCTCTCCCGGCTGCAATTCTCCCTGTATGATTGCCTTGCGCAATGTATGAAATACAACCTCCCGAAGCGGAAGATACTCATCGATATTCATATCCAACTTCATATCTGCTACCTCCTTGCCATCCTGACAAAACTTATCCATTCAAAGTTCCATTACCTTCTTTGTTCCCCATATACAACATAAATAATTTTATCTTTATCGTGTATACAATATACATTACTATGCATAGACAAATATTTCAAGCATATTTTTTATTTCTACCAGAGTATTTTTCTCAAAAAGTATGATTATTTCTCACGATTCTGCAAAAATCTCAGCCAACTCTAACACGGCTGTGTCACATATACCTCGGAAAGTCCGTACTGCTGCCGGATTTTCTCTGCCGCCTGCTCCGCAGTCGCTTTCTCTGTATATAAACCAAACACCGTCGGTCCGCTGCCGCTCATGATCGCATTTTCGGCACCAGACTCTTTCATTGTCTGTTTGATCTCCTCGATCTGTGGATAAAGCTTCGTTGTGACTGTCTCCAAGACATTTTCCATGCGGCTTGCCACACCGGACAGATCTCCCTGCTTCAGCGCGTCCACCATACCCGCAACATCCGGGTGGTGCTGCAGCTCGTTCGCATGCAGGTTCTCATATACCATCTTCGTGCTGACCGATATCGTCGGTTTCGCCACAACGACAAAACAATCCGGCAACGGTGCCACCTCTGTCAGCACCTCGCCGATACCTTCGGAAAGCGCGGTTTTTGCCATGATACAATACGGCACATCCGCCCCCAGCTTCACACCGAGCTTCATCAATTCCTGATCACTGACGTCCAGTCCATACAACTCCCGCATCGCATGAAATGCCGCGGCGCAATCCGTACTGCCACCTGCCATACCGGCTTCGACCGGGATTCGTTTCACCAGCTCCACATGGACATGCCCGGTCAGATGATACGTTTCCCCCATCAGTGCAATTGCTTTGTAGATAAGATTACGCGCATCACACGGCACGAATGCCTTATCACACGCCAGTGTGATTGTCAGCGTATCCGCTTCCTCCACTGTAAATGTCAATGTATCATATAAGCTTAGATTCTGCATGATCATGCAGACATCATGATAACCATCCTTGCGTCTGCGCAAAACATCCAATGCCAGATTCACCTTTGCATATGCATTTCTCGTTAACGTTTTCATCCTTGAAAGCCTCCCGTTACAAACAATCTGTTTTTATTATACCAACGCAAGCGTTTCTTCACAATCTATTTATTTTCTCATAACGGCAGAAATCCATGCCGCATCTGCAACATGGATTTCCGTGGTTTTCTATTTACTTTGTATAATATAGGAAGATCTAAGATTTCACGATCAGCAGCCGGTCACCTTCCGATACATAATCAGACTCCAGATTGTTCAACTGCTTGATAGCATCAATGGACGCATAATATTTTTTCGCAATGCTCCACATGCTGTCGCCCTTCTGCACGACATATCCAACGATGCCCGGCTGTGCCGCCTTCTTCGCCTCATCAATCGGCAGGATCTGCAAATCCGTCATCGCCTGACTCTCACCCTTTGCAAAGACGGAGATGTTCAGGTTGATCTGTGCCTTAATCTCGATTTCTTCACTATTTAATAACGACGCAGTAAGCTGGTCAATGCACGGATGGATACGCACCGAATCCTCCTGCGCGAGCGGTACAGTATCCGCCGTATACGAAAATGGAATCTCCACCTCGACACTGCTCATCGGATCATCTCCGGTCGCAATATACAGCACACAGCATTTTACAACGCCTGTGATCTCTGCCCCATTTTCCCCGACAACAACATCATCAATATCGACATCGCCATACACATGACAGATCTGCAGCAGCTTCGCCTTATCTCCACCGATCTGTTTTCTGGCAGACACCTTCGCCTTCGCTGCATTGCGCAGCAGCAGGTTCTCATAATCCATCACCTCAAACTGCGGTACAAGCTCCGCGCTTGGCGAATACACATCGGACAGCATCCGGCATGAACAGTCCTCATACAACTTGATATTCATATCAATATTATAGTCACAGCCAAACACGCGATCCTCACCATCCGCATCCTGCCGGATTGTGATCTCCCCCTTGCCAAGCACATAATCGACATCCAGCACCATGCCCTCTGCTGCACCACTGCAAGGCACCTCACGATAGAGCGACCGCACCGAGAAAATGGATTGTACCGGGAGCCGTTCCTCGCCCCCTTTATATAAGATGAAGATTTCGATTTCTCCACGCACCAGAAGCTTCTCATCGCCCGCCTTCGTCTCCATGTTCCGAAGCGCGACACATTGCCACAAAATCTCCTGGATATTCGGTTTGTTCTGCGGGATTTCCAGCTCCTCCCGCACCTTCAGGACATCGCGCTTGGCGAGCACGACCTGACTATATGTAACGTCGCGATACTGACAGGCAACGCCTTCCCCCTGCTCAATCCCTGTCGCCGCATCGATGCACATCTCTTCATACACATTAACACTTGTTCCAATCAGTCCGCGAACCTCCAGCTTGCGCGAATTGATCATGCTCACCGTCAGATCCTCCAACTGACTGTGGCAATCCACCTGACTAGAGGAAGACACGCCATCGCAGTTGACAACATCCTCAAATGGAATCTCACTCTGGAACTGGCACAGCCGCGGGATATCGCCCCCGGTACGATACAGCACACGCACGCAGACCGATCCGGTGATCCGCACTTTTCCATCCTCCGGAATCATGGACTCCAACAGAATATGACCTTCCTTGGCAACGATTTTTTCCATATCGCCTTTACTATCCGGAATCGTAAAATCATCATCAACTGTTATCTGTGAATATTTGGACTGCGTCAACACGCTTGTATGTATTTCCTTCTTCGAAAATTCCATAGCTCCCTCCACCAAACTAGATTCTTACCCTCTGCTTTATATGTATTCCAATGCTCTCTGAATTATGATAATTTACCGTAAATATTTTTGCGCGCATATAGAAGCCGTACTTACGATACATTCAATACCGGCAGCTCCAGCCGCGGCAACCGGATTACAATATACGGATACATCGACGATGTTCCTGTCTGCCCGTCAGGCGTGTTGGAATCTGTCCCTGATGCAACACCGGAAATGTCCCCCTCCATCTCAGCCTCGGTCTTCAGATCGGTCTTTATATAGATTGCCCGGTCAGTCTTATACAGTTCCTCCACAACCACACACAGATTGGTACGGTCGTGTTCCCCATATCCAACCACAATATACAGATGATCCTTCGTCGTATAACTCATCTGGAATGCATGCAGCTTCTTCTCCTCTATGATCTGCCGCAGATCATCCGGCAGTTCTGTCTCTGCGCACACCGTAAAATCCAGATCCTGTCGTTCTCTCGCCTCCTGCTTGCGACACCCGGATGACACACACGCCAGCGCAACCAGAACCAAAATCATAAACTGCCTCCCGCTTCGCCCTTTATTCAACATTTTCTCATTACAATCCCCCATGATCCCCCATTTCTTCATCCGCGTTCTATCTCAAATCCTTGCAGATGATAAAACGTTTCATCTACGCAGGTTGCGCAAACGAAACTATTTTGCTAAAATATATGTGGTTTTTTCCGCCCTATGCGTAAAACCACAAATATAAATATAAGAGGCGTAATCATGTCAAAGAAAATTAACCGAAACGATCCTTGCTGGTGTGGCAGCGGCAGAAAATACAAAGTCTGTCATGAAATGTTCGACGATAAGATTGCAAAAATTGCACATCAGGGGCACATCGTTCCTACTCATAACCTAATCAAAAATGCAGAGCAGATTGAGAAGATCAAGGAAAGTGCAAAAATCAACATCGCTGTACTGGATGAGATTCAGAAGACAATCCATGAGGGTATGTCTACCGCAGAGATCGATAAGATCGTCTACGATATGACAACCGATATGGGCGGTATTCCAGCACCATTAAACTACGAAGGATTCCCATACAGTGTATGTACTTCCGTCAACGATCAGGTCTGCCACGGATTCCCATCACCAGATGTTATCTTAAAATCCGGTGATATCATCAACGTAGACTGCTCTACAATCCTGAACGGCTATTTCTCCGACTCTTCCCGTATGTTCTGTATCGGTGATGTCAGCCCGGAGAAGAAGAAACTCGTTGATGTCACAAAGGAAGCAATGCTCAAAGGTCTCGAACAGGTAAAACCTTGGGGCTTCCTCGGCGACATGGGGCAGGCAGTGCATGATTATGTCTATGCAAATGGATACTCTGTTGTCCGCGAAATCGGTGGACACGGTGTCGGCATCGAGTTCCACGAAGAACCTTGGGTAAGCTACAACTCTAAAGCAGGTACAGAAATGCTTATGGTTCCTGGCTTCATGTTCACGATCGAACCGATGGTAAACATGGGCAAGCCGGACATCTTCGTCGACGAAGAAAATGACTGGGAAGTTTACACCGAAGATGGACTTCCATCTGCACAGTGGGAGATTCAGGTACTTGTCACCGAGGATGGATACGAGATTATTTCCTACTAAAAATACGCGTAGTCGGGCTACAGAATATTATAAAGATGAGCCATGATTATAATTCTACACAGACGCGCTCCCGCTCACTTCATCACGCAGCGGTACTAAATTCGTGCTACGCACTCATTAAGTGCCGGCGTGCTTCAATGGTCTGTTTAAAAATTATAATCATGGCTCATCTTGTTTACAGATTTACACGACTACGCTTACTCTTTGGTTAAAATGATTTATCTATGAATGGCAGTCCTCGGTGAATATATGTGATATCTTCCCCTTCATCATACGTGAAAGCAATATTCACATTTACCTTGTGATCATTTTGATACACATATTCCGGGACATTGTCGCTGTATCCATAGATGCACAGCGTATCTTGTAATTCGATTTCATTGCGCTTTTTTGCATGCATGGTATCGAAGAAATCTGCGGTTGTTTTCTGCATCTCATCTTCGGTCATCCGCCCTTTTTCCTGACTGCACAGATAGAGATTGCTGCTGCCGGAGAGCCCCAGATCTGTGTAGATCTGGTCGAGCTGTTCCTTACACCGGTAGATATTTTCTGTCGACTGATTTTTCAATGCAATCTCTGTCATCAGATAATTCTCCTGTATGGTCGAACCATCGGCGTTTGTCTGTTCCATCGAAATCAACCGGATTGTCGTATCTCCATTTTCACCCTTTTTCACAAACGTTGTCGAAGTATTTTCACCTTCAGTACTTGTAATTATGTCATAGCCAGATATGATTCCCAGCTTTTCTCCAACCCGTTGCAGGATTTTCTCTCGTGCGGCTTCGGTCATCGTCTCATCGCCATAATGCGCATACAGTTTTACCTCTGCCGCCGTCACATTTTCCACGCCATCACTCATGACCTGTGTCACCATCTGGCTCTCCCGGTCAATCCGCTTCGTAATAAAGATTTGCAGCGCAACTGCTGCCCAGATAAGTACAACAATATATAACTTCTTTTTCGTGCTCATAGTCCTTCCCCTTTTCAAGGTATTCCGCAACTTTGCTTCTGCGCCTGTTGTGTACTAGGAGTGTTGCCACGTTTTACCAGTCTTATACATTTAAATTTTCGCTTTACTTTATCGCGTTAAAGCGTTATACTGTTGTCGATGATTGAAGCTGTGCCAATCTTACCATATTTATTTGAATTACAGTCACAGCATGGAGGTATATTATGACAATCGGAATTGTTGGACTTGGACTGATCGGTGGTTCTTTTGCAAAAGCATACAGTGACAACGACGAACACAAGGTTCTTGCTTATAACCGCAGCAAAGAAGTGATTCAGGCTGCGTATAACGATAAAGCCATTGACGGCGAATTAAACGAAGGAAATATCAAAGACTGCGATCTGATTTTGCTTTGTCTGTATCCGCAGCTTTGCATTGACTATCTGACAAAGATGGCACCTTATATCTGCAAAGATGCGATGGTGATCGACTGCTGTGGTACAAAAGAGCTGATCTGCCAATCCTGCTACCCTATCGCCAAACAATATGGCTTTACTTTTATCGGCGGACACCCAATGGCTGGCCGTCATTTCTCCGGCTACGCATACAGCACAAAGACAATGTACAACGGAGCTTCTATGGTACTTGTGCCAGAAGATCTGAATGATACGAAATCCATCGAGCGCGCGAAGAAACTGCTGTCTCCGATTCATTTCGGTAAATTCACAATCTGCGATTACGACCGTCACGACGCGATGATTGCATTCACATCCCAGATGGCACACGTTGTATCCAATGCTTACGTGAAAAGCCCGACAGCAAAAAATCACGATGGTTTTTCTGCCGGAAGCTACAAGGATCTGACACGTGTTGCATGGTTGAACGAAACGATGTGGACAGAGCTTTTTCTGGAAAATAAGAAACATCTGATCAAAGAACTTGACTATTTTATCACGGCTTTGCAGGAATACAAAACTGCAATGGAGAACGACGATGCAGAAACATTAAAAAAACTCCTTGCAGATGGTAAACACTGCAAGGAGGAAATCGATGGAATCACTGGCGAATAATTTACGCCTGATGATTGGATACAAAGCAGCTGGCGATACCACTCACCAGCCCCGCTGCAAGCAGGTAGATGCCTGCCTGAAAGCTCTTCCAGATCGTCGCCCCGGACACAGAAGAACCGGAGGATACCTGAGAAGAGATGAAACGAGCAAGCATCTTAGAGATCCATGCCGTTACATTTTCCATATCTACAAGCGCTATGATAATCATACACACAACAATCATACAGGGTATTGCCTTGAGGGGCGGTATCCTGACAAAGGATAACACGAGCATCCCCACCGCGGCAATCAGGATTCCAATCGGAATTCCTCGCCACATATCAGAGATTAACCCCACATTTTCACAGATCTTCATAATGCTGTACCGGATCTGTACCTGTGCATGATATGCGGACAGATCAATAGCAGGTACAAATAGGCTCACTGTCAACAAAACTGCGGACAGGATGCCTAGCAGCATACTCGCTGTCACAAATTTACTTTTTCCATATTGATTCTGATTATCCATTTTTACGCTTCCGTTCCAAAAAATCTCCAACCGTTCCAAGTGTATAGATCACAAGACCTGCCACATAAAAGACCGGTCCAAGTCCCCTTCCGGCATCATAATTCGATGAGGTTCCAAGCTCTTTTGCCAGTCGGACATTGTCCTCTAACACACGCAGCGACTGTGTGTAATGCTTATTGTTGATCACGATAATAAAGATGACAAGCATCACAAGAATTGGTGCAAACCGCATAATCGGATTTGCCGCATATTTCCGCAACCACTTGATATAATCGCAGGCAGACAACAACAGCATCCAGACTCCGACTAAGATTGCAATGATACCAAGCACCAGCACAATGGTTTCTCCCATCGCCAGGATGCTTCCATCTTCTTCTACCATGGAGCTCTTCATACCGATCTCAAACAGATTCGCCTTACGCTTCACATCAAAAAGCTTCTCCCAGATCCAGTTCATAAACGGCGCCAGATATAACAAAATCGAACCGACAAACGCCAGCAACAGGTTCATATCTCCACCGATGGACTGGAAATATCCAACGATGTCGATTGCCTTGCTCGTATCGGCAGCTTTACGATGATGCTTTTTCTCCGGCACCTGCTTTACCGTATTTTTTGCAGCATGCTTTGCCCGCTCCTTCGCCTTTGCCTTCTCTTCCTTTTCTGCCCGCTTGATATCCTCTTTCGATACCTTCAGAACAATCGGTTCTTCCAATGGTGCACCGCAAGACTCACAGTAAAGCGCACCCTCTGGAATCTCTTTTCCACATTCCTTACATACCATGTTCTATCACCCTCCAGACCATCATATACAACGATGGCTGCCGAACCATACCGGCTCGACAGCCATTTTCTTACTTATGTATTATTTGTTTCCGATCTTGATTCCAAGCTTGTCTAACACTCTTGGAGCTGCGGCAGCAATCACACCAAGGTATGCAAAAATCACACCGGCTGAAATACCTACCTTAATACCATACTCCCTGAAGTTAACCGTCGTACCATCTGAATGTGCATAACCGTGACGAATTGTTGCGATCAATACAAATACAAAGATGACACCAAGAAGAATAAACTCAAAGTATGGAATCGCCTGTAACTTTGCTTTCACATTTGCAATCTGTGGAACAGGAATAAAATCTGCAACCTCCCATGCAATCAGTACCAATGAAAGCAGTAACACAATGATTGCGATGAAGCGGTTAAATCCACCTGCCTTAAACAGATTCCAATGCTCTGTAACACCCCAGTAAGTTGCATGTGCCCATGGGATTAAAGTTGCAAGGAACACAAAAAATGCTCCAACGATCTTCAGGATATTCATAGGATTTTCCTTCACATATCCAAGATATCCATTGATTCCTGCACCAAATGCCGCTGCGTTATTGCTTCTAGGCTGATAATAACCGCCCATCGGCTGCTGTGGCTGCTGGTATCCCATCTGTGGCTGTACCGGCTGTCCCATTGGCTGCTGGTATCCCATCTGTGGCTGCACTGGCTGTGCATTATCTGCAGGTTGCTCTGCCTGAACTGGAGCTCCACACATTGGACAATTTGTCTGTCCGGTTGGTATAATCGCTCCACACATCGTACAATTCATAAATCTTCCCTCCTAAATAACCCTCTTAATTCTAATAAGAAGTGATAAAAAAATAATAGCATAAACCCCTCATTCATTCAAGGAATTTATGCTAGATTGTGACTATTTTATTACATATTTTACATAATCTTCTTTTTTAGAGATCATATTGAAGAACTTTACAATTTCCCAGATTAAACTTGAAAAAGTCTTCATTATCCAAACTCTCAAAATATGAGTTGATCACCCGGCACACACCGCCATGACTGATCACCATGACCTTTTTATCCGCATAGCGCTGCTTGATATCATCTAGAAAATTATACACACGCTGTACAACTTTAAGCAGCGACTCACCCTCTGGATACTGGTACCCAAACTGTACCCACTGCTCCATGAATCCCGGCGTTCCCTCATAGGTTCCGTCGATCACGCCATAATCACGCTCTGCAAGGCGATCATCCACTTCTACCGGCACACCGATCGCTGCACCGACAATATCTGCAGTCTCCTTTGCACGCACAAGCGGTGATGAAATGATGAGATCCACATCCGTATCCTGCATGCTCTGTGCCAGCTCATGTGCCTGTGAGATTCCTTTTTCCGTCAATCGCACATTTGCTCTTCCACAGATTCGAACCTCTATATTATACTGTGTCTGTCCATGTCTTGTTACATATAATTTCATAGATACCCTCTTCGGAATGATGCTATTTATATCCAATCTCCGTTATGATACCATAGGAACTTTCTTTTTTCAACAAAACAGCCACTCAAAAAGGCTTTCCTAACTTATGAAAGTTATTTTTTTATTTTATTTCTTTATTTATGAAATATGCCGTCAAAACATCCATAAAATAATATTTTTCTTCTGAAAATGGCCAGACGCACCCACTCCGATGCCGGAAAACAAGCTTTCCCGCCTTCTGTGCCTGCATCAGATGCAGTTCAAATTCCCGGCTGCCTGCAACCTGACAAGTAATGCCTTCTACATCCTCTGGCAGAATCTGTGTTTCTGTCTTTGCTGTCAGAAGCTGTTCCCATTCCTCCGTCCAGATCTGAGCATATTCTGCCAGCCGTTCTTCGCGCGCAGGCAACGCTGCATATATCTCGTTTGCCGCGAAAACAGCTCCGCTTGTTGTCACCATAATGGCATCCATCAACCGCCCTGCTGCCTGCACATTCATTTCCTTCATCATGGCAGCCGTCCTTGGCAGTCTGCGCAGATCTTTTCCATATAATTGCAGCAGCCCAGCAAACCGCGCATTTAACTGACTGGCAAGTCCACACACGACACTGAAATCAAATGCCTTTTCATATCCCGCAAATGTTGGCTGTTGCTCCGCCACTGACTCCATGACCTGACGCAGATATTCTGACAAATGCAGATCGTCCCCATTCGCAAGCAATGTCTCAAAAAACCGTTCCTCTTCCTCATAGATTTCCCAGAATCGCAAATCCACACAGACACACTGTGCCTCTGATAATCCATATCGCGCCCGTGCCGCCTGTATATCCTCCATCGTCCGGTCAATCAGTACAAACCGCACATAGGGTGCCAGCATTTCCAGATCCAGATCATTGCATCGACCGGCACCCCAGATAGCAACTACCGGTTTCGCTTCCAAAGGTACATCCGCCTCCAAAGTAAACGCCTGATCCCGCAATTTTCCCTGTCTTGCCAGATGTGCCCGCCGGTAATAGCTCTCAATCCCCTCTAAGACATAACTGGTCAATGTCTGCCTGTAATCTGTCCATGCGGTTCGCATCGGATCTGAATTTTCAGTTTCAATCATCTTTTCATAAATCATCTTCTACACGCTTTCTGCACTTACATTGTAAATTCTGCATGATTCTCTGCATTTCATCTGTGTAAAACCGAAAATACAAAAAAAACACCGACTCCGCAGCTTCTTCTGCAAAACCGATGCTTTTACAAGTGGGCCGCCGGGGGCTCGAACCCCGCACACCCTGATTAAGAGTCAGGTGCTCTACCAAATGAGCTAGCGGCCCGTAGTGAATTTTCACTTACCATGTGTTCTTCATCAGAACAATATGGAGTATACAACATTCATTTACAAAATGCAAGCTTTTTTTCACATTTTTTTCAGATTTTTTTCAAAAAGCCCGCAAACCCTTTATTTCCTTAACTTCTTGCATGCACTAATTGTCTCCAGCCGGTTCAGAATACAACATACTGTGTGTATATTGCGTCCAAGATTCATCAGTTTTCGATTCAGACAGGGATTCGAGTACACTGCATTTGTTAGTTTAAAACCACATTTTTTTCTTCCCATAAGAGACTCCGGCATGTATCTTACTACCATAGTATGCACCGGAATCTCTTTTTTTACACGTTTTTGTTATTTCTTTTTTGGTGGCTTGATGACCATGCGGCAGATTGGATTTCCCATCGCAGAAAACTTCTCTTCATACTCCGTCATGACATTCCCCTCCGCATACTCGCTATGATGCAGGTCAAACGTATAGTTGACCATCTCCCAACCGGCAAGTTCTACCTGTTCCAGTGAGAAATCAAACAACGGGCGGTTGTCTGTCTTAAATGTAAGTCCTCCATCTGCTGCGAGGAAATTCACATACCGGTTCAAAAACTGCACCGATGTCAGGCGCCGTCTCGCATGACGATCCTTCGGCCACGGATCAGAAAAGTTCAGATAGATATAGGCAACCTCATCTTTTTCAAATACATTTTCGATTGCCTCCGCATCCATTCGGATAAACACCAGATTCGGAAGCTGCTCGATTGTCTGCTTCTCGATTGCCCGGACAAGCACACTCGAATATTTCTCAATACCGATATAATTGATCTCCGGATGCAGCTTTGCCATATCTATAATAAATCTGCCTTTTCCCATTCCCACTTCGATATGAATCGGATTTTCATTTTCAAAAAAATCATGCCACATTCCCTTCATTGTCTCTTCTTCATGCACGACAAAATCATTTGTGGCAATCATTTCTCTGGAGCCTTTTACGTTTCGTAATCTCATCTTTTTTACCTCGTCCATCTATAATGTTTCTATATTAGCATTTATTTTAAATTTTCACAAGAATGTTGCATTTTATCTCTTGTTTTTTTCCCTGTTTTATATGATAATTAAGAAGATAATGTCAATCTTTACAGAAAAGGATTTTATAGCATGATCAAAACAGTGAAAAAAATTATTTCCTATATAATGGTGTGCGTGCTATTCCTCAGCATGTGTATTCCATGCGAGGCTGCACAGACAAGCACCGCAACTGCATCCGATGCAAATGCAACGACGGGATTTCCACAGATTACGTCCACATCTGCCATCATCATGGATGCACAATCCGGACAGATCATATACGAAAAGAATTCCCACACCCGGCAATATCCGGCAAGTATCACAAAGATCATGACTGCGTATCTCGCCATCAAAAACGGAGATTTAAACTCTACGATCACAATGAGCGACGCTGCCGTCTGGGGCATCGACCGCAACAGTTCCCATATCGCGCTCGATGTCGGCGAAGAGATCAGTATGTCGGATGCACTCTACGCCGTCATGCTCATGTCTGCAAATGAAGCAGCCTGGGCGATTGCAGAACAGGTGTCCGGCTCTCTGGAGAATTTCGTGCAGTTGATGAATGATACCGCACAAAGTCTAGGCTGCAAGGATACACATTTTACGAATGCAAACGGATTGCATGATCCGGATCATTATACAACTGCCTACGACATGGCGCTGATCACAAAAGAGGCGCTTACAAGCAAGACCTTTCGTGAGTATGCTTCAGAAACCTATCATGAGATTCCGCCAACGAACATGAACAATGAGACGCGTTATCTCACGCAGGGCAACCGGATGATGCTCAGCAATTCCGAATATTATTACCCGGCATGTCAAGGTGGAAAAACTGGTTATACTGATGATGCGGGTGGTACACTTGTCGTCTGGGCTGAAAAAAATGATATGCAGTTGATCTGTGTGACAATGGGTGCCCCTGACAACGCAACGAATTACACCGACAGCATTGCGCTGTTCAACTATGTATTCAACAACTACTCAAACACCACGTTGTTGTCAGACTATGAATTCGATGCAGAGGCTGCCACGACCGCGCAGAACTTCTTAAACGATTATTATGGTTGTGAAAATCTCGGAACCATGCATCTGTCCGTTGACAATAACCAGCCATTTATATTTGCGAACAATGCCGACAGAACCAAGCTGCAAATGAACTTTGTTCCATCCGCAGACCGGCTGGATGAAGGTTATATCGGTACTTTGGAAGTTTCCTATGAAGGTACGACCTGCCTGACACTTCCGGTCAGCTATTCCGGCTATGTCAATTCCAACGATGACGTTGCCGTAGCCGAAGCATACAAAAATGGCAGTATCCGCCCGGCGTTGATCAAAGAAAAGAAAAGCTATTGGAAATATATAATTGCGGCGGTCGTCGTTGCATGTATTCTTGGACTTTTTATTTATGCAAATGTGATCGAACCACGGAAACGGAAGTAAAACTCCCGTTCCCGCAGACGATAACAGGAAACCTTGCACCACGAAAAGAGGTACTTCAACTATGGAAGAATCAAAAGAGAATTTTAAGAAAATCAAATCTGCCAATCAGATGATGCTGGATTATTTCAACAAATCCTTCCTGTCACAATTGGAGGATATCCAGAATCTCAAAACACAGATTTTTGAAATTGACATCAAGATTGATGAGCTGGACAAGACGAAGGACATTTACGCCTTCAAGACCAACTCCAGAAAAAGCGTCTTTTCTCCTGTCACAAATGATGGCGTGGATACCGAGCGCAACAAGATCATTCAGGAGCAGATCAAAGACCTGCAATCCGTGAAGGAGACCTTGACGTTAAAGCTGCGCGGCATGGAATTACAGTTGAACAAGCTGCGCCAATACCTGGAAGCATTGAACAATGCAGAAGATGCACTTACCTCTTTTGAGCCTCGCTACACGACAGACGACCCTGATCATACCGATCACTACGGCTTTACATTTCTTCAGGAGGACGCCAAGGAAGACATCTCCTCGCATGGATATAATATCTTAATGCTGGATGCATACGACCGGGCACTCACACAGACGATTCTGGATAAGCAGATCAAAACCGGGCTGGAAGCTATGCAGAACAAACTGGATATGATCAACTATCTGATTGGAACAGATGTCGGACGTGCGAAATTAACCTTGCAGGAAATCCTGCACAACGTAAAGCAGATGTCCCACTCGGTCGATGAAATCGCCGAGAACATGAACAGCTTTTCTTCTTCCGATAAACCGTTGAAGGAACAGCTCGAAGCTTACTTAAATGAGTTTAAGCAGAAACATACAAAGATCAAAATTACCGCATCTGTCGAAACACCAGATCCGAACATCAGCTATCATCCGGTGTTCAACATTAACTTCATGCGGCTGATTGCAATATTTTTCGATAACATCGCCTTACATGCAAATGCATCCAATGTATCCGTACAGGCAAGCCTGACGCCAAATATGGCAGAGGTCATTCTGACAGATGATGGTGTCGGCATCAAGGACACCTATATGGAGGACAGTCCTTGGTACAGTAGCCTGCACAAAGCAAAGGAAATCCTGTATATGCTCTGTGGCAAGCTGGATATCTCCGGGGATGTCATGTCGGGAACCACAGTAAAATTCAGCTTCCCGATCCAACAATAAAAGCAAACAACAATAAAGGAGTTTATATATTATGAAAAACAAGATTGTAGAACTGATTGCTGCAAACGTCGAAGGGTTAACCGCAGCAGAAATTGCAGACCTGATTGAGATTCCGCCAAAACCGGAGCTTGGTGATTTTGCATTTCCCTGCTTCCGCCTTGCGAAGACGATGCGCAAAGCCCCACAGATGATTGCCAACGATATCAAGGAAGCAATCGGCGATGTGGATTTCCTGCAGGAGATTCAGGTACAAGGTGCTTACTTGAACTTCTTCGTGAAGAAGGAATTATTTATCGAAACGATGGTAACTGCTTCTATGGCAGATGATTTCGGAAGCTCTACCGAAGGAAACGGACAGACAATCTGTATCGATTATTCTTCTCCAAACGTAGCAAAGAATTTCCACGTTGGACATCTTCGTACGACGATCATTGGAAACTCTCTGTATAAGATTTATTCCAAGCTGGGCTACAAGGTTGTCCGCATCAACCACCTCGGCGACTGGGGTACACAGTTTGGTAAACTGATCGTTGCATACAAGGCATGGGGAAGCGAAGAAGCGGTCAAGAAGGACGGCGTTGCTGAACTGATGAAGCTCTACGTGAAGTTCCACGAAGAGGCTGAGAAGAATCCAGAGTTAAACGACGAAGCGCGTGCATGGTTCGCGAAGATGGAACATGGTGACGAGGAAGCTTTAAAAATCTGGCAGTGGTTCAAGGATATCAGTCTGATCGAGTACAAGCGTACTTACGATCTGCTTGGTATGGACTTCGACTACTACCTCGGCGAGAGCTTCTACCGTGATAAAACCGACGATGTTGTAAAACGACTGACAGACGCAAATCTCCTGACAGAGAGCGAGGGTGCAAAGATCGTAAACTTAGACGCTTATGATATGGCTCCATGTCTGATTCTGAAGAACGACGGCAGCTCCATCTATGCAACACGTGATATTGCAGCGATCTTCTATCGGAAAGAAACTTACAACTTCGTAAAATGTCTGTATGTAACCGGACAGGAACAGAAGCTTCACTTCAAGCAGGTATTCAAGGTTGTTGAATTGCTTGGAAATGAATGGGCAAAGGATCAGTTAGTGCATATTCCTTATGGACTTGTCAGCTTGGAAGGTGCCAAGCTTTCTACACGTAGCGGAAATATTATTTATGCCGAGGATATTCTCCTCGAAGCGATTGCGAAGATCAAAGAGATCATCAATGAGAAGAACCCGGATCTTCCAGATAAGGATGAGACAGCAAAGAAAATTGGTGTTGGTGCCGTATTGTTCAATGATCTTTATAACCAGCGTATCAAAGACGTATCTTTCAAATGGGAGAAGCTTTTGAACTTCGATGGTGAAACCGGTCCATACGTACAGTACACACATGCAAGATGCTGCAGTATCTTAAAGAAGCTGGATGGATTTACACCATCAGCAGATATTGATTACAGTGTATTGACAGATGTAGAAGCAATGGAGTTACTGAAAGAGATTAACCGCTTCCCGAAGGTTGTCAAGGATGCTTCCGAGCGTTACGAGCCTTCTGCCGTTGCCAGATTTGCAGTGGATGTTGCACAGGCATTCAACAAGTTCTACAATGCATGTCGTATCCATGTAGAGGAAGAGAATGTGCGTAACGCGCGTGCTACACTGGTATACATCACAAAGAAGACAATCAAAGATGCAATGGAACTGCTTGGTATTGATTGCCCAGAGCAGATGTAATTTCATTGTACACTCCATGTGATAGAAACTGATATATAATTACAAGGAAATTAAGTAAGTCGGATGATTTGATCATCCGGCTTATTTTTATGAAATCATCATATATTCATATACTTATGTTTTAATCTCCTCTAGCCTCACTATATTGTATCTCTAATTTTACAAATACAATATATATGATTTCGTCCGAAGTTATCAACAATTTTTATTTTTAGAATCATTTTTATCCACAATTATGTGTATAAGTTGGTGGATATTATATACTTTTCCACAATTATTGATGTTTATATATGTGGATAATCAGTGTTTCACGTGAAACATATTGATAATCGTGAATTAAAATTCTATTCTATATTCAATATAGATAACACATGCTCAATATAAATAGATAACAGTTATAATTCATTTTTATGTACATTAAAATTATACAGATGCATATTGCACTATAATTTATCAATTAAGTTTATTGTTGTTTTATAATTTAACATATTACACGTTACAGTTATTTATAAAACCAAAAACAGCCAGAAATAAATTTTACCAGTTATCTGTCGGTTCATCAGTTATTCATTTTTAGATACTTGTAGATATTTTAAATCATATATTTCAGATTTTATTTTCATTTTATGTAATGTATATGTTGCAAACAATGTTTCACGTGAAACATATATATTCAGATATTTTAAAACTAATGTGTCTATACCAAATTCAATTTTTATATCTGAAATACACTCAATTATTTATCTAAATCAATAAGATAATATTCTATTATCTTTATGTACTCTTTATGTTACTTCTGATAGCACTAGAATTCACTCAGTCAATTTATAAAATGCTAAGTTCAGTTTGTTATCATCTATTATAGATTCATTCATAATTAATTTTTGAATTACATCTCCATATATCATAATCTCGCAACCATGTTTCACGTGAAACATAAGCACATATTTATTTACTGAATAATATATACATTAACACACAAAATCAAATAGAGTATATGATAGCAACCTTCCAACTCTTAATTAAATATAATTTTCAAAATATCTAATGTTTCACGTGAAACACTTATATATTTATAATAACTAATATCTATTTTATGAATTTTTACTTAATTTCTATAAATTATTCTTTCATTTTCCATACATGTTGTAATATCCAAGCACTCAAATCTATATATTGTACACCAACAACAAATTTACCCATATTTTGATATAGCGAAACATGTCAGGTAGTGCTATAATGTTTATTATATGTGGAGGTTTTTATGGGTAGAATCATTGCAGTCGCCAACCAGAAAGGCGGCGTAGGAAAAACAACAACATCAATCAATCTCGCAGCATGTCTGGCGGAAAAAGGTAAAAAGGTTCTGGCTGTCGACATGGACCCACAGGGCAATCTGACAAGTGGCCTTGGTATCGATAAGAATACCTTGGAATACACCATTTATCATGCCATGAGTGGAGAGATTAACATTGGAGAGTGTATGATCGTTCATCCATTGGAGCATGGACTGGATTTAAGCGTTTTGCCGGCGAACCGTGATCTGGCAGGTGCAGAAGTCGAATTGGTCGATGCCGAAGATCCACAGCATATACTAAAGAACCTGTTAAAAAGCGTAAAGAAAAAATATGATTTTATTATCATTGATTGTCCACCGGCTCTCGGTATGTTGACGATCAATTCTATGACTGCGGCGGACACTGTCTTAGTGCCAATCCAATGTGAATTTTTTGCTTTGGATGGTCTCTCGCAGCTCATTTACACGATCAATCTGATTAAAAAGAAGCTAAACAAATCCCTTGAAATCGAAGGTGTTGTGTTTACGATGTATGACGCACGTACGAACCTGTCTTTGGAGGTTGTTGAAAACGTCAAGAATAATTTGGATCAGTTTATATATAAAACCATTATTCCGAGAAATGTACGGCTAGCAGAAGCACCTAGCTTCGGACTTCCTATCAACCTGTATGACAGCCGGTCATCCGGTGCGCAGGGATATCGGGATCTTGCAGACGAAGTAATCAATAATAAACTATACGCAAAATTATAAAAACACCTATTTGAGAGGAGAACGCTATGGCACCAAAGCGAGGATTAGGTCGTGGACTAAGTAATTTAATTCCGACAGACGATACAACCGAAGATGTCAGTCCAAAGGCATCGAAACAGACTAAAACAGGCGCTGTTACAAAAACAGAGGTTGTGAAAAAAGTAGAACAGACATTAAATATCAACCGGATTGAGCCAAACAAAAATCAGCCAAGAAAAGAATTCAATGAAGATGCATTGCAGGAGCTTGCAGATTCCATCAAACAGTTTGGTGTGATTGAGCCATTGGTCGTAGTGAAGCGCAAAGGCTACTATGAACTGATTGCCGGTGAGCGCCGTTGGAGAGCTGCCCGGTTAGCTGGTTTGAAAGAGGTTCCAGTTGTCATCAAAGATTACGATGATCAGCAGATTGTTGAGATCGCATTGATTGAGAACATCCAGCGTGAGGATTTAAATCCGATTGAAGAGGCACACGCTTATGAACGTTTGATTCAGGAATTCAACCTGACACAGGATGAAGTTGCAGAACGTGTATCGAAGAGCCGTACGACTGTGACAAATGCACTCCGACTTCTGAAGCTGACCGAGAAGGTACAGCAGATGCTGATTGATGATATGCTGTCGACCGGACATGTTCGTGCACTCATTACGATCACAGAACCTCAGTTACAGTATGAGACAGCAATGTATATTTTTGATAAAAAGCTTTCCGTGCGTGAGACAGAGAGCTACGTCAAGAAACTATTAAATAAGAAACCAAAGGAAAAGACATCCGAGAAAGAAGACCCGGAACTTTCCTTCTTATATAAAGCGATTGAAAACCGCTTAAAGGAATCCCTTGGAACAAAGACAACCATCAAAGCAAAGACCAAGGATTCCGGAAAAATTGAAATTGAATATTATTCACAGGAAGATTTAGAGCGCATTACACAGTTGCTCGCACAATAAAATCGAAAAGAGGAAAACTTCATGGAAGAGGCTAAGATATTTGGTATGAAAATGTCTTCTGCTGTCACAATCCTTTGTATTTTGGTTGTTTTACTCATAATTCTAATCATTTTCATCATTCATAAGATGAATGTGATGGCTCGAAAATACGAGATGCTTATGAGTGGCAAAAAAGGTGCGGATCTGGAGAAGATTATTCGTATTCGTTTTAAAGAGATGGATCAGGTCAAGGCAAATGCCAGACGTGTGACGAAAGAGCACCGGCAGATCAAGAAACATCTGTCCTCGTGTATCAGCAAATATGCCCTCGTTAAGTACGATGCATTTGATAAGATGGCAGGAAAACTAAGCTTCGTCATCGCATTGTTAAACGATGAGAATTCCGGTATTCTACTGAACTCGATGCACTCGAGGGAAGGCTGTTTTACCTATGCGAAGGAAATCGTAAACGGCGAATCTTACATCCAGCTTTCATCGGAAGAAAAAGAAGCATTGGAACAGGCTAAGACAGTGGAAGAAGAAATTCAGGATATGACAAAGGAAGCAGAATTCGAAGATGCCGACGGCAATCTGAATTTTGATGCATAATCAGGTCACAATATTATAATGATACAAAAATTTTGATATCAATTTTTTAACAAATATTTTAAACTACTATTATAAATAAGAAAGGACGACAATTATGTTAGACATTAAATTTGTTCGTGAAAACCCAGACGCTGTAAAGGAGAATATCAAGAAGAAGTTTCAGGATGCGAAGCTTCCATTAGTAGATGAAGTCATCGAGCTTGACAAGCAGGCAAGAGCCCTTCAGCAGGAAGCCGATGAGCTTCGTGCAAAGAAGAACGCTATTGCAAAGCAGATTGGTGCATTGATGGCACAGGGCAAGAAGGAAGAGGCAGAAGAAGTTAAGAAGGAAGTCGCAAAGAACGCAGCCCGTCTGGCAGAGTTGGAGAAGCAGGAGCCACAGGTGCGTGAAGAGTTAAAGAAGAAAATGATGGTCATTCCGAACATCATTGATCCGACTGTTCCAATCGGTAAAGATGATTCTGAGAATGTAGAGCTGGAGCGTTTTGGCGAGCCAGTTGTTCCAGATTTTGAAGTTCCTTATCATACAGACATCATGGAGAAGCTGAACGGTATTGATCTTGACAGTGCAAGAAAGGTAGCCGGAAATGGTTTCTACTATCTGATGGGCGACATTGCAAGACTGCATTCAGCCGTTATCAGCTATGCAAGAGATTTCATGATTGACCGTGGATTTACTTACTGTGTACCACCTTTCATGATCCGCAGCAACGTTGTAACCGGTGTTATGAGTTTCGCTGAGATGGATGCCATGATGTATAAGATTGAGGGTGAGGATCTGTATCTGATCGGTACAAGTGAGCACTCTATGATTGGTAAGTTCATCGATACAATGACACCAGAGGAAGAGCTTCCTAAGACTCTGACAAGTTACTCTCCATGCTTCCGTAAAGAGAAGGGTGCACATGGTATCGAGGAGCGTGGTGTTTATCGTATCCACCAGTTTGAGAAGCAGGAAATGATCGTTGTCTGCAAGCCAGAGGATAGCAAGATGTGGTTCGACAAGCTGTGGAAAAATACAGTTGATCTGTTCCGTTCTATGGATATTCCAGTTCGTACAATCGAGTGCTGTTCTGGTGATCTGGCAGACTTAAAGGTAAAATCTTACGACGTTGAAGCATGGTCTCCACGTCAGAAAAAATATTTCGAAGTTGGTAGCTGTTCAAACCTCGGTGATGCTCAGGCACGTCGTCTTGGCATCAAGGTAAAGGGCAAGGATGGAAAATATTTTGCTCATACATTGAACAATACTGTTGTTGCTCCACCTCGTATGCTGATTGCATTCTTAGAGAACAACCTGAACGAAGATGGAAGCATCAACATTCCAAAGGTGCTTCAGCCATATATGGGCGGTAAGACAAAAATCTGTTAATCCATTTCCCATGCGGAAATGCTGGAGGTAGTATGCATACTTATCTACGTGCGATCGGTTTTCGCGAATGTAAAAATAGACAGCAATTGGAAGATATTTATCGTCACACGTTGAATACTCCAAACCGCAAGATAATGACGACGATCAGCGTCGATACGTCGCTGCTGCAGTTTGAAAAAGATTTTGGTAAGAATTTCGGACTCTCGCTCGTTGGTGAATATGACATCAAGGGTTCTTTATCCATTGAACATTATTTTCCTTATTTGAAGGGAGACCGGTTCATGCAGTTTGAGAACATCACGATTCAGAAACAGACCGACAAAGAAAGCTATGCGGGAGTCTGCGAAGATTACCATCTTGGTATGACGATTATCTTCTATGTCATCAATATCGCAGATTATGCAAAATCCAAATGGTTGAATTATTCCAACCGGCAGATCACGAAGGTCAAGTTTTCTGCTTTGTCTGTAGCTGGAACGGTTCTGCTTGGTATGCATCATTCCAAGCATCAGATAGCCGTCGAATCGAAAGGACGGAACCGCAGAAACCAGCTGCTCGATGCAGCGCGAAACGGTGATACCGACGCGATGGAACAACTGACCTATGACGAAATGAACACCTACACCTCTATTTCTTCCAGAGTCATCAAGGAGGATGTTCTTTCGATCATTGATACAAGCTTTATGCCTTGCGGTGTGGAATGCGACCATTACATGGTTATCGGAAATATCTATGCAGTGGAAAAACTGCAAAATATATACAGTAAAGAGATTGTCTACAATTTACTGATTGAAGCAAATGGACTGATGATCAATGTCGGCATCAATGAAGCAGATTTACAGGGAGAACCAAAGGTCGGCAGACGGTTCCGCGGTGAAATCTGGTTACAGGGTGTCGTGACAATATAATATACTTTCAGGAAGGAGATTTTATGTATCTAGTATTTGACGTAGGTGGAACTTTTGTAAAATACGCTTGGATGAGTATGGACGGTAATATTCAGGAAAAAGGAAAATACCCAACCCCGACCAAGGAAGGAGAATCTGTACCAGAATTCGTGGAATCTCTCGGACAGATTTATGACAAATACAAAGATCAGGGTGTAGAAGGAATCGCCCTTTCTTTGCCAGGACTTATCGACGCAGAAAATGGTATCATCCGAAACGGCGGTGGTATCAAATATCTGAAGGACGCACATCTGGCAGAACTGCTTGGTACGCGCTGTGACGGTGTGAAAATTTCCATGGAAAACGATGGAAAATGTGCAGCCCTTGCAGAAGTCTGGATGGGTAATGCCAAAGGCTGTAAGAATGCAGCTGTAGTCATCCTTGGAACCGGCATCGGCGGTGGTATCGTAATCAACGGACATGTACATCGTGGAAAAGATCTGTCTGCCGGAGAATTATCTTATTTCTTCGCAGATACACTGACAAGAAAAGATGTGGATAAAATCTTTGATATTGATTCAATCAGCGATATGGAAGAAGAATACGAGAAGCTTCCTTATCTTTGGTCTACTTCGTATTCTACACGTGCTTTTTGTTATCAGGTTGCAGTGGCAAAAGGCATCAATCCAAAAGAATTCAACGGGGAACTTCTTTATAAGATGGCAGAAGAAGGCGATCCGGTTGTCCTTGATATGTTGGAAGATTTTTATTTTACAACTGCAAAATATCTGTTCAACATCTTTGCCGTTGTCGATCCGGATATCATCTTGCTCGGCGGTGGAATCAGCGCGCAGCCTGCATTCGTGGAAGGTGTAAAGCGCTATGTTGAAAAGTTAAAATCCATCAGCATGATTACAAATTTTATCAAGGTTGATGTATGTAAGTTCGGAAATGATTCGAATCTGCTCGGTGCTCTTTACAGCTTCCGACAGATGTACCTGGAAAATTAGACAATAAAAAAATGTTCCCGAGGCGATTCGAACGCCCGACCTACCGCTTAGGAGGCGGTTGCTCTATCCTGCTGAGCTACGGAAACAAATCGTTATCTATTTTATAATATTTTTGATAGGAGGTCAATATCCATGATTTTAAAAAAGCTGAAACCAATGCCAAAAGATTTTCTGTGGGGTGCATCTACCAGTGCATATCAAGTAGAGGGTGCGAACCTGACACATGGAAAAGGACCAAGTGTACAGGATATCAAGAAGGTACCGGAAGGCACCAGTGAATTAGATGTATGTGCTGATTTCTATCATCACTACAAAGAAGATATTGCTCTGATGGCAGAAATGGGATTTAAGACATTCCGTTTTTCTGTTGCATGGTCCCGTATTCTTCCGGAAGGAACCGGTGCGGTCAATCAGGAAGGTATCGATTTCTACAACAATGTCATCGACGAATGTCTGAAATATAACATTGAGCCACTTGTTACGATGTTCCATTTTGATCTTCCAGCAGCCCTTGAGAAGAAGGGTGGATGGTCAAGAAGAGAGAGTGTTGATGAATTCGTAAACTTCGCAAAGATTCTTTACGAGAACTATGGTGATCGTGTAAAATACTGGCTCACGATCAACGAGCAGAACGTATTAACCTTAAATGGAGAAGTGATTGGCACCTGTGATTTAAAGGGTGTGGATAACAAATATAAGAAACTGTATCAGGAGAATCATCATATGCTGCTTGCTCAGGCAAAGGCTATGGCTCTGTGTCATGAGATGGTACCGGGCGGAAAGATTGGTCCTGCACCAAACATTTCTCTTGTCTATCCGGCAAGCTGCAAGCCAAAGGATGTATTAGCAGCACAAAACTTAAATGCAATCCGTAACTGGCTGTATCTTGATATGGCAGTTTTTGGTCGTTACAACAATCTTGTATGGGCATTCTTAGAGGAACACGATGCAACACCAGTTATCGAAGATGGCGACATGGATATCATGGCGAGTGCGCATCCGGACTTTATTGGATTTAATTACTACTCTACAGCAACGGTAGAATGGAACGATGGAACAGAACCTGCTGGCAGAGGAGATCAGCAGATCAGTGGCGATGAGCCTGGCGTATTTAAGGCTTATCCAAATCCAAATCTGCTTCGTACCGAGTTTGGCTGGGAGATTGATCCGGATGGGTTCCGCGCAACGATGCGTGAAATCTACAGCCGTTATCATCTGCCAATGATCGTCACAGAGAACGGTCTTGGTGCTTACGATAAGCTCACAGAGGATGGCAAGGTACATGACCAGTATCGTATTGAATACTTGAGAAAGCATATCGAGCAGATCAAGCTTGCATGTTCCGAAGGTGTAGAAATGATGGGCTATTGTCCGTGGTCAGCGATTGACCTTGTATCAACCCATGAAGGTGTTGTTAAACGTTATGGATTTATCTATGTAAACCGGGATGAATTCGATCTGAAAGATCTGGCAAGATACAAGAAAGATTCCTTCTACTGGTACAAGAAGGTCATCGAAACAAATGGAGAAGATTTGACAGATTAAACCGGTTTCACGTGTAGAACGGAGGGTGTTACATGAACCGCAAATCAAGTACAACTCTTACAATCAGTGCTGTCGCTTTTATAGCGGCACTGCTGATTGACTTATATTTAATATTGGTATATCCTTCCATGATTCAGGTTATCATTGCAGTCTCTTTGATTGTCGTCGTTGATACCTATTTCTTAGTGGATGGGATTCTTGCGAAAGTCGATGAAATCGCAAACCTGAACCTCGATAAGCAGAACGAGCTTACCAAGGTAGAGAAAGGTATCTACTCAGTTGCAAAAAGAGAAGAGGTTTCCCGTACCCAGAGTATGTCCGCCATTCTTGATATGATGTTGGAAATGAAGGACGAGAATTCCAAGCTGTTGTCTGAGATCAAGGATGATAATTCAAAGCACATGAAAAATCTCATGGAACAGGATAAGCTGATGACAAAGATTCAGTTGAAGAAGGATGTAGACAATACCGACCGTGTGGTAAGCAGCACGGAAAAGATGGCTGTTTTGATTACAAAAATGGCAACCGCAAATTCACGTTCTTCCAATGAGACCATTGAAATTCTCAATGATATCTGCAAAGAACTGGAACAGCGTAACGGAAAAACAGAGGATGAGAACGACTACTCCCATCTTCGCATAATGGATAAGGCAGAATAAACATGAACTATATCATATTTGATTTGGAATGGAACCAGTGCTGTGGTGGCAGAGATATGGAAAACCCGCGCATGCCATTTGAAATCATAGAAATCGGTGCAGTAAAACTGGACAAAAAATTTAATATTATCGACACATACTCCAGTATTATAAAACCAAAGCTCTACAAGAAGCTGCAGCCACATATCAAGACGATTTTAAATTATGATGAATCCACACTTCGAAAGGGACGACCGTTTGATATGGTGTATCGGGAATTCATCAAATGGTGTGGACAGGATGATTATATCTTTGGCACGTGGGGTTCAATGGACTTGAACATCCTTCAGACAAACATGGACTACTACTACTTAAAGCCGATGCCCGTGCCATTAAAGTTCTATAATGTACAGCAGATCTATGCAGATATGTATGACGAAGATGGTAAGATTGTAAAGCTGAAAAAAGCGGTCGAACATCTGAAGATAGAAGTGGAAGAGGATAAACCATTTCACAGTGCAGTGAATGATGCATACTATACCGGACTTGTGCTGAAAGCAATGTCTCCAAGAGATCTGGCAGACCGGTATTGTTACGATATCTATAACAACCCGAAGGATAAAAAAGATGAGATTATCTCCCATCACAAGCATTATTTAGAGCATATCTCCAGAGAATACCATTGCAAAGAGGAAGCGATTTCAGACGTAGAACTGATGGCTCCGATCTGCTATCGCTGTGGTAAGAAATTAGCACCAAAGGTAAAATGGTTTGCAAATACACCGAACTCCTATACCTGTATTGGAAAATGCTGGCACCACGGATTGGTGAGCGGTAAGATTCGATTCAAACAATCGAGAAACAACAATATATTTGTCATTAAAACGATGATTCCAACCGATAAAAAAGGTCTGGAAGCAATGAAAGAGCGACAGGACGAACTCCGGATAAGACGTCAGACAAAGCGTCATAATTAAAACAAACCCCTTGGCTATTAGCCGAGGGGTTGTTTGCTTGCAGTTCCTGCTTTCCGCGGATATGCTTTTGGTGTCTGTTTTTCTTTTCTGATAAATACAAAGCTCCGGCTGATATCCGAATCCGGAAGCATGAGTTTTTCTACTTTTTCAATCTTACCACCGAGAATCTGGATTGCCTTTTTTCCCTGTGTGATTTCTTCCTCTACCGTTCCTGTCTTATATGGGATAAAATATCCACCAGCCTTCACAAATGGAATACAATATTCCGAAAGCACTGCCATATTCGCAACAGCACGCGAAACTACAAAATCATATTTTTCACGCATTGCCTTATCTCTGGCACCTTCCTCTGCACGTCCATGCACCGCTGATATCTCATTCAGGTTTAACGCATCAATCACTTCCTGTAAGAATTTAATGCGTTTATTCAGAGAATCAAACAACGTTACCTGCAGATTTGGAAATGCAATTTTTAACGGAATACCCGGAAATCCAGCTCCTGTTCCCACATCAATGATCTCATACGGTTTTTCCCACATCTTCACATATCCGGCAAGTGCAAGACTGTCAATAAAATGTTTCAGAATTACTTCTTCCCGCTCTGTAATAGCCGTCAGATTCATCACCTTGTTTTTCTCAATCAGCATATCATAATACTGCTCGAATTGTGCAAGCTGTGCATCGGTCAAAAGCACCTGTCCCTCTGTGATCTGTTCTACATATATTCTAACTTTTTCCATTTTCTATATTCCTATGCCTGTTTCTTTGTCTCCAGATAAATCATCAACACCGACACATCTGCTGGCGATACACCAGAGATACGTGACGCCTGTCCGAGCGAAGTCGGTCGGATATTTGATAACTTCTGCCGCGCCTCTTTTCGAAGATTTGCAACATCGTCATAATTGATGTCATCTGGAATCTGTTTTTTCTCCATTTTCTGAAAATGTTCTACCTGCTGTTTCTGGCGACTGATATAACCATCATACTTAATTGCAATGTTGATTTGTTCTACCACTTCATTATCCAAAGTAATCTTATCTGTTGTATCAACGCCAAGCAATACCCGATATGCTTCCTGTCTGCCAGTATCCAATTCTTCCAGTGCTTCATAAGAAAGCTCTGGTCTGCGGATAAGTTCTGCCAGCGTTGCGGCTGTTCCAAGTGAAGAGCTTCCATGCTTTGTCAGAAAATCCTGTACATGCTTATTTGCGCCAACTGATATCTCGTTCATACGTGCAATTTCCGCATCAATCTGTCTACGCTTCTCGCAGAATTTCTCATAACGGGCTTCATCAATCAGACCAATCTCATGTCCGATATCTGTCAGTCTCAGATCTGCATTATCCTGCCTTAAAAGCAGTCGATACTCTGCACGGCTCGTCATCATACGGTATGGTTCCTGTGTCTCCTTTGTTACAAGATCATCAATCAAAACACCGATGTATGCCTGGGAACGATCCAAGATCACTGGTGGTTTATTCTGCAGCTTCCGCGCTGCATTGATACCAGCCATGATACCCTGTGCAGCTGCTTCCTCATATCCAGAGCTGCCATTGATCTGTCCTGCACTGAACAGTCCATCCATATCTTTAAATTCCAGATTTGCCTTCAGGTTTGTCGCATCAATACAATCATATTCAATCGCATATGCATTTCGAACAATTGCTACATGCTCCAGTCCCGGTACTGTATGAATCATCGCATACTGCACATCTTCCGGCAGAGAAGAAGACATACCACCCATATACATCTCATTTGTAAATTCACCCTCCGGCTCAATAAACAACTGATGGCGGTCTTTGTCCGGGAACTTCATGACCTTATCCTCAATAGAAGGACAGTATCTCGGACCGGTTCCCTCAATAAATCCAGAGAAGAGCGGAGAACGGTCAATATTATCCTTGATAATCTTATGTGTTTCCTCGTTCGTATAAGTCAGCCAGCAGGAAATCTGATCCCGCTTGATATCTTCCTCTTTATTCGTAAAGGAAAATGGAACGATATGCTCATCACCTTTTTGCTCCTGCATCTTGGTAAAATCAATCGTCTTTTTATCCAGTCTTGCTGGTGTACCTGTCTTAAATCGCCGGATAAAGATACCTGCATCCCGCATGGAATCAGACAAGTGATTTGCTGCTGAAAGACCATTTGGACCCGTATAATTCACAACATCACCATAGATGCATCTTGCCTTCAAATACGTTCCAGTACATAAGATAACTGCCTTTGCATGATACACTGCACCTGAATACATACGGACGCCACAGATGATTTTCTGGTCTTTCATTTCATCGGTAATTTTCGTATCATATAAAAGCTCAGCGACCTCACCCTGACGGAGTGTCAGATGTTCCTGATTCTGAAGTGTTAAACGCATCTGCTTTGTATATTCGCCCTTGTCTGCCTGTGCACGTAAAGAGTGTACGGCAGGACCTTTGGATACATTCAGCATCTTGCTCTGAATATAGGTCTTATCAATATTTTTACCCATCTCACCGCCTAAGGCATCAATTTCACGCACCAGATGTCCTTTGGAGCTTCCACCGACATTTGGGTTGCATGGCATCAGGGCAACGCTGTCCATGCTGATAGTGAACAGGATGGTTTCAAGACCGAGTCGAGATGCTGCAAGGGCGGCTTCACAGCCCGCATGGCCGGCACCAACGACGATAATATCATATTCTTCCTCTATATATTTTTTCTCCACGATAAAATCCTCTTAAAGATAATTCAAACCTATTTACTTCTATAAACGAGATTTCTAAATTACCAAATTCTTCGCAGACACACTCCCGTTCGGCTCATCACGCAATGGTACTAAATTCGCAGTAACACTAATTCAACGAATTAGTATCCCTGCTCATTAAGTACCAGCGTGCTTCGACGGTCTGCTTTCGAATTTGTAATATTAGAAATCTCAATTCACATATATGACTGGTTTGAATTATCAATCTACATATTCTTCTTTAATTGAATCATTGTATATTTAATTATGTTGTAACTACAATTTTAACTTATTAATTATACCTTGTTGAATAAAAAAAGAAAAGGTATAATAGAGGAAATTGTGATTTTCCCGTATGTTGGTGCACTACATGCGGGTACCTTATTGAAAGAAAGGTGTTTGATTATGGGTGAGACGATTGCTGCGATTGCAACCGGGATGGGAGATTCCGGCATAGGCATTATACGAATCAGTGGAGATACAGCGTTACAGATTGTAGATCAGATATTTCAACCGGTGAATAAAAAGAAAACAATTTTAAATATGGATAGCTATACCGCTGCTTATGGAAAGATCATCTACGAAGATGAAATCTATGATGAAGCAGTTGCACTCGTCATGCGTGCCCCAAAGACATACACAACCGAAGATGTTGTGGAACTTGATTGTCATGGTGGTATCACCGTATTAAAACGTGTGTTAGATCTCGTGATCCGGCTTGGTGCAAGACCAGCTGAACCGGGTGAATTTACGAAGCGTGCATTCTTAGGTGGACGGATTGATATGTCACAGGCAGAATCTGTCATGGATCTCATTCATGCAAAAAATGATATGGCAGCAAAATCATCCCTGCTTCAGCTTCGTGGTGAATTAAAGACTGTGATTACAGACTTGCGTGATACTTTACTTTATAACATCGCATATATTGAATCCGCCTTAGATGACCCTGAAAATTATTCATTAGATAACTTTCCACAGCAATTACACACCACTGTGGATAACATGTTGATAACTGTGAATCATTTACTGTCAACCAGTGAGAATGGACGTATTATCAAAGAGGGAATCCGTACAGTTATTGTTGGACGTCCAAATGCAGGTAAATCCTCTGTTTTGAACATGCTGTTAGGCGAGGAACGTGCGATTGTTACAGAGGTTGCCGGTACAACGAGAGATACGCTGGAGGAACTGGTCAATATCGATGGAATTACGCTAAATATCGTGGATACAGCGGGTATTCATGATACAGAAGATATCGTAGAAAAAATCGGTGTAACCAAGGCTATGACAACGATTTCTGACGCGGATCTGATTCTTTATATCGTGGATGGAACATGCGCTCTAAATGATGATGATTACCGTATTATGGACGCTTTACAGGGCAAAAAAGTCATCACTTTGATCAATAAAAACGATCAGAATCTGGTTGTGGATAAGTTGGGGATAACTTCAAAATTAGAGACTAAACTACTGGAAATATCAGCGAAAGAGGGCACTGGCAAAGAACAGCTTCACGACCTGTTGAAGTCCATGTTCTTCAATCAGGAGCTCACCTATAACGACGAACTTTACATCACCAACCTGCGCCACAAATCATTACTCTATGACACAAGAGAGAGCCTGAACAAAGTCTTAGAAAGTATCGACATGGGAATGGGAGAGGACTTCTTCACGATTGATCTGATGTCCGCCTACACATCGCTTGGCAAAATCATTGGAGAAGAACTTGAAGACGATCTCGTCAACAAAATATTCGCCGAATTCTGTATGGGTAAATAAAGGTCACTTATCTCGCAGAAGAAAATTATAATATAAAAAATAAATTCATAAGGAAAATAATAAAAATTCAATTATATTCTTAATATAAATTAATAATTGCAAAACACAATCAATACTTGAATTCATATATTTCAATATGAATTCATTCTAATATACAATATGTTTGAATCCTAGAAGTTCTTAATGTTCTGTAATTATACTAGCCATGTTTGAACACGATGTTCAAACAAGCCGCCACTGAGCCATGGATGGCGAATTGGCGGCGGTGGCGTATTATATCAATATATAAATCAGAACATTTAGAACTTCTTAGATTCAATACATTGTATATAGAATGAACCATATTGAAATATATGTTCAATTACTACTGTGTTTTGCAGTTATTTCAACACACTAAAAAAGGATACTCGTAAAAGAGTATCCTTTTCTTTTAACTTTAATTAAGCATTTTTCTTCAAGTAGATAACAACCTTACGATAAGGCTCTTCACCCTCACTTCTGGTAGCTACATATTTATCATTCTGAAGAGCAGAATGGATAATTCTTCTCTCATAAGGATTCATAGGCTCTAAAGTAAAAGGTCTTCTTGTTCTCTTAACCTTGAATGAAATATTCTTTGCAAGATTCTCGAGCGTATCCTTTCTTCTTGCACGATAATTTTCTGTATCGAGCTTGACACGGATATAAGATTCACTCTTCTTATTTACAAACAGACTGATCAGATACTGCAGAGAATCCAATGTCTGTCCACGCTTACCAATCAGAATACCCATATCCGGACCTTCCACGTCAATATCCATCGTTGCTTCTGCTTCATCGTAATCGATTGTAACCTTTGCTTCGATATCCATAGCCTTGAATAAGTTATCAAGGTATTCCTGAATATCATCTAAAAAGCTTTCCTTTTTCTTTGCCTTAATGACTGCCTGCTTTGCACCGATTCCAAGGAATCCTGAGGAACCCTTCTCGATTACCTCATAATCAAGCTCTGTGCTTGCACAACCGAACTCTGTAGATGCGAGTGTAATTGCCTCATCAACAGTCTTGGCCTTAAACTCTCTATATTCCATCTTAACTCCTAAATATTACTTATCCTTGTCATTGTTATAATTCTGCATGATATTTGCTTTGGAAGCAAGCGATCCTGCACGATATTTTGTTCCGGCATCATTGCCAGACTTCATTGTGTTAGAAGAATAACTCTTTAAACTTGCATTCTTTACGCCGTTTTCAACCTTTCCTTCATCTGAAGAGGAAGAAGATGCCTGTCCATAAGCAGCCTCCTGCATTTTCTCCATAAAGGATTTCTTGTTTTTCTTCTTCTTTTTTGCATTCTTCTTTGCAGCCTTTGCCATACTCTTTTCCAAAATCTTGTCCATATCACAATGCTTAAAGTAAGCATTTGTACAAACAGTTGTAAGGAAAGAGATAAAGGAACCCATTGCCCAGTAAAGACCTACACCACAAGGTACATTCACACAGACGAAGAAAGAGAAGATTGGCATGACATACATCATGGTCTTCATTGTTCCCATTGTAGCCTGCTGTGCCGGATCATCCGAACCCTGCATTGGTGTAACCTTCATACTCAAAAACTGGAAGATAAGTGACAATATCGGGATGATAATTGCAGTTGTCAATGCAAAATGTGGAACGGCTGTCAGATCCAAACCGAAGAAGTTATAAATCTGCTTGATATTATCCACATTGCCGTTGGCTGTCATTGCATCTACGACTGCACCTGAATTGCCAAGCTTCTGAGCAAATGTATCCCACAATGTTCTTGGGAAGTTTGCAAGCACATCAATGATTGTATTTGTATTTTCATAATTGATGGACTTCATCGCATTTGTAAGCTGCTGTCCACCATCTGCTGTTACCGCTTCCAAAGCCTTCTGCGCAGCAGAATCACCCTGGATTGCTGTTGCAATTGGCTTGTACATATCATATACCTTTGGTACATAAGCAGGTATATTCTGAATTACACGATAAAGTGCTAAAAAGATTGGAAGCTGAATCAAAGATGTCAAACATCCACTTGTCATGCTTACACCATACTTACTCTGAATCTCTTTCGTGATTCGCTGTACTTCCATCATTGACTGCTGATCTGTCTTACCTCTGTACTTCTTAGTTGCCTTGTTGATTTCCGGCTGAATCATTGACATAATCTTGCTTGAACGATTCTGCTTATACATCAACGGGAATATGATCAAACGTACGATCAGCGTAAAAAGAATAATCGCAATACCGATTGATTCTACGCCGATTGCATTCAACCCGCGATAGAGCAAACTAAGAATAGCTCCTAAAAGCCTCGAAATTGGCTTAATAATAAAGCCACCTGACTGTGTTAAAAACATACTGTCCTCCAATTAGTCGTGTAAGACCCTGTCTTACATATTAAGGAACTGGATCATATCCACCTTTTGAAAATGGATTGCATCGAAGGATTCTCCATACTGTCAGGGCTGTTCCTTTGAAAAAACCATATTTCTGATATGCTTCAATCGCATAATTGGAACAGGTTGGATAATATTTGCAGTGACCATAACGTTTCCAGGGTGAAATGTATTTCTGATACAGACGTATCATCTTAATACATGCCTTTTTCATTCCATCACCTCCGGAACAGTATCCTGCATCAAAATCTCATGTTTTTTCGCCAGATGCAAAAAAGCAGAATCTATCTCATGAAAAGATTTACCTTTTGCATTCATTCTCGCGACAACCACAAGATCATATCCCGGTTTTATCCGATATTGATTCAAACGATACGTTTCCCTGATCAGTCTGGTCAAACGATGCCTGACCACACTATTACCAACTTTCTTACTAACAGAGATTCCAATTCTACTGTAATCCAAGTTGTTGGCCCTCAGATACATCACTAAATACTTATTGGCAAACGATTCTTTTTGGTTATACACCTTGCCGAACTCTCTGTTATTTTTAAGTGTAACTATATGTCTCATACAATTCTCCACTTAATGAAAAAGGTCACAGTACCTGTGACCTACGCTGATAACTGCTTTCTGCCCTTAGCACGTCTTGCGGCCAATACCTTTCTTCCGTTCGCTGTGCTCATTCTCTTTCTGAAGCCGTGAACTTTAGAACGCTGTCTCTTCTTTGGCTGAAATGTCATTTTCATAATGAAAGTCCTCCTTTTCTATATAGTTATGCCCGAAAACTGCATACTCGCCTATTATATTGAAAAAATAAGCTTCCGTCAATAGAAGTTATCCACAAATATATAGGGATATACCCACCTAATTTACATAATGTTATCCACAAATTGTTATTAACTTGTGGAAAACTTGTATATTTCATGTTCATTTATCCTCAAAATGCCTATTTTACGTCATTTTGGATATACACAATTTTCCAAGTAAACCTAATTTTACTTTACATAACATCTTATATCACTCATTATTATTTTTCTTCCTATAATTATGTAGTAAAAATCTCCGAAATCCACGCCCAAAACTTGCTAAAATTCTGAATTTATTGTAAAATAGAATCCAAGTGTGCGGATAAAGGAAGCACGGTATTTAGGAGTTATGATATGAAAGAATTAATCGAATCAAAATGGGAAGAGATCTTGTCTCTTCTGGAAACTGAATATGACATTTCCAGTATCATGATCAATACATGGATTCGTTCCCTCAAAATATATGAGGTTAAAAACAACACTGTTTATTTTTATGTAGATGAAAAGCTCGGTGAGAATGCGCTCAAGTTTTTAAAGCGCAAAGAGTTTGACATTTTTTTACTTTCCTCTATTCGCGAGACATTAAATGACAGTACGATTGATATTGTGATTGACGAAAAGAAAAATCTGATTGAAAGCGACGAAGAAGCCAGAAAAGAGTCTGTACAAAAATCCGACTCTTACAAGGAAGCAGTCAGCCGCAGCAATCTGAATCCAAAATATACATTTGATACGTTCATTGTCGGAGAAGGAAACCGACACGCTCACGCGACATGTCTGGCAGTCGCCGATCTTCCGGGACAGGATAATTTCAATCCATTGTTCTTATATGGAAACTCCGGACTTGGAAAGACGCATCTCATGCAGTCCATCGCACATTACATTCTGCAGAAGGATGATAAGACGAAAGTTTTGTATGTACCATCTGAGACATTTACACATGAGATTATCGACGCGATCAAGAATCATACAACAAATGAATTCCGTGAAAAATACAGAAATGTGGACGTCCTGTTGATTGATGACATTCAATTTATCATCAAAAAGGAGAGTACACAGACGGAATTTTTCAATACGTTTAATGAACTTTATAATAATAAGAAACAGATTATTCTTTCTTCCGACCAGCCTCCAAAGGAGCTGCAGTCTTTGAATGAAAGAATCCGTTCCCGTTTTGAATGTGGTATCCCGATTGATATTCACGAGCCTGACTATGAAACACGTATGGCAATCCTCAAGACGAAAGCGGAGATGGATCATTTAAATGATATTCCGGAAGAAGTGTTCCAGTATATCGCTGAGAATGTAACCAACAACATCCGGGAGCTCGAAGGTGCTCTTCATAAGATAGGCATTTTCTCCAAGCTTATGAAAGAAGAAGTTACACTGGAGACAGCCAAGGAATCTCTAAAGGATCTGATCAACAAAGAGAAGAATGAAACAATTACCGGTGAGACAATTCTCAAGACAGTATCCGAGCATATGAATATCTCTCCAGATGATATCCGCTCCAAGAAGCGTAGTCAGGATATCGCGACAGCCAGACAGGTCGTTATGTACTTATGTCGAAAGCTTACCGTCATGTCTCTGCAATCTGCGGGCAATATCGTCGGCGGTCGTGACCATACGACAGTCATCAACGGCATTAACCGTGTTGAGGCGAAACGGAAAGAAGATCCGGCATTCAACAATACGATTGAGACGATCATCAAAAAGCTGGATACAAACGCATAGATTTACACATAAATTTGTGATTTGATTGAAGATAACCTGTTGACACTTTTTTGAACCATTCTTATGTTAACTTTAATGTGTGAAGTTATCCAGATGCTTCCACAGAGAGTGAAATGCATTTCAACATGGTTATAAAGGTGGATTTAACCAGCAGCCATCAATGTTTTTGAGGGTTATATACATATCCACATCTACTACTATTACTACTACTAATTTATATTCTTTATTTATGACTCAGGCACAGCCTCGAAAGGAGTTTCAACTAACATGAAGATAAAATGTTCAAAAGTAAACCTGTTAAATTCTCTTAACATCGTTTCAAAAGCAGTTTCTACAAAAACAACATTACCAATCTTGGAATGTATCTTAATTGATGTATATGCAGACAGCATTAAGCTGACAGCAAATGACCTTGAGATTGGTATTGAAACAATCTTAGATGGTGAAGTAATCGAGATGGGACGCATTGCGATTGAAGCAAAGCTGTTCAATGATATCGTTCGTAAGCTTCCAAACAGTGAAATCTTTATCGAAACAACACCGGATTATAATACAATCATCCGTTGTGAAAAATCAAAGTTTGTCATTCCATCCAAATCTGGTGAGGACTTTACAGAACTTCCTCAGATTGAGAAGGAAAAGAGTATTGAACTTTCCCAGTTTTCTTTGAAGGAGATTATCCGACAGACAATATTCTCTATCTCAGATAATGAGAATAACAAGCTGATGACTGGTGAGTTGTTTGAGGTAAAGGATGGTGTGCTTCAGGTCGTATCTCTGGATGGACATCGTATTTCACTTCGTAATCTGGCATTGAAGGGAAATGCTTCGAATGTAAGCGTTGTTGTACCGGGAAAGACACTCAATGATCTGTCAAAGATCATCACAGGTGGTGTCGATGATATGGTAACGGTTTACTTTACAGACAGACATATTTTATTTGAGTTTGAGAATACAATAGTAGTATCCCGTCTGCTTGAGGGAGAATATTTCAAGATCGTACAGATGCTTTCTATGGATCATAAGATCAAGGTTCGCGTAAATAACAGAGAGTTGTTTGATTGTATCGATCGTGCTTCTATCCTTATGCGTGAGTCAGATAAGAAGCCAATCGTTGTCAGTATCAAAAATGATAACCGTATGTATCTCAAAGTCGATACGATGATGGGTTCCATGAATGAAGAAATAGAAATCACAAAGGATGGAGAGGAAATCATCATTGGATTTAATCCAAGATTTCTGACAGATGTGTTGAAGGTTATTGACGATGAAGACATCTTTATCTACATGCGTGATGCAAAATCACCATGTATCATCCGGGATGATGCAGGAACTTATATCTATGTTGTATTACCAGTCAATATCAATGCGGGGGCTTATTAATCATGGGTGAGATGCATATTTTAAAGCTTCGCGAGGGCGAGGAATATATCAAATTAGGACAGGCACTTAAAGCGACTGGTCTTGCAGATTCTGGAATTGATGCAAAGGAAATCATTCAGCAGGGACTGGTTTTAGTCAATGGTGAGATTGATGAACGTCGTGGAAGAAAGCTCTATGATGGTGATGAAGTCGTGTTTGATGATAATAAGATTAGTATTCAGAAATAATTTCTGTGCAAATGAGGTGTAGGCATGTATATTGAAAATCTGGCACTGCAAAATTACAGAAATTATGCGCGTGCCGAGATTACATTTTCCGATGGTATCAACATTTTATATGGGGATAACGCACAGGGAAAGACCAACATATTGGAAGCTATCTACCTGATTGGAACGACAAAGAGTCACAGAGGAAGCAAGGATCGGGAAATCATACGGTTTGATGCAGATGAAAGTCATATCCGCGCAGAAATAAAAAAAGATGGTATGCATCGACGGATTGATATGCATCTGAAAAAGAGCAAATCAAAAGGAATTGCGATTGATATGGTACCAATCCGCAGAAGTTCTGAGTTGCTTGGCACGATGAATATGGTTTTCTTTTCCCCGGAGGATCTTTCTATCATCAAAAACAGTCCGGCAGAGCGAAGAAATTTCATGGATATGGAATTATGCCAGTTGGATAAGATTTATGTGAGTCTGCTGGCAAATTATAAAAAAGTGTTAGATCAGAGAAATAATCTGTTAAGGCAGATTAGCTTTGATAAAAGTAAAATGGATATGCTGCCAGTCTGGGATGACCAACTGGTAAAATATGGTATAGAAATCATTAAAAAAAGGAATCATTTTATTGATTTGATAAATGAGATAATTCCTGATATACATAGCAATTTAACGTCGGGAAAAGAACATTTGTGTCTGGTATATGAGAAAAATGCAGAAGAGGAAAGCTTTGCATCGATGCTTGCAGAAAAACAGGAGATGGACTTACGTTATCAGACAACACAGACCGGTCCTCACCGCGATGATATCGCGTTTTTGATCGACGGTATGGATGTGAGAAAGTTCGGTTCGCAGGGACAGCAGCGTACCGTAGCGCTTTCACTTAAGCTGGCTGAAATTGAACTGGTAAAAAGAGTTATTAATGATAATCCTATATTACTGTTAGACGATGTAATGTCGGAACTGGATCGCAGCCGTCAGGATGCGCTGTTGGAATCTATTCAGGGAATCCAGACGATTCTTACGTGTACAGGATATGATGATTTTATAAAGGAACGGCTGGCAATCGATAAAGTCTATAAGATTGTTGCCGGAACAATACAGGAGGAGTTAGATGGGTAATCAAAATGAAAGCAATTATGATGCGAATCAAATCCAGATTCTGGAAGGTTTGCAGGCGGTTCGTAAAAGACCGGGTATGTATATCGGTAGTACCTCGACAAGAGGACTTCATCATCTTGTATACGAGATTGTAGACAATGCGGTTGATGAGGCATTGGCAGGATTTTGTACGGAAATCGATGTATCAATCAACGAAGATGGTTCCGTGACTGTTATCGATAATGGACGTGGTATCCCGACAGGTATCCACAAGAAGGCCGGTATTCCGGCTGTGGAAGTTGTATTTACAATCCTGCATGCCGGCGGTAAGTTCGGCGGTGGCGGATACAAGGTATCCGGTGGTCTGCATGGTGTAGGTGCATCGGTTGTAAATGCGCTTTCGAACTGGCTGGAAGTTGAGATTTCCAGAGATGGAAAGGTCTATAAGCAGCGTTATGAACGTGGAAATGTGGTGTATAAGCTAAAAGAGATTGGCAAGACCGACAAGACCGGAACGAAGGTTACATTTATGCCGGACGATACAATCTTCGATGATGTTATCTTTGATTATAAGGTGCTTCGTACGAGACTTCGTGAGATGGCTTTCCTCACAAAGGGATTGAAGATTAATCTTGAAGATAAGCGTGAGGGCAAGGAACAGAGAGAATCTTTCCACTATGAGGGTGGTATCAAGGAGTTCATCTCTTACCTGAATAAGACAAAGACTGCACTTTACGACAAGATTATCTATATCGAGGGTAATAAAGATGATATCTATGTCGAAGTGGCAATGCAGCACAACGATTCTTACAACGAGCTTACTTTGAGCTTTGTAAATAACATCAATACACCGGAAGGTGGTATGCATCTGACAGGATTTAAGAGTGCTATCACGAAAGTCTTCAATGATTATGCAAGAAGCAATAAGATTCTGCGTGACAAAGAAGAAAACCTGTCCGGTGATGACCTGCGAGAAGGTCTGACTGCTATCGTAAGTATCAAGATTCCGGAGCCACAGTTTGAAGGACAGACAAAGCAGAAGCTTGGTAATGCAGAAGCGAGAACCGCGGTAGAAGGACTTGTGACAGAAAAACTTACGTATTTCTTAGAGCAGAATCCTCAGGTGGCAAAGGCTATCGTAGGAAAAGCAGTTGTCGCACAGCGTGCCCGTATGGCAGCCAGAAAAGCAAGAGATGTTGCCCGTAAGAGTACACTTGAGACGAACATGGCGCTTCCCGGTAAGCTTGCCGATTGTTCGGATCCAAATCCAAAGAACTGTGAAATCTATATCGTAGAGGGAGATTCCGCCGGTGGTTCTGCAAAGACTGCCAGATCCCGTGCAACACAGGCAATCCTTCCACTGCGTGGTAAGATTCTGAATGTAGAGAAAGCAAGAATCGACCGGATTCTGGAAAATGCAGAGATTAAAGCCATGATTACTGCATTTGGTACCGGTATTCGTGAGAATTTCAATATTGAGAAGCTTCGTTATGACAAGATCATTATCATGACCGATGCCGATGTCGATGGTGCACATATTGCAACCTTGATGTTAACCTTCTTCTTCCGGTTCATGCCGGATCTGATCAAGGAAGGACATGTATACTTAGCACAGCCACCACTGTATAAGCTCGAGAAAAACAAGAAGACATGGTATGCATACAGTGATGAAGAACTGGCGGATATCTTAAATGAAGTTGGTCGTGACCAGAATAACAAGATCCAGCGATACAAAGGACTTGGTGAGATGGATGCTGAGCAGTTGTGGGATACAACTATGGATCCGGAAAAGCGGGTTTTATTGCGTGTAGCAATTGATGAGAACAGTGAGTCTGAGCTAGACTTAACCTTCGATACATTGATGGGTGAGAGAGTAGAGCCAAGACGTGAATTTATTGAGACAAATGCAAAATTCGTTAAGAATCTTGACATTTAAGTAGGAGGAGAACAATGGACGATAGTACAATTTTTGATAAAATCCATGAAGTGGATTTGAAGAAAACCATGGAAGAATCGTATATCGATTATGCCATGAGCGTTATCGCTGCAAGAGCTCTTCCGGATGTGCGAGATGGTCTGAAGCCTGTACAGAGAAGAATTTTACATTCCATGGTGGAACTGAACAACGGTCCGGATAAGCCACATCGTAAATGTGCCCGTATCGTCGGTGATACAATGGGTAAATATCATCCACATGGTGATAGTTCTATCTACGAGGCACTCGTAAAGCTGGCACAGGAATGGAATACAAGATATCCACTGGTCGATGGACATGGAAATTTTGGTTCTGTCGATGGGGATGGCGCGGCTGCGATGCGATACACAGAGGCACGTCTCTCCAAGATTTCGATGGAGATGGTTGCGGATATCAACAAGGATACAGTTGATTTTGTACCAAACTTTGATGAGACAGAAAAAGAGCCAGTCGTACTTCCAAGCCGTTATCCAAACCTGCTGGTAAATGGTACAACCGGTATTGCCGTAGGTATGGCAACAAATATCCCACCTCACAATCTGCGTGAGGTAGTAAATGCAGTTGTAAAGATCATTGATAACCGTGTGAATGAGGATCGTGAGACAGAAATCGAAGAAATCATGGAAATCATCAAGGGACCGGATTTCCCAACGGGTGCATCTATCCTTGGTACAGCCGGTATCAATGAAGCATATAGAACTGGTCGTGGTAAGATCAAGGTACGTGCCGTATCCGAGATCGAGCCGATGGCAAATGGAAAGCAGAGAATCGTTGTGACTGAGCTTCCATATATGGTAAATAAGGCAAAGCTGATCCAGAAGATCGCAGAGCTTGTCAAGGAGAAGAAGATTGAGGGTATTACAGCTCTCCGTGATGAAAGTTCCCGTGAGGGTATGCGTATCGTCATCGAGCTTCGAAAAGACTGCAATGCGAATATCGTGCTGAACCAGTTATACAAGCACACACAGATGCAGGATACATTTGGTGTAATTATGCTGGCGTTGGTTGATGGACAGCCTATGGTATTAAATCTCCTTCAAATGCTTGGATATTATATCAAGCATCAGGAAGAGGTTGTAACTAGAAGAACGAAGTTCGACTTGAATAAAGCGGAAGATCGTGCTCATATATTAGAGGGATTATTGATAGCCCTCGATAATATTGATGAGGTTATTCAAATCATCCGTAGTTCCAAATCCGTTGCCGATGCAAAGCTTGCATTGATCGAGCGTTTCGGTTTGTCCGATGCACAGGCACAGGCTATCGTAGATATGCGTCTGCGTGCTCTGACCGGTTTGGAAAGAGAGAAGCTTGAGAAAGAATACAGAGAATTGATGGAACTCATCAAAGAGTTGAAGGCAATTCTCGCAGATGAGAAGCTGCTCCTTGGTGTAATCAAGGAGGAAATCCTGATCATCGCAACAAAATATGGCGATGACAGAAGAACTTCTATCGGCATTGATATGGATGATGATATCACAGTTGAAGATCTGATTCCGAAGGAAAATGTTGTAATCGCTATGACAAAGCTTGGCTATGTAAAGCGTATGACAATCAATAACTTCAAGAGTCAGAACCGTGGTGGTAAGGGCATCAAGGGAATGCAGACAATCGAGGATGATTTCATCGAGAATCTGTTCATGACAACGACGCATCATTACATCATGTTCTTCACGAATCAGGGACGTGTATATCGTCTGAAGACGTATGAGATTCCGGAATCCGGACGTACTGCAAGAGGAACGGCAATCGTAAACCTCTTACAGCTCCAGCCGGATGAAGTGATCACAGCAGTCATTCCAATTCGTGAGTACCATGAGGGAAGATACCTGATCATGGCTACAAAGAATGGTATGATCAAGAAGACAAAGATTACCGAGTATGCAAATGTTCGTAAGTCCGGACTTGCTGCAATCACTCTGAAAGAGGGCGATGAGCTGATCGAAGTAAAGGCAACGAACAATACGAAGGATATCATCCTGATTACAAAGCAGGGTATGTGTATCCGCTTCAATGAGAAGGAGGTTCGTTCAACCGGACGTACATCGATGGGTGTCATCGGTATGAGTGTTGCCGGTGATGATGAGGTTATCGGCATGCAGCTTGATACACAGGGCGAAGCACTTCTGATCGTATCCGAGAATGGTCTTGGTAAGCGTACTCTTGTCGAAGAATTTACACCACAGCACCGTGGCGGTAAGGGTGTGAAGTGTTACAAGATCACAGACAAGTCCGGAACCGTTGTAGGATTTAAGGCGGTCAATGATGATAACGAGATCATGCTGATTACCAACCAGGGTATTGTAATAAGACTCCTGTGTAAGGATATCTCTATATTAGGCAGAATTACAACCGGTGTGAAGCTCATCAACATGGATCTGGAAAGCGATATTACCGTTGCAAGTATCGCAAAGGTACGTCAGAAATCTGCAGATGAATCCGAGTCTTTAGAGATGATGGAACGTGAGATGAATGAGGCAGACAATGAAGAAGGAAATGTAGAAGAGCCGGAGAGTCCGGAAGATAAGTAAATCGTGAAAAGAGGGAAAAGCGATGAACGATAGTATTAAAGAGGGCTTGGAAGGTCTTTCCAAGATGGATGGCGTATCCAATTTCTTATATGCACTTATGTATTGGGTAGGTGTCATATTTGTATTGTTATTTGTGACATACATTTTTGTTTCGATTTATGTGCGTGCACAGAATAAGAAACGTGGAATTGATACGAAAGATAAAGACGACTATTTGGATGATTAAGAAAAGGGCTGCTATATGAGAAATCATGTAGCAGCCTTAGTATGTTAAAAAGGAGTAAACCATGCGAACATTACACACAGACAAAATCATTGAAGCAGTGAAAGAAATGTGTATCTCGGCCAATCTGTATCTGGCAGATGATATGGATGGAAAGATACGTCAGGCGGCAAAAGAGGAAGACAGCACACTCGGCAAGCAGATCTTGAATCAGTTGATCGAGAATATGGAGATTGCAGGAGAAGATAAAACACCAATCTGTCAGGATACAGGAATGGCAGTGTTCTTCGTGAATGTTGGACAGAATCTGCACATTGAAGGAATGAATCTCACAGATGCCATCAACGAAGGTGTGAGAAGAGGATATACGGAAGGATATCTGCGAAAATCTGTCGTGAAAGATCCGTTGCAGCGTGAGAATACAGGAGATAATACACCGGCAATCATTCACTACGATATCGTGCCGGGTGATAAGCTGGAAATCACGATTGCACCGAAGGGCTTTGGAAGTGAGAATATGAGCAAGGTGTATATGCTGAAGCCGGCAGATGGAGAAGAAGGAATCCGTCAGTCCGTACTTGCAGCAGTCAAGGATGCCGGACCAAATGCCTGTCCGCCGATGGTAGTCGGTGTCGGACTTGGCGGTGATTTTGAGCTTGCGGCAAAGCTTGCGAAGAAAGCACTCACAAGACCAGCAGGATCACATTCGGAGAAGGCACATATTGCGAAGCTCGAAGACGAGATATTGGAGCTTGTGAATAAGACGGGAATCGGACCGGGTGGACTTGGAGGAAAGACAACGGCGCTCGCCGTCAATATTGAAACCTACGCAACGCATATCGCAGGTATGCCGCTTGCAGTCAATATGTGCTGTCATGTCAATCGTCACAAGACAGTTGTGTTGTAGAAATATAAATAATATGGAAGAAATGATAGAGTAAGATGTACAGGAGATTGGATGGATGCATGTGTAAGTTATAAACGAGAATCATGCGTGCCCGAAAGAAAGGAGATATGTACTTGGGAAAGGTTTCAAATTATATCAACCAGAATATGGCGAAATTCAAGCAGATATACATACGTTATGTTGCGAGTATTTTCTGTGTGTTTATCATAGCGGTTGTGAGTATCATAGCAAATCAGAAAAAAGGGTTTGACATAGAATCTATCGTGACTGTGTGTTCTATCTGGCTTGCCGGGAATTTTCTGGTTGAGAGTCTGTGGAAGAAAACAGCAGAAGAAGCACAGAAAAACAAACGGAAATGGCTGATTGGCTATGGCGTAACGTTTGTGATTGCAATCGTATTTGAGAATTTGTCAGAGATTCTTAAAGCACAGAAAGCGGATATACCGAATCTGATATTTGAAAGTATCTTGTATTTTTACATTGCGTGTACCGTGCTTCTTGCAATTTATGTATTGCTCCGGCAGCAACAACTGGATCTGCCACATTGTATCGGACGGATTATATTCGCATTGCTCCGGGCAGTTGGTGTCTATCTGGTGTTAAATATTGCGGTTATTCTGATTCTTGAAATTATAGATGCATTGCTTGTGGATATAGATACGTTCAGAGTGGAGTTGAATATCCAGTTAATGCTGAGTGCACTTGCGTATTTTCCAACCTGCCTGCTTGCTGTCTCGGACACAAGCGAAGATAACGCGGCATTTACGAAGAAATTCGTATCGTATGTGTTACTTCCATGCGTGTGGATTGCGATGTTCGTAATCTATCTCTATGTGGTAAAAATCTTCGTGACGCAGGAAGTTCCAAGCAACGAGATCTTCGGCATCTGTGCGAGTCTTTTCGCGATAGGTATGCCAATCTGGATGATGGCATCCGGGTTCGTGGAGGAGAAGACTTCACGTTATGCGAAACTTATTTCTATTACGAAATATATCTATGCACCATTTATCCTGCTTGAGATTTATTCAATGTCAGTGCGTGTCAAAGCATATGGACTGACGGAGCAGCGATATGCGGCAATCATGTTTATACTGCTTCAGATCATCTATATTCTGTGGAACCGGCATTATGAAAATCTGATCCTTGTATTCGTGGGATGTTTATTAATAGGACTTCTGCTTCCATTTGGAAATGCATCTTACCTGTCTTATCAGTCACAGAAAAACAGGTTTGTAAAGAATCAAACTTCGGATAAGGAAGTGGCTGCGGAAGCGTATGATTATTTGCGTGGAAATGCGTATGGCAGACGATACATAAAGACCAATCTCACGGAAGCGGAGCAGGATGAATTACATAGTATGATGTATGGTGGAGATACGCATGACAGTGAACAATGGGAATCTGTATATTTTTATGCAGATCCAATTGAAGAGAAAGGAATCATCATCGATGGATATGCAAAAATCTATACGATGACTGCACATTGGAACGAGGAAAGCACAATCGAAAACTATGAGAATAAAACGATTACAGTCGGAGACAGCGAATATAAGAATGTAGATTTTACTTCCTGTATTTCATATTATAAGAATCTGGAGGATAAAAGAGAAAATCAGAAGATAAACGAAAAAGACATAGTCTATGAAATACAAGTCAGTGATACGGAAAAGCTGATTATAACGTATATCAGCTTCGAAATAGACGAAAAGCAAGATAAGATAAACAGGATGTTTATGAAGGGATATATGTTGACAAAGTAAGTACAATAAAAAATAGTAGTGGAGGACTAGAACATGGAACGACATATTGCAGTACCATTTAGCGAAGAGGAATTAAAGGAGCTTCATGCAGGAGATTATATCTATCTGACCGGCACGATTTACAGTGCCAGAGATGCTGCACACAAGCGGATGTATGATGCTATCTGCGTGGAGCAGGAGAAACATCCGGAAGTAGAGTATAGCGGAGCAAAGCTGTATGAGGATCAGATTCTGCCACTGGATATTACAGGAAATACAATCTATTATCTCGGACCGACACCGGCGAAGCCGGGACAGGTCATCGGTTCTGCCGGACCTACAACAAGCAGCCGTATGGATAAATATACACCGCTTCTGCTTTCAAAAGGGTTGAAGGGCATGATTGGAAAAGGCAAGCGCAGTCAGGCAGTCATTGATGCAATCGTGAAGGAAAAAGCCGTATATATGGCAGCCGTCGGCGGAGCGGGTGCACTTTTATCCAAATGTATCAAGGAGTCCGAGGTAATCGCTTATGATGACCTTGGAACCGAGGCAATCCGTAAGATGCGCGTGGAGAATCTTCCGGTAATCGTCGTGATCGACAGCGAGGGACACAATCTGTATGAGACGGCGGTTGCAGATTATCTGAAGGAGCATAATTAAAAATATGAATATGAAAGTTGGGGTAGTAGATGAAAGAAAAAGAACATCAGTCGGTAGAATGGAAACAGGCATGGCGTGATGAATATTTGAAGTGGATTTGCGGATATGCAAATGCATATGGTGGAACAATATATATCGGAACGGATGATGATGGTAATGTTATTGGAATTGATAATGCGAAAGAATTGTTAGAACTGATTCCAAGCAAAATTACAGATACAATGGGAATTATTGCGGATGTAAATTTATTGTATAAAGATGGCTTAGAATATTTGGAAATAATTGTTGATAAATATCCCTCATTAATCAGTTTTCGAGGAAAATATTATTATCGTTCTGGTAGTACTATGCGTGAGATTACTGGAAAGGAATTAGAAAGGACATTGTTAAAAACACAAGGAAGAACGTGGGATGGAGTACCATTGCCTAAACTTTCGGTAACAGATTTGAAACAGGATGCAATACAGTTATTTAAGGAAAAGTCGGTTAGACGTGGCAGATTGACTCAGGAAGATGTAAATGTGTCTGATGAAGTGCTTATGGATAATTTGCATCTGATAGATGAAAATGGATATTTAATAAGGGCAGCTATGTTAGCATTTTATAATGATCCAGAAAAATGGGTTACAGGAGCCTATGTTAAAATTGGTTTCTTTGGAAAATCGGATTCCGATTTGAAATATCAGGATGAAGTGCATGGTCCATTGCTTGAGCAAGTGGATAAAACCATAGATTTAGTGTACACGAAATATATGAAAGCACGTATTGCTTATGAAGGTATTCAGAGGATTGAACAGTTTATGTTTCATAAAGATGCATTTCGAGAGATTCTTTTAAATGCAATTGTTCATAAAGACTATAGCAGTTGTAATCCTATTCAAATTAGTGTTTATGAGGATAAGATATATGTTTGGAATGATGGTGAAATGCCTCCTAATTTGGATACAACGGACAAGTTGTTTATGAAGCATTCTTCCAAACCATATAATCCGAATTTAGCAAATGTATTTTTTAAAAGCGGAATGATTGAGGCTTGGGGAAGAGGCTTTGAAAAGATTAAAGAAGGTTGTGCACTTTATGATGGACCATTGCCGGAATATGATATTAATGAGTCTGGAATTATGGTGTTGTGTCAGGCTTGTGATAGGTATTTGAAACTATTGGATAATTACGATTATCTTGGTCATAATGACCAAGATAGTGACCAAGATATGAAAAACAAAATTATTGAATTTTGCAGAATACCAAAATCAGCAAGTGAAATTCTGAAAGAATTTAATCTGGAACGATCTTATTTTAGAAGGCACTATCTGGATAGAATGCTTAAAATAGGAGAGTTAAAAAGGACAGAACCAGATAAACCTAAAAGTAAAAATCAGAAATATTATTCATAGACTTGGTCAGGAAGATGGTCATTTGACCATCTTTCTGACTAACAGTATGTAACAAATATAATGAAAAAGGCAGGTGTTAATATGGCAAAAAACAAGGTTAAAGTCGAATATGATGTAGATATGGAAAAGGAGCGCAGGAAGAAACAGCAGAAAAATGGAAAACCAGGATTTGCTATCCGCAGATCAAACATTCTTCTGTATGGGTTGCTGCTCGTTGTGGAAGTGTTGTTTTATTATTTCCTGACACCGGCAATCAATGTACATACCTCTGGATTCTGGACATGGGTAATACTTACGCTTGCGGCAATCGGATTTTGCTCCTTTGATTTCAAGGGAACACGCATTACTAAAAAAGGCAATATCAAAGAAGCCGTTGGTTCGACAAAGGTGGTAATGGTTTCATTTACAACAATCCTTGTGTTGATTGTAGGATTGATCATTGGTGGGCTGGCATCTTCCAAATTGTTGCGTGCATCGAAATATGCAGGAATCATCAAGGTTGAGGATGGTGATTTTGCAACGGATGTACCGGAAAGTGAGAATATCAACAACATAGCACTAATGGATACGGACAGTGCAAGAATCATCGGTGATCGTGCGATTGGTTCCCTGTTTGACGTTGTCAGCCAGTATCAGGTGAGCGAGACATACAGCACAATTGATTATAATGGTGTGCCGATGAAGGTTGCACCGCTAGAATATGCGGGATTTATCAAATATCTGAATAATAAAGATGCCGGAATTCCGGGATACGTGCTCGTTGATCCGGTCAAAAATGAGGCAGATTATGTGAAGATTGAAAAGCCGATTCAGTATTCTTCATCAGCATATTTTGGTAAGAATTTGCAGCGGCATGTGCAGCTTTCTTATCCGACGTATGATTTCAACGGATATTATTTTGAACTCGATAACGAAGGAAATCCATATTATATCTGTCCGGTATTAAAGCCGAATGCAGGGTTATTTGGAGCGAAGGACGTAAAGGGAATCGTGCTCTGTGATCCATGCAGCGGTGATTGTGAATATATGGATCTGGGTGATATTCCAAACTGGGTAGATCGCGTGTATGATGGTGATCTCTTATGTGACCGGTATAACTGGTATGGTATGCTGTCAGGTGGATTCATTAACAGCAAGATTGGAAACAAAGGCTGCAAGGTGACGACCGATGATTATGGTTACAAGGTGATGGATGGCGATGTGTGGGTATACACAGGTGTGACATCCGTCAATGGCGACCAGTCGAACATCGGATTTGTGTTGATGAATTCAAGAACTGCAGAGAGTAAATATTTTGCAATTGCAGGTGCGGAAGAACATTCCGCGATGTCCTCTGCGGAAGGACAGGTACAAAACCTCGGGTACACGTCATCATTCCCATCTCTGATCAACATCGGGAATGTACCAACCTATATCATGGTACTCAAAGATAATGCAGGACTTGTGAAGATGTATGCACTTGTCAATGTGGAAAAATACAGCATCGTGGCAACTGGCGCGACACAGAAGGAAGCACTTGCAAGTTACCGAAAGCTGCTTGCCGAAAACAGCATTGCAACAAGTGGAAATGATGTCAGCGAAGATACGTTGAGTAAGAAGATTACAGTCACACAGATCCGGTACATCACGGTAGAGAATGAGACATATGTGTATATCACAGCGAAAGATCGTTCTGTCTACAAACAGAATTTTGCCGAAAATGAAAGCCTGATCAAGATTGAGGAAGGTGATGTAATCACAGTTCATTATATGGAAAGTGACGATGGCGTGAATACGCTTCTTTCGTATGAATAATTTATTGGAATAAAATAATAAAAAATAGGATTATACTAAGGGTATATAATTACCTCTTGACATTTAGTACAATATTTGTTATTCTAATTTAGCGTGTTGACGCGGAACTAAATAACACCGATTGGTAAAATGTGTTTTTTAGGCATTGGAGATGTACTCAAGTGGCTGAAGAGGCGCCCCTGCTAAGGGTGTAGGTCGTTCGCGCGGCGCGAGGGTTCAAATCCCTCCATCTCCGTTTGTAGATTACGGATAAAATATTGAAAATAAGTCTTGACTTGATTGGAAATATTTCATATAATCTACTTTGCGTTTAGTTAAATGCAACGATATATTCCTCGATAGCTCAATGGTAGAGCACTCGGCTGTTAACCGAGTTGTTGTAGGTTCGAGCCCTACTCGGGGAGTTTGATATTGTAAGTAGCAAAGCTACTTACTAATCATAAGAGATCTCCCGCAAGCGGGTTCTTCTTATGATATATGGCGTGATAGCCAAGTGGTAAGGCAGAGGTCTGCAACACCTTCACCGCCGGTTCAAATCCGGCTCGCGCCTCTCTTAAATCCTTGATACAAGATGTATCAGGGATTTTTTTATTTTGTGAAATCTCTGTGAAAGCCATTGACGGAGCCTGCCCGCGTGTTAAAATACTTGACAATTCGAAAAATTGAAGAAGAATAATGAATATCAGGATTGGATATAGTTATGGAGGATGTTTATGAGACAGAAATTGATGGATTTTATGCGCGGTAGAAATGGAACGGATCAGCTTTCCATGTGTATGATGTGGGCAGCGTGTATCTTGGTTTTTATCGATATGTTTGTAAGAAGCAATATACTCAGCACGATTGCATTTGTGACCTTTGCATTTGCATATTTCCGTGTGTTCTCCAGAAATATTGGCAAGCGTCGGGATGAAAATACATGGTTCCTAAATAAGACGTATAAACTACGCATGTGGGGACGGAAAGAGAGAAACCACATGACGATGCGTAAGACGCATCACATCTACCGTTGCCCGGAGTGTAAGCAGAAAATTCGTATCCCAAAGGGAAAAGGAAAGATCGAGATACGTTGTCCGAAGTGTAGCGCACGGTTTATAAAGAACAGCTAATGTATAAAATAGAAATAAGAAAGCCGTTTAACTCGGAGGTGGAACGATGTTTGGATATGTGACGGTGAACAAGCCGGAAATGAAAGTCAAAGATTATGAGCGGTATCGCATGTATTATTGCGGCGTCTGCCATGCACTCCGAAATACGGACGGTGCGATGGGACAGATGTCACTTACGTATGATTCGACGTTTGCCGCGGTGCTTCTGACCGCTTTATATGAACCGGATACGAAGATGAAGGAAGCAACGTGCATGGTGCATCCGGTTGGGAAGAAAAAATATCTGGAGAATGAGGTCATACAGTATATCGCGGATATGAATCTTATTCTGACCTATTACAAATGCCTTGATGACTGGGAGGATGACCGCAAATTTACCAGACTTTGTTACAGCAGTTTTATACGGAAGCGTGTGCGCAAGATCGGTCAGGTCTATCCGGAGAAGCTGGCGAAGATCCGGGAATCTCTGCGGACATTATCTGCCTGTGAGAGAAAGAATGTGACGAACCTGGATTTGCTTGCCGGAACCTTTGGTGATATCATGGCAGAGATCCTTGCATATAAGTCGACACGCGGGATTGACTGGTCGGAGGAACTGCGGAGACTCGGTTACCAGCTTGGCAAATTCATTTATATTCTCGACGCATATGATGATGTGCAGGAGGATATCGAGAAGAACCGGTTCAATCCCTTGAAGGAGTTATACCATGAGTTGTCGAAAGAGCAGTTCGACAATTACGTGAAGGAAATCCTCATGATGATCGCCACCGATATGGCGAAAATCTATGAATGCCTGCCAATCGTCGAGGAGACAGCCATCCTCCGCAACATTATCTATTCCGGGATCTGGGTAAGGTTTATGACGAAACAAAATGACGCAGAAAACGGTAAACAATAATTGCGAAACAAGTTTCAATGGTAAATCGTATATTTCCATATTTATTCATGAATATATACGATATGTTTGAGACTTAGAAGTTCTTAATATTCTGCAAGAACACCAGCCATGTTTGAACACGATGTTCAAACAAGTCGCCAGTGAGCCAGGGACGGCGAGCGGAGGGCGCATATGAACGAAGTTCATATTTAGGATGCGCCCGACAATCTGCCGCCGAGCAAAGCGAGGGGGCAATACCCGCACGACGGTGGCGTAAAATATGAGCACGTAAATCAGAATATTTAGAACTTCTTAGTTTCAATACATTGTATATAGAATGAATAGATATGGAAATATACGTTTACTATGAATTGGTTGTTTCGCAATTATGGGAGAAAGAAAGGAATTAGCATGAAAGATCCTTATGAAGTTCTGGGGCTTCCACATGGCGCCTCGGAAGAAGAAGTGAAAAAAGCATATCGAAATCTAAGCCGGAAATACCACCCGGATGCCAATATCAACAACCCAAACGCAGCGCAGGCAGAAGAAAAATTCAAGGAAGTGCAGGCGGCATATAAGAGCATTATGGATGGAAATACAGGTTCATCGTATGGTGGCAGCAGCTATGGCGGGTTTGATGGATTTGGCGGATTTGGTTCAGATGCATTCCGTCGTGCCAGAAATGAAGGCGGTGGCATGAGTCAGGATGAGTCCCATCTTGCTGCTGCGCAGAATTTCATCATGAACCGGATGTTTACAGAGGCACTTCGCACGCTGGAGGATATAGACGACCGGACGGGCAGATGGTATTATTTGAGTGCGGCTGCGAACTTAGGAGCAGGGAATCAGGCAACAGCGATGGAACATATCGATCGTGCAATCGCGATGGAACCGAACAACATGGAATACAAACAGATGAAGCAGCGTATGCAGGGTGGCAGCAACTGGTATGTGCAGCGTGGCATGGGATATGGAATGCCGGATGTGCGTTCCGATAACTGGTGCATGGATATGTGCCTGTTAAATTTGCTCTGTAATTGCTGCACGCCTTGTTGATAATGAAATTTAAAGGGGAGAACCAATGGAGAACATCATTTTAGCATCACAGTCTCCACGCAGACAGGAGATTCTGTCGCTGGGTGGATATGAATATGAAGTGTGCGTATCTTCGGCAGAGGAACAGATTCCACCGGAAGAATTGGAGAATCTGACACCGCAGGAGCTGGTTGAAAAACTGGCGCGTGTGAAAGCGGAAGATGTGTACCGCAGAAACTGCAGTAAGAATATGGAAAAATCAACGACAGATAATCAGGCAGCAGATTCCGTGGAAGAAATCACGGTAATCGGTGCGGATACTGTCGTTGCTGTCGATGGATGTGTGCTTGGAAAACCAAAGACAGAGGATGAGGCGAAGCAGATGCTCGCACGATTGTCTGGGCGGACGCATGATGTATTCACCGGTGTGTGTATTCTGTGGACAGATTCCGATACGCAGGAAGAGATACATGGAAATACCTTTCACTGTCATACGAAGGTGACATTTTATCCGATGACGGAGGAAGAAATTGACAACTATGTCGCTACGGGTGACTGTATGGACAAGGCAGGTGCCTATGGTATCCAGAGCGGAGCTGCGAAGTATATCCAGGGTATCGAAGGGGATTATTTGAACGTGGTTGGATTGCCGTTGTCAAAAATTTATCACGTTTTGCGTGAGAAATTAATAAATCTCACAATAAAAATGTGATTGAAACTGAATGAAAATAAACGGAAATAAAGAAATTAGACGAAAAAACTGTCATTATGACTAAAAACAGAGATAAAATTTGTCTATTCTGCCGTTGAAAAAATATTTAAAAGTGCTACACTAATACATGTAGCAACAAGTTGGGTTGTTGCTTGATTTTTGCATATCAGCGTCATAGCTTCGTACAGGGGGAAGGGATACGGAGTGTGATGTTGTAATATACACGTGAGCATCAGAGCTCGAAGTTATGTGAAGGTCTTGTTACGTGTAGCAGTGGTATTTCCTTATGTGACAAAAGAGAGGGTGTTACATAAGGGAATATCATCCAAGGTGGTTACGAAAAGAGGTTGCTTGGCAGCCTCTTTTTTCTTGCAGAGAAAAGAATCTGTGCGTATAATATAGATAAGTATGGCGAAATTGACAGAGAGGGTAAGGATATAGAAATGTGGAGTTTTCATACCGTAAAAGTGAAAGATAATAGTCGACGCATGTTTGATCTATGTATGCGTCGGGCACAGAGTATCGGGCGTGCGGATTATGTACGGACAGATGGACGGATGGATCTGGCACATACCTTCCGTACAGATATGCTGCATTTCCTGATATATCTCGCATATTCGGATGGTTCCGTCAACAAAGAAGAAATCAAATACATCAATCTGTTATTCGGAACACAGTTTGATGAGAAGATGATCCGTGATTATGCAGACCGTTGGGGACTTCGGAGTGAGAGCATCCGGGATCATGCGCCACGGTCGTTAAATTCGTTTGTGCGCTCAAATATCGGAGCAGAAACCGGGGAGATATCAGACGGTTATTATGATCTGTTACAGTTGTATGTTACAACCTTTAATTATATTGGAAATGATCTGATTGCATGCAACGAGGAGGTTGCGTCATCAGAGGTTCAGGCATTGTCCTCGTATATTGAATTGATCACAGAGGAAATCAATCGTGTACGTGGGGATATGGAGGATTACAAGCCGACGATCGCATTTAAGCCCGGAAGCAAGGTTAAGCAGGAGGATAAGCCGGATTATTCGTATTGGTCCGATACGCTTGAGATGCGGCGGACGAAGATCTCTACACCGGAGCGTAAGGAGGAAGATTCGCCGGCAGTAAGTGATACAGACAGCCGGAGAGATATGGACACACCGGAGTATGTACGGGCAGCAGATACAGAAGAAACTGGAAAGCCATTCCGTATGCGGGTGGAACAACCGGATGCACAGACGCTGCCGGATCAGAAAGAGCGTAAAAAAGAATTTAATACGGAGATGGATATACAGGCATTACTTAAGCAGTTGAACGAGCTGACCGGCATGCAGAGCGTGAAGACGGAGATCAACAATATGATCAATCTGTTGAAGATCTGTAAGATCCGTCAGGAGAATGGATTGCAGACGCCGCCGGTTACAAATCACATGGTGTTCCTTGGCAATCCCGGAACTGGTAAGACGACCGTGGCAAGAATCCTTGCGAAGATCTATCATGGGCTGGGCGTGCTTTCCAAAGGACATCTGGTGGAGGTAGACCGGTCTGGTCTGGTCGCTGGATATATGGGACAGACGAGTGAGAAGGTTACGGAAGTAATCGAGAAAGCCAAGGGTGGCATCTTATTTATTGATGAGGCGTATGCCCTTGCAAATGGACAGCAGGGTGATTTCGGACAGGAGGCAATCGACATCCTGAATAAAGCGATGGAAGATAACCGGGAAGATCTGATCGTCATTGCGGCAGGATATCATGATGAGATGCAGGATTTCCTGGATGCAAATCCGGGACTTCGTTCCCGTTTCAACCGGACAATTGAATTTCCGAATTATGATGCGGAAGAGCTGTTGGAGATCATGACCAACCGGGCAAAATCACTCGATTATACATTGACGGACGACGCGGTGCAGTATGTGCAGGATACATTTACAAGGATACTTGCATGTCCGCCGGAGAATTTCGGTAATGCGCGTTCGGTGCGTAATTATCTGGATCGCGTGATTCACAATCAGGCTAACCGCCTGATCGCGGAGAATAATTTTAAAGAGGAAGATCTGACGAAGCTCACGCTTGCAGATGTGCAGTCAGAGACGCTGGAATAACATGCATAAACAATGGATCAAGGATGGGCTAAGTGAATATCTGAGTGATGCGCATGCGGTATGGCATATGCCGGGGCATAAGCGGAAAGCCTGCTATGGAGATTTTCAGGACGCATTTCTCGCATGGGATGTGACGGAGGTGCCGGGGACAGATGATCTGTATCTGCCGGAGGGATTTATCGGGGATTCACTTGCCATGCTGAAGGAAATCTACCAGACCTGTGGCACGTATTACGTGGTAAATGGTGCGACGGGAGGGATTTTTACGGCAATCGCGGCATGCACGAAGCCGGGCGATGCGATCCTGATTGCAAAAAACTGCCACAAATCGGTCTACAATGCGGCGGCGATGCTGCAGCGACAGACGATTTATGTGGAGCCGACATGGAAGAAAGAGGCAGAAGATGCCTTTGCATTTACATCATTTATTGATGGGTATGTCGATGCCGATGATGTTGAAAGGCTGTGTGAGTCTCATCCGGAGATCGCGGCGGTTGTAGTGACATCGCCGACATACGAGGGCGTCATATCCGACATTGCGCAGATTGCACGTGTGGCACATGCACATCATGTTCGGGTGATCGTGGACGAAGCACATGGGGCACATCTGCCATTTTTAAAACCGGAATATTCTGCGATCCGCATGGGTGCCGATGTCGTTGTACAGAGTCTGCACAAGACACTTCCAGCGATGACGCAGACAGCGGTGATTCATGTCTGTACAGAAGAACTGGTGAAACCGGTGGAGCAGGCATTGGAGATATTCTTAAGTTCTTCGCCGTCGTATATTTTCATGATGAATATGGAAGCGGCAATCTGCTATATGGCAGACCATGATTTTACGGAATATGAAAACAATCTGCGGGAATTCCGGGAGAATTGTGCGAAGCTTCCGCAGATCACAATGATAGAGAAAGAAGCCGTATGTGCAGCAGGTGCATATGGATATGACGAGACACGGCTTGTATATTCTGCAGCTGTGCCGGGACCGGAGCTGCTTGCGATGCTTGCGGATAAGGGGGATGTCGTCTGTGAGATGGCAGGCAGAAAACATGTGGTACTGATCTCGACGGTGCGGGACGGGCAGGAAGATTTTGAACAGTTATACCGGACACTGCAGATGTGCGATGTCGCTCTGACGAAAGAAGGGGATCATGAGAAGGAGCGATGTGCCGGGCAGGAGGAATTGCAAAAACTGGCGGGAACGCTGGCAAGAGCACCAATCTATGTATATCCGCCCGGAAGTTACATCGTGAATACCGGGGAGATCATTACGGCAGAGACCGTGGAGAAGCTTTGCGCATATCAGGCAGCAGGGCTGCATATCCGGGGCATTTAGAAAACAGGGGGATGAATGATGAGACAGGAGAAACGATATGAATGTATTGATATGTGATGATGAAAGACGCGACCTGCAGATGGTCCGACTGCATGTGGAGCAGTTTGGCAAAGATCAGCAGATCGATGTGAGTATTTATACGCTGTGGAATCCAAAATCTTCGGCGGAGATAATGGCAATGGCGGAAAAACATGAGATGGATGTCGCATTTCTGGATATCGACATGCCACATATATCGGGTGATGCGATTGCCAGTGCACTGACGGAAAAGTATCCGTCAATCCAGATTATATTTTTTACGAACCGGGGCGAGATGGTTTATGATATGCTCAAATACAAACCATTTCGGTTTATTCAGAAGGCGGAACCGTGGAAGATTGATACGGCATTGATGAATCTGTCAAAACAGCGGATGACGGATGGACACGTTTTGATCGAAAAAGCAAAGAATGAAGTGATGGATGCTTCGGTGGAAGAGATTATGTACATAGAGGCAGCCAAACATCAGATCATCTATCATACGGAGGATGAAGCGATCGTCTCGAAGGGGAGCATGGCAAAGATCGTAAAAGAGCTGTGGGAATATGGCTTTATACGCGTGCATGTCGCGTATGTGGTAAACATACGGTACATCAAGCAGATTGGCAAAAAGGAACTGATTCTGAGAGATGAAACTGTATTGCCGATCAGTGGAAGCTATAAGGAAGAGACGATGAAGAATTATAAGATGTTATTGGAGAGGATCAGGTATGGAGAATCTCGTTGAAATATTTGCAAATACATTAGATGCTATATTAGGTATCGTGTTTCTGACGATGATACTTGGGAAAAAGAAGAGCATGCCGAACTGGTTGTTTGTCGTTTTGGCGTTGATCGTCCCTGTGGCAAATGTTGTGTTGCAGAAAGTATTTCCGGATAGTCCGGAGAATAATATTGTCTATATTTTACTTACCATATTCTTTGGTTTTGTATGCACGAATGGAAAAATCTCAGAGAAGATCATCTATGTCGCAATCTGGAATATCCTGCTTATGGTATGTGGACTGATCTTTGCGTCAGTTTACGGGTATGTCGTGCGCGGGACAAATGGCATGGAATGGGAGATGGATGCGATACAGCGGCTGCATTACATCATGGGTTCGAAGCTGAATCTGATCCTGTGCACGCTTCTGGTCATGGTGATCCTGAAGAAAACGAAGATGAAATCCGCGATGCCGGTCATGAATGCTGTCGTGTTCGTGATCAGTATTTTGATCGGTATTATCTTAGATATTATGCTGGATTACCCGTATCTTGACAAAAAGGGAAAGATTGCGATCGGTATCGCGATGGTCGGAATTCTGGCGATCAATGTGTTTGTTTATGTGGCAACCTATCAATTAAATAAAAGCCAGAAGCTGCTGATGGAAAATCAGCTTCTCCGTATGTCGCAGGAAGAGCAGAAAGAGGGAATGGAGCGCATGATGCGTCTGCAGGAGAAGAACCGGATGCTTCGGCATGACCTGCGCCATTATTTCACGCTCTTTCAGGAAATGCTTGCGAATGGAAATGTGGAAGAAGCACAGAAATATGTGGAGGACGTCTTAAACACGAAGCTCCAGCCAGAAGGTGTCTATATGACAGGCGATGAAATCTTAGATGCTGTGCTCAATCATTGCGATGGAATCTGCCGGCAGAAACAGATCACGTTTCGGACAGAAATCAGTGCACATTTGCCGGAAGGACAGATGGAGTTTGCGATTGCACTGCTGAATCTGTTGGAAAATGCGATTGAAGCAGAGGAGCTGGAGGAAGACAAACTGATTGAGCTGCAGATCTACGAGAGTGCGGGCTTGCTGTTGGTAACTGTCCGGAACCGGATCAGTCAGTCGGTTATGGAGAACAACCCGGAGCTTCGCACGCGGAAGGCAGATGCAAGTCTGCACGGACTTGGAAGAAAGAGTGTAAAGAAGCTGATCCGGGATATGGAAGGTTCTTTCTATGAGGAAGAACGAAACGGGTTCTTCATCTCGAACATTGTCGTATAACGTCGAAAAAGTAAAAAGTATGCTCAAAAAACAACCAACTTTGCCAGACAGGTTGTAAAATGTCAAAAATCAGGTATTGTAGTAGCAGGAAATGAAGTGAGGAGGAAGTCCATGGAACGTCTTGCATATGCAATCACAGATCATCTGCTGCGAAGAGATGTGATTCAGAAAGAGGACTACGATATCTATGTATATGGATACGCAGTGTTTCTTGAACAGATGTGTCAGGTAATCGGATTTATTCTGCTTGGGATAGTCACGAAGAACCTGTTACAGACCGCTCTTTTTTTGGGAACATTTTACCTGATTCGCAGTGCATTCGGTGGGTATCATGCGGAGACGTCGCTGGTCTGCATGCTCGTCAGCTATGGTGGCTGGGGTGCGGTCATGATACTTTCACGGTACATGGAAGCATATGCGGAAGTACCACTCGTGCTTTGGATTGTGCTCGCCGCAGATCTGTGTGTATTTGCGATATTCGGTCCGGTTGCACATGCCAATAAGCCACTGACCGCAGTGCAGAAAAAGCGGAACAAACGAAACGGATTTCTCGTTTTAGGGATTGGCTCTTTGCTGGCATTTCTTTGGAGATCATGTGTGATTGTTGGCACTGTGTATATTGGAACTGTAACCTTTGTAGCAGTGTTGGCAATGATAGGAAAAAGAAAGGTAGGTACAAGGTATGAAGAAGATTGAGGAACTTGTAGCAAAGATCGGTTACAACACTGCAAAGAAGACTGTAAATAGCGCATCTGCATGGCACAGCCATCAGGTAAAGGAGCCGGCAGCCGCACGCGCAAGCCTGCTCAAGGAAGCTTCTAAGTAAGAAGCACGCAGATAAGAAAGGGTAGATGTTCAGGTGCATCTGCCCTTTCTTTTCGTTTGCATTTTAAATATTGGTATGATAGAATAAGGCAACTGTGTGATATGGGAGGACACAGAACTCGAAAGGTAAGAACCTTAGCGCCTGGTCCTGAGGGGATGGAAAAAACTCAGGATGACGAGGAGAAACGTGATCGAAAGATTCGGCGGATGCGTTTCCGCACAAGCTGAGTGCGTATACAGAAAAAAATATGTGGGTAACTGCAAAACAAAGTTCTGTAATCAGTAATGGAATCATAGAAAATTAAAAATAGAATAGAGGTAGATATTATGTGTGGAATTATTGGTTTTACGGGGAATGAACCAGCGAAGGATATTATCATCGGCGGTCTGGAACGGTTGGAGTACCGCGGATATGACAGCGCAGGATTAGCACTATTGTCGAACGATCAGATTCAGGTGCGCAAGCGTACCGGCAAGGTAGAGGAGTTACGGAAGCTCTGCGAGGCAGAGAAAATGCCTGCTACCTGCGGAATCGGTCATACAAGATGGGCAACCCACGGCGGGGTAACGGACGTGAATGCACACCCACACCGTGTCGGAAAGGTCGTACTGATTCACAATGGTATCATCGAGAATTACCGTCAGATCGTGACAGAGTACGGACTGGCTGACCAGCTTGTATCAGAGACAGATTCTGAGGTCGTTGCGGCGCTTTTGAATAAGTTCTATGAGGGTGATCCGGTCAAGGCAATCAAGAAGACAGTGAAGGTACTTTCCGGTGCATTTGCACTTTGTATTATGTTCCAGGATATCCCGGATACAATCTACGCGATTCGGAATGTAAGCCCGATGGTTGCAACGTCGTGCGAGAGAGGTTCGGTGATTGCTTCCGATCTGACCGCATTAATCGAGTTCTCAAAGGAGTATTTCGTAGTACCGGAGTATCACATTCTGACACTCAAAAAGGACGGTATTGATATTCAGGATCTGAAGGGAAACAAAGTAACCCCACAGATGTTGACTGTAAACTGGGATATCACAAGTGCACAGAAGGGTGGTTACCCATTCTTTATGCTCAAGGAAATCTATGAGCAGCCGGATGCAATCCGCAATACGATTGCACCACGTATCAATCAGGAACTTCCGGATTTCACAGAGGATGGAATTGACGATGCAATATTTAAGGATTGCAAGCGTATTTCTATTGTGGCATGTGGTACAGCGATGCATGCAGGTATGGTTGGAAAGCATCTGATCGAGAAGAAGCTTCGGATTCCGGTGCATGTAGATTGTGCTTCCGAGTTCCGGTATAAAGATCCGATTATCGATGAGGAGACTTTGACAATCGTGCTTTCCCAGTCGGGCGAGACGATTGATACGTTAGAGGCATTGAAGCTTGCGAAAAATCGCGGTTCCAAGGTGCTTTCTATCGTCAATGTGAAGGGAAGCACAATCGCAAGAGAAAGCGATTATGTATTATATACACATGCAGGTCCGGAGATTGCGGTTGCATCGACGAAGGCATATACGGTACAGGTCGCAGCGATGTATCTGATCGCATGCCGGATCGGACTGGTGAAGGGACTTATCACAGAGCATGATGCAAAACGCTTTATGACAAAGCTTACAAATGCATCGAATATTGTTGAGGAAACTCTGAAATGCGCGGATGATATCAAGCGAGTGGCAGATCATATCAAGTTTGCAACCGATACGTTCTATATCGGAAGAGGTTTGGACTACACGATGAGCTTAGAGGCGGCATTGAAGTTAAAGGAGATTTCTTATGTGCACGCCGAAGCATATGCGGCAGGAGAGCTCAAGCATGGAACAATCGCATTAATCTCTGAGAATGTTCCGGTTATCGCGCTGGCGACCCAGGAGGATGTCTATGCGAAGGTCATCTCGAATATCCGTGAGGTAAAGGCAAGAGGTGCGTATGTTGTGCTTGTCAGCATGGATGAGGAAGTGAATGATCCAAGTATCTGTGACCAGCATATCCGCCTTCCGAAGATGGATAGTGAATTTACATCCTTTGCAACAGCGGTTGTACTGCAGTTAGTTGCTTATTATACTTCTGAGGCAAAGGGACTGGATGTGGATAAACCGAGAAATCTGGCGAAGTCTGTAACGGTAGAGTAATTAATGCTACATATATACAACCCCCATTCGTACTTCTTGTGCAGAATGGGGTGTTGTGTTTATACCAGAGAATATTTGTATTGTAAGGAATGAAGAAACAGGATGAAAGATTTGACAAAAGGCTACCCGGCAAAGGTGATAATTTTATTTGCCATCCCGATGATATTCGGCAGCATATTTCAACAATTATATAATATTGCGGACAGTAAGATTGTAAGTACATTTGTTGGCACCGAAGCGTTTGCGGCTGTCGGTGCCACAAGTGTTGTATCGAACACTTTAATCGGATTTTTGAATTCCCTGACACTTGGATTTGCGATTCCGATTGCGAACAGTTTTGGAGGAAAGGATTATAAGCGGATGCGCCGCATGGTGGCAGGTACTGTGTTGCTGACGCTGGCAGGGGCAGTTGTGCTTACCGTGTTAATCTTGCTTTTGATTCCTGCGATCCTGAAACTTCTGGCAACACCGGAAGATATTATGAGCCCGGCACTTGCGTATGTGCGAATCATTTTATATGGCATTATATTTGTGTCTGTTTATAACATGTGTGCAAATGTACTGCGCGCGGTTGGCGACAGCCGGACGCCGCTTTATTGTCTGATTATTTCCGTGTTCGTGAATATTGGACTGGATCTGCTGTTTGTGAATGGATTTCATATGGGGATTCAGGGTGCTGCCTGGGCGACAATCATCTCGCAGGCACTTTCGGCAGTGCTTTGTCTTGGTTATATCCTGCTTAAGTTCCGGGATATTATACCGGAGAAGGACGAGTGGAAACCGGTGGAAGGACAGTACAGTGAGCTTCTTACGACGGGGCTTGCAATGGGATTTATGTCGCTTGTTGTGAATTTCGGAACGATTGTGCTGCAAGGCGCAATCAATGGATTGGGAACGGCAATCGTTGCGGCGCATACAGCGGCAAGAAAAGTGTTCGATATATTTACGGTATCACTTTATTGTCTGGGAAATGCAATGACAACCTTTGTAAGTCAGAATATGGGAGCCGGGGAACCGGCACGTATTCGCAGAGGGATTCGTCATGCCGTTGTTATAGCAACGGGAATAACAACGGTACTTGTAATTATCTGCTTTGCATTTGGCAGACCGGTATTTACATGGCTTGCGTCTACCGATAATCCGACAATTGTAGATTCTGCGGTGATGTATTCCCGGATCAGTATTGTATTTTTCTATGTGCTCGGACCGCTATTTATTCTGCGGTGCAGTCTGCAGGGGATGGGGCGGAAGGTAATACCGGTGTGCTCGAGCGTTGTTGAGATGACAATCAAGGTACTTTCTGCAACGATTCTAGTGCCGCGGCTTGCTTATTTCGGTGTGGCACTTACGGAACCGATCAGCTGGGTCTGCATGACGATTTTGCTGACGGTGGCTTATTTCGCGAAGCCGCCGGAACAGATGTTGCGAAAGTCCGCTTAAAATGGTATAATAAGCATTATATAGGCTGTGTTCACACAAGCCGGAATAATGCGGAAAACACATTATAAATTCGTCAAAGAAGGTGAAACAGATGTCAAGACTGAAGACTCCGAAAAAACCGAAGAAGGCAAAGTCTGCGAAATCACTTTACAGAGAACCTGCAAAGCGTATGTCGCGCAAAGAGCGGAAGCTTAAGGAAAAACGAAGAAAGCAGATAAATAAGCATATTGATCATGCTATGGGATTTATAGCAATTGCTTTATGCACCGTTTCAGCAATCTTGGACGTAAAGAACAACAAAGACTCATAAAAAGAGGATGGAAGAGGAAAGGAAGAGAACAGAACAATGAAGAATTTTGAAGGATTACTTGAGCAGATTAAATCATGCAGCAAGAAGAAGCTTGCCGTAGCTGTTGCACAGGATGATGCAGTCCTTGAAGCAGTAAAGGCAGCAAAGGATAAAGATATCGCGGATGCGATTCTGGTCGGAGATGCTGATAAGATTAAGGAAATCGCTGCAAGCATGGATATGAGTTTAGAGGGTTTTGAGATTATTGACGTGAAGGATCCGACAGAAGCAGCCCTGACAGCAGTCAAGCTTGTACATGATGGAGAGGCAGATATGTACATGAAGGGTCTCATTGACACAAAGGGATTCCTGAAGAGTGTACTCAATAAGGAAGTGGGACTTAGAACCGGTAAGGCTTTGTCACATGTATGTCTGTTTGAGATTGAAGGCTTCGAGAAGATGTTCTTCCTGACTGATGTTGCATTTATTCCATACCCAACATTGGAGGACAAGGTGGATATTATCAGCAACACAGTTGCAGTTGCACATGCATGTGGTATCGAGTGTCCAAAGGTAGCTCCGCTTGCAGCGGTAGAGGTAGTAAATCCGAAGATGCCTGTTACAGTAGACGCAGCTGAGCTTACAAAGATGAATGAAGAGGGTAAGATTACAGGCTGTATCGTGGACGGACCGCTTTCCATGGACCTTGCAATTGATCCGGAAGCTGCAAAGCATAAGGGAGCAACGAACCGTAAGATTGTCGGTGATGCAGATATCTTACTGTTCCCGGACATTCACGCAGGTAATATCACATACAAGACACTGGTTCACACAGCAAAGGTTAAGAATGGCTGTATCTTAACAGGTACAAAGGCACCGGTTATCCTGACATCCCGTTCCGATACATTTGAGACAAAGGTAAATTCCATTGCCCTTGCAGCAATCGTTGCTGAAAACTTAAAGAAAAACAAATAAATTATAAGCATAAATAAGCAGGAGGATAATAAAATGAGTTATAAGTCATTGATCATCAATCCAGGTTCTACATCTACAAAGATTGGTGTATTTGAAGATGAGACATTGTTGTTCGAGGAGACACTGCGTCATTCGACTGAGGAGATTGCACAGTACGATTCGATCGTTGCACAGAAGGATTTCCGTAAGGATGTCATCGCTAAGGTTTTAGCTGAGAATAATTTCGATATTAAGACACTGGATGTTGTTGTAGGCCGTGGTGGTCTGCTTAAGCCAATTCCGGGTGGTACATACACAGTTACCGATGAGCTGGTAAAGGACTTAGTAGAGGCAAAGCGTGGTGAGCATGCATCAAACCTCGGTGGTATCCTGGCAAAGGATTTCGCTGATGAGCTTGGAATCCCTGCTTATATCGTAGACCCGGTTGTTGTTGACGAGTTACAGGATGTTGCAAGACTTTCCGGACATCCGGAGCTTCCTAGAACAAGTATCTTCCATGCATTAAATCAGAAGGCAGTTGCAAAGCGTTATGCAAAGGAAGTTGGTAAGAAGTACGAGGATTTGAACCTCATCGTTGTTCATATGGGTGGCGGTGTTTCCGTAGGTGCCCATACAGGCGGTAAGGTTGTAGATGTATTCAATGCATTGGATGGCGATGGTGCATTCTCTCCGGAGCGTGCCGGAGGTGTTCCAAACGGCGAGCTGGTTCGTCTGTGCTATTCAGGAAAGTACACAGAGAAGGAAATGATCAAGCAGCTTGTTGGTAAGGCAGGATTTAATGCATACTGCGGTTCCAACGATGCAAGAGATATCGAGGCTATGGCAAAGAATGGTGACAAGCATGCACAGCTTGTATTCGATGCATTCTTATATCAGGTATCGAAGGATATCGGAGCACAGGCAGCGGTTCTCTCCGGTAAGGTTGATCAGATCATCCTGACAGGCGGTATCGCATATGGCAAGTACGCAACCGAAGAGATCACAAAGAGAGTACAGTTCATCGCACCTGTTACCGTATACGGTGGCGAGGACGAGCTTCTTGCCCTGGCACAGGGCGCACTTCGTGTATTAAATGGCGAGGAAGAAGCAAAGGTTTACTAAGCGTAGACATATAGTTGGAGGGATAGAATGGACGAAAATAACACACAGCAGCCGGGGGGATTCCCGAATACGACTGGATATGTGAATCCACAGCAGCCGGATACGACCGGATATATGAATCCACCACAGTCAGACATGACTGGATATGCAAATCCGCAACAGCCGGATATGACTGGATATTACGGACAACAGCCGGGACAGCCGGACATGACTGGATACTACGGACAGCAGCCGGTACAGCCCGATGCGACAGGATATTACGGACAGCAGCCGGTACAGCCGGATATGAACGGATATTACGGACAGCAGCCGGTACAGCCGGACATGACTGGATATTACGGACAGCAGTCGATGCAACCACAGACAGGCGGTAAGAAACCGAAGAAGCCAATGACAAAGGGCAAGCTGGGCGCATTGATCGGTGCTGGCGTTGCAATCGTTGCACTGGTTGTATGTGGCGTCATTTTCCTTCCAAAGCTTTTTAAGTCGGACAAGGAAGTCGTATTAGATGCGATGGAAGAGACATTTTCTTCCTACAGCACTGGCGGAGAGAGAAACGATGTAGTCGGATTCGATGAGGTGATGAAGGCGTATAATGAGAAAGGTGGAGATAGCAGTCTCAACCTGACATTTAACGCTGGTGAAGGTGAAAATGCTTACGCAATCGGTTGGAATCAGAATAACGCAGTGGATCAGAAAAATAAGAAGCTTTCTGCAGATGGCGCGATAACGATCGGTGGCGATGATCTTCTGTCGTATGAGGTTTTTGGCGATGAAGATACGATGACAGTCGGTATACCGGAGTTGCTTGCAGGTTATCTTGTATACCCGGCGGACGATCCGATGGGCGCGCTTGCGAATTCACCAGCCGGACAGTCACTTGGTCTGGACGCATCGGCACTTACCGGATACAGTTTAAACGCATTTGCATCTGGTTCTGATGGATCAGGTCTTACAAGTGGATATGTGAGTGCGCTGGAGACAATCTGGGATGCTGCAGAATTTAAGAAGCAGGGAAGTGCCAAGATCACAGTCAATGGCGAGAATGTAACAGCCAAGGAATATTATGTGACATGGGCAAAGGAAGATCTGCAGGATGCGTGTGTATCTGCGATCGATGGTTTGACAGAAGCGGTAACAGGTTCGCAGGATACGCTTGATCAGCTTGGTATGAGTGCAGACGACTATACATATTATATGGATCAGTTGAAAGCGGCTGTGCCAAGTGTCATTAAGCATGATCTGTGTGTGAAAGTATATGTGAAGGGCAAGAGAGCTGTTAAGATCACATGTAGCGATAAGATCAACATCTTGAATATGGTGAAGATCGATTATGATTTTTGGCTGGATGCTGGTAAGGATGATCTGTCAGGAAACTTAAGTTTTGACGTGTCAGACACTTCCGTTGGCGTGAAGTTCGAGGCACATGATATCAGCGGAAATACATATGGAAATGTAAAGGCATTTGCCGGTGACAAGGAGATTGGACTGGATTTCACAAAGGATGTTGTAGAGTCTGGTGATACAGTTACGACAAAGGTAAAGATCTCCGCTTCTTCGTACCTGTCTGTTGACTGGGAGAAGACATTTAACAAGGCGGACAATACATTTGAGAATACGGTTAATGCCAATATTGTAGGCGCAGATACCTATGTGTTTAATTACAAGGGTGCTTACAAAGACATCAACAAGGGTGTCGGCTATACTGTGGCGATTGATTCGTTCGAGCTGAAGGCAGCCAACCAGACGCTCTGCAATGGAAGTATTGATACAACGATCGATACATCGAAGATTTCTGTACAGGAGATGGATGCAAGCAAAAAGGTGTATGATCTTGCAACCATGACAGAGGACGATCTGCAGACATTTGGTGAAGAAAGCCAGAAGTTGATGGATGCTTGGGTAGAGCGTTTATCTGACAATACAGCATTTGTAAATCTGATAAATGCATTGAACAGTCTGTTTGGAACAAATTCCGATCTGCTTAATCAGGTGGAAGAGGATATCGACGAAGACACAGCTACCTATAGCGATGCAGATTTCAGCGACGATAATACAGATGAGATTACCCTCGATAATGCATCAGTTATGACCTATGATGGAAGTGCGAAATACAAGATCAAGGGATGTATCGATGGATTTAACTTCGAGTATGCGAATGAGTATGGTGTTATGTTTGAGACAGAGCAGGTATCTACGATACAGTATGGGTTATATACTGCAGAATCTGCATCCGACGCATTGGATTCTGTCTATTATGATATGTCCAACATCGACAGCTACGAGATTCTGGATACACAGTTAAACCAGACAGCAAAAGTAGAAGACAAGGATGTGCTTTATAACGTACAGACTTATAACGCATTCCAGATGAAATGTATGGATGTTACAGCCGTGATCGAAGTAGAACCGGGTGTGTTCCTGAGTATGGAAGCAAGCATCTATCTGGATGACGATGACTATACTGTGGAGCAGCTGTTGCAGGCACTGGAATCCAAGTACTATGAGAAGATACAGTAAAAATAGAGGAAAATTATATGATTCGTTATTGTAAGATCAAACATTGTATCATCGGCTTTGACCGGCCGAAGATCTGTGTGCCGCTGGTCGGACGGTCGGCGGAGGAGATCATAGCGCAGGCGGATCAGATAAGACAGTCACAGAGAAGCTCTGCCATTGATATGGTGGAGCTTCGTGGCGATTATCTGGATATTTTGCCTGACTATGAAGTGTTAGATAGATTGCTTGCGAAGGTAGCAGAGATTCTGCCAGAAAAAGTGTTGTTATTTACGATCCGGAGTGAAGCGGAGGGCGGCGAGAAGCTTGCCTTTACCACGCCGACGATCTACGAGATCAACCGGCACGTGATTGAAAAAGCAACGGCAGATATGGTGGATATCGAGTTATTCTCCGGGGCAGAGCAGGCAGAGGAAATGATCGGGATTGCAAAGGAAAAAGGGGTAAAGATCATCATGTCAAATCATGATTTCCAGACCACACCGGATGCATCCACGATCGTGAACCGGCTGCGCAGTATGCAGGATCTTGGCGCGGATGTTGCAAAGATTGCTGTGATGCCGGAGAATAAAATGCATGTGGTGAATCTGCTTGCTGCAACGGCTATGATGCAGGAAGCGTATGCAGAGGTACCGGTTGTCACGATGTCGATGGGGAAGATGGGGGCAATCAGCCGGATCAGCGGTCAGGTGTTCGGCAGTGCAATCACATTTGCAAGCTTTGCGGAGGCATCGGCACCCGGACAGATTCCGGTTGACAAGATGGACGAAGCACTTACATTGATAGAGAAATATTGTAACTAGGGGACAAGAAAGCAGAAAGACAGGAGGAGGTTTTTCTGCTTTTTATTTACGAGGGGGAGAATGTGTTGAGGGAAAGAAAAATTGTGTTGTTTGTCATGGGGGATGAAGAGATATTAGAACGTAGTCGTATGGTTGTAAGTCAGTTAGCGCTGGAATATTCTGTGAAGATTGCCAGAAATTATAGTGCGGCCTATAAGATTATTGTAGAGCATCAGGTTGATGTAATGGTGTGCGGGCCAGCGGAGGAGCAGTTTCACCAGAATATTGTAGATGCATACCGGTTTATGGAGTCAGCGCGCAGGTTGAAGCGTTATCGGGATACGCCTATGATATTGATATCTGACGTGGAAGATCCGAATGGTTATTGTGATAGGGAGCTGTGTTGTTTTGCGGTAATTGATACTTTGTCGCTCGAACATCGGTTGTGTGAAACACTTGTACAGGCTCTGGAGGAACTCTGGTGCACGAGTCCGCACACATGTCCGATGCTGCGGCAGGATAAAATAGAGGCACGAATGCTGTATATCCAGAACCAGAATGTGATATACCCGATCCAATGTGCCAAGGTCAGTCATATACTGGCATCTAACCGGTCGATGGAGGTCTGTCTGAATAATGGTGGGAAATATCCTGTGAGATATGTTACCCTGCAACAGCTTCTGGAGGCTGCCGATGTATGGTATTTCCTGCAATGTTCCCGCAGTGGAATCATTAATGCAAACTATGTACGCAATATTGATTATACAAACCGCGTTATTACGATGTGCAATTCGGATCAGATTGCAATTGGATCGACGTATGTGAGGTCGCTGCATGAACAGTTTCCGACGATGCAGGAGTTATGGCAGCGGAGACAGAATCGTTGTATGTTTTTTGAATGAACCGGCAAACATATATATGAATGGAAATTAAAACACCGGACAAGGAGAAGCGTTCTCTCTGTCCGGTGTTTGTTAAATGTGCGCCTGGCAGCGTGCGTTACTAACGGAAATGATTATTCCATCGGATATTTGATCTGCCATGTATTTCTCAGTGAGTCGCAGATCTGCATGATGCGGAGTGTCTCTGCATGCGGCATCTCCGGGCATTCGGTCTGACCAACGATGATGGCATCTCTGGCAGCGATAAACTCGAATTCATAACCGGTTGTCTGCTTGTCCGGTTTCTTTGTCTCAAGCACAAGCTTGTGATCCTGATTGTAAATACGGAATGTCTCCGGACAGTTGATGTTGTCAATCTCGATATATCCGCGGTCACCATAGATTTTTGCATTGTTGTCAGGCTGGTACATCATTGTGACAAATGCGTTTGCACATCTGCCACCTTTGTATGAAATCTGCAATGCTTCCTGCGCATCCACGCCTGTGTCAAGCTTGGCACAGGTAGAACCGATCATCGGAGGTTCGCTGCCATAGATCATGGAGATCAGATTGAGCGGATATACACCAAGATCAAGCAGTGCACCACCGGCAAGCTCCGGCTTGGTCAGCCGTTCTTCTCTCAAAAGGGAATAACCGAGGGAACAGGTAATGTTGTTCACACGTCCAATCGCACCCTTCTGGATGTACTCTGCCATCAGGCGGTACATTGGCATGAAACGAATCCACATTGCTTCGCCGCAGAACAGGTTCTTCTCTTTTGCAAGGTTCAGAACTTCCTCGGTTGTAGCGGCATTGTAAGAAAATGCTTTCTCGACAAGCACTGGTTTTCCTGCATTCAGACAAAGTTTTGCGTGCTCTGCATGATGGGAATGAGGGGTTGCGATGTAGATGAGTTCGACATCCGGATCCGCCACAAGTTCCTCATAAGAACCATAGTATTTTGTAACGCCATGTTCTTTGGCAAATGCTGCTGCTTTTTCTGTATCGCGGGAAGCAATCGCGTATGCTTCGAATGCATCCAAATCCTTTAATGTATCTGCAATAACACCGGCAATCTTTCCGGCACCCATAATTCCAACTTTAAAATTGATCATATGAAACTCCTTCCGTGTCAGCTTTTGACGATCTGCGTTTATTATACCAAAATTACAGTCGTATGTCATTTCCTTTTTACAAAAATGAAGGAGCAAGTTTTCACGGAATGGATAACAAAATATATTTATAACTGGCGGAAGTGACATGGCAGGGTTTTATTGACATTTTCGTGGGTTATGCGTTATACTGAAAACTTGGATAGGTCTGTGAATCAGACGGAAATCTATTTTTATGACAGATACAGATATGCATGAAAATCAAACATAATAAGAAAGGAAATATAGAAGTATGTACGAAAAGGTTTCTACAAAGCTGGACTTCACCAGCCGGGAAGAAAAAGTACTCAAGTTCTGGAAAGAGAACGAGATCTTCGAGAAGAGTATCGAAGAGAAGAAAGACCTGCCGACTTATACATTTTATGACGGCCCTCCAACTGCAAACGGCAAGCCGCATATCGGCCATGTGCTGACACGTGTGATCAAGGATATGATTCCGCGTTATCAGACAATGAAGGGTCATAAGATTATCCGTAAGGCCGGATGGGATACACATGGTCTTCCGGTTGAGCTTGAAATCGAGAAGGAGCTTGGTATCGATGGCAAGGAGCAGATCGAGGCGTATGGCTTAGATCCGTTTATCCGCAAATGTAAAGAGTCCGTATGGAAATACAAAGGTATGTGGGAAGAATTCTCCAACAAGGTAGGATTCTGGGCAGATATGGATAATCCGTATGTCACATATCACAATACATTTATCGAGTCCGAATGGTGGGCATTGAAGAAGATCTGGGACGACGGACTTCTCTACAAGGGATTCAAGATCGTACCTTATTGTCCACGTTGTGGAACACCGCTTTCGTCACATGAGGTAGCACAGGGGTATAAGACAGTCAAGGAACGTTCCGCTGTGGTACGTTTCAAGGTGATCGGTGAGGATGCGTATTTCCTTGCATGGACGACAACACCTTGGACACTTCCAAGTAATGTGGCACTCTGTGTGAATCCGGATGAGAACTACTGCAAGGTAAAGGCAGCAGACGGCTATACTTACTACATGGCAGAGGCTCTGCTTGACAAGGTACTTGGCGGCATGGCAGAGAAGCTTGTCAAGGAAGAGAAGATTGCAGAGGGAACACCTGCATATGAAATCCTCGAGACCTATAAGGGTAAGGAATTAGAGGGCAAGGAATACGAGCCGCTTTTTGAGTGCACAAAGGCGTATGTGGCAAAGCTTCCACAGAAGGGACATTACATTACATGCGATTCCTATGTAACGATGTCCGATGGTACCGGTATCGTTCATATCGCACCGGCATTTGGTGAGGACGATGCAAACGTCGGAAGAAAATACGACCTTCCATTCGTTCAGTTTGTCGATGGCAAGGGTGATATGACAAAGGAAACACCTTACGCAGGATTATTCGTAAAGGATGCAGATAAGCCGGTACTCGTTGATCTGGAGAAGGCAGGACTTCTGTTCGACGCTCCGAAGTTTGAGCATGAGTATCCACACTGCTGGAGATGTGACACACCGCTTATCTACTATGCGAGAGATACATGGTTCATCAAGATGTCCGCAGTGAAGGACAGACTGGTGAAGAACAACAACACTGTAAACTGGATTCCGGAAGGTATCGGTAAGGGACGTTTCGGCGCATGGCTGGAAAATGTTCAGGACTGGGGGCTGTCCCGTAACCGTTACTGGGGAACTCCACTGAATATCTGGGAGTGCTCTTGTGGTAAGCGTCATGCAATCGGTTCCATCGAGGAACTGAAATCCATGAGCGACAACTGCCCGGATGATATCGAGCTGCACCGTCCATACATTGATGCAGTGACGATCAAGTGTCCGGACTGTGGCGGCGAGATGAAGCGTGTGCCGGAGGTTATCGACTGCTGGTTCGATTCCGGTGCGATGCCATTTGCACAGTGGCATTATCCGTTTGAGAATCAGGATATCTTCGAGGACAACTTCCCGGCTGACTTCATCAGTGAGGCGGTTGACCAGACAAGAGGATGGTTCTATTCCCTGATGGCAATCTCCACATTGCTCTTTGACAAGGCGCCTTACAAGAATGTTATCGTGCTTGGTCACGTACAGGATAAGGACGGACAGAAGATGAGTAAGTCCAAGGGTAACGCGGTTGATCCGATGGATGCCCTGAACAAATACGGCGCAGATGCAATCCGCTGGTACTTCTACAGCAACTCCGCACCTTGGCTTCCAAACCGCTTCCATGAGGATGCAGTGGTCGAAGGCCAGAGAAAGTTCATGGGTACGCTCTGGAACACATATGCATTCTATGTACTGTATGCAAATATTGACGAGTTTGATCCAACGAAGTATACATTGGAGTATGACAAGCTGTCCGTGATGGATAAGTGGCTGTTGTCAAAGCTTAATTCTATGGTGAAGTCCGTAGATGATAATCTGGGCAACTACCGTATTCCGGAGGCAACCAAGGCACTTGCTGAGTTTGTCGATGATATGAGTAACTGGTATGTCAGACGTTGTCGTGAGCGTTACTGGGCAAAGGATATGCCACAGGATAAGATCAATGCGTACATGACACTGTATACAGCACTTGTGACACTCTGCAAGGCTGCAGCACCGATGATTCCGTTTTTGACAGAGGATATCTATCAGAACTTAGTTCGCACGGTAGATAAGAATGCACCGGAATCTATCCACCTGTGTGACTTCCCGGAGGTAAATGAGTCCATGATCGATCCGGAGCTTGAAGCAAGCATGGATGAAGTACTGAAGGTCGTTGTATTTGGTCGTGCCGCAAGAAATACTGCGAACATCAAGTCCCGTCAGCCGATTGCAAATATGTACATCAAGGCTGCAAAGACACTGGATGATTATTTCGTAGATATCCTGCGTGACGAGCTGAATGTGAAGAATGTAGAGTTCAAGGAAGACCTGTCTGCATTTACCGCATACTCGTTCAAGCCACAGCTTCGTACAGTCGGACCAAAGTATGGCAAGCATCTGAATGCAATCAAGGAGTACCTTGCAAATGTCGATGGCAACAAAGCGATGAGCGAGCTCAAGGCAGACGGTGTGATCAAGTTCACAGCCGATGATACAGAGATTGCACTCGCTGAGGAAGATCTGCTGATCGAAGTAGCGAAGATGGACGGATATGTGACAGAGGGCGATAACTATGTAACGGTTGTTATCGACACAACCCTGACACCGGAGCTGATCGAGGAAGGCTATGTGCGTGAGGTGATCTCCAAGATCCAGACGATGCGTAAGGATTCTGACTTCCAGGTAACAGACCGCATCAAGGTCTATGTAACCGGCAATGCGAAGATCGCAGAGGTTATGGAGAAGAACGCAGATGAGATCAAGCGAGTCGTACTTGGCGATGCATTTGTGATGGATGCAGCGTGTGACAACTCAAAAGAGTGGAACATCAACGGCGAGAAAGTTACGATCGGCGTGGAAGTAAGTAAATAAAATAATAAGTAAAGTTCTGCAAATCAAACAGAGGATTTGCAAGCAAATTGTATAAAATTTTTTGTTAATTCACACATTCATGGGCAGATGTAACGAAAAATACATTTTTCATTGTATCGTGTAATTATGTCTGCTACACTGAATGTGTTGGAATGGGGCTGGGATGCCCTGAAATGACATGTCTGCGACGGGAGAGTATCGCGTAGAGAATTAGGATTGTATGCCGGATGATGGTGTGCTGTCGGATAAGCTACGATAACGGTAATGAGAGGATTAGCAACGGGGATGATATGGACATGTTACGTAAGATAAGTGTGGGCATTTTCGGATGCACATACGCACATAAACAAGGAGGATTAATTCTATGAAGAAGATGGCTGATTTCGATAAGGAAAGCTTCAAGAAGGACGTCATTAACAACGTCAAAAACCTTTTCCGTAAGACTATCGATGAAGCAACACAGGAACAGGTATTTCAGGCAGTGTCCTACGCAGTGAAGGATCATATCATTGATCGCTGGATCGCTACGCAGAAGGCATACGAGGAGAAGAATGCAAAGACTGTTTACTACCTGTCTATGGAGTTCCTTATGGGCCGTGCACTTGGTAATAATATGATCAACCTCACATGCTATGAGCAGGTGAAGGAAGCATTGGCAGAGCTTGGCTTTGACTTAAATGTGATCGAGGATCAGGAGCCGGATGCAGCACTTGGTAATGGTGGTCTTGGCAGACTGGCTGCATGTTTCCTGGATTCCCTTGCTACATTGAACTACCCTGCATATGGTTGTGGTATCCGTTATCGTTACGGTATGTTCAAGCAGGCAATCGAGAATGGTTACCAGATCGAGAAGCCGGATAACTGGTTGAAGAACGGCAACCCATTTGAAGTAAAGCGTCCGGAGTATGAAGTAGAGGTTAAGTTCGGTGGCTATGTAGCGACAGAATGCAGAGAGGGAAAGAATTACTTCGTACACAAGGATTATCAGGCAGTTCGTGCGATTCCATATGATCTTCCAATCATTGGATATGGCAATAATGTTGTAAATACACTCCGTATCTGGGATGCAGAGCCGGTACAGGAGTTCAATCTTAATTCATTTGATAAGGGTGAGTATCAGAACGCAGTGGAGCAGGCAAACCTTGCCCGTAACATCGTTGAGGTACTTTATCCAAACGATAACCATTATTCAGGTAAGGAGCTTCGCTTAAAGCAGCAGTACTTCTTCGTATCCGCTTCTGTACAGAGAGCAATCCTGAAGTTCAAGGAGAACAACGCAGATATCCATGATCTTCCAAACAAGGTTACATTCCAGCTGAACGATACACATCCAACTGTAACAGTAGCAGAGCTTATGAGAATCCTTGTTGATGAGGAGAATCTTGAGTGGGATGATGCCTGGGATATCACTTGCAGAACATGCGCATATACAAACCATACAATCATGGCTGAGGCACTTGAGAAGTGGCCAATCGACCTCTTCCAGAAGCTTCTTCCTAGAGTATATCAGATCGTAGATGAGATCAACCGTAGATTCGTTCTTAAGATTGAAGATATGTATCCGGGCAACCAGGATAAGGTTCGCAGCATGGCTATCCTCTATGATGGTCAGGTTAAGATGGCTCACCTTGCTATCGCCGGATCTTACTCCGTAAACGGTGTTGCTAAACTTCATACAGAAATCTTGAAGAAGCGTGAGCTTCGTGATTTCTACGAGATGCGTCCGGAGCAGTTCAACAACAAGACAAACGGTATTACACAGAGAAGATTCCTTCTCCATGCAAACCCATTGCTTGCTGACTGGGCTACAAAGAAGGTCGGCGACGGCTGGATCACAGATCTTCCGGTACTTGAAGGTCTGAAGAAGTACGCAACAGACAAGAAGGCTCAGAAGGAGTTCATGGACATTAAGTACAAGAACAAGGTTCGTCTGGCTGAGTACATCAAGGAACACAATGGTATCGATGTAGATCCGAACTCTATCTTCGATGTTCAGGTTAAGAGACTTCATGAGTACAAGAGACAGCAGCTTAACATCCTTCATGTTATGCATCTGTACAATGAGTTGAAGGCAAATCCGGATATGGATTTTGAGCCGACAACATTTATCTTCGGTGCAAAGGCAGCAGCTGGTTACAAGACAGCAAAGCTTACGATTAAGCTGATTAACTCTGTAGCAGACGTGATCAACAATGATAAGTCTATCAAGGGCAAGATCAAGGTTGTATTCATCGAGAACTACCGTGTATCAAACGCAGAGATCATCTTCGCAGCAGCAGATGTATCGGAGCAGATCTCAACAGCTTCCCGTGAGGCTTCCGGTACAGGTAACATGAAGTTCATGTTGAACGGTGCTGTTACACTTGGTACGATGGATGGTGCAAACGTAGAGATCGTAGAGGAAGTTGGTAAGGAGAACGCATTTATCTTTGGACTTTCAGCTGAGGAAGTAATGAAGTATGAGAAGGATGGCGGTTACTATCCAATGGACATCTACAATTCAAATCCAAAGGTTAAGAAGGTTCTTGACCAGCTGGTAGATGGCACTTACTCAAATGGCGATAAGGAATTGTTCCGTGACTTATATGATTCTCTTGTAATGAAGGACGTATACTTCACATTGAAGGATTTCGATTCTTATGCAGATGCACAGAAGCGTGTAAACAAGGCTTACAAGGATAAGGCTAACTGGGCTAAGATGGTTATGCTCAACACTGCTTGTGCAGGTAAGTTCTCTTCTGATAGAACAATCGAAGAGTATGCACAGGAGATCTGGAAGCTTGAGAAAGTAGAAGTTACATTGTAATTTTATAGATAGGAATATATGAGCGGCTGTGCGTGCACATGCCGGTTATATGGGAGAAGGCTGTCACCGATGGTGGCAGCCTTTTTTGGAGTAAAGCAAGCTGGATTAGGAAGAAAATAGTAGAATGGAGGGAATTCCCCCATTTATGCGGTGCATTTGACGACCGCTAATCAGAGCAAGATGCGCAGAGCGCATCTTGTCTCTGTGGATATTGGGGCGGATTGGGTAGAAAGTGGCAGAGCGGGAGAAAATCCCCAACCGGAAGGTAAAGAGAAGCAAGCAGGTTGGGTAGAAAATGGCGGAACGGGAGAAAATCCCCAACCGGAAGGTAAAGAGAAGCAAGCAGGTTGGGTAGAAAGTGGTAGAGCGAGAGAAACTCCCCAACCGGAAGCTACGAGAAGTAGTGCTCGATGATATGTAGGACAAGTTCAGAATCAAGTGGCGTTTGAAGCGACTCATATGTAAGAATCAAATTGCCGTCAGGATAGATATTGTTCCGGCAATAACGTCGGATTTTCGTTAAGGCATTGTCGAGATAGTCTTCCTCCCCCATCATTCCTAAGTGCTCCCAATAATATATTTTCTTTGTGACAGGATGTCGGATCGTGAAGTCCGGATAGACAGTATGAGATCCAAGTTGCAAACATGCTTCATATCGAAAAGGAATTTGCTTTGAAAATAGGGCATTGGCAATAAGAACTTCTGATTTGGAACGTACCAGAATCCCCGCATAAGTATTATGAATTAATTTTTCTGGATAGTTATTGGATCTTTGATAGTCGGTTGTTGACCATGAAACTTCATCATTGAAAACTGCTGAAAGTAGAAGATTGTGATAGGAAGAATCTGGAGATAGAAGTTTGTCAATTCTTCGTGTGTGTGGTGGTGCAATTTTCAAGCATTTTTTTAGAAATGTAATTTCATCCAAATCATCTTTTAGACGGGCGAGATAGTATTTTTTCTGCATTAATTTATTGGCTAATTTCTCTTGTGAGCGTGGCAGATAGTTTCGTTTCCCTTCAGATATTAAGTACCATCGAATGTATTGTTTGTCGCGTTCACAAGATATGTTTTCCTCTGGTAGATTCTTTAGCTTTTGCTGTATCCAGTGTACTTCAGCTAATAAATGTTCGAGTTCCTTTTGCATTTTTTGTACGTCCATAAAAACCTCCGTTGTTAAATAAAATAATTATAGTTTTTGAAATTGACTAGGAACATGACAGGAAACTGATAGAAAATGTCCCTAGTCAGAAAGAAAAATATGGGACCGGGGGAAGTAGAATCCGGGTCAGAAAAAGTGTTATGACATGACATAGTTTGATACAATTATGCCTGTTTCGTTATAATGTTCATTATGTAATAAAATAATGGGTAAAAATAAGAACATGTAGATAAATTCACTTTAGAAATTAAATGAATTAACCATATAGACAATAGCATGGATTATGATTGCTTGTAAAGAACTTTTTGAGTAAAAAATGCAAGTTTAGGAGATTTGCACAAATTCAAGTGGGAATATGCTGGGGGAAAATGGAGAAAATATAAGATTTGCACTAAACGAAGAACGAGTGATGAGGTTGCAACAGAGAAAAATCAAAAATATGTGATGAAGTTACAATATAGTAAATCCCAAAAGTATGTGACAGAGTAGTGGTAAAGTAAACCAAAAGGGAAAAAGCTCCAAATTGTAAGGAGTTTAATTAGGTTTATTAAAGTAGGTAATCTGTCAGAAACAAACTTAATTCCTTAAAATGGAACGCTCAATTATTCGGATAGAATTGGTTTCATGGACGCCGACATCATGCAATATCCAGATATATTACAATCGTATAACATGGAAACATTTGCATCTGAAATTCCACCGATGGCGTACACTGGAATAGAAACAGCATTGCAGATTGACTTCAGCCAGTCAATACCTCTTCCCGGAAGCCCTTTTTTACAATCCGTTGTAAAGATATGTCCGGCGGTGATGTAATCTGCACCATGTGATTCTGCAAAGACTGCGTCCTCTACACTGTGGATAGAGGTTCCGATCCATTTGATGTGCGGATATTTTCTTCGGAAGCCGTCAGAAGATGTTGTTGCGGATGTAGTATTCTCATGGGACAGACCATTATCTGAAGTTATAACAGAGGTACCATGAGTCAGATCGTTATTTGAAGTTATAACAGAGGTACCAGAAGCATCAGAAGCCAGGACAGAACTATTAGATAGGGAATTCTGAAAATTATTTTGTCCTGAATTGCCTGATTGACAAAGTAAATTCGTAAACATGGAAAATGGCAGATGCAGATCTGTACCAAATTCTTCGGCAACCGCTGGAAAATTGTGTACAATGATGCGGGAGGACATTATGTTGAATCCATCGGAGCATATTGATTTTGTGAGGGTAGAATTATCTGATCTTGAGTTAATGGTGAGCGGATTCTTTGGAGATGTACAGTTATTGGAGGTCAAGTTAGTTGCGGAGCGATAGGAATGTTGGGCAGAGAAAATATCAGCGATAAATTCATGATATTCCTCTACGCTTAGATCCTTTTCACGAACTAGAATTTTATCGTAAGAATTATTGTTTAGAAGCACACGAATCTGGCGGGATAAGCAAGTGAGCGGTGTGTCCTCTGCACTTGCTAAGCCTGCCTGTTTGTATAATTCATAACATATAGTCCGGTTTGTTACTGCGATTCGTGTCTGTGTCATCATATTCTGTAATCCTTTCGAAAATATCATTTGATAATTGTAAATATTCCCTAGTCTTGATATGTCCGCTATGGCGTAGGTTGGGGGGGGAGAAATTCATATTATAGGAAAAGTCCCCCAACAAGTAGGCGATTAAGCCATGGCAAATTGGGTAAAAAATTGAATAGTGCAAAAACCCCCCAATAAATAGGTAATTAGACTATAGCAAGTTGGGGAGAAAAACCGTATTGTAGGAAATCTCCCCAACAAGTAGACAATTAAATTAAGGAAACTTGGGTAAAAAATCTAAATAGCTAAAATTTCCCCAACCAATAACTAATAAAGCCATGATGCTACCAGTCTAAATTAGAATACCCAAAACCTAATTATGATACTCCTCCGTGTACAAGTAGTCGTTCAATACCGGCTGCATGCCCTGGGCGCGGATGGCATCGTAGATTTCCTCGAAGCTACGGTTGTCAGCAATCTCGAACTGCTCATCACCGGCATCTGCAGCATCAACCTGTGAACCGTCATTTACGCATGCGTGAGCAGCATCAGCCTGTGAACCGTCATTTACGCATGCGCGAGCAGCATCAGCCGGTGAACCGTTATTTGCGCATGCCAGACCATCGTCTGTCTGTGCGCTATTATTCACACTTTTCTGGACAGAATCTATCTTTGTTACTTCGTGTGCTTCGTATTTCTCCTTGTGGTCACCGATACCGGTCGATACGCCTGCGGAAATCTTAGTTGCGGCGATGCGGATGATGCCATCGCGGAAACGCGCTTCCTCGCGGGAAGAAACCGTGATTGCTGCAAATGGAAGGAACAACCGGTAAGCACATAATATCTGGCAGAGGACATTTTCATGGACATCCTTTGGATTGATCTTGTCGTTGTTGATGATCGGGCGCAGACGCGGACAGGAAATAGACATTTCTGCATGCGGGTATTTCCGCTGTAAATAATATACGTGCAGGGCTGTTGCAAGTGCATCTGTGTGGTAATCATCGAGCCCAAGTAACGCGGAGAATCCGACACCACGCATGCCACCGCGAAGCGCGCGTTCCTGCGCGTCAAAACGGTATGGCCATACACGCTTGTGTCCCATCAGATGAAGCGTCTCATATTTGTCTGGGTTGTAAGTCTCCTGGAAGACAGTGATGTAGTCGGCACCGCACTCATGCAGATAGTGGTATTCGTCAGTATTGACCGGGTAGATCTCCAGACCGATATTCCGGAAATATTTCCGCGCCAGCTTGCACGCTTCGCCGATGTATTTCACGTCACTTACGGCGCGGCTCTCGCCGGTCAGCATCAGGATTTCCTCAATGCCGGAATCTGCGATGACCTTCATCTCTGCTTCCATTTCTGCTTCGGTAAGCTTCTTTCTGTGAATGTGATTATAGCAGTTGAAACCGCAGTACACACAGTAATTCTCGCAATAGTTTGCAATGTATAGCGGGGTGAAAATGTATACACAGTCGCCGAAATGTGCCAACCGCTCCTTCTGTGCCAGAGCAGCCATTTCCTCCAAATGTGGAAGTGCGGCAGGGGATAAAAGTGCTTTGAAATCTTCAATGCCACAGTGTCCCTGCTTCGCATTTGCAAGGGCTGTGCGGACATCCGCATCGGTGTAAGCGTTGTAATCATAGGACTGCATGGCTGCGCGCACCTTGTCCTTGATATCAGAATCCAGCACTTCCATGCCGTCCATATATTCCATATGGTTGGTACGGGATGCCGGGTTTTCCTCCAAGTCCTTCTTGCGCTTCTGCGCTTCCGGGGAGAGGTAGGAATTATCTATTGTATATTCTTGTTCCATTCGTTATTTTCCTCCTATCGCAAAAATCCGGTCAGAGGATCGGAAGCTGCGCCGCCCTTGTCGAGTACGCGCCCAGGTCCTGCCAGATAAGCTTTACGACCGGCGATGATCGCATCCTTAAATGCGCTTGCCATCATCGGGATATCACCGGCAGTTGCAATCGCGGTATTTGCCATGATGGCAGCGGCACCCATTTCCATTGCTTCACAAGCCTGTGAAGGGCGTCCGATACCGGCATCGACGATGATCGGGAGGTCGATCTCATCAATCAGAATCTGGATGAAATCTTTCGTTGCAAGACCCTTGTTGGAACCAATCGGCGATGCGAGCGGCATGATACAGGCGGCGCCTGCATTTGCCAGATCACGGGCAACATTCAGGTCTGGATACATGTAAGGCATAACGACAAAGCCTTCGTTCGCGAGGACTTCTGTCGCTTTGATCGTCTCCTGATTGTCAGGAAGCAGGTATTTGGAATCGCGCATGATCTCGACCTTGACGAAATCAGTGCCAGCCATTTTACGGGCGAGGCGGGCGATACGGATTGCTTCCTCTGCATTTCTTGCGCCGGATGTGTTCGGCAGCAGCGTTACGTTCTTCGGGATAAAGTCCAGAATATTCTCTTCTGGTCTGGTATTGGCACGGCGCAGGGCGAGCGTGACGATCTCGGCATCGGCATATTCGACTGCCGCACGGATCAGGTGGGAATTGTATTTTCCAGAACCTAAGATAAAGCGGGAATGAAACTCATGTCCGCCAAGCATGAAAACATCGTTGTTATTCTCCATATTTGAAACCTCCGTTTATAAAATATCAAAAAAGCCACGCGAAAAAACCACACCCGTGGTGGTGTGCCCCTTCGCGCAGCCATATATGACAAACACTCTGCTATTATTATAGACATTATACGGAATATGTCAAGCCGGAAGCAATCGCGAGCACACATACAAAAATACAGCATGCTGCTCCGCGTTTGTACATATAATAAAACGAGCAAGAAAAGGGTTGTTGTATATGAAAGTATTTCCATATATTTTAGTGGCGGTTGTCTGTGCAATCGTGGTGCCGTGTCTCGTCACATTCTGCGTGAATGGAAAGCAGGGGGACGGGACTGCCTCGCTGGAACGCATTTCAACCGGGAGAGATGTGCTGGTGCAGACGAAAGCGGGAAATGAGCTGGTGGATGTGGAAAAATATGTAGCGCATATCATGCCGGGAATCGTGGATGCAAGCGCGGATGACAGCTATTTGCAGGCACAGGCGGTCGCGCTTCGGACGAAGGTGTATTATGCGATGGGAGACGCGACCGTAATACAGGCGTCAGATCTGGAATTTCAATATTATACGGAAGAAGATTATATCGCAAAATGGGGCAGGGAGAATTACAAATCCGTCAAGGCGCGTTATGAGCGTGCGGTGATCGCCACCAAAGGAAAAATAATCGAGCAAAAAGAAAATAATTGAATAAAAGGAAAATAATGTGTCCATACTAGCATTAGCAAATCAAAAGGAGGCAGAGTATGGACCGATTCAAAGAATTTTTGCGGACAAAGGGACTGTATATTGCGATAGGCACAGGCGTTCTGGCGTTCGTTGGTCTGATGGTAATCTATAATTACAATACTTACAAAAGCGAGTTTGGAGTAGACAAGCAGACGGTGGATCTGAATGCACCGGAGGTAACAGAAACAACGGAACAGGTTGCTGAGACAAAGGTGGAGATGCCGGAAACAGCAGAGGCAAATTCCGATGAAGCAGTTGCTGGTGATACCGATGCGGACAATCAGACAGCACAGGAAATAGCTGCAAATGAAGATGCACAAAGTGTGGATACAGAAAACAGCACAAATGAAAGCGCACAAAATACAGATGAAAGTACAAGTGACAGCAATGCATCATCTGAAGCGACTGCAGAGACAAGCAGTGATGGCGTGATCGTCAATGAAGATGGTGTGGTTGTTGCGAATGCCTACAACGAAGGTGGCACGCTCGTATGGCCAGTAGATGGAAAGGTCATCTTGCCATACAGCATGGACACAACCGTATACTTCAAGACACTTCGTTCTTATCGTTGCAATCCGGGTATCCTGATCGCTGCAGATGAGGGAGAAAATGTATTGGCAGCCTATGAGGGCGTTGTCGAGTCTGTCAGCGAGGACAAAGAGCATGGAACGACGGTGACTGTAATCATGGGAAATGGATTCAAAGCAATCTACGGACAGTTGATGAATGTCACTGTCGCCGAGGGTGATACGATTACAACCGCGCAGAATATCGGCGAGGTTGCTCCTCCAAGCAGTTACTATACCGAGGAAGGTACACATGTATTTTTCGAGCTGATGAAGAATGGCGTGCCAATCAACCCAATGATTCTGATGCAGTAGTACTGATTATTGGGTGACTGTTGGGTAAAAAATGCAGTAGAATAAAAATTCCCCAGTTGGAAGCTGGCTAGAAAGTGGCTGATTGGGGAATAAATTCATATAACAAAAAATTCCCCAACCGGAAGCTGCTTGAGAGCGTAAATGGTTGGGGATTTTTTTGTTTTTACGTATAATTTACCCAGTAAAACAGACACAGAAGTCAAATATTGGGGAAATTGTTATGAACCGGCGATTTTTCATCAATTACAGTTCAACACCAATTATGATTTATCACCCATCAAAGTTCATCGTCGACACAGTCTGCGCACTCTTCACACAAACCAGTAAACAATACAGATACGCCATCCACGCGGCATGGTGAGATTTCTGCAGCCTGTGCAATCAGATCATCCTCGAAATTCATATGGATATCACGCACGGCACCGCATTTCGTACATAAAAGGTGGGCATGTGGGTCGGTGCAGGCGTCGTAGTGATCGGTTTTTCCGTCTACATGCAGACGCAGAATCCTGCCGGACGCTGCCATCTGGTTTAAGTTCCGGTAGACCGTACCGAGACTGATCGTTGGGAGGTCGTTCCGCAAATACTGGTAGACAGCATCCGCAGTCGGGTGATCGGTTCTGCCCGTCAGAAAGTTTATAATTGATTCTCGTTGATGACTATATTTGCTTGTTGCCATAGATACCTCCGTTACTATATATACTAATACACTGTATGCACAATATATGAGCTGACACACTCTGAACAATATATGAGTTAACGTACTCTGCACATTATCTGTATACGAATAGTATTGATACTATATCATAAAATAGTAATAATTCTTATTATTTAGTATAGTGAATAATACACATTCTGTCAACCAAAAAATTATATAAAACGAGGAAAAGAATCTAGTAAAAACATAGAAAATCACAAGTATTTGTAAGTATTTGACTGATTTCGATTGACATAAAATTCCATCATTGTTATAGTAAATCTGTGTTGTTTACTAAATAAATATTTACCTGATAAAAGGAAGCGAATATATGAATTTCGGTATGATAACCGATGAATTAAACATGCAGGAGACGAAGCAGGTCATTCACTCCATTTTAAATGCCGGATGTGAGGCAAGCATCGTCATTGACCGTTCCAGCTTTGAGATTCTGTATCAGAATGACAAGGCGATTGAATTGATGGGAAATCGTGTCGGCATGATTTGTCATGAGGTGCTTTGTACGAAGGAAACTCCGTGTATGGACTGCCCGATGCAGCATATCAAGACACAGGCACCGCTGGTGCGGGAGCGTTATGAGGAGCTGCTTGATGGCGTGGCAACGTGGCGTTATCATGATATTGCATGGTTTGACGGTAGAGACGCTGTGCTTGCAACATTGGTCGCACTTGGCGACAATGAGCAGGTAGTTATGCAGAATATGATGGAGCAGGCAGTCAAGCTGATGGATCATACACCAGACGAGGTGGACAAGCTGACTGGCATTTCGAACCGGATTCGGTTTTATGATCAGACGCAGGTTGCGATTCAGGATTTATACAATAATTATGCAATTGTGTTGTTAGACATTGAGCGTTTTAAGAATATTAACGATATCCACGGTATTGCGGAGGGCGATCAGGTGCTCCGTTTTGTAGCGCGGGTATTGCAGGAGACATATGGCAATCAGAACAATTACGCAAGATTGCATTCGGATATGTTCGTCTTTTATATGAGCTATGATAAAAAGGGCGAGATCATCAAAGAGATTGAGAAGCTGCGCAAGAAGATCAGCAACAATCCATTCCAGTATGATATCGTGACAAAGTTCGGTATTTATCTGGTGAATGACCGAAGTATTCCGGTGAATCTGATGTGCGACCGTGCGATGATGGCAGAGCGTACCGTAAAGGGTAATATCATGAAGTTCTGTGCATTTTATGATGAGCATTACCGCGAGGAGATGCTGCGTGCCGGACAGATCGAGCAGGATATGGAGAAGGCGCTGACCGAGCATCAATATCAGATGTATCTGCAGCCGAAGTATCGTTTGAAGGACAACTCCCTGTGTGGTGCCGAAGTGCTTTGCAGATGGCAGCATCCAGAGAAGGGCTTGATCCCGCCGAACGATTTTATTCCGTTATTTGAGAAGAACGGCTTTATTTTGAAGCTGGATGAATACATGTGGGAAGAGGCGTGTAAGAATATCCGCCGCTGGTTGGATCAGGGACGTTCGGTTGTGCCGATATCCGTGAATATATCGAGATATCATATTCAGCACAACGATCTGGAAAAGGCGTTGATGGAGCTGATCCACAAATACGATCTCACACCGGATATGCTGAATCTGGAGATTACAGAATCCCTGTTTTTAGACAAGCCGGAGGAGCTGAATCGTGTGCTTGACCGTCTTCAGAAGCTGGGATTTAAGCTGGAGGTGGACGATTTCGGTTCCGGATTCTCCTCATTGAATCTGATTCGAAATATCTCGGTCGATACGATCAAGATCGACAAGGAATTCCTTGATAGTGAGATCGCTTCGGAGAAGGGCAAGATTGTGGTAAATCACACCATCGGTATGGCGAAGGATCTGCATTTGCAGGTAATCGCGGAAGGCGTCGAGACAAAGGCACATGTGGATTTCCTGAAGAATTCCAACTGTGATATCGCGCAGGGATTTTATTTTGCAAAGCCAATGCCTGTACCAGAGTTTGAGCGGATTGCTTTTTAACCCCGCTTATTAAAAATACGAATACTAGCTTGACATATAGTATAGGGCTGTTGTATATTTTCTGTATGAGAGTCACTTAGCCGATATGCAAGTGCAGTTATAAAATGAAATGTAAAAGGAGACTAATAGTATGTTAGAAAAGTTAAAGGAAATTATTGCAGACCAGCTTAGCGTTGACGAGAGCGAAATCGAACTCTCAACATCTTTCAAGGATGATCTTGGCGCAGATTCTTTGGATCTTTATGAGCTTGTTATGGCTTTGGAAGAGGAGTATGGTTGTGAGATCCCTGCAGATGACGTAGCTGCTATGGCAACTGTAGAGGATGTTGTTAATTACCTTAAGAACAACGGTATCGAGGACTAATCGGGACTTAGGACCGAATTTCTACATATGAGGGCATCACCTGTCGGGTGGTGCCTTTTTTATGTGGTGACTGCATACAAAAACAGCGGCTGCACGATGTGCAGCCGCTGCTATTTTTATCTGTGAATTGTCTCGTTAGTTATCAATTAACCAAGAACAACCTCAACCTTATGAGCCTTGCCATCACCAGCAACAGGGATTACATTTCCGTCGATTGCCTTGCCATCAACAGTCATGCTCTTAACACCCTTGCATACGTGATCTGGGTTCTTAACCTCGATATCATATGTGTCGCCACGGAACTGACGGGAAGCCTTCAAACCATCCCAAGCAGAAGGGATAGAAGGATCAATCTTCAAACCGTCGAAGTCAGGCTGTACACCAAGGATGTACTGAGAAATAGCTACCATGTTCCAAGCAGCTGTACCTGTCAGCCATGAGTTCTTACCCTGACCGAAGTTTTTGCCTGTCTGACCGATATCAGAACCAGCATCCTTACCACCGATCATCTGTCCATATACATATGGCTCTGTCTTGTGGATATCAGATGTCTCTTCTGTAAATGCAGGAGCGATCTCTGAGTAGTACTTGAATGCCTGATCACCCTGACCAGCGTAAGCAGCAGCACAGATGATCCATGCATTGTTGTGTGTGAAGATACCAGCGTTCTCCTTGTATCCGCCCGGATATGTAGAGATCTCACCGTACTGGATGTAGTACTTTGTATAAGCAGGGTTGTTCAGTACAAGACCATGCTTTGTATTCAGTCTCTCATCGATGGCTGCAAGTGTCTTCATATCACAGCCCTGATCCTTACCGATCTCAGACATGATTGCGAAGCCCTGTGGCTCGATGAAGATCTTACCTTCTTCACATTCCTTAGAACCCATCTTCTCGCCGTTTGCATCGTATGCGCGGATGAACCAGTCGCCATCCCAAGCGGATTCCATAATGTTTGCTTTCATCTTATCAATCTCAGCCTGAGCAGCTGTAGCTTCGTCATCCTTGCCGAGGTGCTTCAGGATAGATACATAGTTTGGACCTGCATAGGTAAAGAGTGTAGCAACCATAACAGACTCAGCAACCTTAGAGTAGCCACCCTCAGCAGCAAACTTAGGGTTTGTATATGTCTGGAAGCTCTCACCTGGTGTGTCAGAGTAGCATGAAAGGTTGATACAGTCATTCCAGTCTGCACGCATTGCAAGTGGAAGTCCGTGAGGTCCAAGGTTATTTACGATCTTGTAGAAGGAAACCTTCAAGTGATCAAGCATTGGCTTTGCCTTAGACTCGTCGTTATCATAAGGAACCATCTCATCGAGGATACCCCAGTCACCTGTCTCCTTGATGTAAGCGGAAACAGAAAGGATCATCCACAATGGATCATCGGAGAAGTCACCACCGATATCGGAGTTACCCTTCTTGGTCAGTGGCTGATACTGATGGTAGCAACCGCCATCCTCAAGCTGAGTTGAAGCGATATCAATAATTCTCTCTCTTGCACGGTCTGGAATCTGGTGAACGAAACCAAGGATATCCTGGTTTGAATCACGGAATCCCATACCACGACCGATACCTGATTCGAAGTAGGAAGCAGAACGTGAAAGGTTGAATGTAACCATACACTGATACTGGTTCCAGATATTAACCATACGGTTAACCTTGTCATCTGGTGTGTCAACATTTAAGATGCCAAGGAGATTATCCCAAGTAGCCTTCAGCTCTGCAAGACCAGCAGCAACCTTCTCAGGTGTGTTGTACTTGTCCATCATAGCAAGAGCCTTTACCTTATTAATAGTCTTACCATCTGCTTCGAACTTCTCCTCAACTGGCATCTCTACATAACCAAGGATGAAGATGAGTGTCTTAGACTCGCCCGGAGCAAGTGTGATCTCTTTATAATGAGAAGCGATTGGTGACCAGCCATCTGCAAAGGAGTTGTTAGCCTTACCAGCTTCAACTGCCTGTGGATTGTGGAAACCATTGTACAAACCGATGAATGCATCACGGTCTGTATCGTAACCATCGATGGTGTCATTTACAGAATAGAATGCGTAATGATCACGTCTGTCTCTGTACTCAGTCTTGTGGTAGATGGTAGAATCCTTTACCTCTACACGACCAGTACTGAAGTTTCTCTGGAAGTTTGTGCAGTCGTCCTGTGCATCCCACAGACACCACTCAGCAAATGAGAAGAAGGAGAATGTCTTAGCTTTGTCGCTCTCATTTGTCAGAACTACCTGCTGTACTTCGCCATCGTAATTCTGTGGTACGAAGAAAGTTACTTCTGCCTTCAGATCGTTCTTCTTACCTGAGATAATGGTATAACCCATACCATGACGGCACTCGTAAGCATCCAGCTCTGTCTTCACTGGAGACCAGCCTGGATTCCAGATGGTGCCATTCTCGTTAATATAGAAGTAACGGCCACCCATATCAATAGGTACGTTGTTGTAACGGTAACGAGTGATTCTTCTAAGACGAGCGTCTTTGTAGAAGGAATATCCTCCTGCTGTGTTTGAAATCAAGGAGAAGAATCCCTGTGTGCCTAAGTAGTTGATCCATGGATATGGAGTTCTAGGCGTTGTAATGACGTACTCACGATTTGCGTCATCAAAGTAACCAAATTTCATGTATAATACCTTCCTTTCATAAAACACTGCCCTCATTATATAATAAAAATAGTCAAAGCACAACAAAAATTCTCGCATTCAGGCAACAAATTGCACAAACGAAAAATGCAGAAAGTATGCCAGAAAACTCCCTATTTACAAGGACGAATACCAATTATGACAGATTAAGTGTCAATTTTGCAAGGTCTATTGCAATTCACAAATTGCTATACTATATTTTTGGAGATGAATGGTAACAAAAGATAAAATTTCCGGGCGTGGCGTCCGGTGACAGGGAGAAATGGGAAACATGGGAGAGAAAAAGTTCAAAATTCAGCACTGGCATATTGTCGCAGTGATGCTTATGGTGTACGATACAATTGTAGTTAATTTTGCGTATGCGGTTGCATTGTGGTTGCGGTTTGACTGCCGGTTCTCAGCAATTGATATCAAATATCTGGAAGCGTGGATCGCATATATACCGGTTCGAACGGTTATCACGCTGACAGTCTTCTGGCTCACAAGTATGTACAAACGAATATGGCGGTTCCTTGGCATCCGTGAATTACTGCCAATGACGAACGCGACATTGATCGCAGGACTGATCAACCTGTGTGGAATCACGATCTTCCTGCAGCGTATGCCGATTTCCTACTATATATTAGGATTTGTTCTGGAATATGTATGTGTGATCGGACTGCGGTATTCGTATCGTATCTTTGTCACAGAACGAAACCGGGCACATGGCAAGCAGGTGGACAATGTCATGGTTATTGGAGCCGGTGCGGCAGGACAGACGCTGATGCGGGAAATCCAGCGGTCATCCAAGCTCAACAACATGCTTGTGAAATGTTTTATTGATGACAATAAGAACAAGAATGGACGTTTTATCGAGGGTGTTCCGGTAGCAGGAACAAGAGACGATATATTTGCTGCATAAGATCGATCAAATCATCTTTGCTATTCCAACGGCAACAAAGGATGAGCGTCGGGAGATACTTAATATATGTAACGAGACGGATTGTGTTGTGAAGACCGTGCCAGGTATCTACCAGATTGTGGATGGTGATGTGAAGCTGAGTAAGCTCCGGCCGATCTCTATGGAAGATCTGCTCGGAAGAGAACCGATCAAGACAGATCTTGCTAGTATAACCGGCTATATCGAGGGCAAACGTGTGCTGGTAACCGGTGGAGGCGGCTCGATCGGAAGTGAGCTTTGCAGACAGATCGCGGCAAGCCGGCCGGAACGACTTATCATCTTTGATGTATATGAGAACAATGCATACGAGATTGAACAGGAATTACGACATAACTTCCCGAAACTGAATCTGACTGTACTGATTGGATCGGTACGTGACAGCTGCAGAATCGAGCGTGTGTTTGAAGAGTATAAACCGCAGATCGTCTACCATGCGGCGGCACACAAGCATGTGCCACTCATGGAGGGAAGTCCTTGCGAGGCGATCAAAAACAACGTATTTGGCACTTATAAAACCGCACTTGCGGCAATCCGAAATCACTGCGACCGTTTTGTGCTGATCAGTACAGATAAAGCAGTCAATCCGACAAATGTCATGGGTGCGAGCAAGCGTATGTGTGAGAAGATCAATCATCACATAAGTCCGATTCAGGATGAATATATTGGGAAGTATCTGGCAGAGAAAACGTTAAATCTGACAGCTACATTGGATGCAGAGGAGGCTTATGCGGGGGCAGATTTTGTTGTGATTGCGGCACCGACGAATTATGACAGTCAGAAGAATTTCTTCGATACATCTGCAGTAGAATCGGTCATTGAATTGGTAATGAAGTATAATCCATCTGCAATTATGGTAATTAAGTCCACAATTCCGGTGGGATATACGAAATCCATCCGGAAGAAATATTGTTGTGAAAACATTATTTTCAGTCCGGAATTTCTGCGGGAATCAAAGGCGTTGTATGATAATTTATACCCAAGCCGTATCATTGTTGGAACGGATATGGATGATGAGCGACTGGTTACGGCGGCACATACATTTGCGGGGCTGTTGCAGGAAGGCGCAATCAAGGAGAATATTGACACGCTGATCATGGGGTATACGGAAGCAGAGGCGGTCAAGCTTTTTGCAAATACATATCTGGCGTTGCGTGTATCTTATTTCAACGAGCTTGATACATATGCGGAGATGAAAGGCTTGGATACGCAGCAGATCATTAACGGTGTGTGTCTGGATCCCCGAATTGGCACACATTATAACAACCCAAGCTTTGGTTATGGAGGATATTGCCTGCCGAAGGACACAAAGCAGTTGTTGGCGAACTATCAGGATGTGCCGGAGAACCTGATTGAAGCGATTGTGGAATCGAATCGGACGAGGAAGGATTATATTGCGGACCGGGTGCTGGAGATTGCCGGAGCGTATGGACCGAATGCAGACTACGATGCTTTGAAGGAAAAGGAAGTTGTCGTTGGTGTTTACCGCTTGACGATGAAGAGTAATTCGGATAATTTCCGGCAGAGTTCCATCTAGGGAGTCATGAAGCGGATCAAGGCGAAAGGGGCAACCATGATTGTGTACGAGCCGACTTTGGAAGATGGCAGCACATTCTTTGGCGGCAGAGTTGTGAATGATCTGGCGCAGTTCAATGATCTGTCGCAGGCGATCATTGCGAACCGGTATGATGCTTGTCTGGATGATGTGGCGGACAAGGTGTATACGAGAGATATATTTAGGAGAGATTAGGGATGGGAGACCGTCGGGAGCGTAGTGCTTTCGGCGGTTTTTTTACGTTTTTAAAATTTATTTTCGCCTGTACCCCGCATTCTTGCGTGCTTTTCCTAAATGTTCCAAACTTACGCTTTACAATGTATTTTCACCTGTGATATGGTTTTTGTGTCGACAAGGTTGGATGGATGAACCATCACCCCGGGGCAATACAGGAGGAGTGTATGGCGAAGATGGAGTTGAACAGGCAGGAAGAGTATCTGAATCGGATTGACAGACTGAAGCTGATGGATGATGACTTCTTTTCCGAGGCGCTGGATGGAAAGGTTGAAGCGGTAGAATTTATTTTGCAGGTGGTGCTGGAAAAAATTGTAGATTTGTGTAGAATAATGGTTATAAGACATGTGTGGGAGCATGACTTATAGGGGTGAGGGGAATTCTATATAGTTATCGTTCTTATTGCAAATTCTTTTTTCTAGAAAAAATGTCGATAGTTGAGAACCTCTGAAAAATTCCCATGTACGAAAGTGAGACAAAATTCGCATTTAAAATTGTGATGATGATTTGTCTGTCGTATGCAGCACAGTAGTTGTTACTTTTGTTTGATACACGGCGGGAATAGTAGAGCTGAATAGTTTTGAAGATTATACAAGGGGGATAAAATGACTTTATTTTTGATTGGAAATGGTTTTGATTTAATTGTGGTATGAATACGAGATTCTCGGATGGTTAATTCAGATTCGAAATCTCCTATTATTGAGGCATTCAAAAGAGAAATATCATTGGATATAGATCGTTGGGGTGATTTCGAGATGGAGATGTGTGATTATGCGCAATCCCTAAAAACGGAAAAAGAGTTTGTTGAATGTGTCAGGGATTTTTCTGTATATATGAGAGAATATCTAGATAGAGAACAGAAACTTTTTTTCAAAAGGATAAATGATGAAGCAAAAGAAAAAATAATTCATGATGAGATGGTGGATTCGTTTTCTGGGTTTTACAAAGGAATATCTCATAATGTGAATTCTACAATGAGTATAAGAGATGCAGGGCTGCGTAGAAATATCCAGGCGATTTCGTTTAATTACACAGAGGTTTTTGATTATGCTATGGAGAAAGCGTTTGATCAATATTCATATCGGGCACCTCAGATAATCCATATTCATGGTAAATTAGGGGATGATCCAACGTTAGGAATTGACAATGAAAATCAATGGAAAGCAGCATATCCTCTATCAAGAAATGGAAAAAGAGCGTTTGTTAAACCTTTTTTTTATGAAGAATATGACAGGATGCGGGTTGTTGAGGCGGTGAATATAATCAATTCTGCGGATACGATTTGTACATATGGTTTGGCGCTGGGAGAGTCGGATTTAACATGGAGAAATGTGTTGATTGATTGGCTTCAGAGAAACACGAAAAATCATTTATTTGTTTATAGATATGGGATATCTCAGAAAACTTATTTATTAGGAAATGTGGAGAAATGTATTCTTTGTCACAGGATAGTTTGTTAACGCAGGCAAATCTTGTTATGGTAAAGTGTGAGGAGGCGAGTAGAGAAAGTTTATCAAATTGAATATAAAATAAAGTTTTGAATATAATAAATATAAAAAACTGTTGAAAATATTACTTATAAGTTATATTATAACAATACGAAGGAGGAGACTTGGGGTGTGGAATTAGAACAATTACTTATTGAAGAATTAGAAGAGACAATTTCAAGTGTAAAGAAAGAGTTTCGAAAAGCAGTTGATGAGGCGTGGAGGGAAAATGCGCCTTGGCAGAGATATCAGAAAAAGTTGATTGCAGATCTGGCAGTTTTAGAACAGGAAAAAGATCGAGCGATTGATTTGCCGCAATTTGAAAAGTTAACGGGATTTGACAAACTATATAGTATTAGACATCCAGAATCCAGGAAAAATGTAAGAGTACTTTATACGATTGAAGATGATACCATAATACTGCTTACGGCCTTTTTAGAGAAAAGTGCTGGAGATTATCAGAGAGCGATTGAAACTGCTCAAAAGAGGCTAAAATGGTTGTTTAGTTAACTTAATAGGATTATAGATGGAGGATATGAAAATGGGAATTGCAGAAAAGATTGCAAATGCAAAGAAGTCAAATTGGGTTTCAGAAGGTATTTCTAAGTCTGAAGTAAAAACGATTGTTGAGTTAGCAAAGATTTCTGCGCAGATTGAAAGATGCAGACTTGACATGGGCATGACACAACAAAAGTTTGCTGAATATATGGGCGTAACGCAGGCAATGGTTTCTAAGTGGGAAAGTAGGGAATATAATTTCACGATAAGAACATTAAATGAAATTTGTCAAAAGACAAACTTGAAATTATTTGTTAGTTTGGATAAACCATGTGTAAAATCTGATTATAATATTGTGGAATGGGAGAGCGAAAAGGTAGGAAAGAAAAGACGGGATAATGGTTATTTACGACTTGTATATGATAAGGGGGCGATTGCATAATGGAGTTAAATCGAATTGCAACAGGAATAAAGTTAGTTGGTACAACGATTAAAGAGATTTCTGTTGAAAATAACATAGTGAATGTTCAAAAAGAGGCAAAAAGAAGTTTTGGTCTTAATATTAATGAGCCTAGTTTTGAAAATATTGACGAAGGCCTTTTTTCGCAAATGGCTATAGATTTTGAAGTAGAGATAGAGCAGGCAGAAGATCGAAATTTTAAATTAGAACTATCTTTAGAAGGAGCATTCCTATCAGAAAAAAATACTGAGGAAGAAGATTTTAAACAGCTTGTAATCATAAATGGAGCTGCAGCTCTGATTAGCATTGCAAGAGGGAAAATAGAATCGATAACATCTAATATTTTTGACAGCGGAAAAGTTGTTATTCCGTTTGTAAACGTAATTGATTACTATAAAGGTTTGTCAGAATAATATTTGACTAAGCTATAGGTCAAAACACATCAAATTAAAACAGTAACGCAAAATACCGTGTGGATTCCCCAATCCACACGGTATTTCTATATAAAACACACATCTGAGCTGCTTCCGAACATCAGCAACTCATCCTCTCCCCAAGATGTCCAAAGGTGTTTGCTTTGAACACATTTATCGTAACATAAGTGGAAGAAAAAACAAGGGGGGTGGCACAATTGACGCGCTGGAGAGCATATTTTTTCACTTTCGTGCATTTTCTGCTATATTTCATGCAGAATCGTCAAGCCCGGTTTTTGTAATTTTGATAAAAAATACAGGTTATATCTGAGGATAAAAACTTGTGCTATACTACACAAGGAAAGGGGAAACATATGGATCTCAATCAGATATTTATAAAATATTATCCAGAGTGGACCGCGTTTGAAGCGGTTGTATTTTTCTCGGTTTTGATAGGAGTAACAGCCATTTTATTGATACAAGTGCTACGCAAGCATATTCGTTGGGTGCAGGCGGTTTCCGTGTTATTGCTTGTGACATATCTGATGCTTGTATTTGGTTCGACTGTGTTTATGCGGCAGCCAGGGACAAGGCAGGCGGAGTATGAATGGTTCTGGTCGTGGAAGGTAGTGTATCATGCCTTTGAAGAGGGATATACACATAGCTTGTTTTGGGAGATTCTGCTGAATATTGCGTTGTTTGTTCCGATTGGTGCATTGCTGCCGCTTGCGAGTGGACGGAAACGAGGTATTTGGCTGGCGTTGGTTACTGGAATTCTGATTTCTACAAGTATTGAAGGCTTGCAGCTTTGGCTGTGCCGGGGCTTGTTTGAATTTGATGATATCTTTGATAATACACTTGGGTGTGTGTTGGGACAAGCAGTGATTGGAAATCCTGTTACATATCTTCTTATGAAAATTTCCGCCCCACCCAAATGTAAAAATTAAATTATTCCAATCAAATACCCCCTGCTATTTTATTGTAGCTTCACGTATTCCAATGGATCAACAACCTCATCATTCACCCGCATTTCAAAATGCAGATGTGGTCCGGTGCTGTTTCCGGTGTTGCCGGAGAGTCCGAGCAGATCGCCTTGTGCGACCGTCTGTCCGACTTCGACAGAAGTTTCAGACAGATGTCCGTAACGGATGACCATGCCATCGCCGCAGTCCACATAGACACTGATGCCGTAGCCGCCGTTCCAACCGGATTGTATGACGGTTCCGGCGGTGCTGCTCTTGACAGGCGTGCCGACATTGACCGCGAGGTCGATTCCGTTGTGCGTTCTGCCCCAGCGCGGACCGACGTAAGAAGTGATGACGTAATCATCGACCGGAATCAGAAAGTCCGGTCGCTCCTTTGTTCCGACATGTACCTCGCGGGCAATCGCGGGCGTGATGACGCGGGAATCGATGATCTCCTCGGACACAGCGTGTCCATTTAAATAGGTGATCAAAGCAGTTGTTTCCTGCTTGCCAGCGGTGCCTTCCTGTGTGACGACGATCTCGCCCTGATAGAGGGAATCATCGTAGACGGTGTTGCAGGAATCATAATAAGGAACGATTTCCTTTACACTTTGCAGGGATGTTCCGGTTAGTCTGTATTCTTTTTGCGGTAATTTGATCGATGGAAATTCGCGTGCCTGACTCATCAGACAGACGAGCAGACTGCTTCCCACCAAAGTAAATGTCAGTAATTTTTGTCTTTTGTAGGAAAACTGAAATTTATGTTTCATGATTTGCTCTCCTACGGAATATGTACTTGCAGTCAGTGTTCCCATATATGGCATACGCTATTCAAATATATGGAAAATGTGACGATATATTGAAATGTACGATAACAAATTCGTAACAATTTTATTGTAGTGTTACAAATCTGTGATGTAAAGAAAATGCGTGTACAAAATTCTGACAGACAGCGGCAAAATTCTTGTTCGCGCATGCGCTTTGTGATAAACTAAAACATGAGTGAGTACAGAAGATGGATGCTGGAAATGCGGCATTGGATTACGACAGAGGGAGTTGCAAATGGCAAAAAATTTGATTGATATAGAAGATATTCCACCACAGCTTGCGAACAAGGTCAAGCAGGATCTGCGTTTTAAGACGGGGAATTTTGTGTGGCGCGTGCGGTTCAATATTCCGCTGGACCCGCATACGGTGAACAAGGATACGATGTATGTGACGAATTCGCAGAACCAGAAGCTGCGATCCTATATCCGTTATGATACGAAAAATGAGATTATCGAGGTGGAACCGCTGGAGCCGTATTCGACGAACGAATACTATTTCCTGACGATCACAAAAAATGTGAAGTCGAGAGGCGGACAGTCGTTGAAGGAGCCAGTGCAGATCAAATTCAAATTATAAAAGTACAGATAATAAATTACAGGGACCGAAACAAATCGGTCCCTTTTTATAAAAATGCAACCGCGCGGGTGGTATCTTAGCAAGGGGGAGAAATGGATGGTAAAACTCGAAAAGACTTGTGAATAATCGGTTGCATGCGTGCCTATCCATATCATACGCAAAAAGCATGTCTTGTGTTCTTTTTTCCTAGACATAGTATGGTCGATGTGCTATTATTTTATGTGATTTGAAATGAAATTTTTTGAGTGAAACTGCACGAAAGGTGCAGTCTTGAAAAGGAGGAAAAAACAATGAGTTATTCCGCAGAGATTATTGATTATAAAGGGAAAGAGGCAGTTGCACTGACAGCAGGAAAGTACAAAGCAATCGTGGCACCTTTTTTAGGCAGTAATGTCATCCGTATGCAGGATGTTGAAAATGACATTGAGATTTTCCGTTATGACGAATCCCTTTCTGTTGAGGATCTGAAGAAGAGCCCGGAGGTGTATGGACTTCCGACCCTGTATCTTCCAAACCGCCTTGCAAATGGCGTGCTGAAGGTAAGCGATGCAACCTATCATTTTCCATTGAATGATCCGCTTGGCAACCATATTCATGGTTTCCTGCATAAGCGTGAGCATACACTTGTGAGTGCAGCCGTGGACGGCAAGAAGGCAATCGCAAAGACAGAGTACATATATGACAAGAACGATGAATTTTTCGAGACATACCCAGTCAGCTTCAAGGCAGAGTTCACATTTACTTTGTCCGATGACGGTCTGGAGTATGCATTTACAATGACAAATACATCTGACAAGCAGATGCCATATGGTATGTGCAACCATACAACGATTAACGGACCTTTCACAAAGGATGGAAATGGTCTGGATATGCGTCTGTATATCCCGGTTGGCGAGAAGTGGGAGCTTTCAAAGTCCTGCATTCCGACAGGTGACATGCTCGTACAGACAAATCACGACAGACAGTATCTGACTGGTTCACAGGTTCCAGTGCTGCATGATATTGACAATGACGTATTCTTTGCAGAGGAAGGAAGTCTGGATGGCAAGCCATTCTATGGCGCAGTGGCAACGGATGCTGCAACAGGCAAGCGTATCTGCTATGAAGTATGTAAGGACTTCAAATTCTGGGTTGTATGGAACGATCATGGAGACAAAGGATACTTCTGTCCAGAGCCTTGCACATGGATCATCGATGCACCAAACCAGCCAATCCCAGCAGAGGAATCTGGTTACAAGGAGCTTGCACCGGGTGAATCTCATACGGTGACGGAGAAGATCTATACCGCGTAAGCGTGTGGTGACAAGGGAGGGTTATTTATGAATAAGAGAAGAGTATGGGCACTTGTGCTTTCAATCGTGATGGTGCTGTCTGTATTTGCATATGTCCCGGTTCAAAATGTGGAAGCCGCAGGGGTTTCGGTACAATACAAATCACACGTTCAGACATTTGGTTGGGAATCTGCATGGAAGCGTGATGGAGAAGCCTCCGGAACAAGCGGAAAAGCAAAACGGCTGGAAGGAATCCGGATCACAGTCTCCGGAGATAATCTGGGGGTCCGTTATACAACACATTGCCAGACATATGGCTGGCTCCCGTGGGTTTCGAATGGTGAGATGAGCGGAACACAGGGCGAAGCAAAGCGTCTGGAAGCGATTAAAATTGAGTTAACCGGTGCAAATGCACAGAATTACGATATTTATTATCGTGTGCATGCACAGTCATATGGCTGGCTTGCCTGGGCAAAAAATGGACAGGCAGCCGGAACAGCAGGGCTTGCTAAGCGGTTGGAGGCAATTCAGATTGTTGTTGTCGCAAGGGGAACAACGGTTCAGAATAATGTCAATGGTATCGTAAGCAGGTATGGGAGAAACTACGTATCGCTCAATGGCGCCTCTGATGTGAATGTCGGAGGTCGGGAGACGACCAACATTACATATCGTACGCATGTACAAAGCTATGGCTGGCAGGGATGGAAGAACAACGGAGTGATGGCAGGTACAAGCGGACGTGCAAAACGCCTGGAAGGTATAGAGATAAAACTTACCAATCAACAATATACGGGAAATATTGTGTATCGCACACATGTACAAAGCTATGGCTGGGAGTCCCGCTGGAGAATGAATGGCGAGATGTCCGGAACAAGCGGGCAGGCAAAACGGCTGGAGGCAATCCAGATTTACCTTACTGGAGAACTTGCCAATCACTATGATGTTTATTACCGCGTACATGCACAGTCGTATGGCTGGCTTGGATGGACAAGAAATGGAGCAGCTGCTGGAACGGCCGGATATGCAAAAAGGTTAGAGGCAATCCAGATCGTTCTTGTTCAAAAGAACGGGGCGGCTCCGGGAAATGTTGCAGGTATCGTATCTACAGTTGGAACGGGTTTTGTGAACCGGCCTGAAATTGCTTTGCCGGAAAATCCAGTATCGAACGGAAGCACCGGTTCAAACGGAACATCGGGTTCAACGGGCTCAACCGGAGCAAACAAGAACGATGTTACCAGATATTCATATGAAATCGTTCCTCTGCTGGAGCCTTTCAATGAGTATTTCTATGTGAAGACGAATAATCCGGATGTTTCCTATGTTCGTTTTGAGGATAAAAACAGTAAGTATAAGGCCGGAAAAGGAGCTTATCTTATCCCGACGACCCGGAGATTTTTCGATGTCAAATACGAGAATAAAGAAACCGGACGTGTGAAGGGCGGATATATATTCGAGATGTCTGAATCGGGTTCCGATGGCGGAGCATATACATTGCAGCAGGCTGATCGTGCCTATAAAGTCACTTATTCGGGAAATGTGTCGTATTCAACAATGCCGGTTTATACGGATACACCGGTTCAGGTTTCCTGCAAATCGGTGGAGAGTCTGACCGATTATCTGATTAACAATTACACGGATAAATCAAAAGGCTTGTTCGACAATCTGCAAAGTGTGAACTCAGCGTTGGGGCGGCTTTCTGTCTATCCGAAAAACATCGTTGACACATCGAAGCCGGATCCGAATCGCCCGTATCCGCTGCTGGCAACATCTCCATACCCGGAATTGTCTTTGAATGAACACTATTCGATGTGGCAGTCGGCGGATGAGATGATGTTCCTGGAATACCTTCATCCGATGGTGTTGTCATCCGTAGGAGTTCCGGGCGTTATGGCGAATGTAGCGAAAGCGTTGCAGCCGGATTGTACGGTTTCGTCAGGCTCGGCGCATTATCTGGTCGATGTAACATGGAACGGAACAACGAAATCATATGGTGGTGCCGGAAACGGAAATACGGATCCGGTTATGTCCAAATATATTGAAAGTTTATTTACCTTTGACGGTGGAGCGAATGATTACGCATTTTCTTCGTCCCTCGATAAACTGGAAAGGAAAATTCATCAATATGAGAAACAATCGACCGATGAGTTACAGACATATCGGAATCAGTTGTCCGGAGATGAATTTGAGAAAAAGATTGGCGCAGGCAATTGGCTGAAGGTTGCTGCTGAGGGCTGGGGATATGGAACGGCATATACGTATGTGAGTGCATATACAGGTGTTGGAAACGGCGTCCACCATATGGAGGATGTATGGGTGGACGGAAGATATGTCAATAAGAATAACGGTATTGACCTGAAGGCAACTTATGCACAGCATCCGACTTCGGATATTCTTGTCCGGAATAAAACATTTACAAATGCATCCGGCAAAACCGTCACACAGGATGTCCTGTATGAATATGATGCGCAACGAGGTGGCTGGTATGCAGTGAAGTCGTATTACGGAAGAAACTGGTGGTATTCAGATTCATATGATAAGCTTCCGGCTGACATGAAACTATCCAAAGAACAGGTCGCAAATATGCGGGTTGATAGTAACGCAGGGAAGTTGCCGGAAACCGGTCTGATCTATGATGGGACGGTAGCACCCGGGACACCATTTTTCAATTAAATGATGAAATATTATACATGTGCTTGTACCGGTAAGCAGTGACAGATGCGCATGAGATAGTAATGAAAAAGCATGGTTGGTTCATAATGAGCCGTCCATGCTTTTTGCATTTAATCTTCATGCAAACACCAAGCATTGCGTCTTGGACATTGCGTTTCAGACATTGTGCTTCAGGCATTGCGTCTTGGACATTGTGCTTCAGACACCATGCAGCTTCTTAATGATTGGGCGGACTGTGCCGATATAAAAGACAGAGAACCAGTTCGGGCAACCGGAACGCAGGATCGGAACGATGCAAGATAGGAATAATATCATACAAATTAATGATGCAAGGAGCATTTTATGCAGAATATCAATATCAAAAATTCACAGGATGTCATCAAAGCGTATAGTGACAGTGCAAATGCTTACAGTGGAACAAAGATGAAGACTGCTTCGGTCGATCAGCTCGATGCCTTCGAGAAGGTCGGGCAGGTGCAGTACGACAGGAATTCTTCGGTCGACACGAATGCGCAGACGGTCATGGATAATTTCAATGAGTACCGCAAGGACATGCAGGAGAAGGCGAAGCAGGAACAGCAGGAAGAGACAAGCGACGAAGAACAGGCGCGTGCAGATGCACGGGAGATTGCGCGTTCCCTTACTTCCGAGGAGATAAAGAAGCTTCGTATGATGGGCGTGGATGTCGCTTCGGCATCGCTTTCGGACATAGAAGGGCTGGTTACTTCCATGCGTGCAGATGCGCGTAAGGACGCGCTTGTAAATGTGCTCGCGCAGGCGCAGATCGAGGAGGGAGACGCCTCGAATCTGGTTTTTACAAGTAGCGGGGCGCAGATAGCCGGGACAGATGTGAAGCTGCAGGTGGGGAACAAGGACATTCTGTACCTGTTGAAGAATCGGCAGCCACTCACGCAGGAGACACTCTACAAGGCGCATTACAGTGGACAAAGAGAGATTGCCGCGGTGGATGAATTGGGAGGAGACACCGCATATGCGGCGAAACAGGCTGCACAACAGACAATATCCAGGCCGCAGCAGAGCGCTGGACAATCGGTGTATGCTTCGGGTGAAGATGGAAATGCAGATTCCGGCTTGCAGGCGCAGCTCGCACATGTGATCATGCAGGCTGGATTTGTCGTGGATGAAACAAGTATGGCCGGGGCAAATCTGCTTCTGGCAAATGATATTCCGGTCACGACGGATTCCGTGCGGGCTTATATGCAGATGCAGGCGCAGATCGGGAAGGATATCGGTGAACTGCCGACGGCACAGCAGGCAGAGAAGCGGCAGACACAGGAGCTTGAGACGAGAGCGGCAAAGCTCAGACAGGATGCAGCTTCGATTACAGCAGAGGATGTGGCACAGGCAGTACGTACAGAGCGGCCGCTTACAATCGCTGCGCTGGTGGCGGCGCATTATGATGGGGTACGGGATGGACAGACCGGTGGACAGCCGGTGGGAGCATACGACGAAACCGCGGATAAGGGTACACAGTTACAGGATGGCCGGAGCGCAGGTTCCGACATACAGAATCAGACGCTGCGGGAGGTAACGGCACTGCGGCAGTTAGAGGAGATCCGGCTCTCCATGACACAGAGTGTTGCGGTACGGATGCTCTCCGTGGATATCAATATTGATACTCGTGAACTGGCGCAGGTGGTGGCGAAGCTGCGAAATGCAGAGGCACAGCTTACGCAGGAGATGTTTGCGAAGCAGGGTGTTGCGCCAACCGAAGAAAACAAGGCAATCTATCAGCAGATGCAGGCAGATCTGCAGACGATTGGCACGGCACCGGCAACAAGGCTTGGCGTGTTGGCGGGTACGGACGCGCTGCAGTCGGTGACGGTACATGGATTTGCGAAGCTTGTACAGGAAGAACACCAGATCGGTGGACAGGCAGGTGATATGCAACGCCGGATGTCCGATAACAATGTGCCGGATGGGGTGGCAGATATATCGACACAGACGATCCGGCGTTCCGTTGATTTCGCAGCGATGGAGCGCGGATATGAGGCACTTGGTACAGCCCCGCGTGCGGATATGGGAGATAGTATCCGCAAAGCATTTTCAAATATCGAAGATATACTGACAGATATGGAGCTGCCGGTGGATGAGGAACATACACGAGCGGTACAGATTCTCGGGTATAACCGCATGGAAATCACGGAGGAAAATATCGCACAGATCATAGAGTATGACAGAGCGGTCAATGATATGCTTGCCGCATGCCATCCGAATGCGGTGCTGTCTATGATCCGGGATGGTATCAACCCGCTTGATATGACAGTCGATGAACTCAATCAGACACTGCGGGACAAAAATTACAAAGCAGGTGTGAAGGAGACAGACGATTTTGCAACGTATCTGCGTGATGTAGAGAAGCGTGGACAGATCAGCAGCGAGGAACGCGCAGGATATATCGGGTTGTACCGGGTATTTAAGCAGTTAGAGAAATCCGGCGACCGGGAAGCCGGGTATCTGTTCGCGAACAACAGCCGGCTTACCGTGCGTAATCTGATTACTGCGATGCGAAGCCGGAAGGCCGTCGGGATGGAGGCTGTGGTCGATGATTCGTTCGGTATGCTTGCGGATCTGCAGACACGTGGGGAGAAGATGGATGATCAGATCGCGCGTGCATATGCGGGACGGGTTGGTGCGGATGGTAACTGGACCGGACAGCTCCGCATGGGAGAGAAAGATGAATATATGAGCCGAAATGAACCGATGGCTGCGCAGGAAGAATATAAAAACCCATGGGAGAAAATCTCTGATTCTCCGATGCTTGCACAGGCAGAACAGCTTCTGCAGGCAAATGATATTGAAGAGAGCGCACAGAATCTGGAAGCGGCGGATTATATACTGCAGGGAATGTCGGTAGGACCGGAAGCAGAAGCTGTCAATCATCAGGCGTCCATGAATTTCTATACATTTGCATCACAGGTATGGAAGCAGATTAGATGGCAGGACCATACGAAGGAGGATGCAGTTGACGCAGAGACGGATGCTATGGCGAAGTCCCTCACAGGAGAGGAGATTGCGTTGCCGTTTGAATCGGAGATGCTGCTGAAACAGATCGAAGCAGACGCAGATCTGGCGCAGATGTATGCGGATATCCGGCAACAGATGGTAGAGCAGATGTATGATCAGGCAGAAGAAGGAAATATAACATCAGATCAGCTGCAGGGCATGAAGGTCGTGCAGGCAGGATTCCGAATATTGGGAGCCATGGCGGGCAGAAGGCAGTATCAGCTCCCGGTTGAGACAGAGTCAGGTATGAAGGTAGTGAATCTGACGATGCAGACGGGCGGAGTAGAAGCCCGCGGCATCACGATCCGGATGGCGGCAGGGGTGCATGGTATGCTGCAGGCGCAGATCCGGATGGACGAAGCGGGAACATGCACGGGTGAGATTCTTGGCGGTTCCTCGGAGGCGAATACATGGCTTGCTGGACAGACGGATGCGTTCCGGGAACTGCTTGCCGGAAGTGAATATGCGGATGCGGCAGTTGCGCTTGGAGAAAGCCGTACAGCGGCGCGTGGAACGAACGGGGGAGCGGATACACAAAAACTGTGTCGGGCGGCAATATTCTTCGTTAAGGCTATGGCGAAACTTACCGATATATAACATAGTAAAACCGGGATGCGGACGTATAATGTGCCGCGGACATGATGCCGGATAAGAAGCAGACATTTGGATAGCTGAAGCATAACGAACGAGTTTAAGGAGGCAGACCATGAGAATTAATTATAATGCGCTGGCGATGAATGCCACGACGAATTTCGGTAAAATAAATAATAAAGTTGCAAAGTCGATGTCCAGACTTTCTTCTGGTTATAAGATTACAAGCCCGGCAGATGATGCGGCAGGACTTGCGATTTCAAAGAAGATGAGTGCACAGATCCGGGGACTTGACCGCGCGGCTTTGAATTCTAACGATGGTATCTCTGTGATCCAGTCCGCAGAGGGCGGCATGGAGGAGATGCACAGCATTTTAGGACGTATGCGGGAACTGGCTGTGCAGGCGGCAAACGATGTCAATGATGAGGTCGATCGTGATGCGATTCAGGAGGAGATTGATTCCCTGGCGGCTGAGCTGACACAGATTTCCGATACGACCGCATTTAACGGACAGACACTGCTGAATGGGGATCTGACGAGACGTTCCCTGTCCAGTGTCAATGGTGTGAAAGCAACATACATTTCATCAGAGGTAAGCACGGGTGTTTATTCGATCAATGTCACAGCCGATGCAGAGCAGGCATCTATGACGACAGGATTTACCTATTCTACAGCCGTGATCACAAAAGAGCAGGCAGGAACTTTGAAGGTAAATGGATTTGCAATCGAGATCGAGGAAGGCATGACGATGGAGGATGTATATGGAAAGATCCAGACCAGCCTTGCCAAGATCAATATTGATGTCTTTGCGTCGAATGACGGAACGACAGAGGAGAGCTTTGACAGTGGAGCACCGGTGGTGTTCCGCACAAAGGGATATGGCAGCAGTGAGAAAATCAGCATCTCTGTGGGAAATCCGGAGCTGGCAGCGGTGTTTGGAGTGACAGATGGCACGATGATGCAGGGCAAGGATTGTCAGGCAGCTTTGAACATCACAGAAGATGGATTTTCTACGACTGCAACTTTGAAGACAAATGGAAATAAGATTGAAGTCACAGACCGAAGCGGCTTCTCTATGACGATTGAAGCAGATCCGGGCGCTGTTGCCGAAAATGGTGGAGCTGTAACAGCAGAGATCGAAGTGCTGTCGGCTGGAACGATGGTAATACAGACAGGTTCCAACGAGGGTGAGCAGTTAGCCATCGACATTCCAGAGCTGAATGCAAAATCACTTGGCGTGGATGAGTTGATCATGTACACACATGAATATGCAAGTCAGGCAGTTGATATCATTGATGAGGCAGTGAAGAAAGTTTCGGCTGCACGTTCGAAGCTGGGTGCGTATGAGAACCGGCTGGATGATGTGCATTCGAATCTCGAAGTGCAAAGTGAGAGTATCACGGAGGCTTATTCGCGGATCATGGATACGGATATGGCTGAGGAGATGACAGAATATACGCAGCAGGAGGTTTTGTCGCAGGCGGCAATCTCCATGATGCAGAAGGCGAACGACAGACCGGAATCGCTGTTACAGCTGCTGCAGTAGGCGGCGCAGACCGGATTGGGATAATATGTATAAGACAGGAATATGAGGAAACCACCATGACACAGGAACAAAAACAGGAATTTACACGACGCATCAGTCAGGAGAACCACAGCGGTCTGATTCTGGTGCTATGTGATATATTTCATACATACGGCATGGATGCGATGGCAGCGTACGAAGCGGAGAATATGACCACATACCTGCAAACGATTGGGCAGGCGCGGCGTGCGATGCAGGAGCTGATTGAATGTTTCTCGAAGGAAGATCCGCTTGGAAGAAATGTGGTTGCCATTTTGCGATTTATCTATGGGAAGCTTGTGCGCTCGGAAGTACGCAGACAGCCGGATGAACTGGATCGATGTGTGCAGATGGTCGATGATTTACGTGTCGGATTTGTACATTTACACGAACTTGACAACGAGGGCGCTGTGATGCAGAATGTACATCAGGTGTACGCTGGACTTACCTATGGGAAAGGAACCCTGAACGAGAGTATACAGGGTGTAAACTACGAAAAACGTGGATACCAGGTCTAAGAGCAAAACGATGCCATGCTTTATCAGAAATGGTAAAGTATAAGTAGTTAAAATAAAAAGGAGTAAGTAAAGATGAAAAAAGATGATTGTATTTTCTGCAAGATCGCAAATGGAGAGATTCCATCTGCAACGGTATATGAGACACCAGAGTGCCGTGTAATTCTGGATCTGGCACCAGCCAATCAGGGACATGCGCTGATTCTGACGAAGGAGCACTACGATAATATCTACCAGCTTGATGAGGAGACTGCAGGCAAGGTATTTTCGCTTGCAACCCACGTTGCGAAAGCGGTACAGGAAGAGACTGGCTGCGAGGGCCTGAATATCGTGCAGAACAATGGCGAAGTAGCTGGACAGACTGTGCATCATTTCCATATGCATGTGATTCCACGTCACGCAGGGGATGACGTACAGGTGACATGGAAGCAGGGCGAGACAGAATCAGAATCCTTGAAGGCACTGGCAGATGCAATCAAGAAGCATATCTAAGGATAAACAGACGCAGTCGGGGAGGCTGTCGAAACGGCAGATTGTGTTTCTTGTATTGTCGGTACTGTTCGCGATTATGATCTTCTGTTTCTCTGCCAGAAATGGCGAGGAATCGACGGAGGACAGTTATACGGTCGGTATGGAGTTTGGACGCATTGTACATCCGGATTTTAAGAACTGGTCGGAGGAAGCACAGCTTGCGTTTGCAGCGAAGGTCGATCATCCGATCCGAAAATTGGCACATGCGACGGAATATGCCGTCTTTGCAATGCTGCTCTGTGGTGTATGGCTGGATGTCCGAAGAAAACGAAAGGTGTCTGCGTTATTCGCGTGGGGAACTGCGACGGTGTATGCGGCGACGGATGAGTTTCATCAGTTGTTTGTTCCTGGACGGAGCGGACAGGTAAAGGACGTGCTACTCGATAGCTGTGGCGCAGCAGTAGGCGTGCTGATTCTGATGCTTGTTGCGGCGCTGATTCGATTTATCCGTAAAAAGCATGGCACACAGGAATGAAAATCGCCAGAATATGCGCAAATACAACGAGATTAGCAAATAAAACCATTGACAATTAGAAATATATGATATATGTTAAACATGTCTCTCTTATTCAGAGTGGTGGAGTCATAAGGGACGAAGAAGCCACGGCAACCCCGGAGACGGAAGGTGCCGACCTGAGCGATACTTAGATTAAGTTGTCGAGCAATAAGAAGATTTGATAACGACTTTCAAATCCGGTTGCTTGCAGCCGGATTTATTTTTTATGAATTGCCGCTGAAAAAGAGACAAAGAACCATAGACAAATGCATTCCAAAGGAGGAACAAATGGAGAAGTTATTATTTACTTCAGAATCAGTAACCGAAGGCCATCCTGACAAAATCTGTGATCAGATCAGCGATGCCGTATTAGATGCGCTTTTAGCGCAGGATCCTATGAGCCGTGTTGCCTGTGAGACAGCCGTAACAACCGGACTGGTACTTGTTATGGGTGAGATCACAACAAAGGCACAGATCGATATTCAGACAATCGTACGTGAGACAATTCGTGAGATCGGTTATGACCGTGCAAAGTACGGATTTGACTGCGATACCTGTGGTGTGATCGTTGCACTTGACAAGCAGTCAACCGATATCGCAATGGGTGTTGACAAGGCACTCGAAGCAAAGGAAAATCATATGTCCGATGAGGAGATTGAGGCAATCGGCGCTGGCGATCAGGGTATGATGTTTGGCTATGCAACAAACGAGACACCAGAGCTTATGCCATATCCAATCTCATTGGCACACAAGCTTGCAAGAAAGCTGACAGAAGTTCGTAAGAACGGCACACTTCCTTATTTAAGACCAGATGGTAAGACACAGGTATCGGTAGAGTATGACGAGAACGGAAAGCCTTGCAGATTAGAGGCAGTTGTACTTTCTACCCAGCATGACGAGAATGTATCGCAGGAGCAGATCCATGCGGATATCAAGAAATATGTATTTGATCCAGTCCTTCCACAGGATATGATCGACGATGAGACGAAGTTCTTCATCAACCCAACCGGACGTTTTGTTATCGGTGGACCAAACGGTGACTCTGGTGTAACCGGACGTAAGATTATCGTAGACACTTACGGTGGATATGCACGTCACGGCGGCGGAGCCTTCTCTGGAAAGGACTGCACAAAGGTAGACCGTTCCGCAGCGTATGCCGCACGTTATGTAGCAAAGAATATCGTAGCAGCCGGACTGGCTGAGAAGTGTGAGATCCAGCTTTCTTATGCGATCGGTGTTGCAAGACCAACTTCCATCATGGTAGATACATTTGGCACAGGTAAGCTTGCAGATGATAAGCTCGTAGAGATCATCCGTGAGAACTTCGACCTGCGTCCGGCTGGTATCATCAAGATGCTTGATCTGCGCAGACCAATCTACAAGCAGACAGCCGCTTATGGACATTTCGGAAGAACCGATATCGACCTTCCGTGGGAGAAGACCGACAAGGTAGACGACTTAAAGAAATATTTGTAGAAAACAGGAGGAAGATATCATGAAGAATATGTTGAACTTCAAGAATTTCTCTGCGGAAGAGCTGCAGAAGATTCTTGATCTTGCACTGGATATGAAGAAGAACCCGGAGAAGTACAGCCACGCATTGGAGGGCAAGAAGCTCTATACGTTGTTTGAGAAGACAAGTACCCGTACATTCCTTTCTTTCACGACAGGAATGACAGAGCTTGGCGGAACCTACTACAACCAGCTCTGGAAGGACAGCAACTTTGTTCTTGGCGAGCCGGTTTCTGAGATCAAATATGTATGCCGCAATGTGGACATCATCATGGCACGTCTCGTGAAAAATGAGACCGTTGAGCTGTTCGGTGACAATGTAACGGTACCATTTATCAATGGCTGCGATAACTCGTACCATCCTTGCCAGATTCTGGCAGATGCACTGACGATCATCGAGAAGTTTGGTAGTCTGAATGTCAAGTTCTTATATATCGGTGCAAAGAACAACGTATTCAATTCACTGGTAGAATTCTTCTCCAAGATGAAGCAGGGAACTTTGTACGGACTTACCCCGCTTGTAAATGATACTGCCTGCGGTCCAGACTTCTATGAGGAAGCAAAGAAGACTGGTTACTATGTAGAGCTTGATCCGAACATGCCGATGGACGAAGTGAAGAAATATGTCAAGGATATGGATATCTGCTACACCGATACATGGCTTGACATGGAGTTCTTTAACGATCCTGCATATCAGGATAAGAAGAAAGAACTCATGGATAAGATGATGCCATATCAGTTGAACGATGAGTTCTTAGAGGGCAGTCATGCACTTGTCTTCCACGACATGCCAATGCATGTAGGCTTCGAGATTTCGAAGGACGTGGAGATGAAGAACCTTGATCATATTCTCGATCAGGCAGAAAACAGAAGACACGCAGAAAAAGCTGTCATGTATACATTGATAAAAGGAATTTAAGTGGTATAATATATGGATGTGTGGCTTTCGGTACTGGCGTTTGTGCTTTTCCTTGGCTTTGGTACGGGCGCGCTTGTCTGCGTCTCTGCCGTGAAAAAACAGTCTGGGATCGTCATAAAGAGCCGGCTGCATCACAAATTAAATATCTCTGAGGTCGTCTATGCGAACCTTGGACTTGTGGGACTTGTTGTGTTGGTATATTTTAAGATCTACATATTTGTGCCTGCGGTATTGATGTTTGTGTTGTTCATCGTGCTGTCCACCCGGATACAGAGTGGCATCACAGAAGATGGAGTGCTGGTCGGAACCACATTTATCGAATGGGAATTCATGCGGTCTTTTCTCCTGGAGAACCAGGGGGAGGACAGCAATGTAATCGTACTGAAGATTCGTGCGAATCGAAAAACATATATCCTCGTTTGCAACCGGGAAGACCGGTTTGCAATCGATGAGATATTCCGAAAAAACAACGTGCGTTCAATGGGAGGAAACCAGAAATGAAACATGTAATTGATTCAACAGACCTGACCGTAGAAGAAATTGATGGCATTTTGAAGCTGGCACAGGATATCATCGACGACAAAGAAGCGTATAGCGAAGCGTGTAAGGGCAAAAAACTTGCAACATTATTTTTTGAACCAAGTACAAGAACAAGGCTTAGCTTTGAATCAGCAATGATGGAGCTTGGCGGAAATGTACTTGGTTTTTCTTCGGCTGATTCTACGTCAGCAACGAAGGGCGAGAGCGTGGGCGATACAACAAGAGTGGTAAGCTGCTATGCAGATATCATCGCAATGCGTCATCCGAAGGAAGGTGCGCCGATGCGTGCTTCCATGGTGAGTGGCGTGCCGATTATCAATGCGGGGGATGGCGGACATAACCATCCGACACAGACATTGACAGACCTGCTTACAATCCTGCGGGAGAAAGGAAGACTGGATAATTTCACGATTGGTCTGTGTGGCGATCTGAAGTTTGGACGTACCGTACATTCCCTGATCAAGGCATTGTCCCGTTATGAGAACATCAAATTCATCCTGATTGCACCGAAGGAACTCCGCGTGCCGGAATACATTATTTCCGAAGTGCTCGAAGCAAAGAATATTCCATATGAAGAAGTAGAGTCGATGGAAGAAGTGATGAGCGAGCTGGATGTGCTTTATATGACAAGAGTACAGAAGGAACGTTTCTTCAACGAGGCGGATTATGTCAGATTGAAGGATACATACATTCTTGATGGAAAGAAGCTGAAAAATGCAAAGTCTGACCTTGCAATCCTGCATCCGCTTCCACGTGTGAACGAGATCTCTGTGGAAATCGATGACGATCCACGTGCCTGCTATTTCCGTCAGGTTATGAATGGAAAATTCGTGCGTATGGCACTGATGCTGACACTGCTCAAGGCGAATGGTGCGAAGCTGAATCTGTCTGCGGACAAGCTTGCCAAGATCCCAGAGTAAGGAAATGGATTTGCATTAAGGAGGAAAAATCATGAAGATAGATAGTATTCAAAATGGTATTGTGCTGGATCATATTACTGCTGGCAAGGCACTTCAGGTATATCACGACCTCGAACTTGACAAGCTCGACTGTTCCGTTGCCATCCTGCAGAACGTCAAGAGCAGCAAGATGGGCAAGAAGGACATCCTGAAGATTGATAAGGAGTACGATGTGAATCTGGATGTGTTGGGTTACATCGATCCAGATATCACAGTCAGCATCATCAAGGACGGACAGACGGTCGAGAAAAAGAAGCTGGCATTGCCCAAAAAACTGATCAATGTGAAAAAATGTAAAAATCCTCGCTGTATCACATCGACAGAACCAGGAATTGTGCATATATTTAAATTAGCCGATGAAAAAAATCGTATTTATCGATGCATTTATTGTGAGGCAGACAAGTAAAATGCTTTACAAAATAATGGAATGTGTTATAATTATTAAGATTATGGGCTAGTAGCGTAAAAAATAACTGGCAGCACAGAGGTGTGAAATGGAAAAATATGTTATAAAAGGCGGCAATGTTCTGGAAGGTGAAGTTTCGATTGCCGGTGCGAAAAACGCCGCACTCGGTATCCTTGCAGCAGCAGTCATGACAGACGAAGAATGCATTATTGAGAATGTACCATATGTAGAAGATACAAAGACATTACTTCGTGCAATCGAGACAATTGGCGCTAAGGTAAAATACATTGATAACCATACAGTTTCTATCTGCGGCGGAACAATCAGAACCGGCGAGGATGTCTGTGTGGATGATGAATATATTCGGAAGATACGAGCATCCTACTATCTGCTTGGAGCTTTGCTTGGTAAATACAACTATGCACAGGTTGCTTTGCCGGGCGGCTGTGATATTGGACTGCGTCCGATCGACCAGCATATCAAGGGCTTTGAGGCACTTGGTGCGAAAGTAGAGATTGTAAATGGCGGTAAGGTTGTTGCGAAAGCAGACCAGTTGATTGGAAATCATATTTATCTCGATGTGGTAACGGTTGGTGCAACCATCAATATCATGATGGCAGCCGTGCTTGCAGAGGGCAAGACGACGATCGAGAATGCTGCGAAGGAGCCACACATTGTAGATGTAGCGAACTTCCTGAACAGTATGGGTGCAAATATCAAGGGCGCCGGAACGGATGTCATCCGTATCCGTGGTGTTCAGAAGCTGAGAGGAACGGAGTATTCGATCATTCCGGATCAGATCGAGGCGGGAACATTTATGACGATGGCGGCAGCGACAAAGGGAAATGTTCTCATCAAAAATGTAATTCCAAAACACTTAGAGGCAATCTCTTCGAAGCTGAATGAGATTGGTGCACGCGTAATCGAATACGATGATGCAGTTCGTGTTATGGCGGACGGCAGATTCAAGGCAACACAGATTAAGACACTTCCATATCCGGGATTCCCGACAGATATGCAGCCGCAGATGGCGGTAACACTTGCATTGTCACAGGGAACGAGCGTGATTACGGAGAGTATATTTGAAAACCGGTTTAAATATGTAAGCGAGCTTTCCCGCATGGGAGCACGCATCAAAGTAGAAGGTAATTCCGCAGTGATTACTGGCGTGGATGGATACACAGGCGCGAATCTGGTAGCACCGGATCTGCGTGCAGGTGCCGCACTTGTCATTGCAGCATTGGCAGCGGAAGGATTCAGTACGATCGACGATATCAAGTATATTTTGCGTGGTTACGAAGATTTCGATGGAAAGATCCGTGGACTTGGCGGTCAGATCGAGGTAGTTGATGACGAGCGCGATGTCCAGAAGTTTAAATTAAGAGTGGGTTAAAAACAAAAATAAGGGAGGGGTTTCATATGCCTAAAAAACCGTACTACATTACAACCGCAATCGCATACACATCTGGTAAGCCTCATATAGGCAATACGTATGAGGTTGTACTTGCAGACAGCATTGCCAGATACAAGAGATACGTCGGATACGACGTACGTTTCCAGACAGGAACTGACGAACATGGTCAGAAGATCGAGATTAAAGCATTTGAGAATCTCTCCACACCGAAGGAATTCGTGGATGAGACATCGGCTGAGATCAAGCGTATCTGGGATCTGATGAACACTTCTTACGACAAATTCATCCGTACAACGGACGATTATCATGAGAAGCAGGTACAGAAGATTTTCAAGAAATTATACGATCAGGGCGATATCTACAAGGGTCAGTACGAAGGCATGTACTGTACACCTTGTGAATCCTTCTTCACGAAAGCACAGCTTGTGGACGGCAAATGCCCGGACTGTGGCCGTGAGGTACAGCCGGCAAAGGAAGAAGCATATTTCTTCAAGCTCAGCAAATACGCTGACCGTCTGATCGAGCATATCAATACACATCCGGACTTTATCCAGCCGGAGTCCCGCAAGAACGAGATGATGAACAACTTCCTCCTTCCGGGACTGCAGGATCTGTGCGTATCAAGAACATCCTTCAAATGGGGTATTCCTGTAGATTTTGATCCGGGACATATCGTATATGTATGGATCGACGCGTTGACCAACTATATCACAGGTCTTGGCTATGATGTGGATGGCAATTCGGACGAATTGTACCATCGTTACTGGCCTGCAGATCTGCATCTGATCGGCAAGGATATCATCCGTTTCCATACCATTTACTGGCCATGTATCCTCATGGCGCTTGGCGAGCCGCTTCCGAAGCAGGTGTTCGGACATCCTTGGCTCATCCAGAGTGATGGAAAGATGAGTAAGTCCCGTGGAAATGTAATCTATGCAGATGATATGGTAGATTTGTTCGGCGTGGATGCGGTCCGCTACTTCCTGTTGCATGAGATGCCATTTGAGAACGATGGTGTTATTTCATGGGAGCTTGTGATTGAGCGTATCAATTCAGAACTTGCAAATACACTTGGAAACCTCGTGAACCGTACGATTTCCATGTCGAATAAATATTTTGATGGCGTTGTGACAAATGCCGGTGCACATGAGCCGGTCGATGATGACTTGAAGGCTGTTGTAACCGACACCAGACTCCGTGTAAATGCATGCATGGACAAGCTCCGCGTGGCAGATGCGATCACAGAGATCTTCGCTTTGTTTAAGCGTTGCAATAAGTATATCGATGAGACAATGCCTTGGGCACTTGCCAAGGATCCGGAGAATGCAGATCGTCTGAACACCGTTCTTTACAATCTGGTAGAGAGCATCGTGGTTGGCGCAAGCCTTCTGGAGCCATATATGCCGGAGACGTCTGAGAAGATCTTAAAGCAGCTCAATGCAGAAAAGCGTCGTGTGACAGAACTTTCGAACTTTGACCTGTATCCATCCGGGAATAAGGTAACGGATCAGCCGGAGATTCTCTTCGCAAGAATCGATGCACCAAAGATGCTCGAGGAGATCGAGAAGCGTTTCCCATCCAAAGTGGTTGAAGAAGAGCCAAAGCCGGAGAAGAAGGCAAAGAAGGAAGAAAAGGTTGAGATTCCTACACTTGATGCTGTAGTGAAAGAAGAGATCACAATTGATGAGTTTAGCCGTATGCAGTTGCAGATGGGTGAGATCATCTCCTGTGAGGAAGTTGCAAAGTCCAAGAAGCTGCTTTGCTCACAGGTAAAGGTACAGGGCAGAACCCTGCAGATCGTATCAGGAATCAAGCATTACTATACACCAGAGCAGATGGTTGGTAAGAAGGTTGTTGTTATCACGAACCTGAAGCCGACAAAGCTTGCAGGTGTGTTATCCGAAGGTATGCTTCTTTGTGCAGAGGATTTCGATGGAAATCTGGCACTGCTTACCGCAGAGAAGGATATGCCGGCTGGAGCAATGATCAGCTAGGAATAATAAAATAATATATCAAAAACGACCGGTTGGTTTAAAACCAATCGGTCGTTTTTATATGTTGTTTCATATATTACCTGCATGCTTCATTATTTAGTTCGCATCTGTTGAAGTTGCAGTCTCAGTCACGATTGCGGAACTGATCATAGCAGCATCAATCTGCATGAAATCGCGGTCGCTGATGTAATATTTATTTCCATCTTCAATAATTTCAACAGTTATAACTTGCGGGTCGGCATAACTCATATTTTCACAACCGGCATTCAGGATGTCAATCAAGCCCTGCGAGAATAATGTTTCGTAATCAGTGAGAGAATAATCGTTATAAGTTCCAGCCTTCACATCGTTGTTAAATGTGTCGACATAAGCAGTTACTTCAGAAGAGGTCTGTGCGAACAGGTTGATCGGGTAAATCGTGACATCTACCAGATAAACACTGCCGTCTTTTCTTGCTTTATCTACCTTGTAATTAACCTTGCTGTAAATATTTTTGGCAAGAGACTCGAACTGCTCCCGCATCTCTGGCGCATCGTCAATATTCACACTGTAATAGGTGAGGATATTGTCAGTGAGCAGGTCAATGTTTGCCTGATAAAGGGCATCTGCATCCTCCTGATTGGCACCGGACGCCGCAATGTAATCCTTGGTTGCACCAAGATAATTGATTGCGATCAAACTCTTGATGTAGGTCTGATACCGCTTCTCCACATTCGCTGTACATGCGGTTAATGAAAAAATTAACAGCATACAAATCGGCAAAAGAGAAAATCGTTTGTATTTTTTTGCATGAATTTTCATGAAAAAGTTCATTTAAAGATCACCTCGTAATAATTTTTATATGATTAAACATACCCTTAGTGTATCATAAAGTGAAAGCAAATATCAATACACACATACTTTTTATTAAACCTTTTAATGCATAGTTTGAATTGACGATAATGGTTCACTCCGGGACCGCTTCCGCTTAGTTGCTCCGCGCAGCGGTACTAAATTCGTGTTTCACACTCATTAAGTACCGGCGGTCGCAAATGTCCCTTCGTAAATCCATTATCGTCAATTCAAACGTCCGTTAAAGTAATTTGTATATAGATTGTTAATCATAAATCCCATGTAAAAAAATGATGCATAAACGAAGTTCTTATGATATAATTAAGAAACATATTGGATAATGGACATTCGAAAGGAGAATTGCAGAATGGATGTAACGTTGAAGACCACATCGTTTGGTGGATATGACAAGAAGGCAGTAGAAAATTATATAGACGAATTGACAGCAGAACACGAGAAAGAGGTTGCAGATTTAAAGGCAAACGTATTGAAGCTGTCAGAGACAGTAAAGAATCTCCACACGATGAGAGAGGTTAACTTGAACGAATCTTCCAGCACGATCGAGAACCTCAAGAAGGTAAACGATGAGCTGCAGGTAGAAGTGACACAGCTCCGTGACAAGATGGCAGCGTACGAGACAAGAGAAGAAGAGTCAGCGAGCCGTTACGAGTCAATTTCCAGAACTTTGCTGGAGGCACGTGAGAGTGCAGATGCATTGACAAAGCAGACACAGAAGGAGTGCGGGGAGCTGCGCGCAAAGACAGAGGAAGAATGCGACAGACTGACACAGGAGACAAGTGATGCCTGCCGTCAGATGTCAGAGGAGACAACCGCAGAGTGCCAGCGTATGCATGCAGAGACAGTTGCAGCCTGTGAGAGACTCGATGCAGAGACAAAGAGCAAATGTCAGGAGCGCAAGGAATCCACATATGCAGAGTGTGAGCGCGTGAAGCGTGAGACAAGAGAAGAGACAGACAACCTGCGTGCAGAGACGGAGAGCGCATGTCAGTCTTTGAACGATCATACAGAGGAAACCTGTGCAAATATGCGCGCAGAGGCAACTGCAGAGTGTGAGGAGATGCGGAATCAGGCAAGAACAGAGGCATACAATACACGTATGTCTGTGAAGCGTGAGTGCGAGAGTGTAAGCGAATATATGGCACAGATGAAAGCAGCACTTGATAATGTAGTTATTTCCGTAGACAATACGATTAAGGTTGCAGATCAGGCATTCCCTGAGATCAGCAACAATTAGTCCGATTCAGAAAGCAGTATAGACGGGGCTGTCGCACATTGCGTGTGACAGCCTTATTAGATACCGAGGCTTTACGATACGATAAGGGGGCGAGTGGCATGGTAATTGAAAACAAATACCTCAGAAAAGCGATTGAAAAGACAAAATATATTGTGCTTGTAAAACGATATATTATCGATATGCCGGGTTCCAGTCTGGTATATGTTTCACCGAACGCATCCGAGATTGGTATGAATGTCGAGATGCTGAACAAAGGAATGAAATTGTCCGAGGATTATATCTATCCGTCGGATCGTGAGATGGTAATGAAGACCATTCATAATGCGATTGACAATCGTGTTCAGGATTACGTGCACGAATATCGTATGGTTGGAGACGATGGGGTGCTTCGACAGGTGCGGGTCAATATCTGTATCGAAGTTGTGTCAGAAGAAGAAAATACATATGAAGTAGAGTTTTATATCCGCGATATCTCTGCGGAGAAGGAAGAAGAAAAACAGGCGGAGATCAAACGGGCGATTGAAGAGCCAAACAGACGCATGCAGATTTCGCCGACGGGATCCCTGGTAATCAGCAAGCTGGATAATCCGGGCATGATTCCGCAGATTCAGAAGATGGAAATGATCATGAGTGGATTTTCACAACTCACTAATTTGTATTCTGTGTTTGTTGATGAGAATGGCAAGGTGGAATCTACACCAGTCGGACCTGCGACGGATCTGGGTGATTTCTATGATCTGTTTGAGACGCCAACCTACAAAGAGTTTTTCAAAACGATGAAGGAAGAAGTACTGGCAGAGATGAAGCCACATATCTTTGACCGCGAGGAAGGCGGTTATGGAAAGCTGGCAATGGCACCGATCTTCGTCGGTGATAATTTGCAGGGGTTCTGGGTGCTTGGCTCTTATACACCGGATGAGACAGAGCATCTGGAGGAAATTTACGAGCTTCATTGGACGACAGCAGAACTGGTATCGGATTTCCTGCTGCAAAGCTATAATTCTATTGTGGAATCTGCGAAGTCACGTGGCGCGGGCAAGAAGCTGCGTGAGGAGCTTGCACGACAGAGCATTGTCAACAATGCATTGTCGAAGATCAACAGCAAATTAAGCGAAGATGTAGAACAGGTCATTGGCGAGACGTTGCGTGAGGTCGCGCTGCATATGGATTTGGACCGCATGTTCTTATATACATTTGACAAGGACAATCCAAAAGCATTCAGTCTGCGAAGTTATTTCGATGTATCCGGTGAGATGCCGAGTGACGATATATTGACTTTGCTTCCGGAGCGTTTGTATCTTGTGGTAGACGCGATCAAGCGCGGCAATGGCTGTTGTATGCTTGACCGTACCAATATGACACAGCGCGATGTAATCAACCTGATGCGGTATAATTTCCGGGCGGAGATCGCATATCCGATTTATCTGGAAGGAAGATTGTACGGTATTTTGATTTTTGCAGAGTCGAAATCGGAACGAATCTGGACAAAAGAAGAACTTCGTTTCTCACAGAGTATCTCTCTGCTGATCCAGAATATGCTGGAAAATGCAGATGGCGATGATAATGTGCGAAATGTGAATAAACATCTGATAGAAACATACAATAGTTTCCATGAGGGCATTTTTATCCGGGATCTGTACACGGGTTATGTATTCTTCTCCAACAAGGCACTCAATGACATGCTTGGATATGATCTGACTGGTGGCGACAGCCGCAAGATCCTGAAGAATCTGCGCGATAAATTTGAGCATATGGATGGTGTCCGCAAGGATATTGCCGGACGGAAGATCACAAACTGGTGCAGCTATGTGCCAGCATTGGACGAGATCATGGATATCACGGAAGTGCCGATTGAATGGATACAGGGAGGCGCTGCAACCATGATTATTATGAAAAAAGCTAAGGATAATTAGGAAATTTCCGATATATAGATAGGAGGAACAAGACGTGGCAAGTTCAGACATTGGAATCGACTTAGGAACCGCCAGTATATTAGTCTATGTCAAAGGAAAGGGCGTCGTATTGAAGGAGCCGTCCGTAGTTGCCTATGACAGAGATACCGAACAGATCATGGCAATCGGGGAAGAGGCAAGACTGATGCTCGGAAGAACACCTGGGAATATCGTTGCGGTGCGTCCGCTCAGACAGGGTGTTATCTCCGATTATAAAACGACAGAAAAGATGTTGAAATATTTTATCCAGAAGGCAGTGGGCAAGAGCTTCTTCGGTAGAAGACCACGTATTAGTGTATGTGTGCCATCCGGTGTTACGGATGTAGAGAAGCGTGCTGTTGAGGATGCGACCTATCAGGCGGGTGCCAGAGATGTCTATATCATTGAGGAGCCGGTTGCAGCCGCAATCGGAGCCGGTATTGACATTTCCAGACCATGCGGAAATATGATCGTAGATATCGGAGGCGGTACTTCGGATATCGCAGTTATTTCACTGGATGGCGTGGTTGTATCATCGTCCATCAAGGTAGCGGGCGATGATTTCGACGATGCGATCGTTCGTTTTATGCGGAAACGTCATAATCTGTTGATCGGTGAGCGTTCGGCAGAGGAGATCAAGATCAATATTGGAACCTGTTACAAACGACCAGAGAATATCTCCATGGATATCCGTGGACGAAATCTGGTAACCGGACTTCCAAAGACGGTAACGGTATCTTCGGATGAGACCGAGGAGGCGCTGCGCGAGGTGACATCCCAGATCGTGGATGCAGTACATTCGGTATTGGAGCGTACACCACCAGAGCTGGCAGCTGATATCGCAGACCGTGGAATCGTGTTGACTGGTGGCGGTGCATTGCTGCACGGACTCGAAGATCTGATCGAGGAGAACACCGGAATCACAACGATGACAGCCGAGGAACCACTGACTGCAGTGGCAATCGGTACAGGTAAGTATATTGAGTTTTTGAGTGAGCGAAAGTAGAAAGTAGGAAAACGATGGTAAGAGGGTTGTACACGGCATGGACCGGACTTCGCAACGAGGAAAAGAGAATGGATGTTGTGACAAACAACATGGCGAACGCGGACACGACCGGCTACAAAAAGGTGGACGTTACATCGCAGTCTTTTGACCGCCAGCTGGCAGTCAAGATTGACGATCCAACGATCGGACCGAACATAAAGCAGGGCATCGGCGGCGTGAACCTCGGCGTGAAGATCGGAGAGACGTATTATGATATGTCTCAGGGAAATTTCAGACAGACAGAAGACCAGTACAATTTGGCATTATCCGGCAGCGGATTTTTTACCATCAGCACAACAGACAAGAGTGGAACGACAACGACACGCTACACGCGCGATGGCGATTTCACTGTAACCAGGGACGGTTATCTTGTGACAAAGGATGGCGATTATGTGCTGGCGGAAGGCGGTAATCGTATACAGATTCCGAATGCAAATCTGGTCAAGATCAGCGTAAATCAGGCGGGAGAAATTTACTCTGGCAATACGTATGTTGCGAAATTGCAGTTGGTTGATTTTCAGAGCTACGACGCATTATCCAGCTATGGTGAGAATATGTACGAAGCCGTGGATGGCGCCGTACAGACACAGGCGGATGCAACAGTCAATCAGGGATATCTGGAAATGTCAAATGTCAATATGGTCACAGAGATGGTTGATATGATCGCGGTCACAAGAGCGTATGAGACAAATCAGAAGATGGTTCAGACGATCGACCAGACCTTGGACAAGGCAGTCAATGAAATCGGACGGTTATAGTGGAAGATAATAGGAGGTAGTAGCGTATGATGCGATCACTTTGGACGGCTGCATCCGGTATGCGGGCACAGCAGGTCAATGTAGATACAATTGCAAATAACGTAGCAAATATTAATACGATTGGTTATAAATCACAGCAGGCGAGCTTCAAGTCACTGCTGTATCAGAACCTGCAGTCGACATCGACGAACAATGCAGGCGAGAACAAGCCGGTTGCGGCAGAGGTAGGTCTTGGCAGCCGTGTGGCAGCGATTACAAGTACATTTACACAGGGAAACCTGACGCATGTGGAGAATCCGTTCAGTGTAGCGCTGGAAGGGGATGGTTTCTTCCAGATTCGCACGGAGAGTGGAGAATTGCAGTACACAAGAGATGGTTCGTTTGAAATCTCGCCGGTTGCAAATGGAAACATGCTTTGTACATCTGACGGAAATCCGGTTCTGGATGCATATGGAAATCAAATCATATTGCCATCTAATCGTGTGGCAACGGATCTGGTAGTTAATCAGGATGGCACTCTGGCATTCCCGGATGGTACAGGGAACCCAGCAGTGATTACAGATGCGAATGGACGTCCGGTCAAGTTTGGTATTTACCAGTTTAATAATCCGGCAGGTCTTTCCAAGGAAGGCAGCAACAATTATTCGGTAACCGTCGCAAGTGGCGCGGCAGTTGCGGAGAATGGAAATGCGGCAGTGAAGCAGACAAAGACGCATCAGTATTACACGGAGGCATCGAATGTCGATGTGGCAAATGAGATGGTTAACCTGATCGTGGCACAGCGTGCATACGAAATGAATTCCAAAGCAATTCAGGCATCCGACGAAATGATGCAACAGGCTAACGCTCTTCGTTAGGTAGAGGAAAGGTGACCTTATGGAAAACATCACAAACCTTACAAATAAAGATTATTCATCCTATGTGACACAGGCACAGACGAGCAACTTAACCAATCAGATCAAGAAATCAACCTCCTCGGAAGCAACTGATGAGGAGATGCTTGCGGCATGCAAGGAGTTTGAAGCATATCTGGTCGAGCAGGTGTATAAGCAGGTACAATCCACGATCAAGTCTGACAGCGACGAGGACGACAACCCATATGCAGACTACGCATATGACCTGCAGGCACAGCAGTATGCAAAGCTGGTCAGCGATCAGGGCAAGCTTGGTCTGGCACAGCAGTTATACGAATCCATGAAGAAACAGAACGCGGCAATCACGCCGGAGGAACTGCATGAGCAGGAACAGGCTGCGGCAACTACGCAGACACAAAATGCATAAAATACAAATAGGATCATGACATGATTAGAGAAGGCTACATAGAAAAAATCGTATATAAAAGCGACGAAACGGGCTATTGTGTGATGTCCGTGGAAGGCGAAGAAGGTGAAGAGATCTTCGTTGGCACCCTGCCGGGTGCCGGTGAAGGTCTCTATGTGATTGCAGAGGGAGAATACGTGAATCATCCGCAGTATGATATTCAGTTCAAATTCTCCTCCTGCGAGATTCAGATGCCGAAGGATACACTTGGAATCGAGCGGTATTTAGGCTCTGGTATCATCAAGGGCATTGGCGCCGTTTTGGCGAAGAAGATCGTCAAGAAATTCAAGGATGACACCCTTCGGATCATCGAGGAGGAACCAGAACGTCTTGCGGAGATCAGCGGAATTTCCGAGCGAAAGGCACAGGCGATTGCTACTTCGTACATGGAGAAGAAGGAATTTCAGGAGGTTGCCATTTTTCTGGCACAGTATGGAATTTCGGTGAATCTGGCAATTCGCATCTTCAATACATATGGAAATAAAGTTTATGATATCCTGCGCGGCAATCCATATAAGTTGGCGGAGGATATTTCCGGTATCGGATTCCGGATCGCGGATGATATCGCAAAGCGCATGGGAATTGCACAGGATTCTGAATTCCGTTTGCGGTCGGCTGTGCTGTATGTGCTGAATATGGCAGGCGGCGAAGGGCATATGTACCTGCCGAAACAGCTTTTGCTGCGTCGCTGTGTGGAATTGACGCGTGACACGGCGACGGATGTCGAGGGCATCTATGGACAGTCAGCACTTGGCTATGCAGAATACGCAGACGCGACAAGTGCGGAATCGGCGTACGAACAGACGGTTTCCCTGTTTGAACAGCAGTTGATGGAGCTGCTGATCTCAGGCAAGATCATGATCAAGCAGATCGATGAAGAAGATGTCGTCTATCTGGCATCGAATTATTATGTGGAGCTGAATTCTGCAAGACTGCTTACCGATCTGCAGCTTCGCTATGATATGGAACAGGACGAGCTGGAACGAGAAATTCAGAAGATTGAAAAAGAAGAAAAACTGACATTGGATGAGCTGCAGCGGGCAGCTGTAAAATCGGCGATCGAAGCCGGGGTGGCAGTTATTACCGGTGGTCCCGGAACCGGAAAAACGACGATCATCAATGTTATTATCAAATATTTCTCCAAGAAAGGTATGGAGATCAAGCTTTGTGCACCGACCGGGCGTGCAGCGAAGCGTATGACCGAGTCGACCGGATGGCCGGCACAGACGATTCATCGTCTGCTGGAAATCAGCGGTGCGATGGATGAGGACAGCAAAAATCAGGACGATCACGGCATGCATTTTTCACGAAATGCAGACAATCCACTCGAATGTGATGCGATCATCGTGGATGAGATGTCGATGGTTGATGCGTATATCTTTTATTCACTCGTGCAGGCGGTTCCATATGGAACGAGACTGATCTTCGTCGGGGATGTAAACCAGCTTCCTTCCGTGGGTGCCGGAAATGTGCTGAAGGATATTATCAATTCGGGCTGCTTCCCGGTTACGACGCTGAACAAGATCTTCCGGCAGGAGGATGGCAGTGACATCGTATTCAATGCGCATAAGATCCAGCGTGGCGAGCATCTGATCCTGACGAACAAGAGCAAGGACTTCTTCTTTATCCCACAGCGGACAGCATCGCAGATCATCGAGGAAGTACAGACACTCACGATGAAGAATCTGCCGAATTACTATGGATTTTCACCGCAGGAAATCCAGATCCTGTGTCCGATGCGGAAATACGAAGTCGGCGTGGAGAATATGAACCAGAAGCTGCAAAACCGTCTGAATCCGAAGGCGAAGGACAAGCCCGAGCATGTGCGTGGCGATGTGACCTTCCGAAAGGGCGACAAGGTCATGCAGATCAAGAATAATTACCAACAGGAGTGGAAGATTTACGGTGTTTCCAAGACAGGTACCGGCAGAGGCTATGTGCTGGATGAAGGTGTCGGTGTATTTAACGGAGATATGGGCGTGATTACCGATATCAGTGATTACGATGAGGAGCTGACAATCCTGTTTGACGACGGACGAGAGAGTGTTTATAACTATAAAGAGCTGGATCAGATCGAGCATGCATTTGCCGTGACGATTCATAAATCACAGGGTAGTGAGTATCCGGCAGTTATCATTCCGCTGCTTGGCGGAAACCGGAAACTGATGAACCGGAATCTGATTTACACAGCAATCACGCGTGCGAGACAGCTGGTTATTATCGTCGGTGATGTAAATTTGGTAAACCAGATGGTTGATAATTCCGAGGAGCAGAAGCGGTACACGTCGCTGGCACTTCGGTTAGAGGAGTTAAATGAGAGTATGGAATAAACTTGTGAATTGGATATATCCGCCGACCTGTCCGCTTTGTGGCGATGTGACAGGGAGACAGGCTGGACAGGTGTGTGACGAGTGCAGACCGATGATTGATTATCCGGCACAGCCAGTTTGCATGCGGTGTGGGTGCGAGATCACTGATGAGGAAGCGGAGCTGTGTGAGGATTGTACGCGGCATACACGGACATATATACAGGGCTTTCCGGCGATGAAATACCAGTATCCACTTGATGAGAGTCTGGCGCGGTTCAAGTATCACAATCAGCGTGATTATGCAGCATTCTATGCAGGACAGATCGTGAAACGGCATGGACTCACATTGCAGAGTCTGGGGATTGATGCGCTGATTCCGATCCCAATCCATAAGCGCAAGCTGGAGAAGCGTGGTTACAATCAGGCGGAGCTTCTGGCAGATGCACTTGGAAAGAAACTGGATATACCGGTTGAACGGGAGCTGCTTGCGCGTGTGGTCAATACGGAACCACAGAAAAGTCTGGACCCCGAGCACCGCGAGCAAAATTTAAAAAAGGCTTTTCAATGTATAGAAAAAAGTGTAAGCTATAAGAAAGTATTGTTGGTCGATGATATTTACACGACGGGGGCTACGATCGAGGCATGTACGAAGAGTCTGCATGCGGCGGGAATCCCGGATGTTTATTATACAAGTGTAGCAATCGGAACCGGAAGATGAAAGTGATATAGAGATTGTGTCAGAATAGATAGAGGGAGGAACAAATCATGGAACTGATGAATTGCAGAAACTGTAAGAAGTTATTTAATTATATTGCGGGCGAAAAGCTGTGCCCTGCATGTAAAGAAAAGCTGGAAGAGAAGTTTCAGAAAGTAAAGAAATATATCGAGGAGAATCCACGCGAGAATATCAATCAGGTAGCGGAAGCGTGTGATGTTACGATCAAGCAGATCAAATACTGGGTGCGCGAGGAACGTTTATCCTTTACCGATGATTCTCTGGTTGGTCTGGAATGTGAGCGCTGTGGCAAGATGATCCACAGCGGAAGATTCTGTAAGGAGTGTGCAGGCGGACTGGCAGATGCGATGACAAACGCTTACAAGCGGGAACGCCAGCAGGCGGTTCGGAAGAGTTCCGCTGGTAAGATGCGATTTCTTGACTAATCCAGTGGATGAAAAGCAGGCAGGGATTGCTTCTGGATAAAATACATAAAACAGAGAAGAGACATATGCACAAATGCTGGTGCATGTGTCTTTTTTTACATAAAAAGGGTTATGATACAGGGAAAACTTCCGATATTCATATTGAAGAATCGTAATTGCAGGAGACTGCGGCTTGCGAAAGATAAGAAAAAGGAGGGAGAAGCAATGAGAATAGGAACCTATAATATGATCAGTCAGATCTATGGCAACACAGGCACCAAGAAGACGAAGACTTCTGGAACAACCGGATCAGGAAGCTTTTTGGATCAGGTATCTTTCTCAAGCATGGGAAAAGATATGCAGACAGCAAAGACAGCACTGGGCAATACACCAGATGTCAGAGAGTCCAAGATTCAGGATCTGAAGCGCCGGATTGACAACGGCACATATGATGTGAGCGTGGATGATTTCGCACAGAAATTACTGGACAGTTACAGCAAGACAAATATCTAAAAGAGGATGCGACATGGCAAGTATAATTGAGAATCTGATTACGGAATTGAATGATGAGTATGCATTGTATGAGCAGCTTCTGCAGGTGTCGATGGAGAAGACGAGTGCGATTGTATCGAACAATCTTGACCGTCTGTCTGAGACAACCGAGAAGGAGCAGCGTCTGGCAGATGCGCTTGCAAGCGTGGAACACAGACGGCGCGAGACAATGACAAATGTAGCGAATATCTTAGGCAAACGACCAGATGATGTCAAGGTGATGGACGTTGTTACATTTCTGGAAGGACAGCCGGAATTCCATGATCCGCTGCTTGCGATCAACGAGAAGCTGGCGAAGCTTGCACGGAAGGTGCGGGAAGTAAACGGACATAATCAGAATCTGATTCAGGATGCACTTGAAATGATCGAGTATAACATCAATCTGATGCAGAATTTAAACCGGGCGCCGGAGACGGCAGAGTATTCGAAAGAGATGTTCAAGAGCAACGCTGCATATGCAGGCGGTGCCGATGTACCGGGCAGATTTGATGTACAGAATTAACGGGGATAAGGGAGTAAACGTATGGCAGGAACGATGGGACGGTTGTCCGTTGGCGTAACAGGACTTCAGACAAGTCAATATGCGTTAAATGCAACCGCACATAATTTAATAAATACACAGACTGAGGGCTATACCAGACAGCAGGTACTCCTGACAGACCAGTCATATAACAGAGTCGCAACGGACTCATATTATATCAATAACGTAGGTATGGGAGTTGTAACGGCGCAGATCCGACAGGTGCGCGACCAGTTTGCAGATGATACCTACCGCACAGAGAGCGGGCGTATGAGCTACTACAAGGCGCAGTATGAAACCGTCTCAGAGATAGAGAATTATTTCGGTGAGTTAGAGGGTAAGGATTTTAACACGACGTTAAACGATATGTGGACATCCATGCAGGAGCTGCAGAAGGAGTCGAACAGTATCGTAACGCGGAGCTCCTTTATCTCCAATGCACTCACCCTGATCGATCGTGTGCAGACGATACGTTCCAGTCTGATCGAGTATCAGCGGAATCTGAACACGGAGATCAAGGATCAAGTCAAGACAGTCAATGATCTTGCATCTACCATCTATGAACTTAACCAGCAGATCCGTGCGGTTGAGGCAGGAAATGTGGAAAAAGCAAATGACTTAAAGGACAAGCGGAATCAGGCACTTGATAAGCTTTCTTCTATTGTGAATTCCGAAGTTGTAAACAACGAAGACGGTACGGTAGAGGTGTATCTGGAAGGACATACACTGGTTACGCTTGGAAGAACCTACACACTGACGACACAGAAGGTGTGTGAGAATGAGAAATATCAGCAGAATTACGGATTCACAGGTTCTTCGACGGACTTCCTGATGCCGGTATGGGAGCAGGATGGCGATCCTTTGTTTAATATAAACCGGGTACCGACCGCGGACAGTAACAGCGATATCGGTTCTCTGAATGGTCTTATGATGTCGCGGGGTTATTTTATCAGTAACTACACGGACGTACCGACAAAGCCGACGAAACCGCTGGAGAAAGATTTTGCTAACAATGCGGATTATCAGACGGCGATGGCGCAGTACGAGCAGGACGTCAAAGATTATGTAAAAGATCTGGAATATTTTAATACGTATGTGGAACCATACACGATTACGAATCTGGAGGCACAGTTTGATGTGCTGATTCATGCGATGGTGACACAGATCAACGATACGTTGTGTCCGAACAAAACCGTGACGCTGGCAGATGGTTCTACCGTAAAGGTGTTGGACGAGGATACTGCAGGTATCGGCATGGGTTCAGGTAATGAGTATCCGGGCACCGAGTTGTTTACGCGAAACAGCGTGGAGCGGTACACAGAGCGTACACTGACGCTGGCAGATGGAACGACACAGACGTTCAAGGTATATAACGAAGAAAATCCGGACGATTTCTATTCGCTTTATACGATCGGAAACCTGAAGGTGAACGAGAAGCTGTTACAGAATCCGTCCCTGCTTCCACTCTCCCGTGTATCGGGTGAGGAGGCACAGACGATCGCAGATGAGTTGCTGGCACGGTGGAACGATAAGTTCGCAACGGTCAGCCCGAATTCTCTGGTGCAGTGCAATTACAAAGATTATTACAGCGGTATGATGGATGATCTGTCGGACCGTGGTTACACATACAAATCCATGATGGAAACCGGACAGCAGGCAGTGTCCGACGCCGAGAATACGAGACAGCAGCTGCTTGGCGTATCCTCTGATGAGGAGTTATCCAGTATGATCAAATTCCAGCATGCATATAATGCGTCCTCCCGATACATCAACACCGTATCCGAGATGATTGCTTATCTGATCGAGAAGCTGGGTGCATAAAAGAAACGATAATTCGCAATTGACAAAGAAGGAGTGGAAGCGATGCCATCTACATTTTTAGGACTCAATACAGGTCTTTCGGGACTGACATATTTCCAGACGGCGCTGAATACAACCGCGCACAATATATCCAATGCGGATACAAAAGGATATTCCAGACAGAACGTGCAGGCTTCCGCATCGGACGCCTTACGTCTGAACAAGACGTATGGTATGATGGGAACCGGTATTACCGCTTCAGCCGTAGAACGTCAGAGAAATGCATATTACGACACGAAATACTGGTCTGCAAATTCCAAGTACAGTCAGTACAATTCACAGCATGCCAATCTCGAACAGTTACAGACGTATATGAACGAAATGACTTCCGAGGCAGGCTATACAAAATGGATGGCAGAGATGTCCGATGCTATGCAGGATCTCTCGACAAAGCCAGCCGATTATACAACGCGAATCTCCTTTGCGCTTACGGCAGATTCTTTCACAGACATGGTGAATGAGCTTGCAAGCAATTTCCAATCGACGCAGAAGACGATCAACGATGAGGTTGAACTTGCAGTCAGCGAAGTGAACTCGCTTGCAAAGCAGATCTACGAGTTGACACAGGAGATTATCACAGTCGAATTAAAGGGTGGAAATGCAAACGACCTGCGTGATAAGCGGGGCGTATGTATCGACACATTATCCGAATATATCAATGTTGATGTGGACGAGCGAAGCATCATGTATGGTGTGGGAAATGATCAGGTCGAAGCAAATGCCAAGACTCTGACGATCCGTATTAATGGTGAAATCCTGGTCGATGAGCTTGGTTACAATGAACTGACCATAGTTCCACGGGAGCAGAAGGTGAACCAGAACGATCAGGATGGTCTGGTTGATATTTATTGGAAGAACGCGGATGATACTGCGGGAGAATTCTTCAATACGGCGAATACAACCGGAAGAATCGCAGGTCTGTTCAACATCCGTGACGGCAACAATGGTGAGGTATTTTCCGGAAAAACAACTGCTGTATCGGACAATCCACCGGAAGTGACAGTATCGCTTGCAGAGAGTGTTGCCATGAAAGATCTGAACATTCCAAGCGAGGGAACAATTACCCTGAACGGTAAAGATTATCTGTACGACGGCTGGACGGCCGAGTATGATGCAGCCGGAAAGCTGAATAACTTTACATTTAAAAATATGACGATGATTGATGAGAAGAATGCGGAAGTAACAGCTATCTTCCCGACAGGTATCGACGGACGTCAGGCACAGATTGGCGTCAAAAATATGACAAAGGGTATTCCGTATTATCAGGCAAAGTTAAACGAGCTGGTGCGTGTATTCTCCAAGTACATGAACGACCTGACAAGCGCGGGTGCCGATGCCGATGGAAATCCGGGACTTGATGCATTTACCGCACAGGCACCGGATGGACACGATTTCGTATTGAAGGGCAGCATGCAGGGAACTGGAACGATTTCTTCCGGCGACGACAGCTATTACCGTCTGAACGGACTGAACTGGGAGCTGAACCAGCAGTGGAAGACCGATCCGAAGAAGATTGTTGTGTCTTACAAGGAAGATATCGATCAGGGCAACATAGAGGCAAGGGGCATCTTAGAAAAGATGATGGCTGGACTGACGGATACATCGATGTTCCAGCAGGGTAATGTCTCACATTTCCTGCAGGCAATCACAACAAACATGGCGGTCGATACAAAGAAAAATGAGGTATTTGCAGCAAATCAGGATGATATCCGATACACGATTGATAACCAGAGAGCATCTATTTCCGGTGTCGATAAGAACGAGGAAGGTTCGAATCTGACGAAGTTCCAGGAACTGTACCGGCTGGCATCTAAGGTAATATCTGTATTGAATGAAGTATATGACAAACTGATTAACGAGACTGGTGTATAAGGCTGACGCCTTGGAGGTAGGAATATGAGAATTACAAATCAGATGATCTCCAATAACTCTCTGCGGAATATGCAGAAGACGATGGCAAATGTGGACAACCGCACAACGCAGATGGAGACGGGAAAGAAAATTACAAAGGCATCCGAAGATCCGGTTGTTGCTGTGCGTGCTTTAAAGCTTCGTACGATGGTAACGCAGCTGGAACAGTACAAGGATAAGAATATCGGTGATGCAGAGTCGTGGCTGAAGATTACGACAACCTCTCTGGACAACATCACTTCACGACTCGAAGATATCCAGAGCTATTGTACACAGGGCTCGACGGATTCGTTCCATACCTCCGACCGAAGCGCGATCATTGATGTGTTAAAAGAGATGCAGGATATGATCAACAGTGAGGGAAATTCAACCTACGCTGGACGTTATATTTTCTCTGGCTATAAGACGGATCGTTCTCTGGCATTTAACGAGACAGAGGATATCAAGAAATATTCTTATAAGATCACACAGCATCTGAATGCGGATGATCTGGATATGAAAACGGTCGTATTAAACGGCGTGAACAATGAAGATGTAGATGGGATTCTGGCAGGCACAAGTACCTATGTAAAGCCGGACAAGGAACAGGTCTATCGCCTGAATCTGGCATATGAGGGCATTTCAAGTAAGGATAGTCAGGGCAATGCAGCACTTTCCCTGAAAGCACTGGACGCAAATGGTAACACGATCGATCTGAGTGGATTTACCCAGACGGTGAAGACAACGGCGGATGCAGATACGTATTATCAGGTTGGACCGGATGAAATCAACATCATCGAGGAGACCGGCGAGATTATCTTCGGTGAGAACGTGTATAACACACTCAAGCAGGCAGACGATATCGTAGTTGACTACGCGAAAAATAAATTCGAAGCAGGCGACCTCCGCCCGGAGCATTATTTTGACTGTACGCAGTACACCGAGCAGTCGGATGGCAGCATTAAGACGGTAGATTATGATACCTATGACCGGACACAGTCGATTTATTATGAAGTGAATTTCAGCCAGAGTATTCAGGTTAATACGGAAGGCAAAAATATTATCAACGATGATATGAGCAACAACATCAACGATCTGATCTATACGCTGCAGGAGTTAGATGCAGCGGAAAAGACAGAGAAGAAGTTAAAGAGTATGCTGGAGGACAACCAGTATGCATCGAATGATGATGCGGTAAAGCAGATTAACGCCATGCTGGAAGATATCAACGTCGAAATCGCAATCAAGAAAGAGACAATGCAGAAGACATTTGCGAAGAATATCACGAACTTCCAGGGCTATATGGATCAGGTATCTGCCATCCAGTCCGATGTCGGAAGCCGCATGACAAAGCTTGACATGATCAGAACTCGCGTGACAGAGCAGTACAGCACATTCAAGGAATTGAAGTCTGAAAATGAGGATGTGAGCACGGAAGAGGCAGCACTGAACTTCAAGGAGGCCAATGTCGTATATGAGGCGGCACTTGCTGCTACGAGCAATCTGGTCAGAGCATCGTTGATTGATTATTTGTAGGAGGGATAAAGCATGGTAGCAGAAACAAGATTATTTGGAACCGTCGATATCGCGGAGGACAAGATCCTGGAGTTCCCAATGGGGCTGATCGGTTTTGAAAATTTAAAGAAATTTGCGATTATTTATGACAGCGACCGCGAGGAGCGTTCGAAGATCAGCTGGTTACAGTCGATGGAGGAGCCTGCATTGGCACTTCCGATCATCCATCCATCTGAACTGATTGATGATTACGGTCCGATCGTGGAGGACGAGCTGATGAAGAACATCGGTGATCCTGCAGATGCAGATATTCTGATGTTTGTCACATTGTCGATTCCTTCGGACTTAACGAAGATGACAGCGAATCTGAAGGCTCCGATCATCATCAACACAGAGGGCAGAAAAGCCATTCAGGTGATCGTAGAGAACGAAGATTACAAGGTGAAATTCAATGCCTACGAGGCAATCCAGAAGATGAAAGAAAAGGCAGGTGAGTAATATGTTAGCACTATCCAGAAAACAAGGCGAATCCATCGTGATAGGCAATAACATTGAGATCACTGTGCTCGAGGCGAAGGGCGATCAGGTCAAGATCGGTATCTCCGCACCGAAGAGTGTGCCTGTCTACCGCAAGGAAATCTACGCACAGATTCAGGAAGAAAACCGCGAAGCTGTGGCGAATCTCGACGTAGAAAGTTTGAAAAAACTCTTATAAAGTGGTAAAGTATGAGTGATTAGTTGACGATACAACTAATAGGAAACTATAGGCGTATGCCGTTCATGGATGGAAGGCATACAAGGTTCACGCAAGGAGGCGTATAGATTATGGGAATGGATGGAATCGGAGGCGTAGGAGCCTTAAATGTAAGTTCACAGACAAGAGTGACACGTCCGCAGTCTGAGACGGTGGATGTGAACACAGGCAGTACTGCCGGGCAGCAGCAGGTACAGGTTGCAAGCTTACCGCCGATCGGTGGAAAGGGCAACAGCAATAACAACGGCCAGCCGGGACAGCAACAGGATCGCGGTGCGGTACAGACGGATCAGGAAGTGGCACCGGACAAGATCAAGGCAGCAGTCGATGATCTGAACAAGACAGTGAAACAGGCAAGTCCAATGCATCATACACAGCTCAGCTTCAAGTATCATGAGGATACAAACCGGATTTCCATCACCGTTACAGATAGTGACACCGATGAAGTTATCCGTGAGATTCCGCCGGAGAAGACACTCGATATGCTTGCAAAGGCATGGGAGATGGCAGGTCTTCTGGTTGATGAGAGAAGGTAGGGGGCGATACCCTGATTAGGAGGTATTTGTTATGGCAATGCGTATGACAGGCCTCGTATCCGGCATGGATACAGAGAGCATGGTAAAGGAACTGGTCAGCGCCAGCTCTGAAAAAGTAAATAAAATCAAACAGAAGAAGCAGGACGTCGAGTGGAAGAAAGAGATCTGGAGCGGATTAAATACGAAGATTTATAACTTCTACAAGACGCAGCTTTCTGCATTTAAGACGGTCAGCAACTATAAAACGAAGAAGGCAACGGCCAGTGATGAGACAAAGGTATCCGTCAAAGCCGGTTCCGGAGCGACAAATGGTACACATTCGGTTTCCGTCGAGCAGACAGCATCGTCAGCCTATCTGACCGGAGACAATATCAAGGCATATGGCAAGTCTTACACAACCTATAATGATGCCGGACTGTCTACGAAGTTTGCGGACATGGTAGATGCACAAGGGGCGAATCTAGGTCTTGCAGGTCAGAAGATTACGATCTCGGCAGGAAACGATGTGATTCCTGCTCTCGAACTTGAGCTTGGAGGAAGCGGAGATAACGGAGTCGAAAGCATCAGTGCATTGAATGCAAAGCTAAAAGCTACTTCCGGATATGAGAATCTTCAGGCGAGTCTTAAAGATGGTAAGCTTGTCTTTACAAATAGTTCAGAAAAGACACTGGATGATGGTACAAAGGCCGGGGAGATTTACACGATTGAAAGCGCAGCACTTGGTATGTCTGGAGAAGTTGGATATGAGAAGGGTGATGCGGACAGCAATACAATGAGTGCCGGCTTCACGGCAAAGGTAAAGCAGGACTTTACAAGTACCGATATCTCAACCTCGACCAAGCTTGCAGATCTGGGTATTAAGGTTGGAACAACATTCTCAGTCAATGGCAAGGATTTTGTTGTAGATGACAAGTCAACCATCAATGATTTCACGACAGCACTTTCTAAGATGGGTGTCTCTGCAAGCTTCGATGCATCCCATGGAAGATTTTATCTCAATGCGTCGAAGACCGGTGCTGCGAATGATTTCAATATCACATCCAGTGACAGCAGTGCATTGGAAGCTCTAGGACTTGGAAGCAAGGCAGAAAAGGTAGACGCAAGAGATGCGATTATCTACTATAACAATGTAAAATACACGAGTGACAGTAATACATTGACAGTCAACGGTCTTACGATCACAGCAAAGGCAAAGACAGACTCTGTAGTCAATGTCGAGGTTGCTGCGGATGTTGACAGTGCATATAACACAATCAAAAATTTCATCAAGTCATATAATGAACTGATTGACGAGATGAATAAATATTATAACGAAAAAGATGCCGGCTATGATGCCTTAACTGAGGATGAGAGAAGCAAGCTGTCCGATACGCAGATCGAGAAGTGGGAAGAGAAGGCAAAGCAGGGATTGCTGCGACGGGATTCTACATTGCAGACACTGCTTTCCGGCATGCGTACGACCTTGAATCAGGGCGTGCAGGTAACAATGGCAGATGGAAGTACGAAGACGATGACCTTGGCTTCCCTTGGTATCGTGACCGGTGATTATACAGAGAACGGCAAGCTTCATATCCTCGGTGATGAGGATGATGACCAGTACTCTTCTGAGACGAATACGTTGAAGAATCTGCTGGAAAGTGGAAGTGATATCGTAGGACAGGTGATCGGCGGAACTACGAGTACCTCTGGTGTTGGTACACAGATGTATGATTATCTGCGGAAATCCATGACACGTATCGAAGGTGTGCGAAGCACACAGACGTTCTACAATGACAAGACGCTGGATAGCGAGATCGATGATTATGATGATGACATCGATAAGTGGGATGAAAAGCTCCAGAATCTTGAAGATAAGTATTATGATCAGTTCTCGAAGATGGAATCTGCGATGGCAAAGCTGCAGAGTCAGCAGTCATATCTGTCATCCTTGTTCGGAAGTGCATCATAAATAGACGGAGGGGTTATATAAATGGCATATAACACAGCAGCAAAGGCATATGGAAACAACCGTATCGAGACAGCAACACCGGCAGAACTTACGTTGATGTTATACGAAGGCGCGGTTAAGTTCTGTAATATTGCAATTGTGGGACTTGAGAAGAACGACTATGAGAAAGTAAATACGAACATCCAGAAATGCCGGAATATTATCGTGGAACTGACATCGACGCTGAATATGAAATATCCGGTTGCCGAGGACTTCAAGCGTATGTATGATTATATCTTTGCACTTTTGACGGAGGCAAACATGAAGAAAGACATGGAGCTTCTGGAGAGAGCGTTAGAAGAGCTTCGTGGCATGCGGGATGTGTGGAAGGAAGTTATGACGAAAGCCAAAGGACCGCAGCTATCACTGAGCTAGGAGGTAAGATATGGATCAGACCGGAACTTATGTGAATATCATGCGTGAATCACTGGAACGGAAACAGCGATATCTGACAGAGATTTGGAAGCTTACAAATGAGCAGTCAGTGATTGCCACAGCGGAGAAGTTTGACGAGGAACAGTTTTCGGAGCTTGTTGAGAAGAAGGATGTTTTGATCGACAACCTCAATGAGATCGATAAAGGGTTTTCTTCTGTCTATGATCGTGTACGGATTGAGATCCAGCGGGATCCGGTGGTTTACAGAGATGAATTGCTTGCAATACAGAATCTGATTCGTACCTGTGTGGATCTCGGTATGCAGATCGAAGCCGTGGAGGAGCGGAACCGGGCAGTGATGGAACAGGTATTCTCCGCGAAATTCCAGGGTGTGCGCCAGATGAAGCAGTCCAAAACGGTGGCAAACAAGTATTATAAGTCTATGGCAAACGGCATGGTGAATGACTCTTTGCTCTATGACAGAAAAAAATAAAAAAACTTTATAAAAAGGGTTAAGGATATAATTTCCAGTCCGATATATAAGGTGTAAGGAACAAACAAGACAAGTTCCTACAGATTCAACCAAGGTTATTACCCGAGCGGGTTCTAACATACATACTATTCACGGGGCGGTGCCCCAGTACTTCTCGCAAGGACGCGGGAATAAATTCAAGGAGGAATTATTATGGTAGTACAGCACAATTTGCAGGCAGCAAACACAAACAGAATGTTGGGCGCTAACGTTAAGGCAGTATCTAAGTCAACTGAGAAGTTGTCTTCAGGATATCAGGTTAACAGAGCAGCTGATGACGCAGCAGGTCTTTCCATCAGTGAGAAGATGAGAAACCAGATCAGAGGTATTAACCAGGCTGTTAAGAACTCTGAGGATGGCGTATCTCTTATCCAGACAGCAGAAGGAAACATGAGTGAGATTCACAGCATCCTTCAGCGTATGGGTGAGCTTGCTACAAAGGCAGCCAACGATGTAAACGCATCTGTAGATCGTAAGGCAATCCAGGATGAGATCGGTGAGCTTGCTAAGGAGATTGATTCTATCTCTACAAAGGCAGCATTCAACGGCACAAAGCTTTTGAATGGTGACTTCTCTGAGAAGCAGCTTCAGGTTGGTGCCGTTAAGGGCGAGAACATGGAGATCACAATCAAGAAGATGAGTGCTTCTATCTTGTTTGGTGCGAAAGGTTCTGTAGTTGCAGGAAACACATCATCAGCTGGTAATGTGTTGAACATGTATACACATTCAAAGGCTTCAGAAGCTATGTCTCTTATCACTTCAGCTATCAAGGTTGTATCTGCTGCTAGATCTGAACTTGGTGCTAAGCAGAACAGACTTGAGTACACAATCGATAACCTCGAGAACTACTCAGAGAACCTGACATCTGCAGAATCACAGATTCGTGATACTGATATGGCTACAGAGATGACCAACTACACGAAGAATAACATTCTTCAGCAGGCTGCACAGTCCATGTTGGCTCAGGCAAATCAGTCTACACAGGGTGTACTTTCATTACTTCAGTAATTTCATATTATTGACAATTTATTGGCTGGCTCGCTTGCGAGTCAGCCATATTTTGTATAAGGAGGTTTTTATGGAACAGGAATTAATACAGGATACAAAAGAAACATTGCTTACGATTGCAGATATCTTATATCAGGGGCGTGTATCGGATGGGATAGCTGCGATGAATGGTGTGATTCCAAACTTATCGCTAATTGCGTCAGGTATCCAGGATGAGGCATTGCAACAGCGGTTAATTACGGATGCGTTGTCACCGATTTTGTCAGCGATGGAAGAAGAGGATGGTACGTTGCTTGCGGATTTGATTACGTACGAGTTGGTAGAGTTATTAGATATATTGTAAAGATGCAGGGATGTAAGAGGGTATAAAATGAACACTATATACGAGAACAATTTAAAAGCATTAAAACAAAAAAATGAAAAATTATGGGAGGCATTTTATACCTATGCGAAGCAACAGAAGGAAAGTCGGGCTTTTACTGCGGTAGCGAAAAACGGGGAAGTTATTATTGGGTATCATGGTAAGGATCGGGACTTTAATTTGAATTCTACGTACAATCCATCTAAAGAAGCAGAAAAACTTATGGCGGAGTATGATACAATTCCAGATAATGCGTTTTTGTGTATGTATGGGTTAGCAAATGGTATATTTGCAAAAAGATTTTTGGAGTGTAATCCGCATGGAAATGCGATTTATGTATATGAGCCAGATCTGGACATATTTATGACTGCAATGCAGGAGATTGATCTGACAGAACTGTTAAATAATAATCGTTTTTTCATAGCGGTAGAGTCATTGAATACCGATGATTTTGGCGATTTTTTACTTAGTTATATCAGCGAAATAAATGAATTAACGAATCGATATATGGCGCTTCCAATCTATCAGACACGATTCCCGGAAGGCTATGATCGATATAAACAGATAATAAAGGATAAATACGAATATTATAGAATACAGACAAATACGTTGATCAAAGTGGGTAAACAAATTGGTCTTGCCAGTATTTCTAACATGCGATTTCTTCCAAATTGTCGGAGTGGCGCAGACTATAAAGATTACTTTCCGGAGGATGTACCGGCGATCATTGTAGCGGCAGGACCGTCATTGCAAAAGAATGTGGATCTGTTGAAGAAAGCGAAGGGAAAAGCAATTACAATCGTAGTGGATTCGGCAATCAATACAGTCATGGCACATGGGGTTATGCCTGATTTTGTAATTACGGTCGATACGAACAAAGAATTAAAGAATTTTACGGCAGAAGGACTTGCGGATGTATTTTTTCTTGCAGATGCTACTGCAAATACAGCCGTGTTGGATATGGTAAAACCAAAAAATCTGGTGTTTTATTCTACGGATTCTGGAACATGGAGCCGGATGTTTTCGGATGCCGGAAGTTCACTTGGAGAGATTTTTGCGGGCGGATCAGTTGCGCTGGATGCAATGGCGCTTGCGATAGATTGGGGATTTAAACGAATCATTATGATCGGACAGGATCTGGCAATGACGGGAAATAAACAGTATGCCGATGGTGAGAATTTGAATCAGAATACATCGTTTAACAGTCCGACCTTATATGTGAAAGATATTTATGGAAACGATGTGCTGACGAAGAAGGATTATTATACATTTATTCGCAGTATTGAAGATCTGGCATATCGGAATCCTGATATAGATTTTATAGATGCGACAGAGGGTGGAGCATTGAAAAGGCATACTCGAATTATGACGTTGCAACAGGCAATTGATCAATATTGCAAAAATGTTTACAACATAACAGAGATGATAGAAGCGATCCCTCGACGTTTTGCAACAAATGGAAATGAGCTTGTAAAACAGGAACTACAAAAGATGAAAGAAAATATAGAACTGCTTATAACTCGGATGCGGGAGGGCGCAGAGGTTTGTGATAAGGCAGCGTATATGTTAGAGCATAAACAGTATGACAAAGATAAATTACGGAAGATAAATGAAAAAATTCGAATTTTGGATGAATGGTATGCGGACATGGAGGAGCATAAGCTGATAAAAAAAGTAACATGTCAGGCAAATCATGATTATGAGACAACAATATATCTGACCGAAAAGGACAGTGTTGCAGAATCAATCCGTATATATAAAAATAGTGCGAAGTTATATATTGGCATTGCTGATGGCGTTGCGGATATTATAAAAACGATTGAACAATGCGAAAAAGAAATATAGGCATTTGACTAAATGGAGGGTGCGCAGTGGGAGATATACAGAAGATTTTGATGATTCAGGGAGAGTCGCAATATGATGCAATCTCTTGTTTTATGAATGATCTTGCAGATGGTTTTCGCCAACTTGGGTGTCGAGTGGATATTTTGGGTGGTATCACAAAGGATGCATTAGATCGAACGATCTATTTCGAAGAGTATGATGTAGTCTTGTCCTTTTTTGGGATCACCTCTGTATTGTATGATGCAATCAATCGAAATCCCAACACATTATTTTTCTTGTTTCTAGTGGATCATCCATATTATAGATATGACTGGCTGGCCGAGCAACATAGAAATTTGATTGTGTCCTGTATTGATAGAAATCATTGTAATTTTTTACAGAAATACTATAAGAACATTGATGCGGTGCAGTTTGTGCCACACGGAGGAAATTTATCAGAGAAACCTCCGAAGCCGTTTGCTGATCGGGAGATAGATGTTGCTTTTTTTGGTACATGCAGCGCTTCAAATGAATACAAATCAATTGTGGATCAAATGTCGGAAGACATTATGAAAATCATGGATGCTACAATTGCGCGTGTTATGCAGGGGGAATGCATACCGGCAGAGGAAATTCTAATACAGGAACTTCGATCCGGAGGGATTGAACTTTCAGAAGCACAGTTATTGGAATTGTTTGTAGTACTTGCGTTTGCGGATACATATATTCGTGCGAAACAGCGGGAAAAACTAATACTACATTTGGCAAAGTCAGGACTGGAAGTGCATGTCTATGGAAACGGCTGGGAGAAAGACGAATTGGCGCAGTATGAAAATATAAAGCGTCATGGCGCAGTTTCTTATACAGAAGCACTGGATATTATGACAAACACAAAAATCGTGATCAATAAGATGCCATTATTCTTAGACGGCTCACATGAACGGGTGTTTACTGCGATGTTGAACGGGGCTGTTTGCTGTACCGATGAAAGTGGGTATTGGAAGCAGGAATTCATAGATGGAGAAAGTATATGTTTTTATGATTTTCAAGATTTGGATAATCTCGAAAACATAATAAAAGAATTACTTTTAAATCTGGATAAAGCAGGAAAGATTGCTCAAAACGGATATGATATTGCAATCCATAAACATCAGTGGAAAAACCGGGCGGAACAGATTCTGGAAATATGTAACAAGGTGTCCCGTATTGAGGATATAAACTATGTATTGCCGGGTACGAAAAACGCGTACGCATTTAACCGATTTCTTGATTATGCCAATGATAAAGATATAGAGATGCTTGTTCAGAAAACAAGGATGTATGAAAATAAGCTTCAATACCAGAAGAATGTGTATCATGCAATGGAGACCTATTATCAAAAGAATTACAGAGAGTCCATGAATCATGCAATTGTGAACAGAATCACGAGTGTTAAACATGCGTTGGGCGAATATGCATGGTTGTATGGACAATGTGAAGATAATTTGTCAAAATGTACACTTGCGGGACTGTTGAATTATTGGATCAGTATGGAATATCGACATGTGAAAGATGTCGCAGATCATAGATATAAAGCGTATGCAGATTGGGACATATTAGATATGGAAGAATTCTCTCAGGCAGTATTTCTGGGAGCGGAGCAGGCGGATAGTATTCAGGCAGTTGTTGATTATAACTATGATTTGTTAGATGCGATCGAGGTTTTTGCGCCAAATCAAATGACAAAGGAAAGAATTTGTGGTGCACTTCATTCATCGGATATGGAAGTTATGGTTTGCGAACCGGATATACTAAAAACAATCAATTTGGATGAGGTTTTTGATTCAAGGGTCAGATTTATTGCGCTCATGGGTGCCAGATATGCAGAAGAGATTATCAGAAATATGGAACAGCATATTCGAGCAAATAAACCGCAGTTGGCGATCCGAGTAAGTGTAGAGTATGACAACTTATGGAAACTGCCGAATGTATTATATGATTTTCGGGAAGATTACCGTCTTTATATACGGTATTATGATGATGGAATTGTGAATGATACTTGTGTGCTTTATGCGGTTTAGAAACAGAGTTGAGGTGTTTATATGGAATTTTCACACGAATATTTTGATGATGAGGTACGAGAAGATTTTTATGTATCTGGATTGATGAAGCGTTTGTGGGCAGCAAATCTTGAAGTTATTTCGGATGTTGCGAAAGTGTGCGATAAATATAATATTCGGTGGTTTGCAGACTATGGAACATTGCTTGGTGCTGTTCGTCATGGTGGATGTATTCCGTGGGATGATGATTTTGATATCTGCATGTTGAGAGGCGATTACATGAGGTTTTTGGAAGTGGCAGAAAAGGAATTGCCGCAGAATTATTCGGTGTTAAATTGCCACAATGAATATGAGGACTTGCTTACACGGGTTATCAATACCCGACATCCAACTTTTGAAGAAGATATTTTACAAAGATATCATCAATGTTATCTGGGGGCAGGTATTGACATTTTTCCGCTTGATTATATGGCGCCAACAAAGAAAGAACAGGAGGCACATAAGACATTACTTCGAGCAATCTTAAGCTTTGAACCGATATTGTCAGATGAGAATCTGGATCAGGCAATGCTGGATCAGGTATTATCACAGTTGGAACAATTATGTGGTGTGAAGTTTGACAGGCAAGGGAAGCTTATAAAGCAGATGTATGAAGCAGCAGAGGGTGTATGTGCACTATATGGACCAGAGAAGGCGGAAACAGTTATGCTTGCTCCAGTCTGGGCAAAAAATGGTACAAAAACCTATCCGTTATCTTGCTTCAAGCATGCAATTAAAGTGAAGTTTGAAGGTATTGATATCTGGATATCTGCAGAATACGACAAGATGCTACAGAGAGAGTATGGCGATTATATGCGGATAATCAAAGGTGGAGCATCCCATGCTTATCCTTGCTTTGCGGAACAGGAAGCATATGTACGTGAAAATGTGTCTGCGTATCCATTTGAATATAAATTTAATCAAAAGGATATAGAACCAGAGGAACGTCTGACCAGTAGTCTTGCACAGGAACGTGCAGGGGGGATTTTAAATTATGATAATCGTGTGCAAGTTCAGATACAGCGGGAAGTTTTGATTTTGCCGTATCGTGCTTCCTCGTGGAAGAATATCGAAGCTGTGTGGAGACAGGAACGCGCGGATAAAACCTGTCATGTGACAGTGATCCTCCCTCCGTATTATGAGAAGAATGCATTTGGAAAAATGGGGGAAATGCATGACGAAAGTGGGTTACTGCCTGATTATGTAGAGGTAACACCCTATGATGCATATGATTTTGAACATATGCTGCCAGATGTTATCTATACGCAGAATCCATATGATGAATGTAATTATACGACAAGTGTGCATCCGTTTTTCTATGCGAGAAATCTGAGGAAATACACGGACAAGCTTGTCTATATTCCGTGGTTTACAATGCGGGATGTAAATGTGGATAACGGAAAAGTCAACCAGACGATGAAATATTTTTGTACTGTTCCGGGTGTTGTTCTTGCGGATGAGGTATGGCTGCCATCCAAGTCTGCAAAGGAAGCGTATGTCAGAAAATTGACAGCATTTGCTGGGGAAGATACAAAACGTGTATGGGAAGATAAAATTCACGTGCATGAGGTTCCTGTATGCAGTTCGGATTATTCAAACATATTTGAAAAATTGCCAATTACGTGGAAGCAAATCATACAGCCGGGCAATACAATACGAAAGCAGATAATATTATATGATATATCTTCGGCGTCTTTTGTGCAAGGAAGAGAATGTGCACTGCAGAAATTGAAAGAAACATTGGAGTTCTTTGAAGGAAAACGAGACACTGTCGCGTTGATCTGGCGTCGTAATATGGTAACAGAGGATGTCTTATCAGCATTGGAACCGGAAATTTATAAACAGTATCAAGAAATGGTGGCTGAATATAAAAAGGCTGCGTGGGGGATTTTTGACGAAAATCTTTCCTATCGGCAGGAAGTGGAGCTTGCGGATGCTTATTACGGGGATGCTGGGTATGTGTCGCGCTATATGGAGACACTTGAAAAACCAGTATTGCTACAGAAAATAGGAATTTTCAGAAATGTGGATGGACAACCATTAGTACAGATGATAAAAAATGAAGCAGGAAAGTACCCGTATCATATTCGGGCATATGCAATTTTGGATGATACCATGTATTTTATTCCGGATGAGATGAATCTGCTTTGTACGATGCAACTTGAAGATGGTATGGTTACAATCCTGAGTAGTATGCCAGAGGAGAAGATAAATCAGACGGGACTTTCGTTGAAGCTGGAATGCTATGATGGGAAAATCATCGTGACTCCATACATGGCAAAGACAATATGGAGCTATGATATTCAGTCTGGGCGTTGGCAGAAGATCGGAATTCGGAATGAAGAACAGGAATGTAAGTTTGTTTCTTCGGTTATATACAGAGATAAACTATATCTTATCCCTGCGCTTTATAAGTACATTGTACGTGTGAATCTAAAGACATATAGCGTTGCATATTTGGAACACATCTATGCGGAGTATGCAGCATTATCTTCTGAAGAAGCATGTCGCTTTGCTTGTAATTATGCCAGATGCAGGGATGTGTTATATATAGCAGAACAGCAGACGAATCTTATGTTACGGTTTGAACTTGCAACTGAGAAATATACATGGCTTCAGATTGGAAATCCGGGACAGATTTGGTTGGCAAGTGCATGGGATGGGATCTATTTTTATTTTGTGCCATTGACGCAAGACCGTTTATTACGATGGGACGGGAATGATGAATATGTGGAATATAATCTTCCAGAGAACTGCAAATATGATCAATATGGTCCGGTTAATGCCAATATTATAGATGGTAAGCTTGTACTGCAGGGACGTGATTGTGATACGATTCTGTATGACTTAAAAGATATGTCCTGTCATACCGAGCCAGTACGATATACTCGCGCGTATAAAATCCGGGAGGATTTTTATACGGGACATGATATGGCTGCGGATAGATTTGTCATACAGGATGGATCTAAGAGATTGGAATATAATTGTGCATTTAATCCGGATGTGTTGAAAAAGTACCTGCGGGATGCAAGGAGAGCAGGAAAGATAGGACTTTCAAAGGAAGCAATCAAAGAAGACGATACGATTGGAATCCAGTATTTTGTAGATTGTCTCTGTCAGGCGCATGGAGGAATGCAGGGAGAAATCGATAAGAAAACAATCGTATTTCTTCCATACAAAGCAAGTATGTGGGATAGTCTGGAAAGCATCTGGCTGGCAGCAAAGGAAGATCCTCGGTGTGAATGCTATGTTGTACCAATCCCATATTATGACAAGGATTCGCACGGAAGGCTCACAACCTATCATTACGAAGGTGCACAATTCCCAGAGTATGTGCCGGTTACGGATTATCGAGACTTTGATCTGGCGAGCCGAAATGCAGATATCATTTACATACATAATCCGTATGATGATGGGAATCATGTGACAAGTGTGGATCCGGATTATTATTCTGCGAGATTAAAGGCATATACCGATAAGCTGGTATATGTACCGTATTATGCAACCTCGGGTGGGATGAGTGAGGCACAGTCACTGTGCAAGGCATATCTGTCAGCGGATTATATTATTGTGCAGGCAGAGGGGCATAAGGATTATTTCGATGCAGGTATCCCAAGGGAGAAGCTTCTGGCACTTGGGTCTCCGAAGTTTGACCGGGTTGTGAAGCTATGTGAGAATCCACCGGAAGTGTCCGAAGACTGGAAGGACAAGATGACTGGAAAAACCGTGTATTTCTTCAACACCAGCCTGGGCGGTATGCTGGCAGATACAGATGCGTTCCTGAAGAAGCTTCGGTATGTATTTGATTGCTTTGCAGGAAGGAAGGATGCCTGCCTGTTATGGCGCCCGCATCCGCTTCTGGATGAGACATTTACGACAGCAAGAAGTCAGTACAAAGAGGAATATGAGCGGTTGAAGCAGAATTTCCTGTCAGCGGATTGGGGAATCTATGATACAACACCGGATATTGAGAAGACGATTGCGATGAGCGATTGTTATATCGGAGATGCAGGAACTTCCGTGACTGCCCTCTTCGGAATCGCAGGGAAACCGGTGTATCTGCTCGATAATTATATTCACAGAGAACCGGCGGACGAAGATTGGAGCAAGGAGATGATCACACCATATCATCCACAGGGACAGGATGCATGGAAAGTGGAACCAGGCAATCAGCTGTATCATCTGGAGAAAGGCATCTATCGATTCTATTGTAACCTTTCAGAATACACATCCGGTGGTTATTATCGGATGGCGGTTGAACATGGGGAATATGTATATGTATTCCCAGCAAATGCACAGGAGATTCTGGTAATTGATGACAAACGAAATATTACACGGATTAAATTAGAGCAGAAAATCAGTCAGCCGGGCGCATTTGCGAATGTATGGTTTGAAGGGAACTATGCATTTTTAATCCCATATAAATATCCGTATATTGTACGGTTTGATATGGATATGCAGGCAATCGACTATGTCGATGGCTGTCAGGAATTCTTTGTATCAAACCATGCAGGGTCAGACCGGATCGGCGGCAACGGAATCTGGAACGGATATCTGATGTTGGCGAATCCTGCTGATAACCGGGTTGTTGCAATCGATTGTGAGACATTGGAATTACAGGTATTGTTGGTTGATGCGAGATACTATCGAGGAGCCTGTGCGCTGCAGTCGGATGGCGATACGATATGGCTGTTTCCGTATACAGGAACGAATGTCGTACAGTGGAATCCGATGACAGGAGAAACAGTTACCCATAACTGCCGTGTGCCGGGATTTGTCTGCAATCAGTATCCAACAGGCAAGACGTGCATGGAACGCGCGTTTGGAAGCATGGCACGCAGAGAAAACCAGGTTGTGCTGGCACCGGTCTCGGGAAATCAATTTGTGTTTATCGATACAGAAACAGGCGAAGTAAAACCATTTCATACGGAGTTAGATCTTGCATTCCGGGAAGATCAGAGCTATTGCATGTCTGGAGGAAATGGTAGATTTGTGCGTAGGCTTGACGAAACACATGCATTATTCTATCATGAACCTATGAGAAAACTGTATCGTATGAATCTTCTGGATGGCAGTGTAGAAGAAGAGGCTATCGCTTATGAACAATCGGATGTATGGCTGCATGCACCAGGCTATGCGAAGTTATCCAAATGGGTTCGGTATGGTTGTGAGGAACGTGCGATTTGCAGTCTGCCGCAGATGCTGGAGAATCAGGGTGCAGGAGATTCGTTCGACCGGAAGGCATGTCTGGAAGCATATGGTGAGATTGCGATGTATGCGGATGGCAGGAGTGGACAGAAGATTCATGCGTCTATGATGGATGAGTTGTGTGAGTAGAAGCATATATAAAAACTTTGTATGCAGAGGAGAAGGCATATGACAAAAGTAATTACATACGGAACCTTTGATCTGTTCCATGAGGGACATTACCGGCTGTTGCAACGCGCAAAAGCGTTGGGGGACTATCTGATCGTCGGGGTGACAACCGAGGAATATGACAAGGCACGAGGAAAATTAAATGTAGTGGATTCTCTGGTGACCCGGATAGAGAATGTGCGGAAATCCGGGTTTGCAGATGAGATTATCATAGAAGAGGCACCGGGTCAGAAATTTACAGATATCAAGAAATATAATATTGATATATTTACGGTTGGATCAGACTGGGTGGGAAGCTTTGACTATCTGAAGGATTACTGCAAGGTTGTGTATCTGGATCGTACGAAAGATATCTCGAGTACGATGCTCCGGCAGGAGAACAGCCATATCCAGCGGATCGGCATCATCGGAACCGGGCGGATTGCTTCACGCTTTGTTGTCGAATCGAAGCTGGTAAGTGGTGTGAGTATACAGGGGGTGTATAATCCGCATGAGGAGAGTATGCGCGCGTTTGCCGATCACTGGCAGATCAATGGTTATATGGATTTTGCCTCGTTCTATGAGAATGTCGATGTTGTCTATATTGCCACGCCACATGAGACACATTATGCATATATCAAAGACGCGCTCTTACATGAAAAACATGTGATCTGTGAGAAGCCGATGGTGCTGAAAAAGGAACAGGCAGAGGCGCTTTTTGGGCTTGCAAAAGAAAAGGGACTGATCCTGTTCGAAGGGGTAAAAACGGCGTATTGTCCCGGATTTCATAAGCTGCTTGGAATCGCTGCCAGTGGAAGCATCGGCGCGATCCGGAATATTGAAGCCTGCTTTACGAAACTGGAGAAACCGGATACAAGAGAATTGACAGACGCTGTGTATGGCGGAAGCTTCACGGAGCTTGGCAGTTATATTATGCTTCCTGTATTAAAACTATTAGGAGAAGCATATACGAATTATCGTTTTGAGAGCTTGCGTGGTGAGAATGGATTGGATGTATTTACGAAGTTGAGTTTTACATATCCACATGCACTGGCAACACTTACATGTGGTCTGGGCGTAAAGTCCGAGGGACGTCTGTTGATCTCTGGCACAAAGGGATATATTGTGGCAGAGGCACCATGGTGGAAGACGACATATTTCGAGGTACATTATGAGGATGCATCCCATGTACAGAAGTATTCGGATACTTATCTGGGAGATGGTCTTCGCTACGAGATCAGTGATTTCCTGACGAAGCTTCGTGGGAATGAAAGCAGCAACTTCAAGCTGACAGCAGAGGAATCAATCTTTATGGCAGATATGATGGAGAAGTTCCTGATGGAACAGGGACGAAAAATATAGGAGGCATTCTATGAAGATATGGGCACATAGAGGCTGTAGTCAGAACTACCCGGAGAATACAATGACGGCTTTCAAGAAGGCGTGTGCAATTCCGGGGCTTGCGGGAATCGAGACTGATATTCAGATATCGAAGGATGGTCATCTGATGGTGTTCCATGATGAACGGGTGGAGCGCACGACAGATGGAACCGGATTCCTACGCGATTATACATATGAAGAACTGAGGCACCTGCGAATCGATGCCGGGGATGGAAAGAACGAGCGGATTCCGTGTATCGAAGAACTATTGGACCTGCTTCAGGATAAAGTGCATGAGGATGCCGCATTCAAGTTAAACATTGAATTGAAGAACTCTGTATATCCATATCCGGGTATGGAAGAGAAGATTGTGGACTTGATTCATAAAAGGAGATTGCAGAAACATATCGTGTATTCTACATTTTACGCAAAATCATTGGAGAAATTATCGGGGATTGATCCGGAAGCAGAGCTTGGAATCCTGGATGTGCATGTATCCGATTGCATGTATAAGATCAAAGGAGGGTGTAAAGCGGTGGCGGTGCATCCATTCTGGAGAGGGATCGATGTTCCGAAAGAAGAATTGAAAGGAATTACCGTTCGTGCATGGATGTCCGGACATCTGTATCCGGAGAAGCCGACAGGAACCAGACTGGATTTTAAACCATTGGAGGAACAGGGGATTACGGATATCATATTGAACGAACCGGAAGTGTATCTGTAATTTGTCATCGGAATGCAAGTATGAAATAGTGGAAACCGATCGAAATTCGCGAAATAACTAAATATTTTAATGGCGATATCCGATATAATATGTGAGATATTACGTGTAATGTGAGCAAAACGGAATTTGCTCTTGTGCGAACGGAGTCGCGGATACAGAAGAGTTAGGAAAAGAGTAGACCCTCGCATAGAATTATGCGGGGGGTTTGTTCGTATATGGGAGGAGGTATGAGGTTTGAACTATGCAATTATACTGGCAGCTGGAGTAGGACAACGTATGAGAAATGGCGGGTTACCAAAACAATTTCTGAAATTGATGGGAAAACCCATTATTATTTATACACTGGAAAAGTTTGAACAGTGTGAAGATATCAATCAGGTAGTTGTAGTATGTCATGGTGGATATATTGACGAAATGCAACGGTTGATAGATCTATATCAGATTCGTAAGGTTTCGAAAATTGTAGTTGGCGGAAGTGACCGACAGAGCAGCTTAGAAAGAGGATTGGATGCTGTTGCGGAGCTTGGGGGACAGGCAGACGATATTGTGACTATTCATGATGGAGTTCGACCGCTTGTCAGCGAGACAACAATACGTGAGAATATCCGGGTGGCAAAACAGTATGGATGCGCAATTACTGTTCGTCCTGTGACAGAATCCGTAGTTATTACAAAAACTGAAGATATTGGAATGTCAGAATTTAAAGAACGAGCGGATACGTATTCTATGACGGCACCACAGACATTTCGACTGGGGGCAATCCAGGAAGCTTATCATAACTTGCCAACAATGGAGGAAAATGGAATGCCGCTTCTGGATGCCGCTATGATATATGCGCAGACAGGACAAAAGGTGCATCTTGTAAAGGATCAGGGAGCGAATATCAAAATTACGACGCCGGAAGACTTTTACTTTTTAAAGGCAATTCTGGAACTTGAAGAGAATAAATATATATTTGGATTGTAGAGGTATGATGTATGGTAGAACAAAGAGATATTGATATTATATTGAACAACCCGATAGACTGGGAACTTTTTAGAAATAAAACTGTTCTTGTGACAGGGGCAACCGGACGACTTGGCATGTATATTGTGGAAGCAATCAATAAGGCAGATATCGACTGGAACCTGAATGTGACGATTCTTGCTTTAGCTAGGAATGAGAAAAAAATGCAGGATGTATTTGGAGAATCATTAAAGCTTCCGAATATTCATCCAATTGTGCAGGACATTACAGAACCAATCCGCTGGGATGGACCGGTTCATTATATCTTTCATACAGCAGGTGCCGCAAGTCCACAGGATTTTACAAACTGGCCGGTTGATACATTGTGGGGGCACATACAGGGAACCAGAAACGTGTTGGAACTCGCCAGAGAGAAGAAAGCTGAAAAGATACTATATGTGTCGACAGTAGAAGTTTATGGAGAGTGGAAATCGGAGCAGGGAATAAAAGAGGATGATATGGGACCGATGCATTGTGACAATGCAAGAGCATGTTATCCGGAAGCAAAGAGAATGTGTGAGACTATGCTCGCAAGTTATGAGGCCCAGTATGATATTCCGTATATAGGAGTACGTCTGTGCCACACGTTTGGACCAGGAATCGTATTGGACGATGGAAGAGCCTTTTCAGAGTTTATTCGAAATGTGATCCATGGAGAGGATATAGTACTGCAATCCGATGGTAGTGCAGAGCGTACATATACATACGTTGCAGATGCCATAGGTGCGATGTTATTGGCATTCACCAAGGGAACAGAGCATTATTATAATATTGCGAATCTGAATAATCTGATCAGTATTCGAGATCTGGCACAACTGATCGCATCCCTGGATCCAAAAGGAAAGGTGCAGGTCCGGTATGCAAATGAAACAGAACAAAAGTTAAAATACCTACCATTCAAATTAGGAATTATGGATATACAACGAATTACGGAGCTTGGATGGAGAGCTCAGGTTGGATTAAATGATGCGTTTCGATATACATTGGAATCATTTATGCAGATGAATAAATAATTACCTGGAGAGAACGATGAATCAAGAAAAGCAATATATACGAAAGAGAATATGGAAAGCAAGATTTCAAAGCATAGCCTTTTATATGTGCAGGATCTTTCCTATCAAGAAGAATAAAATAGTTTTCTGCTGTATAGAGGGAACAACGGGATATAGCTGTAATCCAAAGTATATTGCGGAAGAATTGATTCATAGAAATAAGCAGGAAGCTGATGGAAAGAAGCGTTTTAAACTGGTCTGGCTTGTAAATGACATGTCAAAATCCTTTCCAAAGGAGATACAGGTTGTTCATAATTCGTTATGGAATCGGGCGTATCAGCTATCAACAGCCGGATTCTGGATTGACAATAGCAGGAAACAGCTTGAAGCCAGAAAAAGAAAAGGGCAGATATATATTCAGACATGGCATGCGAAGTTAGGGTTTAAACCAACCTGCCTTGATCGAGGAGCGTCCTTTTCAAAAATTGCGTATCTGGTGAGTAAACATGATTCCGATCTAGTGGATTACTGGTTGTCAAATTCGGACTGGTATGACAAGACATTACCGACCGGTTCGCTTTATAATGGGAAGACACTTCGAACAGGTTCACCTCGATGTGATATTCTTGTAAAGGCAAAGAATAACTTAGAATTTAAGAATGCTGTAAAACGACAGATATGTGGGAAACAGAAGATATCGGTTAAGGATCAAGATGTGGAAGACATACATTTTCTGATGTATGCACCGACATTTCGAGGAGGCAGTCAAGAGACAAATCGCAGTATTGAAGTGGGAGATCATTTTCCGGATTATAAGATGGTCAAAGATGCATTGGAGAAACGATTTGGAGGAACATGGTATATCTTATTGAGACTGCACCCACAGTTAGTGGCAAGACATATGCAAAGTGGATGTAAGAGTGAATATATCGTAGATGTGAGCAGGGAAGATGATATGTATGAAATATTGGCAGGTTGTGATGCGTTTATGACAGATTATTCGAGTGCGGCATTTGATGCGGCAGTGATGGAAATTCCAATATTTCTGTATTGTGATGATTATGATACATATGAGCAGGAACGTGGAAAATTGTTATGGGATTTGAATAGTGATGCGCTTCCGTTCATATTGACTACCAATAATTTGGAACTTCAGAATAAAGTCGAAAAGTTTGATTCAGCTATTTATAATACCAGTTTGAAAAAAATGGTTATAGATACTAATATGCAGGAAGATGGAAAAGCGGCGAGAAACGTTGTTGAACATATAGGGTATTTCATAAGAATGAAATGATAAAGGTTATAAAAATTATGAGGCATATATAATGAATTTAATAGAAATAAACGCTAGTATATTTGATAAATTAAAAAATAAAAAAATCATACTTTGTGTGAATGTGAAAGGATATTTTCGGGAACTGGAGCAAAAGTATCATGTCTTAAATCGAGTAGCCTTTGTTGTAGATAATTATGATAGAAAACAAGGATATACAGAGTGCGAAGAGTATAGATTTCCTGTGTATAGCTTTGATTATTTGAATAATATAAATATTGATAATTATTTAATTCTTATCACAAGCGAATATTATGAAGAAGTATACCGGCAGGTAGAGGGAATGTTCCCGGATCATATAAATACGACGATATATTATTATGCCGATGCGAGAATACATTATTATAATTATTATAGAAATTTATTTAAAAACAAGCCTTTAGAAAACAAAATTATTTTTTGCAGCGGGGCAAGAAAAGCATATAATATTGAAAGCGGAGAATTTGATGATAATTCGTTGGCGTTATTCGAATATATGTTAGAGAACAAGTTGAATACTACATATCAGTTAGTCTGGGTTGTTCTAAATCCTGAAAAATATAAACAAAAGTATTCCAAGTATGAAAATGTATCTTTTTTGCCATATAGATGGTCTGAATCTAAAGATATTAATGAGAGAAGAACATATTATGTAAATATTTGTTTGGCAAAATATTTCTTTTTTACGCAAGCAACAGATATTGCAACGCATCGGCGGGAAGGACAGATACGGGTGCAGCTTTGGCATGGACAAGGGATAAAAAGCAGAGCATTGTTTACGCACGATGAATATAGATATGAATATATGACTGTTATGAGTGAAAAGTATGGAGATATGCATGCGGAAATATTTGGGCTGCGAAAGGATCAGATATTGGTTACTGGAAATCCTAAACAGGATTGGTTATACCATCCTTTTGATAAAGGGATATTTGAAGTACTGGAAATTCCAAAGGCAGATAAATATGTTTTCTGGCTTCCGACAATGCGGGATTCTAAAGCAGAATCATTTGGTGATAAAACAATATATTCAGATACAGGATTAACAATTCTTGAAAGCAAACAGCAACTGGATAGAATAAATAAATTATTAAATGGATGGAATATGGTTTTAATTATTAAACAACATCCGTTCGAAAAATACGATTTGCGGGTAGCAAATTTGTATTCCAATATTGTTGTTTTGAATAATGATATGTTAAGTAATAGAAACATCAATATTAATCAATTGTTGGGGTATGCAGATGCATTGATTAGCGATTATTCGTCAGCGGCAATTGATTATATGTTGCTGGATAGACCGATTGCATTTGCAATTCCAGATTTGGATGTTTATAAGAGCAGTCGAAAACTGCATTTTGATAATTTGGATGAGTGGCTTCCAGGAATTCAGATTACAACAGAGTCACAGTTTTGTGATTTTATCAAAGAGGTCAGAGATGGTGTTGATTCTGGTAAGAAATTACGGCAAAATGCGTTTAACAAGCTTGGTAAGTGGAGAGATGATAATAATTGTAAACGAGTGTTGGAAGCATTACACATAATATGATTCAGAGGTGAAGTTTGGATGGATGAGTTAAAGGTTTCGGTTGTGGTACCTGTATATAATCTGGAGGATTATATCGAAAAATGTATCCAAAGTATATTAGATCAAACATATAAAAATTATGAGTTGATATTGGTGGATGATGGTTCTACCGATCATTCATATGATATGTGCCAAAAGTATTCAGAATCTTATGATAATATTTTTGCATATAGTCAAGAAAACGGAGGTCCTAATGCAGCTCGATTAACAGGTGTTGAGAATTCAACGGGAGAATATATTCTTTTTGTGGATGGCGATGATTGGATAGAAAGCAATATGCTGGAGGAACTGGTCAAGAAGCAACAGGAATCAGGAGCTGAGATTGTTACGTCTGGGGCGTATAGAGGTGTAGGAGAGCAATGCACCAAGAAAGTGGATAGTTTAAATGAAGGAATTTATGAAAAGGAAGATTTGAAAGAGATTTATTCAAGATTATTAATAAATCATAAATTTGCAGAACCTGGTATTTTACATTATTTATGGGGGAAATTAATAAATAAAAAATTAATTATAAAGGCTTTAAAAGTTATTCCGAAATCAATTAATTATGGAGAGGATGTAGTTGCTTTATTTGTGTGTATAGTGAATACAAAAAGTGTAATGATAACGAAACAAATTTTTTATCATTATGTTATGCGGGATAATTCGGCTGTGAATTCTTTTAAATATGATTTTTTTGAGGTATTAAATAAAGCATATAATTGCATGCGAGGAGTCATATCAAAAGATAAATATGTACTCAAATTACAGTTAGATGCATGGATAATACAACAAATATATATAGGGATTAATGAGAAAATAGGAATTGATAAACAATTGCTGTTACCAAATAAGCAACTTATTGGTATGGAACAGGAAATAGTACCTAACATGCGAATAGGTTTATATGGAGCGGGAAAAATAGGACAGCCTATATATACATGGTTAAAATCTTTGAATAGATATAGGATAGTATTATGGGTAGATAATAATTATGAAAAATATCAAAGAATGGGTTTGGACGTACAACCAACGGAGCAATTAGAAAAAGTTGATTATGACTATCTAATAATTGCTGTAAAAGGAGAAGATTTTGCAAATTCTATTAAGAGAAATTTAATGGAAAAATATGCAATACCAGAGTATAAAATAAAGTATTATGAACCCCGTTATATTTTGGATTCATATTACGATTTGGATTCGATTTTTAACAGATAGATTTATAAAGGTGTAGAAAAGATGAATGTATTAGCTATGTATTTGCCACAATTTCATAGAGTGAGGGAAAATGATGAATGGTGGGGAGAAGGATTTACAGAGTGGACGACTGTGAGAAATGCAAAGAAATTTTTCACAGACCATTATCAACCACATGAACCTCTGTCATATTACGATCTTCTGGAAAAGAAAACTATGAAACAGCAAGAAATGTTAATGCACAAGTATGCTGTAGATGGGATGTGTTTTTATCATTATTATTTTGAAAAAGGCAGAAAGATTTTAGAGAAGCCAGCAGAGAATTTATTAAAATGGAAAGATGTAGACATGCCATTTTGTTTTTATTGGGCAAACGAATCATGGAAAAGATCATGGAGTGATTTGCAAAAAGGAAATGTTTGGTCTGAAATATATGAGAATTCCGAAAGAAAAGGCACAGGTATTTTATTAAATCAACAGTACGGAGATGAAAAAGAATGGAAAGAACACATAAATTATCTACTCCCATTTTTCAAGGATGAACGATATATAAAAATAAACGGAAGGCCGGTATTTATAATTTATAATATAGATGATATTGTTTGTCTTGAGAAAATGAAAAAATGCTGGAATTCTATACTAGAGAAAGAAGGCATGGAGCATATTTTGCTTGTAGGAAAAAATACACAGTCTCAATTAGTGGAATTTTCTTTGCAACATGAACCGCAGTTATCGTTTTCTAAATATATAACCCAAAACTTTAATAATACATATGGGGTAAAACGTATTATTGATTATGATGAGGTGTGGGATTATTCGTTAAAACAAAGGTATAGGAATAATCTTTTTTTGGGAGGTTTTGTTGGGTATGATGATTCTCCACGTAGGGGAAAAAATGGAATTATAATTGATAATGCGACACCAGATAAGTTCAGAGATAATATGATTCGTCTTTTAATAAAGGCTGAAAGAAATCATTGTGAATATGTATTTATAAATGCATGGAATGAATGGGGAGAAGGCATGCATTTAGAACCAGATCAAAAGTGGCAATATGGGTATTTAGAGGCACTTCGAGAAGCACGGAGATTTGTGGAGAAAAATAAAGCGGTAATCTGCGAATGTGTTGAAGATGCAAAAGAATCAGAAGCATCATTAAATGATAACTTAGGGGTATTGATGAATAGTGAAGATAATCGTAAATGGAAAACCATGCATCTATGGATGGAAAATAAAATAGCGGGCAAGGAACTTTCAGAGTATCTTAAGAATAAGAATATCAAGACGGTAGCAGTTTACGGATTGGGTTATATAGGAGATTTGGTAATTAGAGATTTGTTAAAGTCTTCAATAAATATAAAATACGGAATAGATATGGACACATATAAAGCAGGAAAATATAAAAAATATAATCTGGAAGTTGTTCCCCCTAAAAATGTATCTGAAAGCGTAGATATGATAATTGTGACAGTAGAATATGGTTTAGATATAATCAGCGAAGAACTGAGAAAAGTTACCAGGGCAAGTATCATTTCATTTAGAGAATTGCTACTGGAAATACAAAAGGGTTAAATATCTATACGAATACATTGGATAGTTTTAAGGAAGGTATAAACAGGTGAATCTATATGAAGAAGATGATCACATTAACAATGATAAAAAATGAAGCAGATATTGTTGAGACTTTTGTACGATATACAATGAATTATGCATACAAAATGGTGATTGTTGACAATGGTTGCACGGATGGTAGCAGAGAGATACTTGAGAAGCTTATAGAGGAAGGGTTTAATATAGAGATTTTTACAGAGGCGAATGTTTTTTATGAACAGATGTTTTTGGAAAATAAATATATCAGAAAGATAAATGCAACGGAAGAATTTGATTATCTTGTTCCTGTGGATGTAGATGAATTTTTGTATCCGCAAAATGGTAACTGGTCTATATTTGAAGGCTTGCCGCAGAATCAGATTTCTATTATTGAGTGGAAGACATATTGTTTAGATGAAGAAAAGTCAATTCAAAATATTTTCGAGGATATTGATTATGTTAGATATGGGGTAAAGGAATTTACAAAGGTTATTATTCCGAAATCTTTAATAAGAGAAGGCTTTTTCGTTACGATGGGACATCATGATGTTGCGGGAATAAAAGAAAATGAAAGAAATATATGTGACGCAATTTGGATGGCACATTTTCCTGTAAGAAGCAGAAAGCAGATTCAGTTCAAAGTATATCAGGGGATTTTAGCACAGCTTATGAGCAGCTATCATAGTGTGGTAGCTTTTCATTGGAAAGACATGTTTATTAAGCTGAAAAAAAATGAATTTGATGTAGTAGATTATTCTCAGAAGTATGCGTTAAAGGCAAATGATATTGAACCAGTTTATAAGACAGAAAAATTTGATATTTCGTGGTGTCAAAAGAGTGTGGAGCCGCAATATAATGAGATGATAAACGGCAATATGGAACAATTAATATTCTCTTTGGCAGAGGCGATTGTTTTGCGGTACATTACAGATGGAGAAAACAATAAAAGACAGAAGCTGTTGATTTATGGAACCGGTGGATCGGCAAAGAATTTGTTTTCGTATTTCAGGCCAACAGATTATGAAATCGTCGCGTATGTTGATTCAGACGTAGCTAAGGAATATCACAAGTTCAATGATCGAATCATAATAGGACCGGATAAAATAAAATATTTGGATTTTGATCATATAGTGATTGCGAGTAATTATAGAGATGAAATATATGCTAAATTAGCACAATGCAATGTTCCAAAGGAAAAAATATGGGATAAATATGATTTGCTTGAGAAGTATGTAAATATGGGAGGCGAAAATGCTTAAGATATTTATTTGGGGAACCGGCGAAATTGCCCGAAAGTTAACACAAAATTGTATGACACTGGATATGTATGATATTTTAGGCTATATTGATAACCGCATTGAAAAGCAAGGCAAAATATTTGAAGGAAATAAGATATATAATCCGGAAATTTTAAATGAAATTGTCCCAGATAAGATAGTGGTGATGACGAACGCATACGAGGAAATATATAATCAGATTTGCAAATATTTTCCACATTGCAAAAATATCGTTGAAAATAAAAATTTTTTCTACAAGCAAAGTATTATTGCAAGATACAAGGAGTCAACAGATCCAGAAATATGTGAAGTACTTGATCACATAAAACAAAATGGATTAGAGGTATTTAATTATCCGTTTACATCAAAGTATAAAGATATGGATGTGCAGGTATTTTGGGATAATGCATGTAATCTTTTTTATGTGAATTATAAAGGGCATAAAATGTATATGTCTAGAAAATTTAAAAACGAAAAGGAAGTTGCAGCTTATTACAAGTCCGTGTTGATGGAGCAAGACGAGGATTCTCCGCACAAATATCTGACAAAGGATTTCAATGTTGAAAATAGTGATGTAGTTGTGGATGTCGGTGTGGCAGAAGGAAATTTCTCGTTGGATATTATAGACAGAGTAAAAAAAATATACCTGATAGAGACAGATGATGACTGGTTGGAAGCGTTAAAGATGACATTTCGGGAATATGAAGATAAGGTGCAGATTGTAAAAGGATATGTATCTTCTGTAGAAGAAGGTCCGTTTGTCACATTGGATTCGATCATATCAGAGCCGGTTAACTTTATAAAAATGGATATCGAAGGAAATGAGTGGGACGCTTTGCAAGGAGCTGCGAAGCTGATACAGAAATCAGAGAATATAAGATGTGCAATCTGTTCTTATCATAGTGATTTTGATCAGACATTGATAGAGGCCTTTTTTGATGGCATGGATATAAAACATAATACGAGCGATGGTTATATGTGGTTTCCGTGGAAAGTGCGACAGAATTATGTTTCGACACGGTTGAATCGGGCTTTGGTAAGGGGAGAAAAATGAAGATTACAGTTATAATGCCATCTCTAAATGTAGCACCATACATAGAAAAATGTATTCAAAGTGTGGTTAATCAGACACTTCAGGATATCGAAATCTTATGTATTGATGCAGGCTCTACAGATGGAACATTGGAGATATTAGAACAATTTAAAAGAGAAGATTCTCGAATCAGAATCATCCACTCGGATAAAAAAAGTTATGGATATCAGGTAAACATGGGTATTGACATGGCGAAAGGGAAATATATTGGGATTGTTGAGACAGATGATTTCATCGCAAGTGATATGTATGAAAAGCTTTATGATATCGCCGAGAGTCATAATTTGGATTATGCAAAAGGAACTTACGATAATTTTATATCTTTGGATGAGAACCATGTTTCTTCCTGGGGGATACAGCCGCTGGGAAATTATTCGCAATATAGAGACAGAGTGATAGAGGCATGTAACATTCCGCAAATATATGCATATGATGCAAATATTTGGAGCGGAATTTATAACCGGAATTTTTTGCTGAAAAATTATATTCGACTGAATGAATCACTGGGAGCTGCATATCAGGACATTGGTTTTTTACAACAGACGATTGGATATGCACAGCGGGCATGGTATAGTAGCCAATCTTTTTACAGATATCGAATTGATCGGGATGAGTCTTCGGTGAAATCACCAAAGGGGTTGAATTTCTCCAAAGGTGAATTTGAAAGATTGGTATCGGACAAAAGACTGTTTGACGGGATAGCTTGTAAACAAGGACTTTATTCTAGAATGTTACTTTCGTTTCTTGCAGAATTAAAACGGATTCTTCCGTTGGTTTCTTATGATATGAGTTCTGAATATGTGAAAGACAGTTTTTTATGGTTTAAGAATTCTTTGAAAGGGCATTATCAGGGAAGTATATGCACAGCGGATAAAGAAGAATTTGAGGCTGTCTTAAGAGATGAGAACGGATATGTACAAAGCTTAAAAAGAAAAAATATAGATAAACAAAATAGGCGGGATAAGATATGCCAGGATATAGAATTAATGCCGGTTGTAATATTTGGTGCTGGAATACGAGGAGGAAGTGCACTTTGTTTTCTGTTATCAAATCAAAAAAATGTCGTTGCGTTTTGTGATAATGATAAAGAAAAACAGACAGATCCTGATGTGTGTATGCCGGTTTTGTCAATCGATATATGCATGAAAAAATATCCGGGGGCAGTGTATGTGATTGCCAACAAATATCACGCAGGAGATATACAATTACAACTGTTAGATATGGGTGTGGAAGCAAGCAGAATTATGGTATTTGACAGATAAGAAGTAGCATAAACGGGAATGTGAGAGAGGAATAAATTCATGACTGATACACAGACATTGATTCGGGAATTTCCAAAGGGATTGCTGAAGTGGTTTCCGTTTTCCAAGGAAGAGAAAATTATATACATAGGTTCTGCATCGGATGCATATTATGAAGCGCTCGTGGAACTGGGACATGATGTAATATGTGTGAGTTTGGAAGAGTCTGTTCAACCGGAATGGAATGGTAAATACAGATATTTTTTTGATTGTCTTGTTTCGGTTGCGGAATTGGAGAAAGCGGCGAATCCTGATAGAGTACTTGGTATATGGAAATTACTGCTTATAAAAAATGGTCGATTATTGCTGGGGATGAATAACCGGTTTGGTATTCGCTATTTTTGCGGAGACAGAGATCCATATACGGATCGTAATTTTGATGGTATCGAAAATTATCGAAGTTACTTCGTGAAAAAAGAAGATGTTCTTACAGGGCGGGAATATAACCGAGCAGAGTTAGAAATGTTATTGGATGCTGCAGGATGGACAAATAGAAAGTTTTATTCAGTTTTTCCTGATTTGGATGCGCCATCCTTTATATTTGCTGAGGAATATATTCCAAACGAAGAATTGAATACGCGTTGTTTTCCAAGGTACCATTATCCTGATACCGTTTTTTTGGAAGAGGAATTTTTATACTCAGATTTGATAAAAAACGGTATGTTTCATAAAATGGCAAATGCTTTTTTGATTGAGTGTTATAAAGATGAAATATGCGAGTGTTCAGATATCGAACATGTTACGATGTCACTGGATCGTGGACAAAAAGATGCATTATTTACCATTATTCACAATAATGGAATTGTTGAAAAAAGAGCGGCATATGAAGAAGGAATGCACCGATTGGATGAAATGCTCAAAAATTCAGAAGATTTAAAAGCACATGGTGTGGAGGTTGTGCAGGCGAATATAGATGGCAAATCTTATAAAATGCCATTTGTAGAATCTGAAACAGCACTTATTTATTTGCAGAATTTAGCACATACAGATGTGAATAAGTTTGTTCGGGAGATGGATGGTTTTAGAACTATAATTTTGAAGTCTTCAGAGCATGTCATAATAAAGCAATGGAATAAAGATGTTGAATGTTTAAAAAAAGGATATATAGATCTTGTGCCGATTAATTGTTTTGCGGTAGACGGTGAATATTTGTTTTATGATCAGGAATTTTGTATAGAGAACTGCCCGATAGATACGATTGTTATGCGTCTTATAGATTTTGTTTATGGAGATATTGGAATTGAATCTATATTGCCAAGACAATTTTTTTATACGAGATATGGGATTGAGGAGAATAAGATACGCGATTTAAGATGGGTTGCAAATAATTTCTTGATAAAATTGCGTAAAGAAACAGAATTAGCAACTTATTATGAAACGTACCGCCGCAACCCGGAAGTCGTCAATGCGAACCGACAGCGCATGAACTACTCCGAGGAGGAATACCAGCGCAAATTTGTTGATATCTTCCGCAATCTGGGAGACCGAAAACTGATCCTTTTTGGATCTGGTGCATTTACGAAGCGGTTTATTGCTATGTATGGGAAATCTTATGAGATTGCATGCATTTTGGACAACAATGAGGATCGCTTGGGGCAGCGGTTGGATGGCTATGAAATCAAATCTCCGGAATATCTAAATGAACTTTCGAAAGAAGACTATAAGGTTTTAATCTGTATTAAGAGCTATGTATCCGTAGCGAAGCAGTTGGAATCAATGGGGATTACGGATTATGGAATCTTTGATACAAGCCGCTCTTATGCAAAGCCAGCATATAGGCAGGAAGGGATTGATTCAAGGACCGCTTTGCCTGCAAGGGCCGCGCGACCGCAGCAAGCACAGGAGTCCGGCACGGAAATGAAGAAGAAATACCATATCGGATATGTTGCAGGTGTATTTGACATGTTCCATACAGGACATGTGCGTCTGTTACAGAGAGCCAAGGAGCTGTGTGATTATCTGATTATAGGGGTTGTGTCGGATGAAGATTGTTACCGGCAGAAAAACAAGTATCCGGTGATTTCCTGTGAAGATCGTGTCGAGGTTGTCAAGGCATGCCGGTATGCGGATCAGGTGGAAGCACTTCCGACAGGTTTTGGAGGAATCCGGGATGCGTATAAGATGTTTCAGTTCGATGTGCAGTTTTCCGGTGATGATCATGGCGATGATGGGAGCTGGCTTGCAGAGAAGGAATATTTGAACAAGCATGGTGCAGACCTCGTATTCTTTGATTATACGAAGGGAATCAGTTCGACGGAGATTCGTGAGAGGCTATAGCGATCGGTTTGGAAAGTAATGTATGCACGGATGAAGTGACCGAAATCTTAGAAGTGGAGATTATAACATGAAGATAGTATGTTCACCAAAAGGAATTGTAGATAAGGATCGTCCAAGACAGGGTATCATGGATATTGCGGATGCCGGATTTCTGGATCAGGGCGTAATCTGCGGACTTTCTGAGGATGAGACGGATGTGTGGGGCGATGCGGCATGTGAGTACCGGATTGTCGAACCGATCGTGGAGGACGTAGAAAAAGATGCATTATGGACGGTCAACCGCGAATATTATCTGTCCTTGCTCGATGAAGCGAGAACGCATAATGTGAAGATATTACTGAAAAACATGTGTCGGAATGTCGGTGGACATCTGATACGGGGCGTATGCTCGGATGCGGCAGAAGCTGTGGCGTGGGTCGATGCATTGAATACGGAAGCAGGAGAAGCGCGCTTTGGATTCTGCGTGGATATGGGAGTCTGCAATGTATGCGGACAGGATCTGAATGAATATATTACGCCGCTTGGGAATCGGGTGAAAGCGGTGATCTTGCAGGATGGAAATGGAAGCGAAGCGCAGGCACTGCTTCCGTTTACAGCAGCGTATAAGAAGACCTTGCGGACGGACTGGCTCGGGTTGATCCGTGGGTTGAGGAAGATTGGTTTTGATGGGATTTTGATTCTGAATCTGGAGGATACCGTGTCAGCCACATCACCATTACTTCGTCCTGCGTTGCTGCGGTACGCAAAGCAGGTGGCAGATTATCTGTGCTGGCAGATCGGGATCGAGACGACGCTTGCCCGATATGAGAGCCGTGTGCTGTTCGGAGCAGGCAATATGTGCCGGAATTATCTGAAATGTTATGGTGAGAAGTACCCGCCGCTCTATACCTGTGACAATAACCCGCATTTATGGGGAAGCAGACTGGATGGGTTGGAGATTCATAATCCGGAGGATTTGAAGAAACTGGACAAGGATACCGCAGTCTTTATCTGTAATATCTATTACCGCGAGATTGAGCAGCAGCTTCGAAAGATGGGACTACTGAATCCGATCGTTTATTTCAATGATGAGTATCTGCCGCAGTTTCATTTCGAGCGGTTGACGGATGAAGGGAGAAAATAATGCTTGAGATTGGTGTACAAAGCAGGAATATCGTGGAGGATCCGTGTCCGGAGAAAGGATTCCGGATGCTGAAGGATGCTGGATTTTCCTGTACAGATTTTAGTTTGAACAGTTATCTGACGAACAAGGATTTATATGAGGGAAAGGTAAATGCTTTTTTTAGTCAGTCAATCCAGGAACTAGAGCAGTTTTTCTCGGCGCATAAGGAAGGCGCGAAAAAGGCGGGAATCCGGATCAATCAGATGCACATGCCATATCCGGTATATATCCCGAATGGCAAGAAAGAAATCAATGAGTTCCTGCAGAAGGAAATGGCGGTGAAAAGCATGCATATCTGCCATTTCTTAGAATGTAAAAATATTGTCGTGCATGGGTTTAAGCTGGCGCGGTTCCTTGGCTCGGAAGAAGCGGAATGGGATTATACCGAACGTTTCCTGAATACGATAGCCCCTCTGGCAAAGGAGATGGGAATCACGATCTGCATCGAGAATCTGTATGGTGGAATCGGCGGACATCTGGTAGAAGGCCCTTGCTGTGACGCCAGGAAGGCGGCTGCGCGGATCGACCGGATGAACGAGAGGTATCAGGCGGAGGTGTTAGGCTTTTGCTTTGATACCGGACATGCTAATCTGGTTGGACTTGATTTCGAAGATTTTCTGACGACGCTTGGTTCAAGGCTTAAAGTTCTGCATATCCATGACAATGATGGAGTGGCGGATCTGCATCAGATACCATTCACCTTCACGAGAGCGCGTGAGAATGTGACTTCCACAGATTGGGAAGGATTTATCCGGGGATTGCGTAAGATTGGCTTTGATCAGGTGCTCAGCTTTGAGACTGCGCCCGTCCTGACGGCATTTCCGCAGGAACTAAAGGCGCAGGCACTCACGTTGATTGCACAGATTGGGGCGTATTTTGCAAAAAAAATAGAAAACTAAAATATTTTTCTATAGAAAAATATTCAAAATGGGGATTTTTTCGATAGTTATGTTACGAAAGCATCCCTTCTTGCAGGATTGTATCCTCTTTGACATCAACAGCCATAGTTCTTCCGATGATTTCATTCATCTTTTCAGGTGGGATTCCCGTGCCGGGACGCTTGTAAGTAAGCATCTCCGGTGTGAGAATTGCACCTTTTTTGATGTCGCAGGTGGTGACGATCGAACGTCTGGCGTTGGAGCGGGCAGATGCCTCGGAGTCCAGATATTTCAGATCATAGCTGCCACGCAGGGTGTCGATGAATGCAATCCCCTTTAGGATATTTTTTGCATCATCCGGGTCCATGGCGTGATAGTGGTCGTTGCCCTTCAATGTTTTATCCAATGTAAAATGCTTCTCCACGATGACAGCTCCAAGATTATATGCAGTTTTGATCACATCGGCGCAGGTATCCGGCTTCGTATGATCCGAATAGCCAATGAGGATTGGAGAACCATTTTTATCAGCGTAAATTGGATCTTCTGCGTAGCTTTTTTTCAAGGAAGTGATCTTGTTCAGGTTTGCATGTTCGTACGGTGTCGGATATTCCAGCACGCAGTGAAGCAGCGCGATTGACTGGTCGTTGACACTTCGAACCAGAGACAGGGTACGGGTAATCTCGTCCTCGTTGGAAGCTCCGACAGAGATCAGCATCGGCTTTCCTTTTCGCGCCTGATATTCGACGAATGGCAGGTTGTTCAGGTCAGACGAAGAAATCTTGTAGACGTCCATCATGGAATCTAAGTAGTCTGCAGAAGCAAGGTCAAAAGCAGTTGACAAAAACTCGATTCCGAGCTTATCGCAGAAGTCTTTTAATTCGCGGTATTCCGCTTCGCCGAAATGGTCGAATTTCTGAAAAAGTTCATACTGGGAGGTAGTTGGCTCTTCCGTGGTATCCCAATAAGATGGGGAGGCTTTTGCAGCCAGTGTGCCAGCCTTATAGCTCTGGAATTTTACAGCGTGGATACCGGCATCTTTCGCTTCTTTGATCATCAGCTTTGCGGCGTCCATCAATGAAATGTCAAACTTTGTTGCGATGTCATAATAATTTACTCCGATTTCTGCGATCAGGACGAACTTGCCTGCCAGCGCGCGATCAATAATTGTACTCATATAGCATCCTTTCTGTGCATTGCACCATACGGTTGTACTCTTCGGGTTTATCTGATAAAATTATAGCAAGGTATAGATATTTTCGCAATCGAAAGTAGCGTGATTCAGGTGGGTGAGAGCTTTGTAGATGATATATATGCCGCACAGTGATGTGTATGGTACATAGAAGAACGGAAACTCAGACACTTGCAGATGAAAAATAAGGAGGCAGGAAATGGTACTCGCAGTTATCCCCGCACGTGGCGGGTCCAAAGGAATTCCAAGAAAAAATGTACGGCTGATGCACGGAAAACCTTTGATTTATTATTCCATTCAAAATGCACTTGCGTGCTCTTATATTGATGATGTGGTGGTGTCTTCCGATGATGAAGAAATCTTAAGCATCGCTGCGATGTATGGCGCAAAAGCCATGAACCGTAATAGTGCACTGGCACAGGATGCGGTGACACTGGATCCGGTGATTTATGACGCCGTGCTCCGGATGGAACAGGAGACCGGGAAAACGTATGATGTGGTCGTAACATTGCAGGCGACCTCACCGCTTCTGACGGTGGAGACATTGGATGGCGTGTTGAAATCATTCTTGGAAAGCGATTTTGACACTTATATCAGCGCGGTGAACAAACCGCACCTTTCCTGGACGACGAAGGATGGCAGATGTGTTCCGAATTATGAGAAACGTCTGAACCGTCAGCAGCTTCCGCCGAATTTCCTGGAGGCGGGCGCATTTCTGATCACAAGACGGGCATGTATGTCGGAGAACAACCGGATTGGGGCAAATGCATCTGTCTACGAGATGCCGGAGAAAGAGGCGATTGATATTGACAGCTATGCAGATTGGATTGTATGTGAGCAGGAATTGTCGAAGAAACGGATTTTGTTCCGGGTAGATGGATACCGGGAGCTTGGCATGGGACATATCTACCGCTGTCTGACACTTGCATATAGTCTGACGGGACATGAGATCTTATTTGTGACAAGGGAAGACCGGACAGAGGGCTATCAGAAATTATTGGATTCCCACATGCATGTCCAGCCGGTTGGCAGCGATGAGGAATTTTATGCACTTGCAGGAAAATGGCAGCCGGATGTGATAGTCCATGACTGCCTGAATACCGAGCGGGAATATATCCTGCAGTTAAAACAGCTTGCAAAGCGCGTTGTGACATTGGAGGATATTGGCTCTGGCGCCGATGTGGCAGATGCAACGATCAACGCATTGTATGAGGACGATAGCAAAGGTGAAAACTACTACTGGGGCGAAAAATATGTCTGCCTGAAGGATGAATTCCTGATTGCACCATGTGCGGAGTACCATGAGCAGGTTAAGAAGGTGGTTGTGTTATTCGGCGGCAGTGATCCTTCGGATTTTACCTATCGCGCGTACAATCTGGCGAAGAAAATGCATGCGGATTTTCCGCACATCAGCTTCCGGTTCGTACTTGGCGCCGGATATGATAACTATGTACATAAGCTCTCAGATGATGAAGCCTGCAAGATCAAGGTGGTAACGGATATCAAGCGTGTGAGTGATGCCTTGTCCGATGCGGATCTGGCGATTACCTCACAGGGAAGAACGGTGTATGAGCTTGCGGCGATGGGCGTGCCTGCGATTGTTCTGGCGCAGAACGAGCGCGAGACGAAGCATACATTTGCCCAGATGCACAATGGTTTCTTAAATCTTGGTATGGGAAATCAAGTGAGTGATGAAACACTGGAAAAGACTTTCCGGTTTGTCGTAGAGACACCGCAGATCCGCGCGGAGATGCGGAATCTCATGCTGTCGCATGATCTGCGCAAAGGAATTGAACGTGTGAAGCAGTTGATCTTAGCAGATGAGTAATGGAATATATATGCAGTTATGTCTGACTGATGCAAGATAAAGTCAGTCAGATATAACTGTATTTAGAATTTCGGTCAGGCGTGTATCATAGGTATGATAGCGCTTGACTTTTTCATAGCCATTTCTGGCAATCTGTAACCGTTCTTCTTCGTGGGATAAATAATAATCAATTTTCTGGATCAGATCATCGACACTGTCATAGAGTACCAGATCCTCCCCGGGTATGAAATATTCTGCAAGTTCCGGCTGATAGTTGGACATGAGAAACCCGCCGCATCCCATGATGTCAAACGCTCGCTGAGGAATACCGGATTTGATGGAGCGAAGTGTCATATTTAAATTGATTTTGCTGCATTTAAAGATCTTCGGCATCACACGTTCGGAATCTGCGATACCGCAGTTTTGTACATGTGGGAGCATCGAAGCATCGCTTTGCGTATACAAATCAACATGAAAATGCCTGCTCACAGCATCCAGTGTATGCTTCCGTTCCAATTCCGTGCACCGGCAGTTGAGATACGTGTCTGCGATAATTCCTTTTAAATCTGCCTCGTAATCATCCGGGAGCGGATCGAAACCAACAGCATCTACGAAATCTGACACCCATTTGTCGCTGATGGCATCCTCAATAAAATTATAGCCATAGACATTTTGCTGGGCGGAGCAAAGTCCCTCCACATAGCCACGCATATAAGCAGGAAGCTTATCGGAGATGTTATCATAGCTGTTTTTCTCAGAGTACAGAGAACCAACAAAGGAAACGGCTGTGCCATACTTTTTCATATCCGCGTCAGATACTGTAACGTTGTCAAAATGCTCGATATCACATGCAAGCAGTGTGTGGAAACAGTTTCCCGGATTGCGGTGCCCGAATTTGTCAAGCTGCAGCTTGTCAAACAGGAACAGACGGTTGTGAGGATATTCCATCGTCTTTGAGTAAAGGGTAGAGCAAGGGCTATCCACGGTATAGGAGATATATGGAATACCAAAAGGCTTGCTTGCGCGTGCGATAATTGGTGAAAAGCAGACAGAAAGAATGGCACGTGCATCTGTAGTTTGTTGAATGAGAGTGGCTAGACGGAACATGTAATCTTTGTCATAGTCCTGTGGCTCCCGGTCATTCATAAATTCAACGACATCATGACCAAGCCGGGTCAGACTTTTTAATATGCCCGGTTCGCATATGCTATGATGTCTGCAAAAAATAATTTTCATGACGTAGATACTCCTCTGAAACTTTTTGTACATTTTGTATTGTATTCAGGTTTATTTAAGGGATTACACTTGTTTGCATCGTTCGATTCCGGCAAGAGCAGGTGTATAGTTGCCGGCTTTTTCATAATAGACGAGAGCATTCTTTGTGTCACCTAAACATTCTAAGATAACTCCTATGTTGTAAAAGGCAGAATAGGAATTAACTCCATCCACGACGCAGGATGGAATCTGCGTGGCTGCGAGAAAACTCTCGACTGCCTTGGAAAACTGTGCGTTGTTCATATAGATTAAACCAAGGACAAACAGGTAATCTGCGTCCCCCTTGAAATCGTCATAGACCGCCTCTAACATCAGGGCATCTGCAAATCGTTTCGTGCTGATCAGGCAGTAGCCATAGAGGTTGATGATGCTGTGAACATAGCTAAGCTTCGTGTCAAGTGGCAGTTCCATCGCCCGTTCAAAATAAGGAATCGCCTGCGCATACTGCTTGGAATAAAAATAAGAATTGCCAATCTGGTAAAGCGTGTAAGAGTCATCCGGCTGTGCTTCTAATTCCCGAAGCAAAAGCTTGAGATTCCGATCCGCCTTTTCGGCGCGGTATGCGTCATTCCCCTGATAGCCGACATGGGTGACATAGATTGGAGCATCAAAATAATCCGGCTCTGTGGATGTATCGAGTGGGACAATCTGCTCGTGGATCCGTCCTTCAAAATGATATAGCTTGCGGGAGAAGAGACGTGCAATCGGTTCCGTACTGCTCATCATCTGCCCATCGCTTTCGTACAGACTCTTGATATGGATATGGCCGATGGAAGCAGGCATGGTCTGCATCTGTTCCAGCAGTTTCGGCATGTCGAACATATCGACAAATTCATCGGAATCCAAGAATAAAATCCAGTCGTTGCCGGCCTTTTGCACCGCGTAATTCCGGGCGGCAGAAAAATCATCACACCATGCAAACTCATACACACATGGGGTAATGGCGGATGCAATCTTCCTGGAGTCATCCGTAGAACCGGTGTCCACGACCACGATCTCGCATCCGAGATCTTTGATTCGGTCTAAGCATATTTTTAAATTTTCGCATTCATTTTTCGTAATGATGCATATGGATAGATTTGGCATGTTTTGTACGCTCCGTTTTCTGATAGTTCCATTATGGATGGGATTGCAGGAGGTGTCAAGCACAACCATGATTCGGCGGCGATTTTGCTGTTAGATTTCAGGTTTTAATTGACATTCTGCTAGTATACAGATAAAGTGAAAGAAGATGAATGAACGCAATTTGACAGGAAACGGATAAAAGACAGGAGGGATATGTGACAGAACATGGGGACGCAGGAAGAACTGAATTTTGATAAAGGCTCGGAAGCTTATGCAAAGCTTCTGGCGCAGGAAGAGCGGGAATGGCATGAGCAATACGATGCCCTGATAGATAGAAAGATAGAGATCTTTGATAAGCTTCTGCAGATGCATAGTGCGGAAAGTTACGCACTGATTGAAAAGCTTGTCGATGATGCAATGACAGAAAATGCTGCAAAATGGAATACATCGTATGCATGGATCATCATTTTCACACAGATTTATCAGGCAGAGAAGAATGCTGGCGAAGTGTGGACATTGTTTGATCTTGCAGATGATTTGGAGAATCTGATAGCGATTGTACAACAGGTGAAATTCCTTTTGTGGGAAATTGTATTTTTGCAGGAGAAAGAGTCAGAAGAACTGCTTCGAAGCTTCGTAGCACAATATGATATGCAGCCGGAGCTGTTACGGAATCTGGTTCGTATTTCTTGCCTGGAACCGGAAACCGTGATAGACAGATTAAGAAAGGATATAGGCTTAAATCTGTAGATGGAGACAATGAAACAGGTCTGTTTGATTCGTGGCAAATATGTGGATTGCAAGAGGGTAAGAGATGAACGAGAAAAAGATATGCTTCATCATGTGTACAAATAATGCACAATATGAGGCAGAAGCAATGCATTTTATAAGTAAATTACATGTGCCGCAAGGGTATGAGATTGATGCGATCAGCATCAGGGATGCGAAAAGTCTGACTTCCGGGTACAACGAGGGAATGCGCGCCAGTGATGCAAAATACAAGGTGTATCTGCATCAGGATGTGATGATTGTGGAACCGGATTTTATTGCAAGACTGTTACATATATTTGAAGACCCGGAGATTGGTATGGTGGGCATGGTCGGAACCCCTCACTTACCGGAGAATAAAATCCCCTGGTGGGCATGGCGTGTAGGGGCATTGTATACGTGTAATGTGAGTGCGATGGGAATGTTTGATTATGAATATCCGGAAGAAGCAAAACATGGTGTCATCGAGGTAGAGGCTATCGATGGACTTCTGATGGCTACGCAATACGATATTCCGTGGCGTGACGATCTGTTTGACAAGTGGGATTTCTATGATGTATCACAGAGTCTGGAATTTATCCGGCATGGGTATAAGGTTGTGGTTCCGTATATGGAGACGCCGTGGTGTATTCATGATGATGGATTCATGAATCTCAAGAATTATTATGAGGAACGGGAAAAGCTATTGAAGGAATATGGGACGATGTAGCTTTGTCAAAAAAGCAGGAGGCAGGAATATGTCAATTACATTAAATGTTCCACAATACAGTGTGACGGAAGATACTGTTTATTGGAATGATTTATTTGAAGAACATAAAAATTTGCCGATGTTGTGTATCGGTCGGGACAGCTATATAGAAGAAACACAGGTGGAAGCCAATCCGGATCAGGATCTGTTGTACAATGTCCAGCTAGGACGTTATTCTTCTATTGCAAGAGATACCAAGATGATCATTGACTTAAACCATGATTACAAGCGGGTTTGCCAAGGGCGGATAAGTGGTGTGGTATATCAGCGTCCGCATCTCACCCGCCGCAAAGGTCAGATCGTTATCATGAATGACTGCTGGATCGGAAATGGTGTAATTATGCTTGGTGGCATAACGATTGGAAATGGAGCGGTTGTGGCAGCCGGGGCTGTGGTTACGAAGGATGTACCCGCCTATGCGATTGTTGTCGGGAATCCAGCGAAGGTGATAGGATACCGGTTCGAGCCGGAGCAGATTGCTGCACTCAATAAGATCCGCTGGTGGAACTGGACTGCAGAGGAAGTCCGTGCGGCATCGGAGCTGTTGCTGGATGAGATAGACCCATTTATAGAAAGGTATCTGCCGGAAGCGGAACAGGAAATCATCCGGATTCCGCAGATCGAAATTAACTCGATCGAAAAAAATTTTTCTGGTGAAGATAAACGGTTGTTGTATATTCCGGATTTTGAACAGGATTATCCAACTTATCCGCGTGTGATCGATGCATTCGTGAGCTCCTATGCGAATACGAATTGTGAATTGCTGCTGTATGTAAAGGAGGATGCATTTGTTCCGGACAAGCTCGCTGTATTGGATCGGTTGTTTGAGCAGTATGCGGATGTGGATTGTTATGTGAATGTATATGTGGGGAATCTGGATGACGAACGGGGTCTGTTTGCACAGAGCGATGCGTATATTACAAACCGTAGCCTGGATAATGTAAAGCATATGGATATGGCAGATTTTTATGGCATACCTGTGATATCTTCCGTCAATCTTCCGATTTTCACAGAACAGAACGTTCAGGGAATGTGTAAACTCTGATATGGATATAGCCGGGATTAAATAATCCCGGCTGCTTTCAACATTGTCACAATTCTTACATCGTAACTGTGATATTCTTTCACTTTCTCATATCCATTTTTCGCGATCTGTTTCCGCTCGTCATCGTGCGCCAGATAATAGTCGATTTTGGCGAGCATATCCGGGATGCTGTCATAGAGGACGATATCCTCGTCAGGGACGAAAATCTCCGGGATTTCAGATTGATAATTCGACAGTACGAAGCCGCCACATGCCATGAGATCGAAGATACGGAGTGGCAGTCCGGTTTTGATCGGGCGGTTTGTCATGTTCAGGTTGATTTTGCTGCATTTGATGATCTGCGGCATCATATTGTTGGAATCAGCGCCGCCACGACACCGGACATGTTTTAATGGTGAGGTATCAGTCAGCGTCCACAGGTCAAATTGATAGTTGATCCCTTGTTCCCGTAATTCCTCAAAATGCGCTCCGATTGCATTGCAGGTGCGGATGCGTTCCTGCTCGGTGCATTTGTAGCCGAGATAGGTGTCGGCAACGATGCCTTTCACATCTTCCGCGTAGTCTTCGCCAAGAGGTGCCCAGTCAGCATATTTCCGGAACTCCTGCGCCCATTCGTCAGTGATGGAATCCTCCAACAGATTGTACCCATAGACGTTTAACTGGGCGGCAATCAGTCCGTCGACATAGCCGCGCATTTCATCCGGCAGATCTTTTTCGATGGAATTGTAGCGTGTTTTCTCAGAGTACAACGAACCGACAAAAGAAACATCACAGTCGTAATTTTGATGATCTTCGGCGGTTACCTTTATTTCGTCCCATGTTGCAACATCCGCGCCCATCGGCAGATGGAAGATACAGTCCGGGTTGGCTGGAGAGAATTTCTCCCACTGCATACGATCTAAGACGAAGATTCGGTTTGTGGGGTAGGCAATCGTCTCTGAATAAAGCTGGAAGCTAGGGCAGTCTACCGTCCATGAAAGATAAGGAAGCTTAAATACTTTGCAGCAGCGCGCTACGATTGGCTGGAAATTGACAGAGAATACACAGGACGCATCTGGATTTTTCTGAATCAGATCCGCCAGTGCTTCCAGATAGCCTTTGTCGTAGTCGACGCTTTCGAATTTGTGATCCATCGTGATAACCGTAATGCCCAATCGCTGCATTGCATTTGCAATTCCTTTTTCGCAGATGCTTCCCCATTTGCAAAAGATGATCTTCATAGTTGTAGCTCCCCGCTTTCTTCCGAAGTAATATAAGGATATTATAATCGAGATGTAGGGGGGATGCAATGCGAAGATAAAAGATAAATACAAAACCGGACGGTTCCCCATTCCGTCCGGTTTCTATGTAAACACACATTTGAAGTTATTGCTTTCGAACATCAATAACCCCAGCTCTCCTCCTGCCCAAGGGTGTTTGCCTCGGACAACCTCATCGTAGCATAAGTGAGCAAAAAAACAAGGGGCCTGGCATAATTGACGCGCTGGAGAGCATACTTTGAATTTTACTTAATAAAATTAAGTCAAAAATGACGATTTTCATCGCTTGACGCACACATAGATGGTTGTTAAAATGGAAAAAGAAAATCAAAATTGGGACGAATTTTTTTAAAAAAATATAAAAGATTTGAATGGAAAGGATATCAAAAATGAAATTTTTTGTAACGGGTGTAAATGGACAGCTTGGTCATGATGTGATGAATGAGCTGAGCAAACGAGGACACGAAGGCGTGGGTTCCGATCTCGGAGAGACCTATGCAGGTGTGCAGGATGGGTCTGCAGTTACGACAATGCCATATGTAAGTCTGGACATCACTGATCAGGCAGCCGTGAAGAAACAGATCATGGAGATCAAACCGGACGCTGTGATTCATTGTGCAGCATGGACAGCCGTGGATGCAGCCGAGGATGAGGACAAGCAGGAGACCGTAAAAAAGGTAAATGTTGACGGCACAAGAAACATTGCAGAAGTGTGCAAGGAGCTGGACTGCAAGATGTTGTACCTTTCAACGGATTATGTATTTGACGGACAGGGCACGACGCCTTGGGAGCCGGATTGCAAAGATTACAAGCCGCTCAATGTCTACGGACAGTCAAAGCTGGACGGAGAATTGGCAGTTTCTTCTATATTAGAGAAATGTTTCATCGTCCGTATCGCGTGGGTATTTGGTTTAAATGGCAAGAATTTCATCAAGACGATGATCAATGTCGGCAAGACGCACGACGAGGTACGCGTGGTCTGTGATCAGATCGGCACACCGACCTATACTTATGATTTGGCGCGTCTGCTCGTAGATATGTGCGAGACCGAAAAATATGGTTATTACCATGCCACAAATGCAGAGCTTGCAGAGGGTGCTGACGCAAATGGAGCCAAGACAGGCTATATCTCATGGTATGATTTCTGCGTGGAAATCTATCGCCAGTATGGACTTTCTACGAAGGTAACGCCAGTTACTACAGCAGAGTACGGTCTCAGTAAGGCGGCAAGACCATACAACAGCCGCCTGGACAAGAAGAAGCTTGTAGAAAATGGCTTCGAGCCACTTCCAGTCTGGACAGATGCGGTAAGCAGATATTTGAAGGAAGCAGATATTTAATCGAAAAATCAAATCCTCCCAGTGTTGCAGGGGAAATGCAATGTTGGGAGGATTTTTCTTTATTAGCGGAGACGGCGGGATTTGAACCCGCGTGCCAGGTTACCCCGGCCAACTGATTTCGAGTCAGCCCCGTTATGACCACTTCGATACGTCTCCAATATTACTTATTATTTTATACCTATCAAAAAGAGAAGACAATGGAAGAATATAAATAATGCGTTATGGCTATCTCGTTTTTGTGAACAAAACAGCTAAAACTTGCAGTTTTGCTAGCTATATGCTACAATTTCAATAATTATGTATATCAAAATAATAAGGATTTATTGTTAACAGCTATTTTAAATTTATACTTTATTTTAAATAATAAAAAAGGACAGAAAATATAAGAAATAGATGAAAGGAAAAGGACATGGAACAGAAATTTGGAAAAATCACAGTAGAGACTTGTGAAGCAGATGGTGTAGAGATTGAGGGATTGAAGGTAATCACACCGTCTGTATTCGGTGATGATAGAGGCTATTTCATGGAGACCTACAATTATAATGATTTTGCAGCGGCAGGCATTGATTGTACATTTGTACAGGATAACCAGTCCAGCTCTAAGAAAGGTGTGCTTCGAGGATTGCATTTCCAGATCAATTATCCACAGGATAAGCTTGTGCGTGTTGTAAGTGGAGAGGTATTTGATGTGGCGGTGGATCTGCGGGAAGGATCAAAGACATTTGGTAAATGGTTTGGCGTTCGTTTGTCTGCAGAGAATAAGAAACAGTTTTTCATTCCAAAGAACTTTGCGCATGGATTCATCGTATTATCCGATCATGCAGAGTTTTGTTATAAATGTACAGATTTCTATCATCCAAACGATGAGGGCGGACTGCTGTGGTCTGATCCGGAAATTGGCGTAGAATGGCCGATGCCAGAAGGAATGACGGTAGAAGATCTGACATTCTCAGAGAAGGATACCAAGTGGAGTGGTATTAAGGAGTATAAAAAATAGGCATGGAAAAGAAAACAACTTCACGGTTTCGACAATTTATAAATCTTCCGATCGAATTAGTTCAAAATCGGACATTGATCGGAAATCTGGCGAAGAATGATTTTAAGACACGGTTTGCAGGTTCTTATTTGGGTGTGATCTGGGCATTTGTGCAGCCGATTGTCACAGTTGTTGTGTATTGGTTTGTGTTTACCGTGGGATTGCGCCAGGGTAGACCGAGCGGGCACCCGTTTGTACTGTGGCTGATGGCAGGACTTGTTCCGTGGTTCTTTTTTTCGGAGGCGTTGAACGGTGGAACAAATGCATTGATCGAGTACAATTATCTGGTAAAGAAAGTTGTATTTAATATTGATATATTACCGCTGGTGAAAGTATTGTCGGCAATCTTTGTACATGTGATATTTACGGCATTTACGATTGTTTTATGTTGGTGCAACGGATATATCCCAAGTGTTTATTTGCTGCAGATTATATATTATATGATTTGTAACTTTCTGCTTGTGTTAGGATTGGCGTATTTTACATCTGCGGTGGTTGTTTTTTTCCGGGATCTGACACAGATTGTAAATATTGTATTACAGATTGGAATGTGGATGACCCCAATTATGTGGAATATATCGGATATTTTGGTGAACCATCCAACTTTAGCAAAAGTATTTAAATTAAACCCGATGTATTATATTGTAGATGGATTTCGAAATGCGTTGCTGGATCATATTTGGTTTTGGGAGAAGCCGTTATGGACACTTGCCTTTTGGATTATTACATTGCTATTCTTTGTTATAGGTGTGAATGTGTTTAATCGACTGAAGGTGCATTTTGCAGATGTGTTATAAGAAAAAGAGAGATAAATTATGAGCGAGACGGCGATTCGTGTACAGAATGTAACGAAATTATATAAATTATATGATAAACCATCCGATCGATTCCGGGAGTCCCTGGGTTTAACGAAAAAAGTATTGCATCGCGAACATTATGCATTGCATGATCTTAATTTTGATATTAAAAAAGGGGAATGTGTTGGAATTATTGGGACAAATGGTTCTGGCAAATCAACGATTCTCAAGATTATTACCGGAGTTCTGAATCCGACAAGTGGTAATGTGGAGATCGATGGACGTATTTCTGCATTGCTTGAGTTGGGAGCCGGATTTAATATGGAATACACAGGACTTGAGAATGTGTATTTAAATGGAACTATGATTGGCTTTACCAAGAAGGAGATTGATGCAAAGCTGGATTCAATATTGGAATTTGCAGATATTGGAGAGTTTATTCATCAACCGGTTAAAACATATTCTTCCGGTATGTTTGTACGGTTGGCTTTTGCAGTAGCGATTAACATAGATCCGGAAATTTTGATTGTAGATGAGGCATTGTCTGTTGGTGATGTGTTCTTTCAAACAAAGTGTTATAAAAAGTTTGAGGAATTTAAAGAACAGGGGAAAACTATATTGTTCGTAAGCCATGACCTGAGCAGTATCAGTAAATATTGTGATCGTGTTGTGCTGTTGAATAAGGGTGTAAAACTGGCAGAGGGACGTCCCAAAGAAATGGTTGACATGTATAAAAAGGTACTGGTTGGCCAGTTGGATTTGGAACATGTGGATGAGGAAACAGAAAATATTGCCAAGGCACCAAGTATGGAGGCAGCAAAATCTGTAAAAGAAGCAAAATGCTGGAAGGATTTGCTTTCACAAAATGAAAATGCCATTGAGTATGGAGATAAGAAAGCAGAGATTATTGATTATGCGATTGTAGATAGCTGCGGAAATATTACCAATACGATTGAAAAGGGAAAACCTTTTACGGTACGCATGAAGGTGCAGATGCATGCGCCAATTGAATATCCGATATTTGCGTTATCCATCAAAGATGCCAAAGGAACAGAAATTACCGGTACAAATACAATGTTTGAAAAGACCGACTTTGAGGTTGGACCCATTATGGAGATATCTTTTGAGCAGGATATGAATCTGCAAGGAGGCGAGTATCTTCTTTCGCTTGGTTGTACTGGTTATAATGGCACGGATTTCACGGTATATCATCGTTTATATGATGTATGCAATATCACAGTCGTGTCAGATAAAAATACGGTTGGATATTACGATATGAACTCGAAGATTACGGTTCAGACTTATGAAGGGACGAATATATGCAGAAAATAGGTTCCATAACAATTGATGACACATACTATCCTGGCAAGGATTTGTACAGTGACGGCGAAATTGAAGATGAAATGCTGGATATAGCAAAAAATGTTCCGGTTTCCGAGTATAATCGTGTGATAGCAGAGCGAAAATCCTGGGCGATTTTGTATCATTTTTCAAATGTCAGGGAGAATATTGTACAATCAATGCCGATTACAAAAGAAGACAGTGTGTTGGAGATAGGAGCAGGTTGTGGAGCAATTACTGGTGTACTTGCTCGTATGGCAAAAAATGTAGATGCGGTGGAGCTTTCTATGAAACGTTCGCTGATTAACGCGTATCGGCATCAGGAAGCAGATAATATCACAATTAAAGTTGGTAATTTTCAGGAAGTGGAACAACATCTGGAGAAGAAATATGATGTGATCACGTTGATTGGTGTATTTGAATATGCATGTAGTTATATTGATAGTGAACAGCCATATGCAGAATTTTTAGAAATTATCAAGAAGCATTTAACCAAAGATGGGCGACTTATTCTTGCGATAGAAAATAAATTTGGATTGAAATATTGGGCAGGATGCCGGGAAGATCATATAGCAACATTTTTTGGCGGAATTGAAGGGTATGCAAAAGATAGTTATGTGCGGACATTTTCTAAAAACGAGTTAGCCCATATGTTGGAACAGGCTGGTTTTTCTGAGCATACTTTTTATTATCCATACCCGGATTATAAGCTGCCTGAAAAGATCTTTTCGGATGAATATCTGCCACATGAGAATGAACTGAATGTAAATCATCGGAATTTCGATCGGAATCGTGTGCGTTTATTTGATGAAAATAAAGTGTATGGGGAATTGATTAGAGCAGAAATGTTTCCAGAGTTCTCAAACTCATTTTTGATTGTAGCCAAAGGAGTGTAGGATGGAGCGATTAATTTATACAAAATATTCGAATCAACGTCATCCAGACTACGCGATTCGCACCGATATTGTTTGTCGGGAGGACGGAAGCCGCGTTGTGCGTAAATATGCAGATACAAGATTGGCACGTCCGCATATTGAACATATGAACGAGGTATATGGATTGTTGCAAAAAGAGTTTGCAGGGAGTCGTTTGTGTGCAAATCGGGCAAACCTTACAGATGCATATATCGAATTTGAATATGTAGATGGAGATACACTAGAGGCTGCATTAGATGCATGTCTGGCAAATGATGACAAGGATGGATTTGCGGAGTTAGTAAAACAGTATGCTTCCGAAATTCGACATGTATATTTGAGCGGACAATCGGTTTGTGAAGAAAGAAGTCAGGACGAAATAGAACAATATCAAAAGGCGTTCGGGAAAATAACACTTCCGGTATCTGTACCTTTTTCCAAAGGGGTAGATATTGATTTAATATTTTCCAACATTATGGTGCAGGGGAATACATGGACAGTGATTGATTATGAGTGGACCTTTGACTTCCCGGTTCCTGTGGATTTTTTACTTTGGCGTGCGGGTAAAGTATATTTGGAGAATTACGCAAACCGTGCGAGCATTGATGAAACAGAGATGAATCGGATGCTTGGAGTTACACCTGAGAATGTATCCGCTTACCGGCAGATGGAACTGCATTTTTTGCAGCAATACTGCTACAGAGATCGGAGCGATTTATATGCATTGTATGGAACAATGGGACAGTATGTTATGAATCTGGATCTCGAAGAAGCAATTAAGGGAAATGAAAATGGAACAAATCAGGTTCAACTGTATTATGATACGGGGAAAGGATATTCAGAAGCTGAAAGTGATATCATCCGTATTTATCCAGATGAAAAAGGTGAGTTTCATTTGCAAAGAAAGCTGCCTGATGCTTTGCGGAATTTAAGGATTGATCCGGGTGAGATTCCGTGTGTTGTATATATTCAGAAGGCAGTTGGATATACGGAAAATGCATCTTATGAATTAGAGTATCGGACAAATGGATACCGGTTTGACAAACGTGCGTATGTGATGGAACAGGGCGATCCACAGATTTATATTAAAAACATGAAGGAACACACCTATTTGATAGAGTTTGATTATACCATTCAGGCAGATGCTGCGATTGTGCAGGAAAAGGCAGCCAGTGTCAAAGGATGGGAAAAATTAAAAGGGATGATACAACATGCAAAATAAATTTACGAGCAGAAGTAAACATTTGGATTTCATCATATTGGATCTTATCTGTATAGAGGTGTCTTACTGGTTGGCATATTATATCAGGCTTGGAAGGCTTGTGAATTCCACACCAGGGGAATATACAATGATGAATATTATGGTTATTTTAATCCATTTATCCATCATGTTTATTTCGGAAGGGTATTCTGGAATTTTAATGCGGAATGCCATACAGGAATTGAAAAAAGTAGTCATTCATAATGCAGAGATGTTTGCAGTGATTTTGTTTATATTGTTCTTTGCGAAACAATCTTCGGTGTATTCTCGAATATTGTTTGCGTTGTTTGTGGTCATTGACACAATTACCATGTATATTGTACGTCTTGTGAGAAAGAAAGTATTATATTCCAATGAGGACAAAGAGCGCGGAAAAGGACAGATGCTTATTGTTACGAATCATGCACATGCGCAAAGCCTGGTAAAAGGGTTGGCAGAAAGTGGATATCGAAATTACCTGATCCATGGAATCGTTATTCTGGATAAGGATATGACCGGTCAGAAAATCGATGGTATTGATGTTGTTGCAGATGCTGGAGGAATGTATGAATATGTAAAATCCAATATTATTGATGAGATATTTTTAGAGTATGATGGAGAAGGCGTTGCAGAAATCACCAAACGATTTCTCGCGATGGGTGTTGTAGTACACGTAAGTATCAATAATATTCTTCCGGGAACTCCGAATGCGGCTGTAGAGAATATTAGTCATTATACGGTAATTACAACAAGTATTAATATCATGTCATTCAAACAAAAGGTTATTAAACGATTGATGGATATTGGAGTATCTATTATAGGGATGGCGATTACGGCAATATTATTTGTCATATTTGCGCCGATTATCTTTATACAGTCACCGGGTCCAATCTTTTTCAAACAGGAACGTGTTGGAAAGAATGGAAGACGGTTTAAGATTTATAAATTCCGATCTATGTATATGGATGCAGAAGAACGGAAGAAAGAACTTATGGCACAGAATAAAATGTCCGGTTTGATGTTCAAGATGGATGATGATCCGCGTGTAACACCAATCGGCAGGTTTATGCGGAAGACAAGTATTGATGAGTTTCCGCAGTTTATCAACATATTCAAGGGCGATATGAGTTTGGTTGGGACAAGACCTCCAACAGTGGATGAATATAATCAGTATGATCAGCACCATAAGAGCCGTCTTGCTATGAAACCAGGACTTACAGGTATGTGGCAGGTATCCGGGCGTAGTGAGATTACGGATTTTGAAGAAGTTGTTCGATTGGATAATGAATATATTATGAATTTCAGTATTAGTTTGGATATTAAGATACTGATAAAGACCGTATTTACGGTGTTGAAGAGAAAGGGATCGGTATAGGTTGGAGATGACGGCATCCGTTGGAAATATAGTTTTATATATTTTGTTTTTGTGGATTGCGCCTGTATTTGTTGGTAATGCTGTATGTAACAAATTGAGCATGCGGGGGACGATTCCTCGAAGCTTCATTATGGGATATCTGAGTATGTGGGCAGTTTTTCAGATTATCACGGTTCCGCTAATTCTGTTGAAGGTAAGCTTCCTTGTGGATGTTGTTGTGTATTCTATATTCCTTGTAGGGATTATTGCTTATGGGATTGTGAAAAAAACATATCGGAGTATGACAATTCCAAAGGTGAATCCATCTGCATGGGTAGGAATCCTTGTTATGCTTGCAGCTGGAATATATATGATTGTACAGTCATACCGATTACAACTCACTAATGCGGATGATACACGGTTTGTTGTCAATGCCGTTGATACAGTTCGTACGAATCGAATGCTGCTTACAGATGTGAACACGGGAAAGGAGATATTATCCTGGACCGGAGATTTGTTCAAGGATGTGATATCTCCGTGGGCGGTATTTGCGGCATATCTGTCGAAGATAACAGGTATTTCGGCGGCAAGCATGATGCATACATTTTTACCACCGGTATTGCTGGCGGTGATGATGTGCATCTTCTGGTTGATTGCAGGTGAGTTATTTGATAAACATATATACCGGTCTTTGTTTGTGATTCTTCTACTAGTAATGTATATGTATGGATATTTTTCAATCTATAATGCGGAAACTTTTACGATAATCCGGTTATGGCAGGGGAAAGCAACTATGGCAGCGGTTGGAATACCGGCACTTCTGTATGCTTTTTTGCGGTTGTATCGATTACTTCCAGATGATAGACGATGGAAAGAAAAGACAGTATATAATGCGGAACAAAAAGGAGCAATCTGTATGGTATGGCTTACGGTGTTTGCAGTTGCGCTTCTTACAAGTATGAGCTATATACTTTCAACGGTTATGATTGGATGTTTTGGATTCGTATATGGAATTGCAAAGAAAAGCTTACGCACTGCGGTAATGGTGTGGAGTGCATGTCTGGTCAATATCGCATATCTTGGAATTTCAACATTGCTACATTGATTTCGGGATATGTATGGAGGAAGGAAAATTGAGTAAGAAAGACATAAAGATTGTAATAGCGGCACACAAACCATATCGTATGCCGGAAGATACTATGTATGTGCCATTGCATGTTGGTGCAGAGGGAAAGAAAAATCCAGATGGAACGCCGCTTGATCTGGGGTATCAGAAGGATAATGAAGGTGACAATATATCAGCGAAAAATCCATATTATTGTGAACTGACAGGTATTTATTACGCTTGGAAAAATATACCAGCAGAGTATCTGGGACTTGTACATTATCGGCGTTATTTCAAAGGGAAAAATAAAAGTAAGGATCCTTTTGCGTGTATCGTTACTGAACCAGAGATGGAGAAGATCTTTGAGACGCACCGTATAGTAGTGCCAAAGAAGCGTAAATATTATATTGAGACATTGTATTCACATTATGCACACACACATTATGCAGAACATTTGGATTGTGTGCGGGAAATCATTGGAGAACAATGTCCAGATTATCTGAACTCTTATGATAAAGTGATCAAACAAACTTCTGGCTATATGTTTAATATGATGGTGATGGAGCGTGCATTGTTTGACTCGTATTGTGCATGGCTGTTTGCGATTCTATTTGAGTTGGAAAAAAGGGTTGGTGAGAAACAACCGGAGATGTCAGCATTTCAGAGCCGTTTTTATGGACGGGTAAGTGAAATTATATTTAATGTATGGCTGGATTATCAGATTCAATCAGGTCAGATTTCACAAAAAGATGTGAAGGAACTGCCATTTATCTATATGGAGAAGATAAACTGGTTCCGAAAAGGAATTTCCTTTTTAAAGGCAAAGGTATTTCATAAGAAATATGATAGTAGTTTTTAGATATAAAAATAGGTGAAAACATGAAAGCTTGGCTGCAGCCGATTATATATTGGGTAAATGAATATTATGGAAATCGCTGGTATCTGCTTTTTGCAGTCGTTGCATATATATACCTGTTTTTTGCAACGAAGGAAAGCAGACGGAAAATTGTGTATCCAAGTGTGTTGCTGGCTTTTTTGGTATTGAACCCAATTCTGTACAAATATGTATATTCCAAAATCATTTATTGGCGTTTGATGTGGCTGTTGCCAAATACCCTTGCAATTGCGTATGCTACAGTTTTGTTTGTGAGAAAACGAAAGCATATTGCCGTAAAGGTGATTGCATTTGTACTCGTGCTGGCAGCGGTTGTATGGAAAGGCACAAATGTATATACACATTCTGGGATGGCTAAGGCATCCAATCAACAGAAGGTGGATGCCAGAGTACAACAGGTATGTGATGAGATGCTGGCGGTGGATGAAACGCCAAAATGTATTGCAGCACTTAATTTAAGTTATGAGATACGTCAGTATTGCGGAGACATTGAATTAATGTACGGCAGAAATGTGGAAGGATATATCAATGTCATTGACGATCTGAGCCTTCGAATCGCGAATGAGATGCGTTCTGAGAATCCAAATTATGACTATATCTTTGCACAGGCAATGGCGAAAAATTATGATTTTGTTGTGCTCGAAGACTATAAAACGGTGCCGGAAGACCTTTTGAATCAATATGGATACCAGATCTATAAAAATGTAGCCGGATATAATCTGTATTACTGCGCGGATGTTGAACAACGGGATCTGGGTGGATGGATTGTAACACAGTATGGGCCGAATACAAGTGAAGTAAGTATGTGTTATACAATCGAGGATAAAAATAATAATCTGATCATCATTGATGGTGGATATGGCTGGTATGAACAAAAGCTGCGAGCAATCATCCGGGCGCATGATAATCATGTAACGGCTTGGATTGTGACAAGCCCGATTGATAGCAATGCACATGCATTTTGTGAAATTCTACAGGACAAGCAGGGAATTCAGATTGATCAGATCTACACGATGCATATAAACGACGAGCAGTATGCAACTTATCTGAGGGATGCAAAAGAATGGCAGAACACGGATTTTGTGCAAATGTTCCGGGAAACTTTAGAAAAAGAAACGAATGTAAACTATGTAAAAGAAGATGATCAATTTGAAGCATTAGGGCTTAGTTTCAAGGTATTACATGCGTGGGATGATGAAACGGATGCAATTGGGGAATATCAAGAATACAACGGTTCTATTTGTTTTCGAATCCAGGCAAATCAAGAATCCATGTTATATTTATCAAAAATAACCCATCCATTAGAGGACCATATTATAGAGAAAAATTATGATAAACTAAATGCAGATTATGTGCAGGCAAATAATAATGGACGGTGGACACTGAGTGCGGAGTTTTATAACATGGTGTCTCCGAAATATGTATTCATGGATTGTAGTATAGAAACTGTGAATGCGGATGAGGAAGAAAAAGGGTGTGGGGGTGTATACAGATATGTAACTGGTATTTTACAGGTGCCAATTGGTATGTATGATACAACGCCGACTTGGATTATATTGAAATAAGGAATAAAATAAAATGCAGACAGATGTTTTGATATCTTTTATTATTCCGGCATACAATGCTGCGGATACAATTGAAAAAGCTGTGCAATCTTTGACAGATGTACCACGGACAGAAGTATTGATTGTAGAAAATGGATCTACGGATGAGACCAAGCAGGTTTTGCAGCGACTGAAAAAGAAATATAGTAACATAAAAATATTCACATCCGACAAAGGGGTGTCCAATGCAAGAAATCTGGGAATTCAGAATGCAACGGGCGAGTGGTTAGCATTTGTTGATGCCGATGATTATCTGGCAAGGTCAGGCGTTACAACGATGATGAATGATGCGAGACATGGGGAATATGATTTTTTCGCATATGGACATGTAGCTGGACAAAAGCAGAATTCGATTACTGATCGAAAAAGAGTGTTTGACGGGGGAAAACTCGATGAGGGTAGAGTACAGATGATTCAAAATCCTACGCGGTATATGCAGGTGTGGGCGAAGCTGTTTCGAAGGGACATCATTGAGAAAAATCATATTCGATTTGATGCAGAGCTACCTTTTGCAGAAGACAGTGATTTTACCCTTCGGTATATGAAGCATATCGTGTCTATATGCTGGAAGCCAGAGATGGTGTACCATTATACATTAAATCCGCAGTCTGTTATGCGAGTGCAGACGGGAGAAAAAACAGAAAAATATATTCGCGCCATGGAGAAAACGGCAGAGGCGATACAGGATGAAAATGAGATCATAAAAAAAGCGTATGATAAATATGTAATGATGCATTTTAATATTATGATGGTGCGAGAGGTGTTTCAACAGCGAACGTATTCGTTCAGAGTAAAATGCAAAAAAATGAAGTCGGTTGCGAAAACGGCAATTTTCAAAAATGCAATTGATGTAATTAGGGTTAAAGAATGTAAAAGTGCAAGAATGCTACCGGTGCTACTTATGAAAATGAAATTAAATTGGTTAGCCGGAATAATATATATGCTTCGTGTCAAACAGAATGAAGGGCATGAAAAAAGGGGAATAAACAGTATATGAACAACATTTTGATATTTGGAATGACAGAGAATCCCGGTGGAGTGGAAAGCTTTTTGATGAGCTACATTCGAAAGATAAATCGTGGTAATTTTAAATTTGATTTTTTGTGCAATTCACATGATAAAATTGCTTATGAAGACGAATTGATCTCTTATGGCTGTGAGATTTATCATATCACAGCAAGAAGTAAGGATTATAAGAAGTATAAAAGAGAGATGCAGCAATTTTTTAAAGAAAATGCCTCTCAGTATGATACTATATGGGTTAATGTATGTAGTCTGGCAAATATTGATTATCTAAAGTATGCAAAAAAATATGGAATAAAACGAAGAATTATTCACAGTCATAATTCTATGAATATGGATAGCAAACTTAGAGGATTGTTGCATGCATACAATAAGAGGCATATTGATAAATATGCAACAGATTTTTGGGCCTGTTCCAAAGAGGCTGGAGAATGGTTTTATTCAAAACAAATTATGCAAGGTGCAAATTATAAAGAAATAAAGAATGCAATTGATATATCGCAATACAAATATGATGAAGATATAAGAATAGCATACAGAAAGAAATATGGTGTTGAGGATAAATTTGTAATTGGTAACGTAGGAAGATTGCAATTCCAAAAGAATCAATTATTTTTATTGGATATTTTTGCTAGTGTGTTGAAGAAAAAACCCGAAGCAATTCTATGGATGATAGGTCAGGGGGAAGATGAAGATAAGATACGGGAAAAGATACAAAAGTTAAATCTAGGAACAGCTGTAAAAATGTTGGGAGTCAGAAATGATGTGCCGAATTTATTACAAGCAATGGATGTATTTGTATTTCCATCTGTATTTGAGGGACTTGGGATAGCGCTTTTGGAAGCACAGGCTACGGGACTTACTTGTATTGCTTCGAAAGATGTAATTCCTGAAGAAGTTAAGGTAACACCACAATTGCAATTTGTTTCACTGGAAGAATCGGCAGAAGTATGGGCGGATAGAATTTTAAATGCGGAATACTGTGAAAAAAGAGACACGCTATTCCAATTAGCTATGAAAGCCGGATATGATATAAATACAGAGGTTGGACGATTAGAAACATTATTAGGAGAGAAAAAGTAAAAAATGGATATTGATTTTGTTATTCCATGGGTGGATGGTAGTGACCTAGAATGGAGAAAGAATAAAAATAAGTATAGTGGAAAAATTGATGAGCCAGTAGATATAACGGATGCGAGGTATCGGGATTGGGATATTTTAAAATATTGGTTTCGTGGTGTGGAGAAATATGCGCCATGGGTTCATAAAATATATTTTGTTACTTGTGGGCAGAAACCAGATTGGCTAAATGAAAATCACGATAAATTAGTGCTTGTTAATCATGAGGATTATATTCCCCATGAATATTTACCGACATTCAGTTCGCATACAATAGAATTGAATTTTCATAGAATAAAAAATCTTTCAGAGCATTTTGTCTATTTTAATGATGATGTGTTTATAACTTCAAAAGTAGAACCGGAAGATTTTTTTAAAAATGGACTTCCGTGTGATATGGCGGTAGAAGATCCGATATCTCCAAATAAACAAGATGTTTTTATGCATATTTTATTAAATAATATGATTTTATTAAACTCTAAATATGATAGGAAGGAAGTATTAAAAAAGCAAAGGAAGAAGTTTTATTTAGTAAAGGATAAAAAAGCACTAATGATGAATTGGAGTTTTTGGCTATGGCGTAGACATGATTTCTTCGGACTTGAATATTCTCATTTGTCATCTTCATACTTAAAGTCTACATATGAACAGGTTTGGAGAGAAAATGAGCAGATATTGGATCGGGTATGTAGAAATAAGTTTCGCAGTGCGGAGGATGTTAATCAGTATATATTTAAGAATGAGCAGTTAGTGACTGGAAGGTTTTCACCATACAATTGGAGAAAAAACGGCAAAGCGTTTCATATGAATGATGGGGATTCGGAAGATAACAATATCACAGACATGTGTCATGCAATAGAAAATGGAATATATAAGATGATATGTGTGAATGAATCACAAGTTGAGAATTATGAGGAAACAAAACAAAAGGTTGTTCATGCATTTGAAAAGATATTGCCATGTAAATCATTATTCGAGAAATAAGAGGTGCTCAATGGATTGGTATATATGTGAAAAAACAGAAGATGAATATTTGAACCGTACGGCGGGAATTAAAGCTCGTGAGGATTTAGATGTTATATTCAAGCAATGTGGGATGAAAATGATTAATCTTGTGGTTGGTGAAGATACGAGAACACGTGCCGGGGTTATAAGCAAAATAATGGGGCACATAGCTACAAAAAAATATTGGGAAGAAAAATTAGCCTGTGTACATGAAGGTGATACAATATATATTCAATTCCCGGTAAGAAATCACACAGTTTTTCTTGCATCGGTTTTAAAAAAACTCGTGCAGAAAAATATTCGCGTGGTATTGTTTATTCATGATTTAGAGTATATGCGCCATATAAAAAACAAATCAATACCATTTAAGAAGAAAAAAAGAATGGAATTAGAGGAAGTGTCTGTATTAAAGAATGCGACGAATATAGTTGTCCACAATCATCAAATGAAGAAACTAATGCACGAGGCATTAGGAATACCATCAGAGAAGATGATTGAATTAGATATCTTTGACTATTTGATTGGTAAAGAGGGAGAAAAAATAGAAAAACGTGATAAGCGGAAGCAGGGATATTCTTGTATTATTGCAGGAAATCTGGATAAGCAGAAATCGGCTTATGTATATGAGCTTCCTAAAGATATTGCATTTGAATTGTATGGACCCAATTATACAGGACAAGCAGGAGGGAACATTTGCTATCATGGATCTTTTCCGCCAGCAGAGTTACCTTATGAATTAGAAGGAAACTTTGGGCTTGTGTGGGATGGAATATCCGTTGATACATGTGCAGGCGTTTATGGGGAATACCTAAAGGTGAATAACCCACATAAGACCTCCTTATATCTTGCAAGTGGAATTCCCGTCATTATATGGAAAGAAGCAGCTTTGGCTGAATTTGTCGAACAAGAGCGGGTTGGAATTACGATTTCTTCATTATATGAGATAAAAGATATTTTTGAAAAACTCACAGAAGATGAATATGCGGATATGTTACAACACGCGAAGCTTATATCAAAACGATTAACCAGTGGATTTTATACAAAACAAGCTATTGAAAAGGCAATGAAATAAAAGTGGAAGTATGAAAGAAATAGCTCGTAATGAGGGTAACAATCAATTAAATATCCGAAAAACAGAAGTGGTATTTCTTCTTGCGTTTTTTGTTTATATGTCTGCAAACATCTTGGATTTGACTGCTGTTGCATTTGGACAGGGTAATGACAGAGTATCGTTAATAAATATATTTACAAAAATGGCAAGATATGTGGCATATATTCTTTTGGCTTTCAAAGTAATATGTTCAAATATATATAATCGCAAATGGATAAAATTATTTTTAGACGTATCTTGTGTGATTGCTATAAGCTTTTTGGGCTCATTTAATAAAACCATAATTTTTTATTTGCTGATTTTTATCGCTGCATGTAATGTGGAGGAAAACTATATTATTAAAATATCGTGTGCAGTACAATCTGTTATATTGTTTGTATGCGTTATCGGATCGCGAATTGGAGTAATAAAAGATTATGTTAGGCAGGATGGAGGCCGAATACGCCATTTTCTTGGCTTTTCGTGGACAACAACGGGAGCAATTCTTTTTGTATTTATATTGTTGCAGTATATATATTTAAAAAAGGGCAAATTGTCAATTTGGGAGGATATTATAGCATTAGGAATTAGTTTGTATTTATACAAAATGACAAACTCTAGATTCGCTTTTTTGATTAGTATAATAACAATTATAATTTTTGCAATTTATCGGTTAAATGTAAACAATGGAAGATTTATACAGAAATTAAAAGGCGTATTTATTGCGTCCCCAGTGGTAGTTGCAATTTTTGCGATTTTGTTACATGCATTCTATAATCCACAGAATACGATATATTTTCAATTAAATAAGTTATTGTCAGGCAGATTGGCTCTTGGGCAAAACGCAATGTCAGAATATGGCATTTCTTTATTTGGAAAAGATATTGAATGGATTGGATTTAATATGGAAGAAACATTAAGAGGGACGTATAACTATGTTGATTGTTCTTATGTAAAAATTTTGTTGGATCATGGAATATTATTTTTAGGTATTGTATTGCTTGCATATGCATATATGTTAAAAAAATCAATACAGAAAAAGCAGTATTATTATACATGGATATTGATGATAATTATGATCTTCTGTATAACGGAACCAAGACTTTTTGATATTACATTTAATCCTTTTATTGTGCTTACATTAGCAGGACAGAAATCAATTGTAGATAAAAATGTAAAAAGGGGGATGGGAGATGCAAGAGAGTACGCGAAAAAGTGAAAGTATAATGCTGATGAATGTAATATCTATGCTGGCAGTTGTGTATTTGCATTCAAATAATTGCTTTTGGACTTTTAGCACAGATAGATATTGGAAATCGGCGAATATAATTGAGGCGGGATTGTATTTTGCTGTTCCGTGTTTTTTTATGATAACAGGAGCAAACTTGCTTGATTATAGACAAAGATATGATACAAAAACGTTTTTAATCAAGCGAGCGAAAAAAACAGTTTTTCCATATATATTTTGGAGTTTTATAGGTATAGGATTTAACATATGTATGCATAATTTACAATGGAATAATGTGACCATTAAATACGTTATTACGGGATTAGTAAATGGCGGTTCTATAGTAACGACTTATTGGTTTTTTATGCCGTTATACGCGGCCTATCTAGCAATCCCTTTATTCTCAGCAGTGGAGAAGGAAAAACGAAAATCGGTATATGTATATATAAGTGTTGTAGGTTTTTTGTTGAATGTATTAATTCCTTTTGCGGCGAAGTTTACAGATTGGGTTCCTTATAATCCTGGATTTAGATTATTTGTAAATATGTCATATCTGTTTTATGTTGTGGTTGGTTGGCTCTTACATACACAAGAAATAAAAAGAAAAGATAGAATAGTCATATATATTTTGGCTATTTTAGGGTTGTTTACAAATATGATTGGAACTTATTTTTTATCCATGCGTGATGGGACTGTAAATAAAACGTTTAATGGATACAATGATGTTCCATGTATTCTCTACGCGATAGGTGTTTTTGTGTTAATTAAACAAATTGCTCCAAAGATAATGGATGTAAAGTGGATACGGGCAATAGTAGTATATTTAAATAAATATACTTTTGGCGTCTATCTTTTGCATTGGTCGGTATTAAAAGCGGTTATACGATTGACAAGAGTTAATGAGGTATCGTTAATATGGAGATTGCTTTCTCCAATAGGAATTGTTGCAGTTTGTGTTGCTATCATATGGGTAATTCGTAAAATTCCGGTATTGAAACATGTAGTTCCATAAAAGCGATTGAGAAGCTAAACAAAGTGGCATAGGAGGACAGAATAAATGAACCAACAAAATGACAGAGTAATTAAAGTAAAAAATGTGTTTGCATATATCCGAAAATATATAGCGCTTGTTATTGTATTAGCGCTATGCGGAGCAGTGGGATTGGCAGGACTTTGCTATTTGAAGAATAAACGGGCAATTGATGCAGAACAGTCTCAGACTCCGGTGAAGCTGGAAGATATGTACGAGGAATTTTCAGAAACAGAAAAAGCGGATATCTCATATGCATTGTATTCTTATGATCGTATGGCTGAGATAGAGCAATATTTGGATGAGTCGCTTTATATGCAGATTGAGCCATATCATATGCAGCAAAAGACATATCAGTTCCAAATAAAACTGGATGTGACGCTGGATACTGTAGAAGAACGGACAGAGGCTCAGAATCAGATTTTATCAGCATATATTGCTTATATTCGAAATGGTGGATTGGCTGATTCGGTGGCTGAATCGAAGGAACTGAAAGGGGATTATACAGCTGCACAGATTAAAGAGTTGTTGGATGTATCTTATGACTCCGCTATGCAAACAAACGGAGGATTATGCCTGTATGTATATGGGACAAATTTGGTTCCGGGATTGGACGAACTTGCAAAAGAGACTTTGATTCAATATGCTGGTGAACTAAAAAATGTTGAAAAACATACCCTTGTGATGACAGATACTCAGACTGCGGTCGTTCGTTCTGATACAATTTATAATGTGCAAAGGACGATATATACAGAACGTGTGAATACAAAGGATCGATTGAAAAATGCGGTGGATGCACTATCTGGGAATACATTAACTTATTATAATGGCATTGTCGAGGACGAGAAAGAACAGGCGTTAAAAGAAGAAAAACTGGAGGAGACGGGAACAACTGCAGATGCGGTGCCAGCGCCACATGTGGATAAGAAAAAACTCATAAAATATGGACTGGTAGGAGGTGTATTGGGCGCGGCAGGTTCCATTGTGATCCTGTTATTATGTTTTATGTATAGCAAAGTTATTGTTGCAGACACGGATTACACACTTACTATGGGGATGAAATTACTGGGAAACATATCAGAATCTGAAATGCAGGAGCAACTAGGATTTGTGGTAGCAAAAATTTTGGCAGCATGTAAGAAAAAGGAGATTACAAAGTTAGCGCTGATATCCAGTGATATGAGGAATATTAGTGAAAATATGCAGGAAGATCTCGTAAAGAAACTTGAAAAACAAGGCATTCAGCTGGATGTATTAGCAGAGATTGTTACTGATAGCGAGGCAATGTCCAAGCTTTTTGCAGAAGGAGCGGCAGTTATGATTGAGAAGAAGGGTGTATCGCTTTATCAGCGAGTGTATGATATGGTTGATTTATGTATGGAGAATGAAGTATCAATACTTGGTGTGATTGATACCCGGAAATAACTGTAATGGTTGAGATAAAGACAAAGTCTGTTAAATTAAATATGGTGATGAATGCATTGCTGTCTATGTCATCCTTTATTTTTCCCTTGATTACATTCCCGTATGTGTCAAGAATCCTGCTTCCGGTAGGAACAGGAAGAGTCGCTTTTGCGACGGCCGTTGTGACGTATTTTGCAATGTTTGCGCAGCTTGGAATTCCGACCTATGGTATCCGGCTATGTGCAAAAGTGAGAGACAATAAAGAAGAGTTAACCCGTGCGGTTCATGAATTGTTGTTTATCAATCTGTTCATGTCTGCAATTGTATATGCTGTGTTCTTTATTTCGCTTGCGGTCGTTCCAAAGTTTCGGGAAGAACATACATTACTTTTGATTATTGGTGCGACGATATTGCTGAATGCACTTGGTGTAGAATGGTTATACAAAGCATTAGAGCAATATACGTATATTACGGTACGTTCTTTGATATTCAAGGTTGTAGCGTTGATCAGTACATTTATGCTTGTTCGTGATCCAGAGGATTGTTTGCAGTATGGTTTTTTGACAATTCTCGCTACATCTGCTTCGAATGTTTTAAATTTTATAAATCTTCGTAAATATATTTATTTAAAACCAATCGGAGGTTATCATATTAGACGTCATATCAAGATGATATTGGTCTTTTTCTCAATGTCTGTGGCGACAACGATATATACAAATCTTGATAACGTCATGCTTGGGTTCATGAAAGATAAGGTGGAGGTTGGATACTATTCAGCCGCAGTAAAGATCAAGTCAATTATGGTTAGCGTAGTGACTTCTGCAAGCACGGTTTTACTACCAAGAGCGTCTTATTATGTGGATAAAGGTATGATGGACGAGTTTTCAAGAATATTGAAGAAAACAATGCATTTTATCTTCCTTGTGGCGATCCCTTTTTCGATTTATTTTATGATCTATGCGAAAGAAGGAATTTTCTTCTTATCTGGTAAAGCGTATGCCGGAGCTATTATACCAATGCAGATAATCATGCCGACGCTTACACTGATTGGCATCAGCAATGTGACTGGCATTCAGATGATGGTACCATTAGGAAGAGAAAAACAGGTATTATATTCTGAGATTGCAGGAGCGATTGTAGATTTGGCGTTAAATACGATTTTTATTCCAATCTATGGCGCAGCAGGTGCAGCGCTTGGTACACTGGTTGCGGAAGCTGTTGTGTTAGGCTGGCAATGTGTAGCAATTCGAGATCTGAAAATGGGGATATTTCAGAAGCTTCCATATGGAAAGATTCTTGTCGCAGTCGGACTTGGAAGTGCCGCATCTTTCTGGGTAAAATTGCTAGGAGTCGGCGTATTTCCAACGCTTGTGATATCTGCAGTTTGCTTTTTCGGCGTGTATGGAATTGTGATGACTGTATTGAAAGATTCATTGATATTAGAACTGGGACGACAGCTTGCTGGAAAGCTTAGGAGAAAATAGGCACTTTGGAGGAGATGAAAATGCGGAATAAAACGTTGGACATTGCCAAAGGAATTGCAATGATATCGATTATTTTAGGGCATTTATCTGTTTGGCGGATAAACTGTGTTGTTTTTACATATCATATTCCAATCTTTTATCTGATTACAGGTTATTTCCTTTTTGGTGCAGAAAAAACCAGCTTCCGGAGGTTTGCGGGAAAAAAAGCCAGAACCCTTTTGGTCCCATATTATGTGGCTTGTTTGTTGATCATAATGTTTTCAATTCCACTCAATATGTATTTGGGAGAGGATGTGAAGACACAGGTAATAAGGTGGATTAAGGCGGCATTGTATGCGGCGGGAGATTCCTATACTGCACCATTTGAAATCCCGGGGATCGGTGCAATCTGGTTTTTGTGGGCTACGTTTTGGGGCAGTTTGAGCATGTATTTTCTAATCAAGAAAAAACCGGGAACAAGAGTGAGTGCCGTTTTGGTTCTGTTTATGGTGTGTTGTTGGTCAAGACGCCTATGCTGGTTTCCTTTAAGCATTCAGGCGGGCGGATGTGCGGCTCTTTTTATGTATATAGGCTGGCTGTATCATAAAGAAGAAAACATCATCAAACAGCTGCTTGCAGATATGAGTAGGGAGGCAAAGACTTTTCTCGTTATTGCTGCTTTTTGGATATGGTATGCGTTTATCCGGAGCTTTCAATCTTTTTGGCTTGTACATTGTGATGTAGGACGCGGGGGTAGTGACATATTTGCGTCTGTCTGTGCCTGCATCTGCATCATTTTAATTTCTGGGCAGATAGATGCAAAGTTTGAACACTTGGGAAAGGGATTGGCTTATCTGGGCAGATATAGTTTGTTGATGTTAATTCTGCATATTGTTGAGCTAGATCTGGTTCCGTACGGGAGAATATATGGATATCTGACAGAGGCTGGCATCAAATTAACAGATCAGATGTATCTGTATATCAGAATCTTCATAAAGTTGTCAGGGATTATTGTTGGAACAATTGTGCTGTCAAAAGTAAAGCTTGTTAGAAAAGTGTTGGGATACAAGGAGCGGTAGTGTGCATGGAAGATAACGGTAAGCGTATGCTTAGCTGGGATATTGTAAAGGGAATTACCATATTAATCATGATTGTGGGGCATGTTGCTTCAATTCCGCAACAGTTGCGAAATTTTATTTTTTCTTTCCATATGCCGGTTTTTTTCGTGGCAAATGCATATTTTATAAAGAATTATCAGATTGGTTATAATCTGAAACGATCGTCAAAATCGCTTTTGCTTCCTTATATTCTTGTGTGTGTTGTGACAGCCATGCTGTGCGTAAATATAAACGATGATATGTCGACAAATTATCGCGTGTTCGGAGCACGTATCCTTGACATGATAGGAGGAATTAGCAAAAAAAGCGAATTATTTCCATGGTTTGAGTCGGTTTGGATGGTCTGGTTTGTTGTATGTTTATTTGCAGCCAGAATGATTTATATTGTTAGTATGAGAGTGCTAAAAAAGGCACCTGAAATAATCCGGCTTCTTGCTGTTTGCTTATTGACGTATACAGGGTATTATATTGGTACAAATATTTCATTTTTGCCATGGAGTCTCGATATTGCGTTGTTTGCCCAGATATTTATGTGGTTTGGGGATTTTATCCATAGAAAAAGGTTCTTCTTACCGTATAAGCGATATATCGCATGTGTGGGCATGGTGGTCTGGATTTTGTTGACGTTGAATGGATATTGGCTCGAACTGGCTATAAGAAGATATCCGGGAGGGATAATCTGTATTGTTACTGCGCTTGCAGGTAGTATTGTAGTTATCTTTATATCCGAATGTATAGAAAAAATCCCGGTCATTTCCCGTTTTTTTGCATGGTGTGGAAAAAACAGCATGGTTATTCTGGCATTTCATTGTTATGATTTGAGATTTTTAGATTGGAATAAAGTATATGCTGCCATTCCTCTTGGGTGGGGCTGGGAAAGTATGGCGGCAGCAAAGGTTATTCTGGTGCTGCTCTGTTCACTTGCCTTTGTAAAAGTCAAAGCGTATGTGCGGGAATTAAACACGGATAATTCGGAGTGAACCATTTAAAAAGACCGGTATTATTAGTTGAGGCTTTACCCGAATACGTCGTAGTCGTTTGTCTTTGCTTTTGAAGTAAATATTACTTTTTTGCTCAGTATATAATTTAAAATAATTACAAGTTGAACAAAACAAAGATCATAATTTCCACGCCCAAAACTCGCACATCTGTAAGGGAAATTCCACTTTCGGGAAACACAATGAATTTAATAAAACAATTACCTTTTTTAAATGTGCAAGGGTACATATTGACTAACTCAAACAAGTATATGGAACCGAGAGCAATTCGCAAATATTATAATAATTTTTTACTAAAATTATTGATTCAACCGATTAATTTTCATTGTCTGAGACATACTTTTGCAACACGATGTATAGAAAATGGAGCGAATTATAAAACAGTAAGTGAATTACTAGGACATTCTTCCATAAATACCACTTTAAATTTATATGTTCCCCCACCAATCTCTGAAAAAAGAAAATGTGTAGAATTGATACAATAAATGGTTTTCACAATGAAATTTATTAAAAATAACATATATATAGAAATAGATACAAATCCTTTGACTTTTTATACTGAATTAGGTATTATAATAAGAGCTTTATTTATTTTAAATAAGGATTTTACGGTAATAAAGATAAAAATTAAGATAAGGAATATTAGGATGAAGGTTGTTATATTAGCAGGGGGGCTGGGAACGCGATTTTCAGAAGAATCCGAGTTCAAACCGAAGCCTATGATAGAAATTGGAGAGATGCCAATCTTATGGCATATTATGAAAGAATATTCCTATTATGGATTTAACGAATTTATAATATGTGCAGGCTATAAGCAACATGTAATTAAAGAGTGGTTTGCAGATTATTTCCTGCATACATCAGATATCACGTTTGATTTTACGCAAGGGAATAAAGTAATTATTCACAATCAACATGCAGAACCGTGGAAGGTAACGGTTGTAGATACTGGACTTCATACGATGACAGGTGGGCGGATTAAACGCATCCAGTCTTATGTTGGAGATGAACCATTCCTGATGACATATGGGGATGGGGTGTGTGATGTTAACATTGAAAAACTTGTGGAGTTTCATAAGGATCATGGGAAGATTGCAACACTTACTTCCGTTTTCTTAGAACAGGATAAAGGCGTCTTAAATATTGAAGAGGATAACAGTGTACGGTCATTCCGAGAGAAGAATCTGAATGACGGGATGCCAATTAATGCGGGATATATGGTATTAGAACCAGAGGTGTTCTCCTATATCAAAGATGATACAACCGTGTTTGAAAAGGAACCAATGGAACGATTGGCAAAAGAGGGCCAATTAATGTCGTATTCACATAAAGGCTTTTGGCAGTGTATGGATACAAAGAGGGAGAAAGATATACTGGAGAATCTTTTAAAACAGGGGAAAGCTCCGTGGAAAAAATGGTAAAGAGGGCAACCAATATGATGGAATTTTATAAAGGAAAGAGAGTACTTATTACCGGTCACACAGGATTTAAGGGTTCCTGGCTCTGCAAGATTCTTGCAGATGCCGGGGCTGTTGTGACCGGTTTTTCTTTGGAACCACCGACAAATCCGAATCTATTTTCACTTTGCAGTGTGGAACAGGAGATTAAATCAGTAATCGGAGATATTCGGGATTGTGAACATTTGATGCGGGTGTTTGATGAAGCACAACCCGAAATTGTGCTTCATTTGGCAGCACAGCCGATTGTAAGGGATTCATACAAAAATCCTGTTTATACTTACGAGACTAATGTGATGGGAACAGTAAATGTTTGCGAGTGTGTTCGCTTGCATCCGTGTGTAAAATCATTTGTGAATGTTACAACGGATAAAGTTTACGAAAATAAAGAGTGGGAGTGGGGATATCGAGAGAATGAGCCATTGGATGGTTTTGATCCTTATTCTAACAGTAAATCGTGTTCAGAGTTAGTAACACATAGTTATATCAATTCTTTTTTCAATCAGATGGATGTTGCAGTGTCGACTGCCAGAGCTGGGAATGTGATTGGCGGTGGGGATTTTGCAAATGATCGTATTATTCCAGACTGTGTGCGTGCAGCGATAGCGGGCGATGACATAGTTGTTCGAAATCCGTTTTCTACAAGACCATATCAGCATGTGCTGGAACCGTTATATGTGTATCTGATGATTGCCATGAGGCAGTATGAAGATTCAGAATATGCAGGGTTTTATAATGTAGGACCAGATGAACGAGACTGTGTAACGACAGGAACATTAGTAAATATGTTTTGCCAATATTGGAATGAGAATGGTGGCAATCAAATAAAGTGGATCAATCAGGCGGAGGAAAACGCCCCACATGAGGCAAATTTCTTGAAGTTGGATTGTTCCAAAGTGAAACGTACTTTTGGATGGAAACCACATTGGAGTGTTGAAGAAGCAGTTGCCAAGACAGTAGAGTGGTCAAAGGCATATGCTTGTGAGCAAGATGTAGTGCCTTGTATGGAAAGACAGATAAAAGATTTTTTTGAAAAATAGGAGAATAATCATATGAGTACATGGAATAATGAGATAGAGGCTAGGGATGAAATAAAGAATCTGGTAAAAAAATACTATAATGAATTTAAGAAACCAGAACAGGATAAGGCTTTTGAGGAAGGGGATAGGATCCCGTATGCTTCCAGAGTTTATGATGAGAAAGAAATGTGTTCTTTGGTAGATTCCGCATTGGATTTTTGGCTTACAACAGGACGTTTTTCTGATCAGTTTGAACAGGAATTTGCGCAGTGGATAGGAGTAAAATATGCAAATCTTGTAAATAGTGGTTCTTCTGCTAATTTAATTGCGTTTATGGCACTTACAGCTCCTGAACTTGGGGAACGACAGATAAAGAAGGGCGATGAAATTATTACGGTTGCGTGCGGATTTCCTACGACTGTTACACCGGCAATTCAATATGGAGCAGTACCTGTATTTGTGGATGTTACAGTGCCACAATATAATATTGATGTTGAAAAACTGGAAGGTGCGTTAAGTGATAAAACAAAAGCGGTTATGATTGCACATACTTTGGGAAATCCGTTTGATTTGAAAGAAGTAAAAGCTTTTTGCGATAAACATAACTTGTGGCTGGTAGAAGATAACTGTGATGCTTTAGGAAGTAAATATACAATTGATGGTGTTATAAAATATACAGGTACATGGGGCGATATAGGCACATCAAGCTTTTATCCACCACATCATATGACAATGGGTGAGGGCGGTTGTGTATATACAAATGATCCGTTATTGAACCGGCTTATTAAGAGCTTTCGAGATTGGGGACGTGATTGTATCTGTTCATCAGGAAAAGATAATATGTGCGGACATCGCTTTGATGGACAGTTTGGACAATTACCACAAGGATATGACCATAAATATGTTTATAGTCATTTTGGATACAATTTGAAGGTTACGGATATGCAGGCAGCGGTTGGCGTAGAGCAGTTGAAGAAGTTCCCGCGATTTATTGAGGCTAGAAAACGTAACTGGAAACAGCTTCGTGAGTTGCTAGATGATGCACAGGATAAATTGATTTTGCCAGAACCGGCACTGGGAAGTGATCCTTCGTGGTTTGGATTTTTAATCAGTATAAAACCAGAAAGTGGATTGAATCGAAATACTATTACGCGATATATTGAAGAACACAATATCCAGACACGTTTGTTGTTTAGTGGTAATCTGATTAAACATCCTTGTTTTGATCAGATACGGGATACAGATGCGTATCGTGTGGCTGGAAACCTTGAGATCACGGACTTTATTATGAATAATACATTTTGGATTGGCGTGTATCCTGGAATGACAGATGAAAAAATAAAGTATATGGCTAAAATTATTAAGGAAGCAATTGGAAAATAGTGTTATGAAAAAAATATTGTTTACGGGAGGAACTGGATTTTTGGGGCGCAATTTGGTTCCTAAGCTCCGGGAAAAGTATGAGATTGTTGCCCCTACAAGGCAGGAATTAGATTTAAAGGATTTGAATGCGGTTGATAGCTATATTAAGAACAACCAATTTGATGTGATTATTCATGCAGCAATTCCTAATGTCGCATTTAATAATTCAGATAAGGAAGAAAATTTGTTAAAAGATAGTTTGGGGGTATTCCTTAAACTACATCAATTACAGGATTATTATGGGAAAATGTTCTATTTTGGATCTGGAGCGGAATATGGGAAACAGTGTCCAATAGTTGATGTGATGGAAGATTATTTTGGGACAGTGTTGCCAGAGACAGATTATGGGCTAGCTAAATATGTGATGAATAGTTTGTGTAGGCAAAGTAAGAATATATATAATCTTAGGATTTTTGGATGTTATGGACCAACGGATGCAGGATTTAAACTCATTACCTATGTTATTAGAAGATGTATGGAACAAGCTACAATTGAGTTGAATAAAGATTGTAAATTCGATTTTATGTGGGTTATGGATTTGTGCATGGTGTTGGAATATTTTATAGAAAACACTCCTCAATATCATGATTATAATGTATGCACAGGCAAAGCAACATGGTTAACAGATATTGCACATATTATAAAGTCAGAAATGAATTCAAATTCACAGATACAATTAAAAGAAGAGGGTAAAGCAAATGAATATAGTGGTAATAATTTAAGAATTATTACAGAAATAAATTCATTAAAGTTTACCCCGTTACTTGAAGGAATTAGAAACCAAATACACTATGAATTAAAGGCGGGACGATTATGAAAAAAAGAGTTGCAGATATTATATTTGAAACGTTGTATGAAATGGGAATAACAGATTGTTTTTGCGTTGTTGGCGGTGGTGCTATGCACTTAAATAATGCTTTAGCTTTAAATACGCATATGACAAGTCATTTTAATCATCATGAACAAGCTTGTGCTATGGCAGCGGAAGCATATGCTAGATATTCCGGGAATATGGCAGCGGTTTGTGTTACAAGTGGACCTGGTGCGACGAATGCGATTACTGGAGTTATGGGAGCTTGGGTAGACAGTTTACCAATGATAGTTATTTCTGGAAACGTGAGATATGAAACGTCTATTGAAAAAAGTGGTTTGCCACTCAGATATAGAGGATTGCAGGAATTTGACATAACCAATTCTGTTCAAAATATGACAAAGTATTGTGTATATTTGACAGAACCAAACGCTGTGAAATATGAGGTTCAAAAAGCGGTAAGCATTGCTATGGGGGGGAGACGTGGACCAGTATGGATAGATGTACCTCAGGATATCCAGAATTCTATGATAGAAGAAGAGAATCTTGTTGGATATATTGATGATGAAAGTGAGAATTTATTTGACGCTTCAGCAGCGGATAAAGCGATTGAAATTTTAAAAAAATGTAAAAGACCGTGCATTTTAATGGGATCGGGAATTCAAACAACACAGTCGGAGGACTTGTTTGAAGAAATGCTCAATAAGATTACAATCCCAGTAGTTGGAGGAGCGTGGCTAGGAGATATTTTTTATTTGGAACATCCCTTGTATTATGGCTTATCAGGTAATGCCGGACCAAGAACAGGAAACTTTATTCTTCAGAATTCCGATTGTATATTAGCAATCGGAAATAGTTTATCATATAAGCAGACAGGATATGATTTAGCTTCGTTTGCACCAAATGCTAAAAAAATAATGGTCGACGTGGACGTAAATGAATATCTGAAAATTAAAAATCACATTGATTTGATGGTAAATTGTGATGTTAAAGATTTTATAAGATATGTAATAAAAAAAGATATGCCTCAAATAGTAGTATCTGATGAGTGGAAGAATTATTGTGATAGATTGTATATGGAGTTCTCCCCATATGAAGGGAAAGTAACTATGAACATGGAAGGACGTGTGAATAAGTATTATTTTTTGGAAAAATTCTTACAAATTATGCCAGAAACAACAACGTTAGCATTAGGTAATAGTTCGGTTGCGATGGGAGCAAATCAGATAGGCAGAAGATATAAGGGGCAGAGAATGATTTCGAATTATATTTGTGGATCTATGGGGTATGATCTGCCGGCAGCAATAGGGGTTGCTGTTGCTGCAAAGAAAGATGTGATCTGTGTTACCGGAGATGGTAGCATTATGATGAATTTGCAAGAACTGCAAACTATAAAGTATAAGGATCTTCCTGTTAAGGTTATTGTTTTTGAAAATCAGGGATATGGAGCAATTAAGCAAACTTGCAAAAACTTTTTTGGAGGGGTTCTTTATGGATGTTCTCCAGAAACAGGAGTACAATGTCCTTCTTTTGAAAAAATAGCGTATGCATTTGATTACCAATATAATTGTTGTTATACGAATCTTGAGATAGAAGACAAATTAAAATGGCTTATGGACGAAAAGGAACAATGTATATTAGAGATAAAACAACAATTGGATGATCCAGTGTATCCAAAGATGATGTCAAAACTTGATGAGAATGGAAATATGACATCGCCAAAGCTACAGGATATGTATCCGTTTGTATCAGAGGAAAAAATGAGAAGCATTATGTTAGACAATAATTATTAATATTCGGGGATGGAAAATGAACGTATTAGCGGTGATACCTGCAAGAGAAAATTCAAAAAGAATACCTAATAAAACGTTGAGATTAGTAAATAATCATCCACTTATTTATTATGTAATAAAAAACGCTTTGGAGTCCAAGTATATTAGTAGGATTATTGTAACAACTAATTCCAAAGAAATAGAAATATTATGTAACCAGTTAGGAGTCGAATGTTTGATTAGGAATCCTGCATTATGTACAGATGACACTACGTTAGATGCGGTCGTATATGATGTTGTAAGGCGTTGTGAATGTGATTATGTTGTCACATTGCAACCGACATCGCCATTGCTAAAGGTTGATAGTCTGGATAGAGCTATTGAGAAAATGATGGCGGATAAATTAGATACATTGATTTCGGTGGTTAATTATCCGCGGTTACGGTGGATAAAAGACGAAACAGGGGTTGTTCCTACATATAAAGAAAGAGTAAATAGTCAGTATCTTCGACCGCATTATCAAGAGACGGGTGCGTTTATCATAAGTAAGAAAAATGTAACTACTGAATTAACAAGAATAGGTGAGAAAGTTGATTTATTTGAAGTTAGCAAAGAGGAAGCGATAACTATTGATACATTTCAGGATCTCGCACTTGCCAGTTTTATATTATCTCAAAAGAAAATTGCAATATATGTAAATGGCAACAATCAGATTGGTATGGGACATATATATCGTTCATTGGAGTTGGCGGATGAATTTTATTGTAAGCCAGATATGTATTTTGATATAACGCAGACCAGTCGTTGTGTGTTTGGAGAAACAAATCATGAATTGATTCCTGTAAAGGGTGTTTCTGAGCTGTTGGAGGTTGTAAAAAAGAAAAAATATGATGTGTTCATTAATGATGTTTTATCAACTTCCTCGCAGTATATGTTGCAATTAAAAGAAAATATGCCAGAAACAAAAATTGTTAATTTTGAAGATTGTGGAGAAGGCAGTTATTTAGCAGATCTGGTAATTAATGCTTTGTATCAGGATGCGCATGCATCAAATGTTAAAATCGGGGAAAAATATTATATTGCTCCCAAAATGTTTATGTTATATGAACCAATTACAATTAGAACGGTAGTGAAGGATGTTTTAATTACCTTTGGGGGAGCTGATCCACAAAACTATTCCGAAAAAATTTTAGAAATAATAGCTAACGATATTGAAAGATACGGGAAATATAATTTCCATGTCGTTCTAGGACGAGCAAAGAAGAACATTGAGGAGATATTAAAGTTTAATAGATTTGCCAACATAGATATAATGTATGATATTCATGATATGCCAGCGGTTATGTCAAGGTGTGATATAGCAATAACTTCAAGGGGAAGAACATGTTATGAATTGGCAATGATGGGAATTCCAGCAATTGCAATGGCACAAAATAGACGTGAAGAAACACATGGGTTTGCAAACCACGAAAATGGATTTAATTATTTGGGACTTAAGCCGAGTACAGCGATAATAAAAGCAAATTTGGATTTGTATTTGAATTCGTCAAAAGCCGAACGTCAGGCGTTGCAGAATGTGCTTTTAAGCAAAGACTTAAGAAACGGAAGAGAAAGAGTTATGCATTTAATTAATAGTTTATAACGCAGGAGGATAGTAAAGTTATGAAAAAACCATATATTATTGCGGAAATGGGAGTTAATTTTTATGATACAGCGCGCGTTTTAAATATTGCACCTATAGATGCAGCAAAAATGTATATAGATGCAGCAAAAAAAGCAGGTGTAGATGCAGCAAAATTTCAATCGTATAAGGCGGAAACGATTGCTTCAAAAAACTCACCGGCTTATTGGGATTTGACAAAAGAACCAACAACTTCACAGTATGAATTATTCAAGAAATTGGACGGATTTAATAAAAAAGACTATGAAGAGTTGTGTGCTTATTGTAAATCGGTAGGTATAGATTTTATGTCAACACCTTTTGATTATGAGTCGGCAGATTATCTTGAAAATTTGGTTGATATTTATAAGATATCATCCTCTGATATTACTAATCTTCCGTTTATCAGATATATTGCCAAGAAGGGAAAACCAGTATATTTATCAGTGGGTGCATCATATCTTTCAGAAGTAGATGAGGCTGTAAGAGCGATAAGAGATGAGGGGAATAATGATATATGCTTGTTTCATTGTGTACTATCTTATCCGACAAAAAATCAAGATGCAAATCTTAATATTATTCGCCATTTAAAACAGGTTTATCCAGATATACCAATTGGATTTAGTGATCATACATTACCAGATCCGTGTATGACAATATTGACTACAGCGTATTTGTTGGGGGCTGAGGTTATAGAAAAACATTTTACGCTAGACAAGTCATTAGAGGGTAATGATCATTATCATGCTGGGGATCCTGAGGATTTTGCGAAAGCTATACGTAATTTTGAACTTATCTCTGAAATTGTTGGAGATAAGAAAAAAACTGTATTGGAGTGTGAAATGATTCCGCGAAGAGAAGCGCGCCGCTCGTTGGTGTTAACGCATGATATGAAAGCGGGAGAAGTAATAGCTGAAAAGGATTTGATTGCGAAACGCCCAGGAACAGGGATTTCCCCGAAATATATTGATATTGTTATAGGTCAATCATTAAAAAAAGACTTAAAAGAAGATACCGTATTAAGTTGGGAGAATATTTAATGAAGAAAGTTTGTTTTTCGATACCATGTTATAACGAAGAAGAAAATATTGAGTTGATGACACGAGCTATAGATGCTTTGTTTCAAGAAAAATATAAAGGAATATATGAATATGTAATTGAGTATATTGATAATTATTCAACAGATAGGACGAGAGAAGTATTACAAAAGTTATGCGAAAGATATCCACATAATGTAAGAGCAATTTTTAATACAAGAAATTTTGGAGGAGTTTCAAGTTTTTATGGACTTCTGCAGACGGAGGGAGATTGTTCAATCGTATTGCCTTGCGATTTTCAGGTGCCAATATCTATTATTGATAAGTTATTGGAAAAGTGGAAACAGGGAGCTTGTGTTGTCTGTGCAGTAAAAAAAGGAAGTAAAGAAAGTGGATTAATGTGGAATGTTAGAAAATTGTATTATAAACTTGTGCAAAAGTATTCAGAAATATCTCAGATACAGCATTTTACCGGGGCAGGATTATATGATGCAAAGGTGGTTGAATGGCTCAATAAACTTGATGATCCTGTTCCATCTTTGAGGGGAATGGTCGCAGAGTATGGATGTAATATTGAAGAAGTATATTATGTTGAAGAAAAAAGAAAAAGAGGTAAATCAAAACATAATTTTTCTTCATTGTTTTCCGTAGCAATAAAAAATATTATTTTATATACAGATTTAATTCCTAATTTTTCATTGCTATTTGGAATAATATTGTGTTTATGTGGAGTGTTATTTGCAATTGTGGAAGCTATTTTGAAAATAAGCAATTGTAATATGGTTTTCGGTTCAACCATTGCAATAGTTTTGGTAATGATGATACTGTTTGGCATACAGTTTGTACTTATGGGTTTATTAGGAAGATATCTATCAATAATACATAAGCGGATTGTACATAGACCATTAGTGGTAGAGGAGAAACGTTTAAATTTTTAGGAGAATTATATATGAAGTTTGCAAGAATAGATATAGAAACAATTGGATTTGTAAATAAAAAAGATAAAACCCATATTAATTTTGGCGATCATTTACAAAATATAGTTATTAAAGATTTATATAAATATATGAATATTTCTGAAGATGAAATAGTCTGTTTAGATTTTAATAAAATAAGTACCTATGATGGAGAATATATAGTATTGCCGATTAACCAAGCAATCTCCCATAATCTTAATTCTTTTCTCTCTCACAAAATTATACCTGTTTTTTTAGGAATAAGTAGAGACACGACAGCGATTACGGAAGATGAAGAAAGATATTTAAATCAATTTTCGCCTATTGGATGTAGGGATCAGTCTATATTTGATTTCCTTGTGAAAAAAAATATTCCGTGCTATTTATCGGGATGTATAACATTAACGATGAATGCAAGGAAACAACAACCTATAGATGGTGTGCCATATGTTATTGAGGCTCCTGAGTATGCAATAAATAATATGCCATTAGAAATGAAGAAAAAAGCCTATTTTAGTGAAAATACGTTTTATGGTACTTATAATGAATTGGTAGGGGATGGTACATTGGAGGAATATATCAGGGCAAGGTATCAAGATATAAAAGAACATGCTTCGGTTGTTATAACATCTAGGATGCATATAGCTTCTCCTTGTATTGGCATGGGAGTTCCAGTTGTTTTAGTAAGGAAAAGTATAGATTATAGATTTTCTTGGATTGACAAATATATTCCTATTTATACAGAAAAAGATGTAAATAATATTAATTGGTATCCAGAGGCAATTACGGAAATAGAAGACATTAAGAAAAAAATAGTGGAATACAGCGTGTATAGAATAAGAAATACATATGAGCAATCAATGCTAAAAAGTCAAATTAGTGAATTTTATGAGGAAAGAGATAAAGTACAATATGATTTACCACAGTTTAGTAAAGGAGTAATTGATTATGTAAATAATAAATGGAAGAAAGATGATAAATTTAGATACGCAATTTGGGGGGAGAACGATGCCTCTGAGAGACTGTATAATTATTTAAAAACTAATTATAAAAATGCAGAATTTGTTGCATTTTATGACTCTTATAAGATGATTACATATCATGGAATAAAAGCACAACATCCACGACAAATAAAAAATGATGATGTGTTTGTATTTGTTACGGGATATACAGCAACTGATGCTGCGAGAGAAATGTTTCAGAATATGAATAGATCTGAAGACTCATACTATCTTTTTGGAAGTGTGGTTAGAGGTTATTAGTACGTGTACTAGTGTAAAAACATTTCGTTTTCATGTACCCAATGTAGAAGAATTGATACGAGGAACAAAAATATATGAAAAAAATAAAACCAATACATATCTTTTTAATATTAAATGGGTTAGGGGTATTAACGTTTATAGTGTTAAATAGAATTACAAATGGATATTTCTTTGAAGAGGATTTTTTTGAACTGACAGGAGATGCTATTTATGATTTTTTTGTATTCCTTAACCAAAATTCAACAAGTACCGTAGCATTTACAACTGGAAGCAATCCACCATTAGTGCGCTTTATTTTTAGGTTTATATTTAAATGTTTGCCTGTATCAGTACAAGAAAGTCATCCGGATGTTCATTTGTGGCCAGAGCCTGAAAATGATTTGAGAGTTAATGCATTTGCGTTTGTGAGCTTTTTTTTGTTATTCATGATCGCAATTGTTTATATGACAAAATTATGTGCAGAAAAATTAAATGCGAGTAATTTACAAAAAAATATTTTTATTGTGTTGTCTTTGTTTTCTACAGGTGTTATATGGGCTATCGAACGGGGAAATATTGTTATATGGGCTATGGTTTGTACAATGTATTTTTGCTTTAATTATGAAAGTGATGATACAAAGAAAAGAGAGATTAGTTATCTTATGCTGGGAATTGCGATTTCTCTGAAAATATACCCTTCTCTTTTTTGTATTCTATTACTAAAAAATAAAGATTGGAAAGCTATTTTTAAGACAATAGTATATGTGATGCTTTTTACAATTTTACCGCTTGCGTTATCTGGAGGAATTCCGACCATAATAGGTTATATTAGTTCGTTGTTTAACCAAGTCTCCGCTAGCTCAAATTTACGAGCAGGCTATTTAAATGGCTTATCTGTTATGCTTACAATATATAGAGCGTTTGGAAATGAGGATGCCTTTTTGGAGAAAATATGGTTTTTTAGGATATTTAATTATGTGTTCTGCATAGTAATATCATTCGCGGCGGTATATTTAACGAACAAAAATTGGGTAAAAATAACCACTTTGATTTTTGCAATGTATTTATTGCCAGGGATAACGCATACATATATGCTGTCATTCATACTTATACCATTAGTACTATTTTTTAACGAAGAGCAAAATATTACGGTGGAGAATTCTATAGCAATGATTGGTTTTTTATTATTGACAACTTTACTTCCAATAAAGAACGGAAATATTGTTAGCGTATTGCGGGATCCAACAGTTGTTAATGTAGCAAATAGATTATCAGGAATAATGCTAATTCATATCTGTGGAGAGATAATTTTAACCATTATAATATTTATAGAAATAGTTAAGGGATTTGTATGTTTTGTAAAAAATACTAAAACATACTTAAGTCATTAGAGAAGAAACAATGAAAATTTTAATACAAAAAAATAAGTTAAAAAAATATTCTCTTATATATTGCTGTTTACCGGTGATTTGTTTTACTTGTTTTTACATGCAATCTATTATTGGTTATTGCACAAGTGGGGTGCTTTTGTGTGCTGTTATACTATTGTGCATAAAAACTGAAAAAGAGCAATGTGACAGTTCAATAGTAATTTCAGGGAAAATACTATTGATTTTGATATTAATTGCTCTTTTATGGTGTGCTTTCGGTGGACAAGGAAATCATTATTATCAAAGCCATGATTGGAATTGTAGAAATGCCGTTTATCGAGATTTAATTTATAAGGATTGGCCTGTGATTTATGAGAAGTATAATAAAGCACTTGTTTACTATATCGGGTTCTGGTTACCGGCAGCATCAGTTGTGAAGATTATTGCAAAGTTTTTCCCTGCTATACTTTCGACCAGTGTAGCATTTACGCTTGGAAATCAACTATTATGGATATGGACAACGATGGGAGTACTCTTGGTAGAGCTGTTATTAGTCATGTATATCAAACCAAAGACAGGAGTGAAGGTACTGTGTATACCCGCATTGATGATTGCCTTTAGCGGATTAGATATTTTGGGAGTGCTTTATAAAATTATTGTGGAAGACAGGAAATTTGAGAACATACATCTGGAATGGTGGATGGATGGACAGATGCAGTTTAGTAGTCTGACAACTTGTCTGTTTTGGGTATTCAATCAATGCGTGATTCCTTGGATTGTAATATTGTGCGTATTGCAGGAAGATACAATCTATAATTATGTTTTATTAGGAGTTTGTGCTCTTATTTCTGGACCATTGCCGTTTCTTGGTGTGTTTGTTTATATGCTTTCAAATGCGGTTGTTCTTTTTGTGAAGAGTATAAGGGAGAAATCATGGAAAAAATATGTTAAAGATTTGTTTTCGGCGACAAATGTTTTGGCACTGTTTGTTATTCCAATTTTGTTTCTGTATTATAGGTCTAATGGTGCGGTTGAAACAGGTGCAGATAAGGCTGGATTTTCTATCCTTGGAATTATAAGCATTCTTCCGATTACGACAAAGTATATAGTAAAAGTTATATTTTTCTTACTGGTTGAAGTTGGAGTGTATTTTATTCTCTTGTTTAGAAGATATCGTCGAGAACCGTTTTTTTATATGACGATAGGAACGGCTTGCATTGCTCCATTCTTTGCAGTTGGAACAGGACAAGATTTTATTATGCGTTTTTCAATCCCGACTATTATGGTGTTGGCCGCGTTATGCGGGAAGTACTTGCTTGGTGAGAATGAATGGAAAAAAGGGGGATTGCAGGTGGCTTTGTGTGTTACACTTGCAATTGGCGCGTTCACGCCTATGACAGAGTTTATGCGCGGATATAATGCGATGCTGGTAAATGGACATGTGAAAAATGTAGATGATGAATTGAAAACTTTTGATCAAGATTTACAAGGGAAATATTTAAATTTTACAAGTTATGATTATAAGGACAAGGCATTCTTTAAGTATCTGGCAAAATGACTATTGAATTTTAATATAATTTATATAATGAGAAGCTGCATGTTTTCAAAAATATATTTTTGATTATGGGAGAATATTTGGTTTATGTATTCTTTTTGAACCCGATCATCATCATGATTGCGAAGATAATACATAAAAGGATCATAAGCAGAAGATAGAGAACAGAGGCTCCCATAACAGCATATTTCCGCACAAAGATTGGGGATAGAATATATGCACAAACTGCTACGATACCATATCCGATTGCCTGACTGTTCTGAATCCGAATGATAGTCATAATTGTTACGAATAACCCGGATAAAGCAAGGAACCCGCCGCCCAATAATAACACAAGCAATTCTGTTTTGTATGGTGCAAGATCTGTGTTATATAGCATGGATAATACCGGTACTCCCAGAACGAAAGCTCCTGCCTCGCAGACAATAGTAATAATGCCAATGATTAAAATCTGTATCCCCAATAATCGAAAGAAATCTTTGTTTTGTTGTTCTTTCCACATCATAGACATCCTTGCAATCATCGGACTGAATATAAAGTTGTTCAGCAATCCAATCACAAATACCGGCATGGCTATAAAACCATAGCATGCCTGCATTTCGTCGCTGAGTAAACTGTCAATCGCATATTTGGGTGCATTTCCAATATAAAAGGCGAGGAAACAGCCTAAAAACAGAGGAAAACAAACGCGTAACAATTCCCAGACTTTTCCTTTGTGGACAGATTCTTCTTTTCGGAAAGCTGGGTAAGTAAGTGTCACAAACATTATTAAAAGTAATGTGGTAAATACAGTTGCGATCATCAGAGACATTAGCTGATCACGTAGGAATATCAGTCCCAACCCAAATACCAGTATGGTTAATATCATGCGTAGAGTTAACATTTTTCCGGCTACATCAAGCCGGTTTTCTTGCTGGTAATACCCCAGATAGGCGTCTTCGATAGAATCAACAATCTTAAACAGACACATCCATATGATGATCCATGTTTTGTTCATACTATAATCATTTTTGCTTGTGGCGATTACGACGTAAATGAGTGAAACAATCAACATTAATAGAGTTGTAATAATACGGGAGGTATTATATTCTTTGAAGTTAAACTGGCGCTTGACGTCGGACACTTGGAAATTACGCATGCCGTATTTTCCAATATTCAGGAAGAGATTAGCACTTGCATAGGCGAGTGTAAATACCCCTGCCTCATATAGATTTAATGTACGAGTAATAATCATCAGCATGATAACAGACTGAAACGCCATGAGCATGCTTCCTGCCATATTCCAGATGAAGCTGGATTTGTTAATATTTTTACTATTTAATAGGAAGTGTTTTAATTTATTCATGTTGTTACCTCTATCGTATAATATCAATAATATTGTACCATGTCACAATGAACCTTGCAATTATAATGCCAAGATGATAAAGTGGAATTTAAGGGTGTGAAGGAAGAAATATTAATCTAAGGATATTGTGAACTATGAATAGAAGAATCGTAATTTTTGCTTTGCTATGTGTATTAGCGCTGGGAGGTATTTCCACAGTGGTTCATATGCATAATAAAACAGGAAATCAAGAGAAAATGAATACCGATGGATGCATAATCACACAATATTCAGATGCGACGGGAAGACAGGCGAATTGTTATACAATTACGAACAGTGGACATTTGATTATTATAGATGGTGGATGGGCTGAGAATGCCCCGGCATTAAGAAAGGTTATTGCCCAGAATGGGAATCATGTTGATGCATGGTTTATCTCTCATACACATAGTGATCACGTTGGTGCATTTAATGTGATTTATGCGGATCCACAGGGAGTGACTATAGATAGGATATATGATAATGGCTACGATTACGAATTTATTAAGGAAGCGGGGGAACCGTATGACAGTATGGGATTGGAACCTCTGGAGACATTTCATAATCTAACAAAGGATGCAGATAATATTATTCATTTGAGAAGAGATGAGGAGCTTGAAGTGTGCGGTCTGCGGATCCATGTGTATAATGCGTTTGATGATATTGTGAAGCAGAATGTTGGTCCGGATTTGGATTATCAGAATGATGGTTCTTTGTGCATGAAAATTACAAATCAGGAAGAAAGTTTTCTGTATACAGGTGATGTCAAAGCCGACATGAATAAATATTTGTTTGAGACATATGGAGACGAGCTGACGGGCGATTATGTTCAGTTGAGCCATCATGGAAATTGGGGATTTGGGACGGAAGATTATGACAGAATGAATGCAAAAGCTTACTTCGCAGATATCACTCCGGAATTTTATGAGTCTCACCCGATTGGAGAACTCCACCAGCATTTGGTTGATGAGGGAAAACAATATTATGATTATGGAACGGCACCGAATTCGGTAGAGTTGAAATAAGAAACGAAAAATACTATTGACTCTAGTAATCGCCTGCGTTACACTTAAAGTGTATTGCAGTCTAGTTACTAAAATTTGACAGATGTTTGATAGTTTATATATGATATGCTTATAGGTGTCTTCTGTATTTCTTGGAAGACACCTATTTTTGCAGAGGGATTATATGAATATTATCCATGAGAGATTAAACAATTTGTTAATGATATAAGTCAAATTAATAAAAAGGAGAATTAATTTATGAAGGGAATTATTTTAGCCGGAGGTTCCGGTACACGTTTATATCCATTGACCAGAGTAACATCGAAGCAGTTGCTCCCGATTTATGACAAGCCGATGATTTATTATCCGATGTCTGTACTTATGAATGCAGGCATTCGGGATATTCTGATTATCTCAACACCGGCAGATACACCGCGTTTTGAGGAGCTGCTGGGAGATGGACATCAGTTTGGCGTGAATCTGACTTATGCAGTGCAGCCATCACCGGATGGACTGGCGCAGGCGTTTATCATTGGTGCAGATTTCATTGGTGACGATTCTGTGGCAATGGTATTGGGCGATAATATTTTTGCTGGACATGGTTTGAAGAAGCGCCTGAAGGCGGCTGTGGAGAATGCAGAGAGCGGAAAGGGCGCTACAGTATTTGGCTATTATGTAGATGATCCGGAGCGTTTTGGTATTGTAGAGTTTGATCAGGATGGAAAGGCAATCTCAATCGAAGAGAAGCCTGCACAGCCGAAGAGCAATTACTGTGTAACCGGTCTTTACTTCTATGATAATCATGTTGTAGAGTATGCGAAGAATCTGAAGCCGTCTGCACGTGGAGAGCTGGAGATTACCGATTTGAACCGGATTTATCTGGAGAAGGGAAATCTGAATGTAGAATTGCTTGGACAGGGCTTCACATGGCTGGATACAGGTACACATGAGAGCCTGGTTGATGCAACGAACTTCGTAAAGACGATGGAGACGCATCAGCATCGCAAGATTGCGTGTCTGGAAGAAATCGCATATCTGAATGGTTGGATCAGCAAGGAAGAGGTACTGGAAGTGTACGAGCTTTTGAAGAAGAATCAGTATGGACAGTACTTGAAGGATGTTTTGGATGGAAAATATCTGGATGCGTTGAGATAAATATGAGTATTGAAAACGGGGTGTAGCGCATAAGTAAAGGAGAGGGTTACATGAAAAGAGGAAAGAAACTATTTATGTATTTGCTTGTGCTCGTGATGCTGCTGGCAAATACTGTAACAGGAGTTGCCGCGGAGCTGGACGAGCCGTTGCAGGAGGCGACACAAGTTGTTCATGAGGATGGAAGCGGACTGCTGTCGGAAGGTGGTTTGCTGGAAGCAGGCGATGCGGTTGCGGACAGCAGTTATGACCATTCGCATGATGCAGCGATTGTGGCTGCCATGGAGAACCTGCAGGATACCATAGATGTGACAGGCTATGGATTGACAAAAACCAATGTGGAAGATGTTATACACGGTATTTTGAACATGAATCCACAGTTGTTTTATGTATCGGGTGGATTTCGTTATTATATGGATAGCCAAAGTAATGTTAAAGAATTGATCATTACATACAATTATACGAAAACCCAGATTACTTCTATGAAATCGGAGATCGACGCAGAAGTTGCGAAGATGGAAGCTGCGATTGATACAACTGGGTTGAGTGATGTGGAGATTGCACTTGCATATCATGATTACCTTGCGACAGATGTAACATATGATTATGAGAATTATTTATCGAGTTCTTTGTCGAGCGATGATTATAATATCTATGGCACACTTGTTAAGAAGAAGGCGGTTTGTCAGGGATATGCACTGACGTTCATGTATCTGATGAAACGCCAGAATATTGTCTGCGGTTATGTTTCAAGTGAGGCTGCAAATCATGCGTGGAATGCCGTATATCTGAACAATCAGTGGTATCACATGGATGCCACATGGGATGATCCGACATGGGACAATCTCGGAAGGGTGAAGCATACGTATTTTATGATTTCGGATGCAACCTTGTTGTCTTTGGATAGCGATCGGACGGATTATGTAACGAGTGTTCCGTATGGCTATACCTATACCAAAGCAACTGACAGCCGCTATGAGAGTGGATTCTGGAGTGGTGTGCAGACATATATGTATCCATACAATGGAAACTGGTATTATCTGGATGGATCATACGTGGCAGCAGAAAAGAGCGCGAAATATCAGCTTTCTAAATATAATTATGCAAGCCGGACAACTACCTGTTTATATGGTCCGGAATATGCAAGGTGGTGGATTACAGACAATCGTGTGTGGGCATCTTATTGCGGACGTATGGCGGCACGAAATGGTGTGATTTATTTCTCAACACCGACGACGATTGAACAGTATAGCATTTCAACTGGAGCAAGAAAGACGATATATACACTGCCATCGGACACTGCAAAGGGAACTCACATATTTGGACTTGGATTTATAGATGATGATCTATATTATGTGATTGCGGATACAGCGAATTATGAAGGACAGGAAACCTATAATAAGGTAAATCTTTGCACTTCTCATGTATATGGAGCGGTGCAGACAATCAATCCAACGTATGAGCAGGCGGGAAAGAAATATCATGTTTGTAAAACATGTGGATATAGTGAAGACATAGAAAATCTCCCGAAACTGGTTAAGGTGTCGACAATTACGATTGTAGGTGGCAAGAAATCCATGACGGTGGGAGAGTCATATACGGTTGAGGCTGTGCGTGTGGTACCGGATAACGCTACTAATAAGGAGGTCACTTGGTCTTCTTCCAATCCAAGTGTTGCATCCATAGATACGAATGGAACAGTGACAGCAAAGGCGGCAGGTACAGCGACAATCACAGCAACGGCAAAGGATGGGCAGGGAGCCAAGGATTCTTTTGTTATGACAGTGAAGAAGGCCGATTCTTCAGAAACACCGGATCCGGATCCAAATCCGAATCCAGATCCGACACCAAACCCAGATCCAACGCCAACGCCGAACCCAACACCAACACCAGATCCAACACCAACACCAGATCCAACACCAAGTCAGCCGGTTACACCAGCTGTAACCGTGCGGTATACAACCCATGTGCAGACGTTTGGCTGGCAGGGAAATGAGAATGATGCAAAGACATGGTTTACAAATGGTGCGATGGCAGGAACGAGCGGAAAAGCGAAGCGCCTGGAAGGTATCAAGATTCGTGTGACGGGCAATGATAATCTGGGAATCCAGTATACAACACATTGTCAGAGCTATGGCTGGCTGCCGTGGTCTGCCAATGGCGAGATGAATGGAACAGAGGGCGAGGCAAAACGTCTCGAAGCAATCAAGATTCAGCTGACAGGTTCGGATGCAGGCAAATACGATGTATATTATCGCGTGCATGCGCAAAGCTACGGTTGGCTCGGCTGGGTGAAGAATGGCGCACCATCAGGAACAGCCGGTTATGCAAAACGTCTGGAGGGAATCCAGATTGTGGTTGTAAAGAAAGGTGCTTCCTTCAATACGAGAATGGGAAATATCAATTCCGCATATGCGCTTGGCTATTATGCGAAGGCGGGTACGTCTCCGGTTGTAAATGCAAAGAATACATCCAATGCGAATCCGCAGATTGCAGGTGAAGCACAGACAAACGTGACCTACCGTACCCATGTGCAGAGCTACGGCTGGCAGGCATGGAAGTACAATGGTCAGATGAGTGGTACAAGTGGTCAGGCAAAGCGGCTGGAGGGTATCAATATCCGTCTTTCTAACCAGCAGTACAGCGGAGACATCGTGTATACAACACATGTACAGAGCTATGGCTGGCAGGGAAATGAGAACAACCAGTCGACATGGCGGAAGAATGGCGTGATGAGTGGTACGAGTGGCGAGGCAAAACGTCTCGAAGCAATCCGGATCAATTTGACCGGTGAGATGGCAAAGCATTATGACATTTACTATCGTGTGCATGCACAGTCATTTGGCTGGCTTGATTGGGCGAAGAATGGTGCACCATCCGGTACAGCCGGTTATGCAAAGCGTCTGGAAGGCATTCAGATCATTTTAATTCCAAAGGGACAGGCGGCACCAGCGAAAAATTACGGCGGTATTACTTCGGTTCGCACGTCCTATATTGCAAAATAAACATACAGAAAGGCCCCTCAGCATATATTTTGCTGAGGGGATTTTTGCGTTGGGGGAGCGATGGATAGCCTGTATGGTTCGGCGTGTGGCGCCTATATATATGATGAGGATGTGCTTGATTTCCTTGTGAAATACGACAACAATCTGGCGGGGGAGATGCAGATCCTACAGCCGGACTGCAGAACGATCATTAACAGTCAGTTCCTTGTGGCGTATCGTAGTGTCTATGATGCGGCTGGAGCAGCACTCTCGGCAGATACACTGTTTCGGTTAGGTTATGACCGGATACCGAAATGCTTTGGACTGATGGATACCTCGGCATTGCAGGGGATTGGTATTGGCGCAGTTCAGACGGTGCCAGGACTTTCTTTGTCAGGAAAGGATGTGTTGGTTGGGTTTATTGATACAGGTATCGACTTTGCGAATCCACTGTTCCGCAGAGCCGACGGTACATGCCGGGTGACGGCAATCTGGGATCAGACACAGACGGCATATGAAGCGGGTGAACCCAATATGTCTGTACAGAGCGGGGAGATCGATACGCGTCCCATCTTTGGATATGGCAGGGAGTATCCGCAGGAGTTGTTGAATCTGGCGATACAGACGGAACAGCCGTATCAGATTGTACCAAGCCGGGATACGGACGGGCACGGTACGTTTCTGGCATCGGTGGCTGCCGGGAACACCTATCTGGATGGGGATGATATATTTTCCGGTGTGGCACCGGAGTCGGATATTATCATGGTGAAATTAAAGCAGGCAAAGCAGCGTCTGCGTGACTTTTTCCTGATTCCCGATGGCGTTCCATGTTATTCGGAGGCAGACATCATACTTGGCGTGAAATACCTGATTAACAAGGCGATGGAGCTGGGGAAACCGCTTGTAATCTGTCTGGGACTGGGGACGAATCAGGGGGATCACAATGGGAATCTGAATCTGGAGCTTTATCTGGATACGGTTGTGACACTGCCGGGAATCTGCGTGGTCGGAAGTGCTGGAAATGAGCTTGGCACAGGCGGGCATTTTGCAAGCCTGTCTACGATCAATCTGGGCAATCAAAACGGGATTTCACAGCCGCGGACACGGACAGTAAGAAATGAGATGGAGATCTATGTGGAAGATGAGAATCCGGGCTTTTGTACGGAGATCTGGGGGCGGGCGCCTAGTCTGTACCAGATAGCGGTATATTCCCCGACCGGGCAGCGGTTTGATCAGCTTTTTCCGAACCGTGACAGTTCTGGAATGATTACATATTTGTATGAGGGAACGACGTTGTATGCGGAAAGTGTAGTGGTCGAGAACAATTCGGGTGATCCGTTTATCCTGCTGCGGTTTGAGAAGCCTGCGCCCGGTATCTGGCGGATTGAAGTGACAGAGAATTACAGCAGCTTTCCGGCAGGGTACGATGCATGGCTGCCGATCCGTCAATTTTTGGGCGGCAATACGCGGTTTTCACGGCCAGATCCAGAGGTGATCCTGTGTGCGCCTGCGAATGCGCGTGGGACGATAACTGTAGCCGGGTACAATCATCTGGATAATTCGTTGTATGTGGAATCCAGCCGTGGATATACCAGAAAAGGACGGATTCAGCCGGATTTTACGGCGCCAGCCGTGCGTGTGGCGGGGCTGCTTGCGGGAGGCAGCGGGACGCGACCGTTGTTCGTGCGCCGGAGCGGTACGAGTGTCGGGGCTGCATTGACCGCCGGGGCGGCGGCACTTTTCTTCGAATGGGGCATCGTGCGTGGCAATTATTATGGGATGAATACCGAAGTGATCCGGCAGATTTTGATTCGTGGTGCGCGGACAGTCGTCGATATTGCATATCCAAACCCTGCGTGGGGATGGGGTGTGCTGGATATATCACGTGCTTTTGAGGCCCTGCGCGGCTAAGCAGACCGGATAACAGGATAGTTGGATGGATATCATGCTGATACTGGACAAATAGAGAAAAAAAGGGTATCATAAGGGAAATATGTCGTACGATTCAAATTTGAAAACAGGAGTTGTATAGATTATGATATGTAAACATTGTAAAGCGGAAAATGAAGATGGTGCATTGTTTTGCAGCAACTGTGGAAAACCGTTAGAAGATGAAGAATATGACCGCGAGAAAATGCGGGGGAATACGAAGCTGTATATCGGAATATCTATCGCGCTTATGATATTTCTGGCAAGTGGTCTGGTGTTTGGATTCTTCTATTTCAGTAACAAAGTACAGAAAGCCAACGATGAGCGAAATACAATTGCTTCAGAAAGCGATGTGGCAGCCAATTATTTCCGGTCACAGATCCGGGAGCAGGAGGATGCAATCACAGAGCTGCAGTCCCAGATTGATCTTCTGAAAGCATCAATCACAGATTATCAGAATAAGGAAGAAGACTATAAGAAGCAGATCACCGCGCTTGAGGATAAGGAAGAGGCGATGGATGGTCTGGCAAGCTTCACGGATGCGGTGCCATCCCAAGGCTATGAGGATATGTTTGTCAGTGATACATTCCTGAAGTTCACGACAAATGAGGCTGATACATCAGAGGAAGGTGCGGAAACGACAGAGGCACAGACGCCACAGGAAGCCGTACTGCGTGTATGTATTTCCGGTGATATCGAGGTAAGCGTGGAGTCCTCGGATGAGGATGTTGCGAGCTTCACATGGGATACTTCTCCAGTCGGACCATCGGTAGCGAGACTGCGTGTGATCCCGGGCAAGAAGGGAACGGCAATCTTGACATTCACAAACAACTTAAATGACGAGCAGATTAAGGTTTACGTCTACGTACAGTAACAAACATCCATATAGGAATTATAGAATAAATAAGAAAAGCACAGTTCAACTTTGAACTGTGCTTTTCTTATTTGTTCGATTCTTGCTTGCCAATTATACTGTTGGAGCTTTGTAGTTGTCGGAGATTGTTCCGAACTCTTTGTACTCCTGAATTCTTGACTGAATACGCTCAGACTGATCCAACAGGCTGCTGATAGAAGCGTTGTGGTTCAGGTGATCAATCAGAGTTGCGATATACTTGCTCAGGTCAGCAGACTCATACCAGTCATGGTTGAAGAGCTCTGGATCCTGATAAGTCAGGTTTGTTGTGATAACTTTCTCGATGGTACCCTCTGCCTTTGCCTGGTCGAAGATGTCCAGACCAGCAGTAAACAGACCGAACGTTGCAAGACAGTACACACGTCTTGCCTTACGAGCCTTTAACTGACGGGCAACATCCAACATACTCTCACCGGAAGCAATCATATCGTCGATGATGATAACATCCTTGCCCTCGACACTGTCACCAAGGAACTCATGTGCAACGATTGGGTTCTTGCCATTTACGATCGTTGTGTAATCACGTCTCTTATAGAACATACCAACATCAACACCCAAGTGGTTTGCGAAGTAGATCGCACGGTTCATGGCACCTTCATCCGGGCTGATTACCATCATGTGATCGCTGTCCAAAGTCAGATCCGGTGTTGTGCGGAGCAGTGTCTTGATGAACTGATAGGTTGGCATGATATTTTCAAAACCGCTGTAAGGAATCGCGTTCTGGACACGAGGATCGTGAGCATCAAATGTAATGATATTGTCAACGCCAAGTCCGACTAATTCCTGCAATGCGATTGCACAGTCCAGAGACTCACGGCTGCTGCGCTTATGCTGACGGCTCTCATACATGAAAGGCATGATAACAGTGATACGGTTTGCCTTGCCTGCCATGGCAGCGATAACACGCTTCATATCGGAATAGTGATCGTCTGGGGACATCATATTTGTCTTACCACAGATCTTGTACTCGATGCTATGGTTTACAACATCAACCATGATGTAAACATCAGTACCACGTACGGAATCCTGTAAAGTACCCTTTGCTTCACCGGAACCAAAACGTGGACAAGAGGATTTCAGGATATAGGAATCTCTCTCATAGCCTGCAAATGTGATGTTGTCCTTGTGCTCGTTGTGACGTTCTGCTCTCCAGCGTGCAAGGTAGCTATCCACTTTTTCACCGAGGGCTTTGCAGCTCTCCAAAGGGATGATTCCGAGCTTTCCAACTGGAACTGTAATAAGATGACTTGAATCTGGCATGATTTTTTCCTCCATTGTGTGATTACAGCTTAGAACCCTGTATCATTTCTTTTTTTCTTTTTTGATACCTTATGTTTTCACCGTACAGTTGAAGTACAGTGTAACGTTCAATGATGCGGGACATGATACGTTCGGAATACCGCTCCTGTAATTCCTTCATGGAAAGATTGGTCGAGATGACCGTCGATTTTCCGGTAAGTCCCCTCTGGTTGATAACTTCAAAAAGCTTGGAGCAGACAAAGGCATTGGTTGTCTCTGTGCCCAGATCATCGATTACCAACAATTCGCTATTATAAATATATTTGTATAATTCTTCAAGTTCTAATTTTTTATTCATCAGATATTGTCCGAAAACCTGTTCAAACAGATCGTTTGCGGACAGATAGAGAACGGTGTGCCCTTCGTCCAGTAACGCTTTCGCAATACAGTTCGTGAGAAAAGTCTTTCCGAGACCGGTTTCTCCATATAATAACAGGTTTCCGCGTTCGGTATCCTGTGTCGCAAATGTATTCACGAAACGGTGGACAAGATGCAGCACATTTTTGGCATTGTCATATGGACTGACAGACCAGTTCCGGTTCTCCGGAATCGTGTGACTGTAATAATCCAGATCAAATGTATCGAAGTTCTCGGAATCCAGAACCTGTGTCATGTTGGACTGGCGATATAAGGCATCCACAATCCGGCGTTCAAAGCATGCGCATACCTTGCCGTCCACATAGGCGAGATCCTTGCAGACCGGACAATCATAGATTGGTTCCAGATATGTAGCAGGGTAGCCGTGTGTCAGGAGCAGTTCCTGTATCCGCGCAGAATTGCTGCGGTTCTGATTGGAGATCTCCTGTGTGTCAGCTGCCTGTCCGAGTGCTTTTTTCTTCGCGAGCGCGATATAGGAAAGCTTGTTTTCGGATTGCAACTGTTTGATCTCTGGAATCTTCGCATAGATTTCTTCCTGCCGTTCCTGCAGGCGCCGTTTGTTGCGCAGGCGAACCTGTTCGTAATCATGCAGGATATTTTCTTTTTTCAGCAACTCAAAATTCATTGACCGTTTACCTCTTTGTGGAACAGCTGCTCCATCTCATCAAGCTCGGAGCTCATGCTGCTCTGTGTAAAGTTTGTAAATGCATTTCCGCTTTTCTTCGTGGTAGCAGAGGCTTTCTGGTTCTTGGCTGTCTCGGCGTGGGCGAGATCTTCCTGCTTGATGCCGGCAAAATCTGTCACCCCTGCGTTATGCCATGCGGTCAGAATCCCATTTACATATTTGATCGTAGGATTCTGTGTATGTAAAACTGCACGCTTGCAGGCTTCCTCTACGATATCCTCACCGAAGCCGTAGTCCTTTGTCCATGTCTTAAAGAATTCCTGCTCGATCGTTGTCGGTGCCCCGCGCTTAATGCCAAGCGTCTTGTAGAAGACACGGCAGACACCGCTCATAAGAGCGTATTGTTCCTTGGCCTGTGCCTTTGTCTGAATACCGTCCTGATACCAGCCGATGGCAGTAGCCTCTAAGTAACGGCAGTTTTTCTTCTTCATTGTGGTACAGTATTCAATCAGATATTCGAATAAATCAACACTGAATCCAAGTGTATCATATATGTACATCAATGACTGCGTATCCGACTGTGAGATCGGCTTCTCAAATAAAGTCTCTACTTGATATAATATATCTTCCCAGTCCTGATCGCGCAAGAGTTTATCGATATCTTTCTGCGTAAATTTCGGCTTTTGTGGTGCGGAAAGTTCCATCGCAGGTGTTGTGATCGGTACAATCTTGTTGGAAGGCTTCTCTGAGCGCTCCGCTGTGTCTGCTTTTTCCACATGTGCAGATGTATCATCGGAACGAAGCAGGGAAAATGCATCCGATTCTGTGGATAACTCCATTTCCGGTGCCTTCAGTGGCAGAACCACAATCCCGGTTGGCTGTCCCTTTCCGTCAAAAGTCAGACGCAGTGCATCCTTTGTCACCCAATACTTGATGGCACGGCAGATATCTTTTTCTGTGAGATTAAAATGATCCGCAATCTCGGCAACCGAGATCTGCTGTTTGCTGTTCAGCAACCGGATCAGATACAGATACACCTTTACAAACTCCCCGTTTGCATCTGTCATATAATAGTCGATAAAAAAGTTCGAGATGGAAGAATAAGTCTCGCTATTTTCAGTTGAAATCGTAATTGTCTTCATAGTTTTTTGAACCTTCCCTTCATCGCTTCGCTTAGAAGCATTTCAAATTATAGCATGAAGAAAATTAAATTCAAGCGAACATCTTTTCGGTCGGAGCGTTTACGAAAATTGTGGAAAATGTGGATAATGTGGACAATCAGTTACCATAAAAAATAAGGGTGTGGAATCAAGCCGTTTGCAGACGATTTATGTTACAATTATGTTAACTAAAAATGAAAAGACCTGTTTGGTAATTTTCCCCAAACAGGTCTGTGGATAATGTGGATAACTATTTTTTTAACAGTGTATTTCCGATAGAATCAACATTTCCGGCGCCCATAGTTATCAACAGGTCATTTTTTTTGCAATTTTTTTTCACATACTCGGTGATGCTGTCGAAGTCGCCAAGGTAGATGGCATGACCACCATTGGCGTTGATCTTGTCACAGACATCTTTCGATGAAACAAGTCCGGTATCCTGCTCTCTTGCGGCGTAAATATCTGCCAGAAGCACGTGATCGCAGGTTGCAAGTGCCTGTCCAAATTCGTCCAGAAGCGCCTTGGTACGGGAGTATGTATGAGGCTGGAAGATGCACCACAGTTCGTTGTGTGGTGTGTTCTTGGCAGCCGCCAGAGTTGCAGCAATCTCGGTTGGGTGATGTGCATAATCGTCGACAATTTTGACACCATTTTCCGTGATTCCCTTGTGCTCGAACCGGCGGTGTGCACTGGAACAGCGTGCCAGACCGGCAATCGTGTATTTGCGGTCGATGCCGAGGAAATCTGCGACTGCGATAACCGACAGGGAATTCATGACATTGTGGATACCCGTTGCATGCAGCTTGATCTGATCCTGCTTCTCGCCTTTGACAACGAGTGTGTAAGTTGGGTGACCTTCTTCGTCGAAGGTAATATCAGTTGCACTGTAATCATTTCCTGCATTCATACCGAAGGTAATGATGTTGCAGTGCAGATCTTTTGTTACATGTTCGTAATATTTCATATCGCCATTGACGACGAGCAGTCCGTCGTCAGGAAGAATTTCTGCGAATGTCTTGAAGGAATCTGCGATCTCCTCGATGCCGCTGAAGAAATCGAGATGATCCGCGTCCACATTCAGGATGATACTGATATATGGATGGAATGCGTGATAGCTGTTTGTGTATTCACAGGCCTCTGTAACGAAATAATCGGAGTGTCCCACGCGGATATTGCCGCCGATCGCATCCAACATACCACCGATGGAGATGGTTGGATCGGTCTGCGCCTCCAGCAATACATAGGAGAGCATGGAGGTTGTTGTTGTCTTGCCGTGCGTTCCGCTGACTGCGACGCCGTATTTGTAGTTCAGCATGATCTGACCGAGGAGCTGTGCCCGTGTCAGCATCGGAATATTTCTGCGTTTCACTTCTACAAATTCCGGATTGTCCGCATGAATGGCTGCGGTATATACGACGAGATCAATATCATCGGAGATATTTTCTGCTTTCTGTCCGATGAAAATGCGGGCGCCCAGATTCTTCAGAATCTCTGTGATCTCGGATTCCTTCATATCGGAACCGGATACGGTAAAGCCCTCCTGCAATAAAATCTCGGCAAGTCCGCTCATGCTGATACCGCCGATACCCATGAAATACACATGGATCGGTTTTTCAAAATCTACTTTATACATGGTAATAATCTGCCTTCCTTAATCTCTGTTTGTGATGTATTTGGATCGCATGCGGGGCATGCGAAGCCATATTTATTCCATATTATAGCACGATTGATTGACATTACAACAAATTTACGAAATTTATATGCAATGCCAATTGACTTCATGCGGCATTTATGACATTATATATTTTAGTAGTTTTTTATTAAAATTACGACCTATAAGAGAGGATTTATATTAGGAGGAACAGCATGAAAGTATGTGAAATGTGTGGAGCACAGAATGATGATGTCTTCACAAAATGCTCAGTTTGTGGCGCAGATCTGCCATCTATGAACAGCCAGGATGGCGATGATGAGAAGACCGTTCTGATCGATCCGGATCAGGCACCAGCACAGCCGTCAGGTCTGTCATTAAAGACAGATACAAGTACGTATGGACAGGCAGATGCAGGACAGACAAACCCACAGCCAGCAGCACCACAGTTTGGCGGCATGGGACAGCCACAGATGAATGGTATGGGACAGCCACAGATGAATGGTATGGGACAGCCACAGATGAACGGCATGGGACAGCCGGGCATGAACGGAATGCCACAGCAGGGTATGCCGGGACAGGCACCATATGGACAGCCAGGATTTGGTGGTCCGACACCAGCGCAGCCGGCAAAGCCAAAGAAAGGTCTGATCATTGGTATTATTGCAGCAGCCGTTGTTGTATTGGCAGTTGCATTTGTTCTGATCTTCAAGGGCGGATTCGGAGCAAAGGGAGGAGCATCTTCCCCAGAAGCAGTTGCACAGCAGTTTATCGAGGCGATGAATGATCAGGATGTAGATAAGATGTCTGCACTTTGTCCACCATTCCTTGATCCAGGACAGGAAGATATTGAGGATATGCTTGATTCTTATTCTGGATATGATGTAACTTTCAAGTATGAGGGCGTTGAGAGCAAAGAGATGTATGACAGCGATGATCTGGATGATCTTGAAGAGGATATCAGTGATTATGCAGACAAAACAATCAAGCTGCAGGACGCTTGTGATCTGGAGTTCTCTTTCAACGTAGCAGTGACAATGAGTGGCGAGACTTACGATCAGTCAAGCACATATCCGATCACATGTATCAAGTACAAGGGAAACTGGTATCTCTATGAGTAAGAAGACACAGACGATTCTGACAATCTGTGTAGATATAAGTATGCTGGCAGTCATTGTGACTGCCAGCTATTTGTTACTCACGGGGAAATTGCAGGGGAACTGGATTCATGTAGCGCAGATCGCAATTATCGCTGCGATTCCGACGCTCTTCTTTGTAAGCTTCTTGAATTTCGGTATGCAGAAATACGAGAAGATGCGCCCGGAGGATGCGTGGGAAGATGAGAACGATGAAACAGAAGAACAGGATGAAAATAAAAATGCACCGCAATCATAATAACTGCGGTGCATTTTTTATTGCTGATCGAATGTAATGCTGTCTGCCCATTGCAACATGGACTTTTCCAAGGATTCATACGAACGGTGCTTGCACACGAATTCACAGATCCAGTAATTGTTTCCTTCCTTCAGCATGCAGTGCAGATAGGTGTATTTGGCACCGGATACGGTCTGCGTGTTGCTGAAATAATAGTAGTTGTTCCGCTGTACCAGCTTATCAGTGGAAATGCCGTTCAGGCTGCAGATTTCCTTTGCGTAATCCTTCAGTCCTGCAATTTCGTAGCCCTGATATTCAAGGTCGGACGCATTTTCGGTTTTTACGGAAAATGATACATCGTCGCTGACGAAGTAGGCGTCAAAACCGGACATCTTACTTTCTTTGAAATTATCGGTCAGGGTAATGGTCATCGTACCAACGGTGAAGTTTTTGGGATTGCCGCTGCATCCACATAGGAGACAAGCGGTAAGCACGATCAGGCACAGCCCTAAAGTTATTTTTTTTGATTTCGAACGCATAGTTAAACTCCTTTCCTAGTTGCCGTCGTCTTGCTGATGCTGTTTGGAGAGTCCTTCCTGTATAAATGCATCGATGTTACGTTCGGTTGATTTTAAAATGGCTGCCAGCCGTTCCTGTTCGGCGGCTTTTTCTTTTGCAGCTTCGATTTCGCGTTGCTTTTTTTCTTCATCCTCTGCAGCTTCCCGGTTGAGCCGGGCCATGATCTCGTTGGCACGGGCTAACACATCGTCGTCGACACCTGCCGGAATCTCTTCCGGATCTAATGCAGAATTGGTGCTGCTTATGTCTGGTTCTGCATTGACAGCCGGTGCGGATGCCGTTGGTTCGGCAGACATATGTGCTGCCTCCGAAACCAGATCGTCGATATTATGCTGGCTCTGCCGGTTCGTGTCAAGCACGGCATCTGCAAGCGCCTGAGCATCGAGCGTTTCTGACTGCGATGGTTTCGTTGGTGCCGCATATTTGACGTCCGGCTCTTTTTCTTCTGGCCACTCGCCGCTATGGATGAGTTTATAGACCGGCTTATATACGATACACCACCATTTGTAGACGGTTCGTTTTGCCCGGAATAGAAAGTTATCGTACATGTAAGCCTCCTATATATTTTGTGTATAAATGTATAATGCTATCACTATAATAGCATGATTTTATCTGGAATAAAAGTTAAAAATTTGTTAGTTTTTTATGATAAAAATACTTTTGAAATATGGTTGTAAATCTTGACATAAGCGATTATACTAGGGGTGTATGTCAAAATGGGAGAAGATTTGGCAAATAAATATAAAACGAGGTAATAAGTGATGAGAAAGACAAAGATTGTTTGTACGCTGGGACCTGCAACGGATAACGAGGATGTACTGCGGAAGCTTATGCTTGCCGGAATGAATGTGGCAAGACTGAATTTTTCGCACGGTACACACGAAGAACAGAAGAAACGTATGGACATGGTCAAGAAGCTGCGTGCGGAGCTTGGACTTCCAATCGCAATTTTGCTCGACACAAAAGGACCTGAGATTCGTACCCGCGATTTTGAGGGTGGAAAGGCAGAGCTTAAGGCGGGTGATTTCTTCACACTGACAACGAGAGATCTTGTTGGTGACAGCACCATTACCTCTATCACATATAAGGATTTGTATAAGGATGTACAGATTGGTACTCATATTCTGATCGACGATGGTCTGATCGAGCTTCAGGTAACATCGATCAGTGGAGAGGATATTTTATGTACCGTTATTACCGGAGGCCCGGTTTCTAACCACAAGGGCATCAATGTGCCGGATGTGCATCTGAATATGCCGTACTTAAGCGAAGTAGATCAGAGCGATATCCTGTTTGGTATTGAGCAGGACGTAGATTTTATAGCGGCTTCTTTCGTTCGTTCAGCTAAGGACGTATTGGAAATCCGTGAGCTGTTAAATGCGAACGGTGGAAATAACATCAATATCATTTCCAAGATCGAGAATTCTGAAGGCGTTAACCACATCGACGATATCATTTATGTGTCCGATGGTATTATGGTAGCCCGTGGAGATATGGGTGTGGAGATTCCTTGCGAGGAAGTCCCAGTTATCCAGAAGATGATTATCAATAAGGTATATATGGCTGGTAAGCAGGTTATCACAGCGACACAGATGCTGGATTCCATGATCAAGAATCCGCGTCCGACACGTGCGGAGACAACGGATGTAGCCAATGCAATCTATGATGGTACAAGTGCGGTTATGCTGTCTGGCGAGAGTGCTGCCGGTAAATATCCGGTAGAGGCAGTTGAGATGATGGCAAAGATTGCAGAGCGTGCAGAGGCAGCCATTGATTATAAGAAGAATTTCTTCCACTATGAGCGTGCAGCAAACCAGAACGTGACAGATGCGGTCTGCCATGCAGCTTGTACAACAGCCATTGACTTAAATGCGGCAGCGGTTATCATCGTGACAAAGTCTGGTGTATCTGCAAGAAATATTTCGAAGTACAGACCAAGCTGCAACATCATTGCCGGTACGACAAGTGACAAGGCATATCGTCAGCTCAATATGTCATGGGGCGTAACTCCGGTACATCTCGAAGAGCAGAATGAGGTATTCACACTGTTTGATCATGCAGTGGCAGCAGGTAAGAAGCAGGGCTTGTTACAGCCGGGCGATAAGGTTGTTATCGGCGCAGGTGTACCACTTGGTATTTCCGGAAATACAAATATGTTGAAGGTTCAGGTCGTAGAGTAAGAGAGGGTTTATGAAAACACTGGTGATAATTCCAGCCTACAATGAGGCACCGAATATTGTGCATACGGTAGAAAGCTTAAAAGCAGCATGCCCGGACGTGGATTACGTAGTTGTAAATGATTGTTCTGGCGATGATACAGCAAAAATCTGTGAGGAGCATGGATATACATATCTGAATCTTCCGATCAATCTGGGAATTGGCGGAGGTATGCAGACTGGATATCGGTATGCAGCAGAAAATGGATATGATATTGCAATTCAGATGGATGGAGATGGACAGCACAATGCGGAATATATTCCTGATTTGATTGCCCCGATTGAAAAAGGAGAGGCGGATCTGGTTATTGGATCACGTTTTATCAATAAAGAAGGATTTCAGACATCGGGTATGCGCCGTGCAGGTATCAATATTCTGAATACAGTTCTCCGGTTGTGCGGACATGTCCGGGTAACAGATGCGACAAGTGGATTTCGCGCAGCGTCGAGGGGAGTCATTACGTTTTTTGCTCATAATTATGCACAGGATTATCCAGAACCGGAGTCAATCATTGCAGTGAATGCAAGTGGATTTAAGGTAAAGGAGGTTCCCGTAATCATGAATGAACGAACCGCAGGTGTGTCTTCGATTAGCCCGTGGAAGTCGGTATATTATATGATAAAGGTAACTCTGGCAATTGTGATTTACCGGATTGCAGGAAAAAAATGGAGGTAAACAGATGATGACAACTATATTTCGTATAATTTTGTTGATCGGCGTGCTGTTATACCTCGCGATTATACTGGTATTGATGCGGAAGGGACGGATGAGTTTAAAATATTCATTGATCTGGTTCCTGTCCGGTGTGATTTTGCTGATTTGCGCGATATTTCCACAGGTCATTCGGTTCTTTACACAGTTGATGGGTGTGTATTCTGAAGCAAATGCAGTATTCTTTATTGGGGTTTGCTTCCTGATTCTGATTGGGCTGTCATTGACGTCGATTGCGTCCGGACAATCAGAGCGAATCCGGACATTAGTGCAGACACAGGCAATTTTGGAAAAACGTATGCGTGAATTGGAAAAGAAAGTGGAGCAGATGGAGCATGAAACAGAAAAATAATTTTACGGCAAAGGATCATACATTTGTGATCTGTGCGTACAAAGAAAGTAAATATCTGAAAAACTGTATCCGGTCCCTGGAGAACCAGACAGTGAAAAGTCAGATTCTTATTGCAACATCAACAGGGAATGCATATATTCGTGGTTTGGCAGAACAATACCATATTTCTTTATATGAAAATGATGCCCCATCCGGGATTGCAACGGATTGGAATTTTGCGTATCGGCAGGCACATACAAAATTAGTAACGATTGCACATCAGGATGATATTTATAATCCAAATTATCTGGAAGAGATGTTAGATGCATTGAATCGTGCAAACGATCCGATTCTTGCACATTCGGCATATTATGAGATTCGGGATGGAAAACCGGTGTATAAGAACCGGTTGTTGACGATTAAGAAGCTGTTGTTGCTTCCATTTACAACAAGGAAAACGTGGAATAGTATATTCCTGCGTCGACGATCTCTGTCGTTTGGATGTGGAATATGTTGTCCGTCCGTTACGTATGTGAAGGCAAGGTTGCCAGAAGAACCATTTACAGTTGGCTGTAAGGCAGATTTGGATTGGGAAGCGTGGGAAAGATATTCTAAGCTGCCAGGAGCTTTCTGCTATGTGAAGAAGCCGATTATGGGGCATCGTGTACATGAGGAATCAGAAACCTCGCATGTGATTGGAGAAAACAATGGACGAAGTCCAGAAGATTATGCTATGTATCGGAAATTCTGGCCGGAATGGATGGCGAAATTGCTGATGCATTTCTATCAAAAGGGACAGGATAGTAACCAGTTATAGGAAATTGTAAAAATTACTTGCTATCTGGGACAAAAAGGGGTACAATGTCAACAGTGATAATAATTATCAATAAAGAATGATATTATCAATACTGAATGAAGAGTAAGGAGGATATTACCATGGCATTTCAGATCAACGATGGATGCGTTATGTGTGGAGCATGTGCAGGCGCTTGTCCTGTAGGCGCAATCTCAGAAGGCGATGGCAAGTACGAAATCGACGCTTCTGCATGTATCTCATGTGGAGCATGTGCAGGAACTTGCCCAACAGGTGTTATCTCTGAGGAGTAATCGGTCAAATGATTACATATAGAAAAAGAGTCTTGATTGTCAATCAAGGCTCTTTTTCTTATGTCTTGATATTACAATATGGAAATTATTTTATGTGACCGATATCACCTTCCTTCGCTGCGCGCATATCATATCCGTATAGATATAAGAAGCTTCTGTGATAGTTTTATATTCCTTCGTATGATATGACACATCTGTAAATATAATTGGAATAAAGCTACAGGAAATACCTGTAAAGAAATAAGAATTGTAAATAACTATGCAAGATTTACCATACTATATTATTGGGAAAAAAGCAAGTCTCTGGAATCGAATTTCCAGTAATATTTTGTGAAAATATTGAGAAATCGCTTTACATGTGGGAGTTTTGTGATAAACTAAGTAATACAAAAAATAATGTTTTTGTAAACACTTGCGAAGGAGTTGACGAGTATGAAGCTAGAACGATTAAGCGAGAATCAGATACGTTGCACACTTTATAAGTCAGACTTGGCAGATAAGGAACTTCATTTAACGGAATTAGCATATGGAACAGACAAAGCCAAAGAACTGTTCCGGGAACTGATGCAGCAGGCATCCAGTGAATTAGGATTTGAAGTGGATAATGTTCCGCTTATGATAGAAGCAATACCTGTATCGCCAGAGTGTTTGATTCTGGTTATTACAAAAGTAGATGACCCGGAGGAACTGGATACAAGATTCTCCAGATTTACACGTCCATCGGATGTGGATGATTCCTATGAGGACGATGAGGAGGATGAAGATTCGGATGGTGGTCTTGGATTGGCAGATGAAGCCGATGGCGAATCCATTGTCGAGGACAATCCGGTGAATGGACTGCTGAAGGCAATCGGCGGATTGGCGGAAGACTTAAGTGGTCTGATGAGTGGTAAGGGCGTAAAGCCGGCACAGACGAATCCATCTGCATCAGATCGCAGAACAGAGATTCCGCAGGCGGTGGAACAGCCGGAAATCTTCCGTATCTATGCATTTAAGAATCTGGATCAAGTTATCTTGTCTGCAAAACTTGTAAAGGGTATCTATGACAGCGAGAATTCTTTGTATAAGAATCCGCGAGACAGTCGTTTTTATCTGTATATGACGAAGGATAAAAACACAGACAATGAGTTTGTGAAGACCTGTAACCTGTTGGGTGAATATAGTAACCGGGTACGTGCAACGTATGCTACACCAAGTCACATGCGTGAGCATTATAAACTGATTATTGATGCGAATGCATTGCAGACACTTGCGAAGCTGTAAAGAACAGTGAAACAAAAAAGATCATCGACGTTATTGTTGACGTCGATGATCTTTTTTGTGTATTATGCAGATATTTCTATCTGCATGATGTATGGAATTTATAATAGGTTAGTTCAAAGTTTTCTTCACAGCTGCAACAACTGCATCCTTTGTGATGCCGAAGTGCTCAAAGAGCTGATTGCCTGGTGCAGAAGCACCGAAGGACTTCATTCCGACGAACTCGCCGTTGATACCGATGTATTTGCCCCATCCAAACTCGGAGAGTGCTTCGACACCAACTCTGGCTGTGACGTTCTTTGGAAGTATTGCATCCTTGTACTCATCTGGCTGATCCTCAAACAGATCCATACATGGCATGCTGACAACGCGGACATCAATATTCTCGGCTGCAAGCTCTTTCTTTGCCTCGACAGCAAGGGAAACTTCCGAACCGGTTGCGATGATGATGGCATCTGGTGTATCCTTCGTAGAATCCTCTAAGATGTAACCGCCCTTTAATGCTTCCTGGCTGCTGCCATCTAACTGTGGCAGATTCTGTCTGGAGAGAACCAGCGCAGTAGGCGCATCCTTCTTATTTGTTGCGAAGTACCATGCGGCTGCACATTCCGTTGCATCTGCTGGACGGTATACATAGAAGTTCGGCATAGCGCGGAGCATAGCGAGCTGCTCAATTGGCTCGTGAGTTGGACCATCTTCACCGACGCCGATACTGTCGTGTGTCAGTACATAAGTAAGAGGAACACCCATCAGAGCGGAAAGTCTTGCCATTGGCTTTACATAATCGCTGAATACGAAGAATGTAGAGACGAATGGACGTAAACCTCCGTGCAGGGCAATACCATTTCCGATGGCTGCCATTGCGATTTCACGGATACCAAAGTGAATGTTCTTGCCAAGCGGATTCTCCTTGGAGAAGTCCCCGGCATCCTTCATGTTTGTCTTGGTTGATGGAGCAAGGTCTGCTGCACCACCAAACATATTAGGAACAACATTGTTGATAATATTCAAAAGCTTTCCGGATACATTTCTGGTTGCTTCCGGCTTGTCGAAAGAATTCCAGAACTCGTCCAAGTCATAGAGACATTTTGCGTTGTCGGTGTTGTGGTAGTTGTCCCACAGCTCTTTCATCTCCGGATATGTCTTGCAGTAGTCTGCGAATAATGCATTCCATGCATCCTCGACCGTTGCCTTCTCCTCAGCAAGCTTGGCGAAATGATCGTAGACATCCTGATCTAATACGAAAGGTCCGTTGTCTGCGATACCAAGGTTTGCACGAAGGGCTGCAACGTTTTCAACACCGAGTGGCTCGCCGTGTGCACTTGCCTTGCCTTCCTTGGCAGGACAGCCTGCACCGATCTTCGTCTTGATCTCAATCATGGAAGGTCTGCCTTTTTCTGCCTTGGCTGCTTCAATTGCCTTGCCGATGGCATCTAAGTCATTTCCGTCCTCAACAAGCTGTGTGTGGAAACCGAAGGACTCGAAACGCTGTCTTACATTCTCGCGGAATGCGATGTTCGTGTCACCTTCGATTGAAATATTGTTGGAATCATATAATACGATCAGCTTCTCCAGACCAAGTGTGCCTGCGAGTGAGAATGCTTCGTAGCTGATACCTTCCATCATACAGCCATCGCCACCAAGTACATAAGTATAGTGGTCAACAACTGGGAAGTTTTCTTTGTTGAAAGTTGCGGCAAGATGCTTTTCTGCCATTGCCATACCAACTGCCATTGCCATACCGGCGCCAAGTGGACCAGTGGTGGCTTCTACGCCAACCGTGTGACCATATTCCGGATGTCCCGGTGTCTTGGAACCAAGCTGACGGAAGTTTTTCATATCCTCAATTGTGATACCGTAACCGAAGAAGTGAAGCAGGGAATATAACAGGGCGGAGCCATGTCCACCGGACAGAATGAAACGGTCGCGGTTTTCCCATTTTGGATCTTTCGGATTGTGGTTCATGTGGTTTGCCCACAGCTCATATGCCATAGGAGCAGAACCAAGTGGAAGTCCCGGATGACCGGAGTTTGCCTTCTGGATGGCGTCTGCGGCAAGCACACGAATGGAATTTACGGATTTTGTGTCAATTGCACTACTCATGTTCAATGCTCTCCTCTAAATAAGTTTCTTGTATGATTAATTTCTGTTCGCACGTGCTAAGATCTTCATGATACGCAGGAACAGGTTTACAATATCCAAATACAACTCAGAAGCGGAATCAATCGCGTTATCTACGGTCTTTTCAATTGCGTTCGCCTTTGCCCAGTCGTAGCCGACATACAGGCAGAAGATTGCGACAACGACATAGTCGATGATACCAAGGCTTGCACCTGCGATCAGCATGATTGCTTCAACCACAACGGTGATAAGCAACGTGATACCAAGTGTTCTTCCCATGCTTAAAAAGAAATTCGGGTAGATGGAAGAAATAATCATCATCACAAGTGTTACGGCAGCTGTAATACCGAATGCGGTTGCGACTATCATGTTGTATCCGATCGCACTATACAAGGTTACGGATACGGCAATAACCATACCGATTGGAACAACCATCAGATTGTATCCGATGAAGCTGACAACCGGATTGTCGGATTTACGAACCATAAATGTACCAGCGATGGCGAGAATGAAGTAACCAATATAAAAAGCAATCGGATTCGTTAATACAAAGCTGACGATGGAATCGCCGAAGACGGCAGTCATGATCGCATTGATAATGAAGCCGTACAGCAGTACACCGCCGATGATCAGATTGTACATCTCGCTGGAAATGATCTTTGCGGATGAGCCATAGCCGGCATTGTAGCCATTGTTGTAATCATATCCTGCATTGTTGTACTGATACTGGTTATTGTATTGATAGTTATACTGGTTGTTGTCCTGATAATTGTACTGGTTATTGTAATTATTATAACCGTTGTTGGAGCCATTATTATAACCATTGTTATAGCCGTTGTTATAATCATTGTTGTAGGACATAAGATTACCTCCTTTAAAATATGCTGCGGCAGGCGGTTTCCCACTTGCCGCGCATGTTATTTATGCATTTGCCTCTTTCTTAGCAAGGTATGCGTTGATGTCAGCGATGACTTCATCACAATTCATGCCATGAACCATGCATGCTTCTTCAAGGCTTTCCATAGCTGCGGAAGGACATCCGACACAGTGCATGCCGGCTGCCATAAGGATAGCGGCATTGCCTGGATCAACCTCGATAATCTCGTGAATTAACATAGATTTATCAATCTGTTTTGCCATAATATAAGACCTCCTTATTCTTCTGTTTCGCTCTTTTCGCAAAACACAACCAAGTATAACATATAATAAAGAAAAAATCTATGGTAAAATCCTTCTAATAATGGTATAGTATAAATAGCTATGCGAAGGAAAAGGTAGGACAAATGAAGGGAATTTTTCTGACGATGGAGGGACCGGATGGTTCCGGCAAGACAACGCAGATTTTGAAATTGAAAGAGCATTTGATGCAGCACGGCTATGACGAAGTTGTTGTGACGAGAGAGCCGGGTGGAACGGTGATCAGTGAAGCAGTTCGCGGGATTCTTCTGAACCGGGAATATGCGGAGATGGATGACCATACGGAGGCATTGCTTTATGCAGCGGCACGTGCACAGCTTGTGGCGCAGGTGATCAAACCGGCGCTGGACGCAGGAAAAGCGGTGATTAGTGACCGTTTCGTGGATTCCTCTGCCGTCTATCAGGGGATGGCACGCGGACTTGGCGTCGAGAAGATTTATGAGCTAAATGGATTCGCAATGCAGGGAATCTGGCCGGATCTGACGATTCATCTGGATCTACCGGCGGAAGTTGGACTTGCCCGTGCAAAATCCCGCGCAGAGTTAGACCGGATGGAGGCACAATCCACCGCTTTTCATGAGAAGGTGGCGCAGGGCTACCGTGATCTGGCGGCACTTGCCCCGGAGCGAATCGTGACGATTGACGCGACACAGGACATCGACACGATACATGCGGCAATCGTGGACAATGTAGAAAAACTGCTTGCCACAAGGTAAGCTGCAACAAAGATACCGAAAGGAGGAGAGTACGTGGACAACAATGTGAAGATCAGTCAATTACAGCAATTGACGCAGATGGAAGCCCCCAAGAGCCAGAAGGCGACGGACGAAGAGTTCAAGTTTACTCTCATCCGCAACATAGATAAAGCCGATCTGAAGGAAAAACTGACCGGACTGATGAAGGATATCGAGGAGCAGGGCGAGAAGATTGCCAAGCACATGGATATCAAGGATATGAAGAAATACCGCACCTCTATCAAAGAATTTATGAATGAGGTTGCGGCAAATGCACATGAATTTTCAAGAGAAAATTTCTTGGATCGCCGCGGCAGACACCGGGTGTACGGTATCATCCGGCAGGTGGATAAAAACCTTGACGATCTGGCACAGGAACTGATGAAGGAAGAGAAAGATCATCTCGCGATCCTCGGCAAGATCGATGATATCCGCGGATTGCTGATCGATATATCAACATAAACGAATAAAAAGAAAGTGAGGGAACGCTATGGGATTTAAAGGAATAGTGGGCCACGAGGACATAATTGCACATTTTAAGAGCAACATTGAAACGGGAAATGTTGCGCATGCGTATATTATAAGCGGAGATGCCGGCAGCGGAAAAAAAGCGCTTGCCTATGCATTTGCGGAGACACTGGAGTGTGAGGCAGGCGGTACAGAAGCCTGTGGAACCTGTCAGTCCTGCTTACAGGTTTCAACCGGAAACTATCCGGATATCATCACGGTAACGCATGAGAAGCCGAATCTGATTTCAGTGGATGAGGTTCGTGACCAGCTCATAAATACAATTGACATCAAACCGTATAAAGGAAAGTATAAGATTTACATTATCCCGGATGCGGAGCTTTTGAATGTACAGGCACAAAATGCCATGTTGAAGACGATTGAGGAGCCACCGGCGTATGCGGTGATCCTGTTGCTTACGACAAATCTTGATAAGCTGTTGGAAACAGTGAAATCCCGTTGCCTGAAGCTGCAGACGAAGCCAATCCGTGAGCGCGATGTGCTGGCATATCTGATGAATGTAATGGGACTGACAAAGGAAAAGGCATATTTCTGTCTCGATTTTGCACAGGGTAATCTTGGAAAGGCAATCAAGCTCGCAGGCAATGACGAGTATGCGGCGATCGTGGATTCGGTTGTTGGCGTGCTGGCGCATATCGACGAGATGGATGTGGAGACGCTTGGAAAAGCGGTCAAGGATATCGAGCAGTTTAAGATGTCTATGAATGATTACATGGATTTGATGATGATGTGGTACCGGGATGCCATGATGCTGAAGGTAACCGGAAATGTCGATAAAATCCTGTTTAAAAACGAGTTTTCTACCTTGAAGAAACAGGCTGGAAAGCTAACATTTAAGAGCATCGAGGACAAGATCGATGCGATCGCAAAGGCAGAGCAGCGACTGCTTGCCAATGCGAATTTTGAAGTGACAATCGAACTGTTGCTTCTGACTTTAAAAGAGGAGGCATCGGCTGAAGAATGAAAGAAGTAATCGGAGTTCGTTTCCGTGAGAATGGAAAGATATATTTTTTCAATCCGCTCAATTATAAGATTGATCCGGGCAGATATGTCATTGTGGAGACACAGCATGGCGTAGAGTTTGGAAAGGTTGTGCTCGGACGCAGGGAAGTGGATGAGACGAAGCTGCAGGGCGAGTTAAAGCCGATCATCCGGATCGCAACCGAGGCGGATGAGAAGAAGCATGCGGAGAATTTAGAGAAAAATAAAAAAGCAATGGTCATCTGCAAGGAGAAGATCGAAAAGCGCGGTCTGGAAATGAAGCTGATCGGAGCGGAGTATTCATTTGATAACAGCAAGGTATTGTTTTATTTCACGGCGGATGGCAGAGTGGATTTTCGTGAGCTGGTCAAAGATCTGGCAGCGGTATTCAAGACACGTATTGAACTGCGTCAGGTAGGTGTGCGGGATGAGACAAAGATTCTCGGCGGCATTGGCATCTGTGGCAGACGGCTTTGCTGTAATGCACATCTGTCGGAGTTTGGACCAGTTTCCATCAAGATGGCAAAAGAACAGAATCTGTCGTTGAATCCGGGGAAGATTTCCGGTGTGTGTGGCAGATTGATGTGTTGTCTGGCTCATGAGCAGGAGACTTATGAATATTTGAATAAAAAACTTCCAAATGTTGGAGATGTCGTGAAGACATTTGATGGCAAAACCGGCGAGGTAACGGCAGTTAGTGTCCTGCGCCAGAAGGTAAAACTGAAGGTGGCACAGGAAGATGATACATTTGAAATAGAAGAGTACAAGGTCGATGAGCTTCGTTTCAGGCCGAAGAAAAAAGGCGGTCAAAAAGGTGGCGGCCATGGTAAGAAGGGCGGCAATGATGGCTCGTCCGACAAAGAGTTGAAGGAACTGGAGAATCTGGAGCGCAAGGAAGGAAAGTCAAAGCTCGATGAGGACTAAGGATGAGAAAGAGAAGTGGCTGAAACCGGGTGAGCGGATCGATGATCTGCAATGCCGTGGCTACGATATCATTCAGAACAAGGACGTATTCTGCTTTGGCATGGATGCAGTGCTGCTTGCAGATTTTGCGACAGGTGCGCCGAATGGTTCCGTGATCGATCTTGGGACCGGGACAGGCGTGATCCCGATGCTGATGCAGGCGCGCGGCAAGGGCAGACATTTTACCGGACTTGAGGTGCAGGCGTACAGCGCGGATATGGCGAGGCGTAGTGTGCAGATGAATGGATTGGAGACAGAGATCTCTGTTGTGGAAGGCGATATGCGGCAGGTGCGGGAGCTTTTCAAACCGGGAAGTTTTTCTGCGGTTACAAGTAATCCGCCCTATATCAAGGGTAATCATGGGCTGGAAAATGAGAATTCCCCAAAGAACATTGCGCGGCATGAGATATTGATGGAGCTTTTGGACGTGATAAAGGCAGCGGCGTATCTGCTTTGTGAGGGCGGTACATTTGCGATGGTACATAAACCATTCCGACTGGCAGAGATCATACGTCTGATGTCAGAGTGCCGGATCGAACCGAAGCGTATGTGTATGGTGCAGCCGTATGCAGACAAGGAGCCGAATATGGTTTTGATTGAGGGAAATAAAGGCGGTCGGACGATGCTCAAGGTAGAGCCGGCACTTGTTGTATATAACAGGGACGGTTCGTACACCGAGGATCTGCTGACACGATATGGAGACAGATAAATGGCAGGAACATTGTATTTGATTGCAACGCCAATCGGCAATCTGGAGGATATGACCTACCGGGCGGTGCGGCTGCTTGGAGAGGTAGATCTGATCGCGGCGGAGGACACGAGAAACAGTATCAAGCTGCTCAATCATTTCGACATCAAGACGCCGATGACTAGCTATCATGAACATAATAAATATGAAAAAGCACAGGTGCTTGTAGGCAAGCTTCTGGAAGGCATGAATATTGCAGTGATTACGGATGCCGGAACGCCGGGAATTTCCGATCCGGGAGAGGAAATCACGAAGCAGTGCTATGAGGCAGGAATCAAAGTGGTTCCGGTGCCGGGGGCGTGTGCGGCGGTCAATGCACTGATCGCGTCCGGGCAGGCAACCAGACGATTTGCATTTGAAGCGTTTTTGCCGATGGATAAAAAAGAACGGCAGGCGGTACTTGCGGAGCTGGCGCGGGAGACGCGTACGATGGTGGTCTATGAAGCACCACATCGTTTGAAGAAGACATTGCAGGAGCTGCTTGGCGTGCTTGGAAACCGTTCGGTTACGGTCTGCCGGGAAATCACAAAGAAGCATGAGACATTCTGGAAAACGACGTTGCAGGAAGCGAGCGATTTCTATGCGGAGGAAGAGCCGAAGGGCGAATGTATTTTGGTGATTGAAGGCTTGTCGCGGGAAGCAATCGAGAAGGAAGCACAGCAAAAATGGGAAGCGATGAGCATTGAGGAACATCTGCAGATATATCTCGATCAGGGAATCGACAAAAAAGAAGCGATGAAGCTGGTCGCGAAAGATCGTGGCATTTCCAAGCGGGATGTGTATGCGGCAAGTATATAATCCGGACGACGGATGAAGATAAATGAGGGTTACAAAGAGAAGGGAAAAGGGAGGAAATGCAATGAAACAAACGAAGAGAAGGATTCTCGCATGGTTGATGACAGTCGTACTGGTGCTCAGTGTGGTGACAGTGCTTACGCCGGCGAAGGAGGCAGAGGCGGCTGCGGCAACCGCAGTTTCGACACATGGAAAGCTGGCAGTCAAGGGTACACAGCTGGTAGATAAGAATGGACAGCCATTCCAGATTCATGGTGTGAGTACACATGGACTGCAGTGGTTTGGTCAGTACAATAACAAGGCAGCCTATCAGACGCTGCGCGATGACTGGGGCGCAAATGCGATCCGTCTTGCGATGTATGTCGATGAGGGCGGTTATTACAGCGACCGGAACGGTATGAAGAAAAAAGTAACAGATGGCGTGCAGTATGCAACAGAGCTTGGCATGTATGCGATTATTGACTGGCATCTGTTAAACGTGAATCCGAAGAATTATACGAGCGAGGCGAAGAGCTTCTTCAAGGAGATGGCACAGAAGTATAAAAATTACGACAATGTCATCTATGAGATCTGCAACGAGCCGAGCAACTGTCCTTGGTCTGATATCAAGAGCTATGCGACAGAAGTTATTCAGACAATCCGTGCATATGACAAGGACGCAATCATTATCGTAGGAACACCGACATGGTCACAGCTTGGAAATCAGGGACATACGTATGAGCCGGCGGATGATCCAATCCGTGGCTACAGCAATTTAATGTATGCATTTCATTTCTATGCTTCTGAGTCCAGCCATAATCAGTGGCTGACGGCGAAGATCGGTACTGCAATCGACAAGGGACTTCCGGTATTTGTATCCGAGTTTGGACTGTCCGAGGCGAGTGGAAATGGAAATGTCGATCTGAACAAGGCGGCAGAGTGGATGAAGCGGTGTGATGACCGCAATGTCAGTTATTGTGTCTGGAGTTTGTGTAATAAAAATGAGAGTTCTGCTCTGATTAAGAGCAGTTGTGGAAAGACAAGCGGCTGGACCGTTGATGATCTGACGAAGGCTGGACAGTTTATCCGGAATCATTATAGAAGCCGGATGGAAAATACGGCAGAGAACAATCCGGAGATAAAGAATCTGGCGCCGAACATTACGGTATCTTACAAGACACATGTGCAGACATTTGGTTGGGAAAATGAAGTATCCAATGGTAAAATGGCAGGAACTGTCGGAAGTGCAAAGCGTCTGGAAGGTATCACAATCCGTGTATCCGGGGACAGTAATCTGGGTATCCGTTATAAGACACATGTGCAAAGCTACGGCTGGCAGGGCTGGAAAGAAAATGGCGTGATGAGCGGAACGACGGGAGAGGCAAAACGTCTGGAAGCTATCTGCATTGAATTGACCGGCGCCAACAAGGATAAATACGATGTATATTATCGTGTGCATGCGCAGACGTATGGCTGGTTAGATTGGTCCAAGAATGGAGAGATGGCAGGAACCGAAGGTCTGGCAAAACGTCTGGAGGCAATCAATATTGTGATCGTACCAAAGGGTGCAAATCCGGGCGTTGCAACGTCGAAGACGTTTGTATCCGCGTATCCGGGCAGCATCAATTACAAAACGCATGTGCAGACGTTTGGCTGGGAGAATAACTGGCGCGCTGATGGCACGATGAGTGGAACAAGTGGAAAGGCAAAGCGTCTGGAGGCAATCCAGATTCGCCTTGGAAGAAATATAAACGGTGGTGTCCGTTACAAGACACACGTACAGACATTTGGCTGGCAGAATTGGGTATCCAATGGAACAACGAGTGGAACGAGCGGGCTTGGCAAGCGTCTCGAGGCAATTCAGATTGAACTGACTGGACAGGCAGCACAGCAGTATGATATTTACTATCGTGTACATGTGCAGTCATACGGTTGGTTGGATTGGGCAAAGAATGGTCAGATGAGTGGTACAAGCGGTCTGGCGAAACGTCTGGAGGGAATCCAGATTGTGCTCGTACCGAAGGGAGCTGCGGCACCGGGAAAGACAGCGAGAGCCTGCATCAACCGGTAGAATAGAAGGAGGCTTGCTGTATGACTGATACAGCAGATTAGAATGAAAGACAAAAAACATCTGGTACAATTGATACTTGCGATTATTACTTTTACGGTACTTCTGATATTTGTAGTCAATCATCTGCATATTATAAGCGGATTTTTCGGTATGGTTTTTTCTGTGCTGCTTCCATTTTTGATTGGATGCGGGATTGCGTTTGTGTTGAATATTCCGATGCGCGGAATCGAACAGGGAATCTTCAAGAATGAAAAAAACCGCCTGTACCGGTTCCGGCGCCCGATCAGCATGGTGCTTACGTATATCGCGGCACTGCTTTTTATAGCGCTTGTGCTGTTTGTAGTTGTACCGGAGGTTGCGGATACGGTTGGAAAGGTGAAAGAGCTTCTGCCCGGATTTGTAAACCGGGCGAAGGAGCTTGCACTTGCATATACGAAGAATGTTCCGGCAATATCGGAGAAGATTGCCGGCATTGAACCGGATTTTGACCAGATATTCTCGTTCTTCAATGATAACGGCGGAGAGATCATGTCGGCGACGGTTTCTATCTTCTCATCTATCATTGGAACCGTCATAAATATATTTATCGGGATTATTTTTTCCGCATATATTCTGGCACAGAAAGAGAAGCTCGGCAGGCAGACGAAGCTTGTCATCTATGCGTTGTTCAAGGAAAAGACGGCAGATGAGCTGATGGTGTTCGGTAAGATAGCAAGTACGACATTCTCCAAGTTTTTTACCGGACAGTTCCGGGAGGGTATCATCCTCGGAATCATGTTCATGATTGCGATGGCAATCGCGGGCATACAATATCCGCTTACGATTGGCGTTCTGATTGCATTTACGGCATTGATACCGGTGTTTGGTGCATTTATCGGACTTTTTATCGGATGCTTTCTGCTTCTGGTTGTTGACCCGAAGCAGGTGCTGTGGTTTGTGTTATTGTTCTTTATTTTACAGTTTATAGAGAATTATTTTATCTATCCGAAGCTTGTCGGCGGAGACATTAATCTGCCCGCGATCTGGGTGCTTCTGGCTGTGATTGCCGGTGGAGACCTGATGGGTGTGGTCGGAATGTTTATCTTCATTCCGCTTGTGTCTGTGCTTTATGCATATTTCCGGTCAATCGTGTACCGGAGAATAAAAAAACGGGAGATTAATGTTGATGACAAACAGGTGCCGGACGATGTAGTCCCACTTGAATCGGCAGGCAGGCGGCTTTTTGCAATGAAATCAAAAGTCGAAAAAACGGACAGTAAAAAACAAAACAAGGAGATGTAACAACATGTACAAAGAAGTACCGGGACTCGTTTTATATCGTGATTTAGGGCAAGACAGTATCTTATATTGCATGGCGGATATTTTTGAGGCATGGGAGAAGAAGACGAGTACCAAGGAGGAATTGGTCACACGGATTTACCAGCAGATCAAGCGGATTCTGGATGTGGCAACAAGCTATGGCTTCAACCGGAATCTGTGGCAGGATTATCTGGCGTTTTTGCTGATCACAAATGAGAATTCATTTACGCTTACCTGCGAGAAGGTTGGCGCAGGAGATGGCTCAGTCAATGCATTTGCAAAAAATGATTATGCAATCTTCAAGCGGTTGTTCCATTTTGATTTTGCACCGATCGAGAAGGATCTTGGCATTGACTGTTTCACAACAATCACGAATTACAAGTCACTGCCGAAGAAGGAACAGATGTATAACCAGAATGTCAGTGAGAAGGTGCGTGATATCAGCGACCGTGTCAGCGAGGCGGAAAGTGTCGATGAGATCTTTGCTATCATGACCGCTTTTTACAAGCAGTATGGTGTTGGCATGTTTGGTCTGAACAAGGCATTTCGTATCCGCCATGATGAGGGTAAGGAACTGGAATTTATCCCAATCACGAATACAGATAAGGTAATGCTGGATGATCTGATTGGTTATGAGATCCAGAAGAAAAAGCTTGTAGATAATACAGAGGCGTTTGTGCTTGGAAAGAAAGCGAATAACTGTCTGTTGTTTGGCGACAGTGGTACCGGTAAATCCACAAGTATCAAGGCAATCATTAACCAGTATTATGAGCAGGGACTGCGTATGATTGAGATTTACAAGCATCAGTTTAAGGACTTATCTGCTGTGATCTCGCATGTGAAGAACCGGAATTATAAGTTTATCATTTATATGGATGATCTTTCCTTTGAGGAATTTGAGATTGAGTATAAATATCTGAAAGCGGTCATTGAGGGTGGACTTGAGACAAAGCCGGATAATGTACTGATCTATGCAACCTCAAATCGTAGACATTTGATTAAAGAGACATGGAATGACCGTGATGATGTGGAGACAGATAACGGTATGCATCGTTCCGATACGATGCAGGAGAAGCTTTCTCTCGTCAATCGTTTTGGCGTGACGATCAGTTACTCCCGTCCATCGAGAAATGAGTTTAACGATATCGTGCTTGGACTGGCAAAGAAGCATCCGGAGATCGGACTGACCGAGCAGGAGCTCTTAGCAGAAGCAAACAAATGGGAACTTTCCCATGGCGGTGTATCCGGTCGTACGGCACAGCAGTTCATGAATTATCTGTCAGGAAAAGCATGATTGCTATTTTAGCCCGGATTTGATAGAATGAAGCTTAATTTGAATTGTCTTGCCGGACAGAGAGGTGATGGACTCTGCTTTACGGATTAGTTCATCCAGATGGTCTGTGTCGTGTTTGTCCGCATAGATGGTTGCAAGCATCGTGTAGCTGGCGGTAATGTCAGAGCCGATAGAGACTGCATAAGATAGAAACTGCTCGGCGCTGGAAACGTCATTTGCTTCGAGTAATGTTTTGCCGATCTTGTTCAGAAGCAGGATCAGATCGGCGTAGGCGTCATCGCAGGCAGACAACGTATCTAAGTTGGCAGGACCATACATCATCTTTAAATCCGTATTCGTATACATAGAGAGATTTAAGATTTTTTTGCCCGCCAGTGCATACAGTTCGTCCGCAAGCCCGGAATGACCGCATGCGGAGAGTGTATCAACTGGAAGCGTATCCAGAGGGATTTCGATATAGGGAAGGGTGGAGATATCCGCCTTCCGTACGGAATTTGCTTCAGATTCGCGTTCGAGAAGACTCTCGCGGCTCTGCACGTGTGTTTTCTTAAACCGGGAGACATTTCGCGAGACAACAAAGCATAAAGCTAGAAAAGAACAACAAATGATAATCGTAATATAATGCATAAAAATAATCCTTTCGGGAGGTAAAAATTCATGTTATTTGATTTCAGTAACAAAAAGAAGACAAAGAGAATCGCAGCAATCATCTGCGGCGTACTGGTATTTGCCATGGTCGTTGGATTGCTTGTTTCTGCAATCTAAATGCATCTTTTCATCAATGTATCATGGACGGGATGTAAATTCAAGGTTGCGACTAAATATTAGGAGGTAGATGTGATGAGAAATGAAATTTTGAAGCTGCTCGAAACCGACAGCAGACTGACAGTGAAGGATATCGCCGCGATGATCGGCGCGGATGAAGCCGCGGTGGAAGCGGATATCAAGGCAATGGAAGACGAGAGCATCATCTGTGGATACCATACTATGATCGACTGGGATAAGGTTGGCGAGGAGATGGTAACAGCCATGATCGAGGTCAAGGTTACACCACAGAGAGAAGCGGGATTTGACCAGATCGCGGATCGTGTCAGAAATTTCGATGAAGTACATTCCGTCTACCTGATCGCAGGTGCGTATGACTTTATGGTTGTTATTCAGGGAAAGACATTGCGGGAAATCTCTCATTTTGTATCCGAGAAGCTGGCAATCATCGAGGATGTCATTGCAACATCCACGAATTTTGTACTGAAAAAATATAAAGACCATGGTGTTATTTTCCAGACACCAAGTCAGGACGAAAGGTTGGTAATCGCACCGTGAGAAATCCATTGTCAAAAACGATAGAACAGATTAAGCCATCTGGAATCCGGAAGTTCTTTGACATTGTAAGTGAGATGCCACATGCAATCTCACTTGGTGTTGGTGAGCCGGATTTTGATACACCATGGCATGTTCGATCAGAGGGTATCCGTTCGCTGGAAAAAGGACGGACATTTTATACATCGAATTCCGGATTGATTGAACTGCGTCAGGAAATCTGTAAATGGTATCAGAGAAAATATAACGTATTGTATGATTATAAGACCGAAGCACTGCTGACCGTCGGTGGCAGTGAGGGTATCGATGTGGCACTCCGTGCCATGCTTGATCCGGGCGATGAGGTTATTATCCCGGAGCCTTGCTATGTATCGTATGTACCTTGTGTACAGTTGATCGGTGCTGTGCCGGTTACAATCGAGTTGAAAAATGAGAACCAGTTCCGTCTGACATCGGAAGAACTGCTTGCAGCGATTACGGATAAGACGAAGATTCTGATTCTTGCATTTCCAAGCAACCCGACAGGTGCGGTTATGACGAAGGAAGATTTGGAGCCAATCGCAAAGATCTGTCAGGAGAAGGATATTTACGTGATCTCCGATGAGATTTATTCCGAACTTACATATGGCGGTCAGAAGCATTGTTCGATTTCATCCCTGCCGGGCATGAAGGAGCGGACAATCGTTATCAACGGTTTCTCCAAGGCATATGCGATGACCGGATGGAGACTTGGTTATGCGCTTGCCCCGGAGGTAATCGCACATCAGATGACGAAGATCCATCAGTTTGCAATTATGTGTGCACCGACCACGAGCCAGTATGCAGCTATCGAAGCAATCAAAAATGGCGATGCAGATATCGAGAAGATGTGCAAGTCGTATGACCAAAGACGCCGGTTCCTGCTGAAGAAATTCGAGGAGATCGGACTTCCGTGCTTTGAGCCGCATGGCGCATTTTATGTGTTCCCATGCATCAAGGAGTTTGGCATCACGAGTGACGAATTCGCAACGAGACTGCTTCGTGAAGAGGAACTTGCAGTTGTGCCGGGTACGGCATTTGGTGACTGCGGCGAAGGATTCCTGCGTATCTCGTATGCATACTCAATCGAGCAGCTCAAAGAGGCGATGGGAAGATTAGAGAGATTTATTGGACGATTAAGAGAGCAAAAGACATGTTAAACATCGTATTACATGAGCCGGAAATGCCGGCAAATACAGGAAATATCGGACGTACCTGCGTGGCAACGGGGGTGCGTCTGCATCTGATCGAGCCACTTGGATTTTTATTAAATGACAAGATGGTGAAGCGCGCGGGACTGGATTACTGGGATCGTCTGGATGTGACACGCTATGACGATTACAACGATTTTCTGGCGAAGAATCCGGGCGCGAAGGTTTATATGGCAACGACAAAATCAAAGCAGAAATACACCGATGTGAAATATGAGGATGACTGCTTTATTATGTTTGGTGCCGAGAGCAGAGGGATTCCAGAGGAGATTCTGCTTCAGAATAAGGAAACCTGTGTGCGAATTCCGATGATGCCGGGCGAACGTTCCCTGAACTTATCGAACTCGGTTGGTATCGTACTGTACGAGGCGTTAAGACAGTTGGATTTCCCGGGATTAGAGACAGAAGGACAGTTGCATCATTATCAGTGGTAGAGATTATGAGACAGGAAAAATGGCTGGATAAGCCGTATTATTCATTGGATGCATATATGAAATACACCTATGGACAGAAGGTGTACAAGATTGCGGTCGACGCAGGGCTTACCTGCCCGAACCGTGATGGTACACTTGGCGAACGTGGGTGTATTTTTTGTAGTGCCGGCGGAAGCGGCGATTTCGCAGTGCCAATCGCAGGTGGTGGCAGGCAGGATGGACAGAGCGTGGTTGGTGCTTCGGCGAATGGCCGTGTGTACGAGCATCGGTCGAAACGGGATTCGCGCGGGGCATCGACAGAGGTTTATCATAAGGAATATGAGCGCCGGGGAAGCTGCGTCGATGTGGAGCGGAAAACGCTTGATATCAAACGGCAGATGGAACGTGGCATGGCGAAGTTCCATAAGAAGGTCGGAGAGAAGTTCGTCATTTATTTTCAGGCATACACGAACACCTATGGAGATCCGGCATACTTGGAACGCATCTGGCGGGAAGCATTAGAAGAGGAGTCGGTCGTTGGAATCAGTATTGCGACAAGACCGGATTGTCTGGGGATTCCGGGAGTATCGGTAGCTGTAAAAAAAGCGGAGATGGCTGCAGTGGAGAACCAGTCCGGAAATGCAGAGACAGTTATTTCGATACTCGGAAGATTGCAAAAGGAGTATGCCGAGAGTGGCAAATTCATCTGGATTGAACTTGGACTGCAGACGATGCATGAAGCAACAGCAGAATATATCCGCCGGGGATATCTGCTCTCTACCTATGAAACAGCGATTCAGGCACTTGCAGACAACCATATCCCATATATCACGCATGTGATCTTAGGGCTGCCGGGCGAGACGGAAGATGATATGCTTGCGACGGTGCGGTATGTGTGTGGACAGCAGGCAAAACCTTTTGGAATCAAGCTGCAGCTGCTGCATGTGCTGCGAGGCACGGATCTGTGCGGGGATTATGAGGCAGGCAGCTTTGAAGTGCTGTCACAGGATGAATATATTGAGCTTGTTATCAAATGTCTGGAAGTGATTCCGGAGGATATTGTGATTCATCGTGTCACTGGCGATGGACCGAAAAATATTTTAGTCGCGCCGCTCTGGTCGGGGAACAAACGACAGGTGTTAAACACCCTTCACCAGAAGATGAAAATCGAAAAAAGAGAACAGGGTACATGGGCAAAATAAAAAAAATTTTGCCCATTTTTTCTAGTATTTATGCGGGTTCCCGCAAATGTTCCAAACTTACGCTTTACAAAATCTATCCAGCCGTGGTATAGTCAGCTCGTGGTCGAGAATCGTTGTTCTGGCGTAGTTCGGTCACAGTCGAAAAAGTAACAATCATAACGTTTTCCAATTATTTGTTTTACGAATTTCAATGGAATTACCCAACAAAGAATTTGCAGAGTTTGTGAATAACTATGCGTGTGTTAAGCTCTGCCTTTTTTAGGAATTTTATAAGCTATGTGAACGAATAATTTGGAAAACTGCATGATTGGAACCGTGTTTTTGCACAGAAAAGGAGGTGCGCAATCTGGAACATTATACTTGGTATATGGTTATTGGGTGCGGTCGTAGTGGACCTTAGAACGTATAAAATTCCGAACCGGTTTTGCCTATGTATGATTGGCTGCGGGTTCCTGCTGCAGGGGTATGCACATGGCGTGGAAGGACTTTTGGCAGGTGGACAAGGCATGCTGATTGGGTTTGCGACCCTGTATGGGCTGTTCTGGATTCGGGTATTGGGTGCCGGGGACGTAAAGTTGTTTTGCGCGATCGGCGCATTTATGGGAAAAGAAGTGTGGAATGTGCTTCTATATACCTGCATATTTGCAGGTGGACTGGCAGTTGGAAAGCTGGCGGTTATACTGGCGAAACGAAGAAAAATGCCGTTTTTGTCAGAAGCGGAACGGACGGAGGGTGTGCGGATGCACATGTCGGTACCAATTCTGCTTGGCTATATTGCGTATGTGACAGGGGGTGTGTCGATTGGCATATAAGGTGTGTCTGCTGGATTCTGATCCAGCATATCAAAGGGCGTTAATGGAATATCTGAATTTGCGGGCAACAATCCCGATCCAGCTTTATGTATTTTCGAATCCTGCGGTGTATGCCGCTTTTCGGGAGCGGGAGAAACCGGAGCTGATACTGGTTGGAGACTGCTATGCGGACTGGAAGGACGCGGAGGACTGCCCGGTTCTGGTGCTCACGACAAACCGCGAATATATCGGGCGGACGCAGTATTTTTTTCGGTACCAGAGTGTGGAACATCTGGTTGAAACGATGCTTCAGATGATTGGAGCGAATCAGCCTTGTGTGACAGAAACAGGCATGTTTTACGCCGTGTATTCCCCGCTGGGGCGATGCGGAAAAACGACGTTTGCCAAAAGCCTGTGTGAGCGGATTGGGAACAGTCTATATGTGAATTGGGAAGGCATTTCGGAATGCTTAGATGAAAATGGGATTGGAAGTTGGATGCTCTATTGCATGAAAAGCAGAAATGAGGAATGTCTGGAGTATTTGCAGGCAAATGCGGTTGCGAGTCTGCCGCCGCCGGAATGTTTCCGGGATATCCGGCAGATCGAGATTGAGGATCTTCGATGGTTCCGGGAAGCGGTTCAAAGACGCGGACAGTATGCGGGTGTAGTGTTTGATATTGGAGGTATGGCATTGGCAAGTTATGCAGTATTTGGCGCATTTGACCGGATCTTGATACCGACGCTTCGAGATACAGTTTCCCAGAAAAAACAGAGGGTATTCGAGCAAATGTTGCGTCAGGAATATGAAAAAACAGAGAATCTGCAATATGTCCAGTTAGAAGGACAGGATGTGGATCAGATAGCAGACATGTATGTGAGGTAATGGAATGGAACTACGATCTTTGCGGGAACGACTGAAAATGCGTGTGGCGGCAGAACTGGATCTGACAAGGGATGTGGAGGATGCAGAGATTGCGCGGATGATCGACCGGTGCATCCTCGAAGAGACAAAGGATCAATATGTTCCTTTGAAGGAAAAGGTCGGTCTGCGGGTGGAGTTGTTTAACAGCCTTCGGCGGCTGGATGTGCTGACGGAGCTTCTGGAAGATGAGACGGTAACGGAGATCATGGTCAATGGACAGTCGGATATTTTTGTAGAGCGGGATGGTGTGATCCGGCGCTATGAGAAGGGATTTTCGTCGGAGGAACGACTGGAGACAGTGATTCAGCATATTGTCGGGGATTGTAACCGGCGGATCAATGCGGCGTCTCCAATCGTAGATGCGCGGCTGATGGATGGCTCGCGTGTATGTATCGTGACAAGACCGGTGTCGCTTGGTGGACCGGTGATCACGATCCGGCGGTTTCCGAAACAACGGATTGATATGAAAGCATTGATTGCGATGGGAAGTGTGGATGCAGGCGTTGCATCGGTGCTGCGGATATTGGTGCAGGCGGGGTACAACATATTTATCTCCGGCGGTACCGGTTCCGGCAAGACGACAATGCTGAATGCACTCAGTGATTTTGTGCCAAAGGATGCGCGGATCGTGACGATTGAGGATTCGGCAGAATTACAGATCCGCGGTGTGGAAAATCTGGTTCGGCTGGAGGCACGCACGGCGAATCTGGAGGGCGAAAACGAGATCACAATTCGGGATTTGATTAAGGCGAGTCTCCGGCTCCGCCCAGATCGGATCATTGTGGGTGAGGTGCGGGACGCGGCGGCAATCGATATGCTTTCTGCAATGGGAACCGGACATGATGGGTCGCTGTCGACCGGACATGCAAATTCGGCGGAGGACATGCTGGCACGATTGGAAACGATGGTGCTGATGGGAATGGAGATTCCGCTTCCTGCCGTGCGCAGGCAGATTGCATCAGCGGTGGATATTGTCATTCATGTGAGCCGGCTGCGGGACAAAACCCGCAAGGTAGTAGAGATATGTGAGGTAAAAGGTATGGAACATGGAGAAATCAGATTAAACACATTGTTTGAGTTTCAAGAGACGGGCGTGCGAAACGGAAAGGTGCAGGGCGTGCGAAACGGAAAGGTGCAGGGCGTGCTACGGAAGGTAAATGACCTGCTGCATCTGGAGAAGATGCAGAGTGCAGGGATGATGGAGATTTTTGAGGAGGTGGTTTGTGGATTACCGGGTGTATAGAGCGGATATCAGGTTTTGGATGATCGTGATTCTGCTAAGCTGTGCGGTTGGAGGTAGTGCAGGATATTTATTTTTTGATGCGTGGTGGGGATGTCTGTTGATTCCCATATGTATCCCCGTGGTGCAAAAACGGCTCCGTCAGGGCTGTCTGCAAAAGCAGACGCGGCAGCTGAAAACAGAATTCCGGGAAGTGATGACGCTGGTGTCAGGAAGTATCAGTGCCGGGTATTCGTTGGAAAATGCGTTTGTACAGACATACCGGACGAGCGCGGGGGAGTTCCCGTTGATGGAAGCGGAACTACAGATTTTGACGAATGGTATTGCCTGTCATAAGCGGATCGAACAGCTCCTGATGGCACTTGCAGATCGAAGCGGCGTGGATGAAATCCGGGAACTGGCAGCTATGATTGAGGCTGCAAAACGCTATGGCGGCAATATCCCGTATCTGATTCGCCGGATGGTGCGACAAATGCAGGAGTCTGAGCTGGTGGAACTGGAGATTCAGACGGTGCTGGCTGCGAAGAAATTAGAAGGACGCATTATGCTGTTTGTTCCATTTGGAATTGTGTTGTTTCTGCGTATGACAAATGCGTCTTATATGCAGGTGCTTTACACCACTGCGACCGGGAGACTTTGGATGGGCGTCTCGTTGGCGGGCATTGGTTTGTGCGCGTGGTGGATTGAAAAAATAATAAGAATCGAGGTGTAAAAAATGGAGTTATGCATAGGAATACAGGCAGCACTTGCCTGTTTGGCAATCTTATCGAGAATCCATTTCAGTAAATACAAAGATGGAGATATCAAAGGGCTGAAACATATCCGGGAGGAAGTGCAGGCATTGCGGGTGTTGACGCGGCGGGAGGCGCAGACGCTTGTTCGAACGCGTGTAAAGCAGCTGGTCTGGACAACCATTGCAATCCTGTTTGCAAGTACTTGTATCGCGGAGGGACTACTGTTTAAAAGCATGCAGCAGTCAGAAAGATTGGACACACAAGTCGTGAAACGGACAAATTATGATGGCAAAGTGAAAACGGAAGATATCCGGCTGTCGGTCGATGACAAAGAATATACATATACGATGGAAATTGAACCAAGAGAATACACGGAGGAAGAATTCTATCAGCAGGCACAACAGCGGATTACGGAGTTGGAATCGGAAATATTAGGTGACAATCCGGATCTGGAGCATGTAAGCCGTTCTCTGAATTTACCAGGGGAGGATGCAACAGGGGTATTTACCTATGCGTGGAGATCAGACAATCCCGCAGTGCTTTCCTCTTATGGAAAGGTAGACTTGGAGGAAGTGACAGAGACGGTGATCGTGCTGCTGACGGTAGAGGTATCGTATCGGACATATACGATAGAACATAGCTTTCCGGTATCTGTGGTGAAGGATATGCGTAGGAAAGATGCGATAGAACGGGTAGAAGACGCACTTTTTCAGTTGGAACAGGAGACAAGAACCGATGAGGCACTGGTTTTGCCAGAGCAGCTCGGGGAAGTAGGCATTTCGTTACAGAAACAAGAACATGGACAGGCAATGACATGGGTGATATTTGGCATTGTGCTGGCGGCGGCTTTGCCGGTCTGGCTGTATGCAAAATGGAAAGAAGAACGGAAAAAAAGAAACAATGTGCTAATGGAACAATATCCGTCTTTTGTAAATCGCCTGTGGCTGCTGCTTGGATCGGGAATGACGGTGCAGACAGGAATCCGGCAGATTCTATCAGAAATGGAAAAAGATTGGTTGTTAAGAAGAGAGCTGGAATATGCGATGCATCAGCTTGACACTGGAAGTGAGGAGAGCTGGGTGTATGAGCAGCTTGGCCGGCGGCTGGAACTGCCGGAATATTACCAACTGCTACAACACATCAGTCAGTATATTCGTATGGGAACAAAGGATCTTAGAAATCTGATGGAGCAGGAGATGCAGCAGGCGTTGGAAAAACGCCGGGAGCTTGCAAAGAAAAAAGGAGAGGAGGCATCAACAAAGCTGTTATTTCCCATGATCCTGCTGTTGGTTCTTGTTATGGTAATGATCGTATATCCGGCTTGGGCCGGATTGTAGAGGATAGAAGGGATGTGAAACGTATGGGTGCATGGAAACGGTTTATGCAGGAGGAGGACGGAATGGGAGTCGTCGAGGTTATATTGATCATCGTCGTATTGGTTGCGATGGTTCTCATTTTCAAAGAACAGATTTCTGCATTGGTCGAGACAATCTGGACAACCATTAACAGGGATGCGAAGAAAGTATATTCGTAGAAAACAAAGACAGGAGGAGAATATGAACAACAAAGGAAGAATCGTTGTATTCATCAGTATGATAACAGCTGTAATGCTTGTATTGATCACACTTGTAATACAGGTGGTGATATTGAGTGCTGCTAAATCAAAAAATGTGATTGCAACCCGCCTTTCCATGTCGGATATCAAAGCCTGCTACAACAGCTACATATTTGAGCATTATCATATTCTCCTTTTTGATAAGACTGCGGGCGGAAAGGGCGAGGCTTATCTGGAGGAATGGCTGGAACAGGCATATACGGAAAAACTTGGCGCGGAGTACACGGATGTGCGGGCATCAATCACGGATATGACAATGCTCACAGATCAGTCATATGCGCCGCTTAAAAAACAGATGCAGGAATATATGGTTTACGCGGCAGCGGAAAAAGGTGTGCAGATGGGCGTGGATCAGATGAAAGAAAAAACAGGCGGACAGGATGGAACATTGCCAGAGGAAGTGAAAGAGGATATGGAGACGGCGGAAGTGAAAACAGATGGAATGGATGTAGCTGATGTAGATGATACATCGGATGCAGGTGCGTTGGGTTCAGAAAATATGGATGCAGAAAATCCAACGATACAGCCAGAGGTGGATGATCCGCGTGATTATACAAAGAAGTTATCCAGCAGTATTATTTTGAATCTGGTGTTACCGGGGGACAAGACAGTTTCTGATGCAACCATATCGCTGGTGGATGCACCAAGTCTGCGATTGATAGGATTTTTCTCTGATTACAAAGAAGTGGATCGGGATTTTGACAGTATGGTTCCTTTGCTGGAGGGATTGACGGCGCTTGGTTCGTGGCAGGATTCATTGACGGACACGGGATTACAGCTTGCCTACATCGGTCAGGTGTTTAATTCGTACAGGGAAGAGAAAAATGATACAGCAGTGCTTGCTTATGAACAGGAGTATCTGATTGCAGGAAAGTCTTCAGACTATGAGAATTTAAAATCGGTGGCGCATCGGATGATTGGAATCCGCTATCCGATCAATTATATCGGATTGATCCGGCAACCGGATAAGATGCAGACATTGACGGAACTGGCAACAAGTATTGCGGGAGCTGCGCCATATCTGATTCCGGCCCTCAAATATTTTTTGGCGGGCTGCTGGGCATATATTGAGTCAATAGCAGATGTGAGGATTTTGTTCGATGGAAAAAAGGCTCCTTTTATGAAAAATGCGGATAATTGGATCACGGATATTGAGCATATCAGTGAAAGCTTGTCGAAGGAGACGGAGGATGCAGAAAACGGACTGGATTATCAGGCGTATCTGTCAATTTTACAGGCGATGAATATCGACGGTGCGACGGCGCGGATGCTGGATCTGATGCAGATCAATACGATGCAGGAGGAGAAGGAATTTCGGATATTGCATGCCGCAGTTGGACTGGAAGCAGACTTTGAAAGTACCTTTGGTGGACATCGGTTTCAATATCACCAAAGCGCAGCGTATTAAAAGATGAAAGACTCTTTCGTATTGTTTTCCGGGGATTTCTCAGGACGGTTGAAACTATAAAAAACCTCTCCGGGTGCTGGCCAAAGCAATAATTGAAAACTTTCTTGTCTATCCTGAGGAGTTCTCGGAAAGCAATAGGAAAGAGGTGTGTTATGGGTAAAATAAGAAATCAGGGAAGTGCATCACTGGAAGCAACGCTTGTGATGTCGGTGTTCCTGCTGGCGATGGTATCGTTGTTTTGGATGGCTCAGAGTGTGCTTGCAGAGGCACAGGTCTACGAGGCAGCGGCAGAAACAGCAGAGTATATGGCAGAAATTGCATATCTTGGGGCAGCAGATACGGCGGTTGCATATTTGCGGTTTCCAAAGTATGCAGATGAAAAAGAAACAGTGGAACGGTATGTAAAGCATGGAGTCTCTGGTGTACAGTTTCTCGGAAGTGAGATTGGCGAGGAATATATTGTGCTCCGGGTAAGTTACGCGATGGAACATCTGGGCACACGATCGTTTACAATCCGAAAACGGGCATATACAGGGGCTGCGAGGGAAGATACAGAGACGGATGCGGTACGTGCGGAGGATGCATATGTATATGTGACGGACAATCAGGCAGTGTATCACATGACACGCAGATGCAGTTATCTAACCTTGCAGATTCAGGCAAGTACGTTGGAACAGGCAAAACATAATGGATATGATATGTGTGCGTTTTGCGGGAAGGATGTGCAGGGAAGACAGGTTTATGTGACAAATGAGGGAGACCGTTACCATAGCAGTCTGACGTGCAGCGGGTTGAAACGGACGGTGTACCGGAAGAAGAAAAGCGAGGTAACCGGGCTTGCGGCATGTTCCCGTTGCGGTGCAGGAAATTAAAAGAAGAGAAACAAGGAGGGTGAAGAGATGGGAAACAAAGGAAGCTCTGTGGTAGAGATGAGTCTGATCATGCCGATTATATTTGGCATAGTGGTCATGGTAATATTCCTGTTTTTGGATACCGTTAGGGATGGTCTGGTACAACAGGAGGGATACAGTGTAATTTATACTTATCAGGAAGGGGCTGGATTGCGTGAACAGCTGGAAGAAATGAAAAATGCCGAGACGCGTGATGCAGGGCAGGCTGTTATCTCGGATGGAAATTATCGGTATGAAAAAGAAGGGCATGTATGTATCACAGAAGTGGATGTATGCAGTAATCGGCTGAGAAGGTGGCAGGTGTATGGAAATATTGTTTGGGAATAAAGGAATCTATCATTATATGGATGCGAAGGTTGGAACGATGCAGGAACTCGAAGAACACGGAAGGATGTATCAGGTCCGGATGCTTGTGGAAAATGAACTGCCTTACATACTTCCTTCTTCCATGATCTGTACGGATGCGGAGGTATGGCTGTCGCACAATACGAAGGATTGCTATGGTTTACAGGCATATTTGCAGCAAAAGACAATGAATGGGACACAGTTAAAGAAAGTTTTGAATCAGATCATGCAGCAGGCGGACGCATTGGAAGCATATTTGCTCGATGCATCGGATCTGGTTATCCGCGTGGAGTATTTGTTCATGCAAAAGGAGAAAAACGAGATTCGGATGCTCTGTGTGCCAGGCTATCAAAAGCCATTGAAGGAACAGCTTACCGCATTTCTGGAATATCTGATGCCGCGGTTTTCCCATGAAGATCGTGCGGGAGAACTGTTTTTGTATGAATGTCACCGGGTGTTGACGGATGAATGGAGTGATATGACAGATTTTCTCGCATTGTTGAATGCTGGAACGGATACAGATGGAAGATGTCGGAAGCAGGGTGAGAAAACGTCCATGCAGAAACCAAACAGCAGCGAAGAAAATGAATTTGCGGAAGAAGCAGTGACGCTTGAACAAAAAGTAGCGCGTGCGGACATAGATGCAATATTTTCAAAACGCTTTTTGCTGTATGCGTTGGCAGGAGGCGCCGCGCTGGCACTGATTATTAAATATCTGTTTTTTGATGGGACAACGGGAACTGCAATCTTTGGAATTGTCTGGCTTTTAACGCTGATTATTCTTGCAATCATGACAGCGCGCGACAAGGAAGATGGACAGGAATCTGAGTCAGCGATGCAGGAATATGGCAGGCAGGTGCAGGGAGATGAAACATTGGAGGATGCGCCTGTACAGGGATACAGCAGACAGGCGGAACAGGCTGTGCACAGCGTGGATGTTCCGATGGGACTGTCGGAAAAATCTGTACAAGATAGTCGAATTCCAGATATGAAGCTGGTACCACTGACGAATGGCGCTCTGGAATCGTTCCGTATTCCGAAGGATAAGGCGTCGTTTACCATAGGCAGGGATAAGGCGTCCGATTATCGTGTTGCCACGACACAAATCAGTCGTGTGCATGTCCGGTTGTTCTGCCGTCCGGATGGACTGTATATCGAGGATCAGAACTCTACCAATGGAACGTATATCAATACGAAGCGTATCCCGGCGATGACAGAACAGAAGCTGGAAAAGGGCGATGTGGTCGGACTGGCAAATGAGGAGTTTTTTGTTGCGTAAGAACATTGATATATTGACAAATACAACTTATTGATTGTAAAATAAGGAGAAGATATGAAAATACATACATATTTATCAAGCTCTGGGAAAGATTTAATTATGGAGTATATAAATGCGTTGACAATAGAAGAACAGGTAGATGGATTGGCAGTATTGGCATATATGGAAAAAGGTGAATTTGAAAAAGTATTATCGAAACGATGGGATAAAAAAGTGTATGAGGTTTATTTTCGGAGGAATAATCGAATATTTTATGTGACAGCAGACAGAGACAATATATATTTGTTGCATGTGTGTCGAAAGCAAAAAAATAAAACAGAACGGGTCGATAAAAATATTGTGCTTGCACGTGCATGTGAATTAGGAAGATTTCTTGGCAGAAAAATTGTGTAGGAGGAAGTAATATGGCATTTGCAGAAATTAATATTCAAGAAATAATACAGGAGAAGAAAAATAATTCCGAGGAATTTTATAATACGTGGAAAAAGAGCGAGGATGAATATCGACTGATTGCAGAGATGATTGAATTGAGGAAACAAAAGGGGATATCACAGACACAGTTGGCAAGAACGATTGGAAATAGACAACAGGTGATTTCGAGGATTGAGAAAAAAGAGAATTCTCCATCATTAAAAATGTTCTGTTGTATTTTAGATTCATTGGGATATGAGTTGAAAATTGTGAAGAAAAACTGAAACAGTTATAAACAGCATTAATTCCAGTTAGTGCTGTTTTTTGTTTGCTTGGATTTTTTCCTCGCAATTATTGTATTTACCCCCTGTTTTTGGTATAGTAATAGTGTGCGTTTTTGTAGCATGCGAAAGAAAAAATGGCAGTGAATACATGAGGTGTTACGGTGAAGGTAAATGTGTATTACGGAGGCCGGGGATTGCTGGAGGATCCAACACTCTTTGTAGTGGAGAAAATCATTCAGGTTCTGCAGGAGCTTCGGGTAGAAGTCACAAGATATAATATGTATGAAGATAAGTCGGGGATTGCAACACTTCCGAATACGTTGAAGGATTGCGATGGCGTGATTCTGGCAGCGAGTCTGGAATGGTTTGGCATTGGCGGCTATATGCAGCAGTTTCTGGATATGTGCTGGCTGTATGGTGACAAGGAGAAGATCGCGTCACTCTATATGATGCCGGTTGTCGTTGCAACGGCGTATGGAGAACAGGATGCAGAGCTGTCACTGCGAAAGGCATGGGATGTGCTGGGTGGCATTTCAGAGCCGGGAATCGCGACGTATGTGGATTCGACGGATGTGCTGGAGCAGGAAAGCCAGTATTTGAATCTGATTGAGAAAAAAGCAGAGGATTTTTACCGCCTGATCAATAAGAAGACAAGGAAACTGCCGACGAGTAACACTGCGGTAAAGAACACTCTGATCAAGCAGAACAATATCAATCTGACACCACAGGAGAGTGAGCAGCTTTCCAAGTTTGTGGCAGATGATGGCTATGTGAAGAAGCAGAAAGAGGATATTGAGGAACTCGCTGCAATGTTCAAGCAGATGCTTGGAGATGAGGAAGAGGCACCAGAACCACCAAGTGTCTACGAGGACGATATTATCGAAGGATTTTATGAGAATTTCCATCCGGAGACCGGATTTGCGGCAAGCTATGTGATCATAGTACCGGATATGGGGAAGAATTTAGTGATACATGTAGGGAAAGTCTTACAGTGTGAGTATGGCGCGGATGTGGAAGCCGATGTGAAGCTGAAAGCATCAAGCACGATGCTGCGTAATATTTTGGCTGGCAAAAATAGCTTCCAGAAAGGCTTTATGTCCGGCGAGATAACGGCAAAGGGCAACTTCAAGACCCTTCGGATGCTGGATCAGATTTTCCATATATAGAGTTGGAGGCAGTTTATGTCGTACATGGCATTGTACCGGAAGTGGAGACCGGACGCGTTCGAGGAGATCAAAGGACAAGAACATATTGTGACGACGATCCGAAATCAGATCGTGCATGACCGCGTGGGACATGCGTATTTGTTCTGCGGAACCAGAGGTACCGGTAAGACAACGACGGCGAAGCTGATGGCAAAGGCAGTCAATTGTGAGCATCCGATCAACGGAAGCCCGTGTAATGAATGTGCCAGCTGCAAGGCGATTGCTGCAGGTGCGGCGATGAATGTAATCGAAGTTGATGCCGCAAGTAATAATGGTGTGGATAATATCAGACAGATCACGGATTCGGTGAATTATTCTCCGTCAACCGGAAAATATCTGGTTTATATCATCGACGAGGTGCATATGCTCCGGGATGCAGCATACAATGCACTTTTGAAGACGTTGGAGGAACCACCTTCCTATGTAATATTTATTTTGGCAACCACGGAATCACATAAGATCCCAGCGACAATTTTATCGCGTTGCCAGCGATATGATTTCCACCGGATTCCGTTGGAGATAATTGCAGATCGTCTGCAGGAGCTTCTCGACCGGGAAGGAATCTCAGCGACAAGAGAAGCGGTTGAATATGTGGCACGTGCCGCAGATGGTTCGATGCGAGACGGTTTAAGTATTTTGGAACAGTGTATTTCCTACCATCTGGGTGAGGAACTGACATTAGATAAAGTACTCGCGGCAATTGGTGCCGTGGATGTGGAAGTTTACATTCAGTTGTTTGAATGTCTGAAAGAAAAAGATCTGGTTGGTGCATTGAAGATCATAGATGAAGCAATCTGGCAGGGCAAGGATCTGTTGCAGCTGGTCAATGAATTTACTGCATTTATCCGAAATATACTGGTGCTGTCGATCGACCCGGATATGACGATCGATGTGACAGCGGAGACAAAACAGCGCATGGTTGCACTCACAAGCGATATGACACAGGACTGGATGATGCATGCAATCTATGTTTTACAGGAAGCCGCAGCGAAGATCGCATATACGACATCCAAGCGTGTGATGCTGGAAATCGCGATCATCAAGCTTTGTAAGACGGAGATGCGTTACGATATCGAAGGAATTCAGGCACGAATCGAGTCACTGGAGCAGCAGCTTGCAGAGACGAAGGAACTGCTCAAAGAGCAGCAGGCACATCCGGTTGTGATGGCAGTTGCACCGCCGGCAACGGAAGGCGCAGGGACAGTGCAGCAGGCAGTTGCACCACAAACAGGTGATTCATCCGAGCACATCAAGCAGAATCTGCGTGACAAATATCCGCAGGCAGAATACGAGGATCTGCTTCTGATTGCGAAAGCGTGGAAGACGATTGGCAAGCGCGGACCGAGACTGGTGCAGCATTATTACAGACAGGCATCACTGGTTGCCGGAAGAGAATCTGGCGCGCTGGAACTCGTTGTAGCGGATACACCAGACAACGATCTGGCGATTTCGTATTTCGCGAATCAGGACAAGCTCGATGAACTGAGCGAGCAGCTGACCGATATGGCACAGTGCAAGGTACGTGTGACATTCCGCAAGATTGATGGCAGGGAAGAAGTACACGAACTGCAGAAAGACTGGGATTTGAGCCGGATTGTATTTGATGACATCGAAATGCATGAGTAAGCTTTTAATCTGGCGAGTCCAAATTATATAAAAAGGTAGTACGCATGGGAAACCGTGTATGAATATAAGAATAAGAAATCAGGAGGATATAAAGATGGCAAAAAGAGGTGGATATGGTGGAATGGGCATGATGCCAGGGAATATGAACAATCTGATGAAGCAGGCACAGAAGATGCAGAAGCAGATGGAAGAGACCACCAAAGCACTCGAAGAAAAAGAATATGAGGCAACTGCCGGCGGTGGTGTTGTCAAGGTAAAGATCAATGGCAAGAAGGAAGTAACAGAAGTTCATCTCGACGAGGAAGTTGTCGACAAGGACGATATCGAGATGCTCGAGGATCTGATCATGGCTGCTATGAACGAAGCCATCCGTATGCAGGATGAGGATCAGAAGAATTCCATGGGTAAGATCACCGGTGGATTAGGCGGAGGTTTGCCGTTCTAATGGATATTTATGGAGAGAAAGTAAACCGGCTGATCGGTGAACTCGGAAGACTTCCCGGCATCGGTGGAAAGACCGCACAGCGGCTGGCGTTCCATATTATCAATATGCCGGAAGAACAGGTGGAAAGCCTTTCGGCAGCAATCACAGATGCAAAGAAGAATATCCGGTACTGCAAATCCTGTTATACGATTACTGATCAGGAGCTGTGTCCGGTGTGTGCATCGCCGAAGCGGAACCATAAGCTGATCATGGTTGTCGAGACTCCACGAGATCTGGCGGCATATGAGCGTGTGGGACAGTATCAGGGCGTCTACCATGTATTAAATGGTGTGATCAACCCGGCGATGGGAATTGGAACCGGAGATATCCGGTTGAAGGAACTGATCCTGCGGTTGGAGCAGGAAGATGTAGAAGAGTTGATTATTGCAACAAATTCCAGTGTGGAGGGCGAAGCGACTGCGATGTATATATCCAAGCTGGTCAAGCCATCTGGAATCAAGGTCACAAGAATTGCAAGTGGCGTTCCGGTCGGCGGCGATCTGGAATGTATTGATGAAGTGACGTTACTTCGGGCATTGGAAGGAAGAACTTTGTTGTAGAGGAGACACATAAATTAAGGAGGTTACAGTATGAAGAGAATCGGAATGTTGACAAGTGGCGGTGACTGCCAGGCTTTAAATGCGACGATGCGTGGTGTGGCAAAGGGACTGTATAATACGTTTGAAGACGTGGAAGTATATGGTTTTTTAGAAGGCTACAAGGGATTGATTTATGGCAATTATGTAAAGATGAAGCCGTCAGATTTCTCTGGAATTCTGACAAAGGGTGGCACGATCCTTGGCAGTTCCCGTCAGCCGTTCAAGCTGATCGATGAGCCGACACCGGAAGGACTCAACAAAGTTGAGAAAATGAAGAAAAATTACAACAAACTGAAGCTTGATGCACTGGTTGTTCTCGGTGGAAATGGTTCCCAGAAGACAGCAAACCGTCTGTCTCAGGAAGGACTGAATGTGATTGGACTTCCAAAGACAATCGACAATGATATCTGGGGCACCGATATGACATTCGGATTTCAGAGTGCGGTCGATGTTGCAACACAGGCAATCGACTGCATCCATACAACTGCATGCTCACACAACCGTGTATTTATCGTAGAAGTTATGGGACATAAGGTAGGCTGGATTACATTGCATGCGGGTATCGCATCCGGTGCAGACATCATCCTGATTCCGGAAATTCCATATGATATCGCCAAGGTATGTGAGGCACTTGACAGAAGAACCAAGCAGGGCAAGGGATTCTCGATTCTTGCTGTTGCAGAGGGTGCAATCTCGAAAGAAGTCGCAGCACTTCCAAAGAAGGAGCGTAAGGCAGCCGTAGCAGCCGCAGCTGCGAAATATCCATCTGTCGCTTATGAAGTTGCAGATAAGATCAAGGAATATTCCGGTATGGATATCCGTGTGACAGTTCCGGGACATACACAGCGAGGCGGAAGCCCGGATCCATATGATCGTGTGATTTCCAGCCTGTTTGGTGCAGAGGCAGTCGAGCTGATCAAGAATAAAGATTTCGGCAAGCTTGTTGTTATGCGTAACAATGAAGTGACAGCAATTCCGATGGAAGAGTCTGCAGGAAAGCTCAAATATGTATCCCCGGACGATAGCATTGTTAAATATGCAAAACGTCTCGGCATTTCCTTTGGTGATGAGTAGGAGATACGGATTCGGACGCACAAAACAGGATTTCAAAGCATAAAATAAGAAAAACAGATAGACAATCAGCCAAAAACTGATTGTCTATTTATGTCATTTTATGTGAGAGGATTCCATGAAAGAAATCGATGAGATGTATGTGCATAAGTTTCGCACTCCGGAACTCATGGTTGTGGATGAGCAGGAGTTAGAGGAAGACCGGGCATATTTGCGTGCGATGTATCCGATGCGGGCAAAGCTGATACTGGTTATGGTGGAGGATGCCTGCGACCGGCTGGAATATGAAGGAAGTCCTATGTTTGCAGTTTATCCAGACAAGGTAGCGATGTTTTCAATTGCGAAGAAGATTTATGAGAAGATCTGCTATAAGGATGCGGACGAAACATTGCTTCATATGATTGAGATTATGGTCTGCCATGAATTTTATATTCGTCGGTGCAGATATCGTAAAAGGAGAAAATATTTCTAACTATGAAACGGTTTTTGATAAAGGCGTTTGTGTTCATTGCGGTTGCAGTGGGCACAGCCTTTCTGGTAAATCAATTCAATAACAGAGGCTTGGATCGTGTATCCAGCGAATTGGACGAGCCGACACTTCCATATGTCTATCTTGAATTCGAGGGTAAGGTTATTAACCGGACCTGTGGATATACGCAGACGATGTCGACGAGCCTGATGCGGGATGGGATTGTGCCACTAAACAGTAATCATGGTGTGACGGTGCTTGTTGATAATGAGGCGAAATATGGCGAGACATTTACCTATGAGCTGCGAAGTATTGCAGGCGATTCCCTTGTGGAACGTGGCGACGCGGTTCCTGGAAGTGTCGAGAACGGACGCAAGAAATATGATGTGAATTTCCGGATGGACATGCAGCAAAACCGGGAGTATGTATTTGTATTTATCATTACGGCGGCAGATGGTACGGAGGTGCGGTATTATAACCGGGTTGTGAATCTGACAGAGCAGCATGCAAAGGCAATCGTGGATTTTGCAACAAACTTCCATGACACGACGTTTATTAAGGAAGTCAATGAGTCCGAGGGCAATGTTGTATTTGATAACCTGAAGACGGACAAGGCAGGAACAACGTCAAGTCTGGCACATGTCGATCTGAATGCAACCTATGAGCAGATCACCTGGGGCGGGCTGACACCTGTGGTTGTGACGGGCGTGACGCCGACGATCACGGAAATCGACAAGGAATATGCTGTGATTCACATGTCCTATGTGGTGGAATCCATGAATGACAAGAAGAGTCATTATTATCAGGTCGACGAATACTACAATGTCACCTATAACCGGAGTTCGGAGATGGTGAAGCTGCTTGCTTTCGACCGGTATCAGGAAAGCTTTTTTGACAGTGGTTACATTAGCAAGGACCGGAATAGTATCAGCATGGGCGTGACAAATGATCCAGCAGAATATGTGACATCTGAGGACTATGGGATTTTAGCGTTTGTGCGTCTTGGACAACTCTGGATGTACAAGTACAATGACAGCTCGCTTACGAATATATTCAGCTATCCGCAGGATAGCTTCTCGGATGCCCGGACACTCAACACGAATCTGGATATCAATATTGCGGATATGGATGCGGATGGAAATATCTACTTTGTTGTGTACGGATATATGAATCGTGGCGAACATGAAGGCAAAAACGGTATGTCGCTTTATTACTATTCGGCGGAGAACATGACGACACAGGAGCTGTTCTTCGTGGAATGTGATGAGAGCTACGACATCATGAAGAAGGAGACCGGACGATTTACCTATTACAACGCGCAGACGAATAAGTTTTATTATCTGCTGGATGAAACGCTGTATGAGGTATCCCTTGCTGATATGACACAGACTGCGCTGGTGGAGGGAATTCCTTCTGCCAAATATTTCGTATCGGCGAATCGGAAGCTGGTTGCATATCCGAATAATGCGGAGGATGAACAGGTGACCGCCATTACGATTCAGAATTTTGAGACGGGAGAGACTTACGAGAAGACCTGCGCAAGCGGTGATCTGCTGCTGGCACTTGGATTCGTGGAGAACGACCTGATCTACGGCTGTGCGCACAGCGCAGATGTGATCATGACATCCGACGGTCAGGCAATCCTGCCACTCTACGAATTATATATCATGAGTGACAATGGTGAACAGAAGAAAGATTACACGAAGGATGGGGTGTATATCATGAATGCATCGGTTGGGGATGATACCATTTATCTGACGCGTGCACGCAAACAGAACCAGTTCTTTGAAGAAATCGATCAGGATTATATTTCCTACAAGAAAGAGGAAAATAATAAGATGATCACGACGGATACGACATATGACAGCTATGCATGGAATATCTTAGATATTGTATTCCCATCGAATTTCTATCTGTCGGATACTGCAAGCTACCGGAAGACAAAATACGGAAGAGCAGAGGCTTACAAGGATATGCAGGTGCAGACGAAGACACGTGACGGTGCGTATTATGTGTTTGACAATGCGGGCTACATCGGCGAGTACGAAACTGCCGGAAGCGCAATCACGCGGGTGGTCGATGACGAGGCAGGACTTGTTGTGGACAGCAACGGAAATACGATCTATCGCTGTCTGGCAGCGGACAGCTATAATACAGTCGCAGATGAGATCAAGGAGACACCGAATCCGGATGCAAATCAGTCGCTGCTTACCTGTGCGTATATGTGTGCACAGTATGCGGGAGGTACACTGGAGCTTACAGATGCGATAAACTGTGGTACTTTTGAGAAGGTATTTGAGGATTACACGAATGGTGTCGGTATCAATATCTCCGGTATCAGTTTGTCGACGGCGCTGTATTTCCTGGATCGGGATATTCCGTTTGCAGCCTGCATCGATGATGGGCGGTATGTGCTTGTCATCAGCTACAATTCGACACATATTCGGTATTACGATCCGGTGCTTGGTGCAGAAGTGAAGGTGACACGGAAAGCATTTGAGAATTCACTGAGTTTACAGAGTAACACGATGTATACGTTTAGTGTACAGTAAAGAAATACACAGAGTCTGGGGGGAAAACTACCAGGCTCTTTTTGAATAACAAGCAGTTGGTACAAGATAGTACATACAGAGGTGAGTAACATGAACAGAATGCGAAAGGTATTAATTGCAGATGATGAGGTAAAAGTGGGACAGCTTGTGAAACGATTGATACAGTGGGATCGGCTGGGACTGACCTGTATTGGACTTGTGACAGATGGGCAGACAGCGTATGAGAAGATCCTGTCCGAATCGCCAGATATCGTGATCACGGATATCCGGATGCCGGTGTTGACAGGACTGGAAATGATCCAGAAGGCATCCGAGCAGGGCGTGAAATGCCATTTTATAGTTGTCAGTGGATATAAATACTTTGACTATGCGCAAAAAGCGTTGAAATATGGCGTGGAAGATTATCTGCTCAAGCCAATCGATGAGGATGAGCTGAACAGGCAGCTGCAGAAGATTGTCGCGGAAGAAGAACAACGTGAGGATAAGCAGCAACAGGTAGATCAGATAGAGAAAAAACTGGAGGATAGTAAATATCTGCGCCACAAAGAATTCCTCAGACAGATACTAAGCCAGAAGCAGGAAAATATTGATGCCGCGAATACGGAGTTTGGACTTCAGCTTGAGAACAAGTGCTTCCGGGGATTAACCTTCAAGCTTGACCGGGATATTGATGTCGCAGAGAATACACAGCAGATGCAGTTTGTTCTTCGCAAGATCATGCAGAAGGCAGAGGATGCATTTTCGGCATGCACCATCGACCTGATTGCGGCTGTGCAGTCGAATCATTCCGTGCAGGTGCTGTTAAATTATTTCCAGACGGAGCAGGAGAATATCGACAACCGGATTACGGATTTTTTCAATGAACTGAGTGATTATCTGGAGAACTTCCAGCATTACAGGATTACTGTCGGGGTGAGCAGTGAAGTCGAGAGCTTCGAGCAGATCAGTACTGCGATTGAGATGAGCAAAGAGGCGGCTGCCAGCCGGCTCTTCAAGGGAAACGGCAGACGGATCGAATATTGTCAGGAGCCGCACACTCTATTTTCGCCAAAGGACTTTCAGAATGAATATGAGGAATTCGCAAAAGCGGTTGAGACAATGCAGCCGGATGCCTGTCAGTACCAGATTCACAAGTGCTTCCGGCTGGCAAGCGATAAGGCTCTTTTTGCAAGTGAATTTTATGCAATGGGGTTATGGCTGCTCCGCAGTACTTATGAAATTCTGGAAATAGCAGATACATTTGATGTGGATGTGCAGCAGGAGGTGTTGGAGAATCTGTCGACAGTTGCGGATTTGAGAGACTATGTGATCCGTCAGGTGCAGCGCGTGATCACAGAGAGCCGTAGTGAACGGGAAAACCGTGAACGCAAGCCGGTATTGGAGGCGATCGCCTATATGAAAGAGCATTTTACAGAGAAGATCACGCTGGAGGATGTAGCCGCCACCATCGGCTTCAATGCGAATTATTTCTCAGAACTGTTTAAGAAAGAAACCGGTGAGAACTTCTCGAACTATCTGCTTGGAATCCGGATGGAGAAAGCAAAGCAGATGCTTCGTGACACGAAGATTCCGGTGTATGAAATCGGCGAAAGCGTGGGGTATAAGGATGCCAAATATTTCAGCCAGCAGTTTATGAAGGTTGTCGGTGTGAAGCCGGCAGAATACCGGAAGCTGTACTATTGACAGACGCAGTGAAACGCGAGGACACAACATGGGAAAAATAATCTGGATATGTGTGGGTGCGGTGATTGTCTGGGCAGGGACAATCCTTTTGATGCATCGGATACAAACAAAGAAAATAAAGAAACTTGAGGATGACTATCGGGAGAAACAGCGCGTGCAGCAGAAGCTGAGGGAGGAATATTCCGTCAAGGTACAGAATAAGCAGGCGAAAATTGCAGCCTTGCAAAGTCAGATCAATCCGCATTTTTTGTACAATACGCTGGAATGTATACGAAGTGAGGCGCTTTTATATGAATGTGACAGCATTGCCCGTATGGCGAAGGCGCTGGCGGCTTTTTTTCGGTATAGCATCAGCAACAAAGAAAACATTGTGACAATCCGCGATGAGCTTCGGAATATTGAGAATTATTTCCTGATCCAGAGCTACCGGTTTGAAAATAAATTCGCCCTTGAAATCAATGTGGAGGATGACCGGGAAGAAGTCGGGAATTATCTGATTCCCAAGCTTTCGCTGCAGCCGATTGTGGAAAATGCAATCTTCCATGGCTTAGAGACGAAGGCGGAAAACGGAAAGGTGACAATACGGATTTATACGACAGATCAGGAACTGGTTGTTGTCATATCGGATAACGGAACAGGAATTGACTGGGATACCCTTGTTTCCATGAGACAGGCACTGGAACAGACGGAGGAACGCCGGGAGAGCGGCGACGATGGAAGCACGCACGGAGAGACAGCGGGGATGGATGCACATGGAACAGACAGGAACGGGAAGCGTGGAAACGGAATTGCATTGAGCAATGTAAACCAGCGGATCCAGCTCGCATTTGGAAACCGCTATGGTCTCCGCCTCTACAGCACGACCGGAATCGGAACAGATGTAGAAATCTGGCTTCCTAAGAAAGTAGACAGAAACGATCTGTGATTTAGAAAAACAGGAAAGAAAAAGCAGGCATGGATTATGAGACATGAGATTATTCGGATGGAACATGTGAATATCAGCAGACCGGGCAGGCATGAGATTGAAGATTTGAACCTGATTATCTGCCGGGGGTACAGCATGGGAGTTGCAGGCGTGGAAAACAGCAAGGAGATACTGGCGGACTTTTTCGAGGGGAAAGGAACGCTCGCAAGAGGCCGGATTTACTTGGATGGACAACCATGGAAGCCGGAAGGAAAACGGGATTTTGAGGATGCCGGCATTTTTGTGATCTCCAAAGACACGGTGTACATGGATTCGCTCGATGTCAGCGAGAATCTTTTTTTGTTACGAAGAAACAGCCTGCGTAAAATCCGGTTGAATGAAAAGGCATTGCATATACAGGGACGTGCACTGCTTGAAAAATACGATCTGCCTTATGCGGCAGATGAACATAGCAGCCATCTGAAGAACGGAGACCGTATTCTGATCGGGATGGTACGCGCCATCACACAGGGGGCGCGTATTCTTGTTTTGCGGGAGATTGTGTCGTGTTTTCCGGGAGAAGAACGCCGGAAGCTGAGACAGTTTGTGAACCGGTTGAAGCAGGACGGTATTACGGTTATATCAATCGATAACCGGGCAGATTTCACGGACCCTTTCTTTGATGAAGTGATTTTGTTCCGGCATCATACCATCTACAAAAAGATCTGTCAAAGCGAAGATACATGGATGATTGACGAGATATTAAAACGCGGTCTGGAGGCGGCAGATACTACCATACCGGAAGTACGCGATGCCAGCGGGAAACCACAGCTAAAGCCGGTGGATTTTTTCGTGTGGGAGACGTTCCGGGATGGCAGCTGGCAGCCGCAGATTTCGATGCGGGCAGGGGAAATCCTTGCGGCACTCGGTACCCCCGGACAGGTGGATGGTGTCTGGTCGGACATCCTTCGTTCCAATGCCATGCAGTCGCGGTTTGAGTTAGATGGCGAGATCATCGCCTACAAAAACATACAGGAGCTTATGAAGCACCGGATTGCGCTTATGGAGTATGGAAACCATACGGAAATCTGCGAGAATCTGACCAACGAGGAAAACATTCTTCTTCCGACATATCCGCGCATATGTTCAGCATTCGGGTTTTATCAGAAGCAGCAAAAGTATATATTGGAAGACAATTTCCTGGGATTGGACAGGCGGGACATCGAGCTGCTGAACCCTGAGACAGAAGCCTGGAAAATAGGAATCTATCGTTATAAGCTGTTTCATCCGCGTGTGCTGATCCTGAAAAACATGCTGCAAAATCTAAACGTCCGGGAAGTCGCATGGCTGAAACGGGAATTGCGGGAGATCGTGGGAAGAGGAAGCAGCGTCCTTCTGCTCGAAAACGAGAGTAAAGTCTGTGTGGATGTTGCGGACCGGCTGGAGGTGATAGCTTGAAGACTGTGCGGTCATTCTATGATAAATATCATATGGAAATCGGAAATATCGTTTTGATCCTGGTTCTTGCTATCGTATTGTTCCCCAGACTTTCTGCAGACTATGTACTGCATCAGTTTGTGATTATCGTACTGTTGACGATGGGACTCTCGCTCGAGATGCTGAGCGGTGTTTTAGATTTCGCATTTATGGCGGAAATCGCAATGGTGACATGCCTGGGCGGACTATGCCTGCGGGCAGGGTTTCCGGTCTGGGTGAGCTTAACGGTTATGATACTGGCACAGATGCTGTTCGGGATGGCAAAGGGACTTCTGATCGGAAAAATCCGTGTAAACCCTATTTTGCTGACCTTCATTTTGCAACAGATCTATCAGGGGATAGCTGCCGTGTTCGGGGATGCAATACAGGCACCGATCCCGAGGGATTACTATGGTTCCTACATGTTCTGGATGATTTTTTCCGGTATTGCAGTTGTAATCTACGTGTTCCTGCAGTTGCTGCTTACACATACATATTATGGGAAATACGTACGGATGCTGGGAGAAAATGAAACCTCGGTCAAAAACAGCGGAATCCGTTTTGATATCTGCCGCATGATTATCTGTGGAATCAGTGGTATTGTATTTGCACAGGTGGCATTGATCTTTTTGTTCATCACCAATGGCGGCAGTGCCGGTATTGGCAGGAGATATCTGTATCCGGTAATTGCGGCAGCGTGTCTTGGCGGAATAAACTTTCTAAAAGGAAAAGGGAACCTGCGCGGCACTGTTTTGGGCAGTCTGTCCATGGTGCTTCTTCTGAATCTGTCTGCGGGGCTTTCTCTTTACAGCTATTTTTCTTATATCTGGGAAATCGCAATTCTTGTAATTGCGGTGGTTATTTTCGCAAGGGAGAGAAAGAACTGAAAATCCTCTCCCTAAATCCGAAACTTGTCCGATTGTGGGAAGGGCAGATCCTCCATATAATAAAACCATCAGATAGATACATCGAAATGATCCCACCGGAAGCCGGACGTGCTTCTGCCATTTCCCTGTATCTGACGGAAGAAAAAACAAAGAAAATGAGGAGGAAATGACTATGAAAAAACGAAAGAAATTGTTTGGTATTTTGTTGGCAGTAGTTATGACAGTAGCAATGATGACAGGATGTTCCGCAGGAAAGGGCGGCACATCCGGAAGTGGTGTAAAGGTAGGATTCCTGGCGCCGACACTCCAGACGGAGTTTATGATTGGAATCGATGAGAAGCTTCACGAGGAATGTGACAACCGTGGATGGGATTATGTATCTGCAAGCTTCGATAACGATTCGGCAGCAGCCGTATCTGCAATCGAGAACATGGTAACCGGAAATTGTAATTACATCGTAGCAATGGTATCCGATACATCCTGTGACGATGCGCTGAAGGCAGCACAGGAAAAGGGTGTCAAGATTATCGAATGTGGTGTTGAGACAGCGGTACATGATCTCGTACTCATAACTGACCAGTATTCTATCGGAACACAGATCGGTGATATGGCAGCAGACTGGCTGAACAGTCAGCTCGGCGGCAAAGGAAACATCGTAGTATATACAACCTATCAGAATCAGGACATGCAGGATCGTGGACAGGGTATCCAGGATGCAATCAAGGAGAAAGCTCCGAATGTCAACATTCTGGAAGTCGTTGATATCGGTAAGGATGTTGTAGGATCCGGAACAACCACGACAGAGACGATGCTTCAGAAATATTCGGACCTGAATGGAATCGTGTGCTATGGTGATGCGGCAGCGGTAGAATCTGTTGAGGCAGTGAAGGCAGCAGGCAAGGACAACGAAAACTTTGGCGTATTCGCCTGTGATGGTACAAATCAGGCTTTGAAGGGTATCAATGACGGAACATGCATGCGCGGTACGATGTACTTCGAGCCAGTCGGAAGTGTTATGGCGGAATATATCCAGCAGATGGTTGACGGCAAGACCGTTGATGAGGCAGTCGAAACTCCGATCCACGCAGTAACAAAGGCAAATATCGCAGATTACTATAAAGCAGACAAATAAAGATTGCAAAAAGAATGCCTCTGGTGAATCATCGGAGGCATTCTTAGAAAGGGGATGAACTCTGTGAAAAACATACTGAGTGTAAAAAATATCATAAAAACATATCCCGGCGTTATCGCAATCAATGATGTATCGTTCGATGTAGAAGAAGGCGAGATCCATGCTCTGATCGGTGAAAACGGAGCAGGAAAATCAACCCTGATCAAGGTATTGTCGGGAGCGATCGTTCCGGATTCCGGAACGATTGAGCTGGAAGGCAAAAAATACAACCAGATGACACCGAAGCTTGCAAAAGATCTGGGAATCGAGGTCATCTATCAGGAATTTACGCTGGTGCCTGGCATAAGCGCAGCGGAAAATGTATTTCTCGGAGACAAGACGAAGCCCGGTGCGTTCTGCGACATCAAAGATCGCGAAGCGCGTGCCAAGAAAATATTTGATGACCTTCAGGTAGATATCGATGTATCCAGACCGGTAAAGACGATGTCACCGGCGCATCAGCAGCTCGTCGAAATTGCGAAGGCAGTCAGCCGGAATGTAAAGATCCTGATTATGGATGAGCCGACCGCACCACTGACGGTCAGCGAAGTAGAGACGCTGTTTCGTATTGTGCGGGAATTAAAAGCAAAAGGTGTGACGATCATCTTCATCTCCCACCGGTTGGAAGAGTTGTTCGAGCTTGCGGACCGCGTAACGGTTATGCGGGATGGCTGCTATGTCGGTACAGAAAATATAAAAGACATCGACAGGCAGAAGCTGATCACGATGATGGCAGGCCGTGAACTCAAAGAATCGTATCCGTCTCGTACCAGTCAGATCGGCGAGGAAGCATTGCGGGTAGAGCATCTGACAGGAAATGGAGACCATGATATCTCGTTTACCCTGCACCGGGGAGAAATCCTTGGATTTGCCGGACTGGTCGGCGCCGGCCGTACCGAGCTGATGCGGGTAATCTATGGTGCTGATCCGATTGAAAGCGGAAAGATTTTTGTAAATGGCAAGGAAACGAATATCCGTACATGTCAACAGGCAATCCGGCACGGAATCGGATATATCCCGGAGGACCGGAAGGCGCATGGCGCATTTCTCCGGATGAGCATCAAATGGAATGTCGTTGTAAATAACCTGCGTGGCATCTCCAAAGGACCATTCGTTGATGAGAAGCTGGAAAACCAGATTGCCGAGGATTACGAGGAGAAATTCCAGATCAAGACGCCATCTCTGGAGCAAAGGGTGGAGAATCTCTCGGGCGGTAATCAGCAGAAGGTTGTAATCGCAAAGACACTTGCGGCAAACAGTGAAATCATCATCTTTGATGAACCGACGCGGGGAATCGATGTCGGTGCCAAGCAGGAGATCTACAAACTGATGAATCAGCTAGCCGGTGAAGGGAAGGCAATCATTATGGTAAGCTCGGATATGCCGGAGCTTTTGGGTATGTCTGACCGGATTATCACCATCTACGAGGGCAGGAAGACCGGAGAGCTTGCGAAATCAGAATTCGACCAGAACTATATTCTGGATTTAGCATCAGGAGGCGAGGAACATGGAAAAAACAAGTAATAAATTTATAACTTTTTATAAGAAATTTGGTATATATGTATTTTTGGTGGCAGTCGTTATTATCTTCTCGATTATTGCACCGAACTTTTTATCTGTAGCAAACCTGATCAATATTTTACGTCAGGTATCTATTTTCGGTATCGTTGTAATCGGCGTTACGATGGTTATGATCGGTGGAGGTATGGATTTGTCGGTCGGAGGAATCATGGCGGTCGTCGGCATGGTTATGGGCTATTGTATGGTAAATGTCGGGCTGCCGATTCCGGTTGCCGTGATTATCGGCATTGCACTTGGCGTTGCATTTGGTGCCATCAACGGCGTTGTTGCCATCAAGCTGCATATCGCGCCAATCATTGTAACGCTTGCCATGATGCTTGTGCTGCAGGGCGTGGCATATCTGATCACAGGTGGCTATCCGATCACCGGTATGCCGAAAGCATTTTTGACAGTCGGACAGGGATATGTCGGACCGGTTCCGATTCCGGTTATTCTGTTTGTGATCTTCATCGTATTTGGCTGGATTGTCATGAACAAGACATACCTTGGCAGAAATATTTATGCACTTGGCGGAAACAAAGAAGCAGCCAGACTTGCAGGTATCAATGTCAATAAACTGACGGTACTCGTGTATTCTTTTGCAGGATTTGCAGCGAGCATTGCAGCAATCATCATGGTTGCCAGAACAAACGCATCGCAGCCGGGCGCAGGAAGCTCCTATGCATTTGACTGTATGACGGCAGCCTGCTTAGGTGGTGTCAGCATCGCCGGAGGTGAAGGAAAAATCAGCGGTACGGTTGTCGGTGTTATCATCCTTGGTATCCTCGATAACGGACTTGTGCTGATGGGCGTTAATTCCAACTTCCAGAGTGTTATTAAAGGACTGATCCTGCTTCTCGCAGTTGCAATCGACTGCTACCAGGGCGGACAGAAGAGAAAGAAGGCGTGAGACATGGTGACGAGAAAATTACCGTATTATGAGTTTGCAGATGGAATTTACGAGATTGATGAATTTGACTGTGTGAGCGTGTTTGTGATTGTCGGAAGCAAACGGGCATTGGTGATAGACTGTGGAACCGGAATCGGGGATCTCAGATGGGTTATAGAGAACAAAATCACAGATAAACCGTATGATGTTGTGGCGACCCATAACCATGGCGACCATATTGGTGGAGCCGGATTCTTCGACTCGATCTATATTCACCCGGCGGATATGGACTGGGATAGCGGGAATACACTTCCGACTGTGGATTTCCGTAAGAGCTATGCGAAGATCATTGCCGGCCGGGCGGATAAACATTACGACTATAATCTGGATGAGGATGTGCGGCCATGGCCGAAGACGCCGGAGAAGCTTCCGCTTACGGATGGACAGGTGTTTGAGCTTGGAGACAGGACGGTGACAGCATATCACTGTCCGGGACATACATTTGGCGAGATGGTATTTCTGGATGACAAGACGAAGACGCTTTTGCTTGGTGATGCCTGCAACTGCAACTATTATCTGGCGGTTCCGGAGCCGGGGCGGGAAAAAGAACGGATCCGGGAAGCGAAGGCAGGACTTGAACGTCTGCTTTCCATGAAGGACAAATATGATTTGATGTATAATTCCCATCATGATTTCAGAGGATTCGGCAATTCCCTCTATCCGGATATTATAGAAGATGCGATCCATGCATTTGATAGTATATTAGATGGGACAGCAACCTACATATCCGTGACAGATCCTCTGGATCCGGAACACAAGGCTAAGACGTATGTGTCTTATGGCAGATTCCGTGTCGCCTATCAGGGGGACGGAATAGAAAATGTAAAGTAATCACAATTTAAAACCCTTTCCTTTTTAAATATAAAATACCCCACCGGTGCGATCTATGACCGGTGGGGTGTTTCCGTCTTACACGTTCTTATCTATATGTTCTTACACCTCTACATCCCAGAAACCATCCAGCGTAGCGAAGTAATCTTCCGGTGTCTCGGCACGGCGGATCTGCTTTACGCTGCCGTCCTCACACAGAAGTAGCTCTGCAGATTTAAGCTTTCCGTTGTAGTTGTAACCCATTGCGAAGCCGTGAGCACCTGTGTCATGGATTACAAGATAATCGCCCATGTCGATCTTCGGAAGCTTGCGGTCGATCGCGAACTTATCGTTGTTCTCACACAGGGAACCGGTCACATCATAGGTATGGTCGCAAGGTGCATTTTCCTTGCCAAGGACCGTGATGTGATGGTAAGCACCATACATAGCCGGACGCATCAGGTTTACCGCACAGGCATCCACGCCGATGTACTCCTTGTAGATATGCTTCTCGTGGATTGCCTTTGTAACAAGGTGTCCATAAGGGGCAAGCATGAAACGGCCAAGCTCTGTGAACAGGCTGATATCGCCAAGTCCGGCAGGAACAAGCACCTCATCGAATACCTTGTGTACACCTTCGCCAATCTTCAGGATATCATTGCCTTCCTTATCCGGTGTATACGGGATACCGACACCGCCGGACAGGTTGATGTAGGAAAGCTCGATGCCGGTCTTTTCCTTCAGCTCAACAGCGACCTCGAACAGAATCTTTGCAAGGGTTGGGTAGTAGTCGTTTGTGACCGTGTTACTTGCAAGGAACGAATGCAGACCAAATTTCTTCGCACCTGCGTCACGCAGCTCCGTATATGCTTGGAACAACTGCTCCTTCGTCATGCCGTATTTGGCATCGCCGGGGTTGTCCATGATGGTTGTGGAGATCGAGAAGGTTCCGCCCGGATTGTAACGGCAGAATACTGTCTCCGGAACACCACATGTATCCTTCAGGAACTGTACATGTGTGTAATCGTCTAAGTTGATGTTTGCACCGAGCTTCTTTGCGAGAACGAATTCCTCGGCTGGTGTGTCGTTCGATGAGAACATGATGTCGGAACCTGTGATGCCCATTTTCTCTGACATCAGAAGCTCAGTATAAGAAGAACAGTCGGTACCGCAGCCCTCTTCCTTCAGGATCTTCAGGATGGTTGGGTTCGGAGTTGCCTTGACTGCGAAATATTCTTTATAACCTTTGTTCCATGCAAATGCCTGCTTTAATTTTCTTGCATTTTCACGGATGCCCTTCTCGTCGTAGATATGGAACGGAGTCGGGTATGTCTTTACGATCTCTTCGATCTGTGCTTTCGTTACAAATGGTGTCTTCATGATATTCCTCCTATATGTAGTAGGTGTTTCTGTTTATCAGCCTTTTTATTCACGCTCTCTATAATCTAGAAGTAAAACTGCGTTTTGTCAAGTAAAATGGCGTAAAAAACTTGATATCTAATTGAAAATAAATATCGAAGATGGTATCATAAACTATTATGTGCGGTTTTGGTACAGATGATTGCGGATACGACGCAGGAACATACCGGAAACGACTGCGGACCGGATGCGGTCTGTTGGTGGGATAAAATAAAAAGAAAACAGGAGTGTTGGATACATGGCAGATAACGGCGAATCAGGAATGAATTACGACAATATATTTATAAGGATGCTGAGCAGAGTGGGTGATGCGATGCTGCTTTCCATTCTGTTTGTACTCTCGTGCGTCCCGATTATTACGATCGGCACAGCATTTACTTCGCTTTACTATACAGCGATGAAAGGAATCTCCGGTGATGATGGTTATATCTGGAAGTTCTATACACGGAGCTTCAAGCAGAACTTCAAGCAGGCAACCGGTATGTGGATGCTCTTTTTAGTCGCATTTTTCATCCTGTCGGTAGATATCTGGTTCTGGATGACACAGTGGAAGGCAACTGGAAATGCACTCGCGAAGCCGTTTTTGTTCGTGAGTGTCGTGCTTCTCACCCTGACAGTTATGACGTTTATCTATACATTTGCTTTGCAGGCGAAGTTCGATAATTCGTGGAAGGTGCAGCTTCGGAATGCATTTTTGATGAGCATCAAGAATTTCCCGATGACACTTTTGATGCTGCTGACTTATCTTGTGATTGCGTGGTGTTTCTATTACGATATCATTATTTCAATCATCGTGTATGTGGTGATTGGATTCGGTGCGGTTGGTTATCTGTGGGCGTACATTATGCTCAGATGCTTCAAGCCATACCTGCCGGAAGAAGACCTGCATGCACATGATGAGAGCGTATTGCTGCATGAGGTTGATAAGGATTTGGACGAGGAATCCGGGGACACGGACAACGATGCGGAACAAACGGTGGATGATGCGCCTGCAAATGATACGGAAACTGACGCTGCCGATGAAAGTGCAGAGGAATAAAACACCGGGAAGCCGGAAGGATAGAAACGATGAAGGCAAATGCGAAAAAAAAAACTATATATGCGAATATCATCATGCTTGCGGTATTTTTCTTCGCATTTCTGGGAACGGAATACCTGTTTGATAATTGTATGATGTACGTGACAGATGCATCAGGTGTAGTGCGTGCGCAGAATCAGATGCTTGGCGTAAGCGCAATCGGGTTTCTGCTATACAACTGGATTTCCGGTTTCCTTGCGGATAAGAGTCCGTGGGTGACCGGGGGAACCGGACTGCTTGCGTTCGGCGTTGGAGCCGGATGCATGGGCTGTATTATCCTGCATGCGGGATATGTGCAGATGATGATCGCGGGTGGGGTACTGTTTTTCCTGCTGGGCGTGCTTGGGGCTGGCGTACATTACCGGATGGCGTACTCGGTTTATGATCGTGCAATGCTGGCGAGATGTGTTGGGTTTGCGTATGCAGGGGGGATTTTCCTCCAGTTTCTGAATAATAATATGATTCATGAAAATCACACCCAGGCAGTTGCACTGTGTGCAGGGGCCGGGTATCTGCTGTTTGTGCTTTGCACTCCGGGCAGGAAGGGAAGTCTTCCGTGTCTGGAGCAGGAGGGTGGATATACCATTGCCGGACAATCACAGGAGGCTGTCGGACAGAAGGACATACAATATCCTGTTTACGTCGGGATTATGCTGATCGGAATTGTCTTTCTCCAGACGATTGTATTTACAACGCTTGACAATGCGGTTACTGCGGTGCATGCATCGGGCGGCGTGGATATCGGACAATGGCCGCGCCTGCTGCTTGCGTTAAGTGGAATTGCGGCTGGCTTTCTGTATGATATACGCGGTCGGAGATGGATGCATATGATTATGTATTGCGTGACGCTTTTGTCTACAATCTGCGTGATCGTGATTGGGTTTGGCGGACCGTTCCTGCTGGGGCTGCTTGTATTTTATCTGTCTGCAGGCTTTTTCTCGGTATATTTTACAGTTGGATTTATGGATATCTCCTATCATAGTGCGAAACCGAAGCTCTGGGCCGGATTGGGCCGGGCTGTGAATAATGTATGCGCGCTGATGATCATGACATTGGCAGGTGGATTCGCTTCTGTGCGGTATGAAGTGATGATTGTTGCGGTCATTCTCTTTTTTCTGATCAGCGTGTTGGCGTTTTCGTACCAGAACATTCTGATAGGGATGGAGCTTAGAAGCATGGAAGCTGCAGCATCCGCATTGATGCCACAGACAGGCGGGACAGCGGAAGCGGAGAATAAGCAGACAGGCGGGGCAGCAAAACCGGAGGATAAGCAGACCGATCTGTCCACGACGGATAAATTCACAGCCTTCGGCGAACAATACAGCTTGACGGAACGGGAGCGGGAAGTGCTCCGGGCATTGCTTTCCTCAGGCGAAAATGTACAGGATATTGCACATACACTCGGTATCTCACGGGCAGCAATCTATCGTCATATCTCGAATATGAATGAGAAGACCGAGACGAAGGCGCGTATGGGGCTGATTCAGTTCTATTATGGGTGGAACCCTGAAAAATAGCGTATTTTTGTGCATTTGAGACATATGTCAACTACCATAGCAGGCGAAAATCTGCTATGGTTATTTTAGTTTATGGGCATTTTCGCTGAAATGAAAACAAAAAGAAAGAGGAGGAACAAGGCTATGAACAGGAAGAAAAGACTATTACCGCTTCTGATGGCATTGCTTTTGATCGTGAGCTATCTGCCGGTGATGCGAAGCTATGCGGCAGGGACGTACACAGTGAAGATTGATGAATCTCACGGAGCGTGTGAAGCGTCCGATGGAACGTTTACTTATAAGGATGGAACCAGTGTGATGGGGACTATGAAGATAGTTTCAAGTGATAGTAAAGGGTTCCAGCAGTCGAGCAAACTGATAGAAGAGGTACAGGAAAATACGGTATTCACCATTACTGTTACGCCAAGTGAAGGATATCAGGTAACTCTTCGGTTGAATGGAAACACTGTGCCGCTGACAGGCGGTGAGGGAAGAACCATGACAGGAACCATTACGGCGACAGGCACAGATCAAAACCTGGGTATTGAAGCGCAATTCACCAGAAGCGGGGGTCAAGGCTCCGGTGGTGATCCAAATCCGGGAGGGCCATCGCCATCAGGTTCCGTTACGTTACAGCTCGAGGGTAATGCATTTTCTGGAAGTGCAAATGACTTCTACAACGAATTAAAGCAGGCAGACCCGCACTTTGAAATTTATGCAGATGCAGGTAGTGGGTATAAGACAATGAGCCAGCTGGTTACAGATAGTGTTGTGACATCGAAAGGAAATGGTGTTTATGAATTTAAAACAGAAATTACACTTGTAAAAGTGTATATTACTTACGATGCAGCTAACTATGATTTGTCTGCATTTGGAGGAATAACGATTGGAAATACAGAGAGTACAGCGGCGTCAATCACAGCCGGTATGCAACACATCCAGATTGATAAGAATTCTAAGTCATTGACAGTAACCTGGGCGTATGACAGCGATTCCTTCGGTGCGGACGCATATCTGGAACATGGAAAGGCACAGATAACCGCGATTGAGGGTGTGAGTGATTTTTCAACTCTGTTCGGAGGCAATCCGGGAGATGCTAAGGGCGGAAATATTGCGGTTCCGGCGGGAAAGAAGGTAACAATTAAACTTGTTCCGGATTATGGCTATCAGGTCGCAGGATTGCAGTTGAACGGTGGCGTGACCTTGCAGCCGGATGATGCGCAGACATCGACGTTTACATTTGTTATGGGTAATAGTCCGGTTCATATGAAGGGGCTTTTCACGAAGGTATCGGATACAGTGAATTCAAACAGCAAACAGATTGAGGCTGCAAGCATTACCAATGGTGCTAATGCAGCCGCAAGCGGCAATCTGAGACTGACGGTATCGGATGCAGAGAGCTATGACACGACGGCTGCACAGGCGCTGGTATCCGGCGCACAGTCTGCGCAGGCAGTCGATCTGAAGCTGGATCAGATTGTGAGTAAGGGAAATGGTTCGAACTGGGAGAACAATATTACAGAGTTTGAGAAACCGGTCACATTGAAGCTGGCATTGGATAATTACGATGCAAACTATGATTATACGGTTGTGCGTAACCATAATGGCAAGCTGACCGAGCTTTCGACAACGGTCGAGCAGGGAACGATTTCCTTCGAGACAAATCAGTTCTCAACCTATATTATTGTGAAGAAGTCGAAGGCTGCAAGCGAGGACAAGCCATCGATGACACCATCAACAACTACACCATCGACGACACCGGCAGCGCCGGATACAGATGTTACGAAGCCGGCAGCCAAGGATACGACACCGGCAAAGACAAATAACACAGCTTCGCCAAAGACCGGAGATGCGATGCCGGTTGCAGGGATGATGCTTGTTATGGCAGGAAGCCTGACCGGGTATGTCGTAATTCGAAGAAAAAGAAGATAGATCCTCCATCCTGAATGGAAAATGTGTGTGCCGCGTGCAGAGAAGAAAAATCTGTACGCGGTTTTTCTTTTTTAATTGTTATTTTTTACAGTTTCCAATATAATGAAGCTATGACAAAAATTGGGAGGTACACATATGCCATACAAACGATACGGGAGACGCATCCTGGCAATCCTGCTGGCGGGGATTTTATTTCTTACGAACTGGGGGATGAACAACGCGCAGACGATGGCGCGGGCAGCGGATGCAAAGGATTATGCGAACGTTGTTGTGTTTGCATATTTTAAGGGAGATGCGGAAGGCGCTTCATATTTCCAGACAAATCGTGCGAAAATCCTAGGTTTGTATGATGGCGCAAAGAACCGTTCTTTCACGAATTATCTGTCTGCTGTTTCCTATGGAAAACTTCGTGTGAAAAATTATTTCCCACAGGATGATGGCACAACACTTTCTGCCTGTGCACTTTCGGTTACGGAAGCTTCTGTGCAGGCAGGTGGAAATATGGATACGACGATTGTGAGTGAAATCCTGGCGAACATTCCGGCACTTTCCGGGCAGGTGTTAGACTATGACGGAGATGGATACATCGACAATCTCACTGTCATTATGAAGTCGGAGAAAGAATCCCAGACATCCGGCAATTCACTCGTCGCGCATCACGCATTTTATCCGACAGATAAGAACTTACGATATGGCGGGAAGGAAGTCGGACATTATAACATGATCAATACACCGCAGTTTTTAGGTGCAGGCAATACGACGATGGCTCAGGAATCCGGTGTACTCGCACATGAATTCCTGCATGGACTTGGCTTCCCGGATCTTTATACAAGTGATGGAACCTATCCGGTCGGGAACTGGGATATCATGGGCGGCGCAGATTATGGAATGTCTTATCCGCTTGCGTATATGCGGATGAAAGTGGGCGGCTGGCTTATGCTGGATACGGTTACTACATCGCAGACGCTGACACTGGACACGCAGGATAAGCAGGACGGTCATCCGGCATATATTCTGAAATCACCGCTCAATGAGCAGGAGCTTTTTGTTGTGGAATTCCGGAAGAAGGATACGGGTCTCGACAGCTATGACCGGTTTATTGGAGGATCCGGCGTGATTGTCTACCGGATCAACCCGGCAGTCGAAGGCTTAAGCAATCTGTATGGACAGACCGGTGTGTATGTGTTCCGTCCGCAACCGGGGCAGACAGGATATTCCCAGATGGCAGAGAGCGTCTATAAAGCATATCTTTCCAAAGAAGAAGGACGGACAACCATCGGCAAATCCGACCTTTCCGCAGGTCTCTCCGATGGCGCACTGACTTTCTCAGATGGAACGAATTCTGGAATCGTGATCAGTGAGGTCGGCAGTGCCAAGGGCAGTCAGATTACTTTAAAGGTGGATTTCCCGAAGGTTTCGGACTCTGCGAAATGGACGGATTGTGGATTTGCCTCTGTAGCCGGAAATAGCAAAAATGCATGGAACCAGATAGCGATGACGCTTTGCGGACAGAAACCGTACGTGCTTACGTATACGAAAGATGATGCAGCGCTTACGCTATATTCCTGTGAGCAGGACACGTGGAAAAAACTGTATCAGCAGAAAATCTCCGAGAACTATGGAAATGAAGTAAAGCTCTGTGCCTATAATGGATTGTTTTATTTTGCATATGCGGATGCGGCAGGGATAGAGATTGAAAAGTTGGATGCATCCTGCAGTCGCGTGACAGAGAAACAGACGATCGCAGGAGCTGCGGATTTTGATATGCAGGCTGGCGCAGATGGCGTGTATCTTGTATACACGCAGAACAATACGACCGCATATGCGAGATGCTTCAAAGCCGGAAGTTTGTCCGTGACAACCAATCTCGGAAGCTATTACACGACCGCCGGGACAAATCATTTTGCAGGTCAACCAAAGCTCCTTTCGATAGGCTCCTCGATGTATGCGTCTATACGGAATACAGGGACGATGGCGGTTCACACATTTTGCCTGGATGCAAATGGAAGCCACAAAGAAGTGAGTGATGCAGCGACAAAAGGAAGCACGTATGGCATGGCAACGGATGGGAAAAACCTGTATGTTGCCACATGCAGCGAAGGCATACTTGTCAACCGGTATGATGGAAAAGCATGGCATTGCTCAAAAATGAAAGATGGCACAATCTCGGATGTAGTTCCAGTGTGCAGGCAGGGAACACTGTTCGTGCTCACATCGGGTGCCTATACAGGGACAACCAATCTGTACCGGTATGATGTGGCAAATGACCAATTTGCGCAGGAAGGAGTCTCACTCGATTCGTATTCTACATCGCAGACGATCTGTGCGGCGGATGGAACGTTGTATGTTTCGTATCTGCGTGGGGCAGACAAGACGTTTGTCATCAAGAAAAAGAGCGTGACGGTTACACCGGCGCCGGACCCAACCCCGGATCCGGGAACAAATCCAGACCCGGGAACAGGTGGCGAGACAACGACCACGACGGAGGCAGCTACGACCACGACGGAGGCACCAACGCCGACCCCAACGCCGACACCAACGCCGACGCCAACCCCGACACCGACCCCAACGCCGGTTGTAACGCCGGATGTGACGGTGTCTTACCGCACGCACATCCAGACCTTCGGATGGGAGAACACCTGGCGGCAGAACGGCATGATGTCCGGGACTTCCGGAAAAGCGAAAAGACTGGAGGGAATCGAAATCAAAGTATCCGGTAATTCCGGTATAGGAATCCAGTACACGACGCATTGCCAGAGCTATGGCTGGCTGCCTTGGTCTGCGAACGGTGACATGAACGGCACGCAGGGGGAAGCAAAACGTCTGGAAGCAATCAAGATCCAACTGACCGGATCCGACAAGGATAAATATGATGTCTATTACCGCGTGCATGCGCAGAGCTACGGCTGGCTTGGCTGGGCGACAAATGGCGCACCGGCAGGAACCGCAGGTTATGCGAAGCGTCTGGAGGGCATTCAGATCGTGGTCGTGAAGAAGGGTGCGGGATTCAACCGGAATATGCAGGGAATCGCATCGCAGTTTGCGAATGCATTTTACGCGGCGCCGGGACAGAGCATGAATCCGCAGATCGCGGGTGCGGACAGCCCGAATGTTACATATCGTACCCATGTGCAGAGCTATGGCTGGCAGGGCTGGAAATATAACGGGGCGATGAGCGGCACATCCGGACAGGCAAAACGACTCGAAGGAATTGAGATCAAACTGACGAATGCACCGTATTCGGGTGGCGTCTGCTACACAACCCATGTGCAGAGCTACGGATGGCAGGAACCGACAAACAATCCATCTGCATGGCGCAGAAATGGAACGATGAGCGGCACATCCGGGCAGGCAAAAAGACTCGAAGCCATCTGTATTGCATTGACAGGAGATATGCAACGGCATTATGATGTATACTATCGTGTGCATGCGCAGAGCTTCGGCTGGCTTGGCTGGGCGAAAAACGGCGCACCGACAGGAACCGCCGGCTATGCAAAACGATTGGAAGGGATAGAGATCCGGCTTGTACCGAAGGGACAGGCAGCTCCGGGCAGTACAGCAAGATCCTATATCTCTGCATATTAAATAGAAAAACAGGAGAGGAAGACATTATGAACGCAAAATGGAAACGGCTAGTGACCGCAATTTTGATGATGGCGCTGCTGCTTGGACCGATTGTATCGATGCAGACACCGGCACGGGCGGCGGACGGAGAGGACGACAATACGTTTATTGTCGGCTTCGATGCGGAGTTCCCGCCATATGGCTACAAGGACGATAACGGCGAATATGTCGGCTTCGATCTGGATCTGGCACAGGAGGTATGCGACCGGAACGGTTGGACGCTGAAGAAACAGCCGATTGAGTGGAACTCGAAGGATATGGAATTAAATTCCGGTTCGATCAGCTGTATCTGGAACGGATTCACGATGAACGGCAGAGAGGATGACTATACTTGGACAAAGCCATATGTCGATAATTCACAGGTGGTTGTCGTGCGTAAGGATTCCGGCATCACACAGCTGTCCGATCTTTCAGGGAAGGTCGTTGCCGTGCAGGCAGACAGCTCTGCGCTTGCAGCGCTCACCGGAGAGGATGCAAGCGAGGAGAATAAAACGCTGTGTGCGACATTCAAGGATCTGCAGCAGGTGGGCGATTACAATAGTGCGTTCATGAATCTGGAGTCGGGCGCGGTCAATGCGATCTGCATGGATATCGGTGTCGCAAACTACGAGATCGAATCCCGCGGGGATAAATTCATGATGCTCGAGGATCGTCTGTCTTCCGAGGAATACGGAATCGGATTTAAAAAGGGGAATACAGAGCTTCGTGATAAAGTACAGGCGACATTGCTTGACATGCTTGCTGATGGTACATTTGAGGAGATCGCAGAGAAATGGGGGCTGGAGGAGTCCATCTGCCTGTCGCCGGACGATCAGGTGCAGGATGGAAATGCCGCTGCGGCAACTGCGACAGATACCACATCCACAGGCAAGAAGAACACAAGCTTCTGGGATAAGTTCTGCTCGATCACAAAGCAGCTTGCAGAAGGTCTGCTCGCATCCCTGGTAATCTTCTTCCTGACACTTTTGTTCTCCCTGCCGCTCGGACTTCTGGTTGCAGCAGGCAGAATGTGTAAGATCGCGCCGATCCGCTGGCTGGTGAAGTTCTATATCTCCATCGCACGTGGTACGCCGTTGATGTTACAGCTTTTGGTTGTATTTTACGGACCATATTATCTGTTTGGCGCGACGCTTACGACAAGCTATCGTTTCCAGGCGGTTATCATTGGATTTGCCTTAAACTATGCAGCATATTTCGCAGAGATCTACCGCTCCGGTATTCAGGCTGTGCCACAGGGACAGCATGAGGCAGCGAAGATCTTAGGATACAGCAAGAGCCAGACGTTCTTCAAGATCGTGTTCCCACAGATGGCGAAGAACATCCTGCCTTCGGTCACAAACGAGGTTATCACATTGGTTAAGGATACGTCGCTTGCATTTGCAATTTCTTATACGGAGATGTTCACACTTGCCAAGCAGGTCGCTGCCGCACAGACGACAATCATGCCGCTGTTTATCGCAGGCGTGTTCTACTACATCTTTAACTTTGTCGTTGCGTTTGTGATGGAGAAGATTGAAAAGCGCATGAATTATTATCATTAGGAGGTCGCGTATGAACTTACTGGAAGTAAAAAATATTAAGAAAAGCTTCGACGATCTCGAAGTACTAAAAGATATCAGTATGTCGGTGGCAGAGAGCGAGGTTATCTCGATTCTCGGACCATCCGGCTCCGGAAAATCAACCTTCCTGCGCTGTATGACGATGCTGGAGAAGATTGACGGCGGAAGCATGGAGTACTGCGGAAAGGAAGCGGTTAATTCCGACAGCGGTGTTCCGGTTTATGCAGACAGGGCAACGCTGAAAGAGATCCAGAGCTACTACGGACTGGTGTTCCAGAATTTTAATCTGTTTCCGCATTATTCGGTTCTGAAGAATATCGCAGATGCACCGATCCATGTGCAGAAGCGTGACAAGGACGAGGTATATGCCGAGGCGAAGGAGCTGCTTCGCAAGATGAATTTAGAAGATAAGGGTGACTATTATCCATATCAGTTATCCGGCGGACAGCAGCAGCGTGTGGCGATTGCCCGTGCGCTTGCGTTAAAACCGAAGATGCTCTTCTTCGATGAGCCGACATCGGCACTCGATCCGGAGTTGACCGCCGAGATCTTAAAGGTATTAAAGGAACTCGCCGCCGAGAAGATGACAATGGTGATCGTAACCCATGAGATCGGTTTCGCCCGGAGCGTATCCGACCGCGTGATCTTCATGGATGGCGGAGTGATCGTTGAGGAAGGAAAGCCGGAGGATGTCATTGACAATCCAAAGACCGACCGCGCCAAGGCATTCCTCAAGAAAATGCAAGAGATGTAGAGAAAAATCCCCCGCAGAGCGTGTCTGCAGGGGATTTCTATTTTTGTACGCTGTGCGTCCGTTTAAGAAGATTACATCTTCTCCGGCTCGTCATACTCGACACCCTTCGTGTCGACGGTAACGGTCTTGATACGCTGGTCTTCAAGCGGGCGGTCCATGTAGTCGGTTGGAACATCTGCAATCTTATTCACGATATCCAGACCATCCACGATCTTGCCGAAAGCAGCATAGCTTCCGTCGAGATGCGGACTATTCTTGTGCATGATGAAAAACTGCGAACCGGCGGAGTTCGGCATCATGGTACGTGCCATAGAAAGAACACCCGGTTCGTGCTTCAGATCATTTGCAAATCCGTTCTGCGCGAACTCGCCGCGGATTGAATATCCAGGACCTCCGGTACCATTTCCGTCAGGGCAGCCACCCTGGATCATAAAACCATTGATGACACGATGGAAGATCAATCCATCGTAAAACCCTTTCTTAATCAGAGAGATAAAATTCTTTACTGTGTTTGGTGCGATATCCGGATACAGTTCGAACGTCATAACATCGCCGGATTCCATTGTCATTGTAACAATTGGATTACTCAAATTTATCATCCTTTCTTGTATTTTTATCTAAAAGATGATAGTATAATACCATTATTGTAAAATTACATCAAGTGTGTAATTTTTTAAAAAGTTATGTAAACTAAAATGCAAAGAAGAGGTACGAAAAGTGAGAAAAACGGTGATTCGAGTCGTGAAGGGAATCATATTGTTGGTGGCGATTGTCACACTTGCCAATATGACCTATAAACATATACGAACCTATTACGATGATTATATGGACGAATACAAGGGAACGGAGTCGACACAGGGCGAAGATGTAACTGTTACGATTCCGGAAGGCGCATCTGTCAAGGAAATCGCGCAGATCCTGAAGGACAATGGATTGATCAATTATCCGCGTGCATTTACAAAGCGTCTGCAGGACTCTGAGTACCGTGGCAAGCTGCATGGTGGTACATACACCTTGAATACTGGTATGACAACCTTGCAGATGATGGCAGCCATGAGCCCGACATTCGAGGAAGATCAGCCAGTCGATTATCTGGTTGTGCCAGAGGGCTTTACGGTAGAGATGATAGCAGCGCGGTGCGAAGATCAGGGAATCTGTTCTGCAACTGAATTTTTAAATGCATGCAAATCGGTTACGAAATCTGATTTTGCATATCTGGCAGACATACCGGCAGGTGCCAATGTCAATTATAAGGTACAGGGCTTCCTGTTCCCGGCAACTTACGATATTTATGAGTCGACGACAGCGGAATCATTAGTCGATTATATGTTGAGAACGTTCGACAACTACTATACACAGGAACTGCAGGATCGTGCGGCAGAGCTTGGATACAGTGCATTTGAACTTGTGACGAGAGCTTCCATTGTAGAACGTGAGGCAAAGGTGGATTCAGAACGTGCGACGATTGCAGGTGTTATCAACAACCGTCTGAAAGCAGAAATGCCTTTGCAGATGTGTCCGACTGTCTTATATCCATTGACCGATGGAATGTATGACAAGAGTCAGGTTCTGTACGAGGATCTGGAACTGGATTCTCCATACAACACCTATAAGAATGCCGGACTTCCGGTAGGTCCGATCTGTAATCCGGGACTGGCATGTATCCAGGCAGTATTGTATCCGGAAGAGCATAATTACCTGTATTACCATGTTGGCGACGAAGATGCAGGTACACATATCTTTACAGAAAACTATGAAGATCACATAGATACACAGATTATTGGTGGACCAAACGGCGTGACACCGGATGGAGAAGCATCCACCGAGGAATCGACAACCGAAGAATCACAATAGGAATAAATAATGTATTAGGAGGGACGTTATGAGAACTTTTAATTTTAGGGCGCGAAACATCGGCGAAGAAAAATATCTGTCATACACAATGGGCGAGGATTGTGAGTTAGATGAGGATGTTTTGGATTACTGTCAGGACAATGCGCCGGAAGAACTGATAGAGATTATCTATGAAGAAGATGACGATTATGATTATCTGACCTACCAGATTACGGGTAAGACATCTCTGGAGGAGTACATTGCGCAGGAGCATGATTGCGAGAGCGTACTGCTCATCCTGCGGAATGTCGCACAGGAGATGATTTCCTTGAAGGAGCAGGCGATTCCACTTTCGTATGTATTGCTGAATCGTGGATTTATCTACGTGGATGCTGAGAAGAAGACAGTACAGTTCCTGTGCCTGCCAATCGAAAGCAAGGGCGCACTTTCTGTAGAATTCAAGAGCTTTGTACGCCAGCTGCTTGCGAACATGAAATACGATGTGGAAGAGGATCTGAATTATGTTGGTAAGCTCCTCACGTATATCAATGGAGATAACTTCAATCTGCGTGGCTTGATCGGACTTGCAGAGGCGTTGATGGAAGAGGAAGGAATCAGCTTCGAGGAGGCTGGAGCCATTGATGCAGACGGTGTAGAAGTTGTAAGTGCAGAGGAAGAAGCACCGGCAGAAAATATCAGCGACATCATGAATAGCCTGCAGGAAGAGGATGATACACCACTTCCGGAGATCGGCGACGATGAAGAAGACGAAGAGGAAGAAGCAGAGGAACCTGTAAAGGAAGAGGAAGAACTGGAAAGTATCCTTCCAGCTGGCATGCAGGTAAAGGAAGAAGAAACACCGGTAGAGGAGAAGGTGGCAGAACCGACAGAGGCTGTCGAGGAGACACCAGCACCTGTCGAGGAAGCACCGGCACCAGAGCCAGTGATGGAAAAGCAGGAAGCACCAAAGCCGGAACCAGTAGCAGAAAAACCAGAGGTTTCCCCAGCTGCAGAGCAGATCCTGTCACAGGTGAAGCCAGAGGGGGCAACAAATGGTGGCGAGAAGCTGCAGTTAAAGACAAACAAGAAGGAATCCGATATCAACCTGATCAAGGATCGGATCAAGGAGCTGGTTGGAGAAGTTCCATCTGCAAAGCCGACAGCACAGCCAACCAAGAATATCCAGACATTGGAAGATCTGGATCATTTCTTAGACAAGCCACCTGTGGTTAAGCGGAATGTGGTAAAGGTAAACCGTGCGGCAATCATCCAGCAGACAGAGGCTGAGATGGAGGCAGCTGAGGCAGAAGCAGCAGCTGAGACAGCAGAGTCTGCTGAACCGGAAACAACCGTACAAAACGAAGAACCGACAAGCGGACAGACAGAAAACATCAAGGTGCCTGTGATCGAGGATATCTACGATGACATGAACATTGAGAAGAAAAAGGACGATGAAAAGGACAAGAAGCCAAAGAGTACATCTATTTTGAATAAATCTGTAACAGAGCTTGTAAAAGATGCCGTTGGTGCTGTGAGTGCAGCGACTGCAGCAACCAATTCGCCGAAAGCATTGCCATATCTGATCCGTGTAAGTACAGAAGAGCGTATCATGCTGAACAAGGCGATCTTCAAGATCGGAAAGGCAACCAGAGGCGTGGACTATACCGTTGGCGGAAATGGAGCGATCAGCCGTCAGCATGCATTTATCATTCAAAAAGATGGGGTATGTTATATCAAAGATAACAAGTCTACGAATCATACATATGTGAATGGAAAGCGTGTAGAGGATGGGGTAGAAGAAATTCTGACACATGATTCTCTCGTAAGACTTGCAGATGAAGAGTTTACATTTAAGATTCGCTAATTAGGATGATTATATCATGAGGAGGTAGCAAATGAAGGGGTTAGAGTTGAATGTAACAAAACAAAACGGAATGACATTGGTGGAGTATCAGCTTGGAGTAGCAGATGTCTATGACGACAGAGTGTCAGACAAGGTTGCACAGCTCGGAAATATTATTCCGTTCCAGTACAAGGACGAGGATGGAAAGAGAAGTATTGTCTCTTATGTGCATCATGACACTTCTCTGGAAGTGATGCTGCGTCAGACATTGAAGAAGGCAGATGTACTTGCAATCCTGAAGGGACTGTTGTGTGCATTTGAGATTGGTGCAGCAGGTGTGCAGATCTGTTATCTGGTACGCGATCTGAATTATATCTATGTAGATCCTGAGAGCAAGGCAGTAAAGTGCATTATGGTTCCTGTAAAGCAGGATCCGTTGGGACAGTCTGATATCCCGGATTTCTTCCGAAATATTGTGTCACATATGCGCTTTGATGAAGCAGACAAGGATGATTATGTAGCAAGAATCCTGACCTTGATCAATACGGATCATTATTCCAATATGAAATTAAAGGGACTTGTAGATGCGGAGATGGAGAAACTTGGTCTCTTCTATACAAGAGACGAGGGACTTAAGAAGGAAGCAGATACAACCGCAGCTCCGGAAGTACAGAACCAGAATGTAAAAGTAAATCGTGTCGGCGTGATGAACAACATGCGTCCACAGGGTATGCCAGCGATGGGACAGCCAATGGGACAGCCGGTGCCACCGATGGGTGGACAGCCAATGATGGGACAGCCAGTACCACCGATGGGCGGACAGCCAATGATGGGACAGCCGGTACCACCGATGGGCAGACAGCCAATGGGGCAGCCGGTACCACCGATGGGCGGACAGCCAATGATGGGACAGCCGGTACCACCGATGAACGGACAGCCAATGGGGCAGCCAGTACCACCGATGGGGCAGATGCCGAAGCCGGAAATGCCAAAACCACAGGCACCAGCACCGGAGGCACCAAAGCCAGAGATGCCGAAGCCGGAAATGCCAAAGCCACAGGCACCAGCACCGGAGGCACCAAAGCCAGAGATGCCGAAACCGGAAATGCCAAAGCCACAGGCACCAGCACCAGAGGCACCAAAGCCAGAGATGCCGAAACCGGAAATACCAAAGCCACAGATGCCACCAATGGGACAGCGTCCAGCGATGGGCGGACAGCCGATGATGGGGCAGCCAGTACCACCGATGGGTGGACAGCGCCCTCCGATGGGACAACCAATGATGGGGCAGCCTATGATGGGACAGATGCCAAGACCACAGGCGCCACAGATGCAGAACGGCAACCTGATGGGACAGCTTGGCGGTGCACGCCCGATTCCACACTTTGTGCGTAAATCAACTGGTGAGATCATCAATATTACAAAACCAGAATTTATCATCGGTAAGTCAAAGACGAAAGCCGATTATGCAATAGAGAACAACAGCGCAATCAGCCGGGAGCATTGTATTGTAATCCAGCGCGATGGCGTGAACTATATTAAGGATAACAATTCTACAAACCATACCTATGTAAACGGGGTAGAGTTGCAGCCGGGTAAGGAAGTGCTTCTGAAGCATAAGACAGAAGTTCGATTGGGAGATGAGGAATTCACATTCCTTCTGAGAAAAGGAGAGTAATATGGAGTACATTGCAACATATCACACCGATGTAGGTACAAGAAAAGAAACGAATCAGGACTCTCTTGCAATCAAGGTTGTGAACACAAAAGAGGGAAATGTTGCATTTGCAATCGTGTGTGATGGCATGGGAGGACTCGCAAAAGGCGAGGTTGCCAGCAAAGAGGTAATCGAAGCATTTTGTACATGGTTTGATGACACGCTGGTGGATGAAATCCAAAATGGAACATTCACAGAGCAGAATCTTGTATCACAGTGGGATGATATTATCCAGATTCAGAATCGCCGGCTGGGCGCATATGGAGAGGAAAATCATTTGCAGCTTGGTACGACGGTATCTGCAATCCTGTTGTACAAGGATCAGTATTATATTGTGCATGTGGGCGACAGCCGCGTGTATGAGCTTACAAAGACAGCGAAGCAACTGACAAACGACCAGACATTTATCGCAAGAGAACTGGCAGCGGGACGTATGACACCGGAACAGGCAAAAATCGATCCGAGACGAAGCGTACTGTTGCAGTGTGTCGGCGCATCGCCGGTTGTTGAGCCGGAATTTACAAAGGGAACTGCAACAAGAAATGCAGTTTATATGCTCTGCTCAGACGGATTCCGTCATGTGATCACACCGGAGGAAATCATCGAGAAGATCGGACCGGGTGAGGCGACGGACGAGGAAAAGATGAAATATGGAGCAATATATCTGACAGAGTTAGTAAAGAACCGTGGGGAACGTGATAATATCACAGTAGCAATGGTTCGCACGATTTGATTTAGAGAGGGTTTGCCATGACGAAGGAAGGAACCGTACTAGACGGAAAATATGAAATTTTGGCAGAAGTTGGTCGAGGTGGTATGTCCATCGTGTACCTTGCCCGTGATAAGCGTTTGAATAAGCAGTGGGCGGTCAAGGAGATCAAGAATGATGGAAAGAAATCCGCAAAGACGTTGCTTAAGGGATTGGAACGAGAAGCGAATATTCTGAAGAACGTAGATCATCCGGTGTTGCCGCGAATCGTAGATATCATCAATCAGGATGGAACAATCTACGTTGTTATGGATTATATCGAGGGTGATACGATTCAGGATCGATTGAAGAAGGAAGGCGCGCAGCCACAGGAGTTGGTGGTAGAGTGGGGCTTGCAGCTTGCAAGTGCATTGAATTACCTGCACAACATGAATCCACCGGTTATCTACCGGGATATGAAACCTTCGAATGTCATGATCAAACCGGAGGGCGGCGTAAAGCTGATCGACTTCGGTACAGCAAAAGAGTACGAGATAGAGAACAATGCAGATACAACCGCACTTGGTACGAGAGGCTATGCAGCACCGGAACAGTTCGGTGATTCCAAGGGACGTGGTATCTACAATACAGATGCAAGAACAGATATCTATAATCTGGGTGCAACCCTGTACCATATCGTAACAGGAAAGAACCCATGTGAGCCACCGTATGAGATCAAGCCGATCCGCGAGTGGAATCCGATGTTGTCCTCTGGATTGGAGAAGATCATCTTAAAATGTACACAGGCAGATCCGAACGACCGTTATCAGAACTGTACGGAGCTGATGTATGCATTGGAGCATTACGATGAGCTTGACGACAGCTACCGGAAGAAGAACAAGAAGAAGCTTGGGCTTTTTGCAGCAACCGTGGCATTGGCAGTTGTATCCGGTATCACAGCCGGAATCGGATATTCCGGTATGCAGCGGATCAAGCTGAACAACTACAACCAGTATATCGAAAATGGTATGAACTACTGCCGGGAAGAGAATTACGAAGCCGGAACGGCAGAATTCAAGAAAGCAATCGAACTGGACGGCTCGGAGGAAAAAGCTTACGAACAGTACATACAGGCATACATTGATGCTACGAACAAGGCGGAGGAAGCCGGAACGGAATCTACGCTGAATCTGGATGATGCGTTGACGTTGGTTTCCAATCGAATCAGCAGTAAACATGGTGGTGTTGAGAAAAACAGCGCAGTGCTTTACAAGCTGGCACTTACTTATTTTGAGGAAGAGCGTTCTTACAGTCAGGCAGCCAAATATTTCGGCATGATTGACGAGAAGGACGAGGAATATGGAAAGCTTGCAGGCTTTTACAAATCCATTTCCGAGCTGCGATCTGACAGTACGTCGGATGCATCAGAGCTGATGCAGGCGGTAAATGATTTCGCAACCTACAACGAGAACAACTTTACGAACCAGGAAGCAACCAAGTTCGTAAACTATCGTATTATCGGCGAGATTTACAGTACAAACGTCAGCAAGGATGCGGAGACAAGCATCGCAGAACAGGCAAGTACGGTGATGGAACAGGCGGTTGCAGATCTGGACGAGTACACAGGCAATGATCTGGACGAAGAAGCAGTTATGGATATGAATTATCGTTACGACGATAACCTGATCATGATCTATGAGCAGCTTGCCAAGGAAAATGCAGATAATGAAACAGTTGCCAATGGATATTATTCGATGGCAATCAGTTATTGTGAAGACTATATTGGAATCCTGAAGATGAAGGTAGACAGCGATCCGGGCATTTCGCTGGGTGGTTCCTCTGTCAACGCGTATAACCAGTCTTATTACAATAAGATGATGACGGAAGCACGTTGTTATGACGCACAGGGCAAGACAGATGATGCACTCAAGATATACGAAGCCGCAGAAAAGGTATTCGGTACAAAGAACGAGTGGAGCGACAACGTATATGCAGAGCATCTGGATTATCTGTATCGTCTGTGTGAGGCACAGGAGCAGGATCCGAAGCTTTGGACGACGAAGATTCCAGATCTGACAAAGAAGCTGATTCAGGTATTTGATGATGGTGGTAACGTGCTTGGCATCGACAGCAACAAAACATGGTACAAACGAAAAGATACGTTGCAGATGTTGAAGGACGGAAGCTATGATATCAGCGAAGAAGAAGCGACGCAGGCACCGGATGCAAATTCCGATGATTCGCAGTCAGCAGAGATGGGAGAGTGATCAGCATGCAAAACGTATATGAGATATGTTTCTATGGCGGCTTGGTACTGGCGATTCTCCTTCTGATTGCGGCGATCGTGTTATTCATTGTATTGAAGATACCGAAGGTAATTGGAGAATTGACCGGAAGTGCTGCGAAAAAGGCAATGAAAGAAATGCAGGATGGTACAGCGAGTCCGGGCAGCGTAGCGAAGAAAGAACAGGAAAAATACTACAACATGGGAAGTGGAAAGATCACTGCGAAAGAAGCGGTTTCTACGCGGGAGGATCGTAAGGCTAATGGTAACGATTCCACCGAACTGTTGGAGAAATCAAAGAAGAAAGAAAAGAAGTTTGAAGAGACCGACATCCTTCGTCCGGGTATCAATGATTATGATACACCGGATGATGGCGAGACAGAAGTACTCGGTTCAGGTGCGGATGATGAGGCAACAGATGTGCTTCGTGATACATCGGCAGGAGATGACGGAGCAACGGATGTACTTCGGAATGACGAAGGAGATGACGGAGCAACGGATGTACTTCGAAATGACGAAGGCGATGACGGGGCAACGGATGTACTTCGGAATGACGAAGGAGATGACGGAGCAACCGATGTACTTCGGGGAGACGATGCAGACGATGAGGATGCAACCGACGTTCTGCGGATGGACGATGATGACAGTGATGCAACCGATGTATTGCGTGCCGACGATGACGACAGTGATGCAACCGATGTATTACGTGCAGATGATGACGAGGAAGGTACAAGCGTGCTGACAACCGGAACATTAGCGAAGAAGGTAAAAGTAATTTACAATATAGTAGTTGTTCATTCAGATGAAAGTATAGAGTCGGGTAGGTGAGAAAAAGGATGAAAAGAAAAGAAACAAAATCAAACAATTCAAAACACCCGGTAAAGAAGCTCATAGCATTATGGGTTGTCTTTGCTCTGCTGATTGTACCATTTGCAAACCATGTCGGTGATAAGAATGTCGCGAAAGCAGAAGGGGGGAGTACAACTGGAGTAAAAACTGGCAATCTACAGATTGTGTCGGAAGAACCGAATGGGTTGAGTATTGAAGTGGATGATACTGGTGTAGTGGTTCCGCATACTGGTGAGACATATGAGAAAAGCGTAACTTTGATCAAGGATGCGCAGAAGGTAGGTAAGTTACAATTACCAGAATGCAAGACAGATGGTGGTGATGCGGTTGCGTTAGGTGCCGGATTTATGACCTTGGATAAGCAAATACAGTCAACACTTTCTGCTGGCGAAAATTTATTTCCTTTAACAGAAAATGTTGAGAATGATTTAGCAGCTAATGCAATTACTGAAGATCGAAAAATTGCAATTTATGCAAGAATAGACAGTGCGGCAGATTGGCAATTACAGTATGTTCTTACTGTTAATTTTGTGGATTCTGCATTTACAACAGGTGCCGGACTGTATGCTGGAAGCATAAGTCTGACATCGGATTCATATGTCAGTGAAGCAACATTAAAGGCTCCAACCACAGTAGCTTCTATTGAGGGCGCGACAGTAAAATATTATGTAAAAATTGGATCAGCAGCAGATGAGTCTGAAAAAAAGGATATAAACAGTTATACATTTATTGGAGATACAATCAGTACTACTGAGAACAACCGTGGAAAACAGGTTTATGCATATGCGGCGCTGGTATCCAATGAGACACCTGCACAAGTGTTGGAGTACATCGAACTTGGCTCGACTCATATGAGTAACGATACACAAGCACCAAATATTAGCTGTGAGGCTTCGGCTGTATCTTATCTGGATGAAGAGACTTCTGCTTATGCAACGATACAGAATAGGTTTATAGATGAAAATAGTGTTTATTATGGCGTGGGCGACAAATACAAGTATGCAGTTACCGTTGAAGATCCAACAAAGGATGGCGAAGATACATCTGGAATTAAGAATGTAACAGCTACATTAAATGGTACATCTTTGACCGTGACATCTCCAGCTTCTGGTTCAAATGTATATACAATCGAACTTACAAAGGAGCAGGCAACCGGAGATGTTGTAACTGTAACTGCAGTTGACAACAAGGGAAATTCTAAAGATTATAAGTGTCCAATCAAGATCCAGCAGGCGACAGAGGGAACAAAGGTAACCGGTGTTACATTTGTAGATGATGATAGCTGGGATGGTTTAACAGAGGGCAAGATACTTTCACACTTGGCTGCAAAGAAGCAGATTAAGGTAACATTAGATTCAAATAAGAAAATTACAAATGTTAAACTTTCTGATGGTACGAAAGAATTTAATGCAGACGAGGTCGTATGTTCGGAACCTAGTACAACACGTGTATACACAGTTACAGCGAATATTTCAATTCCAACAGATTTGGAAGTTTCAGAGCTGTTAAATGCATTAGAGGTAAAGGCATATGCTGGTGATTCGGAGATTACGATTACCGGCACAAAGCAGATTAAGAATATTTCATACGACGCAAAAGCACCAGTGATCAGTAATCCAAAACTTGAAAAAAGTATAGATAACGGAACAACATGGGTAGAGGTTGGTTCTGCAGCTGGAGATTTAGATAGTATCGTGACAGAACTAAATACGATTTACCGGTATGTGGTTACTGTTGCAGATGCAACTGGAGAAAGTGGTGTACAGGATGTGTATGTAACACCAACGGACAAGTTTACTTATACTACGGGAAATACATATGTATATAATATTCCATCTGATCAGTTGAAGGTAGATATCTCATATTTCGTTGCGGTTACAGCATCGGATGTAGCCGGAAATGTATCAGATTCTCTGACACTTCGTGGAGTTACAAAGATTGATGATACCCTGTGCGTAGATAACTGTGTGATTATAGATGCAGCTGGAAACGATGTAACAAGCGATGTTCTGGCAGGGAAGAATACAAATGAAAAATATCAGCTGGAAGTGACAGCAAGCTCTGCATATGTCATTCAGAAGTTTGAACTGATTGCAGGCGGTACGAATGACCAGACAAAGGATGTAGCTGCCTCTGCAAATCAACAAGATACAAACAGTCATCGTTACAGCACAACGGTGAAATTTGAATTGCCTGCTAAGACGAATATAAATGCACAGCTGGATAGTATGTATCTGAATGTGATAGATGGAAATGCACAGAAGATTCGTTACCCACAGGATGCATCTAAAACGCTTGGTACAATTTTATATGACCGTACCAATCCAACTGTATCGGTGAATGTGGCAAACGACAGCACATGGTATAAGGAATATACAATCAACTATACGATTACTTCTGGTGATAATGGCGTGGAATCACCACTTGCAAATGCCGGTTATTCTCTGGCAGGAAGCAAGGCAAATGTAACAGACAAGGAAATCGCATTGAATGGAACACAGACTTCTGTGAACGGAACGATTGCGATTCCGGAGTCAGCAGGAATTACAGGTACATCTCTTGTGTTTAATGCACAGGATGCAAGTGAGAACCTGCTTCTAAACAATCTGTATAAGATCAAGGTCGATAAGACAAATCCTAAGGCTGAATTGACAGTCAATGGAAAGACAAACATTACACAGCCATTGGATGGCGAGGTACTGATCAAGACAACGGTATCGGATAACCTGACAATCAATCAGGCGACGATCACAGTGAAGGGACCAGACACCGATGTGACAACAAATCTGAGTGGAGCAAAGGAACTGGTAAATGTCAGCCAGGAAAACAGCTTCACATTGAATAACCTGATCGGCAAGAAAGCCGCAGATGGTGACTACACCGTGACAGTCAATGTGTCAGACAAGGCAGGAAACATTGATTCCAAGACGATGAAGTTCCGCGTGGATAACACAATCCCGGTTGTCACAGCAAAGATTTCCGGGGGTACAACTGCTGGCAAGCAGCCAGGAAAGAACTTCGATGGAACTGTTTGCGATTACTTCTATCGTTCTAATGTAACGGTAGAGCTTACTTATGAGGATGAGAATATCTCAGCTTCCGGAGTAAGAGTAACAGATAATAACAACGTGGTAAATGTAACATGGCAGCGAATCGGTACATCTAACAAGTACCGGGCAAGCTATGTTTCAACCGGTATTGGTGCACATGTAATCAAGATCAATGCACAGGATAATGCAGGCAACAATGCTGTTGAAAAGCAGGTTGTATTTATCAAGGATACAGAGGCACCGAATATTGCTGCAGTGATCAATGGAGGTATGGTTTACTCTGAGAATATGGGCGTTGTTGATCTGACTTCCGATGCAACGGTTGCTTTCTCTGTAAGCGACGCAAACGAAGACGTACATGATTTCAATTACCAGTTGATTAAGACAGTACCGGATCAGCTTCCGGTAACCGCGGATGTATTGAAGACAGATAACCGGGTATTTGGCTATACAGATGAGGCTGATTATCAGGTAAAGGTATATTCTGTGGACAAGGCAGGAAACCGAAGTGCAGAAAGAAATGTACAGTTCCGTGTTGATAAGACAGCACCAGAACTGCAGATTACAGGAACTGCTTCCGGTTCGACACTGAACGCAGGAACAACCCTGACATTTAGTATGACAGAGGCATTCTGGTGGGATGCATCTGGTACGATCACGATCACAAGAAAAGCAAACGACAGTGTGGCAGAAGCCGCTTACAAGACCATCGACTTCAAGCCAACTGCACGTGTGACAACGATGACAGAGACACTTAGTGAGACAGGTGAGTATCAGGTAACATTTACCGGTAAAGACCGTGCTGGACATACCGCAGAGGCAACCAGCTATACGGTAAGAATTGATACAGGCAAGCCAATCATTACGCTGAGTGGCGTGTCAAATAACGACAAGACAACAAAGCAGGTAGAGTTCCAGGCACAGATCGAGGAGGACTTCTATCTGACAAAGTCTGTAACGATTCAGGCAACAAGAACATATCTTGATCCAACATCTTATAAGGAAAAAACAGAGGATCTGCAGATTACCGGATATAATCCGACAGCAGCAACGACGCTGATCCGAAACACATTTACAGAGGATGGTATTTATAAGATTCAGATAAACTGTAAGGATGCCGCAGGTAATGAGGATACACAGGAGGTTTCCTTCACGATTGATAAGACAAAACCAGTGATTGATCCAAAGGTCATGAGCGCATATGAAGGAACTCTGACATCCTTTGCATGGGATTACGATCTGAACGACATTATCTATGACCTGACTGTCTGCGATGCACATATGTACTTGAATGGTAGCGAGTATGACGGAACATCCGAAGTCGAGGACGGCGCATATGAGATGAAGATTACAGCCGAAGATGAACTTGGAAATGCAACTGAGAAAACAGTAAACTTCAATCTGGATACAAAGGCACCAACCTTTATTGTAACGGGTGTAGAAGATGGAGAGATCAAGAACGAGCAGTACGACATCAACGTATCCCTTCAGTTGGATGAGGATACTCTGGATGAGGTAACGCTCAATGGTTCTCCAGTTGAGATCAAGGACAATGCTGCAGCGATTACAGTTACGGAAAAGGGCGACTATAAGCTTACAATGAAGGCACATGATGATGCCGGAAATGAAGCAGAACAGACGATCAGCTTTACATATGGAGAGAAGAGTCATGTACTTCTGTATGTATTGATTGGTGTTGGCGTTCTTGCAGTGCTTGGCGGTGGAATTGCAATTATTCTGGCAGCAAAGAAGAAAAAGAATAATTAACCGGAGATAAAACCAGGTTACACAGGCAGGAGCATGGAAACATGCTCCTGTTTTGCTTGCAAACTACCGCTGGGCATATTATAATCAGAAAAGCGAAAACGGTAACAGGGAAAATTGGTAGGAGGTTGACGCATGGTAGACGTTGCGATGCTGACAAAGCAAGGGGGAAGAGATCACAACGAGGATTACATACGGAAAGCAACATACGAAGAACAGCTCTGCCTGATCTTGTGTGATGGACTTGGCGGGCATGCCTGCGGGGAAATAGCATCGGAGCTGGTCGCAGAAAGCATAGCAAAGAGATTTGAAAAACAGGGCTACTATGCCGGATTTTTCAAGGATGCATTGGAACAGGCACAAAAAGAATTACTGGATGAACAGGTGCGGCGGGATCTGTGCAACTCCATGAAGACAACGGCAGTTGTGCTTGTAATCACACCGGACCTGATACAGTGGGCGCATATCGGGGACAGCCGGTTGTATCGGATTTACGAGAATGGAACAAAATATCAGAGAACGCGTGACCATAGCTTAGTACAGATTCTATGCGATACCGGAGAAATCAAGGAATCCGAGATCCGTACGCACGAGGATCGGAACAAGCTGCTGCGTGCGATGGGCGCACAGTGGGGGACGAAAACGTATGATATAAGTGCGGTTGTGGAGCGCGGAGAGACACAGGCGTTTGTGTTGATGACGGATGGTTTCTGGGAGTATGTCTATGAGGAAGAGATGCTTGCCACATACAAGGAAGCGTCCTCTGCACAGGCTTGGTTAGATGCAATGGAAAAATACGTGCTGAAGCGGGCAGACATGACAAAGACGGATAATTATTCTGCAATCGTTGTCCGCGTGGAGGAATAAAGAAGATGTTTCGGGCAGTTGTATTTGATATGGATGGTGTCATTACGGACACGGAAAAATTATACAGGAGATTTCAGTTAGAGGAAGGCAAGAAGCTGGGAATCCCGGATGATGTGATGGTCGTTGCCTGCGAGCGTATCGCGGGTGGCACGAAGTACGCAAACAAGAAGAGCTTTGAAGATGTCGTCGGTATGGGGATTGATTATTTTGATTTTCGGGAAGCGGTCGTGAACAAGCTGGACGCGCATATCCGGGCACACGGCGTGGAACTAAAGCCGGGCGTCGCAGATACATTAAAATATCTGAAAGAAAAAGGTGTTAAGGTTGGACTTGCAACTTCTACGGTGCGTGAACGTGCCACGGGATATCTGAAGGCGCATCATATTGACCGGTATTTTGATGAGCTGGTGTTCGGAGATACGGTTGCACATGGTAAGCCTGCACCGGATATTTACCTGAAAGCGTGTGAGATGCTGGATGTAAGACCGGAGGAGGCAATCGCCGTGGAGGATTCCATCAACGGAATCGTATCGGCGGGGCGTGCCGGCATGTATCCGGTTATGGTGATCGATCTGATCGAGCCGAACGACACCACGAAACAATACGCTAAGAAAGTATATGAATTCGGACGCATCGACCGTCTGAAGGAGTTAATATAGTGTCGAACAAGACCACTATGTAGATGGAAGATGTATGTAGATATGATTCTAAAACAGACCGTTGAAGCACGCTGGCACTTAACGAACGTAGTGAGTTTAGTACCATTGCGTGCTGAACCGAGCGAGAGCGTGTCTGTGTAGAATCATATCTACATACATCTTTGGAATAAAATATATCTTGTTCGATACGAGAATAATATGGAGGATAGAGAGATGAGTAACATGAATTTGCTGGTTGTTATTTTGAAACATGAGGATCTGGTAAGCGAGATCTGCAAGGAACTGGTAGAAGAAGGGATTCATGGAGGTACGATCGTTGATGGTACCGGTATGGCGAGTGTTGTCGAGAAGATGGATGACCTTCCGATCTTTGGAATGCTTCGTTCCATCCTTGCGGATGATGACGATCATGAAGTGGTAAAGATGATGTTCTTTGTCGTAGATGATGAAGAAATGAAGAAGGCACGCAAGACGATCAACGATGTGATCGGACTGGACAAGCCGAACACCGGAATTATGTTTGCACTTCCGGTATCATTTGTGGAAGGCTTGGGTGCGTAATCATGGATTTGAATATATTAACGTATTTGGGAATCATGCTGCTGGCAGCATTGATTGCGGGTAAGATTGTCAAACAGATGCGACTCCCGAACGTAACCGGATACCTGGTGATTGGACTTTTAATCGGTCCAAACTGTCTGAAGCTTCTGAGTGAAGAACTGATTGATCATATGGATTTGGTTACAGAGCTTGCTCTTGGCTGTATCGCATTTTCAATTGGCGCAGAGTTTAAGATGTCATTCCTTAAAAAGGTCGGAAAAGCACCGATTGTCATCGGAATCACAGAGGGCATGGGGGCTGTATTTGTAGTAGATACTATTTTGCTGCTGCTTGGATATGATGTCAGTTTTGCACTTGCACTTGGCGCGATTGCATCTGCAACAGCTGCAGCATCCACAATGATGATCGTGAAGCAGTATAAGACGAAAGGACCGGTCACGAATACACTGCTTCCGGTTGTTGCACTGGACGACGCAGTAGCACTTGTTGCGTATGGACTTTCCATGGCAGTTGCCAATGTTATAAGTTCGAGCGGAAGCGCACCGGTGGGTAAGCTTTTGATTGCTCCGTGTATTGAGATTTTTGGAGGCCTGTTGTTTGGTGCAGTACTTGGCGTGATCATGACGCTGCTTGTAAAAGTTTATACCGGACGTGGAAACCGGCTTGCAATCACAATCATGATGATCTGTCTGTGCGTGGGCGTTTCTGATATGGTAGGATTTTCGTCATTGCTTGCATGCATGATGCTTAGTACGATCTTTGCGAATATTTCAAAGCAGAACGACAAGATCTATGAGCCGCTGGACCGGATCACGCCACCGATTTACATGATGTTCTTCATCTTGTCCGGAGCATCGCTGGATGTCACGGTCATTGTATCTGTCGGAGTTGTTGGAGCGGTCTATGTCGTAGGTCGTATCATTGGTAAAGCGCTGGGGGCAGCGTTCGGGGCGAAGATCTCGAAGGCGCCGAAGGTTGTCCAGAAATGGCTTGGTCTGACGCTTGTGCCGCAGGAGGGTGTTGCCATCGGACTTGCAACCTCTGCCGGAAAATCTCTGCCGCAGTATGCCGCACAGATCCAGACAATCGTGTTGTGTGGTGTCGTAATCTATGAGTTGATCGGACCGGTCATCACGAAGCTTGCCTTGAAGAAGGCGGGGGAACTCGTGGAGGAACCAAAGAAAAAAGCCAGTGCGAAAGCGTAAATAAGTGAAATAGAAAGTAATAAACGCAACTCATTTTTCATATATATAACCAAAGCAAGTGGGTATGGCGGTCTGCCACACCGGACGAATGGGAGTCTATATGGAAAAACGGGTTGCGTTTTGTGTTTTAAAGGCACTGGTTGCAGCGTACATTGTGACCGGGCTTTTGCTTTTAATTCTGGCATTTGCATTGTATAAGCTGGGATTGAGTGAGAATGTTGTAGAACTGGGTGTTGTGTTTATCTATCTGCTGTCGAGTGCCATCGGCGGATTCTTCATCGGTAAATGCATGGAAGTAAAGCGGTTGTTGTGGGGCGTGTTGCTCGGATTGTTCTATGCGGTGCTCCTGCTTGTGTTATCTTTGATCGTGCGTGGAAATGCACAGGGAATCATACAATCCGGGTTGCTTAATACATTGATCTGCCTCGGTGGAGGGGCAATCGGTGCATTTCTGTCATAAAACATGGCAGAAATGCGTATTTACAAGTAGAATGTAAAAAAATAATGATGACAAATGACAGGACATGTGATAAAATATCCATTAATAATGCTAGTAGGAGGCGATAAAGATGAAGAGAATCAAAACTTTGACAGAAAAGACAATGAAGAGCACTGTAGTTAAGGGTGGTTGCGGCGAATGCCAGACATCTTGCCAGTCAGCATGTAAGACAAGCTGTACAGTTGGTAACCAGAGCTGCGAGAACAACTAATTACAGATAAAGAAAGTGTAATACATACACTTCGCACAAGAAAAGGGGATATCCTGCGATGTCCCCTTTCCTTAATGAATAAGAGAAATAGGAGTGACTAAGAAAGTGGTACACCAGTACAAGAACAATGGGTATAATATCGTGCTTGATGTGTGCAGCGGCTCCGTACATGTAGTGGATGACCTTGTATATGATATGATTGCGATGTACAAGGATAAGAAATTCGAAGAGATTGAACAGGCAATTTTAGAGAAGTATGGAGATACCTATAGTAAGGAAGATATCAAGGATGCGTATTCCGACATTTCCGAGTTAGAAGAAAAGGAACTGTTATTCACGGAAGATGTGTTCAAGGATGTCATTATCGATTTTAAGAAGAGAAAGACCGTAGTCAAGGCGCTTTGCTTACATATTGCACATGATTGTAACCTTGCCTGCAAGTATTGTTTCGCAGATGAGGGAGAATATCATGGTCAGAAACGGGAACTTATGAGTCTGGAAGTTGGCAAGCAGGCGATTGACTTTTTGATAGAGAATTCCGGAAACCGTGTAAACCTTGAAGTTGATTTCTTCGGCGGTGAGCCGTTGATGAACTTTGATGTGGTGAAGGAAATCGTAGCATATGGACGAAGCAAGGAGAAGGCGGCAAATAAGAACTTCCGTTTCACCCTGACGACAAATGGTATGCTGTTAAATGATGAAGTCATTGATTTCTGCAACAGAGAGATTTCAAACGTTGTATTGAGTCTCGACGGCAGAAAAGAGATTAATGACATGATGCGGCCAACCAGAAATGGAAAGGGAAGCTATGACATTATTGTGCCGAAGTTCCAGAAGTTCGTGGAGAAGCGCGGCGATAAGAGCTATTATGTGCGCGGTACATTTACGAGAAACAATCTGGACTTTACGAAGGATTTTGAATTGATGACCGAGCTTGGATTCAAGGAGATTTCCATTGAGCCGGTTGTCACACCAGATGAGAATGATTATGCGATCCGCGAGGAAGATTTACCAACGATTTTCGAGCAGTATGACAAGCTGGCAGTTGATCTGATCCGCCGGCAGAAGGAAGGAAAACCAGTGACATTCTTCCATTACAAGCTCGACTTAAATGGTGGCCCGTGTGTGTACAAGCGTCTGTCTGGATGTGGTTCCGGTACGGAGTATCTGGCAGTGACACCAACTGGAGATCTGTATCCGTGTCATCAGTTTGTTGGACACGATGAGTTCAAACTGGGTGATGTATTCCATGGTGTAGAACGAAACGATATCGTGGAAGAATTCAAGCTTTGCAATGTCTATGCCAAGGACAAATGCAAGGATTGCTTCGCAAGATTTTATTGCAGTGGCGGCTGTGCAGCGAATTCGTATCAGTTCCATGGCAATATATTAGACGCATACGATGTGGGTTGTGAATTGCAGCGGAAACGTGTCGAATGTGCCATTATGATGAAAGCAGCTCTGGCGGATGACGAAGAAGACGAAGCGGCAGAGTAAAATAAATGAAGGAGAGACAAAAAGATGAAGAAAACAAAAAGAAAAGCAGTCATCAATCTGATTATTTTCTTCCTGCTTCTGGCTGGCGGTATCTATATGGCAATCGCTGGTGTAGGACAGAATGAATCCGGTAAAACTGCGAATGTTCCGTTGGGACTGGATCTGCAGGGCGGTTTGTCCGTAACCTATGAGATTCAGGATGAGAAGCCGACAAGCGACGAGATTAAAGCAACTGTGGATAAGCTGCAGCGAAGAGTCGATGCGTACAGCTCAGAAGGTGAAGTGTATCAGGAAGGAAATGACCGTATCACGGTTGAGATTCCTCTGAACACAGAGAAGGTAGATGCGCATGACGTATTGGATGAACTCGGTCAGCCGGGACAGCTTCTGTTCCTTGATTCCGAGAACTATACAATCTGGCAGCAGAATCAGAACAATGGTACGAACGATGCATACGAAGCAGTTCTGACAGGTTCTGATATCAAGAACGCACAGGCAGGTGTGGACGACAGTGGTACAGTGAAGGATTATGTTGTACAGCTTCAGTTTACAGATGAAGGTGCGCAGAAGTTTGCAACTGCAACTGCAGCCAATATTGGAAAGCCAATCTATATCATCTATGATGGAGCCGTTGCAAGTGCTCCAACTGTACAGAGTGCAATCACAGATGGTAATGCAGTTATCAATAAGATTTCCAGCTATGATGAGGCAGAAAGCCTTGCATCAACAATTAAGATTGGTGCGCTGCCTCTGGAGTTGAAGCAGATTCAGTATAATATCGTTGGTGCAAAGCTTGGTCAGAAAGCAGTATCAACAAGCTTGATCGCCGGTGCGATCGGTTTTGGCTTGGTATGTATCTTGATGATTGTACTGTATCGTTTCCCAGGATTTATTGCCAGCTTAGCACTGACAGGTTATGTTGTATTGATGCTTTTGATTCTGAGCATCCGACACATCACACTGACACTTCCTGGTATTGCAGGTATTATCCTGTCAATCGGTATGGCAGTGGATGCGAATGTCATCATTTTCACACGTATCCGTGAGGAGATCTCTGCAGGCAGCGGTGTGCGTGCGGCAGTGAAGGCAGGTTTCTCCAAAGCGCTTTCCGCGATTTTGGATGGTAATATTACAACTTTGATTGCAACCGTTGTTTTGATGATCCTTGGCTCTGGTAGTATCAAGGGATTCGCGGTTACATTGATGCTTGGTATTGTCCTTTCTATGTTTACCGCATTGTTTGTGACAAAGATGCTTTTGAATTCGTTCTTAGAGCTTGGCGTACAGAATCCAAAGATGTATGGTAAGGCAAAGGAGCCAAAGATTCACGGATATGTAAAGAACTTCAAGATTTGTGGTGTTGCTTCTTTGATCGTGATCATTGCAGGACTTGCGTTCCTCGGTGTAAACCATTCAAGAATTGGCAAGTCATTAAATTACAGTCTGGAGTTTACCGGTGGTACATCAACAACTGCTACTTTTGCAGAGGACGATGTATATACACTGGAGCGTGCAGAGTCTGAGGTTGCACCAGTGATAGCAGAAACAGCGGGTATTGATGCTGGAACGATTCAGATTCAGACAGTAGAAGGAAACAATCAGGTTATCTTCAAGACATCCGAGCTTACAGAAGAGCAGAGTGCAAAGATTGACGACCTGTTGAAATCACAGTTTAAGGCAACAGAAGTGGACAACCAGAGTATCAGTTCTACCATCAGTGGTGAGATGAAGAAAGATGCGATCGTAGCGATTGCAGTATCTTCTGTATTGATGCTTCTGTACATTGCGTTCCGGTTCTCTGACGTGAAGTTTGGTGTCAGTGCGGTGCTTGCTCTTGTACATGATGTATTGGTTGTATTTGCGGCATACTCCATCGGAACACTGTCCGTTGGTAATACATTTATTGCGTGTATGCTGACAATCGTAGGTTACTCGATCAACGCGACAATCATTATCTTCGACCGTATTCGTGAGAATATGCGGACACAGGATAGTAAAGAAAGTCTGGAAGAGCTTGTCAACAAGAGTATCGGACAGACATTTACAAGAACGATTTATACATCCCTGACAACCTTTATCATGGTATTTGTATTGTTCGTGATGGGCGTAACTTCTCTGAAAGAATTTACATTCACATTGATGCTTGGTATCGTGTGTGGTGCTTATTCATCTGTATGTATCACCGGACCACTCTGGTATACAATGAAGAAGAAATTCTCCAAGAAAAATGCATAAGTAAAATAAGGTGGGGCTGTTTCGGCAGCCCCATTTTTAAGTGAAGAAGAGAGGAACACAGATATGTCGGAGTACAAAAAAGAAGAATGGCGGGTGAAACAGCCAGCCGCAGATATCCGCGCACTGGCAGAGCAGTTCTCGATCAGCCCGATATTGGCGCATATCATCGTGAACCGGGAGATCACGGAGCCAGATGCGGTTGCGTGTTATCTGAGTGATGATCTTGCATACACTCATGATCCAGCGTTAATGAAGGACATGGACAAGGGCTGCCAGATTATGAAAGAAAAGATTCGGGCAGGAAAGAAAATCCGTATTATCTCCGATTACGATGTAGATGGCATCACATCGAATTATATTCTGTATCAAGGGCTGCAAAAGGCAGGGGCAGATGTCTCTTATGATATCCCACACCGGATCATGGATGGGTATGGGATGAATGTACGGCTGGTGGAAGCGGCATACGCCGATGGCGTGGATACGATTATCACCTGTGACAATGGAATTGCGGCGGAGACCGCAGTCACCCGGGCGAAAGAACTTGGAATGACGGTGATCGTTACGGATCATCATGAGGTGCCGTGCGAGGTGACGGAAAACGGAGAAAAAAATTATCTGTATGTGAACGCGGATGCCGTGATCGATCCGCACCGCCCGGATTGCGCATATCCCTACAAGGACTTATGCGGCGCTGGTGTGGCGTACAAATTCATCCGGCATTTATACCGGGTGACGGAGCTTCCGTGGGAAGACGAAGATGCCTATATGGATATCTTAGCGCTTGGTACGGTGTGTGATATCATGCCGCTCACAGATGAGAACCGGATCTTTGTCAAGCGTGGACTGCGGAGACTTACGAACAGTACGAATCTTGGAATCAATGCGTTGAAGAAAGCGTTAGGTCTTGATGGAAAGCCAATCGAGGTGCATCATTTGAGCTTCCGGATTGGTCCGAGTCTGAACTCGACCGGACGACTGGAAAGTGCGAAAGAGGGCGTGGAGCTGCTGCTGACCGATGATCCGGCGCGGGCGGAAAGCCTGGCACAGGATATGGCGAAGCTCAACGAACTGCGGAAGGAGATGACCGACCGCGGTGTGCGGGCGGCAACGGACTGGGTGCGAAAGGATATTCGCATGATTCCGACCGAAGATGGTGTGAAAGAAAAGAAAATCGGGGATGATAAGGTTATCGTCCTGTATATGCCGGGGATTCATGAGAGCATCGCGGGACTGATCGCGAGCAAGCTGAAGGAAGCATTTTACCGTCCGACGCTTGTTTTTACCGATGCGGAAAATGGACAGGGACTGAAAGGCTCCGGGCGTTCGATTGAGACGTATAATATGTTTGATAAGCTCTGTGAACATAAAGAGTTGTTTGTGAAGGTTGGCGGACACCCGATGGCGGCGGGCTTTACGATTACGCGCGAAGCACTCGAATCGTTACGCGAAGCGTTAAACCGGGATTGCAATCTGACAGACGCAGATCTCGTCGAGAAGCTGTATGTGGATGAATCCTGTGCCATCAAGCAGCTGACATTGCCCCTCTATGAGGAGCTTGCAAAGCTGGAACCATACGGAACTGCCAATGTAAGACCATTGTTCGGTATCGTGAAAATGGGTATCCGATCGATCAAAATGGTTGGAAATGAAGGGCAATACGCACGTTGCACGTTTGTCGATGGCAATGGCACGCGCATAAACGGCATGGTATTTCGTGGAAAAGAGCTATTGGATAACATAAAAGTGTGGTTTGGAGACAAAGAATGTGATAAAATATTGAAGGGTTTACAAAACCATGCACTGATTGATATTCTGTATCATATGAAGAAGAACGAATTCAATGGAACCGTTTCGATTCAGATGGAGCCGGTATCAATCCGGAAAAGCGTATATTATGAGACATCAAAATAGAGCATAAGTGAAGGTAGGAGGAGCGCAAATGAAGAGTGTAAAGGATTATATCATCAGTATTCCGGATTTCCCAAGTAAGGGGATTATATTCCGAGATGTGACAAGTGTACTGGAAAGCCCGGAAGGGTATGCACTGGCAATTGATGAGCTGAACAAGCTGTTAGATGGAGTGGACTATGATCTGATCGCAGGTACAGAGTCGAGAGGATTTATCTTTGGCGCACCACTTGCCTATATGAACAAGAAGGGATTTATCCCGGTTCGTAAAAAGGGAAAGCTGCCACGTGAGACAGTCGAGATGAGCTACGATCTGGAGTACGGTTCTGCAACGATCGAGATCCATAAGGATGCGATCAAGCCGGGCGACAAGGTTGTACTGGTCGATGATCTGATAGCGACAGGCGGTACGATTCAGGCAGCAGCCAAGCTCGTCGAAGAGCTGGGTGGTGAGGTAGTAAAGATGATCTTCTTGATCGAGCTGACCGATCTTGGAGGAAGAAAATTGCTGGAGGGCTACGATGTAGCATCTGTTGTACAGTACGAAGGTGAGTGATTTTTATGGCGGATACAACCTATAAGATACCACATGATACACTGAAAAAAGAAATCAGTAAACCGGAGGATTTTACGCCGCCGGAGGAATTGTATAAAAAATTGATTGCTACCATTCGCGCGTATCGTCCGACGACGGATCTGTCGGAGATCGAGAAGGCGTATAAGATTGCAAGCAAAGCGCACGAAGGTCAGAAGCGAAAGTCCGGGGAACCATATATTATTCACCCGCTTTGCGTGGCAATCATTCTGGCAGAACTGGAACTTGATAAAGAGACGATCGTAGCAGGAATCCTGCATGATGTTGTAGAGGATACGGTCATGACGCGGGAGGAGATTGCAAAGGAATTCTCCGAAGAGGTAGCACTGCTTGTCGATGGCGTTACGAAGCTGACACAGCTCGATCTGTCACAGGATAAGATCGAGGTTCAGGCAGAGAACCTGCGTAAGATGTTCCTTGCGATGGCGAAGGATATCCGTGTCATCCTGATCAAGCTTGCCGACCGTCTGCACAATCTGCGTACAATGCAGTACCAGTCACCGGCAAAGCAGATCGAAAAGTCGCGTGAGACGATGGATATTTACGCACCACTCGCACACCGTCTTGGTATTTCCAAGATCAAGGTCGAACTCGATGACCTCTCCATGCAGTATCTCTATCCAGAGGTATACAAGAACTTAAAGGAAGAGATCACCACACGACTGAATGCGAGCGAGGATTTCATCGTACAGATGGTAGAACAGGTTAAGCAGTATATGAAGGAAGCTGGCATCGAGGCAGAGGTAGACGGACGTGTCAAGCATCTGTTCTCCATCTATAAGAAAATGATCACGCAGAATAAGACGCTCGACCAGATTTACGATATTCATGCAATTCGTATCAAGGTCGATACGGTACGGGATTGTTATGCGGCACTCGGAATTATTCATGAGAAATACAAGCCAATTCCGGGACGTTTCAAAGATTATATCGCAATGCCGAAAGAGAACATGTACCAGTCTCTCCACACGACATTGATTGGACCGGGTGGTCGTCCGTTCGAGATTCAGATTCGAACCTACGAGATGCACCGTACCGCGGAATATGGTATTGCTGCACATTGGAAATACAAAGAAGGCGGCAGTGGCAAGAACGATAACGAAGAGCAGAAGTTAAGCTGGCTCAGACAGATTCTGGAATGGCAGACCGATACGACAGATAACAAGGAATTCATGAACGCCATCAAGACAGATTTGGATCTGTTTTCAGATCAGGTGTATGTATTTACACCAGCGGGCGATGTCAAGAATCTTCCGGCTGGTTCTACACCAATTGATTTTGCCTACAGCATTCATACGGCGGTCGGAAACAAGCTGATTGGTGCGCGTGTCAATGGACGGCAGGTGCCGATCGAGACAGAGCTTCATAATGGTGATCGTGTTGAGATTATCACATCGCAGAACTCCAAAGGTCCAAGTATGGACTGGCTGTCTGTGGTAAAGAGTTCACAGGCAAAGACGAAGATTAACCAGTGGTTCCGGCAGGAGAACAAGACAGATAATATCCAGCGTGGTAAAGATGCGATGGCGGCATACTGTAAGACAAAGGGTATCGTGTTATCGAACCTTTTGCTGCCGGAACTGCAGGAAAAGGTAATGAAGAAATACAACTTCCTGACATGGGATGCCGTGCTTGCATCAATCGGACATGGCGGCCTGAAAGAAGGACAGGTTGTCAACCGTCTGCAGGAAGAATACAAAAAAGAAGAAGCAAAGAAGATCACAGAGGAACAGATTGTTGACAAGATCAACACACCGGGCAGAGGCGAAAGTCACAAGCATGCCAAGGGTGGTATTGTGGTCAAAGGTATGGACGATGTTGCAGTGCGTTTTTCACGCTGCTGTGCTCCAGTACCGGGTGATGAGATCGTCGGTTACATCACGCGTGGACGTGGAGTATCCATTCATCGTACCGATTGCGTAAATGTTCTTTGCATGGATGAATTTGACCGGAAGCGTCTGATTGAGGCGGAATGGTCTGAAGATCTGTTGCAGAATCAGAAGATGTATATGACGGAGATTAACATCTACGCGAACGACAGTAAGGGACTGGTGTTCTCGCTGTCGAAGATCTTCAATGAGGAGAACATCAACCTGACAGGTATGAATGTCCGTGTCAATAAGCAGGGCAAGGCGACGGTTTCCGTGAAGTTTGAGATTCGCTCGAAGGAGCAGCTCAACAAGCTGATCGCGAAGATCCGGAACGTGGAAGGGATCATCGATATCGAGCGTACGACGGGGTGATTCATAAATTTACAAAATGGTAGAGGAGTTGAACGCAAACTACGCAATTCTATGCAGACGCGCTCTCGCTCGGTTCAGCACGCAGTGGTACTAAATTCGCGACAAAGAGCAGTCGCTCATTAAGTGCCAGCGTGCTTCAACGGTCTGCATATGAATTGGTAGATTGTGTCCAACTCTATCTACGAATTGGAAAATGATACAATCACAGTGGCGTCTGACCTTGAAAGGAGTTTTATGGGAAAGATTGAGATAACAAAGAAAGTGCTCGGTATCTGTGCGACGAATTGTTATACAATGGGAGATACAGATACACGGGAAGCGGTGATTATTGACCCCGGAGATAGAGCAGATATTTTGATAAAGGACTGGAAAGACCGAAACTGGCATCCGCAGGCGGTGCTCTTGACGCATGGACATTTTGACCATATCGGGGCGCTGGCTGGCGTGAAGAAGGAGTACCCGGATATTAAGGTGTATGCGGCAGCTAAGGAGAAGGAAGTCATGGAGAGTCCGGCTCTGAATCTGTCATCGTCATTTGGCGCAGCATTTACGGCGCAGGCGGATATCTATTTGGAAGATGGCGCCGAGATCGAGGTACTTGGACGGAAATGTAAGTGCCTGTTAGTACCGGGACATACGAAGGGCGGCATGTGCTATTATTTCCCGGAGGAGCATGTTGTCTTTACCGGCGATACGCTGTTTTGTTATAGCGTCGGAAGAACGGACTTCCCGACGGGCGATGCGAAGGCTCTGGAAGATGCCATCCGTGAGAAATTATTTGTGCTTCCAGATGAGACACTCGTGCTTCCGGGACATGATGCACAGACAATGATTGGAAAGGAAAAGAAGGGCAATCCGTATTTCTAAGATGATACTGCTAGACCAGAATAACCAATTATATAACAACGACCTGCGGGCGATGATCATGGCGTTTTATCCGGGAGTAAAGATCGTCGAGGACGCGGGCTTGTCCGACGATTTTGATCTGCGGCTCCTGATCCGATATGAGGAAGCTTTTACGATTCTCACTGTGTGCAAGCATGGACATGAGTGCGACAAGCCGGATGATCTGCAGGAGGTGCCAGAGCTTCCGGCGTATAAGGATAAGCTGTTGATATCCACCTGTGGACTGCGGGCGAAGATTCTTGTTGATTACCGGAATAAGCCAGAATTCCGAAATGTGTTGAAAATGGCGTCTTACCGGCTGCTTGGACAGTTTGCAGACCGGAGACTTCCGTGGGGCGACCTGACGGGAGTACGTCCGACGAAGATCGCGATGACGAAGCTTCTGGAGTATCTGGCGGAACAGACAGATGAAGCTGGCATGAACGGACATGATGCCGAGGAGCATGTAGATCGGACACATGAAAAACAGCAGGAAATACACGATAGAATCGTACAATATTACCGCGATATCTACGACACAAGCGTGCAGAAAGCAGAGCTTGCAACGACGGTGGCAGAAAACGAGCATCGTCTGGTGAAGGGAATTGATCTTGACAACGACTATTGTCTGTATGTCGGGATTCCGTTTTGCCCAAGCCGGTGTCTGTATTGTTCCTTCACATCGTATCCGATTGGGATTTATGCGGAGAAAGCAAAGACCTATATTGACACGCTGTGTAAGGAGTTAGCCTATGTGGCAGAACAGTATAAGCACAAACGGTTAGTGGCAATCTACATTGGCGGCGGAACGCCGACGTCGATCTCGCATGAGTTGCTTGCGGTGCTATTGAAGCAGATTCAGACCGTATTCCGGCTGCAGGAACCGGAGGTTGCCGATGGGCTTGTGGAGTTTACCGTGGAGGCAGGACGCCCGGACAGCATCACCCCGGAGAAGCTTGCGGTGATGAAGGAATATGGCGTGACGCGGATCAGCATCAATCCACAGACGATGAATGACGAGACACTACGGACAATCGGGCGTGCGCACAATGCGGCTCAGGTGAAGGAAGCATTTGCGATGGCAAGGCAGGCGGGCTTTGATAACATCAACATGGATCTGATTGCGGGACTTCCGGGAGAAGACTTACACGCGATGAAACATACGTTAGAAGAAATCCAGGCATTGGCACCGGAGAGCCTGACGGTACATTCCCTGGCAATCAAGCGTGCAGCGAATCTGAACCAGCAGATGGATGATTACAAATCCACAATCCATCATGACATGGATGCGATGCATACGGCGGCACAGGAGACGGCGCAGGCACTTGGCATGGAACCGTATTATCTGTACCGGCAGAAAAATATCGGCGGCAATCTGGAGAATGTCGGATATGCGAAGCCGGGCTGCGAATGCTTATATAATATTTTGATTATGGAAGAGATGACAGATATCATTGCGGCGGGCGCAGGTGCGTCGACGAAGCTTGTCTATCATGCAGAAAATCGTGTGGAGCGGGTAGAAAACTGCAAATCTGTCGATGATTATATCAGCCGTTTTGATGAAATGCTTGACCGAAAGCGCAAAGCGTTTTAAAATCGAACGAGAATGAATACAAGCGGGAGGAAAAAGATGGCAATGAAGAAGAAGCCGGTAACCGGCATGAAAGATATATTACCAAAGGAGATGGCAATCCGTGATTACTGTATCGCATTGATCAAGGATACCTATAAGACATTTGGATTTAATTCGATGGAGACACCTTGTGTCGAGCATATCGAGAACCTGAACAGCAAGCAGGGCGGCGAGAATGAGAAGCTTATCTTCAAGATCTTGAAACGTGGTGAGAAGCTGAAGATCGACGAGGCAAAGGAAGAGCTTGACTTAGTTGACGGCGGACTCCGTTACGATCTGACGGTACCGCTTTGTAGATATTATTCGAACAATGCGAATGAACTGCCGAGCCCGTTTAAGGCGTTGCAGATGGGAAATGTATGGAGAGCCGACCGCCCGCAGCGAGGACGTTACAGACAGTTCATGCAATGCGATATTGATATCTTAGGTGAGCCGACAATCTTGGCAGAGATCGAGCTGATCTTAGCGACGACGACACTGCTTGGCAAGCTGGATTTCAAGAACTTTACGATCCGTATCAATGACCGTCGTATCTTAAAGGCGATGGCAACTTACAGCGGATTTGCGGAAGCTGATTATGATACCGTATTTATTATCCTCGATAAGATGGATAAGATCGGTTTGGATGGCGTCAAGGAAGAGCTTCTGAAGGAAGGCTATGCCGAGGATGCTGTGACAAAATATCTCGAACTGTTCGAGAAGGTGACAGCCGACATCAGCGGCGTACAGTATCTGAAGGAGACTCTTGGCGCGTTCTTACCGGAAGAGGTTGCTGAGAATTTGAAGACGATCATCGACAGTGTGGAGAGCACGAAGAGTGCGGACTTCAAGATGGCATTTGATCCGACTCTGGTACGTGGTATGTCGTATTATACAGGTCCAATCTTTGAGATCTCAATGGATGAGTATGGCGGATCTGTCGGCGGCGGCGGACGTTACGACGAGATGATCGGCAAATTCACCGGTCAGCCAACACCGGCATGTGGATTCTCCATCGGTTTTGAGCGAATCATCATGCTGCTTCTCGAGCGCGATTTTGAGATACCGGGAAGCAAGAACAAGACCGCATACCTAATCGACAAGAAGATGCCAAGCGACAAGCTGCTTAAGATCTTAGAGCAGGCAAAACAGGCAAGAGCCGAGGGGCAGATCGTGAATATCGCAATCATGAAGAAGAACAAGAAGTTCCAGAAGGATCAGATGATTACAGAGGGCTATACACAGTTCGAAGAGTTCTATGCGGATTCCTTTGAGGGGTAACCATTATTTATGATATGAAAACGCTCCGTAGCTGATGTAGATAATCGCGAACTCAGAACGACAGAGACGGGAGCGGGTATTTATAAATTAACTTAGACACAGGAGGCTATGAAAATGGCAGAGTCAATGCAGGGACTTCACAGAAGTCACAGATGTACAGAAGTAAATAATACGATGATTGGGAATACCGTCACCGTGATGGGATGGGTGCAGAAGAGCCGGAACAAAGGCGGAATTATCTTCGTCGATCTGCGTGATCGAAGCGGGATTCTGCAGGTAATCTTCGAAGAAGCAAACTGTGGTGAGGAGAGCTTCGCAAAGGCGGAGAAGCTTCGTTCCGAGTTTGTCGTTGCAATTACCGGTGAGGTTGCAAAGCGTGGCGGCGCAGTCAATGAGAATCTTGCAACCGGTGATATCGAAGTCATCGCGAAGGATATCCGTATCCTTGCAGAAGCAGATACACCACCATTCCCAATCGAGGAGAACAGCAAGACGAAGGAAGATCTTCGCCTGAAATACCGTTATCTGGATCTTCGTCGTCCGGACTTACAGAAGAATATCATGATGCGCAGCAAGGTGACAACACTGGTTCGTTCCTTCATGGCAGACGAAGGCTTTATCGAGATCGAGACACCGACACTTTGTAAGTCCACTCCGGAAGGCGCGCGTGATTACCTTGTACCAAGCCGCATACATCCGGGTGAGTTCTATGCATTGCCACAGTCACCACAGATTTACAAGCAGCTTCTGATGTGCTCCGGCTACGACCGTTATTTCCAGATCGCACGCTGCTATCGTGATGAGGATCTGCGTGCCGACAGACAGCCGGAATTTACACAGATCGATATGGAGCTTTCGTTCGTGGATGTCGATGATGTTATCGATGTCAATGAGCGTCTGCTTGCAAAGCTGTTCAAGGAAGTCATCGGTGTCGATGTTCAGCTTCCGATTCAGCGTATGACATACAAAGAGGCGATGGAGCGTTTCGGTTCCGATAAGCCGGATCTCCGTTTTGGTATGGAGCTTTGTGATGTGACAGATGTTGTGAAGGATTGTGAATTTGTCGTATTCAAGAATGCGATTGAAGCCGGCGGAAGCGTGCGCGGTATCAATGCCGAGGGACAGGGTGCAATGCCAAGAAAGAAGATTGATGCACTCGTTGACTTTGCCAAGGGTTATGGCGCAAAGGGACTTGCCTATATTGCAATCCATGAAGATGGAACAATGAAGTCTTCGTTTGCAAAGTTCATGAAGGACGAGGAGATGCAGGCACTTGTTGAGAAGATGAATGGTAAGCCGGGCGATTTACTGCTCTTTGCAGCAGATAAGAGCAAGCTTGTCTATGATGTACTTGGTGCACTTCGTCTTGAGATCGCAGATCAGCTTGGACTGTTGAAGAAAGATGAATACCGTTTCGTATGGATTACAGAGTTCCCACTGCTTGAGTGGAGCGAGGAGCTTGGCAGATATCAGGCAATGCACCATCCATTTACGATGCCGATGGAAGAGGATCTGCAGTATATCGAGTCTGATCCGGGCAGAGTACGTGCAAAGGCATACGATATCGTATTAAATGGTACAGAAATCGGTGGTGGTTCCGTGCGTATCCACCAGGATGACATTCAGGAAATGATGTTCAAGGCACTTGGATTCACGATGGAGCGTGCATACGACCAATTTGGATTCCTGTTAAATGCATTTAAGTATGGAGTACCGCCACATGCAGGACTTGCATACGGACTTGACCGTCTGGTTATGCTGATGGCACAGGAAGATTCTATTCGTGATGTTATCGCATTCCCAAAGGTAAAGGATGCTTCCTGCCTGATGAGCGAGGCACCAAATACCGTCGATGCAAAGCAGCTTGAAGAGCTTGGAATCTCGATTGTGAAGCCGGAAGCTGAGACAGAAGAATAAAGAATAATAAGAAGATTACCGCATATGTATAGACTAAGGGAGACCGGAGTTTTGCATATGCGGTTTTTTGATCGGAAAAAAATCAGATTGTTGTTTGGATTTACCGTATTTTTAGTTTTGCTGATTCTGAATTGTGTGATGTATTGTAACAAAGCGGGGATGAAACGGGATTTGGTCGTTGTGATTGATGTCGGACATGGCGGCAATGATCCGGGAAAAATCGGCGTGGATAATGTAAAAGAAAAAGATGTGAATTTGCAGATTGCCCTATGCTTGAAAGCACAGTTACAGGCGCGGGGTGTGAAGGTAATCCTGACACGCGAGGGGGATGTGTGTCTGGCAACGAATGGTGCGACGAACAAGAAAGTATCTGATATGCATAACCGGGTGAGCCTGATCAATGCGTCCAGCGCGGACTATATGATCAGTATCCACCAGAACAGCTACCCCGAGGCAGAGATCAGCGGACCGCAGGTATTTTATTATGGTTCATCGGAAATGTCGAAGAAACTGGCGGAAGCGATACAGGCGCAGTTGATCGCCGATTTGCAGCCACCGAAGGAACGGGAGATTAAGACGGGCAATGATCTGTATATCCTGAAAAACAGTCAATGCCCGGGCGTAATCGTAGAGTGTGGATTCCTGAGCAATCCGACAGAATGCGAGAACTTGCAGAATCCACAATATCAGCAGGCGGTCGCGGCGGCAATTGCGCGCGCCATCTGCAAATTATAATTCGACGGTGAAACAGATCCATGTATGTTCATGGAATGTCTCGTTATCCAGATAGATTTTACCGTTGTAATGATCGACCAATTCTTTCAGATTCGGCAGACCTTGTCCGCGGGAGGTGCGTACTTCTGCGGACGTTTTGGTAGAATAGCCACGGACAAACATTTTCTTGCGCAGCTCTGAAGAAATCTCCCCTCCTTCGTTCTTTGTCTGAAATCGGATGTGTTCGTTTTTGCTGTCAAGAATCAGCGAGAATGTATGTCCGGGTTCTGTCGCTTCAATCGCATTGTCAATCAGAATTCCTAAGATACGGATCAGGTCGTACTCTGGAACCGGCGTAATAAGGGAGCGGTTCTTGATCTTAACAGAGATCAACCTGCCTTTTTGTTCTGCCTCTTTAATCTTACTAAATACAAATCCCGCTACAACGGGAAGATTGATCTTCAAAAGCTCAGATTCGTTGAACTCCTCTTCCAGAAATGTTGAATAATTCGCGATCGCGTCACTTAACGAATCATAGTCTTTGTAAGTATATGGCAGCATGCGGATCGCATTCATCTGATTGTTGAAATCATGCTGTTTGCCTAAGATGTCAGAGATCAGATCGTGCGCCATCGGTTCATAGGTCTGGTAATCTTTGATATCCTGTTGCTGAATTGTAATTGTGCGTTGCTGCTTTAGAACCATGATATCTGCTAACAGCAAGATGATCATAAAGGTTACGGTCATAGGAAATACTGCAATGGCATCGAGAGAATCAATTTTTGAGATTGCAATTGTCACTAAGTAAAGCATAGATATATAAGATAGTACAAGTTTGGCGATTAGTTTCCCGCTATTGATAAAAGTATGTAATCGGTTCAGTGGTAGTAAAGAGATAAAAATACAAATTACGCCAATAATGCATGTTAAGGTTAAATCGCTTATGATACTTGAAGAAGCAGAGATGGAGACAGGTAGGAGGATAATAGTGATTGCTTCGATTAAACCATATGTAACATAGCTAAACATAAATGGGAAAACACTTGTTGATATAGAGATATGCAAAATGAGACTATATGAAAATAACATTATAGGGAATGTTAAAAACCAGCCAAATACGTTTGGGATAAAGATAGAGAGAAGATTATTTATTATTCCACATACAGGTAAAAGTAACAGAGCTACAGATAATAAATCTCGCCTTTTTTTCCCTAAAAAGGAGCAGATGAGTATCAGTTCTGCAATTGTCTCCACAATATATGTACAACTGGTTAATATAAAAACTTTCATATAGTTCAAATCCCCTTCTGTTTTATAAATATTATAGAAGTATTTAGGGAAAGATGTCAATTAAATGTAATAACTGAATGGAATGAGTTTATTATGTAAATGAAGGAAAAATGTTGTCTATTCCCCACGAAATGTCGTTCGTTCCAAATCTATTGCGCATTTATTTTAATCATGTTAAGAATAATACAGGAATTCATTTGGGGATGAATTTCGAAGAATATTCTTTCAGAAGGAGGAGATGTGTGATGAAGGATATGAAGAAGGCGGTTGCTGCACAGTTGGAGGATTTGTCAGATGTAATCCTGACTCTTACAGGATGCCGGCATTTTTGGGGAGAGCCGGAGCTTCCTGATTGTATGAGAGTCGAGATGGAATCAGAATCTGAGAACTAGTACATCAACCAAAACACTTGGGGGTATCCGTTGTGCGGACTTTTGGCGGATATCCCATTTGTTAAAAAGCACATGGAGAACATAAGACAGGGGATGAATTATGAGTATCAATCATAGGATAGGGGAGCATGTGACACGGTATCTCGTGGGACGTGACTATGATGTGGCAGATGTGCAGTGTGCAAAAGTATGCTATGCAGTGGAATCAATTGTGGGAGATTTGCAAAAAGATCTTGTTCTATTTGTTATCTTTGCAGTATCTGGATTTTTCTGGGAATTTTTGTTTTGCTTTGTGACGGTCAATCTGGTTCGCCGGTTTCTGGGCGGTATCCATATGAGAACAAACATTGGGTGTACAGTTGCTTCGGTCAGTGTGTACGTGATCGCAGTGGCGGGCGGTGTACATGTCATATTTCCATATCCGGTCGTAGCGGGATTGTTGCTGTTTATGATGTATCTGATGGCGACGATCGCACCATTACCATCGCCAAATCGACCGGTTTACAAGGGAGAACGAAAAAAGAAGATTCAACAAAAAGGCTTGATCGGACTAGGCGTATTGAGTATCTGTTCGGTGATCTACCCTGCTTGTTCCACATTTATTGCATGGATTTTGATTTTACAGATTGTGGAGGTAGGAGTTGTAGTGATGAGAGAAAACTATTTGAATTATAAGGATATGGATGCGCCGCCGTCGATGTCGGAGGAGGCGGAAAAGCTATTTATGGAATGTACGCGGAATTATGAAGCACGAATGAATGGCTTGCTTCATTATCCGACGGAGTTTCGCTCTATGACGCGAAAAGAACGAACCAGCGCATTTAAGGGCTTTACGGATCAGGAAAAAGATGCAGTGATGAATCTTATGACAGACGAACAGAAGGAACGATTGGTTCAGGATATCCGTTATCAGGCGGTGCTTGATTTCAGACGTGGGAAATAACGAGCAGGGACTGAAAGTGCTTTGGTAAAATATTTTCAGTCCCTGCTAATTATCTTTTTGACATAATCTTTATATTTACGTCCGACGGGTGTCGAGATATTGTGATTTCCCAGATAGAGAAGCGCATTGGTCGGATCGTAAGAGTTTACATAATCGCTGTTTACAATAAAGCTTCGATGGCTTTGAATGAAATTCGGCGGAAGCTGTGCAATCAGTTCTTTCAGACGGATACCGCTTGTGTTGATCACATTGCTTTCCTCATAGATCGTCAGGTTCTTGCCAGCCGCTTCGATATACAGGATCTTTTCTGGAAGAACGCGAAAATAAATACCATTGACATCGCGTAGTTCTATGGGCGTAACGTCCAGAAAACGATTGTGGATCAGCTTGTCGATGGTATATAACAAATCTTCTTTCTTATAGGGCTTTACCAGAAAATCATAACAATTCGTTGCATGTATTGCACGTGGTGCATCCAAGGAATATGCAGTCAGATACAGGATTGGTGTTTTGACATAACGCTGCATGGAACGAATCTGTGTTCCAAGTGCGATACCGTCCTGCTCGGACTCGTCATCTCCAAGAGAAATATCCAATAGGAATAGTTGGATTTTATTTGCGTGCATCAATTGGGTTGCCTGCTGGTAATTGGTTGCCTTTATGCAATTCATATGATCGTATTTTTCGAGCAGGATGGATTCGATGCCATCTAACTGTTCCTGATCATCTTCTACTATTAAAACATCCATAAAGGAGCTCCTTTCACACGACTGTACATTATAAATACGGCGTGATTTGAATGTCAATCTTTTTTCGATGCTGATGGAAAACTCGGTAAAGAACATGCTAAAAACATACAAAATATGACAGAAGCGTTTGCTTTTTTATAGAAAAAGCGTTATGATACAAATAGTATTGGAATGTCTGGATTGGACAAAATTGGAGGGTATATATATGAACATAGCAGCAATCGGAAATTCAAATCTGACGCTGGCAGTCAGTGATACCGGAAGTATGAATGCCATTGATATGGCGATGCTTAAAAAATCACTGGATGCGGTGGAGACAAATGGTGCGATGATTACACAGATGATGGAACAGTCTGTGAATCCAAACATCGGTGCAAACATTGATATCCGTTTATAAATGATATGATAAGTCCTGCATTTTGCGTGCAGGACTTTTTCTTTTGAATCAACGTCAAATAAATGTAAAATATGATAATTCCACGTCTTGTTTTTCATATAGCTATCGCGTACAATGCATTTTAGTTTTGTTCATTTTTATTTAAGATAAGAGGTATAAGATGAAGACGAAGATGACGTCCAAAGAGCGGCTTCCGTTGATCGGAATGACTGTCTCAGCATTTATTTTTAATACATCCGAGTTTATGCCAATCGGTCTGCTGACTGATATTGCAAATAGCTTTTCAATTTCTGAGGCGAAGGCGGGCATGTTGATCACGGTATATTCGTGGATCGTTATGTTGCTTTCCCTGCCGCTCATGCTGCTCGTGAGCAAGATTGATTATAAGAAGTTATTTATGGGAACAGTTGCATTGTTCGGAATCTGTCAGGTGTTGACCGTGTTGTCAAACAGCTACGGCATGCTGATGGCGTCCCGAATCGGTGTAGCCTGTGCACATGCGATTTTCTGGTCGATTGCGTCTCCGATTGCAGTGCGTATGGCATCGGAAGAACATCAGTCCAAAGCACTCAGCATGGTCGTGACAGGTACTTCGGTTGCGACGATTGCAGGACTTCCGCTTGGAAAAATGATTGGACATTATGCAGGATGGAGAATCGCCTTTTTGATCGTGGCAATCATCACATTCGTTGTTTTGACATATATGGCATTCCTGTTCCCGAAGATGGAGTGTGGCGAGCCGTTCCGTGTGAAGCAGCTGCCAGAACTATTTAAGAATCGTGCACTTGTCTGCATCTATATTCAGACATTTTTGTTTGTAGTGGGCTATTATACGAGCTACAGTTATATCGATCCGTTCCTGCAGCAGGTCGCACACATGGGAAATAGTACAGTCACCATTACATTGTTTGTGTTTGGTGCCGCAGGATTGCTCGGCAGTTTTCTGTTCTCGAAATTCTATGACAAATACCGGCATGGATTTTTACGCACGGTGATGATTTCGTTGGCGGTTGAACTGTTATTGTTGCTTCCTGCAGCAGGACAGCCGGGATTTATAATGGCGCTTTGTGCTTTATGGGGCATTACAGTGCTTGTATTTAATGTATCGTTCCAGTCAGAGACGATCCGCTGTACGGATGAACAGTCCTCGTCGGTTGCAATGTCGATTTTTTCTGGCATTTTCAATTTTGGTATCGGCGCAGGCAGCTTCCTTGGTGGAATTGTGTGTGACAAGGGACAAATCTCGCATATTGGTTTTGTAGGAGCTGCATTTGCGGCAGTCTCTGTGTTATTCTTCCTGACATGTATGTCGAAGAATCTGGTGGAGAATAAGTAACATTGATTGCTCTTTTTTCTGAAATGAGATATCATGTAAGCGGTTGTATCACAGATACAATCGCTTATTTTATGTGAATATATGGTAGTAAAGCAGCTCAGTAAGGCGGTCGCTCTTATGGGGGATATTGCGCAGGCACAGTCGGTTGGCTGCACCGAACAGACAGCCGAGAGTCTGATTGCATCTGGAAAGAGAAAGATACAGGCAGCAATTGGATAGCTGGTGGAGGAAGATGATCGTGTCAGATGTAACCGGAGATGGTGTACCGGAATTGCTATTTGTAGAAAAATCACCGTATTCCGAAGAGTATGTGGAATATGATGCATTGAATATATTCACGGTCGAAAATGGTGCTGCGAAGCAGATCTATTATGCAGATCATTGGGAGACACAGGTTGCTGGAGGAAATGTATATTCGTTGTTTCAGGTGGACGGCGAATCGACGCTTTACTCGTGCAATGGCATGCAGGATGAAAGTACCTTTGAGGATTACTGCCGATATGTTGTACAGCCTGATGGAACCTTGCAGGAGGAGTCGCTGATGTCGCGTAAACGGGAACCGAACGAGGACTATTCCGTTTTTTTATTACCGGTAGTATCAACAAAATATTTTTTGCCCTCAACCCCGCATATTTCCTCACTTTTTCTAAATGTTCCAAACTTACGCTTTACATTTCTATAAAACTTATGCTATGGTGGATGTGTTGTCGAGAATCGTTGTTCTGGCGTAGTTCGGTAACAGTCGGAAATACTCTTTTATATATTCATTTCATCTATGAAATTCCCCGTTATTTATAGTTTGGTAAAAACAGAATGAATGAGAAAAACAGGAGTTTTTTGCTTGCAAAAAAGGAGGAGCGTATGGGAGAAGAAAAGAAATTAAACATCCGTATTGGACAGGTCAAGGATGTCAACAACCGGCAGGTATTCAGCAATCATGTACTTTGTGCACAGTTTCTGCGCGACTATGCAGATCTGGATATCTTAAAGAATGTTCAGCCGGAGGATATCGAGGATGTGACGGACAAGTATCAGGCATACTTGGGAATCGAATTTGAGACGGACACCGTGAAGAAGATCCATTTGCCAGAAATGCGGAAAGATATGCCGCTTTATATGGTTTCCCTTATTGAACATAAAAGTGATGTCGATTATAATGTGTGTATGCAGTTACTTCGCTACACGGTATGTATCTGGGATGATTATGCAAAGACGATGGAGAAAGCGCATCCGGGGATTTCTAAGACGAAGGGGTTCCGGTATCCGCCGGTGTTCCCGATTGTGTATTATGAGGGCACGGGAAAATGGACAGCAGCTATGCACGTAAAAGAACGGGTGTTTATGAATGAGATCTTTGCATCATATATACCGGATTTTACATACCGGCTTGTGAATGTTCACCAGTATACAAACGAAGAGCTGCTGATTCATGAGGATGAAATGTCGCTTTTGATGATGATAAACCGCATCCAGACACCGCAGGATTTTACAGATTTTCTCAGATCCAATCAGGATGAGATCCGCGAGATCATGGAGCGGGCATCGGAGAATATCGTGCAGATCATTGTAAATTCGCTGTGGGCGTTATTTATGAAGATGCAGGTATCGGTTTCTGAGGCGACAGATTGTTTGAGAAAAATGATCGGAGGCGAGAGCATGGGAAACTGGTTTGAGAATATGGAGCCAATGAACATACAGGAAGAGCGGGCAAAGACGAAGAAGGCTGAGGAAGAACTGGAAGAAAGTGTTAAAGCAATGTTTAAACTGCTAAAGAAGCTGTGCCCCACAAAGGAACAGGCGGTTCAGGAATTGATAGAATCCTATGACAAAACCGAGGAGGAAGCACAGAAGCTCGTAGAACAATATTGGTGACAAGTATATAAGAAATGGCGCAGGATATCCTGCGCCGTTTTCTATATATTGTGTTTCTAAAGTCAAAACATCAATATCGTGTATCAAATATTTCGAAATGTTACAAAATGTAACAATTTTATGTGAACCATTAAAAAGAATAGGTTTACAGAAAATGAAATCGAAAAATACTCAAAAACGTAGCGAAAATGCGAAGAATTTGTGAACTTTTGAAAAAACATCCAAAAACTGGTTGACAATAATATTACAGGTTGCTATAATGGGCAATGTAATAAGTTGTAACATATTTGTAACAAATTGGAGGTAAGAACATGAAAAGACCATCCGTAAAGTGGTTGGCGGTAGCGGCGGCAGGTTGCATTTTCGCTTCGTCCATGGGTACATACACATATACCGCGTTGGCAGACGAGTTTGTATATACCGATGCTAACGTCAGTATAACATCAATCGTAGATCGCTATATTGAAGAAAATGGTGGAGACGTATTTACAGCTGATGCAACTCCAGAGGATGCAACAGCACCGGCTGCAGTTGTTGCAGAGGCAACAGCAACCGACGCAGTAGCAACAGGCGAGATTCAGGAGATTGCAAAGGTAACAGGAGAAATCGCAGAAGTTCCTTCCGAGGAAACAACGGAGGCACCGGCAACGGAAGAGCCAACGACAGAAGCACCTGTACAGGAAGCATCTGAGGCGGCAGCATCACCGGTTATGGATTTCACAGGAAAGGCAATCGTCACAGCATCTGGTTCCGTAAATATTCGTCAGTCTGGTGATGTGAATGCAGCAAAGGTTGGAACGATTGATGCAGGCGGACTTGTAAACATCGTAGAAAAAGGTGATACATGGTCCCATATCACATCAGGAAATGTAGATGGATATATCAGAAATGATTTGTTAGCATTTGAAGGGGATGCAGCAAGCTATGCAAGCGCAAATCTCTCGAAGGTTGCAGTTGTAAATACAGCAGCATTGAAGCTTCGTAGTGCAGCAAGCACAGACAGCGAGAGCATCACACTTCTGGCACAGGGAGAATCTTATCCGATCGTAGAGACAGGAGATGCATGGACAAAGATCCAGCTTGACACTGTGACAGGATATGTAAAGAATGAGTACATAACTATTTCTTATAATATGCCAACAGCAAAGGCAGTAAGTGCACCGGCACAGGATACAACGGATACAACGACAACGGAAGCGCCAACAACGGAAGCTCCTACGACAGAGGCTCCTACAACAGAAGCACCAGTGACAGAAGCTCCAACCTCAGATCTTGGACAGCAGATTGCAAACTTTGCATGTCAGTTCGTTGGAAACCCATATGTATGGGGCGGTACAAGCCTGACAAACGGAGCGGATTGTTCCGGATTCGTACAGAGTGTATATAAGAACTTTGGATATTCACTTCCTCGTACATGTACACCACAGAGTAATGCAGGTACAGCAGTCAGCCTTGCAGCATTGGCACCTGGTGATCTGGTATTCTACGATCACGGTACAGGTTCCTGCGAGCACGTAGGTATCTATATTGGAAATGGACAGATCGTACATGCAAGCAGCAGCCGTACAGGAATCAAGATCTCAAATGTAAATTACAGTACACCATTTAAGGCTTGCAGAATTGTAAATTAGGAAATTAGTAATACTTTCTATAATGTGTTTGAAAGGGCATTTTCGGTAAGAATCGAAGGTGCCCTTTTCCGTTATCAAAAAAATGTGAATTTTTGTATATTTTGACGAAAAATCACTTCCCAAACAGGGGTTGGGTGTGCTATAATACTAAACATAGAAAGTACATGTGCTTCACGCACATTTTTTATTTTCTATAGTTCGACGTAAAGGAGCTGGGGCATATGAATTACATCATAAGTGGAAAGAACATTGAGGTTACAGACGCACTGAAGCAGGCGATTTACGAGAAGCTTGAGAGAATCGAGAAGTTCTTCGGTGAAGACACAGCAGCACAGGTTACACTTTCGGTAGATAAGGACCGTCAGAAGATTGAGGTTACGATCCCGATGAAGGGACATACGATTCGTGCAGAACAGGCGAGCGATAATATGTATGTATCCATCGATTTGGTTGTGGAGATTATCGAACGTCAGGTAACACGCCATAAGAAGCGTATTTTGGACAAGGAACAGAATTCCGGTTATATCAACAACGATTTCTTCGATGTAGAAGGACTTGAGGATGAGGATGTCCAGATTATCCGTAGCAAGAAGGTTGTGTTAGAACCTATGTATCCGGAGGATGCATGCATCCAGATGGATCTGCTTGGACATAATTTCTTCGTATTCCGTAACGCAGAGACAGACAAGGTAAATGTAGTCTACAAGCGTAGAGGCAATACATTCGGATTGATCGAGCCAGAATTTTAACAGTTTCAGTTATGTATAGAGGGTTATGAAAAAACGGTATCCCGGAGACGAAGGTCTCCGGGATATTTGTTAATATAGGATATTTTCTATATGGGAATGGTATTTCTGACATGGAAACTTCTTGCGTTACCTACCATTTAATGTTATATTACAAGTTGTGGTATTAGAATGAGTTACGCTCAGGGAGGTAAGAAATGAGCTTATTTGAAAAAGTGTTTGGAACACATAGCGATAAAGAGCTAAAGAAAATATATCCGATTGTAGATAAGATCGAAGCGCTGGATTCAACCATGCAGGCGTTAAGTGATGAAGAGCTGAAGGCAAAGACTCCGGAATTCAAGGAACGTCTTGAAAAGGGCGAGACACTGGATGATCTGCTTCCAGAAGCATTTGCCGTTGTCCGTGAGGCAGCAGACCGTGTTCTTCATATGAAGCATTACCGCGTGCAGCTGATCGGTGGTATCCTGCTGCATCAGGGACGTATCCCGGAGATGCGTACTGGTGAAGGTAAGACATTGGTTTCTACACTTCCTGCATATTTGAATGCACTCGAAGGAAAGGGTGTTCATATCGTAACTGTCAACGACTATCTGGCAAAGCGTGATGCCGAGTGGATGGGACAGGTACACGAATTCCTTGGACTGACGGTTGGTGTAATCTTAAACAGTGATAAAAACGATGCAAGACGTGCCGCTTATAACTGCGACATTACATATGTTACAAATAACGAGCTTGGTTTCGATTACCTGCGTGACAACATGGTTATTTACAAGGAGCAGCTCGTGCAGCGTGATCTGCATTATGCGATCGTCGATGAGGTCGATTCCGTACTCATTGATGAGGCGCGTACGCCATTGATCATTTCCGGACAGAGCGGAAAGTCTACCGACTTGTACAAGATGTGTGATTATCTGGCGCGCCGTATGAAGCGTGGTACTGCTTCGATGGAAATCAGTAAGCTCGATGCCATCATGGGTACAGAGATCGAGGAAGATGGAGATTACTTAGTTGATGAGAAGGACAAGCAGGTTGTACTGACTGCACAGGGTGTCAAGGAAGTTGAGCAGTTCTTCCATATCGACAACTTCTCAGATGCAGATAATATTGATATCCAGCACAACATGATCATGGCATTGCGTGCACATGCGCTCATGTTCCGTGATAAAGATTACGTTGTTAAGGATGACGAGGTTTTGATCGTCGATGAGTTTACCGGACGTATCATGCCGGGACGTCGCTTCTCAGACGGTCTGCATCAGGCGATTGAGGCAAAGGAAAACGTAAAGGTAAAACGTGAGAGCCGTACACTGGCAACGATTACTTTCCAGAACTTCTTCAACAAGTATAAGAAGAAGGCAGGTATGACAGGTACTGCTTTGACAGAGGAAGAAGAGTTCCGTGAGATCTACGGCATGGACGTTGTCGTTGTTCCGACAAACCTGCCGGTACAGCGTATTGATCATCACGATTCTATATTTAAGACAAAGAAAGAAAAACTGAATGCAATTGTACAGGCGGTTGTGGAAGCGCATGACAAGGGACAGCCGGTACTGGTTGGTACAATCACGATTGATGCATCCGAGGAACTGAGCCGCATGCTCACAAAGCGTGGCATCCAGCACAAGGTATTGAATGCGAAGTTCCATGAGTTAGAGGCTGAGATCGTTGCCGATGCCGGACAGCGTGGTGCAGTTACGATCGCAACCAACATGGCTGGCCGTGGTACCGATATCAAGCTTGGCGAGGGCGTGGCAGAACTCGGTGGTCTGAAGATCATCGGTACAGAGCGTCATGAGTCCCGTCGAATTGATAACCAGCTGCGTGGTCGTGCCGGACGTCAGGGCGATCCGGGTGAATCCAAGTTCTATCTGTCTCTGGACGACGATCTGATGCGTCTGTTCGGTTCCGAGAAGGTAAAGGCAGTTTACGATGCATTGAAGATTCCAGAGGGCGAGGAGATCCAGCATAAGACAATCTCCAAGTTCGTAGAGAAAGCGCAGATGAAGATTGAGAGTAACAACTTTGCAATCCGTAAGAATCTGATGGAATACGATCAGGTCAACAATGACCAGCGTGAAGTTATCTACGCAGAGCGTCGCCGTGTACTGGATGGCGAGAATATGCGTGATGTTATCTTCAAGTTTATTCAGGATACGGTTGAGAGTTATATTGATAAGACGTGTTCCGCTGATCTTGCTCCAAGTGAGTGGCAGATCGGCGAGCTGAACCAGCTTTTGATTCCGATTATTCCGATGGAGCCAATCGAGCTGACAGAGGAAGAAAAGAAGTCTGGCAAGCTGGATAAGTTTAAGCAGAGAATCAAGGAAGAAGCGGCTAAGGTATATGAAGCGAAGGAAGCGGAGTTCCCAGAGCCAGAGCATTTCCGTGAGATCGAGCGTGTCGTACTGCTGAAGGTCATCGATAAGAAATGGATGGCGCATTTGGACGACATGACACAGCTTCGTCAGGGTATTACCCTGCAGGCATACGGCAGCAAGGACCCGGTTGTTGAGTACAAGTTTGCCGGTTTCGATATGTTCAATGAGATGACAGCATCCATCCGTGAGGATACCGTTCGTATGCTGCTCCATGTGAAGATCGAGCAGAAGGTAGAACGTGAAGAGGTTGCGAAGGTAACCGGAACAAACAAGGATGATTCGGTAAAGAAGGGACCAGTCCGCCGCGAGAGCGCAAAGATTGGCCGTAACGATCCATGTCCTTGCGGCAGCGGCAAGAAATACAAGATGTGCTGCGGCAGAAACTTATAATTTGATTAATTTTGAGAGGTGGTGACGGAAGTGATAGAGTTAGATCAGTTTCGCTTTACTCTGAATGAATATAAAACTCCACTTGCGGAAGTGAGGGATTCACTTTGACATCGCTGGCAAACAGTTACGCATTAGACAGTTAGAGCCGATGCTGGAACAGCCGGGGTTCTGGGATGATGTAGAACATAGTCAGCAGGTAATGAAGGAATTAAAGAATCTGAAAGATACGATCGAGGAATTTGAAACGCTTTCGAACCAGTATGAAGATATTGAGACTTTGATTGAGATGGCAGAAGAAGAAAATGATGCGAGCCTTGTCGAAGAGATTGGAAATGAGCTTGCGTCGTTTGAAGAGAAATTCGAAGAGTTCCGTATTGATACGTTACTTTCAGAGGAATATGATGCGAATAACGCGATCGTGACGATTCACGCGGGTGTTGGTGGCACGGAAGCGTGCGATTGGGCACAGATGTTATATCGTATGTATACGCGGTTTGCGGAGAAGAAAGGTTTCTCGGTAGAAGTTCTCGACTATCTGGATGGTGAGGAAGCGGGTATCAAATCCGTGACATTTCAGGTAAATGGGTTGCATGCGTATGGATATCTGAAATCCGAGAAAGGTGTGCACCGTCTGGTTCGTATTTCGCCATTTAATGCGGCAGGCAAGCGGCAGACCAGCTTTGCGGCGGTCGATGTGATGCCGGAACTGGATGATAGCATCCATGTAGAGATCAATCCAGAAGATCTGCGAATCGATACGTATCGTTCAAGCGGTGCCGGTGGACAGCATATCAACAAGACAAGTTCTGCAATCCGTATCACGCATATCCCGACTGGAATTGTGGTACAATGTCAGAATGAGCGATCCCAGCACAGCAACAAGGATACCGCGATGAAGATGCTGACAGCGAAGCTCTTTATGATGAAAGAAGAAGAAAACAAAGCCAAGCTCGCGGGCATTCGTGGAGAAGTGACTGACAATGGCTGGGGAAGTCAGATTCGGAATTATGTTCTGCAGCCGTACACGATGGTGAAGGATGCGCGAACCGGCTTTGAGTGCAGCAACGCACAGGCAGTATTAGATGGCGGCATTGATGGATTTATCAGTGCGTATTTGAAATGGATTAACACGAAGGAAGAGACGGAATAATCCGTCCTACGAAATAAGGAGGAATGTGCATGGCAGTGACGAAGTACATTGTGTTTCGCTTAAATGATCAGAAATACAGCATGAAGCTGACGAAGATCAATGGCATAGAGTATGTGTATCATGTGGTACCCGTGCCGATGGGACCTGCATGCATCAAGGGAATTATTCATCTGAGGAATGAAGTGATTCCGGTGTTCAGTCTGAAACGACTGTTTGGAATGCCGGAGGAGGCAGCAGAGACGCAGCTTTTGATCACAGAGACACACGGTATGAAGCTTGCGATTGAGGTGGACACCGTGCTCGGAATTGTAAATGTAGAGGAAGAGGACATTAAACAGATTCCGATGGTTGTACATACAGAGGAGACCGGATATTTAGAGGATGTTGTAAAACTGACGCTGCCGGAATCCGATCAGGAGGAAATCGTGATCAGTATCGCGGTTGACACATTGATGTCCGATCATGAATTTGGACAGATTGAAAACGCATTAGAAAAGGAGATGAGCGGAAAATGATTAACATTGCAGTGCTTGGCTACGGTACAGTAGGTTCCGGAGTTGTAGAGGTAATCAACAAAAATCACGCAAGTATCAATAAGCGTGCCGGACAGGAGGTAAATATCAAGTATGTACTTGATTTGAGAGATTTCCCTGGCGATCCGGTCGAGAAGGTGCTTGTACATGATTACAATGTGATCGTGAATGATCCGGAAGTAAAGATTATCGTAGAGGTAATGGGAGGCATTAAGCCGGCGTATGATTTCACGAAGCAGGCATTAGAGGCAGGTAAGAGTGTTTGTACCTCCAACAAAGAGTTGGTTGCAGCACACGGTGCAGAGCTTCTGGCAATCGCAAAGGCGAACAAAGTAAACTTCCTGTTTGAGGCAAGCGTTGGCGGTGGTATTCCAATCATTCGTCCGTTGAACCAGTCTCTGACTGCAGATGAGATCACAGAGATCACTGGTATTTTAAATGGTACAACAAACTATATTCTGTCGAAGATGACAGACGAGGGCAAGTCTTTCGAGGAAGTGCTGAAGCGTGCACAGGAGAAGGGCTATGCAGAGCGTAATCCGGAAGCTGACGTGGAAGGCTATGACGCCTGCCGTAAGATTGCAATTCTGACATCCCTTGCATTAGGCAAGCAGGTAGACTATCAGGATATCTATACAGAAGGAATTACGAAGATCACAAAGACTGATATCGAATATGCGAAGGTTTTGCATGCAAGCATCAAGCTGCTTGGTACAAGCAAGTGGGAAGATGATGGCAAGATCTATTCGATGGTAGCGCCGTTCATGATCGACAGCGATCATCCGCTCGGGCATGTCAATGGCGTATTCAACGGTATTTTCGTGAACGGAAATATGCTTGGCGATACAATGTTCTATGGCAAGGGCGCCGGTAAGCTTCCAACTGCAAGTGCAGTTGTAGCCGATGTCGTTGATGCCGTGAAGCATCAGGGTACAAATATCATGACAATCTGGGAGCAGGATAAGGTGGAACTTGGCGACAGAGCAAACTTCGCATGCCGGTTCTTCGTCCGCGTGGCAGACACAACATCCAAGGAGACGATCGAGAAGGTCTTCGGTGAGGTTGAGTATGTGACACTTGCAGATGTGAGCGGGGAATATGCATTCCTGACAGAGAAGCTGACCGAGGGTGCATTTGAGGAGAAGAGCAAGCAGGTCGATATGATCATGCGCATCCGCACTGCATTATAATAAAGTGACAAACAAAAATAAATGTGTTAGAATACAGTTGCATTGCCATGCGGTGATGCAGCTGTTTTCTTATGTGCTCGTAAAGTGAGGTGCGGTTTATGAAACGTAGTGATTATATTACATGGGATCAGTATTTTATGGGGATTGCGATTATGTCTGCGAACCGCAGCAAAGATCCGAATACACAGGTAGGCGCGTGTATCGTGGATCAGGATAATCGAATCTTAACCGTAGGCTATAATGGTATGCCGTCCGGCTGCAACGACGATGAGATGCCGTGGGACCGGGAAGGCGAAGGAATGGCGAGCAAATATTTCTTTGTCTGCCATGCGGAGTTAAATGCGATTTTGAATTACCGTGGTGGCGGTACGTTGCGCGGTTCCCGCTGCTATGTAACCTTGTTCCCGTGCAATGAATGCGCGAAGGCAATCATCCAGTCGGGAATCAAAGAAGTGATCTATATGTCCGATAAATATGCAGATTCGGACAGCACGATGGCATCGAAGAAGATGTTTGAGATGGCGGGTGTCAAATACACCGAGTACGAGAATAAGCACAAGAAGATTGAATTTGAATTATAAAGATCTGACCGGAGGAAATTATGACAGAAGCAAAGACAAAAAGTGTAAATATGACATTTCCGGCATTGTTCAGTTATGTAATGAATACAAACTATCGAAGTATGAGTGGAATTTTAGGATTGGTGCTGAGCTTTGGCGCGATTGTGATGCTTGTGATCGGCTGGAACACGACATCGGGCAGACAGAAAGCGATTTTCATTATCGTGGCGTTGATGTTTACCGTGATCAATCCACTCTCACTTGCATTCAAGACATTTAAGCAGTTGAAGACAAGCCCTTCGTATAAGCAACCGCTTGTCTATACATTTGGCGATGATGGAATCGGTGTGTCGCAGGGCGAAGAACATATGGATCTGGAATGGAAAGGCGTGTACCGCCTGCTTATGACGAAATATATGCTTGCGGTTTATACAAACCGGATGCATGCATTTGTGATTCCGCTCGATCAGTTGGGCGACGATAAGGGTAAGATTCTGGCATCAGTTGTGAATTTCACAGCAGGATACAAGCCAAGAGTCAGCAGAAGTTTGAAGAGGTATCAAAGTGGAAAAGGTATATAAAAGAGAAAGTTTCAGCGCAGAAGAAACCTTTGCAATCGGCAAAGAGCTTGCGGCACAGGCAAAGCCGGGCGAGGTGTATTGTCTGTATGGTGATCTTGGATGCGGCAAGACTGTATTCTCACAGGGCTTTGGTGCAGGACTTGGCGTGAAGGAGCCAATCAGCAGCCCGACATTTACGATATTAAAGGAATATGACGAAGGGCGTATGCCGTTTTATCATTTCGATGTCTACCGGATTGGCAGTGACGATGAGATGGATGAGATCGGCTATTATGAAGCAATTGACGGTGATGGTGTCTGCCTGATCGAGTGGGCGGAACTGATTTACGATATATTGCCGCCGCAATATAAGAAAGTGACGATAAAAAAAGACGTCGAAAAAGGGTTCGACTATCGAACAGTTTTAGTTGAGGAGATAACAAGATGAGAATCTTAGGTGTTGACAGCTCCGGCATGGTGGCAAGTGTGGCACTTGTCGAGGATGACCTGCTGGTAGCGGAATATTCAGTAAATTATAAAAAGACACATTCGCAGACATTGCTTCCGATGTTGGATGAGATCGTGAAGATGACAGAGTTAGATTTGAATACGATTGATGCGATTGCAGTTGCAGCGGGACCGGGTTCCTTCACGGGACTTCGGATTGGTGCGGCAACGGTCAAGGGACTTGGATTGGCGCTTGAAAAGCCAGTTGTATCGGTACCAACCTGTCACGGGCTTGCGTATAATCTGTGGGGTAGCGATAAGCTGATCTGCCCGATCATGGATGCGAGAAGAAGTCAGGTTTATACTGGTATTTACGAATTTACGAAGGATGGCATGCAGGTGCTTCTGGATCAGTCGGCAATGGATATCCGGGCGCTCGCGGAGAAGTTAAATGCGATGGGACGCGAAGTGATCTTCCTTGGAGATGGCTGTCCGGTTTACGCGTCTGTACTTGCAGAATGCATGCAGGTACCATATGCATTCGCACCGGCACACATGAACCGTCAGCGTGCGTCAGCGGTTGCAAGCCTTGGCACAGAATATTTCAAACAGGGAAAACAGGAGCCTGCAGATGATCTGATTCCGATTTATCTGCGTAAATCGCAGGCAGAGCGGGAACGCGAGGAAAAGCTTGCGGCGGAAAGACAGGCGTAGAAGTTGAAGATTGTTTATTATAACTGTGAAATTGCAGAACAAGCAGTTGGTGAGAATCAGAACTCGTGTGTGCTGGTGGCGGGAACGTCGAATGCATATGCACAGCGCGTAGCGCAGATGGAACAAGACTCATTTGACGATGCATGGACAAAAGCGATGGTGGCAGATTCCCTTGCGCAAAGTTACAATCATTTATGGCTTGCAGAGGATGACGCAGGTACACCTTGTGGGTATCTGCTTGCAAATGTACTTGGTGACGAGACGGAATTGCTGCGTATTGCGGTCAACCCGGAATGCCGGAAAGATGGGATTGGACAGCTACTGATGGATGCTTATCTTGCATTTGCACGGATAGATGCTGTGCGCGGTTTGCTGGAAGTACGGCATGGAAACGGTGCGGCAAAGCATTTGTATGAGAAAAATGGATATCATCTGCTTGCCTGCCGGAAGAATTATTATAAGCATCCAGACGAGGATGCAGATATCTATGAGATAGCATTTACAGAAAACGGAGAATAGAATGTTAGAGTTATGTTTGCTTGGAACGGGCGGTATGCTGCCGCTTCCGTACAGAGCGTTGACCTCGCTGATGGTGCGGTACAACGGAAGCAGTATCCTGATCGATTGCGGTGAGGGTACGCAAAATCAAATACGTTTGCAAGGCTGGAGTTTTAAGCCAATCGATGTGATCTGCATCACACATTTCCATGCGGATCATATCAGTGGACTTCCGGGCATGCTTCTGACGATGGGAAATGCCGAGCGGACAGAGCCTTTGACAATGATCGGACCGAGGGGACTGGAGCACGTGGTCAATTCACTTCGGATCATTGCACCGGAGCTTCCGTTTGAAATCAAATTCATTGAGCTGGAGCAGCCGGAGGAAGTCATTGAGATCTGCGGTTTGCGGATTCGGGCATTCCGTGTGAATCATCGTGTGACCTGTTATGGGTATAATATCGAGCTTGATCGCGCCGGCAAATTCGATGCTGCACGTGCTAGGGCGTTAGGACTTCCGGTACAGTATTGGAGTCTGCTGCAAAAAGGCGAGACAGTTGATTATGAAGGAAATGTCTATACAAGCGATATGGTTATGGGAAGCCCACGGAAGGGTTTGAAAGTCACGTATTGTACTGATACCCGCCCGGTAGATGCAATCGCGGAGTGCGCGAAAGATGCGGACTTATTTATCTGCGAGGGCATGTATGGCGAGGAGGAGAAGCTTTCAAAGGCAAAGGAGCATAAGCACATGATGATGCGGGAGGCTGCGGAGCTTGCGAAGGAAGCACAGGTACATGAAATGTGGCTGACACATTACAGTCCGGCGACGAATCGCCCGAAGGAATTCGAGGCGATGGTACAGTCGATATTTCCACAGGGATATATCGCGAAGGATCGCACAGAAAAGTTTTTGAATTTTGAAGAGGATTGATGCTGTATGGCAAAAAATAAGAAAAAAGAAGTGACAATCAAAGGCATTATCATAGCGGTGTTACTTGTCGTGCTGGTGCTGTGGTACTTCAATCATCTGAGCAACCGTTCTTCGATTCAGCGAAGCACGTCGCAAAAGACCGAAGTGGAAGCACTGATGGAGTATGATATGGCGGCGGAATATCCGAAGACGCCGCGGGATGTGGCGAAGCTGCATAACCGCTATTTTAAGGCGTTTTATGGACAGAAACTGGCAGATGATGAACTGGATGCCATGAATAAAAAGGTGCGGCAGTTATATTGTACGGATCTGCTCGTGGCGAATCCGGAGAGTGACAGTCTGGCGAATCTGCAGAAGGACATCGAGGCAGTAAAGGAACAGGGATATACATACAAGATGTGTGAACTTCCAGAAGCAAGTCAGGTGCAGTATTTCACAAAAGATGGAAAAGATATGGCGTCGCTGGAAGTGTGTATTACGATCAACACCGGAGACAATCTAGGCTATTTTTACCGTCAGTATGCGATGGTAAAGGAAAATGACCAGTGGAAGATCTATGGCTGGACAGAATCCCAGTTACCGAGCGGTTCTGCGACGACGCAGGCGGCAGAGTAAGAAACGAAAGTGGTATGCGTGAGATAACTGCATAACCAGATAGAATAAGAAAGGTTGCATGAAAGCGATGCAACAAGAAAAAGAGGAAACATTATGAGTACAACGATACTTTCAATTGAATCATCCTGCGATGAGACGGCAGCAGCGATTGTTGTCGATGGAAGAGAAGTAAAATCAAATATTATCTATTCACAGATTGAACTTCACAAGCTGTATGGCGGCGTAGTGCCGGAGATTGCATCGCGGAAGCATGTGGAGAAAGTCAATCAGGTGATTCGTGCGGCAATTGAGGAAGCACATGTGACATGGGACGATATCGATGCCGTGGCAGTGACGTATGGACCAGGACTGGTAGGTGCACTTCTGGTTGGTGTGAGTGCGGCAAAGGCGGTTGCTTATGCAAAGAAGAAACCGCTGGTTGGTGTGCATCATATCGAGGGACACATTGCGGCGAATTATATTGAGCATCCGGATCTGGAACCTCCATTTATGTGCATGGTAGCTTCCGGTGGACATTCCCATCTGGTCTATGTGAAGGACTATACGACGTTTGAGATTGTAGGACGGACAAGAGATGATGCAGCGGGCGAGGCATTTGACAAGGTCGCACGTGCAATCGGACTTGGATATCCGGGCGGACCGAAGATTGACAAGCTTGCCAAAGAGGGCAATAAAGAGGCAATTCATTTCCCACGTGCATTTATGGAAGATGCACCGTATGATTTTTCTTTCAGTGGCTTGAAATCCGCAGTGCTGAATTACCTGAACGGCTGTGAGATGAAACATCAGGAGATCAACCGGGCAGATGTGGCTGCTTCGTTTCAACAAGCGGTTGTGGATGTTCTGACCGACAATTCGGTGCGCGCGGCAAAAGCATATGGCTGTAAGAAGCTGGCGTTAGCCGGAGGCGTGGCATCGAACAGCTCCCTTCGGGAGAATATGCAGCGTGTGGCATCTGAACAGGGCTTGCAGTTTTACTATCCATCGCCAATCTTTTGTACAGATAATGCAGCGATGATCGGTGTGGCGGGCTATCATAATTATATGGCGGGCATCCGGGATGGACTGGATCTGAATGCAATACCGAACTTAAAGATTGGGGAACGCAGATAATGGTAACAGCAATCGTACTTGCGGCAGGCGTTGGCAGCCGTATGAAAAGTGAAAAGGCAAAGCAATTTCTGGAAGTCGCAGGGCATGAAGTGCTGTATTATTCGTTGCGGGCTTTTGATGAGCATCCCGAAGTAGATTCGATAGTGCTTGTGACAAAGGAAGAATTTGTAGAACATTGCCAGAAAGAACTGGTGGAACGGTATCAGTTTGCAAAGGTTCGGGATATCTGTATCGGTGGAAAAGAACGCTATGATTCCGTTTATCAGGGATTATCTGCGATTGGAGCAGAGGGAGAAAACGGTATTGTGCTGATCCATGATGGTGCGCGTCCGTTCGTGACAGCAGAAATGATATCGGCTTCAATTGCGTGTGCAAGAGAATGCGGAGCCTGTACGGTCGGCGTTCCTGCAAAGGATACGATCAAGATTGTGGATACAGATCATTATGGGGTAGAGACGCCGGAACGAAAATTTGTATACCAGATTCAGACACCGCAGACATTTCAGGTACCATTGCTTCGTCGGGCTTATGAGACAATGTACGAGGCAAAAAGAAATGGAGACACCCACAATATAACGGATGATACGATGCTTGTAGAACAATATGCAGGGGTGCGCTGCAAGGTGGTAGAAGGTGCGTATGAAAACATCAAAATCACCACACCGGAGGATCTGGCAATCGCAGAAATCTTTGTCGAAAAAACTTTGAAAAAATTTTAAAAAATCTGTTGACAAGTATAGGACTTTTTGATAAGATAACAAAGTCGCTGATACAAACAGCGATTTTTAATTGAAAAAAATTAAAATATGGAGAGGTATCGAAGTGGTCATAACGAGGCGGTCTTGAAAACCGTTTGTCCGCAAGGGCGCGTGGGTTCGAATCCCACCCTCTCCGTTTCAGGAGTTTCGCAGATGCGGAACTCCTTTTTGCATAACGGGGGACGGAAAAAATGACACAAAAAATAAAACATTACATTTGTGAAAAAGACGGAAGAATCAAGTGGCAGTTCCGCCTGATTTTATCAGCAGCTATATTATCAATAATGCTTGCTGAAAGCCGATTTTTATATTATCATAGTCCTAAAGATACAAAATGGTTGATATGTATTATTTACGCTCTGACTGGTTATTATTGTCCGGGGTGTGGAGCAGGTCGCGCATGCTATTGCATTTTGCACGGTCAGATTTATCAGGCATTTCGCTATAACCCGTTGCTTGTACTTTTATTGCCGTGGATAGGCGCATACCTGGCATTATGCGCGTGCCAGTGGCTATTTACAGGCAGAGAAAGCATAAGCCGCCAGATACCGATGTGGATACTATGGACAATATTGGCAGTTATACTGATATACGGAGTTTTGAGAAATGTAAATGCATATCCATTTGTGTTACTATCCCCGACAAGGGTCAGATAAAAGGAGGAATGAGTATGAAGTGTAAATTTTGCGGAAATGATTTGCCGGAAGAATCAAAGTTCTGTCCGTCATGTGGCGCATCGGTAGAGCCGGAGGAGAAGCAGGAACAGTCAGAACAATCAGCAGAGGCGAAGCAGCAGGAAAACCAGAATCCTTATGAATATGGCGTGCCAGGAACAGATAATGGAAGTGGAGCACAGAATGAGAATCCATATCAGTATGGAAGTGCGGAACAGAATAACGAGAACCCGTACCAGTATGGAAGTGAAGGACAGAATAACGAGAACCCATATCAGTATGGAAGCGCAGGACAGGATAACGAGAACCCATATCAGTATGGAAGCGCAGGACAGAATAACGAGAACCCGTACCAGTATGGAAGTACAGGACAGAACACGTCTGCAGATTATAATGCTAATAATGGGACTTATGGTCAGCCGCAGAAGCCAATCAATGGAACAACCTATTTAATATTCGCTATCATTTCAACATTACTTTGCTGTCTGCCGCTTGGTATTGTGGCAATTGTATATGCCTGCAAAATCAATTCTCTACAGAGAAGTGGAGATTATGCCGGAGCGCAGAATGCAGCAAAGAAAGCGAAGATGTTTACGATTATCGGAACAGTAGCTGCGCTTGTAGTATCTATCTTTTATATTATATTTGCAATTGTGATTGGAATTGGAAGCAGCGATTTCGACGACGATCCGGTATCTAATGTTGTGGAAAATGTAATCGAAGATAAGAATGATTCTAAAAAAGCGGATGACAGTGATAAGTCAGATAAAGCAGCAAAGAGTACAGAACCGGCAGTAGCCAGCGGTGAACTTGGCACAAGCTGGGACAGTTATACAGTACAGATCAATGATAAAGTCCTGACATTTCCATGCACAAAAGCCGATATTGAGGCAGCAGGTCTGAGTATGGATACGGATTATACAGCGGAAAATTATATGGTGAATGCTAACGAATATGAGTTGGTTTATTTCGAGGATGCCAATGATAATGAGATTATGGCATATGCAATCAACAATACAGATACAGCGATGGAAGTAAAAGACTGCCTGATCGGTGGCGTTTCTGTAGATGACTATGATCTGGAAAATGGCGGACTCACTGTGATATTCCCAGGCGGGCTTCAGATGGGCGCTTCAAAAGATGCAGTAACTGGAGCTTATGGAGAAGCAGATGACACATATGACGGAGACAGTCTGTCTATGTATAGCTGGTATTCAGGTGACAGTTACTACAAGAGCTGCGAGATTGACTTTGACGCAGAGTCTGGACTTGTATGCACAATGACTATGCAAAACTTTGGTCAATAAGAGCTATAAACTAAAAAGTAAAGTATAAAGA